>SWBZ01000030.1_pt1 | contig 132813 bp, 127 predicted proteins | sample 4693031 | NCBI WGS metagenome assembly SWBZ01 (sample SAMN10267274, study PRJNA491770) | bioreactor metagenome | isolation source: DHS bioreactor inoculated with | place: Japan: off Shimokita Peninsula
AAGGGGGTGGCGGTTAAAAACCTCGACCCGTATTTCGAACGTGTCGATTTGCAGGATGCGGCAGACCGGCGCGTCGGCACCTACTCAAAAGGCATGCGTCAGCGTCTTGGTATTGCTCAGGCGCTCCTTGGGCGGCCGAAACTGCTGGTGCTTGATGAGCCGACCAGTGGCCTCGATCCCGTGGCGCGGCAAAATATCTATCGAATACTGGATGATGAGAAGAAAAATGGAACGGCGGTGCTGATTTCGTCTCATGTCCTGACGGAACTCGACGACCGTATTGACCGGGTGGCTATTCTCAATCAGGGCAGGCTGGTGGCGCAAGGGTCCATCCCGCTTCTCCGCCATCACATCAATATGCGCTCGCGTCTTAGGGTCAAGGCACGGCAGGATACCTGCGAAAGCCTTGTGGCGGCATTTAGGTCGGAGCTGCCGGTTGAGCGGATTTCCGGTGAAGAAATTCTGCTCCGATGCGGGCCCGATCAGAAGATGGACGTCCTCAGCCGGGTTATGGCGATGGGAGAGGGCATCCTGGACATCGAACTTGTCGATCCGTCGCTGGAAGAAGTTTTCAACGCCTATTCTGCAACGGGCCCGGCATTCAGGGAAGATTCCAATGGGTAACATACTGACCTTGATACAGAAGGAAGTCAGGGACGGATATCGCAATAAATGGATTGCCGTCATGACCTTCCTGATGGCCGGTTTTGCGCTGGTTCTTGCGCTTCTCGGCAGCGCCCCCGTCGGCACAACGGCGATCAGCCCGCTTGCCGTTACCGTCGTCAGTCTGTCGTCTCTTGGCATATTCTTTATCCCGCTGATTGCGCTTTTGCTGTCCTATGACAGTATCGTCGGCGAAGACGAGCGCGGCACGTTGATACTGCTGCTGGCATATCCGGTGACACGGACCGAGATTGCCCTTGGCAAGTTTCTGGGGCAGCTATTAATACTTTCCTTCGCAATCGTGGTTGGATACGGGGTCGCCTTGGTGGTGGTCGCCGCTAAGGGAGAGGCGCCGCTTGAGCAAATTCCATGGACCATATTTCTTAAACTTGTAGTCTCTTCGGTCATGCTGGGCGGTGTTTTCCTGGCGCTGGGCCTGCTGTTGAGCACGATCACTAAAGATCGTGGCACGTCGGCGGCTGGCGCTATCGGTCTTTGGCTTGTATTTGTCGTGCTGTTCGATATGGCGCTTCTCGGCATTCTTTCTTCGGGCGCCGCAAGCCTGATACAGGATGAAGCGGTGAAATGGATCATGCTTGCAAGTCCATCAGATGCCTATCGTATGTTCAACCTCGCCACCAATGCTGACACGGCGCTGTTGTCGGGAATGTCGGGATTGCGTGAGGATCAGGGCGTGGCAGGATCGGTCCTGCTGCTTCTGCTCGGTGCCTGGATCGTCGTCCCCCTTTCTGTTGCCTGTGCCTTATTCCAAAGGAGGACGTCGTGAAACCAATTCTGAGACTGGGCGTTGCGATATTGCTGCTGACGGTCGCTGCGGCCTGCGACGATATAGCCGACATAGCGCCGCCACCACAGGCGTTAAAGGATGATGCTGTCGGGGCTTACTGCGGCATGATTCTGGTGGAGCATGCCGGTCCGAAGGGGCAGGTTTTTGAAAAGGGACGCAAGGATCCGCTCTGGTTTACTGCCGTTCGGGACGCGATCGCTTACACAAGGCTGCCGGGCGAGAGTCAGCATACCGTTGGTTTTTACGTTCATGATATGGCGCTGGCGACAAGCTGGGAAGAACCGCAGCGCGATGGCATCTGGATTGACGCTGACAGTGCGTTCTATGTTGTCGGCAGCGACAAGCGCGGTGGTATGGGAATGCTGGAGATGGTCCCGTTCGGCACAAGGGATGCGGCAGACGCTTTCGCGGCAGTACACGGTGGCAGGGTTATGAAACTTGACGAAATTCCCGATTCCCTTCTGCTGCCCGAAAGCGGAAGTACCGGCGAGACCGTCGCTGAAAATCCTCGAGCAATGGAAAATCACAAATGATGACGCAATCTTCAAATTCGACTATGTCCCGACGCCGGTTTCTTGTCACGGCGAGTGTTTTTGGCACCTTGCCCGTCCTGCCCGCCGCGGCGAGTGAATTGCAAAAAATTACTTGGACGGGATCGGCGCTGGGAGCGGAGGCGACAATACAACTCTACCATAATGATCCGGACTGGGCTCGGGCGCAGCTGGATCGATGCCAGAGAGAAATCCGTCGCCTTGAAAATCTTTTCAGCCTGTACCGGCCCGGTTCGGCAATTTGCCGGCTGAACGCCGCGGGACGTCTCGATAATCCGGATATCGAGTTTCTAGAACTTATGTCGGCGGCGGTCTCTTTCTCGGCGCGGACGGACGGATTGTTTGATGTCACGATGCAACCGCTATGGACTCTGTTTGCCGATCATTTCTTGGATGTGAACGCAGATCCGGCGGGGCCGGATGCCGTTCGGATCAAAGCGGCGCTCGCCAAAATCGGCTCGATGGACATCAGCATTTCCGTCGACCGGATCGCATTTGAAAAGCCGGGAATGGCAATTACCCTGAACGGTGTTGCCCAGGGCTATATCACGGACCGCATTTCGTCCTTGCTCAAAACCGCCGGATTTGAAAGCGTTTTGGTCTCTTTGGGAGAGACCTATGCCTTGGGCCGCAAGGCGGATGGCGCGCCGTGGCGTGTCGGCGTTTCGGGGGCGGAAAATAACATGCAACCCATTGCAGTTCGCGAGCTTACGAATAAGGCGATTGCGACCTCCGGCGGATACGGCAGCCCTTTTGCGCCGGGATCGACGGCGAACCATTTGCTTGATCCGAGAACCGGGGAATTCGCCGAATTCAAACGGTCCGTATCCGTGATCTCGGCTTCCGCCACCTATGCGGATATGGCCTCAACGGCTCTCTCTCTTATGACCGAGACCGATGGCGAGACCTTCGCGCGCGGCGATCCCAGGATCGAAGAAGTAATTTACGGCTAGTCTGTCCGGGACGGCAGTGAGCAAGTTAGCTCTTCTCCCAGTCCAGAATGAAGGATGTGCCGTCCGGTGGCGTTTCCGTATTCAGGCTCGCCGTGTCAAGGGCACTCAAAATCACATTAATCCTACCCTCCTCGTCGCAAAGAGGAAACAACGCAACTTCTACAATGACCCAGGATTTGTCGACAAACTGAACCTGTTCGCGGACAGCAATCGGGTGTTTCACCTCAACGCACTGCCGGAACGACCAAAGCATGTCATCGGTTTTTTCGCCGTAAAGCTCTTCGTCCAGCCATTTGCCTGTTGCATTTCTGCCGGCAAGCTCGGTAATCCGGGTTCCCAAAAGCCGGTAACGAAAGCGTAGCGGGTTATAAAAGACGTCCGTCAGAGAGACAATTGGAAGATGCCGGGCGATGCTGGCCGGACTGAAGTCCCCGCGCGCCGGTATCTCCCGATCCTTTTTCAAGGCGGTCCAATAGTCTCGAATTTCAAGAAGATTGGGTGAAGACAGCGGACTGTCTTTTTTTACTCGATCCATTTAGCTCCTGACGATCACAAGCCTTTATCTGAACGTTACCGTCGCAAGTGCGGCTTCCGCACGTGCGCTACCCCAAGCCTCTGCTGCAGCGGGTGCTTTGTCTGCACCGTCAACATCAACACCGGTCCCGGGGACGCTGACAATTCGTCCACCCTGTGCATTGAAGACGACAATCGTGCCCTCGAATAGAAATACACCATAGGTACCCTGTGATGGTCCACCCCAAAAATCTGTACCGCGGATGCCGATCGTGGCAAGGCTGCTTTTTACTTCAATGCGTTTGTTTTTGAGTTCCCCGATTTTCCCCGTTATGAAACGGAACGGACCCTGTAGGGCGCCAATAATCGCGTTTCCGACGTTGTTGTCCGGATCGTAGAGATATTCGTCTATCCCGATCCGCGCGTTCTCGCCTATCCGCAGGGTCGTGCCATCGGTAAAGGTGATCTCAACTCGCGCGTCCTTGCCGGACGTAATCTCGTCATTTTCCTTAATCGCGGCCCCGATCTCGAGCGGTATTTCACTGCCGGCGCGAATGATGCTGGCATCGTTTTCCAGGCGTGTTACCGATCCGACGTCGGGGTTCGCGGCCAAACTCTGCGCCGTAGAGGCAACAATTCCTACAATAATCATGGCCGATGCCAGACAGAATTTCTTAAACATACCGTTCTCCTTGTGGCGACATTGCCATGTCCGGAATGACCTTCGGCGCATTAGCCGAACCCATCGGATTATATCTTTCTACGTAATGGTCCTTGTTATGGATCACCGTAGTACAAGTTATATGCTTGCCGGCGAGTGGTCGGGGCGACCAGCGTCGACAGATGAATATTCCGTAAGCTAGAACGCGACGGCGGCGAGCGCGTCAGCAGCCCGTTCTGCGCCCCAAGCGGTTACTTCACTCGGCGGCGCGTCATTACCCGTCAGGTTGACGCCGGTTCCCGGCGCGGTAAGGATACGCTGCCCCATCGGATTGACAACAGAAATCGACCCGTCCAGAAGAAGAACACCATATACCCCTCTCGACGGCCCGGCCCAGAAATCCGTGCCCCGGACGCCGATCACGCCAAAGCGGCTTTGAACGACGATTTGCGGCTGGTTAACCTTGCCGATATTGCCGGTGACAAAACGAAAGGCACCTTCCAGGGAGCGCAGGATTGCGATGCCAAGGTGGTTGACCGGATCAAACAGGAACTTGTCGATGACGATGTTGCTGTGCTCGCCGATATTGAGCTTTGTCCCGTCAATGAAGGTTATTTCAACGCGGGTATCCTTGCCGGTAAGAACCTCATCAAATTCCTCTATCTTGAAACCTTCGTTGAGCGCAATCTGCTGGCCCTTGCGAAATACATGCGCGCTATTGCGCAGCTTGGTTACGGTCGCAACCTCGTCGGCCGCCACAGCCAGGTGCGGGTCGAATGACAGGATTATCACCGCAACAAGGAAAAATAGAAGGTTTCTCATCAGTTTTCGCGTCCTTATGTTCCGACCGTATCTATTACAGGAAATAAAAACGCACTATGGTTAACGAGCCAATCTGTGAGATTAAGCACAAATCTCGGTATCGATTTCCTTCTTGCTCAGTAATCCGCTTTGCGTATCGGGGGCGGCGATGATTGCTCTCGCATTCGCTGTCGCCGCTTCGAGACAACGCGCAAGATCCGCCCCTCCCGCGGCATAAGCGGAAAAAGTTGTTGCGAAGGCGTCGCCTGCGCCGGCGGTGTTGCTCACCTCCGCTTTGCTGGCAGGGTGAAAGCGGATGCCATCCGGCGTTCCCGCATAGGCTCCCTCGGCGCCATTCGTGACCAGGACAATCCGCGGCCCGAGGCTGCAGACTTCCTTGATAAAACTCTCAAATGATCGCCCTCCCAACCCTTTTTCCAACAGCGCTGGCCCATCGCCCACCGGCGCATCCGTTGCCACCGGCTGCCCTTTGGGCAATAGCGTCAGGGCAAGCTGCTCCGCTTCGACTGCGTTGATCGATAGTAAATCGACATTGGCGAGGGCCTCGATGATATCCCCCGCCCAATAGGTGATCTGGCGGATGCCCGGGTTTGTTGCGACGAAGGACCCGGCTTGCTTGGCGAGGCGCGCAATTTTCGTAAGGCACGCAGCGGAATTGCCGGACAGGCTCGCAATATAGACGAGGTCAACCCCGTCGAACATGGCCGGAGAAATTTCGTCATCTGTCAGGGCCGTATTGGCCCCCCGGTTCGTGAAAATGGTCGGGTTGCGCACATGGGACATGACCATGATCGCCTGTCCTGTGGGTTTTGCGCCATCTTCTACGACCAGATGCGTGTCTATATTTTCTGCGGCCAGCACCTCCTTGATTTTTTGCCCTTCCAGATCTTTTCCGATCCGGATAAAGGCGCTCGTCCGGTATCCAAGCCGGGCCAGAGCGACCGCCGAGTTGGTGCCGCCGCCGCCAACCGAGGATTTGATCGAGCTCACATCGATCTTTCGTCCTTCTTCCAGCAGCAAAAAGGAGGATGTCGCGTTATGCATGGTCATGCGTTCGATATCATGGTCTTCAACCGAGGCTATGATATCAATGGTGGCGGAGCCGATTGTCAGCGCCTTCAACTTGGTAAATTCATTCATGGTGTTTTCGCATTCCGGCTCTTTGTTGCCCTGCCTATTGCGGCGTCGTCCCTGACAGGGTAGCTTGATTTTATAATAAAAACATGACGGGCGAGGATAAAAAATGAGCCCCTATATTGTTTGCCTTACTTTCGATTTCGATGCCGTTTCAAGCTGGATAGTAAACGGGCGAACCACGCCGACCCTGATGTCGAGGGGCGAGTTCGGCGCCGTCGGTGTTCCGCGCATACTCCATCTGCTCAGCGAGTACAATATTCCCAGCACCTGGTTTATACCCGGCGTCACCCTCTATAGCTATCCCGAAATATGCCAGAAAATTGCCGAAGAAGGTCATGAAATCGGCCATCATGGCTGGTCTCACATCCCGCCGGCGGGTCTTAGCCGGGAAGAGGAGCTGGAACAGCTGGTCCGGGGAAATGAGGCAATTGAAAAGCTGACGGGGCAGCGGGCGCGGGGATATCGCTCGCCGTCCTGGGATTTAAGCGTGAACAGCGTCGACCTTCTGTTGCAGGAAGGCTTTCTCTATGACAGCAGCATGATGGGGGACGACTATAATCCTTATCCGGTCCGGCAGGGCGACGTCATCCATCCGGATGCGCGCGTGGATTTCGGCACTCCGACATCGTTGATGGAAATGCCGATCAGCTGGTCGACGGATGACTTTCCGCATTTTGAATATCTGCGCAACAAGACGTCGGCTCTTCCGGGTTTGCGGGCCGGCAGCGCCGTTCTCGAGAACTGGATGGGGGATTTCGATTATATGCAGCAGAAGCTGGACGAGGGCATTCTGACCTATACCTGCCACCCGTTTTGTATCGGTCGCGGTCACCGGATGCTGGTTCTGGAAGAACTGATCGTGAAACTTATCGACCGGGGCGCCCGCTTCATGACCATGGAGACTGCGCTTGGCGAATACCTGGAACGACAGAAAAAATAGGAAAGCTCCGTCCGCGGGAAAAATGGCGGGCTCCGGCGTCGCGGCGGCGAAATTGATTTGTATCTTGCCCTGTATCTGGCATCATACGGTTCAATGGAAGGATGGCGAACCATCCTCAAAAGAATAAGAAAAACGGGAGGGAAAGAATGGCGGAAGCCTTCAGGAAGTTTAATTTACCCTTTGAGAGCCTTGCGGACGTCGAAAAATTTGAACAGACGCCGATCGAGGAATGGGTGCCTTACAAAAATGTTTACGATGCCTTTTGTGCGGTCGTCGAGCAATATGGCGACAAACCGTCGCTGATTGCGCTGCCGCCGGGCGATCCGATGGGGGAGGGCAAGGTCATCTCCTATCGGGATCTGCTTGCCAAGGTCAACCAGACGGCCAATCTGTTTCTTTCGGCAGGCCTCCAAAAAGGGGAGACGGTCACCTATCTCATCCCGCTCTGTCCGCAGGCCTATTTCACGATGCTGGGGGCGGAGACGGTGGGCACGGTCAATGCCGTCAATCCGTTGTTGGAGCCGGAGCATATTCTCGGTATTGCCGAAGCGGCCAATGCGACCATCCTGATCGCGACGGGGCAGGCGTTAAGCCCGGAACTCTGGGCGAAGGCCGCCTATGTGATCGACCGAATGCCGAACTTGAAGGCAGTATATGTTCTGGGCGGCGGCGCGGAATGCGACGGCAAAAAGATATTCCCCCTCGATGACATGATCGCAAAACAGGACGCGAGCGCGATTAACGGGCCGCGCAATGAGCAATTGGATGACGTTGTCGGCTATTATCATACCGGCGGCACGACCGGCGTTCCGAAACTCGCGCCTCATACCAACCGGATGCAGCTGGCCCAGGTCGCCTCGAGCGGTTTCGGTCTCGGCTACTCGTCCAAGGATTGCCTGCTTGCGGGGCTACCCATGTTTCATATCAGCGGATCCATCGTCGTCGGCCTCGTGCCGATACTGAACGGGGTGACGCTGGTCATCGTCAGCCCGCAGGGTTTTCGCGATCCGCTGGTTGTCGGCAGTTACTGGCGTTTGGTCGAAAAATACGGCGTCACCGTGCTTGGCGGCGTGCCGACCATGTTGTCGGCGCTGTTGAACATTCCGGTGGGCGATACCGATATCAGCAGTCTGCGCGCCGGGCTGACCGGTGGATCGGCGGCGCCCGTAGAGGTGCTGAAGGCGATAAGCAAGCAGGCAGGCGTGCCCATGCTGGAAGGCTATGGCATGACGGAAGTGACCTGCTTCACCACCATGCAGCCGCAGGATGGCGAAGTGCGCTTCGGCTCCGTCGGATTGCGGTTTCCCTATGTCGACGTGAAATCCGCGCATATCGACGAGACTGGCAAGATCACCCGGTTTTCAGACCCCGACGAAATCGGTGAGATCATCATGAAGGGCATCTGCGTGATGCCGGGCTATGTCCAAACCGCCTATAATCAGAAGGCCTTCACCACCGATGGCTGGCTGCGATCAGGAGACCTTGGCCGCATCGATAAAGACGGCTATGTCTGGCTGACCGGCCGGGCGAAGGATGTGATCATCCGTGGCGGTCACAATATCGACCCGTCCATTGTCGAGGAGGCGCTGCATGAGCATCCGGCCGTCGAGCTGGCCGCCGCCGTCGGCAGGCCCGATTCATATGCCGGCGAAATTCCCGTCGCCTATGTTCAGTTGAAACCGGGCGCGAAAGCGACGCCGGACGAGCTCAAGGACTTCGCGCGTGAAAGGATACCGGAACGGGCGGCGAATCCGGCGGATCTGACGATTATTGATGCCATGCCCCTGACCGGCGTTGGCAAGATATTCAAACCGGCGCTTCGGCATGATGCCGCCGTGAAGGTCTTCGATGCCGATCTTGCCCCCTTCCGCGTCAATGGCGTCGATATTTCCGTTAGCGTAGATAATCACCCTGTTCATGGGAGCGTTGCGGAGATTACCGTGACCGGCGGGGACAAGGAAGTGCTGGGACAACAGATCGCGGACAAGCTTGGGTCATATACCCTTCGCCACGAGGTGATTTGGCAAAACTGATAACGCGATACATATAGAAGGGTGTCACGTCTGTCGCAAAGGAGCTTCGCTATGACCATCCGTAGCCCGATTTCCAGTCTGCCCACCCACGAGGTGACGAATGTTCCGCCTGTGCTCGGGGATCAGGATCTCTATGGCAAAGATCAGGCGCTACAGGAGGGGTTGCAGCGCGAAGGGGCCGGATGGGCCGAGCGGGCCGTCATCGATTTCGCCATGAAGGCGGGATCGGAAGAAACGCTGGAATGGGCCAATCAGGCAAACCGCTTTCCGCCCGAGATGAAGGCCTTTGACCGCAACGGCATGCGGATCAATCAGGTAACCTTCCATCCGGCCTATCACAACCTGATGGATCTTGCGATTGCCAATGACGTGCCGAGCTTTGCCTGGAACAACCCGCGTGAAGGCAATCATGTGGCCCATGGCGCTCTTTCCTATCTGCTCAATCAGATTGAGGGCGGCGTTCTCTGCCCGATGGCCATGAGCTACGCGGTGGTGCCAGCGCTCAAAGCCACGCCGGAGATTGCCGATGAATGGATTCCGCGCCTGCTAAAGACGGAATATGACCCCCGCGATATCCCGGCGAGCGAGAAAAAGAGCATCACCATGGGCATGTTCATGACGGAAAAGCAGGGAGGATCGGATGTCCGCGCGAATTCGACCACCGCCCGACCGGAGGGAACTGCGACGGGGCCCGGCGCGTCCTATATTCTCACCGGTCACAAGTTCTTCTGCTCGGCGCCGATGTCGGACGCGTTCCTCTCGCTTGCCTATACGGACAATGGCCTGAGCTGTTTTCTGCTGCCGAGATGGCGGCCGGACGGGACGCGGAACGGCCTCTATATCCAGCGCCTGAAAGACAAGCTGGGGAACAAGTCCAACGCGTCAAGCGAGATGGAACTTGTTGACGCCTGGGGCCTGATGCTCGGAGAGGAAGGACGCGGCGTGCGCACGATCATCGAGATGGTGCAGGGAACCCGCTATTACTGCGCTGTCGGTTCCGCGGCACTGATGCGCCAGGCCCTCACCCAGGCGATCCATCACGCGAGTTACCGGTCCGCATTTCAGAAGAAATTGATCCAGCAACCCTTGATGCAGAACGTGCTGGCCGATCTCGCGCTGGAGTCGGAGGCGGCGACAACGCTATTCCTCCGGCTTGGCCGCGCGATCGGGACGGGCGAGACCGACCCGGCGGAAGCGGCGCTTGCGCGTATTGGCACGGCAATCGGCAAATACTGGATATGCAAACGGACCCCGTCCCATGTTTATGAAGCGATGGAATGTCATGGCGGTCCCGGTTACATAGAGGAGAGCATTCTGCCGCGGCTATACCGCGAGGCGCCGGTCAACAGCATCTGGGAAGGGTCTGGGAATGTGATTTGTCTCGATGTGCTGCGCGCGCTGTACAAGGATCCCGGCGCGCTTCCCGCCTTTTTTGCGGAGGTCGAGCAGGCGAAGGGCGGCAACCGCCTGCTGGATGCGCATTTGACCCGCCTGCAGGCCGAAGTTCGGGAAACCGGCAATTTCGAAACGCGCGCACGGCGGATTACCGAGATGATGGCGCTCGCCTGGCAGGGCTCTTTGCTGGTGAGGCATGCCCCGCCGTCGGTGGCGGACGCCTTTTGCGCGTCGCGCCTCGGGGAGTACTGGTCCGGGGCTTTCGGAACGCTGCCGGAGGACACAGATTTCGACGGAATTCTCGAGCGGGCCGGGGCATCCATGTGATATTCGGTACGGATGAGCATTTGTTCATTGCCAATTCGTTCCCGGAACCGTTAAATAATCACATATAAGGATTGCCTCTTGCGACGGGTCGTTGCGCCGCAGGTGATCACTTCCTATAAAGAACAAAAAACAACAATGCGCTGGAGGCATCCATGAAAACAAGAATTACAGAACTTTTCGGTATCAAGCACCCGATCATCCAGGGCGGCATGCATTATGTCGGCTTCGCCGAACTCGCCGCTGCTGTATCTAACGCGGGTGGCCTCGGTATCATTACCGGACTTACGCAAAAGACCCCGGCGGATCTCGCCAATGAAATCGCTCGCTGCAAGGACATGACGGACAAGCCCTTTGGTGTGAACCTGACCTTCCTTCCGAGCTTTACGGCGCCGCCCTATCCCGAATATATCGAAGCTATCGTCAAAGGCGGGGTCAAGATCGTTGAAACCGCCGGTCGCAGCCCGGAAGCCTATATGCCGGCGCTCAAAGATGCGGGCATCAAGGTTATCCATAAATGCACCTCCGTGCGCCATTCCCTGAAGGCCGAGAAAATCGGCTGTGACGCCGTCAGCGTCGACGGATTTGAATGCGGCGGTCATCCCGGGGAAGATGATATCCCGAACATGATCCTTCTGCCGCGGGCCGCCGAAGAATTGACGATTCCCTTTGTTGCCTCCGGCGGTATGGGTAACGCCCAGCAGCTTGTTGCCGCGCTCGCGCTGGGCGCGGACGGTATCAATATGGGCACCCGTTTCATGGTGACGAAGGAAGCGCCGGTGCATCAGAACGTCAAGGATGCGATTATCGCCGCGACGGAGCTGGACACCCGGCTGATCATGCGCCCGCTTCGCAATACCGAACGGGTGCTCGACAATCCGGCGGTCGAGAAAGTTCTCGAAATCGAGCGGGAGAAAGGTGCCAATACCAAGATCGAGGATATAGTCGATCTGGTGGGCGGCGTTTATCCCAAGGTCATGCAGGAGGGGGATGTCGGCATCGGGGCCTGGAGCTGTGGCATGGTTGCCGGCCTGATCCACGACAATCCGACCTGCAAGGAACTGATCGACCGGATTATGAACGAAGCGGAGGAAATTATTAAGGGACGCCTGAAAGCCCTGGCATCCGCTTAAAGGCGACCCATTAACCCAGGGGGGCAGCCTATGAATACGCAAGAGTTCAAGAAACTACTGGCACGGTTTTCGGCGACGGCTGAAGCGGGCGACGGGGACGCCTTCGCCGCCTGCTTCACGGAAGACGCCGTCTATCATGACTATGTCTATGGCGATCACAAGGGAAGGGCCGATATCGCCCATATGATGTCCGACTTGTTTCATCGAGATGCAGGAGAGGATTATCGTTGGGAGATGTTCGATCCGATATGCGAGGGCAATCTCGCTTACGCATGGTCGCTATCCAGCTTTACGTCAAAAGTGCCGGAGTTCGAGGGCAAGAGAGTGATTATCGACGGGATGAGCCGTTTTGAGCTGAGAGACGGCCTCATTTCGGATTATCGCGAATCCGTCAATGGCGGCATTGCCATGGCGCAGCTCGGCGTCCATCCGGAAAGGCTGGCGAAAGTTTGCGCCAAATGGGGCCGGATGCTGGTCGCGCAGCCGGAAACCCAGGCCTATCTCGCCCGTCCGAAAGGTTCCTGGAAAGACGGATCCTAGGCGATGGCGCCGTCCGGCCGCGAGGGCGAGTCAGGAAGCGGGACGGGATTGGCTGCCGGCATTCCCTATGGCCCTTTGCTCCTGACCCTGGCCATGCAGACACTGGCGACGATGGCGGCCTTTTCCGCACCGACGCTCGCGCCAAAAATTGCCATGGACCTCGGTGTGGATGGGCATCTCATCGGATTTTTCGTGTCCACCGTTTATGGTGTCGGCATCGCCTCGGCGTTATTCTCGCCAGATTTCATCCAGAAATTCGGCGCTGTTCGGGTCGGGCAATTTGTCATGCTGGGCGTCGTCGCCATGCTGGTGATCGCCGGATCAGGTGGATTAGGCGCCCTTGCGCTCTGCGCCTTCGTGCTGGGCAGCGGATATGGCGCGACGGCGCCGGTCTCAACCCATTTGCTCATTCCGCGCACGAAACCCAACGTCCTTAATCTGGTGTTTTCGATCCGGCAGATCGGGGTTCCTCTTGGCGGCGTTCTGGGCGCCTTGCTCCTGCCGTTCGTGGCCGTCGAATTCGGTTGGCGGATGGCGTTCTGGGTCCAGGTGCTGCCGGCCGTGCTGCTGATTGCCGCCTTTCAATATTATCGGAACAGCTGGGATGATGACCGGAACAGGACACATCGTCTCTTCAAGGCGGAACTCTGGCGTCCGCTCTATCTCCTCCGTGATAGCGCCCTCATGCGGCTGCTTTCCCTTGCCAGTTTTTCCTATGCGGGATCGCAACTCTGTTTCATCGGCTTCATGGCTTTGCATTTGACGGAAAGAACGGGCCTTGACCTGATCGCAGCCGGGCAGGTGCTGGCGCTTTACCAGATTTCGGGTGTCGCCAGCCGCCCGATCTGGGGCTGGCTTGCGGATCGTTATATCTCCTCGATCCGTCTCCTCGGCCTGCTGGGGATAGTCATGGCGTTTGCGGCGATTGCTGCGGGCCAGCTATCTGAAAGCTGGTCCATCTGGTTCGTACTCCTTGTCGCGATTACCGCCGGCGCGACCGCGAGCGGCTTTACCGGTATTGCCTATGGCGCCTTTGCGGCCTTCGGCGGGAAATACAGAACGGAAGCAACCGCGCTCGGCTCAAGCGCCATGTTCTTGGGCGTATTGATCCTGCCCACGATCTTTGGCGTGATCGTCGGCGATTCCCGGGAATACTGGCATGCCTATGGCCTGATCGCCCTGATTGTCGCTTCAAGCGGCGCCTGGCTGATGCTGGCGAAAATTAAAACGGAGCTATAAGGGTAAAACGCATTCTTTCTACTTTGGGAACTAGAGGAAAAGATAATGGAAATTGTCGGATTAGGACTGCATTATGAGGAATTGCCGATCGGACGCAAATTCCAGACCATCGGCCGGACGGTCACCGAGGCCGATATCGTCAATTTTATCAATTGCACCGGCATGACCGAGGTGCTCTTCACGGATATGGAGTATCTGGAGGCCCATTCCGATATCCGCGGGCGCGTTGCGCCGGGTGCGCTTGCCTATACGATTGCCGAAGGCTTGCTTGTCCAATCCACCATGCAGCACACCGGTCTCGCTTTCCTCCATATGGAGCTCAATGTCCGTGCGCCGGTCTTTGCCGGAGATACATTGCATGTCGAATGCGAAGTGATTGAGGCGCGCCTCACCTCGAAGGGAACCCGCGGGCTTGTCAGAACACGTAATCAGATCGTGAACCAGCACGGTCAGGTTGTTATTGAATATACACCGCTTCGTATGATTAAATGCCGGGACGCTGACTAAAACGAGCATGCGCATAAGGGATTGCGATGGCGGGACGGCAGAAACTGACGGCAACGCAATTGGCGGGACTTGTGGCGCTTCTCCTTGGAACGTTGGTCATCTGCAACGACTTCACCGCGCTCAATGTCGTTATCCCGTCGATCGAAAAGGCGTTCAAAGTCGACGTCACGACCGCCCAATGGGTGATCAGCGGATATGCGTTGGTATTCGGAGTATGTATTGTAACCGCCGGTCGCCTCGCCGATATGTTCGGTCGCCGGCGCATTTTCTTCATCGGAATGACAATCTTTTGCTCGTTCTCGCTTATTGGCGGCCTTGCGGAGAATGCGTGGGTCTTGCTTGGGGCACGGGCCCTCATGGGGATTGGCGGATCAATGATCTGGCCATCCTTGATCGGCATGATGTACGGCTTACTGCCGGAGGAACGCGCGGCGCTCGCGGGCGGACTTTTGATGGGGGTTGCCGGAATAGGCAACGGCATGGGACCGATGCTCGGAGGATTCTTTGCCGACTATCTTAGCTGGCGTTGGATTTTCTTCATTAACGTTCCAGTCGGAATAATTGCAGTTCTTGCCATATTCTGGGCTGTTCCCAAAGATGGTGACGACGATTCCAAGGAAGGAATTGACTATCCCGGTATCCTCGCGCTGTCTCTTGGCCTTTTTCTGCTAATGTTGCTTCTCGATATTGGCGCGGATTTTGGCTGGCTCAGTCCGATGGTAATTTCGATGTTTGCCGTCTCGATTTTCCTTTTATCCCTCTTTGCCTTTATCGAGAAAAGAGCGGGGTTGGACGCGCTGGTGCCCGAAGATGTCTTCTCCAACAAGGATTTTCGGTTTTCAAACATTTCCGTATTGCTGGTTTCCGCCATCTATTTTGGTACGCTATTGTATCTCCCGCAGTTCATGGTAAAGGATCTCGGATTTTCTGCGCTGCAGGCGGGTGCCGGCCTTTTGCCGATGCTTGGTATGTTTGCGCTTTCCTCTTTTATCGCGGCGCCACTCTATGACCGTCTGGGACCCAAGCTCGTGATCAGCATCGGCGTGCTCTGCCTGGGGGTGGGCGTATTTATTCTGTCCTGGCTGCAGGCCGGAACCACTTTCGCCTCTCTCGTGCCCGGAATGTTAATTGTCGGGATCGGGACGGGGCTTTTTTACTCCTCCATCACGACGGCGGCGATTACCTCTATCGATCCCGCACGCAGCAGTCTTGCGAGCGCCATTATTTTCATGGTTCAGAATGCGGGCGGCGCCGTCGGCCTCGGACTGACGACGGCGATAGTCGTGAGTGCACCATCCCTGTCGGACGGCATCGACCGTGCCTTTTTCGTCAATGCGGTCATGGCGCTCGTCGCCTTGGTCGTATCCCTGCTGTATGTTGCAGGCCCGCTAACGCGGGATAACCTGCTCCCACGACGCAAGGAAAATGCGGAAGAGCTCGGCGAGTGATCTGTCCTCCCTCAGGCGTTCTTGATCGTCAGGCCGGCGTCAACGGGGAGCGCCACGCCGTTGATATAGGATGATGCGGGCAGGACCAGACTGAGTGTCGCGTGCGCGACTTCTTCCGGAATTCCGTATCGTTTCAGCGGTATGCGGCGGCGCGAGAAAATCTCTTTATGCTCGTCCTTGATCCGCGCGGTGATGCCGGTGTGGATCGCGCCGGGGCAGATACAATTAACCGTTATGCCGTATTTCGGAAGCTCGACAGCGAGCGAGCGGGTGAGCCCGATCACGCCATGTTTTGCGGAGGTATAGGGGGCGATCTCCGGCGTTGCCCCAAGTCCTTCTGTGGACGCTATATTGACAATCCGGCCCTCTCCGCATGCCTTCAGATGGGGGAGGGCCGCCCGGACAAGGCGGACATGCGCGGTCAGCAGAACATCCATATGCCGCTGCCAGTTCGCCTCGAAATCCTCATCCTCGACCGACATGTGATGGGAAAATCCGGCATTGTTGATCAGGATGTCCAGCGCGCCGAAATGATCCGCAATTGCCGAAACGACGGTCGTGATCTGCGCCTTGTTCGCGACATCCAGAACCCACCCTTCGGCGGACCCGCCCGCCTCCCGTATTTCGCGGACGACCTTTTGAACACCTTCCTCGGTGAGGTCCGTTACGGCGACATTCGCGCCCTCGTCGGCGAAAAGATGGGCAGTTGCACGGCCCATGCCGCTTGCCGCCCCGGTAATGAGAGCTGTTTTGCCCGCAATGGACCGGCTCAATGTCGAAAGTCTTGCCATTGACCTATTCCTTTTGTCTTGAAATTAAGGACGCTAGAGGATTAGTCCGCCGTCAACGACGATCGTCTGGCCGACGACGTAGCTTGCAAGCGGTGAGGCGAGATAAAGCACGGCGCCTGCTATGTCCTCAGGCGTGCCAAGGCGCCCCTGGGGAATGGTAGAGATCGCCGCCTCCCGCCGCTGTGGATTGTCGGTCGTCACCTTGGTAAGCTTGGTATCGACAAGGCCCGGCGCGACGCCGTTGACGCGGATCCCTTCGCCGGCCCAGGCCTGACCAAGAGTGCGAGTAAGCCCGATCGCCCCGGTCTTTGACGCGTTGTAGGCCGGGTTGCCCTTGGTCGCATGATAGCCGGCGGTCGAGCTGATGATGATAAGCGATCCCCCAGTATTCGCCAGCATGTCATGAAATTTCGATGCGCAGGCCATCAGGCTGTTAAGATTCGTATCGACGACCTTCATCCACCCCGGCATCTCGAACTCACCACGGCGGTAGACGACCGTTCCTTGCGACAGGATCAATATATCGAGTTTTGAAAATGGCGCCTTGTAGTCCGCGATCGCCTGAAAATCGCTGACATCCATTTGGTCATAGTGAAGTCCGTTCAGGTCCGATCCCGCAACGCCGTCATAATCCGCGGCTGACGCCCGCGTACCCCATACGTAAACCTCTGCACCGCGCGTTTTCAGGGCATGGGCGATGCCATTTCCGATTCCGCTCGATCCGCCGACAACAAGGGCTGTTTTATTGGTGAAATCCAGATCGGTCACAAGCGCCTCCCTTTTTCTTTTTTTTGAACTTTACGGCCTCCGGGGCGAGAGAGTAAAGCATAACTTGTTTGATTTAACGGCTTGCAAAGGAAAGAGCGGAAGATGACGCTTCCCAATATCAGCGCGGCAGAAGCATTCGCCCGGTATGAGGCGATCCGGCCGCGGTTGCCTGTCGCCCGTTTCCCGGCCGCGAGTAAAACCGTGGAAAATCTTGCCGCCCTTGCCGAGGAGATTGACGTTTTTCTGCTCGATGCCTTTGGCGTTCTCAACGTCGGGGAGCGGGCAATTGCCGGCGCGAAGGAGCGCCTTGAAGAGCTTTCCCGGCTCGGCAAGCAGATTTTCGTCATAACCAATGGCGCGACTTTTGGCAGCGCGGACGCGCTTCGCAAGTACCGTGCTCTAGGTTTTGATTTCGCCGCAGCACAGGTGATCTCCAGCCGCGATATCGCGTCTGCCGCGCTGGAGCAATATCCGAAGGAAATCGTCTGGGGTGTCGCCGCGACGGCTCAATCAGGAATCGCGGAGATGCCGTTCGCGACACGGCTGCTGTCCGATGATCCTCAGGTTTATGACGCGGTCGACGGCTTCCTCTTCCTGAGTGCCGCCGAATGGTCGGCCTCCCGTCAGGCGTTGCTGTCCGTCTCACTTCGGCGAAATCCGAGACCATTTATCGTCGGCAATCCGGACCTGGTTGCACCGAGGGAAGAAGGATTGTCGCTGGAGCCCGGTTTCTTTGCCCATGAAATTGCCGATACCCTCGGCATTGAGCCGCTTTTTTATGGAAAACCCTACGCAAATGTATTTGAGCGCGCCATCCAGACCGCTTTGGCGGCCGGCGCCGACCGCCGGCGGATCGCCATGGTCGGCGATACGCTTCATACCGACATTCTCGGCGGTGCGGCCGCAGGTCTTCGCACGGTGCTGATTACCGACCATGGGCTTTACAAAGGCATGGATATTGCGCCGCTTGTTGCAAATAGCGGCATCGTTCCCGACTTTATCGCCGCGACGACGTGAGCGCCGCTGTCTAGTCCGGGGCACCGTTGCGTGCCGCGAGCGCGGTAAAGATCAGCGCCATTCCGGCAAACAGCATATTTATCCCGACGAGCAGGCCGATTGCCCAGCTTGCGGTATCCGGCCAGCCGCGCCAGATGAGATAGGCGAGAAACAGGTCCACGATGCCGCTCAGCAGGGTCCACCCCCAACTGCGGATATGCGCGCGGAACTGTAATGCCAGCAGGACCGAGATAACACCCTGAATAATGAAGAAGGCGACCATGATCATGGTGAGGGTCAATACGCCCTCTGCCGGTTTCAGGACGAGAAGGAGACCAAAGATCACCGCAAGCACGGCGGCCAGCAGTGACCAGAATGTGCCCGGAAGAGACCGTCCGCGAAACAGTGTCAGGCCGCGGACAATACCGCCAAATACGAATATCCAACCGATAAACAGATCGACAACCAGCGTGGCAACTTGCGGAGCGATGATGGCGATCACGCCCAGCAGTCCGACGATTATTCCCTGGAAGAGAAATAGTTTCCAGTGCTTCGCAAGTTCAGCGGCCATCAATCGCCGCATCTCTTCAAGGTTCGACGGAACATTGTCACTCATAACGCTCTCCTACAGAAGTTTTCATCGATCTTCGTTCGACACTATAGGGGCAATGTGACGGACGGCGAAAGAGGAAATCTCTCGCCTCGGTGCATTCAATTCAATTTAATCGTGCGAAGGCGAAGCGCGTTGGAAATGACCGATACGGACGACAGGCTCATCGCCGCCGCCGCAATCATCGGCGATAACAGTGTTCCCGTGAAGGGATAGAGTATTCCCGCGGCAATCGGGATGCCCGCCCCATTATAGGCGAAGGCGAAGAATAAATTCTCCTTGATGTTGCGAAGCGTTCCGACCGCCAGCTTGCGGGCCCGGACGATACCGGTAAGGTCGCCCTTGACCAGTGTGATCCCGGCGCTTTCGACCGCAACATCCGCGCCGGTTCCCATGGCGATCCCGACATCGGCCGCGGCAAGAGCGGGCGCATCATTCACGCCGTCGCCGGCCATCGCGATGCGATGACCCGTTTCCCGAAGTTCCTCGATAAGCGCTTTCTTATCCGCCGGCAGAACGTCGGCGCGGACATCGTCGATCCCGAGACGGCCGGCAACGGCTTTTGCGGTCCGTTCGTTATCGCCCGTTGCCATGATGATCCTGATGCCAAGCTCGTGCAGCGCGCGAATGGCATCTTCGGTCGTCTCCTTGACGGGGTCTGCAACCGCGACAATCCCGGCAACGGCATTATCCCGCGCGACATACATGACCGTTTTCCCCTCTTGCTGCAAGTCGGCGGCGCGTTTCTCGAAATCACCGGGATCGAGATTTTTTTCCTCCATCATCGCGCGGTTTCCAAGGGCGACGGATCGGCCTTCGACTGTGCCTTCCACGCCTTTGCCGGTAGCCGCATTGAAATCGCCGGCGGGCGGTATTTTCAGGCCGCGTGCCTCCGCGCCCGAAACAATCGCTTCGGCGAGGGGATGCTCGGAACCCTTCTCAAGCGCCGCCGCAATGATAAGAAGGGCATCGTCCTCGCCGGTTTGCAGGGCGATCACATCGGTCAGCTTCGGCCGTCCTTCGGTGAGCGTCCCGGTCTTGTCGACAACCAGGACATCGACGGAGGCAAATCTTTCCAATGCTTCGGCATCGCGGATGAGGACGCCGGCCGTCGCGCCGCGTCCGGTAGCCGTCATGATCGACATCGGCGTCGCGAGGCCGAGGGCGCAGGGGCAGGCGATGATAAGAACGGAAACGGCGGCGACGATCGCATGGATCATGGCCGGAGAGGGGCCGAAAACAGCCCAGATAACAAAGGAAAGAATTGCCACGACAACGACGCTCGGCACGAACCAGGCGGCGACCTTGTCGGCGAGGCCCTGAATGGGGGCGCGGGAGCGCTGGGCGGCGGCGACCATTTCAACAATTTTAGAGAGCATGGTGTCGGCACCGACAAGCTCGGCCTTCATAATCAGGGTCCCCGTGCCGTTAAGGGTCCCTCCGGTGAGTTTGTCACCCTCGCTTTTTTCGACCGGAACCGGTTCGCCGCTGATCATGCTCTCATCGACCGCGGAATGCCCCTCCAGCACGACGCCGTCAACCGGTACGCTGTCACCGGGACGAATGCGCAACTTGTCGCCTTCAAGAATATTCTCGAGCGGCACATCATATTCTGATCCGTCGGAATTGATCCGCCGTGCCGTTTTCGGGGCCAGATCAAGCAGGGCCTTGATCGCTGAGCCCGTCTGCTCGCGCGCACGGAGTTCAAGCACCTGCCCCAAAAAGACAAGGGCGATGATCACCGCCGCGGCCTCGAAATACACCGGGACAATTCCCGCGGCGGTCCGAAATGAAGACGGAAAGCTTCCGGGAACCAGTGTTGCGACAAGACTGAACGCATAGGCGGCGGCCACGCCGAGCATGATCAGCGTCCACATATTGGGGCTGCGATTGATGATTGATGACCAACCCCGTTTAAAGAAGGGAATTGCCGCCCAGAGGACAACAGGGGTCGCCAGCGCAAGCTGGATCCAGGTTGAAAGCCGCGCGCCGATCCAGCTGTCAAACGGCAATCCCACCATTTCGCCCATCGTAAGGACAAGAAGCGGCAAGGCGAGCGCCGTGCTCACCCAGAAACGGCGGGTGAAATCGATAAGTTCGGGATTTGGTCCATCGTCAGCGCCGGGCGCACCCATTGGCTCCAGGGCCATTCCGCATTTTGGGCAATCGCCGGGTTGATCCCGGATAATTTCCGGGTGCATCGGGCAGGTATATTGCGTCGCTTTGGGCTGGGAATTCTGGCGTTTTTTATGACCGCCACTCAAATAGAAAAATGGATCGGCCACAAATCTGTCATGGCATTTTTGCGAGCAGAAATGATGGGTCTCGTCATTGTGAAGATGGCTCGGCTTGCCGGCGTTCAGCGTCACTGTCATACCGCACACCGGGTCGGTTGCCGTTTCTTTTTCCGCAGAAGTCAAGGTCGTGGTCCTATCTCGCAACGATGGGGATCCAGCCTGCCTTCTCGCGCAGCCACTGGAAGGCCACGTATAACATGGGGATTAGAAGCATGCCAACAGTCGCGGCAGCCAGCATTCCGGAAAAAACGGGGATGCCAAGGGCAACCATCGCGCCCGCGCCTGCCCCCTTGGCCAGAACCAGCGGGACCAGGCCCATGATGAAGGCAAAGCTCGTCATCATGACGGGACGGAAACGAAGCCTTGCGCCATCGGCGGCGGACTCGTTGAGCGAGTGACCAAGATTGCGTTGTTCCAGCGCGAAGGTATTGATAAGGATAGCGTTCTTGGCCGCAAGCGCAATCAGAACAACAATACCAATCTGCGCGTAAAGATCGAATGACAGCCCCGCGATCCGGATGCCTGCCAGGGCGCCGAGAACCGCAACCACGACGGAGGCGAGAATGGCGATGGGAATGCTCCAACTCTCATAAAGCGCGACCAGGAAAAGATAAGCGAATACAAAGGCGAGGCTGATGACCAGCGAGGTCTTGCCGGCCGCCTCCACCTGCTGCAGGGCCAGGCCGGTCCATTCGTAGGCGTAACCCGACGGCAAGCTGTTGGCGGAGATTTGTTCCATATTCGACATGGCAACGCCAAGCCCGCTCTCCGCGGCGGGATTACCGAGAACCGAGGCGGCCTGATAGTTATTGTACCGGGTGATCTGGCGCGGGCCGCTGCTGAGCTTGGCTTCCGTGAAGCTGGAGATGGAGACCATTTCGCCGGAGGAATTGCGGACCTGTATCTTGTAAATATCCTCGATCTTCGCGCGATACTCCTCGCTTCCCTGCACATATACCGTCCATGTGCGGCCGAAGAGGTTGAAATCATTAACGTAGTAACCGCCCAGCTGGCTTTGCAGCGCCGCAAATATGTCGGAAATTTCAATCCCGAGCGTTTTTGCCTTGTCCCGATCGATCTTGAGGGAAACCTGCGGGGTGTTTGCCTCAAAGGTCGAGAAGGCGCTGGCGATCGCGTGGTCCTGATTGGCTTCCACCACGAGATTGCGCAGCACGGCGCCCATCTCGAACGGTTCCTGTCCTTCCAGCGCTTCCAGCACATACTCGAAGCCGCCGGCATTCCCGAGGCCATCGATGGCCGGGGGATTGAGCGGGATATAGACGGCCTCTGCGATACCTGAGAGCTTTTGCGCCGCCCGTTGAAGCACCGCGCCGGCGCTTAATTCCGGCGAATTGCGTTCCGCATAGGGTTTAAGATTAAGAAAGACGACGCCGGCATTTGATGCGTTGCTGCCGCTCAGAAGGTCGAGGCCTGTAACTTGACCGATGATTCGGACGGCCGGATCGCCTTTCAGCGCCGCGGAAGTCATTTCTGCAACCTTCAAGGTGCGGTTGAAGGACGCGCCTGCCGGAAGCTGGAAGATGACCATGACATAGCCCTTGTCTTCCTCCGGTACGAAGCCGGCCGGAGTGGATTTTATACCGTAACCCGCCAACAGGCCGAACCCCGCCGCGACGGCAAGGGACAAGGCCGAAACACGCACAAGCTTCTTGATGATCCCGGCGTAGCCATCGCCGACTTTATTTATGAAACCGGTTACCGGCCGCATAAAGACGACGGGTTTGCCCGGGCGCAGGAAAAGAGCGCAGAGCGCGGGCGAGAGGGTCAGGGCATTAATGGCCGAGATGACCATCGCGGCGGAAATGGCAACGGCAAACTGCCGGAACAATACGCCGGAGGAGCCGGGCAGAACCGCCACGGGAACAAACACCGCGAGCAGCACGAAAGTGATCGCAATAATCGATCCGGCGATTTCCGTCATCGCTTTATGTGCCGCCTGCGCAGGCGTTAGATGCGGATCCTCTTCCATCACCCGTTCCACATTCTCGACGACGATGATGGCGTCGTCGACAACGATCCCGATTGCCAGCACAAGCGCCAGAAGCGAAATGATATTCGCGGTATAGCCCAGCGCGTAAATGACGGCGAGGGCGCCAATAATCGCGACGGGAACGGCGAAAAGCGGAATGAGGGTCGCACGAAAGCGCCCGAGGAAAACGAAGACGACGATGGCGACAAGCACAAAGGCTTCTATCAGTGTCTCGATCACTTTCGAGATCATGTCATCAACGAATTCGGCGCTGTCGACGAACTTGTGGTAGGCCAGACTGGTCGGAAACCGCTCCGATAGATCGGCGATTTTCTCTTCCACGGTCTTCGCGGTGATCACCGCATTGGCCCCGGGGGAGAGATATATGGCGACGCCCGCCGCTTCGGCATCCCCTAAATTGATTTGCTGCTGCGCGCTTTGTGCGCCGAGCTCGACGCGGGCGACATCCCTGATGCGAATGATCGAACCGTCGTCCTGCGCCCTCAGGATGATGTTACCGAATTCTTCGGCCGATGAAAGCCGCCCCTTCGTATTGACGGTGAGTTGAAGGCTCTGATGGTCGGAGATCGGCGGCGCCCCGAGGCGGCCAGCGGGGGCCTGGATATTCTGGTTGCGGATCGCGTCGATAATATCCTGATTTGTCAGGTTCAGATTGGCCATCAATGTCGGGTTGTCGATCCAGATCCGCATGGCATAGGAGGAGGCGCCGAGAATGGTGGCATCACCAACCCCGGGAAGACGTTTCAGCTGATCGACAACGTTGATCGTGAGATAGTTGCTGATGAAAAGCTGATCGAGGCTGGCGTCTTCCGAATAAAAACCGAAAATCTGCAGGATCGAACTTGATTGCTTCTGCACGGTGACGCCGTTCTGCTGCACCGTATCGGGGAGGGACGACAGCGCCTGGCTTACTCGCGTCTGGGTGTTCACCGTTGCAAGATCCGGATCGGTGCCAACGGCGAAAGTCGCCGTCAATGCGTAGCTCCCGTCGGAATTGCTGACGGATTTCATGTAGATCATGTCATCGACGCCATTGACCGCGCTCTCGATAGGCTGGGCGACCGTATCCGCGACGACCTTGGCATCAGCGCCGGAATAGGTCGTGGTCACCTGCACCGTCGGCGGCGTGATTTCCGGATACTGGGAGACCGGGATGACGAACATGGACAGAATGCCGGCCAGCGTGATGACGAGAGAAATGACGATGGCGAATTTCGGGCGGCGGATGAAGAAATCGAAAATCATCAATTCGCCTCGCTCTGCGGGGCGGCTTCGGGATTTACGGTCATGCCGTTCCGGACCTTCTGCTGTCCGGCAACAATGACGCGATCACCAAGGTTGAGGCCTTTTTCAACGACCAGGGAAAGCCCCTGCTGTGCGCCGGTCACAATGCGCCGGACGGCCACTTTGTCATCCGCCTCGACTGTAAAGACATAGGGGCCCTGCTGATCAAGCAGCAAGGCGTCTTGCGGAATGACCAGATGTTTTTGCGCTTCCTTGCTTTCGATAATGACGCTGACGAGTTGCTGGTCGACCAGAAGCATATCCGGGTTCGGAAATTCGGCGCGAACCGTTATGGTATTGGTCGCATCATTTGCGCTTGGGTCCGCATAAATGATCCGTCCCCCCTGCTGGTAAAGCGTATCATCCGGCAGCCTTAATTTTACCGTTACGTCATCGGCATTTAGGCGCCGTTTGCTGATTTCCGTAAAAAGCCGGTCGGGAACGGGCCAGGCCACGTGAATAGGATCCTGCGCGACGAGCAGGGCGAGCGCCTCGCTTGATGGCCCGACAAGGGATCCCTTGGTTTCATTGGCCTTACCGATGCGGCCTGTTATGGGCGCCCGTATCTCGGTATAGCCAAGATTGATTTCCGCAAGAGAAAGTTCGGCCTTTCGCGCGGCGACAGTCGCCTGAGCACCTTCATATTGTGCGAGATCCTGATCAAGCTGCGCTTGAGAAACCGCCTTTCGCGCCACCAGTTCCTTTGAGCGTTCATAATCAAGTTTGGCCAGCTTTTCTGTCGCGACGGCGCTCGCCAGGTTCGCGCGGGCCTCTGCGACGTTCGCCTCATAAATGCTTTTTTCGATCTTAAAGAGCAGGTCTCCGGCATTCACGCGGCTGCCTTCGACATAGGATACTTCGGATAGATACCCTTCTATCCGGGCATTGATCTCGACGCGGGCAGTGGCCTCCACCCGGCCATAAAAGACGGATTCGTTCGCAATTTCCTTCTCAATCACCTTTGCGACGAGAACGGCGGGAGCGGCCGGCGCGCCGGCGGCTCCCGATTGCGCGGCGACGAAATGGACCGGTCCGAAACTGACGACAACAAGCACGAGGGACGCAAGAATAAGACCGGAAAGCCGTCGCATGAGGCCCCCTCCATATTATAAATTCAGCCGGATTTTATTGTTTCATTTATTGCCCGTTCCGTAAACCTTGCGGTGAGAAAATCGCCGCGAAAATTTTACGCCTGTCGCGGAATTTGATCTGCAATATTTGTTTGAAGGACGGTGCCTGTCGACAATTCAGGCAGGGTTTATTTACGTCGAAGGCGGGCAATGGTTTCAAGGAGGCCGCGGGTCGATCCGTCTTTTTCGTCAAACCCGCTCTCCTCTCCGATCAAGGGCAGCAGGGTTGCCGCAAGTTCCTTGCCGAGCTCGACCCCCCATTGATCGAAGCTGTTGATCCCCCAGATTACCCCCTCAACAAAGACGCGGTGCTCATACAGCGCAATTATCCGACCCAAAGTATAGGGATCGAGCTTCCGGTAAATGAGCGTTGTGGAGGGGCGGTTTCCGGGAAATGTCTGATGAACCGCCGCATCGAGGCGCTCTTGCGATGCGCCCATGGCGGTGAGGTTTTCGATCACCTCTGCAAGGCTGCGCCCGCGCATCAACGCTTCCGACTGCGCGAGGCAGTTCGCGAGCAGCAGGTGATGATGATTTTGTAGATCCGTTTCATGAGACTGTGCGGCGACCAGGAATTCGCAAGGGATCACCTGGCTTCCCTGATGGATGAGCTGGTAGAAGGCATGTTGTCCGTTGGTTCCGGGCTCGCCCCAGACAATAGGGCCGGTTTTTTGGGGAACAGCCTCACCTTCAACCGTAAAGCTCTTGCCGTTGCTTTCCATATCGAGTTGTTGGAGATAGGCAGGAAGGCGCGCCAGTCTCTGATCGTAGGGCAGAACCGCCCGGCTGCCGTATCCGCGGATATTGTTGTGCCAGATACCGATCAAGCCAAGCATTACGGGCATGTTTTTGTCAAGCGGTGCCCTGCGGAAATGGCGATCCATGGCATGCCCGCCTTCCAAAAACTCGGTGAACCGCTCCGGGCCGATGGCGATCATCAGGGGAAGGCCAATGGGCCCCCAGACCGAATATCGGCCGCCGACCCAGTCTTCGAACCCGAAAACACGTTCTGGCGCGATGCCGAATGCGGAAGTTCTTTCAAGCGCGGTTGAAACGGCGGCGAAATGATTGGTTGCTTTTTCCCCGACGGCCCGGGTCATCCAGTTTTTCGCCGTTTCGGCATTGGTCATCGTCTCAATCGTCGTAAAGGTTTTTGATGCGACGATGAAAAGTGTTCTTGCGGGATCAAGCTTTTTCAACAGGTCGGCGATATCGGCACTGTCAATATTGGAGACAAAATGTAGCCGGGGGCCGTCGTGATAGGGGGCAAGAGCCCGGGTTGCCATCGCCGGGCCCAGATCCGACCCGCCGATCCCGATGTTGACGACATCCGTGAATGCGCTGCCATCACTGGCGCCAATCTCTCCGGACCGGATTCCTGACGCAAATGCGGCCATTTGCCCCAGAGTGTCATTGATGCCCGGCATAACATCCTCGTCGCCGACAAAGACCGGTTCGTTGCTCCGGTTGCGAAGGGCAGTATGCAGCGCCGCACGGCCTTCGGTCCGATTGATGCGCGCGCCTTTGAACATGGCCTCGCGTTTGTCCGCCAGGCCAGACGCCTCTGCAAGTTTGACCAGCAGGTTGCGGGCCGTCTCGTCGAGACTGGTTTTCGAGAAATCGAGCAACATATCGTCAAGCGTAATCGAGAAGGTCTCAAAGCGCGCCGGATCGCGCTCGAAGAGTTCGATAAGCGAGGTCGCCTCGATTTCCTTATTATATTCGGCCAGTTCAGACCAAATATCTGCGCTCATCGTGTTTCTCCAGACATGACGATTGATCGGCTTCCGCCAATTTTCGTCTTCGATACTACGCCGGACCGGTTAATGAACTCTCAAAAGTCGGGATATTTTTCCAAATCCCGATCCGCTACGCCGTTGAATTTACATATCTTCCAAGAGATCGATCAGTTCTTCGCCGTCGGCACCCGTCGCGGCAAGAAACGCCCTGGAGAAAGCCGGGCGCATGATCGCCTTCAATTTCTCGATTTCCGGCTCCGTCGCGATATGAACCTTCATGCCTTCGTCTTTCAGAAGTTTGGGGGCGGCGGCGGCCGAAATTTCGCTGGCCTCGATCGCCCAAAGCGCGGCCTTGCCGCTGGCCTCCCGGATCGCCTGCCGGCTCTTTTCAGGAAGCTTGTCGAACCATTCCGAATTGACATAGCCGTTATAGTAAATTGTGAACAGCGGCAGAATGGTGACATGATCCTGCACATCGTAATATCGCGCCGACAGCGCGGCTGAGATATTGGTCAGCCCGGCATCCAGCTCGCCTTTTTCAAGCGCCTTATAGGCGGCCATGTCGGACATATCGACGGGCGTCGCGCCCATCGCCTCAAAGGCGGCATTGGAGATCGGGCCGAGCCCCTGTATCCTGATATTCTTGAAATCTGACGGCTTGGTCAGGAACCGGCCCTTTGATGTGATCGCCGTTCGCCAGGTCGTGAAAAGCCAGGCGACATTTGTCAGGCCGGTTTCGGCGACTTCCTGCTCCAGTATCTTCGCCGCCCGAGAGCCGTTCCATTTTTTCAGAATCTCGACATTGCGCAGCGCGAAGGGGTCAAGCGTAACATCCATCAGGGGAAGGCTTTCCGCCCAGCGGCTGTTCATTGTAAAGGCGCATTCAATTTCGCCCGCGCGGACGGCCGCGGCATTGCGCGGCGCTTTGACCAGGCTGTTGGCGCCGTTCACCTGCACGTCGATGGCATTTTCAGAGAGGGTTTCGATTTCCGCGGCCCATTGGTCGATAATCTTGGCAATATGATTATCCGGCGGGAGCTGATGGCTGCAGCGCATGATTTCCGCCGACTGGGCGGCGGTCGTGATGCCCGCGACAAGCATCAGGCCGAAGAAGGCGCCCAAAAAAGTTCTCAACGTTATTCTTCCCTCATGCAAATACTTCGGTCGCGCCGATTGGATCGGCACGCCGTCTTTTGATTGCGCAGACTATAATTGGATTGCGGCCCCTTTGTCACGCTTTCGCTTTATGCGGCAACGCTTGCCCGCTCTTCCCATTTCACCGCTTTCAGATCCAGCACGAAAATGGAGTAAATCACGGGAACAAGAAGCAACGTCGTGAAGGTGGCGATGGTCAGGCCGCCGATCTGGGCATAACAGAGCGGCTGCCAAAGGGGTCCGCCATGCAAGGCCAGGGGGCCGAGGCCGAACACCGTCGCGCCAACGGTAATCAGGACCGGGCGCAGCCGGACAATCCCGGCATCAAGCAAGGCTTCGCGCAAGGGTTCCCCTTTTTCGTGCATTTCTTCGATAAAGTCGAAAAGCACGATGATATGGCTGACAATCACGCCGATCAGCGCGACGATCCCGAGAAACGCCATAAACCCGAACGGACTGTTGGTTACGGCGAGCGCGACCAGCGCCCCGATAATGCCATAGGGAACAGCCGCCAGGACGATTAGCGGCTTGACCGCATTTTTGAACTGGAAGACGAGCGCAACGAAAATCAGACCTATGGAAATGCCCATCACCTTGGTCAACTGCTTGAAGCCTTGCTGGGCATTGGCCTGCTCTCCCGTGATTTCCATGGTAAAACCGGGCGGCAGACGCTTTGCGAAGGCGTCAATATCCTCTTCGATGGCCTTCATCACCTCGGAGGGGAGAACGCCGGCGAGTGGAAAGGCGCGTACATTTACGGTGCGGAAATGCTCCTCGCGGAGAATGCGCTCCGTATGCAGTTGATATTCTACGGTCGCGATCTGGCCAAGCGGGACCTTGTTATTGCTGGTCGTCGCAAAGACATAGAGATTGTCGAGGTCCGAGAGCTGCGCCCGTTCTGACGGTTTCAATATGGAAACGACAGGAATATCCTTGTCACCGCGTTGCAAGGTCGTTACCTGATTGCCGTTCAGTCCGGCGGACGAGGACGCGGCGATATTCTGGTTCGTCACGCCGGCCAGAAATGCCCGGTCCGGGTCAATCTCGATGCGCAGGCGCAGGGATTCTTCGCCCCAGTCATCGCGTGCCCGCGCGGCATTCGGCGCCTCGGCAAGGATTACCACCATTTCGGCGGCCAGTTGCCGCAGCGTCGCAATCTCGGCTGCTGATTCCGGGCCTTCCGATTGAACGGCGGATTTGGCGGAAATTCTGATTTCCACAGGATAGGGCACCGGATTTGTCTGCAACTGCCGAACGTCGATGACGGCCTCCGGAATTTTTGCACTTAGGGCCTGCTGCAGATGCGGGATCAGATCTGCTGTCAGCTCCTTGTTGTTCAACCGCATCACAAGCTGCGCATAGTTCCGCTGATGCAATTGCGGTGTGACCGAGAACCAGAAACGCGGCGCGCCGCCTCCAACAAAACTCGCGATCAAGGTGAGAGGATCGCCCCCGCCATCGGGGCCGAGGCTGGCGCCGAAATCTTCGGCGATTTCCTGAACAATCCTGACTGCCTGGTCGGTGACCCTCTGGGTTTCATGGATGGTGGCGTTATTGCGGAGATTTATGTCGGCGTAGAAAAGATACTGCACATCGTCGGGAAAGAACGACGTTTTCAGCGTCTGACTAAGTGGGATGATCAATGCGATAAAGGCCAAGGACGCTAGCAGGGCCTTCTTGCGGTGATCGATCAGGAAGCTGCCGACGCGGAAATAAAGACCGCTGAACCCGCGCGTCCGCCGTTCTTCAATCGTCGGCTCATGTTTGTTGCGCGGTCTCAGGAGGTAATAGCCGAGAAACGGCAGGAAACTCATGGAGACCAGCCGCGAACAGACCAGCGCCGTCGTCATCACCACCGGCAGGCTGTAGAGGAATTCGCCTGTATTGCCGGTCAGCAGCAAAAAGGGAAGATAAGCCACGACATTTGTAATTGTCGCAAACATGATGGCATGGGCGAGTTTGGTGGGGCCGAGCCAGGCTGCAAGAGTTCTCGGCTGGCCGGCGGCGAGGCCGCGCTTGATGGCATCTCCGGCAACAACCGGATCATCGACGAGCAGACCGAGCGCGATGATCAATGTCGCAATGGAAACCTGTTGTAACTGTATCCCCAGCGTATCGATGATGCCGAAAGTCATGGCGAGCGTGATCGGGATCGATATCATCATCAGAAGAGCCGAGCGCCATTCCCAGAACCCAAGGAAGGAAATTGCGACGACAAGCACGATGGCCTCGATCAGGGCGGTCATGAACAGGTCGATATTCTCTGCGACCTGGGACGGCTGATTGGATATGCGCTCGATGACGAGGTCGTCGGGCAAATGCGGCTGCACCTCCTTCAGGACCTGATCAACGGCCTCGCCAAATTTGCCGATCTGACCGCCGTCGCGCATCTGGATGGCGAGCGAGATGGCTTTCCCGCGCTGCCATTTTCCGTTCTCATCCCGCCAGTTATAGTAGTTGAGGAAGGAGGGAGGGGAGACATATCCCGGAACAACCTCGCCGATGTCCCTGAGGTAGACCGGCGCGCCGGAGGGGGATTTCGTGAAAGCAGTGCCGCCGATCTGGTCGGGGCTTGTATATTTGCCGATTGGCTCGACCAGGACGCTGGACCCGCTCGCGTAAAACTCGCCGCCGGAAATATCGCTGTTCCGCGCAGCGATCGCGCTGCTCACGTCGTTCGGCGTCAGGCCGTAGGAAGCAAGAAGATCCTGCGAATATTCGAGATAGATCCTTTCATCGACGACGCCGGAGCTGTTGACGACGGTGACCAGCGGAATTGTCTGCAGGTTGCGGATGATGAGGTTCGTAAAGTCGTCAAGCTCCCGGTAGCTGTATTTACCACCGGGCGAGGCCTGCAGCTCTTCGTCTGTTTTCTCCGGATCATCGATAACGATGGCGGGCCAGGCATCTTCATGAAAACTGACCTGCGCGAGCTTCGTCAGTAGAAACTCATCCAGTTCCTTGAGGATCGCTGAATCAGAAAGGGTGGTTGTGAAATCAAGCCCGATAAACCCCGCGCCTTTTATAAAAACCGCATCGGACACATCCCCGCGTTTGACAAGGTAGTCCTTGAACAGGTCCATATTCCGTCCGGGCGCGGTGAGGGCGATATCACGCGGCATGACAACAACAAGGGAACGGCGCGAGGCTTCGCTTTTACCACCGGTTTTCCGGGCATTCTCGATCGCGGTTTTGATATCCCGGGCCCTTAAGGAAATTTCCACCGGATTTTCTGTCGGGCTCGCCACCGTCATCAGGATCGCCGCTGTATCGCCGAAACCATCATTGAACTGGATCGGCCCGGCACCGGCCGGCAGACTTAAGGATCTGAGGTTCAGGTCGATTTCGTTGAACGCCGCCTTGGTATCATCCAGCGTTTCTTCAAGCTGGATCTGGACGATCGAGAGATTGGGAAGCGTCAAGGATTTAACGGCAAATTTCGTCGGGCTGACGGGGTGCAGGGTTGAGCTGAGCGCGATCTGCTCCTCGATAGGGCGGGTAACCAGCTGTTCTATTTTTGTCGCGTCAGCGCCGGGCCAGCTTGTAATGACTGATGCCACGCGAACCTGGATTGCCGGATCCTTGGCCTTCGGCATCGAGAAATATCCGTAGAGCCCCCACATGAAGACGGCGATCAGCAGGACCCAGGAAATATGCCGGTTTTCGGTAAAATAACGGGCAGTATTGTGGGTTTCCGTAATGTCCTTCATTGGCTAGGCTCCCCTGTCCCAAACAAAGACAACATTACGGAATCACCGCGACTTGCTGGCCGTCCCTGACGAACGAGGCGCCATTGACGACAACCCGTGAATTCGCATCCAGACCGCTCAGAACGGCGATCCGGTTTCCATGCACATCCCCAAGGTCGACGTCGGTCAGCCGGACGATAGTCTTGTCACCCTCCGTCGCAAGCACGAAAACCGCATATCCGTTCGGATCATTCTTCGACCTGACGACGGCGGCAAGCGGGATTAGCGGACCCTGATGGGTTCCGGCACTCTCTTTCGGCAGGCTGAGCGAGGCAATCATTCCGACCTTCAGAAGGCCGTCGCCGTTATCAATATTGACCTTCACGTCGAACACGCGGCTGTTCGTGTCGGCAGACGGGGCAATTTCGGAAATCTTGCCGGTAAAAACCTTCTCGGGATAGGACTGGGTGGTCAGATTCTGACTGTCCCCGATCTTCAGCGATTGCACGGTGCTGTCCGGAACGCCGAACACGGCTTTGACCACGTTCGTATCGGCGATAACGAAGGCGACTGTTTGCGGGTTGGCGAGCGTTCCAACGTCGACATTGCGCTGCAGGACAACGCCGTCGAGTGGCGCGACAAGATCAAAGTCATTTACGTTATTCCGGGCGATCTTCTGCGCGGCCTTGGCATTTTCAAGCTGGGCGACGGCATTTTCATATTCCTGCTTGGCGCTGTCATAATCCGGCGCCGTCATGCTGCCCGATTTGAACAGGGTGGTCGCCCGGTCATAATCCTGCTTGCCCTTGTTGAGATTGGCCTGGGCCGCCGCGACCTGGCTGTCCGCCTGTGTCAGGCTGTCCCGGATATCCTTGGAATCGACCGTCGCAAGGATATCCCCTTTCTTTACCCTGTCCCCGGCCTGAACGGCGCGCTCCGTTCCGTCATCTCCCTTGATCTGCATAAGCTTCGTGACATAGCCGGTTACCTTGAATGTCACATTGACCTGTGTATTGGCTTCGATATTGGCGCTGTAGCGGATATCGCTTGCCGTCGTATCTTGCGTCAGAACGGCCGCCCTGACCGGTTGCAGGGGAGCTGATTCCTGGGCCTCTTCCGAGTCGCAGGCCGTTAGCATCAAAACGCCAATCGCCAAGCCATATCGCAACGCCGCTTGCCATGTCATCTATTCATCTCCCAGTGCCTGTTCGAGGGCGGCACTGGCATTCCAGACCCCGAGCAATGCCTGATGGTAGTTGTCATTCGCCTGTTGCAGCTGTGCCTGGGCATTCAACAGATCGCTCAGCAGAATGGTTTTCGCCTTATATTGATTAAAGCTGACCCGCAATTCTTCTTCAGCGGCTTTTTTGGCCATTTCGGTCACCGGCACGAGGGCTCTCGCGACTTCTAGGTTGCGAATACTCTGGCTCACTTGCGCGCGGATTTGGTCCTCGTTATCGCGGAGGGAATTTTGCGCCTGCCGGAGGGCAATTCGGGAGCCCGTCACATTGCTCTCGTCCGCTCCCCAGGTGAAGAAATCCCATTTGGCGATAAATCCGACATAAAGGCTCTCGTCCGGCAGCAAGTTCGTGTTGTTGACGCGGCCATAACTGGCGACAAGATTGACCTCCGGCAGATAACCGCTTTTCTGGATGTCGACTTCCGTCTCTGCCGCCTTGACCTGAAGCCGGGCTTCCTGGGTTTCCGGGCGTTTTTCAATCGCCTGATCGGCAGCCTGCTCGGCATCAAAAGTAAGTGCCGGCTTGGCATTTGCCGGGGTTACCCTGAACGGCGTTGAAATATCCCGACCAAGCAGGGCATTGAGCTGTTGCTTGGTCGTCAGAAGGTCGTTCTGCTGGGTCAGCAGTTGGTGGCGGGCGGAGGCGAGCTGCGCCTCTCCGTTCAGGAGCTGATATTCAAGCTCCGTCTTCTGGGCCACATTGTCCTTGAGGATCTTGACGAGTTCCTCATTGAACTGGACCGAGGATTTCGTCGCGGCAATGGCGCTTTCGTCGCTCAGGATCTGGTAGTAAAGCTGCTTTACCTGCAACGTCACGGATTGCTCCGTTTGCCGGGATTGCTGGCGGGCAATTTCTTTCTGCGTTTTCAGCTTGTCAACATTCAGGCCGATTTCATAGAGGCCCACGAGCGGCTGCGTCGCCGTCAAGGAATAGCGAGTGGTGAATCCGTTCGTCGTATCGATGGAAACGTTCGAAGAGGGAACAGGGCTGCCGCCGACAGTGCCGAGCGATCCTTCCTCGAAAGTATATTCATTGTCGACGAAATTCTGCAGCCCGTGAACATGTGCGCTGAGTTGCGGATATTGCTTCGCTTCGACGGCTTTCTTCTGTTCTTCGACGACGTCAATCTGAAGATCGGCATTCTGTAATTGGTAGTTCTGCGCCTTGGCCATCTCGATGGCATCTGTGAGCGTGAGCAACGGCGCATCTGCCGCAAGCGCCGAGCCCGCTACCAGGCCGAGGCCGAGCAGTAGGGTTGGCATGACTGGACGTAAATTGACCACGGCAGCTTTCCCCCCAGCACGTTCTTAATGGCGATCAGCAAAAAACATAGCCGGTCACGTGAAATATGTCAAAATGATAAGGGTTCTGGATCGCCTCTATCCGCGGATGGCGGGCATTCGTCCGTTCCGCCAAATTATTCAGCCACTTCAAGGGTTTCGAATTCGGCGGGCAAAACTATTTCGATCATTTCAAGATCATCGGAATGGGCGAGTTCCTGGTGCGGGATGCCGGGCGGTTGATGCACACAGGAGCCAGCCTTGAGTGTGACTTCGTCTTTGCCTTCATACCAGAATTTGACCCACCCTTTGAGGATGTAGACCATCTGGAATTCCAGCTCATGGACATGCCTGTCGCCGACAGCATGTTGTCCCGGAACGGCGCGGATGACATGCGCGCCGAAGCGTCCGTCCGTCGCCTCTTTGATACCGAGGTCGCGATACTCGAAAAATCCGCGAAGGCCGCTGGCGAAGTCGGAGTCTTCCGGATGGCTTACAGATAGTTTCATTTATCTTCCCGTCAGTTTTTTATTGGCGGTTTCAGGCCCTTGCGGTTCGCCTCTCCCCCGTGCGCCAGAGCAGGAGGGCCATGATGCCCATATTCAGCATGTTCCAGGCAATGCCGTTGATGAAGGCCGCCTGATAAGAACCCGTCAGGTCATAAATCAGGCCGGAAATCCAGCCGCCGAGCGCCATCCCGACAACGGTCATCATGATGACAAGGCCAACCCGCTCCCCTGCCTCTTTTGCGGGCAGATATTCGCGGACGATAATGGCGTAGCTCGGCACGATACCTCCCTGCGACAACCCGAAGACAAGGGAGACGATGTACAGGGAGGCGAGACCGTTGAACGGGATATATAAAAAGAGCGCAAGACATTGCAGGAAGGAACCCAGCAGCACCGTCCGGACGCCGCCGATACGGTCGGCGAGAAAACCGGAAAGCAGGCGGCTGACTATCCCGCCTGCGAGCATGATGGACAGCATTTCCGCCCCGGCGGAGACGCCGAAGCCGAGATCGGCGCAGTAGGCGACGATATGGACCTGCGGCATGGACATGGCGACGCAGCAGCTGATCCCCGCGATGCATAGCAGGATTTGAAGGGCGCGCGGCGATATATCGATGTGGCGCTTGGTGACCGGACGGGCGTCCGGGGCCGAGGAGATATCCACCACATGCGCCGGTATGCGCTTCTTCAGGAGAAACGCCACCGGTATCATGACGCAAACGGAGACAACTGCGACCAGCATATAGGCGTCGCGCCATCCATCCGACGCCATGACCTCTTTCAGGACGAGCGGCCAGAATGTGCCGGCGAGGTAGTTGCCGCTGGCGGCGGCGGCGACGGCTATGCCCCTGTTGCGTTCAAACCAGTGCGATAAATCGGCGATGAGCGGGCCGAATGTGACCGCGGATCCGGATCCGATCAAAATGCCCTGTACCGCGGCGAATATCCAGACATTCCCTGAGAAGGATCCGAGCGCAAATCCCGCACCCAGCATCAGGGCGGAGACAATCATCGGTAATACGATGCCGAACCGGTCGACGAGGCGCCCGAATACGAAATTGCCGAGGGCGAAGCCGATCATCGTCGTCGTATAGGGGATTGACGCTTCGGAGCGATCAATGCCGAATTCTTCCTGTACCGCAGGCAGGACGACAACAACGGCCCACATTCCGGCACTTCCGACAAGGGAGATGAGCACGGATACACAAAGGCGAACCCAGGAATAGCCGCTGTCGAGATAGGGTGTCCCGGGCAAACTCTGAGACGAAAAGATAGACAAGAGAAACGCCCTTTCCCGCGAACAAGGCGATGGTTTTTGTTGATTTTCGATCCACCCTATCACAGCCGGCAGGGGCCCTGCATCCCTTTTGATCGAACGCGGATAGTTGTTTGATAATTGGGGAGAAGCGAGTAAGCTTGAATTCAATGAACGCAGATAAAATACGAGAGTTTCTGGAGCAGACGCTGGGGCATATTACGGCTCTCGGGTCGGACGTGAATATTATTTCCCAGATTCTGGCGGTCATTGGCGGGCTGCTCGTCGCCTATTTCACGCGCCGCCAGCTAAAGAATGCTCTCCTCAGTCTGCAAGGCCATTTTCCGCCGCGCTCGCCGTTTGCAAGGGGGCTTGAAATACTGGCGGGGTTGTCGCTGCCGCTGATCTGGCTGGCGATCGAATTTGCAATTCTCGCAATTTTTCAGGGCGTGGGACCACCGTCTCACATCATCAGCGCGATCTGTTCCCTGCTGGTCGCCTGGATTGTCATCAATGTCGTCACCAGCCTTGCGGAAAATAAAATCTGGGCGCGCCTGGTCGCCTTCTGCGCTTGGACGATAGCGGCGCTCAATATCCTGGGCCTGCTGACTCCGACACTGGTTTTTCTTGAAAACCTGGCCTTCAATCTCGGAGATACCCGCATCTCGATGCTGGGTGTCGCCAAGGCCGTCGTCGCCGGCATCATCGTTTTCTGGATTACCTTCGGGCTGTCCCGCTTTCTGGAGGCGCGGATCCATAAGTCGCGGGCCCTGACGCCGTCGGTTCAGGTGCTGACCGCGAAACTGGTCCGCGTCGGGCTGATATCGGCGGCCGTCCTGATCATACTTTCCAACTCCGGCATAAACATCACGGCGTTCGCCGTCTTCAGTGGTGCGCTGGGCGTTGGCATTGGTTTCGGCCTTCAGAAAATCGTGTCCAATCTCATCAGCGGCATCATTCTGCTGCTCGATCGCAGTATCAAGCCTGGCGATGTCATCGAGGTCGGACAAACTTATGGCAGGGTCAATGCCATGGGCGCGCGCTACGCCTCGGTGATTACCCGTGATGCCACGGAATTTCTCATTCCGAACGAAGACCTGATCACCCAACAGGTGATCAACTGGTCCTACAGTTCAAAGAATGTACGGCTGCGCGCGCCGATCGGCGTCTCTTATGACACGGACATCCCGAAGGCGCTGAAATTGATTGAAGGGGCGGCGAAGGATGTTCCCCGAGTGCTTGAAAACCCGGCGCCGCGTTGTCTGATGCGCGGGTTCGGCGATAGTTCCATCGATCTTGAGCTTCGTTTCTGGATCGCCGATCCCGAAGAGGGCTGCCGGAATGTCACCAGCGATGTCCTGGTCAGCGTCTGGGCTTTATTCCGAAAGGAAGGGATCAATGTCCCCTTTCCACAGCGAGATATTCGTGTTGAAATGGTCGACGCCAAAAACCAATCCTGAAAACAAGGGTATAAAATGATCGAAAATACCATTGCGGCCTGGCATGAATGCGTCGAAACGGGCGATCCGGTGAAACTGGACGCGCTTCTGCATGAAGACGCGAACTTCCACAGCCCCGTTGTTCATACGCCGCAGCGCGGCAAGTCAATTACGTTCATGTATCTGATGGCCGCCTTCAAGGTATTGAACGGCGACAGCTTTACCTATGTGCGCGAGGTTGTCGGCCCGTCGGATGCCGTACTCGAATTCACAACAACCATAGACGGCATCGATATTAATGGCGTAGATATCATCCACTGGGGCGACGATGGCCGGATTACCGATTTCAAGGTGATGATCCGGCCACTAAAGGCGATAAATCTTGTTCATCAGATGATGGCGTCGATGCTGACTAAATCCGCGAAAGTAATGTAATTTTCTTGCAAAATGGCTGTGAACAATGACGACTGATCAAATTCTGCTGTTTTCGCTGTTTGGTATTGTCTTCGCGCTCCTGATCTGGGGCCGATGGCGATATGACCTCATTGCCTTCGTGGCGCTCGTCATCGCCCTTGTTCTCGGCCTTGTCCCGACGGAGCAGGCCTTTGCCGGCTTCGGTCATCCGGCGACAATTATTATTGCGCTGGTGCTTGTCGTCTCCCGGGGGCTCGTGAATTCCGGGGCGGTCGACCTGATTACGCGACGACTGACGTCGCTGGACTTGAAGCTTTCCAGCCATATCGCCGCAATGAGCGGATTAGGCGCGATTTTCTCAGCCTTCATGAATAACGTCGCGGCGCTTGCCATGTTGATGCCGGTGGATTTGCAGGCGTCCGCCAAGGCCAAGCGCGCGCCGCGCGTCACCCTCATGCCGCTTGCATTTGCGACCATTCTGGGCGGCCTGATCACGCTGATCGGGACACCGCCGAACATCATCATTGCCGCCTATCGGGAAAGCGCGCTGGGGGAGCCTTTCGGGATGTTCGATTTTGCGCCGGTCGGCCTTGCCTGTGCGATTATCGGTATCGTGTTCATTACGGTCATCGGCTGGCGACTGATCCCGGGATCTCGGGACAGCAAGGCGCCGACGGTCGACCTGCTTGATCAGGAGGGCTATCTCGCGGAATTGCTGGTGCCCAAGGAATCTCCGGCCATCGGCATGCTGGTGCGGGAGCTCGATCAGGTGGCGGATGACAGTGACGCCGCCGTTGTCGGCCTTGTCCGGAACGGCAAGCGGCTCGCCGGTCAGGCGCGAAACGTTGAAATCCGCGCCGGCGACATTTTGGTCGTGGATGCCGTCGCCAAGGGGATAGATCAGTTTCGCGGCGCGATGAAGCTCGAATTCGATGGCGAGAAACGCCACGAAAAAGCGGTCGCGGGCGGCATGGTGCTGATGGAATTCGTGGTGCCGCGCTACGCCCGCATTGAGGGGCGTTCGGCGATGTCGCTTCGACTGCTGATGCGCCATGGGGTGACGCTGCTCGGTGTGTCGCGTCAGGGGCAGAAATTTCGCGACCGCGTCCGCAAGCTTGATATTCAGGCGGGCGATATCCTGCTGCTGCTCGGCCCGGTCGACCGGGTTCCGGAAGTCGCCCAATGGCTTGGTGTCCTGCCGCTGGCGGAAAGGGGTCTTTCGGTCACCCAGTATAAGCGGGCCGGTCTCGCGGCCGGCATTTTTGCCGTTGCTATTGCCGTTGCCAGTTTCGGCTGGCTTTATCTTGCCGTTGCTCTGGCGATTGTCGTTGCGGCTTACGTGGTGCTCGATATCGTTCCGATCCAGGAGGTCTACCAGCATATTGAATGGCCGGTAATTGTCCTGCTCGGGTCGATGATCCCGCTTGGTACCGCCCTTGAAGAATCTGGGGGTACCGGGCTGATCGCGGGAAGCATCGTGGACCTTACGGCCGGTCTTCCCGTTATCGTGGTTCTGACCGTCCTGATGGTGGTGATCATGACCCTCTCCGACGTGCTCAATAACACGGCGACGGCGGTTATCGGCGCCCCGATTGCAGTCGATATCGCCAACCGGCTCGGCGCCAGTCCCGATCCGTTTCTGATGGTCGTTGCCGTGGCCGCGTCCTGCGCCTTTCTCACGCCTATCGGTCACAAGAATAACACGTTGATTATGGGGCCGGGCGGTTATAAATTCGGCGATTACTGGCGCATGGGATTGCCGCTTGAAATACTCGTGATAGCCGTAGCCATTCCGTCGATACTCTTTTTCTGGCCGCTTTAACAAGCAACGGTTTTATAGAGAAAATTTAACCCATAGAAGATTTAAAAGGTCGTAGACATGCTGAAGAACAAAGTGGCTGTGATTACAGGCTCAACCTCCGGTATCGGGGAGGGATGCGCCCGGGCGCTGGCGAAAGAGGGATGCCATCTGGTGATCAACGGCTTCGGTGACGCCTCGGAAATCGAAGCCTTGCGCGCGTCCTTTGAAGCGGATTACGGAATTACCTGCCTGTATAGCCCGGCGGATATGACCAAGCCGGATGAAATTGCCGAGATGTTCGAGATGACGGTCCGGGAACTGGGCGGCGTCGATATCCTGATAAATAATGCAGGCATCCAATATGTCTCGCCGATCGCGGAATTCCCGACGGAGAAATGGGATGCGATCATCGCGATTAACCTCTCCTCCGCCTTTCATACCATGCATCACGCCATCCCGATCATGACCAAACGGGGCTGGGGCCGCATCATCAATACGGCATCAGCCCATGCGCTGGTGGCCTCCCCCAACAAGAGTGCCTATGTCGCCGCCAAGCATGGCATTGCCGGCCTGACGAAGACCGCGGCGCTGGAGGTTGCGCGGGACAACATCACTGTGAACGCGATTTGCCCCGGATATGTCTGGACGCCTTTGGTCGAAAAGCAGATTCCCGACACGGCGCGGACCCGCGGAATGACGGAGGAAGAGGTTATCAACGACGTTATGCTGGCGTCGGCGGCGACGAAAAAATTCACGTCGATCGAGCAGGTCGCGGCGCTGGCCCTCTTCCTGTGCGGCGAGGCGGCGGAGAATATCACCGGCAGCCTGCAGGTCATCGATGGCGGCTGGACAGCGCAATAGACGGACGGAACAGCCATGGCGGGCGCGGATAGCATAGGTCTCAAAATTACCGGAAAGCCGAAGGATATCGGCGGGTTTGAGGTGCGCCGTCTTCTGCCGGTCGCGCAGCGGCGTTCCGTCGGCGCGTTTGTTTTCCTCGATCACATGGGACCGGCACTGCTCGCGAAGGGAGAGGGGATGGATGTCGGACCGCATCCGCATATCGGCCTCGCTACCGTCACCTATCTCTATGAAGGGTCTATTTTTCACCGCGACAGCCTTGGCTTCGAACAGGAGATTTCGCCGGGCGACGTCAACTGGATGACGGCCGGGCGCGGTATTGTCCATTCCGAACGAAGCAGCGAGGCGGCGCGGGCGACCGAACGGACCGTTCATGGGCTTCAGATGTGGGTGGCACTGCCCAGGGAATGTGAGGAGATGGAACCCGCGTTCGTTCATACGCCGAAATCGGCGTTGCCGGAGCTGTCCGGAGAGGGTTGGCAGGGTCGCCTGATCGCTGGAAGCCTTTACGGAAAAACGTCGCCGGTCGCGACATTGAGCCGCCTGTTTTTCGCGGATATTCGGGCCGATGCCGGAACGTCACTCCTGTTCGCACCGGATTATGAAGAAGCGGCGGTTTATGTCGTGGAAGGGGAGCTGGATATCGACGGCGCCTCGGTTGAAGCCGGAACGCTTGCCGTCCTTAATGCGCGTCCGGAAGTGACGCTGACAACAATGAAGGAAACCGTATTTGCGGTTTTCGGCGGTGACGCCCTTCCGGAGCCCCGCCATATGTACTGGAACTTCGTTTCGACAAGCCGCGAGCGAATTGAACAGGCGAAAAACGATTGGCGCGCCCGGCGATTTGACCCCGTGCCGGGCGACGATGGCTACGTACCATTGCCTGAATGACCCTGTGATCAACATACACGCCCTTGTTGCGTCGAAGCAGTTGACAGCGATCCCATACAAGGCTTTGATGTTTTCCGAGCTAAATTACCGGTAATGCAGGGGGGTATCCGTGTTGCGGCCCGTGCCCATAGAAGAACAATAAAAAGGGACATCCAAATGAGTTGGGAAAAAGAAATTGAAGAGTTGAGACTCCGTCAGGCCCATGCCAAGAAAATGGGCGGGGAGGAAAAGCTCGCGCGTCATATCAAAGCCGGCAAACTCCCGGTGCGCGAGCGAATTGAGAAAATTCTCGATGACGGAACTTTTGAGGAAGTCGGCTCCATCACCGGCAAGGTCGAATATGACGCGGATGGCAATATCGCCAGCATGCAACCGGCGAATCTGATTACCGGGCGGGGCCGTGTAAATGGTCGGCGCGTGGTCGTTGCCGGGGATGACTTTACGGTTCGCGGCGGCGCCAATGATGCGGGCATTCGCGAAAAACTCATCCATGTGGAAAATATGGCCGGATCCCTCCATCTCCCGCTCATCCGTCTTGTCGATGGCACGGGCGGCGGCGGCTCCGTCAAGACGATTGAAACCGAGGGGCGCACCTATGTCCCCGAGGTGCGTGGCTGGGATACGGTCATCGAAAATCTGTCGAAGGTGCCGGTCGTCGCGCTGGCGCTGGGATCGACGGCGGGGCTTGGCGCGGCCCGTGTCGCGGCAAGCCATTATTCCGTCATGGTCAAGGAGACGTCGCAGATGTTCGTCGCCGGCCCGCCGGTCGTGGCGCGCACCGGCGAGAACCTGACCAAGAACGAACTTGGCGGCTCGGATATCCATACCCGGAACGGAGCCGTCGATGACGAGGCGAAATCGGAGGAGGAGGCGTTTGAAAAGGCGCGGCGGTTCCTGTCCTACCTGCCCCCGTCGGTTTTCGAACTCCCGGAGCGGGTGGAGACGGGGGATGACCCGAACCGGCGCGAGGACTGGCTTATTGACGCCATCCCGCGCGACCCGCGCAAAGTGTACAAGATGCGCAAGATTATCGAGGCCGTTGTCGACAAGGACAGCTTCTTCGAGATTGGCAAAAAATGGGGGCGCTCGGTCATCACCGGGTTCGCCCGTCTCGACGGCTGGCCCGTCGCCATCATGGCCAGTGATCCTTATCATTATGCCGGGGCCTGGACGGCGGATGCCGCGCAAAAGGTGGTGCGCTTCGTCGATCTGGCGCAGACATTCCATTTGCCGGTCGCCCATCTTGCGGATATTCCGGGTTTCCTTGTTGGCCGGCAGGCGGAGGAAGAGGCGACGATCCGGCATGGCGTCCGGGCGATGGCCGCGATTGCGCAGGCGACCGTTCCCTGGTGTGCCATCCTGGTGCGTAAAACCTATGGTGTCGCCGGTGCCGCGCATATGAATTCGGGCCGTTTCAATCTCCGCTATGCCTGGCCATCGGGTGACTGGGGATCGCTCCCGATCGCGGGCGGTCTGGAGGCGGCCTATAAATCGGAGATTGAAGCCTCCGACGATCCCAAGGCCAAACTTGACGAAATCGAGGAGAGGCTCAACCTGCTACGCTCTCCTTTCCGGACGGCGGAGCGCTTCATGATCGAAGAGATTGTCGACCCGAGGGATTCCCGAAAACTGCTGTGTGATTTCGCGGAGTTGGCCGCACCATTGCGGGAGACCGGGGTTTCTACCTTCCGGGTGCGCCCCTGATGGAATTCAAACGGTCCGATCACCTGCCAATTCGCTAATTGATAGGCTATTTGGCAATTTTCAGGGCAATTTTGCGGATTTTAGGATAGTTTTTGGTAATAGTTTGGTCACATTGCCTTCGCGATGAATAGTATTATGGGCGAGGTTTGGTGCTCACTCTATTTCAAGGACGACGCGTGCAATGCCCGTAAAACATCTCCAGCGACTTCGCGCTGAAATCCGCGCGCATTATCTCACGGACGAGGCGGCAGCGGTTCGCCGGCTTATCGATGATCTGGACTTGCCCGATGCAGCGCGGGAGCGGATCGTCGACACGGCCGCCGGACTCGTCGAGGAATTGCGGCGCGCGGATAGTCCCGGTGTCATGGAAACCTTTCTCGGTGAGTACGGCCTTTCCACGGAGGAAGGCGTCGCGCTGATGTGTCTTGCCGAAGCGCTTCTGCGGGTTCCCGATGAGATAACCATGGACGCCCTGATCAGCGACAAGATCGCCCCGGCGGACTGGAGCAAGCATCTCGGCCACTCCGCCTCGCCGCTGGTAAATGCCTCGACCTGGGGTCTGATGCTGACGGGCAAGGTCGTGCATCCACTTGGCGAGGGGACGCTCGATGTCGTCGGGCAGCTTCGCAAGCTGGTCAAACGGGTGGGGGAGCCGGTTATTCGCACGGCAGTCGCCCAGTCGATGAAAATTCTCGGGCACCAGTTCGTGCTTGGCCGGAACATCGGGGAAGCAATGACCCGCGCCAGCGGCATGGAGAAGAAGGGCTACACCTACTCCTACGATATGCTGGGGGAGGCGGCGCGCACCGCAGAGGACGCGCAGCGGTACTTCATGGCCTACTCAAAAGCGATTTCCAGCATTTCGGAACATAGCCGAAACGCCGATATCCGGTCCAACCCCGGAATTTCGGTAAAGCTCTCCGCCCTGCATCCGCGCTATGAATATACACAGAGGAAACGCGTCCTCGATGAACTTGTCCCGCGCCTCTCATCCCTCGTTTTTCAGGCCAAGAATGCCAATATGGGATTCAATATCGACGCGGAGGAGGCGGACCGTCTCGATCTTTCGCTGGATATCATCGAGGCCGTGCTGGCGAGCCCCGACCTCAAGGGCTGGGACGGGTTCGGCGTGGTCGTGCAGGCCTATGGCCCGCGCGCCGCATATGTCATCGACTGGCTTCATGCGCTGTCGAAGCGGCTTGACCGGAAGATTATGGTGCGGCTCGTGAAGGGCGCCTACTGGGATACGGAAATAAAGCTCGCCCAGGTGATGGGGTACGAAGGATATCCGGTTTTCACCCGCAAGGCGGCAACGGATGTCAGCTATCTGGCCTGCGCGAAAAAACTGCTTGCGATGACGGACCGGCTCTATCCGCAGTTCGCCACCCACAATGCCCATTCCATTGCGGCCATTCTGGACATGGCGGACGGGGTTGAGAATTTCGAATTTCAGCGCCTCCATGGCATGGGAGAGGGGCTGCATGACCTTGTCATGAAGAAGAACGGCAACCGCTGCCGGATTTACGCGCCCGTCGGCGTGCATGAGGACCTGCTTGCCTATCTTGTGCGACGGCTTTTGGAAAATGGCGCCAACAGTTCCTTCGTCAATCAGGTTCTCGACGAAAAGGTGCCGCCCCGGCAGGTGGTGCGCGATCCGGTCGCGACGATCCTCGGGTATCCAACCATTGCGAACGATAAAATCCCGAGCCCGCGGGCTCTGTACGGCGCCGCGCGGAAAAATTCGGCCGGGATCAATTTCGCGAATCCGTCGGTTCTCGATGAATTTGACGTGGCGAGAAACGCCTTCAAGGCGGCCTCATGGCAGGCGGCCCCGGTTATCGACGGTAGGGCGAAGCCGGGCGACAGGCATGAGGTGCGCAATCCATCCAACCGGGCGGATATCGTCGGAAAATGCATCGACGCGACGGTGGAAGACGTCCGCGAAGCCGTTGCCGTTGCAAGTTCCGCCGCGCCCGCCTGGCGCAACACGGCGGCCGACACCCGCGCGGATATCCTGGAGAAGATTGCTGATCTTTATGAGGAAAACCGTGTCGAGCTCATGGCGCTGCTCTCCCGGGAGGCTGGAAAGTCGTTGATGGACGGCATATCCGAAGTGCGCGAGGCCGCAGATTTCTGTCGCTATTATGCAGTGCGCATACGGGAGGATCTGGCGAATGGCGGGCATGAGGCGCGCGGACTGTTTGTCTGCATATCACCATGGAATTTTCCGCTCGCGATTTTTACCGGGCAGATCGTTGCGGCACTCGTCGCCGGGAATACGGTTATTGCCAAACCGGCGGAGCAGACACCGCTGATTGCCGCGCGCGCGGTCGCGCTGATGCAGGAGGCCGGGGTGCCGGCGAATGTTCTTCAGCTTCTGCCGGGCGATGGCGCGATCGTCGGGGCGACGCTTGTCTCGCAACCGGAGATCAAGGGCGTCTGCTTTACGGGATCGACGGAGACAGCCCAGCGGATTGCCCGGGCGATGGCGGAGAATGCCGATCCCGAAGCCCCCCTCATTGCGGAAACCGGCGGCCTCAACGCGATGATCGTGGATTCGAGTGCACTGCCCGAACAGGCGGTGCGGGATATTATCGCCTCCGCCTTCCAGTCCGCGGGTCAGCGATGCTCGGCCCTTCGTGTTCTCTATGTTCAGGAGGACGTGGCCGAAAAGGTCATCCATATGCTGGAAGGCGCCATGGCGGAACTTAAAATCGGCAATCCCTGGGATATCGCCGTGGATGTCGGTCCGGTAATCGACGCCGATGCGAAATCAATGATCGAAACCCATTGCGCGGCGTTGGAGAAATCCGGACAACTGATCAAGAAACTGGCACTTCCCGCCCCTACGAAAGACGGGTGCTTTGTCGCGCCGGCCGCCTATCGGATCGCGGACATCAGCGCGCTGGAGCGGGAGGTATTCGGCCCCGTCCTGCATGTCGCAACCTTCAGGGCGGAGGACGTCAACAAGGTCGTCGAGGATATTAACAGGACCGGCTATGGCCTGACGCTCGGCCTGCATACCCGCGTCGATACCCGTGTGCAGGATGTGTGCGATCGGGCGCATGTGGGGAACCTCTATGTCAACCGTAACCAGATCGGCGCCGTCGTCGGTGTGCAGCCATTTGGCGGGGAGGGGCTTTCCGGAACGGGCCCGAAGGCGGGCGGCCCGTTGTACCTTCACCGGTTTATGAAACGAAAAGGCGCGCCGTCGTCTTCCGTCATAGGTGATCCACAATCCAGAGGTGAAGTTACTGTTTCACGTGAAACGTTCCGGTTGATTTCCCTTGCGCAACAGGCGCAGGCCGTCTGGGATCGCCGGGAGGACCGCCGAGACGTTCTTGAGAAATTTGCCGCGCTGGCGAGTAAGGAAGTTGCGTCGGCGGTTGCCGATTTTCTGCGCGAAATGGCCGATTATAGCCCGCAGCCGAGAAACCTTACCGGCCCGACGGGCGAAAGCAACCGGCTAAGTCTTCATGGCCGGGGCGTCATTTTATGCGCCGGAGATGGGGCGGCGCCTTTGGCGGCGACGGCCTTGCTGACCGGAAACGCAGTACTGCTGGCGGATGCACCGGCGGATCTGGATGCCTTGATCAGCGCCTTTAGCACCGACAAGCGCCTAAAGGGCCTTGTCGCGAAATGCGACGCGCCATTGTCACCGGGGCTCGTGACGGCGCTTCCGTCCCTGGCCGGGTTGACGGTCACGCCGGGTGCCTATGATCTTGCCGCCTACCGCCGCGCCCTTGCGGCGCGTGACGGCGCAATCCTTCCGCTGATTGTGGGGGCGGAGAGTTGGGAGGATTTCGTCTGCGAGAGGGCGCTCTGTATCGATACGACCGCGTCAGGCGGCAATACCAAGCTTCTCGCCGCAAACGAGGCGTAAGGCTAGTTCAGTCCCATGCAGTTGGCATAGTAGGTTGTCGTCGCCGGCCAGTCGGAAAAGACGCCGACGACACCAACCTCTTTTGCCAGAACGTCAAGGACTGTCATGGCATCGCCATCGTTATTGATGGCGTCCTGGACGCTGCGATAATACCAGCCGCCACTCTCATCGAGGGGGCCCGACCGCTCCAGCGTCCAGGTAATGATTTTAAGGCCTGCCTTTTTTGCCTCCCGCGCATAGGCGGAGGGAATTATTTTGCCGCTCTCATCCAACGACAGAAGCATCCAGATCGGCGGCGCGATATAGTTCACACCCTTATCGGCAAGCTCCTGCATGCTGGGTGAGAAGCTTGCCGGATCGTCCGGGTTCAGGCGGTTGCCGCGATACCGGCCATCCAGGAACACGGCCTGCGCGCCGAACTCCGGCTCCTTCTCGATCCAGTAAAGGACGTCATCAAGGTTGAAGGATTGCGGAAAGACGCGGGCCGGATCAATGCCCGCAGCCTTGTAATCCGCGATCAGGGCCTTTGCATAGTCGCCCTGGCTATAGCCTTCGTAAGGCATTGAAACATCAGCGGATTTGAGCTCCGGCGTAAATTTTAGGCCAAGACTGTCGATAAGGGCGATGCTCTCCCGGTGAGTCATCAGGGTTGCTTTCGTCGCATAAAGATCTGTGCGCCATTCCGGCGTGCCCTTCAGATAGTCGGCGATCGTTTCGGCCTTGCTGTTCGCCCCATCCATCTTTCCGCGCAATGTCCTGAATTCGGCAAGAGTGAGATCGGAGGCGCAGCATTTCACATTTGCTTTTCCGCCATTCTCGCTCGCCGGGGAGAAGGGAACAGAGCATTTCGCGGCGAGTTCCGGGCGGCTTAGAATATCCGTCGTCTGATGCAGATCGCATTGCGAATGGCGGCAGACGAGCTCCTTGTCCTTGGTGAAGGTCACGTCGCATTCGATTATGCCTGCGCCCATCCGCGCGGCCGCGAGATATCCTTCCTTCGTATGTTCGGGAAACTGCAGGGAGGCGCCCCGATGACCTATCGAGAAATCCGCTGATTTTGCCGGCATTCCCCGGCACTGGAGAAGCTGTTCCTTGAGGTCGCCGTCGTCCATGTCGTCAATCAGGTAAAGCGGACGCGGTCCAACAGAAACCGGTTCTGCCGCGATCGCCGCCGTGCCGCCCAGCAGGACCAGCAGCGACAGCATTATGCCTGCCATTAAAAACTTGTAGATTTCCGTCATTTTCCCTCTCATCCTTTTGGCCGATCTTATCGGCGGGAAGGTCGCCTGTGTAGTCACGTTTACGATACTGCGCCGATCATCGGCGACGCCAGTTCATAATCACCGGTCCGGCGACCGCGCAGGCGAGGCCGACAAGGAACAGGTTCGAGAGATGCTCTCCGAGAATGAGGGCGCCGAACGCCGCGGCCATGATCGGCGCGATCGGAACATAGATCGCCGCCTGAGACGGGGACAGCTGTTGCAGGCCCCAGTTAAACAGGAAAAGGCTGAACGCGGCGGCGGGACCGGCAAGATACGCGATCCAGAGCCAGTCCCGCAGATCGTAATACAAAATGACTTCCGCAATTCCCTCGCCATAGGCGACGGGAAAAATCACCAAGGTGCCGGCGCTCATGCCGATGATGGTCAGCAGCACGACAGACCGGTTTTGCATCAGGCGGCTTGAAAAGGCGTTATAGGTGGCGCCGCAACAGACAGCCATGAAGAAGAGGAGTTCTCCCGTCCAGCCGGTTGCCGCGGCCTCCGATGCGAAGGCCTTCTCGCCAATGGCAAGGGAGACGCCGATAATTGACAGGAAGGCCGCGAAAAGCTTGATCCCGGTCAGTGTATCGCGTCCGGCGAGGGCGGCAATCAGCATGGTCATGATTGGGATCAACGCGAAAATCACCGCGCCGCGGGAGGCCGGTATGTCTTCGAGAGCGGTGTTCACGAATAAATGGAAAAGGCCAAACTGAAGGATGCCGAGCAGGGCCACCATGGCAATGATCCTGAGCGGCGGCATGATAACTCTCCGCCGCCAGAGGAACGGCAGCAGCAGCAGGGTGGCAATGCCGTAGCGGAGAAATCCGAGCGAAGCGGCGGCGTCCTCATCCGCCATGATGGCGCGAATGCCCACGAACGAAAGCCCGAGTGCCACCACCGACAAAAGCAGGGCAAGATGCGGCAGAAGAACGGTTGAAAGCGGCGCCGCGTCGCTGCCGGTGCTGTTTTCAGGCGAAGCCAAGGCTATACATGGTGTAGACGCCGAGAGACATGGTGGCAGCGCCAACAACCGCCTGCAATCCGTTGTACGCCCAGGTCATCGACGTGGCCGAATAGCGCAAGGGGATGGCGATGACCGCCGAGAGCGCCGCCATTCCGACGACAGAGCCGAAACCGAACAGAACAATATAGAGAATACCGGTGAATGTACTCTCGATCGTGCCGGCGACCAGCAGAACCAGCGCGGCGGAACCGGCCAGGCCATGCATGATGCCGACGGCAAGCACCCGCGCGGACATCCCTTTTCCATGCCGGTGCTTATGGGCGGACAGCTCATGACGTCCTTCGCCCCGATGGGAATGCGCGTGGAGATGCGGGCGGCTGGCCGGACCATGCTGGTGGAAATGGAAGTGAATGCGATCGCGGACCATCCGGCGGATCACGTCGGCGCCAAGCAGAACCAGCATCATGCCAACAGTAAATTCGAGCCAGTGAGCGAGCGTTTCCGGCACGGTACTGCTCATCACGATGACAAACGACCCAATGGCAAGCAGCGTGATTGTATGACCGAACCCCCAGAGTGCGCCATGAAAGATGGTCTCTTTCACACTCTTGCTGCCGGTCGCGAGGCTGGCAACCGCCGCCACATGGTCCGCTTCAAGGGCATGGCGCATGCCAATTAAAAACCCAAGTGAAAGTATTGAAAACATCGCGATATCCGAATTGTGCTGATAGCGCCAAAAATGGGTGGCCTGTCCCGGGAAACTGGAATTCCCGATCAAGAGTATCTATCGCGGCCGAGCTTCGCCAGCTTTATTTTTCAGACCAGGCTTAAAAAAAGACATGCGAATAAGCGCGCAGGATAGTCCGGAACTGCCAGACGGAACCCTCTAATTTCCGCCGCATCCTTCCAATGTATCGGCCATTTTCTCGAAAAGGTCCCCCGCCCGTTGTTCGTAGGAAATTCTTATGCGTTCCGGCGCGATCGGGATGGCCCTGCCACTCGAATCCTCGGCGATTTTGAACGAGAAGGCATAGCTTGGATAAAAGCCGATACGAAGATCCGTGATGGTCTGTGCGCCGTCCTTCTCACCGTAGGAGAAAAATCCGTCGGTAAACCATTCGAGGCGTTTGACGGATGGCGGGATTTCATTGAGGCCGCGCGGGGCTTTGCGCCGCTCCGCGGTAACTAGCTGGCGGACGCCACAGCTATTGGTCAGGCTCATCAACCCGGTCGCGAGCCGGTCATCGGATACGCCGGTCACTTGCCAGATCAACAGGTTGAAAGCCGTTGGCTGAACGTGAAGACGCATGTCACGAAAGACCGGATCGGCACTCGCGCGGCTGGAGATAACTGTATTGCCGACCAGTCCGGCGGCGAGATAGGCACAACTGAGCGCAAGCATGATTCTATTGACCCGGAACCCGCCGCCCGGCCGCTTTCGCGCGAAGAATACCGTCGCGATTCCGCTGAACAGGATCAGCGTATAGATGGGATCGATGATAAACACCGCCGGCAGCGCGACCGGCGGTCCCACTTCCAGCGGCCAGAATATCTGCGTCCCGTAGGTCGTGAGCGAATCGAGTAGGCTGTGCGTGATCAACGCAAGCCAGACCGTCAGGAAAAGCAGCTTTTTATGCGACCATGTCGACGGCACCAGCTTTCCGATTGCCAGCGCGATAACCGGCGCGACAATTGTCTGGACAATGACCGAATGGCTGAAGCCCCGGTGATAGGTCATGTTATCGATGTCGTTATCGAGGGGGATGAAGCTGTCGAGATCCGGGAGGGTTGCCACAAGGCCGCCAATCAGCAGTGATTTCGCGCCGATGCGCGGTCCCAGGATGGCGCCGGAAATACTTGCGCCCAGAAGAAACTGTGTTACCGAATCCATCTACTTTCCTTCCGCCGACCACAGCGATAATTTAACCCCGCAAAGCTGATTTTCAACTTCGCAATTGCATTGCAGGTCCGATGCTGAAATAGTTAAAGCAATTCCGTTCCGGTGCTTTTCCATGGACTTTCCATTATTTATTCCGTTGCGGTTCCTGTCCAATTCTATTACCCGTCGCGTCGTCATGCGGATCCGGCGTGAGGTCAGAAAGCCCGTCATATGTCTTTTCCGCACCTTTTTCTAGCCCTTGTGGTGAGCGCGATCTGGGGGTTTTCCTTCGTGGCATCGAAGGTCGGGCTCGATCATTTTCCGCCGCTGTTCTTCACCGCGCTGCGGTTTCTTCTCGTGGCACTTCTGCTGTCGCCCTTCCTGCGGATCGTCAAGGGGCGGATGAAGGCGGTCTTCTGGATAGCCCTCACCGTCGGCGTATTTCATTTCACTTTCCTCTATCTTGGGATTTATGCCGCCGGCGGTGTCACGGCGGTCGCAATCACGAGCCAGCTCATCGCACCGTTTTCGGTCATCATGGCGGTTGTCGTGCTGAAGGAATCCATTGGCTGGAAGCGTGTCCTCGGGATAATTATGGCATTCGGCGGCGTGATGTTTCTCGGTTTCGATCCGGTCATCTTCGACCAGCTGGAGGGCGTTGCACTGGTAACGGTGGCGGCGCTTTTTATGTCGGTTGGCCTCATCCTCATGCGGCAGATCCAGAATGTCCGGACGATGACAATGCAGGCCTGGATCGGCGCGATTTCCGCGCTCCCCCTGTTGCTCATCTCGTTCACCATGGAAACCGGGCAGGCGGCAGCGCTTGCCAACATCGGCTGGGAAGCCGCCGGCGCGCTTGCCTTCGTCGTTATCGTGACGACCATCATTGCGCATGGAGGCTGGTATTATCTCTTGCAGCGATATCCGATTTCTGTGCTGACGCCCTTTGGGCTTCTGGCGCCCATATTCGGCATCGCGTTCGGTGTTATCCTGTTTTCCGAACCGATAACGCTCCGGTTCGTGATCGGCGGCACTATAACGCTTGTCGGGGTTGCGATCATTAACCTCAGAACCGCGAAGAAAAGTACAAAAGCCGAGGCAATACCGGAGGCTTAGCGGTTCTCGTCGAGATAGACTTTAAGCCGGTCGAGAAATCCGAAGAAATCTTTCTTCTCCCATTCGCGCCAGCCGTCAAAGGTATCCGCAAGCGCGAGCTCCAGCCGCTCTTTCGCTTGTGCATGGGCCTTTATGCCGGCATCGGTGAGATAAAGTATCTTGGAGCGGCCGTCCTCTGGATTGTCCTCGGCCCGGAGGAACCCTTTGGCCAGCATCTTGGCAACCGTCTTCGTGATGCCCGGCTGCGGCTGCTGCATCGCCCAGGCGATCCCGGATACCGTCTTCCCTTCGTCGGGATGATGGATGAAATGGTTGAGAAGGATAAATTGCGGCGGCGGCACGTCCGTACCGTCAAGAAGCTGCCGCATCTTCGTATCGGTCAACTGACTGATAATGCCGATCCAGTTGATGATCCGAAAATCCGAGGAGGGAAGTTCCTCCTTCCGATCATATTTCTCATTCTCTCTTCGCGCGCTCATCCAATAAGTATATCAGGCATTTTGCGGCGCGGCGAGGGAGAAACGACGGAATTATATCCCAGCCGGTAGAACATCTGCACCGTTTGCGGGGCGGTAAACCCCAAATGATCGAGGAACGCCGCCTGAATGTCGTGCATTTCCGGATATTCCTGCAGGACCTGGCTGACGGGATGCATCGCAATTCCCGCCTTTGTGGCCATCAGATTGAGGCGGACATAGGTTCTGCCGGCGTTCACCTGGGCGCTTCTGGAATTCTCCGCGGTTGCAAGCCAGCCCATGCTATAGGTGCCGTCGACCCAGCCCATGGCGTAATCGATGCCACCTTTATAGGCGATTGTCCCCGGGGTCATTGACTTTTCTCTTGTCATCAGACCGAATCTCTTGAGCCACCAGAAAAGCGGCCCGTTAAGATCGATCCCATCCGGATTTTGCGCGATTTCCTCGGCGCCAATCCGCAATAGTTCAACACTTTCGAGAAGCGTGCGCGGCGTTTCAATCTCCTTGAGCACGGCAAGGCGCGCGAATTCGCGCAGCGGGGCGACCGACTTTTCTTCCGTCGCGAAACCCGCGAATTGTCCGTCCATAAGCGGCGCATTTTCCAGCCACGCCCTGTGATCATCGCTGAGGTATTTTTCCTCATAGGGTTCCTTGTTCGACCGACGGTTCAGGATTTCGGCGAACAGCGGATCTTTTCTTATGCCTGAATTTTTCACGAGCTCTATTCGCGCAACAGGCAGTGAAGCAATCTCGAGGCTTTGCGGCGCCGGTTCTCCGTCCGGAAACAGCGTGATGGTGGCTTCATATCCTTTTTCCCGGGCGGCGATATCAAGAAGTTCCAGAAAGGTGCCCTGACCGATCAGCACCTGCCGTCCGAAAGGATCGGTGTGCGGGAGCAGCCTTTCCGCATCGACAAAAAGGGTTATCTCGTCCGGCTTTGACAGATCGACGAGCCAGGGCTGCCGATTATGCGGATTGGGGGCCAGAATGGCGTGGCTGAGCATCCATTCACGATCGGGAAGGCCCTCTGCCGGCCCGCTCCAGGGGGCGATGGCGCTCTCCGGCATTTCATCGCATCCCGTCAATGTAAAGCTGGAGGCTGCGAGGATGATTCCGCTTCCGCCCATCGTCTTGATAAATTTGCGCCGGTTCATGGTTATGTCTCCCTTATCCGTTAATTTCTCCATAGCGTATAATATATTCTAAGGAATGTAAATGATGCCCGTCACATTTATGAAAGGAATGTCACAATGAGCCCGAAGTAAGGGTAATTCCGCTTTTGACCTTGCCGTTCTATGGGGTATGAGTATGGCTCTGCTGTTTTTGCGGGTTATCGGTTTATGGTTGATGTTGGCTATTCGAAGCGATCCGCATATCTTCGCATGTCGCTTTTCTATATTGCGTTCTTTTCCATGTACGGGATCGCCATCCCGCTCTGGCCTCGCTGGCTGGAATACCATGTGTCGGTCGAATATGTCGGCTTGGTGATGGGCGCCGCCTATTGGGGAAAGCTTCTGTTCGTGCCCATGACCTCCTGGATTGCCGACGCCACAGGTAACCGCAAAACCATCCTGATCACCCTTTCCATATTCGTGGTTGCGGCGCTGGCCGCGCTACCGAATGTCAGTGGATGGCTTCTCTATGCGCTGATATGGGGCGCGGCCGGCGCGGCGCTGTCGTCCGCCGTTCCGCTTTCAGATGGATTGACCTTGCGCGCCCAGCAAACGGTCGGGGTCGATTTTGGCAAGGCCCGGCTCTGGGGCTCGCTCAGTTTTATTGTCTTTTCCATCCTTGTCGGCTGGGCGGCGGATAGTCAGGGAATTGATGCGATATATGTGGCGATGCTGCTGACGGCGGTGTTTCTGGTGTTTGCGGCCTTCATGCTGCCGGCGATCCGCACGCAGCCCGATCCGGGAAAGGTTCCGTTTTTCAAGCCGCTTTCCCTGCCCAATTTCCCGTTGTTCGTCGTGACCGTTTCCCTTCTGCTGTCGACCCATGCCGGTCTGTATGGTTTCAGCGCCATCCATTGGGCCAATCTCGGCTACAGCAATGCGGAAATCACCATTTTCTGGGTGATCGGGGTGATCGCGGAAATCGGCATGTTTGCCATATCGGGGCGCCTGATCGGCCGTTTCGGAGCGACGCCGATGATAGCGGTCTGCGCTCTTGGGGGCATGGTGCGGTGGCTGCTATTGGCGACCAGCGTCTCACCGGTTGTTATCGGATTGGCGCAAACGCTTCACGCGCTTACCTTTGCGCTGCTCTATATGTCGTTTATCGGCTTTATCGGCAAGCGTGTCCCGCCCGCAATCGCCGCCTCGGCGCAGGGGCTTTATGATACGCTCGCCATGGGTATTTTCTTCGGGATATTCACCATCGCGGCGGGCTGGCTGCATCAGCTGGACGGATCCTACAGCTTCTTTTTTATGGCATTTTTATCCGGCGTTGGCCTTTTGCTTGCCGTCATCCTGTGGATACGCGTGCGCCGCGCCGACAATCTACCGCGGGAGGAAAACTAGAGCGAATTGAGAAACGCGAGAATTTGCCGTCGCTCCGTCGCTGTGAGGTTGCGGTAGGCCTCTTTCGCATTCTCCGCCTCGCCGCCATGCCAGAGAATGGCTTCCTCGATCGACCGGGCACGGCCGTCATGCAGAAAGCGGGTATGCTTGTTGACCGCTTCCACAAGGCCGATCCCCCAGAGCGGGGCCGTCCGCCATTCGCGGCCGGTTGCCTCATAATCCGGACGCCCGTCTGCAAGTTCCTCGCCCATGTCATGAAGCAGCAGATCGGTAAACGGATGTATAATCTGATCAGAAAGAAGCGACAGCGAGGGATGCGTGCCGGTCGTAAATGTCGGCACATGACAGGCCGCGCAGCCGATATTGGTGAACAGTTCCTCACCGGCCAGGACATCCGGCTTGTCGATGTCACGGCGCGTCGGGACGGCCAGCACCTGCGTATAGAGGGTCAGCTTGTCGAGAAACGTGTCGCTGAGTTCCGGCGAATTGCCGAGCGGCGCGGCGGCGCAGGCCGTCTGTGCTTCCGGGCAGTTCTGGTCCGGGAACAGGCTCGAGGTAAGGCCGATGTCGCCCACCGCGGCCGCCGCATTTTGATGGCGCAGGGTGGCGACATTGGATTTCCAGCCAAAGCGGCCAATTCGTTTACTGTTGTCCGTCACGTCCCAGACATGATTGAGGCGGCCTGATATGCCGTCCCCGTCCTTGTCCTCCGGATCGGCAAGGGCGCGCAGGTCCGCGTCGGAAATGGCTTCGAGAAGGCCAAGCCCGATAACCGCCGGCGCGACGCGCGGTGAAATCATGACCTCATCGCCGAGCGGGCCGAAGGCAAGATCCGTAAAGTGATAGCTTGGCCGCGCGAGGGAGTAGGGCGTCCCGTCGCCGAACCTTCCCGCGATTTCTTCATATTTGATGAGGGCGCGGCCCTCCGCCGGCACGGAGGGAATGGCGCGATCGTTCAACTGGTCGCCATAGACCGGATGCGGTTTCGGCCCGCCCTGAGCATTTTCTCCCGGCACGCTCAGGCGGATCAGCATCGACAGGAGTTCATCGCCCTCATGTTCGGGCGGCTGGCCGCGCCCGTCGCGCAAATGGCAACCCGAGCAGGAGACGCGATTAAAGGTAGGCCCGAGCCCGTCGAGCGTCTTCACGGAGGCGGGGGCGATCACCCAGTTGGTGTTGAACAGCTTGTTGCCAAAGAAGAAAACCCGCAGCTGTTCGCGATTTATGTTGGCGGCGGGCAGGGCAAACGAGTTTTTGCCCCGGGTCGGTTGCGTGGTGTCGCCACCGGGGGCATCTGAAATATGCGCAAAGGAATCACCGGACGTGTTGGCCGCCTGCGCCGGGGAGAGTAAAGGCAGCAGCGCCGCCGCGATGATCCAAAGCACCCGTTTCATGGGTCGCCTCCTGTTGCGTCAGCCGCCCGTCGGCACGATCACCTTGACGCCGAGCAGCTTGCCGATGTCCTTGAGGACATCGGATTGCGCCTGAAGCGCCGAAATAACGGCTTCCGCCTCTTCTCGCGCGCGGCTGTTGGGCGCCGATGCGAGGATGGTGTCATAGGGGTAGTTGAGATTGGCGATGGCGGCGTCGGTCCGGTTGAGCGCGGCGATCATCCGGCTGTTCAGATCCGGCGCGAGGCGGCCGACGAGGCTGTCAATCCCGGGCCCGCTGACGTTGCCGTAGCTGCCGAAATAGACATTCCGGATGCCCCGCTGGTCATAGATGACGTCATTGAGCGTGTTGTCGGAAAAACAGGATTGCTCGTCTTCCTGATCGCCACTGTCGAGGCCGGTGGCGATCCGCTCGAGCGCGAGCTCGAATTCGCTCAGTGTCGCCAAGGAGGTGAGTATCCGCCCAAGTGCCTCCCGGTCGGAATATTCCTTGAATTTTACGGCATAGCTGTCGGGGTAACTGACATCCCAGGCCGTGACCAGACCATCGAGATCGGTCACCAGCATTTCCGTGACGGTTTTCAGATAGAGTCGGCGCCGGTCATTGTTGCCCTTGCCCGCCAGATAATCCGTATAGGGCCGGTTGCCGGGACCGGCGTTGCTCATGTCCTGGCCCCACAGCAGGAATTCTATGGCGTGATACCCGGTGGTGACATCGGCTTCGTCTTCCACCTGATCTTTTTCGCGAATGAGATCCGCTGTGATCTCGATGGAGGTGTCGTTGATAATACCGGCGTCGGGATTGCCGTCGACGTAATCGATAAATCCTTCATTCATGGGCCAGGCATTCAGCCGCCCTTCCGGTCCTTCCGTCCCTGCTTTTTCATCCACGAAATCGATGGGGCCTTCATAGAAGCGAAAAGCCTCTGTCTGAAGATAGCTGGTCCGCGCATTGATCCAGGCGTTGCGGGCGGCATTCATCGTTTCCTCGGACGGTTTTTCCAGGAGAGCATCGATCGCCAACTGTAAATCCTTGGCGTCCATCAGAGCCTGCTGATAGGTCGCGGCGACCAGATGGGCATAATTGGCGATGACCGGATAGGCATCATATTCGGGGACATAGCCCGCCGATTCCTTATCAAGCGCATAGCTTGAAATATTACGCACCGGATCGGTTTGTGAGGCATCCGCCAGGGAAACGGCGGCAAGCGCAATGCAGGAAGCGCTCATAAAAAGGCTAATTTTTCTCATTGTATTCCTCATTGATTAAAAATCGACGGCGTAGGAAAGCAGAAGGCCAAGCCCCTCCGACTGGACGCCATCTTCTTCCGCCCCGCGCCAGGCGGCGGCGACACCAAGGCCCATGTCAAAGTCATAACCGATTGTAAAATCGACGACATGGTCATCGCTGGAAAGTCCGGCCAGCTTGGTATCCCGGCGTTGATAGGTTGTGGAGGCAACCCAATTCTGGAAGTTCAGGGCAATTCCGGCGGTGATGTATTTCGCCGTATCTCCGTCGGTGCCGCCGTAGTTGTCAAAATAGACAAACTCCGTCATCGGTGAAATCGTCAGGTCGTCTCCGATGTTGAAGGCATATTCCGCGCCGATGGCATAACCGAGTTGCCGGGCATCGCTTCCCTCGCCTTCACCAAGGGACGAAAAGGCCGTGTGATAGCGAAATCCCGCCAGTCGCTGGAACTCACCGTCAAGGGCGACGGCGAAAGACGAGAAATCCTCCGTATTTGCGGGGCCGCCATCGGACAGCCGTACCGGTCCGCGTTTGGTGCCGACGGAATTACTTAGAAATGTCGTGTCCTGGAAGAATGTACTGGCGGAAATCTTATGCACGCCTGCGGCTTCGAAATTAAATCCGCCGCCGAAACCGATCATCTCGGCCAGTTCATAATCTTCGTTGAGGTTGGTGCCAAAGATGCCCGGCGCGATTTCCCAAGCGATGCCGAAGTTCGGGGTGAATTTTCCGGCAAAAGCAGAAAATGTCTCGCCGTCGTAATTTGCCGTGATGATGTTGAGATATCCGCCCAGATCCTCGAATGCCCGATCATTGGTCGGGTCCTTCACCGGTTCCATCGTCGCCTCGAAATTCAACGAGAAATGCTCGTTGAGGCCGACGCTGGCGCCGAGAACGACGGTTGGATACAGGTCATTGATCTCTGCTGCGGGATCGTCAGACCGGTATGTCCAGTCATTCTCGATCTCGATCAAAAGCTCGCCCGTGATCGTTGGATATTGATTTTCCCCGGCAACGGCGCCGGGGCCGATCAGGGAAAAAGGTGCCGCAACAACAAGTGCAAGCGCCAGCTGCGTTGACATTAAGCGGTAACGTACCATCTACACTGACTTTCTAATAGTGAGTTTGATTTTTATTCGCAATTTGGACTAATAGTGAAACTCATAATCATTCGCAATATAAAATTTCAGATTTATGGAAAAGCCGGCACCTTGTCGGGTTGTCGGTACCCGACTGTTGTATCTCAGCCCTTGTTTGTTGCGATATTATGAAAAAAGGACCGTTTTATCTATTTCCCGGCAGGGACCTATGATAGCGGTTGGGCTGTTTGAAACGGTGAAGCTGGACAGATAATTGACCAAACCGAATCACGAATTACCGCCGACGACGGCGACCTTCGCATTATATGGCCGGTTGGTGCGGGACTATGTGTCGCATTATAAATGGCGGTTGTTTCTTGCCATTTTCTTCATGATCGTGAGTGCGCTGACAGCGACGGCAACCGCCTTTGTGATGAAGCCGATCATCGATGAAGTGTTTTTCGACAAGAATCCGGAATTTGTTTTCTACACGACCATAGCCGTTATCGGAATTTTCGCGGCCCGTGGTTTCGCGACTTACGGGCAGACCATTGTCATGGACTGGATCGGGAACCGGGTCGTTTCGGATATCCAGAAAAAGCTGTTCAAAAAACTGGTCTTCGCGGACCTTGCCTGGTTTCATGACAACTCGACCGGCAATCTGATCTCGCGCTTTGTCTTTGATACCAATTATCTGAAAACCGTCGCCACCCAGACCCTGGTGGTGTTGACCAAGGACAGTCTGACGGCGATTTTCCTTATCGCGTCCCTCTTTTATTATGACTGGCAGATGGCGCTGTTCACGCTCATTGCATTGCCGCCCGGCGCCCTGGCGATCCGTCAGCTGGGCAAAAGGTCGCGCAAGGCATCGAGCAAGGTTCTCGAGCAGACAGCGGACTTCAGCGCCTTCCTTGAGGAAAATTTCCATGGTATCCGCGTGGTCAAGGCGTACGATCGCGAAAATCAAGCGGTGCGCCAAGGGGATGGTGTCATTGAAGACCGTTTCAAGACGCAGTTCAAGGCGGCGCGTATCGAGGCCTCCAGCAGCCCGATTGTCGAGACCTTGGCCGGATTCCTGATCGCCGGTGTGATTTTTTATGGGGCCAGCAACGTTATCGACGGCACGACGACGCCGGGTACTTTCTTCGCCTTTATTACGGCGATCATGCTCGCCTACCAGCCGATCAAGAGTGTCGCCAAGCTGTTCCCGCGCATGCAGACGGGCCTTGCGGCGGCGCAGCGGGTCTTTGCGCTGTTGGATATCGAGCATAATGTCGTCGACAAACCGGAGGCAACGCCCCTTGAGTTCCATCGGGGGGAGGTCGAATTCCGCGACGTGAAATTTTCCTATCATCCTGAAGAGGTCGTGCTGCGGGGAATATCGCTCAAACTGGAGGCCGGCAAGCGGGTCGCGCTGGTCGGTCCGTCGGGGGGCGGCAAATCGACAATTCTCAACCTCATCCCGCGCTTCTATGATGTCGATAGCGGAGAAATCATGGTCGACGGGCAGAACGTCCGGGATGTGACAATGGCGTCGCTCCGCCAGAAAATTGCGCTCGTCAGTCAGGATGTCTTCCTGTTCGACGATACGATCAAGGTGAATATCGCCTATGGCCGCGACGATGCGACGGATGAAGAAATTATCGCCGCGGCGAAGTCGGCAGCGGTGCATGATTTTGTCTCGGCCCTGCCCAATGGATATGAGACGCTTGTCGGAAGTCATGGCGTGCGGCTGTCGGGGGGGCAGAAACAGCGCATTGCGATTGCCCGTGCCATGCTGAAGGATGCCCCGATCCTGTTGCTTGACGAGGCGACGTCGGCGCTGGATACGGAATCGGAGCGGAAAATCCAGATGGCGCTGAAACAGCTGATGAAGGGGCGCACCTCCCTCGTGATCGCTCACAGGCTTTCCACTATTCTGGATGCGGATACCATAAATGTCGTGGTCGCCGGTGAAATCGTAGAAAGTGGTTCGCACGACGAACTGCTAAAAAAAGAAGGGGTCTATGCGGACCTCTATAATCACCAGTTTTCTTTCGAAGGGCGTGTCACGCCGTTCCGTGGGGTCAAGTCCTAGGAACCGCTTTCTGGTGCACTGATGCGTTTGTAAAAGGACTCCGTTTCACGAAGCACCTGTGAAAATGGCAGAGGTTCGTCTTCGCCATCTCCCGCGCCCTTGTCGGGACGTATGATGGCCGTGCCCGGCGGCGTGCTTTTGAGGCAAAGGGACCGATCGCCCCACGGACCATATACGGCGGGCTTGCCGATCCCGAAAAGCGCGACTGTCGGAATGCCGACGGCGACCGCCGAATGCATGAGCCCGGAATCATTGCCAACAAAGAGCGTACATTGCGAGAGGACCGTTGCCGCTTCCATCGGTGATGTTTTGCCGACGAGATCGATGACCTGGTTCCTGGCAAGCGCCTCGACGACGGGCATTGCCTGCGCCTCTTCGCCGGGCGCCCCGAATACGGCGACCCGGGCCCCCGCCATTATCCCGCCTGCTTCCGTCAATTTCTGGGCGAGGCGGATATAATTCTCGTAGTGCCACTGTTTTTGGTAAAAGTTGGCTGTCGGCGCCAGAGCGAGGATCGGCGGGCGATCGATCGCCGAGCCGAGCCATTTGCCCGCCGCGTCGATTTGCGCCGCTGTTGGTGTGATGCGGGGCGGAAGGGGTGTGTCCACGCCGATCAGCCGCGCATTGGCGACGACCTTGTGGATGTCATCCTTGCCGCCGCGCCAGACGTGGCGGTGCCGTCCAGGAAGAAACCCGAGGAGGGATCCCCGGAAGTCGACGATCCGGTGCCAGAAGACGGGCCCCAGGGAAATCGCGACTTCGGGCCAGTGCAGGCTGAACCGGCGCTTGCGGACGCCGATAACACGTTCAACACCGGAAATGCCCTCAAAGATGCTTTTCGGAATATCGCCGCAAACGACCGTTACGGCGGCCTCCGGCTCGGTTTCCAGCAGATAGTGGAGCACGCCGGTCGTCAGGACGGCGTCTCCCAACCGGTTTGAGGCGACAAACAATGTGCGCTTCATTAAAATAACCTTTGAACGTAATCTTCGGTATCGGCTACATATACGATTATTGCATTTGCCTCCATCTTTTATGCTTGTGAGCGGAGTGGCGGCAATATTTTTGGGTCCTTGCGCCGCCGCGTGCAGGGAAAATTTGATTGGGAGCAGGTCTTTGGTGAACATTTCCGCGTATAGAAATTCTTTGAAAGCGGGTCGTGAACTCGTGGTTTTGACTGCCATGGTTGTTTTGTTTCTGGCCGGAATGGCGACGGCGCAGGCGGACGAGCAGAAATTGATGATTACCGGCAAGATACAGTCCGAACATGGCGCCATCTATTTCAGTCGCGGCGACATGGCCGCCGCTAAACAGATAGAGGTTGTGACGAGCAGCCCCTGGACCACAGGGAAAACGCGATTTCGCGGTGTGCTCCTTCGTGAGCTTCTGGAAAAGGTGCAGGCTAAAGGCTCGATTTTGAAGGCTTCCGCCGTTGACGGCTATACCGTCGAGATCCCCGTATCCGACGCCACGGATTTTGACGTTATCATTGCCTATAAAATGGATGGGGAATGGCTGGAGGAGGGAGTCTATGCGCCGTTCTGGATCATTTACCCCTATGACACAGACAAGGAACTCGCGCAGGAAAAATACTATGCGCGTTCGATCTGGCAACTGACCAAGCTGACGGTGGAATAGCGCCTGCCGGCCGTACGGATGAGCGAAGAGTATGTGATCCACGAATGGTGGCTGGTTCGTCATGCGCCGGTAAATACTGATAAAATTTATGGTCATCTTGATCTCGAGGCGGATTTCTCCGATACGCAAAGGCTCGCCGAAATCGCCCGGATGCTGCCGGAAGGTAGTCATTTCATTACCAGCGATCTCTCGCGGTCCATCGAGACCGCGAGAGGTCTTCAGACCCATGAAAAATTCGCAAAAAATCTGGATATCCGCGCGGGCCTGCGTGAGCAAGACTTCGGCGCTTGGGAGGGACGAACCCATGCGGAAATCGAAAAATCAGAGCCTGACGCCTACCGCCGGTTCTGGGCCGATCCGGCGCAGGCAAAAACGGAAAGAGGAGAGAGTTTTCAGGACCTGATTCGCCGCGTTGATCAGGAAATGAAGAATCTACTTCAGGATATGACGTCGCGGCAATTGGTCATCGTGACACATGCCGGCGTGATCCGTGCGATGGTCGGTCGGGCACTTGCTATCGCACCGCAGAAAATGCTCGCCCTCGCCATCGATCCGCTCTCGGTCACTCATTTGACATCCTTCTCGCGCGGCGAGGAGGTCAGTTGGCGGATCAATTTCCTGAACGACCGGGGCGGAGAGGGGCAATTGCGACGCTAGGCGGGTTTTTCGCCGCTTACGCCCGCATCCGCGAAGCTCGCCATGCCGTTATGGGTGACGACAGCGGCTTTGATGATTGCAAGGGCCAGCGCCGCACCGGAGCCCTCGCCAAGGCGCATGCCGAGCGACAGCAGTGGTTCTTTATCAAGGGCGTCGAGCAATCTCCGGTGCCCCGGCTCGGCCGAGACATGGGCCGCGACGCAGTGATCGAGTGCGCGATCGCTGGCCTTGTAAAGAACGGCGGCGGCGGCCGACGCCACAAATCCGTCGAGAAGAACCGGGATATGCTTTTGCCGCGCTGCCAGAATGGCGCCCGCCATGGCGGCAATCTCCCGGCCGCCGAGGCATCGCAAAATTTCAAGCGGATCCGCCAGATTATCCTTATGCCGTTTCAATCCGGCGTCGATCACCTGCGCCTTCCGTTTGACGCCGTCGCTGGAAACCCCGGTTCCGGGGCCCGCCCAGTCGGCGCCGCCACCACCGAAGAGCGCCGCCGATAACGCGGCGGCGACGGTTGTGTTGCCTATTCCCATTTCGCCGACAACCAGGATATCTGACGTTTCGTCAACGGCATTCCACCCGGCGGAGAGCGCGGCGGCCGTCTCGCTCTCGGTCATCGCCGGGCCTGCCGTGAAATCGGCTGTCGGGTTGTCGAGGTCGAGCGCCTCGACTGAGAAGCTGGCGCCGAAGGCAAGCGCAAGCTGATTGATCGCGGCACCGCCTGATTTGAAATTCGCAACCATCTGGGCGGTAACTTCCTGCGGGAAAGCGGAAACGCCCTGATCGCAGACACCGTGATTGCCGGCGAAGATAATCACCTGTGGTTTCGCGTAGCGGGGTGGGTGCTGCCCCTGCCATCCCGACAGCCAGACCGCCATTGTCTCCAGTTGGCCAAGCGCACCGGCCGGTTTGGTGAGGACGGCGTCCCGCGCAACCGCCGCATCGGCGGCCGCCTGATTAATTTCCGTCAAACCGGTAAGCTGGTCGCGAAACGCTTGCATTGGCATGGCTGTCATAATGTAAAACCTATACTGGAAAAGGAGCTGTGAAAATTCGGGCTATTCTAGTCGGCGTCCGTCATATTGCAATCCGCATAGCGACAAATATTTTCAAAAATCCGTACGTGAAAAACGTGCTTGTTGTTCTCCACCAAAAACTCTACTATGTAATTGGAATGATCGTTCCAATAATTGGAATTTTAAAGACGACCTGGTGAAAAAGGATCCGGCAAATGACGAGTACTAAACTGGCGGCGGGGCAGCAATTTCCGAAAATCACGGTCCCGCTTGTCTCCGGCGGCACTGCGACATTGGGAGCCGGCGGAACGGATCAATGGCAGCTTGTGATAATCTATCGCGGCAAGCATTGCCCGATCTGCATGCGGTATCTCGGCCAACTCGAAAGCCTCAAGGCCGACTTTGAGGCAGCGGGCGTCGCTGTTACGGCCGTCTCGGGCGATGGCGCGGAGAAGGCCAAGGCCGTCGCGGCAGAGCATAATCTCACCTTTCCCGTTGGCTATAACCTGACGATCCCGCAGATGGCCGAACTTGGGCTGTATGTGTCTGATCCGCGCTCGCCCAAGGAAACCGATCAGCCCTTTCCGGAACCTGGCCTTTTCGTTCTGCGTCCGGATAACGCGATCCAGATTATCGATATTTCCAATGCGCCCTTCGCGCGGCCCGATCTCAGCGCGATTTTAAGGGGGATCAAATTTATCCGGGAGAACGACTATCCCGTCCGCGGAACCCATTCCGTTTAATATCGCACCCGCCCGGCCGGTGAAATCCGGCTGGATGCATCGTTGAGACATATTTGACGCAAATCAATGCTCCGGCATTGAATCCGCTGTACCCAAGAACATATCTGCTGCGAATTTTGCCGATGGAATATCGCGCATTTGCAGCATAGTTCGAGGGAATTAGCCGTTTTTCCGCCGCCACTGTGCGAAGGAGACGGCGAGCAGGGTCGAGGTCGCTTCATGCAGAATTTAGGGAGCTCAAAACAATTGACGACAGCGCCTCAACAGGCGGTGAAGTGCAAGGTGAAATGGTTTAATACGACGAAAGGCTTCGGTTTTGTGGCGCCGCTAAATGGTACCGAGGATGCCTTCGTTCATATCTCCGCCCTGATTCCCCATAACCTTCAGGGGTTGCCGGAGGGCGCGTCGATAACCTGCGATCTCGACGTCGGCGAACGGGGACTGCAGGTAACGAATATAATAGATCTCGGCCCGGCGCCGGTGCTGGAGAATGACAACTTTTCCTGCCGCTTCGTTCTCGGGACCGTCAAGTTTTTCAATAACCGCAAGGGCTTCGGCTTCGCGACGCCGGATGACGGCGGAACGGATATTTTCGTGCATATGAAGGCGCTGGAAAAATCGGGTCTTGGCGCCCTGCAGGAGGGTCAGCGGGTCCGCCTGAAGGTCCTGGACAATGAAAAGGGACCGACGGCCGAAGGGCTGCAAATCCTGACCGGCGAAACGCCCGCCTGCGAGTAATTTCCATTATCTCTGCCGTTAAAACAATTGCCAAATGTGGCAATTAAGGGCACTCTTGCCGCCAAACGGGATGCAGAGACACCTGAGAAAAATAACAAGAACGATCAGGAGGGCAGGTAATGTCAAATGTTTTAACGGGAATTCGGGTTCTGGACTTCGGGCGCTATATCGCGGGCCCCTACTGCGCGACGGTTCTATCCGACTTCGGCGCGGAAGTTATCCGGATCGAGAAACTCGCGGGCAGCGAGGACCGTTATATCACACCGCTCAAGGAAGATCAGACCGGCGATGGCGGGCTGTTCTTGCAAATGGGTCAGAACAAGAAGGGCTTGACCCTTAATCCCATGAAGCCCGAAGGACGCGAAGTGGTCAAGCGGCTGGTGAAGACCGCCGATGTGGTCGTTGCCAACCTGCCCATCGAGACACTCGAGGCGATGGGGCTTGATTATGAAAGCCTCAAAGCGGTCAAGGAAGACATTATCCTGACCCATGGCTCCGCCTTCGGTGATGAGGGCCCATATAAGAACCGGGTTGGGTTTGATGGTCTCGGCCAGGCAATGTCCGGTGCGATGTATCTCTCGGGCAGTAATGGCGAGCCGCGGAAGCTTTACGGACCATATGTGGATTTTACGACGGCTCTGATGGGGGCGATCGGAACCATGGCGGCCCTTCGCCATCGCGATATGACTGGGGAAGGGCAGGTAATCAACACGTCGCTCTTCGGTTCTTCGGTACTGATATCCAGTGTGTCCTTGATGGAGCAGGCGATGCTCCAATTAAACAGGGTTGGCACAGCGAACCGCGCGCAAGGGGCGGGGCCGGCAGATACCTTCAAGACGAAAGACGGCTGGGTTCTTGTCCAGTCCCTCGGCTGGCCGCTGTTTGAGCGCTGGACCAAGTTGATCGGCGAGGATCATTGGCTTAGCGATCCCCGCTTCAAGACCGATCAGAGCCGTGGCGATCACAATGAAATTTTATCGGAACGCATGGCGAAATGGTGCGCCGAGCGAACCATGAAGGAGGCATTGGCCGAGATGGATGCCGTGCGCCTTCCCTGCGGGCCCGTCATGTCGCCTCAGGAGGTGCTGGACGATCCACATCTTAAGGCCATGGGGCAATTGACGGAAATCGAGTATCCGGGATTTGACAAGAAGATTCCGGTTTCTGAACTGCCGATCAAAATGTCGAAGACGGACACCAAGCTTAAACGCCGGGCGCCGACACTCGGCGAACATACGGATGAAATCATGAAAAGCCTGGGTTATTCTTCCGAGGAGATCGCGGATTTACGGCAAAAGCGCGTAATCTAGCTACCGGTTGCGGCCTGCCGCTGCGCCAGTGGCGGCAGCCAGTGGTCGAGGAAATTTTCGAGCCAGCGATGGACCTCGGCGTCATATTTCCGCCGTCCCTCAAGTTGCGCTTCCCGTGATTGCGCTCCCGGATCGCTGAGCATATGGGCCGCCTTCGTCGCCCAGCGGCGGTTCATGGCCTCCGTCACTTCGGGATGAAACTGGATGCCATAGGCATTCTTGCCGACCCGATAGGCCTGATTTGGAAAAAACTCACCGCTCGCCAGCAATGTGGCGCCGCATGGCAGGTCGAAACCCTCCCGGTGCCATTGATAGGCCATCATCGGATCTTTGAAAAGCGGGCTGCCTTTGTCGGTCGGCGTCAATTGGTAATAGCCGACTTCGCGAAGCCCCTTTTCATGTTCGGCAACGCGCGCACCCAGCGCCCGGGCCATGATTTGGGCACCGAGGCAAATCCCGAGATAGGGGGTTTCGCTCTTGAGCAGCACGTCGATCAGCTTCGTTTCCTGGCGGATAAAGTCCTCATGGTCGTCATTGGCGCTCATCGGGCCGCCGAAGATGACGGCGGCCGCATGGTCGTCCATTGTTGGCGGCAGCGGATCGCCAATTGCCGGGATGCGCATATCAAGCTCAAATCCGCGGGTGCGGATGGCTTCGCCGACGCGGCCGGGATCGGAGGTTGCCTGATGGAGAACTAGTAGTACTTTTTGCGACATAATCTGGATCAAATACCCTGAAACGTAATATGAATCCGGCTGCTACCCCAGTTTAGCTTTCCTTCGGGTGGAAACAAGACCATATCCGAATATTATGCGAAAATGGTTGGCAATTGATTACCAGACGGAAGAGATGAGAGAGATGATGGCTTTTCTGAAATTTTCCGCGGCACTTATCGCGGCGTTGACGACGTTGCTTCCGATAGGTGCGGGCGCGCAAGACAGCAACGAAGTGGGCGCCATGATCACCATCCGCGCCGAGGACCTTCCCGAACCCTACCAAACGCCGGTCGACGCGCTGAGCCCGAGGCATGTCAGCACGAACAAGGAGGGGCAGCTCAATCTGCCGCCCGGATTCAAGGTCAATGCCTTTCGCAAGGGCCTTACCCATGCAAGATGGCTGTATGTCCTTTCCAATGGCGATGTCCTGCTCGCGGAGCCGCGCGGGGGAAAGATAACGATCCTTCGGGACGCCGACGGGGACGGTGCGGCGGAGATAAAAAAGACGCTCGTCGATGATCTTGAAATGCCGCATGGCATGGCGGTTATTGGCGACTGGCTCTATATCGGCGAGGAAACGCAACTCAGCCGCGTTCCCTTCAAAGTCGGCGATCTTGAGCCGTCTGGCCCGCGCGAGGAGGTCACGGCGCCGGGATCGCTTGGCGATGGCAGCGGTCATTGGACGCGCATTCTCCTTTATGATTCAACGGATAATGCGCTTTATATTTCCGTTGGCAGCGCGTCGAACATAGGTATCGAGCCGCTGCCAAGGGCGAGTATCCAGAAATATTATCTTGATGAGAAACGGATGGAAACGATTGCGACTGGCCTTCGCAATCCGGTCGGCATCGATTTCAATCCGGTAACCGGGAGCCTTTACACCGTTGTCAATGAACGCGATGGTTATGGCGACGGCCTCGTCCCGGACTATCTGACGGAAGTGAACAAGGGCGGATTCTTTGGCTGGCCCTACGCCTATTCGGGTAAATTTCCCGATCCGGACTACGGCGAAGATGCGCCGGAAATGGTCGCGAAATCCATCCTGCCCGATGTTCTTTTCCAGTCGCATTCAGCCCCCCTCGGGCTCGTCTTTTATAAGGGAACGCAGTTTCCCAAGGAATATGTGAATGACGCCTTCGTCGCCTTCCAGGGTTCATGGAACGCCTCGAAACCGACCGGATACAAGATTGTCCGGGTGCCGTTTAAAGACGGCCGTCCGACCGGGTCCTATCAGAATTTCGCGACCGGTTTCCGGATTGAAGTTGAAGATCCGGGGGCGGCCAAGGTTTGGGGGCGGCCCGTCGGGCTGGCCGTGGCGGCGGATGGCGCTCTTCTTGTCGCCGATGCGGTAAGCCAGACGGTTTGGCGGATTTCCTATTCAGAATAGCGGCGAATCGGATATCTGTAGACTCTGCCGCCGAGCAAGGATATATGAATGGAGCTTTGGCGGCCGTTTCGACTTTTGTGTATTTCGTGGCACGCTAACGGGCAGAATGCAAACGCAACAAGAGATTTGGGTATGAGTTGGACCGACGAACGTATTGAGAAGCTGAAGAAGCTTTGGGGCTCTGGCAAGACCGCTGCCGAAATCGCCGAAGAACTGGGCGACGTTACCCGTAATGCCGTCATCGGAAAGGCGAACCGTCTTGGCCTTTCGTCGAAGTCGACGCCCGCCGCAGCAAAACCCAAGAAGAAAGTCATTCCGGCGCACCGGGCCTGCCAATGGCCGATCGGTCATCCGGGCGAAGATAATTTTCATTTCTGTGGTGATGAAGCGGTGCCGAGCAAGCCTTATTGCCTGAAACACTGTAATATGGCCTATCAGAGCAAGGACAACAGCTAGGCGGTTGGTTCAGGCGGTTTCGAACATCGCCAGGTTCAGCTTCAATTTCTCGCCGAGCCAAAGTGCGTTGTCGCGGTGATCTTCAAGATCGTTGCCCGTTTCCGGATGAACCAGAATGTCGAGCCCCTGACGGTTGAGCATCAGCCAGGGAACGATTTTCGAAAATTCTGTCACCGCGAAGGCCACCTGATACATCGAAATCGGATGCGGGCCAACCGGTGCGTCATGCCAGCGACCCAGGGTCACGTCAAACCGCTCGCCGAGCTGGTCGCGGATTTCCCCGGCCGCCGCCTTGGTCTCCGGTTGGTAATAGACATGGGCGTGATAGCCGGTAATTAATTGCGCCGCATCCTTTGTCATGGCGATCTTCCTCTGAAAATTCACTGGCCTTCTCAAGCCTATCAAAGTTAACATAGTCACTCGCCGCCGCCATGTCATGGCAAGACAGCCCGGCACCATAAAAAACAAAATAACCGGAGGAAAACCCGTGTCCTACGAACATATCCTGTATGATGTTGAAGATCAGATTCTGACCATTACCCTGAATCGTCCCGATAATCTGAACGCTTTTACCGTCACGATGCGCGACGAATTGATCGATGCGTATGACAAGGCGGATGCGGATGATGACGTCCGCGCCATTATCGTCACCGGCGCCGGGCGCGCTTTCTGTGCCGGGGCCGATCTTGGTGCCGGCAAGGACACCTTTAACTACAAGGCGCGCGGTGTGCAGAAGGAGGGGGAACTGCACCGCGATGGCGGCGGGCGCGTCACACTCCGGATGTACCAGTCGAAAAAGCCGATTATCGGCGCGATCAATGGCCCGGCGGTCGGGATCGGCGCGACAATGACGCTGCCGATGGATGTTCGCCTTGCCTCGGACAAGGCGCGGATCGGGTTCGTTTTCTCCCGCCGGGGTATTGTGATGGAGGCCTGCAGCAGTTGGTTCCTCCCGCGGCTTGTCGGTATTTCCCAGGCGGCGGATTGGGTTTATTCCGGACGGATTTTTCCGGCCGATGAGGCGAAGGCCGGCGGTCTCGTCAAGGCGGTTCATCCGCAAGAGGACCTGCTCCCCGCCGCCCGCCGCCTCGCCAAAGAGATGACGGCCGAGTCCGCGCCGGTTTCCGTGGCGCTTTGCCGACAGATGATGTGGCGGATGCTTGGCGCCGACCATCCCATGGAAGCCCATAAAATAGACAGCCGCGGTATCGCCATGATGGGCCAGAGCCCGGATGTTGCAGAGGGCGTGACCTCCTTCCTTGAAAAGCGCCCGGCCAAATTCTCCATGCGCCCGTCCGTGGATATGCCGGATTTTTACCCCTGGTGGGAGGAACCTGAGTTCAAATAACCGGCTCGATCCTTTAGATTCCCTTAAAAAGTGTTTTAATATTGAATAAAAACAACTAATGATTATCTCCGATTCCTGAACTTTTTTATTCGGGAACCGGAGATAGTCTCATGAAAATTACCTCTCTTCTTGTCAAAGGCGGCCTCTTTGTCGTCATTGTGGCGGCCGTCGTCGTCGGTGTCCGCGAGGCCGAGCGGCATGTCAATTCCACGGGCTGGAATGCCATTACACTGGTCGGAAGTGCGGCGACAGGAGAAAAAGTGACCCTGGATGCCTTCGACGTCAGCATTTTTACCGGCCGGGGAACGATCAACGGATTGACGGTTCCCAACTCCGGCATCGGGTCGTCGCCGACAAGTTTCGTGGTCGACAAGGCCGAAATCAGGATTGTCCCCTGGAGCATCCTGTGGGGGCCGCTTCATATCAGGTCAATCGAGATTACCAATCCGGCGGTGGATCTTGAAACGAGTGCCACGAGTTCAAACCTCACGATCATCCTCGCTGCCGCGGCCGCGTATGCCGTTACCGCCGATAAATCCGGCGATAAGGAGAAAAAACTCCGCGTCGATGACCTGACGATTACCGGTGCGAAGCTGTCCGGTAAAATTTACCCGCTATCGACCAAGGTTTCTTTGACATTGCCCGACATCAAGATGAGCAATTTGGGCAGCAGCGGCGATGGCATGAGCCAGGCGGATTTCGTTCAGGCGGTTCTGACCCAGGTGGTTAATCAGGCGACGACCTCGGCGCTTCACCCGTGAGCGAGAGAATCTGACGATTTGCGCCGGTATGCGCCCGCAGAACGGTTGCCTTTTGCGGGCTTAGCGCCTAAATGTAGGGTGGATTAAATCGAGCAGGTATATACATGACATCCTTACTCCTTCTGATCAGTGCGATCATAAACATATTCATCTGGCTTTTGATCGCGAATGCCATTTTGAGCTGGCTCGTGGCGTTTAACGTGGTCAATACGAGCAATCAGTTCGTTTCGACAGTGGGTAATTTCCTCTACCGGATAACCGAGCCGCCGCTGCGGCCGATCAGGAAGGTCATTCCGACGATGGGCGGGCTTGATGTTTCACCGGTGATCCTGATCCTGCTGCTTATCTTCCTACGCAATCTCCTGTTCGAGTATGCGCCGCAAATGATGTGACCCTGCCTATCAGAAAAAGTGACGACGGAGTTTTGCTCGATATCCGGCTGTCTCCGAATGCGGCGCAAAACCGTATTGAAACTATTTTCATCGACGGTGAAGGACGTCCGCGTCTGAAGGTCAAGGTCACGGCAATGCCGGAAAAAGGGAAAGCCAACGGCGCATTGGTCAAATTATTGTCGAAATCAATCAAGCATGCCCGGGGAAGTTTTGACATCATTGCCGGCAAGCTTGATCGCAACAAGACGGTGCTGGTAAAAGGCGACCCGTCAGAGACGGAAGCTGAACTGAAACTATGGCTTGAGCAGTTTTGACCGGACGAGACGACCGGCAGGGGGAGGAATTTATGACGGCAACGATTATTGATGGCAAAGCCTTCTCGGCCCGGGTTCGCGCGGAGGCGGGCAGGAAAGTCACGGTACTGAAGGAACAGCATGACCTGACCCCGGGGCTCGCTGTCGTCCTCGTGGGCGAGGATCCGGCAAGCCAGGTCTATGTCCGAAACAAGGGCAAGGCGACGGTTGAGGCGGGTATGAAGTCTGAAGAAATCCGTCTCGACGTCACCGCCACCGAGCAGGAAGTTCTGGATGTGGTTCACCGGCTGAATGCCGATCCGACCATTCACGGCATTCTCGTGCAGCTTCCGCTGCCCAAGCAGGTGGATGAGATGGCGGTCCTCGATGCCATTGACCCGATGAAGGATGTCGATGGCTTCCATGTCATCAATACCGGTCGGCAGGCGGTTGGATTGCCGGCGATGGTGCCCTGTACGCCGCTTGGCTGCCTGATGATGCTGAAAGACACGCTTGGCGATCTCTCCGGTCTGAATGCGGTGGTTGTCGGCCGCTCGAATATTGTTGGCAAACCGATGGCGAGTTTGCTTCTATCCGAAAATTGCACGGTCACCATCGCGCATTCGCGAACCCGCGATCTGCCTGCCGTTTGCCGAGGCGCCGATATCCTGGTGGCGGCGGTGGGGCGTCCGGAAATGATCCGCGGTGACTGGGTGAAGCCCGGCGCGACGGTGATCGATGTCGGCATCAACCGTATCCCGAAGGAGGATGGCAAGACCCGTCTGGTCGGCGATGTCTGCTTCGATGAGGCGGTCGAGGTGGCCGGCGCGATTACGCCAGTCCCGGGCGGCGTCGGCCCGATGACAATTGCCTGCCTGTTGGCGAATACCGTCACCGCGGCCTGTCGTCAGTCCGGCATCCCTGAACCGGAGGTTTAAACGCCGATAGTGCGATTTTCCCGCCAGATTCTTGTCCGATTTGCAAAATTCGCCGCAACAGGCGCGTTGGTGGGGATTGTTTTCAGCATTCTATTTATCGCGCTGCCAATGGCCGGTGTGCTTTTTATCTTAAGCGCGTTCGATATCGGCTGGACTCTGCCATGGATCCCTTCGATGCCACTGATCATGACAATCGGAGCGATAGCGGGAGCGGTATTTGCGGCCGCGCTATTTATCAAGGACCGATATATTCCTTACGTGGAGGAAGTCCCCGATTTCGAGGAGGAGGGCGATGATTTCTCGAACGACAGGCGCGACAGGTAACCGAGGTTATTTGCGCTGTTCCGCCACCAGGTTTGTGAGATTGCCGGCAAAAATAATCACGGCCCCGACCAGAACCCATGGATCGAAGGCTTCCGAATAGAGAAGGAAGCCCACGACGGCGATCAGCGGAACCCGCAGGAAATCCATGGGAACCACGACGGTTGCATCGGCATTCTGGAACGCCTTGACGATGCAGTAATGCGCGGACAGCGCGGTGATGCCAACGGCAATGAACCAGGGCATTGCCTGCCAGGTCGGCGGCTGCCAGTCGATGATCGACGGGATCATGGCCATGGGCAGCTGAATGAGCGCCATATAAAACAGGATGGCAAGGGCCGTTGTATCGCCCGAAAGCTTCTTCGTCAGGGTTGCGGTAACGGCAAAGCCGACCGCACCGGCAAGTACGATCAAGGCCGGGGTCGTCATGACGACAAGGCCGGGGCGCAGAATGATCAGGATGCCCGCAAACCCCATGGCGATGGCAAAGACGCGTGTCCAAGAGAGTTTCTCGCCCAGCAGGATGGTCGCCAGCAATGCCGTCCAGATGGGCGTGGTGAATTCAATTGCGAAAACCTCCGCCAGCGAAATTACCGCAATGCCGTAAAACCATGCCGCCTGACCCGCGAAGTGAAAACTGTTGCGGATAATATGGACGCCGAGATGTCGTGGATAGATTTGTGCAAATCCGCTCCGCCAGAGAAAGAATAGAACGATGACGAGACCGATCACACCGCGGTAAAACAGGATCTGAAATGTCCCGTAGTCTGAAGAAAGCTCCCTGCCGGCGACCGCAAGCGTTATAAACGACATCAGCGCGCCGCCCATCCAGAGGGCTGCCTTCACGATCGGCGGCATTATGCAGCCTTTCCCCTATGACCGCTCGTAGGCGGTGCGACTGGCGCCATGATCAGGTTTTCTGGCGGTGCAGGAGCCGCAGGCGAAGGGCGTTCAGCTTGATAAAGCCCTCGGCGTCCCGCTGGTCATATACCGTATCTTCCTCGAACGTTACATGCTCCATCGAATAGAGGGAGTAGGGGCTCTTGCGGCCGACAACACTTACGCGTCCTTTGTAGAGCTTGAGACGTACGGTGCCGGTGACTTTTTCCTGGCTCTTGTCGATCAGGGCCTGCAGCATCTCGCGTTCCGGCGAGAACCAGAGACCGTTATAAATCAGCTCCGCATAGCGTGGCATGATGTCATCTTTCAGATGCATCGCCCCGCGATCGAGGGTGATCTGCTCGATCCCGCGATGGGCTTCGAGCATGATGGTGCCGCCTGGCGTTTCATAAATGCCGCGCGACTTCATGCCGACAAACCGGCCTTCCACAAGGTCAAGCCGCCCGATGCCGTTGTCACCCGCGAGTTTGTTGAGCGCGGTCAGCAGTTCCGCCGGGCTCATCCGTTTGCCGTCAATGGCAACCGGATCGCCTTTTTCATAGTCAATCTCGATATAGGTCGGCGTATCCGGCGCATCTTCCGGCGCAACGGTCCGGGAATAAACATATTCCCCGGCTTCTTCCCACGGATCTTCCAGCGCCTTGCCTTCTGCCGAGATATGGAGGAGGTTCGCATCGACCGAGAAGGGCGCTTCGCCGCGCTTGTCCTTCGGAATCGGGATCTGGTTTTTCTCGGCAAAATCGATCAGCTTGGTGCGGGAGTTGAGGTCCCATTCCCGCCAGGGAGCGATCACCTTGATATCCGGGTTGAGCGCGTAGTAGCCAAGCTCAAAGCGAACCTGGTCATTGCCTTTACCGGTTGCGCCATGGGCAACCGCATCGGCGCCAACCTCTTTCGCGATCTCAATCTGCCGTTTTGAGATCAGCGGCCGCGCAATTGAGGTGCCGAGAAGATACTGCCCTTCATAGACGGCATTGGCGCGGAACATCGGGAAGACAAAGTCGCGGACGAACTCTTCGCGGAGATCATCGATATAGATTTCCTTGATGCCCAGCATTTCCGCCTTGGCGCGCGCCGGTTCCAACTCTTCGCCCTGCCCCAGATCCGCCGTGAAGGTAACGACTTCGCAGTTATAGGTCGTTTGCAGCCATTTCAGAATGACGGAGGTATCCAGACCACCGGAATAGGCGAGGACGACTTTTTTGATTTCTTGGGACATGACAGGGAACCTCAATAGGGAATCTGTTATTCAGGCAAATTTGCAGCGCGCAAACTAGGGGAAAAGTGAAGGCTTCGCAAGGGGCAGATTTCTGCAAAATTCAGGCGCGATGCGGATAATGGATCACTGATAAGGTCACGGCCATTTCATCGCTCCGGTTCCGATAGCCATGGGGCCGGTCGCCGCGAAAGCGGATCGTTTGCCCCATTTCAAGCGGATGCCAGATATCATCGGTCAAAATCTCTATCTTGCCGGAGATGACGGTAATATGCTCGATAACGCCGGGTTCATGGGGTTCCGATAGACGCTCGTAACCCGGCATAAATGTCAGTTCCATCAAATCGAAGCCGAAGCGCGGCTCGAACGGGAAAAGCGGCGCGACGGCCATGCCTTTATCCCCGGGAATATTGCGGATGACTTGAGCGTCCCGGATGACCGTGTCCGCCGTGATTTCCGGCAACGGCTCCATCAGGGAGGAGACGGAAACCTTGAAGCCGGTGGCCAGCTTCCAGAGGACGGCGGTTGTCGGGCTTGATTCGCCGCGTTCTATCTGCCCCAGCATGGCCTTGCTTACACCCGTTGCCGCGGCAGCCGCGTCCAGGCTCCAGCCGCGATCCTTGCGGAGCTGTTTAAGGGTGATCGACAGATGATCTTTCAAATCCTTCATACGGGGTCCATTTTTCGCTTGAGCGTTATAGCGCACATCTGTTAGATTGGCGCCGCTTGTGCGTTATAACGTATATTCCGATGGAAGGTACAGATCAAGATGCTTCGCTTCTTCTCGCCCAGCTATATCTCCGCTGGTTTTGTCGCCGTATTGGTCGGCTATGCCGGGGCAGGGGCGATCGTCTTTCAGGCGGCGAATGCCGCGGGTGCGACGCCGGATCAGATCAGTTCCTGGCTCTGGGCGGTAGGGATCGGCATGGGGGTCAGCAGCATTGGCCTCACGCTCTTTTATCGTCAGCCCATCCTGATCGCCTGGTCGACGCCCGGGGCGGCACTCCTCGCCACCAGCCTGCCGGGAGTGCCGATGGGGGACGCGATTGGGGCATTCATTTTTAGCTCGCTCCTTCTCACCCTCTGCGGCGTAACTGGCCTTTTTCAGAAGATCATGGCCTTTGTGCCGCAATCGCTCGCGTCGGCTTTGCTGGCGGCGGTGCTCCTGCGCTTTGGGCTCGATGCCTTTGTCGCGCTCGAGGCGGATGTCGTCATGGTCGGCGCAATGGTGGCAGTCTTCCTTGCGGCGAAGCAGTTCATGCCCCGCTACGTCATACCGCTCACCTTGCTAACCGGGGTTGTGATTGCGCTGATCGGGGGGCAGATTTCGTCGATTGACGCCGATTTCACTCTCACCCGGCCGGTTTTCGTGATGCCCAGCTTTGACATCCCCACCTTGATCGGTGTCGGCATTCCGCTCTTTATCGTGACCATGGCGTCCCAGAATGTGCCAGGGATAGCGGCCCTCCGTGCAAATGGATATGACGCCCCGGCTTCCCCTTTGATCGGCTGGTCGGGCTTCACAGGTGTCGTGCTGGCGCCCTTTGGTGGTTATGCCTTCAACCTCGCCGCGATTACCGCGGCCCTCTGTATGAGCCCGGATGTGCATCCCGATCCGGCAAAGCGGTATCCGGCTGTACTCTGGGCCTCGGTTTTTTACTGCCTGGCCGGGCTCTTCGGCGCGGCGATTACCGCGCTCTTTATCGCATTTCCGGCGGCGCTTGTCATGGCGATTGCCGGGCTTGCCCTCCTGTCAACGATTGCCAACAGTCTCGAAGCCGCCCTCAAGGAGGAGACGGAACGCGATGCCGCTATCCTGACCTTCGCGGTTACAGCCTCTGGTCTCACGCTTCTGTCGATCGGCGCGCCCTTCTGGGGCATCGTCCTCGGCATGGGGGCCTATTTGTTTCGGAAACACTTTACCCGGATCAAAAAAGGATGAAATATCGCAGCGGTCAAACCGGGCTGCGAGAACAGGATGATGAGCGTTTCCGTAAAAGAACAGAACTTCGACGACTGGCGGACGTTGTTGAAGCTTCTTTTTGATGCATTTGAGTATATGGAGGCGCGGATCGACCCGCCGTCGTCGCTGCATCTTCTCAATGAAGAGACGATTGTCCAAAAAGCAGCCGAGGAAACGCTCCTTCTCGCGCGGGAGGGAGACAGGCTGGTTGGCTGTTGCTTTCTCAAGGATATCGGCGAGAAAATGTATCTCGGCAAACTCGCGGTCGATCCCGTCATCCAGCAGTCCGGTATTGGGTTAGCGCTGGTGACGGCCGCGATCGATCTTTGCCGCGCCCGGGGAAAGAAGCAGATCGAGCTTCAATCACGTATCGAGCTAACCGAAGTACATGACTTCTTCCGCCGCCGCGGCTTTCGCCAGACGGGCACGACAGCCCATGAAGGTTACAACCGTCCCACCAGCATCACCATGCAGCTTGAGTTATAGACTAGCGCTTTCCGCCTTTTCTTCAGTCCGGGCGGAGGCCCGCACTTTCTTGCTCTCGGATTTGAGCTGACCACAGGCGGCCATGATGTCGCGGCCGCGCGGCACCCGGATGGGGGAGGAATAGCCCGCGTCATTGACGATCTTCGCAAAGCGGTGCATCGCATTGTTGCTGGAGCATTGATATTGCGTGCCGGGCCAGGGGTTGAACGGAATCAGATTAACCTTTGCCGGTATATCCTTGAGAAGCCGCACGAGCTCCCGGGCATCCGCCGGGCTGTCATTCACGCCATCCAGCATGACATACTCGAAGGTAATCCGGCGCGCATTATTGCTGCCGGGATATTCCTTGCAGGCCTGCAGCAATTCCTTGATCGGATAGCGCTTGTTGATCGGGACAAGGACGTCGCGGATTTCATTCGTCACCGCATGCAGCGAGATCGCGAGATTGACGCCAAGTTCCTCGCCGCACTGGCGAATTTTCGGCACAACGCCGGAGGTCGAAAGGGTAATCCGCCGTTTGGAGAGGGAAATTCCTTCCCCGTCCATAATGATTTTCAAGGCCTTCGCGACATTGTCATAGTTCAGGAGCGGTTCCCCCATGCCCATCATGACGATGTTGGAGATCATCCGTTCGCCCTTGGGGCTCGGCCACTCGTTGATGGTATCGCGTGCAACCAGCATCTGGGCGATAATCTCGCCCGCCGTCAGGTTGCGCACAAGCTTCATCGTGCCGGTATGGCAGAAGCTGCAGGTGAGGGTGCAGCCAACCTGGCTCGAAACACAGAGCGCGCCGCGATCCTCTTCGGGGATATGCACCGATTCCACTTCCTGGCCATCGGGAAATTTCACCAGCCATTTGCGGGTGCCGTCGGTCGATTCAAGAAGGGAGGTGATTTCCGGACGGGCCGCAGTGAATTTTTCGGGCAGCCAGGCGCGCATCTCTTTCGAGATCGAGGTCATGTCCTCAAACCGGCTGGCGCCGCGGTAATAGAGCCAGTGAAAGAGCTGTCGCGCGCGCATCTTGGCCGCCTTGGCGTCAACGCCCGCGTCCATCAGGGCGGCCGCCATTTCACTTCGGTCAAGGCCGATCAGGCTCTTGCGGATCGCCAGGAGTTCCGGCTGCCGGTCAACGGCCTCTACATCTGGAATCAAATGATCCATGATATTCACTTCGGTTTAAAAAGCGGCTTATACTCTTGTAACGGCGCTCAAGTACAGCTTTTTCTAATCTGCTTGTGGGCGGCCGTGAACCCTTGCAGCGAATAAGTATCGACCGTCAGCGTTCCCCGGGTCGATGTTCCCTTGACGATCATCTTCGATCCGCCACGCATGGCGCTAACCAGCTGTTCATCGCTGCTGCCTTCCGGCACCCAAGCCACCTCACCATTCGTTGCGAGAAGGAACTTGCGGTTTCCGATAAGGGCCTCGACCGTCGACTGATCCTTGTAGGGATAGCCCGCCACGTGGCTGACTTCTTCCTGGGATTTGGATTTGGGCCGGTAGGCCACCATCACATATATATCGCCGCGATTAACACCCTGCGGTGTGGATTTGAGCGGACGGGAAAGCATGTAGCAGACCTTGTTACCATTCTCGATCCAGCTATAGGCAAGCCAGTCATTGAAGGTGCCCAGCGCTCTGGGCTCCGCCTGCTGCGCCGCGGCCGGTCCCGGAGCGATCAGAAAAAGAGAAAGTGTCAGGAGAATACTTGCTGCTAATCTACTCATAACCAAAGAATACCGGTATGACGCCGATTTTTCCACCCCCGGCGTCGTCAATTTTTCTTCAAACTTATACATCCACTAAACCTTTTTCCTCCGCGTCCCATCAGTCCGTTTCGCGCCGCTTTATGGGCGCCCCCTGCACATGGGCCTTCAAGGGCTCCGGTTTGCCGAGCTCGCCGGTTGGTCGCCGGGCAAACCGTCCGTGGGTGACAATCCTGTCATACATAACGATTGCCCCCGCGGTTGCAACATTCAGACAGAATTTTGTCGGAATTTTGATGAAGTAATCGCATTTTTCCTGCATGGCCGGGGAGAGGGACCCGCGTTCACGCCCGAGGATGTAGGCGGCGCTGATGGGATGGAAAAAGCTCGGCAGGTCGGTTGCCTCGTCGAGAAGCTCCACCCCGACGATCTTGCATCCCTTGGGTAACTGCATCTCTTCAATATTCTTCCAATCGTACCAGGGAATGTTTTTGGGGGCGAGGGAGGTGTCCGAGCGGGCCTTGCGGACGGAATAATCCGCGCCGACCGTGAAGACGAAGCTTGCGCCAAAGGCATGGGCCGTGCGGAAGAGGTTGCCTGCATTCATCGGTTTGCTGATGCCTTCGACGCCGATGCCGAAATATCCACGGGATATCGCCATAAATTCCTACTCTCCTGATCCGATTCCTGTTAAAACCCCGGTAATTCCAAAAGATGATGTGATCCGGAAGTATGAATAACCAATCCTCCCAGAAAAGTACAAGCCTTCCTTTTACTGTGGCGGTCACCCGCGGCCCGATGGTGGAGAGCCGGCATCAGGTCGTCGCCGCCATTTCCGATTCGGCCGGCAAGCTTGTCAAAAGCTGGGGCAATGTGGAAAGCCCCGTTTATCTTCGGTCCGCCATCAAGCCGCTGCAAGCGCTTCCTCTGATCGAAAGTGGCGCGGCGGATGCTTTTGGCGTAAGCGAGAAGGAGCTTTCGCTTGCCTGCGCGTCTCACACCGGCGAACCCCTCCATGTCGAGGCGGTGACCGCCTGGCTTGACCGGATTGGACTTGGCATTGGCGATCTTGAGTGCGGCAGTCACTGGCCGACCTATGATCCGGCGGCGCGCGCGCTTGCTGCGGTCGGGGAGGTGCCGACCGCAGCGCATAACAATTGTTCCGGTAAGCACACGGGTTTTCTTTGTACTGCGGTACATCTGAAAGATCAGATCAAGGGCTATATCAACCTCGAGCATCCCGTGCAGAGGCGGATCAAGAAGGTGTTGGAGGATTTTACGGATCTCGATTTGTCGGATGCACCAGTTGGCATCGACGGATGCTCCATCCCGACGATCGGAATTCCGCTGAACAGGGCGGCGATGGCCTTTGCCCGGTTTGCCGATCCGGCCGGGCTGGATTCGGACCGGGCGGCCGCCTGTAACCGGTTGCAGAACGCCATCTCGAAATATCCGGAGATGATCGCGGGATCCGACCGGCTTTGCACCGCGATTAACGGCGCGGCGAAGGGGCGGGTTGTCGCCAAGGTCGGGGCGGAGGGGGTCTATCTCGCCGCGCTTCCTGAGCAGGGTATCGGCATTGCGATCAAGGCGATTGACGGGACGACGCGGGCGGCGGAAGTGGCGCTGGGTGCAATTCTCGACGAGCTGGGTATTCTGGATGAGAACATTCACAGGGCGATCGATCCCTTCGTTCGCCCGGTCCTTCGTAACCGGAACGATCTGACCGTCGGGGAGATTCGGGCCGATTTGACAAAGTGAAAACATCAGGGCGATTGACCTCGGGATTTGTTGAGGGGTAAGTTGCTGCATTGCAATAACAACAAAAATGGCATTTAGGAAAAATCATGAAAGCACTTGTTTGTAAGGAATTCGGAGATCCGGACATTTTGGTAATGGAAGATATTCCGGAGCCGGAAGTCAAAAAAGGGATGGTGAAGATCGAGGTACATTCGGTCGGCCTCAATTTCCCCGATACCCTGATGATTGCCGGTAAATACCAGTTCAAGCCGCCGTTTCCGTTCTCTCCAGGCATGGAATCCTCCGGTATCGTGACCGCCGTTGGCGAAGGCGTCACCAAGGTTTCCGTGGGCGATCGGGTAATGGCCAATCATGGCGTTGGCGGTTTCGCGGAATATGTCCTGGCACCGGAAGACGGGACCTACAAAATTCCTGACAACATGCCCTATGATCAGGCGGCCGGCTTTCCCGTAACGTACGGCACAACGTATCATGCACTGGTCGACCGGGGCGATTTGAAGCCGGGGGAAGTTCTGCTGGTTCATGGCGCCGCCGGCGGCGTTGGGCTCAATGCGGTTGAGCTTGGCAAGGCGCTGGGCGCGACTGTCATTGGCACGGTCGGCTCTGATGAAAAGATGGATATCGTCAAGCAATATGGCGCCGAGCATGTCATCAACTATTCGACCGAGAGCATCCGTGATCGCGTCAAGGAATTGACGGACGGCAAGGGTGCGGACGTGATTTATGATCCCGTCGGCGGCGATGCCTTCGATCAGTCCATGCGCTGCATCAACTGGAATGGCCGTCTGCTGGTGATCGGGTTTGCCTCCGGCCGGATTGCCGAGCTCAAGACCAATCTTGTGCTGTTAAAGGGCTGCTCTGTCGTGGGTGTATTCTGGGGTGAATTCGCCCGCCGCTACCCTGAGCAGAACCGCGCCAATTTTCAGGCAATGCTGGACATGGTAGAAAGCGGTAAAATCAAGCCGCATGTCTCCATGCATTTCCCGCTGGAGCAGGGCGCGGACGCCATGAAGGCGCTGCTGTCGCGGAAAACCACCGGCAAGGTCATCATCACCGTCAAGGATTGATCGCCAATGGCGAAGGGGAGAGGGAAACGTGATCGGGCGGTCAAACGCCAGTATGAAATGCTTCCCTATCCCCCTCGCAATCCGAAGGACGAGGCAAAGCGGCTGATCGAAGGCAGCCCGAGCCATCTTGACGAACTCAACCACTATCTTTTTGCCGGCGGGCGTGATTTTTCGAAACCCTTCCGCGCGCTCGTGGCGGGGGGTGGCACCGGGGATGCGGCCATCATGCTGGCGCAGCATCTGGCGAACCGCGGCGATGCCGGACAGGTGGTCTATCTCGACTTGTCGACGGCCAGCCGCAAAATCGCCGAGGCGCGGGCACGGGCGCGTGGGCTCACGAATATCGAGTTCTTGACGGGCTCCCTTCTCGATCTGCCGAAAATGGATATCGCCCCCTTCGACTATATTGATTGCTGCGGCGTCCTTCATCATCTGGAAGAACCGGAAGCCGGTCTCGGTGCCCTCGTGGCGGTTCTTGATGACGGCGGCGGCATGGGCTTGATGCTCTATGCGACGCTTGGCCGGACGGGGGTATATCCCGTGCAGAACGCGTTGAAGGCCTTGGGCGGGAGCGCCGATACGGCTGAACAGGTCCGACTTGCGAAAAGCCTGCTCAAAGACCTATCCCCAAATCATTGGCTTAACAGGAACCGGGTGATTGGCGATCATAAGCTAGGTGATGATGCGGCGCTTTATGATCTGCTACTTCACCCGCGCGACAGAAGCTATCTTGTGCCGGAGCTACTTCTGCTTTTGGAGGGCGCGGCGATGGAACTGGTGAGCTTTATCGAACCGGTCCGCTACGACCCAGAACATTACCTGAAGGACAAGGAGTTGAGAAAGCGTGCCCGGGAGCTGCCGGATGGTGAGCGGGCGGCACTCGCCGAAAACCTTTCGGGAACGATCAAGACGCACAGTTTTTATGCCCGGAAGGTGGGCGGTGTGGCGCCGGGACCGGCAAAATTCGACCCGGAAATGATCCCGTTCCTGAAAGACGGCAATGCGGATGTTTTGGCGCGGGCCCTTGCCGCGCGGCCGGCGCTAACGGTGCATTTTGATACAGAACCTGCGCAGATCGACATTCCAACCGGTGCGGCGGAATTTGTGAAACGGATCGACGGCCGGACCAGCTTGCGCGATATGCAGGCCGCCATGCCTTTAAGCTGGCCGGATTTTCGGGCGCGATTTGCCCCCGCCTATAAAATGTTGAACGGGCTCAATCTCTTGTGGCTAAAATCCGGATAGGATTCCGCGCGTCGAAAACGCAGGGCAGTGTTGCGTAATTAGTGCTTTGTCTTTGTTTCTTGCCCACTTATTGTGAACCTGATGGCGTCATATCACCTGTTGATCAAACCTTTTTTAAAGAGTCCCCCGGTATTGCAGGCGGCAAGCCTGATGATTTTGGCCTGCCTGCTCCTTTCCGTCATGGGTGGGATGATCCGGTTTGTCGCCGATACCGGTATGCCCGTATTTCAGATCGTTTTCTTGCGAAATGTCGCCGGGCTTCTGTTTTTCCTTCCCTGGTTTTTCAAGTCTGGCCTCGGGGTCCTGAAAACAAAGCGGATTGGCGCCTACAGTATCCGCAGCCTAGTCGGTTTCGCCTCCATGATCAGCTGGTTTTATGCAGTCAGCGTATTGCCGCTCGCCGATGCCGTCGCCCTGAATTTCACGGCGCCGATTTTTGGCACCATCCTCGCCATTTTCATTTTGCATGAGACCGTCGGCATCCGGCGCGGCTCCGCCATGATTGTCGGGTTTATCGGCGCCATGATTATCCTGCGGCCGGGCCTGACGGAGATGAGTTTAGGCGCCTATGCCGCCGTGTTTTCCGCGATTACGATGGCCGGTTCTATTACGATGGTCAAGCTGCTGTCGCGCACGGAGAGTACGGCGGCGATGGTTGCCTGGACGCAAATCCTGATCCTGCCGATGTCGGCGGTTCCGGCAATGTTCGTCTGGCAAATGCCGACGATCGAACAGCTTCTGTCCATCCTGTTCATTGGCCTGCTTGCCACTCTCGGTCATTTGTCCTTCACGCGGGCCTATTCCCTCGCCGATGCGTCTGTGGTCATGCCGTTCGATTTCTTCCGGCTGATTTTTTCCGCCCTGATCGGCTTTATATTCTTCATGCAGGAGCCGGACATGTTCACCTATATCGGCGCCGCCGTCATTTTTGCCTCTTCCATCTATATCGCCATTCGGGAATCCCGGGTGAGCAATGCGCATGCTGACGCGAAGAGCAAGGAGATACTCGCACGTACAAAGGCGGAAACCCGCTCAGGGCCCACAAGTTGACTGCCGAAGGTGACGGCGTCTCCTGGCGAGGTTTCCTCAGCCGGATTCCCGCAAATGGCCAGGGTGCGCTCTGGATGTTGCTGGGCGGGTTCTGCTTTTCCTGCATGGGGCTTGGGATCAAGTTCCTCGGCGCCGAAATGGACAGCTTCCAGATCGCCTTCCTGAGGGCGTTGTTCGGCTTTTTCGTAATCCTCCCCTTCGCCCTGCGCCGCGGTTTTTCCGGCTTGCGAACGAAGGTGCTCAAGCTGCATCTCGCGCGGGGGGTCGTCGGTATTCTGGGGATGCTGTCGATCTTTTATGCGATCACCCATCTACCGCTCGCCGATGCGGTCGCGCTCACCTTTACGCGGCCGCTATTCCTGATATTGCTCGCGGTGCTTTTGCTGGGAGAAAAAATCCGCTGGCGTCGCTGGACGGCGACGGCGGTCGGCTTTCTCGGCGTCCTGATCATGGTGCAGTCGCAGGCGCAATTCGAATTTGCATCTCTTGTCGCGCTATTCGGCGCGTTGATGGTGGCCCTTGTCTCCGTATTTCTGAAAAAGCTGAGCGTCACCGAAGCGCCGACGACGATGATGTTCTATTTCGGCCTGATTGCGTCCGTCGTATCGGCATTTCCGGCGGCGTTGGTCTGGGTGCCGCCAAGCCTGGAGGATTTGCTTCTGATTGCCTTGCTGGCCTGTTTCGGGTCCGGTGCGAATTTCTGCGCGATCCGCGCATTCTCCGTCGGAGAGGCGACCGCCGTCGCGCCATTCGATTATACCCGGCTGATATTCTCCGGTCTGCTCGGATTTATCGTGTTCTCCGAGGTGCCGACGCTGGCCATGGTGATCGGCGCCGGCATCATCGTCATCTCCAGCCTATATATCGTACGGCGCGAAGCGGGGCTTGGTCGGAAAAAGCCGCTGGTGACCGAAAGCTGATCCCGCCTGCACCTATCTCGATCTTGTCAGACGGCGACTTCGAATTCCGCTTCCGTCGCTGCTTTAACGTCCTCAAGGGCGACGCCGTCCGCAAGCTCGATCAGTTTCATGCGTGGTGTTTCACCGTTCTTGTCGAACTCGAAAACCGCCATGTCGGTGATGACCATGTCGACGACACCTTTGCCGGTTAGTGGCAGATTGCAGGATTTGAGAAGTTTGGGATCGCCCTTCGCCGTATGCTCCATGACGACAATCACTTTTTTCACGCCGGCAACCAGATCCATGGCGCCGCCCATGCCCTTGACCATCTTGCCGGGGATCATCCAGTTGGCGAGATCGCCGTTCTGGGCGACCTGCATGGCGCCAAGGATTGAAAGATTGATGTGCCCGCCGCGGATCATCGCGAAGCTGTCCGCGTTGGAAAAATAGCTGGTGGTCGGCAGTTCCGTAACCGTCTGCTTGCCCGCGTTGATCAGGTCCGCATCCTCCTCGCCTTCATAGGGGAAGGGACCCATGCCGAGCATGCCGTTCTCGCTCTGCAGCTGGATTTCCATGCCCTCGGGGATATAATTGGAAACCAGGGTCGGGATGCCGATGCCGAGATTGACGTAAAAGCCGTCTTCAAGTTCCTGTGCGGCGCGCTGCGCCATCTGTTCTCTTGTCCAAGCCATGTCTTTATTCCTCTGTCTCTCGGTCAGGCGACCTGTTTGCGGGGGCGGGTGGTGCGTTGCTCTATATGCTTTACCGGGTTCGGTACATGGACGATCCGCTGCACATAGATGCCGGGCACAACGATATGATCAGGATCAATCTCGCCCGGCTCGACAAGATGTTCGACTTCCGCAACGGTGATACGTCCGGCGGTTGCCATCATCGGATTGAAGTTGCGGGCGGTCTTGCGAAAGACCAGATTGCCTTCCTTGTCGGCCATATAGGCATGCACCAGCGCGACATCGGCCGTGAGACCCCGCTCCATGACATAATCCTCGCCGTCGAAATTCCGGACTTCCTTGCCTTCGGCAACCAGGGTGCCGACGCCGGTCTTGGTGAAGAAGGCGGGGATGCCCGCTCCGCCCGCGCGGATCTGCTCTGACAAGGTGCCTTGCGGCGTGAAAACGACTTCGAGATCGCCGTTGAGATACTGCTCGGCGAACATCTTGTTTTCGCCGACGTAGGACGAGATCATTGTCGATATCTGCTTGCTTTCCAATAGAACGCCGAGACCGATACCATCGACGCCCGCGTTGTTGGAGATGACCGTCAGGCCCTTTACGCCCGACGCTTTCACCGCGTCGATCAGGGTTTCCGGAATACCGCAGAGACCGAAACCGCCGGACATCAACGTCATGCCGTCCTTGAGTATACCCTCCAGGGCTGCCGTCGCATCGGCATAAATTTTCCTGTCACTCATTCCAAGGTTCCTTATCAAAATGCGTGTGATTTTTTGGGGTTTGACGCAGCTATATAACAGCAAAATGCTGTACCGCACAAATTTTTTAAATCTATTGCGAAGGAGGGAAAATTTGCACTGGAAACCCCGCTATTCTGTCGTTGCGGGTTCTTTTTCCAGAAAACCGCGGGCTTTTTCGCGGTGTTCATTATTGATGTATTTCTTGACCGTTGCCATTGCCGCCATCAGAACGCTGGCGTCATCCGTAAACCCGACGCCGGCGAGAAAATCCGGGATGACATCCGCCGGCATGATGAAATAGGCGAGCGCGCCGAAGAGGACTGCCTTCACGAAGGCGGGGCTTTTGCTGTCCAGGGCGCAGTAAAAACTGGCGGTTACATCTTCGGAAAAGGGTATTTTCCCGATGTTTCGCCGAAGTTTCTGCGCGAATTCCCGCATGACGAGGCGTTTGTCGCTCTCGAGCTTGGTTTCGTCAAAGGCAGATATGTCGTCATCATCGGGTGTGGTCATGATGATAATATGTAGCTTGCTTCTCGCCTTTGCAAGCAGACCGATATTCACTTTTCTGGTCCAGCAGTATAAGGAAGGATGAAAATGGTTTAGATCATCCTTTATGAAACTGGAGAAGAAAAATGGATATTTCTGGAAAATCGGCAATTGTCACAGGTGGGGCCTCCGGCCTTGGCGAGGCGACGTCGCGCATGCTGGCGGCCGCCGGCGCAAAGGTCGCCATTCTTGATATGAATACCGATCTTGCAGAAAAGGTGGCGAATGACATCGGCGGCATCGCCTGCACGACCAACGTATCGGATGATGCATCCGTCGACGCCGCCTTTGAAAAGGCGCGCGGCGCACATGGCGCGGCACGAATTCTCGTCAACTGCGCCGGCATTGGCCCGGCGGCGAAAACCTACTCCAGTAAGGGCATGCATCCGCTTGATAAGTTCGAGCAGGTTATCTCCGTCAATCTGATCGGCACATTCAACTGCATTCGGCGGGCCGCCGCCGATATGGCGGGACTCGATCCAATGGAGAGTGGGGAGAGGGGCGTCTGCATCAATACGGCGTCTGTTGCGGCCTTCGATGGTCAGATCGGGCAGGCGGCCTATTCCGCGTCCAAGGGCGGCATCGTCGGCATGACGTTGCCAATTGCGCGGGATCTTGCCTTGATCGGCGTTCGCGTCGTCACCATCGCGCCGGGATTGTTCGAAACGCCGCTTCTGAAAAGTTTGCCCGAAGACGTGCAGGCGGCCCTCGGCGCGTCGGTTCCCTTCCCGAGCCGGCTCGGCCATCCCTCGGAATACGCCGCTCTCGCGCGGCAGATCATGGAAAACCAGATGCTTAACGGCGAGGTCATCCGGCTTGACGGCGCGATCCGTATGGCGCCGAAATAGGGTTAAGCGGCAATTTTATTCATAAATGTCGCGAGGTCGATATCCCTGCCGCTCAGACCGTTGACGTCGTGGGTGGCAAGGGTGACATCGACGCGGTTATAGACATTGAACCATTCAGGGTGATGGTCCATTTTCTCGGCCTTGAGCGCGACCCGGGTCATAAAGGCGAAGGCCTGATTGAAATTGGCAAATTTGAAGGATTTCTGGATCGCTTCCCGCCCCGCAACAAGTGTCCAGCCATCCAGGGAGCCGATCGCCAGATTAATTTCTTGCTCGCTTAGTCTTTCAGTCATGGAAATTATCCTTCTTTGGGGGTATGACCCCTGCTAACTATGTTGACGCAGACAGCCGTTGTCCAGAGTGAGAGCATATTTCCATGACGAAGATTAGCGAGATCAGCCGGAACTGGTGGCATGAGGAAACGGAAGGCATTGCCTTCACCCATGCCCTTGATATGAAGCTGCTGCATTCTGAGACAAGCCCATTCCAGAAAATAGAGATTTTCGAGCATCCGGTTTTCGGCCGCGTCCTCACGCTGGACGATCTGGTACAGGCCTCTCATGCGGATGAGTTCATGTATCACGAAATGGCGGTGCATGTGCCGCTTCTCGGTCGCGAGCGCGAAAAGGCGGAGGTGCTGATCGTCGGCGGGGGCGATGGCGGAATTTTGCGGGAAGTGCTGCGCCACGACTTTGTCACCCGCGTTGTCATGGTGGAAATCGATGTGCGGGTCGTCGAACTGTCGCGGGAATACCTGGCGATCAACGGAGATTACGACGATCCGCGTGTCGAGCTGATTATCGGCGATGCGGCGGATTACATGCGCAAAGCGCGGGCCGCGGCGGACAGGTTTGATCTGATCATCCTGGACCTGAGCGAGCCGGTTGGCCCATCATCAAGCGTCTTCACCTATGGCTTTTGTGAAGATTTTTCCGCCTGCATCAAGGATGACGGTGTTGTGCTGGACAGCGACAGCATATTTGTCGGGAAGGACCGGGCCTATTTTCTTCAGGAGCTTTGCGGTGACAAGGACCAGAACCTCGTCTCGATCATGCAGCGGGAAAAGCTGCTTCCGCATGTCGCCGCCTATCGCTCCATCGTGCAGCTCTATCCCGCCGCCGAGTTCGGCTTTTTTCTCTATAGTCGGGACGGTCATGATTATTCCAACCCGGTGGTATCGCTGACGGCCCGTCACTATAATCCGGAATTGCACAAGGCATCCTTCGCCCTGCCCACCTGGTGGCGGGAAAATCTGGGTTTCTGATGGAAGTCGCGGGATGACGGAAACGCCTCTCACGGTGGATTTTATTTCCGGCGCTATTGATTACCGGCGGCGCCACGGTGGCGGCCGTGGCCAGGCTCTGCCCAAGGCTCTCGGTTTTCGGCCGGGTGTCACGCCGGATATTGTCGACGCCACAGCCGGGCTTGGCCGGGATGCCTTCCTGCTCGCCTCCCTCGGTGCCAATGTCACCCTGATCGAGCGGAATAAGGAAATTCAGAAACTTCTGGAAGACGGAATGGCACGCGCCGCCAGGGCGAGCGACTCCCATGCCGAAATCATTTCCCGCATGATTCTGGTCAAGGGAGATGCCAGGGATATCCTGCCGGAATTACGGCCTGAAACCGTGTTGATTGATCCCATGCATCCGCCGCGCCGCAAATCGGCGCTGGTGAAAAACGAGATGCGGCAGTTGCGGGCCATCGTCGGCGCCGATCCCGATTGTGAAGAATTGATGCGGGTGGCGCTTTCCGCCGCGTCGAAACGGGTGGTTCTGAAATGGCCGCGCCGCGCCGCGCCGATGCCGGGAGTTCGATCTCCGTCCCACCAGATTCTCGGAAAGTCGACGCGCTACGAGGTCTTTATGATGGCACCGGCGCGAGAAGATCAAAACTGATTTCTTCGCGATAGATGGCCGCCGACGAAGACAAATGGCTCGAAAACAGCGTGAAGTTTGTTACCGGCAGGGTGGCCGTCTTGAATAGCGCGTGATCGATCAGGAAATGCCGCACCTTCTCGTACGGTGACTTGTGAACCCGGGCAAGCGTGATATGCGGACGGAACCGCCGGTCATCAACAGAGGCGCCGACGGATTCGATAGCCGTCACGATTTTCTGGTGCAACAGGCTGATGGTGGGAGTTGGCCGAATGCCGGCCCAGAGCACTCTGGGGCGCTTGTTGCTGCCGAAGACGCCGACGCCTTCGATATCCATGTCAAAGGACGGAAATTTTATTCTGCCGAGCGCCAGCGAAATATCCATCATCATCGGGCTTTGCACTTCGCCAATGAAGGCGAGTGTCACATGCGCGTTTTCGGCGGTGATCCATCTTGCCTCCGGGATGCCGCCTCGCAGCGCACCGATATTCGCCTTGATGTCTTCCGGCAGCGCGATGGCGACGAAGAGTCGCATTGAACCTGTCCTTTGTGCAGCGGGACCGGTGGGCCCTATTGCTCTATAAATGCGGTCACGAAGGGCAGAATATTGCCAACTATGACGTTGACGCCCTCCGCATTCGGATGAATATAGTCATCCTGATTTAAATTGGGATCGGCAGCAACGCCGTCCAGAAAAAACGGGTAATAACCGGTTTTATAGCGGCTGGCAAGATCCGGAAATATCTTGTCGAACGCGGTGGTATATTCGGACCCCATATTTGGGGGCGCGCGCATTCCGGCGAGCAGAACCGGGATATCTTTTTCCTGAAGAATTTCGATAATCCGGCTCAGATTTCGACGGGTCTCCTCCGGCTCGATCCCGCGCAGGGCATCATTCGCGCCAAGTTCAAGAATGACATAGTCGGCGCCATTGCCGATCGCCCAGTCGAGACGCTGCAAGCCGCCAGCGGTCGTATCGCCCGATACGCCGGCATTCTCGACTGTAACGTCATATCCCTTTGCCTGAAGCGCAGCTTCAAGCCGGGTCACGAAATCCTCCCCGGCAGGCAGCCCATAACCGGCGGTCAGACTGTCACCGATGGCGACGATGCGTTTGGTTTCCTCTGCCATGGCAGAGGGTACGACAGCCAAAATAGTGAATATCAGCGCCAATATGTTGAATTTCATCAGTTACCCGCCATATCCAGACTTCAGGACCTGTTGTATGCCACATAGGAAATATCTTGTCACAAGAACCCATCATCAATTTAAAAGACATCCATCTCACACTTAAGTCAGATGCCGGCCCGGTCAATATCCTGCGTGGTATAGATTTGACTGTACAGCGGGGCGAAACCGTTGGAATTGTCGGTCCGTCCGGATCCGGGAAATCGACTTTGATGTCGATTATGGCGGGCCTAGAGCTGCCAAGCGCGGGCTCCGTCACGATCGCCGGTGAACATCTTGAAAAGCTCGATGAGGATGCGCTTGCACGGTTCCGCCGCGCCAATATCGGGATTGTTTTTCAGTCCTTCCATCTGATACCAACGATGACGGCGCTAGAAAATGTGGCGATCCCGCTCGAACTCGCCGGGGAGAGGGACGCCTTCTCCATCGCCGCCGCGCGGCTTTCGGCCGTCGGTCTCGCGGATCGTGCAAGTCACTATCCGGCGCAGCTTTCCGGCGGCGAGCAACAGCGCGTCGCGCTGGCCCGCGCGCTGTCAACCAATCCGAAAATTCTTCTTGCCGATGAACCGACCGGCAATCTGGATGGGAAGACGGGCGAGCTTATCGTTGAACTCATGTTCCGCCTCCATGCGGAGGAGGGAACGACCATGATTCTGATTACCCATGACGATACACTCGCCCGCAAATGCACTCACCGGGTCCGGCTCGAGGATGGCCGTGTGGTTTCCAATGACAAAGTTCGTGAAGAGGTGATCGCGGGTGACTAAAGGACGAAATCCGGAATCAATCGCGCTTGCCATGAAATTTGCCCGGCGGGACTTGCGGGGCAATTTGAAGGGCTTTCGCATCTTTCTGGCCTGCCTCGTGCTCGGCGTGGCGGCTATCGCAGGCGTGGGAACGCTATCGAATTCCATTACGGCCGGCCTGAGGGCAAACGGCCAGGTTATTCTCGGCGGCGATATTGATATCCGACTCACTCACCGTCCGGCGAGTGCGGAGGAACGCCAGTGGATCGGAGACCAAGGGAACGTCGCGGAAGTGCAGACCCTGCGCGCCATGGTCCGGGATTTGAACAGCGACAACAGGACGCTTTCGGAACTCAAGGCCGTGGATCGCGCCTATCCGCTTTTCGGCACATTGAAATTATCGCCGGCATCGGGCAGCGAGGCGCCGGCGGACTTGCTGGCCAGCAAAAACGGCCGCTATGGCGCTCTTGTAGAGGCGAGCCTGAGTGAGCGGCTCGGACTTCCCATCGGCGGGCAGATCCGGGTGGGCGAACTCGACGTTGAGGTGCGCGGCATTATTATTTCCGAACCGGACAAGGCGTCGCAGGGGATGGCGCTTGGCCCGCGCACCATCATCTCCTCCGAGGCTCTTGGTAAAACCGGGCTTGTCCAGCCGGGAAGCCTTATCCGCTATCATTACCGCATCGCCCTTCACCCCGGACTGACCGTTCCCGATTTTTATGAAAATGCAAAAGCCGCCTTTCCTGATGCCGGCTGGCGCATTCGCGATGCGTCAAATGGCGCGCCGGGAATCAAGCGGTTTGTCGACCGGGTGGCATTGTTTCTGACGCTTGTCGGGCTCACGGCGCTGGTTGTTGGCGGTGTGGGCGTCGGCAACGCTGTGCGCGCCTATCTTGATGGAAAGATCGAGACGATCGCGACCCTTAAATGCCTTGGCGCCAGCAGTTCCTTCATTTTCCGCGTCCATTATCTGCAGGTTCTGTTTCTTGCCATAGCCGGTTCTCTGACGGGCCTGGTCATTGGCGTCGGCGGCTCCGTGATTGCCGCGCAGTTTCTCGCGAGCACACTGCCGGTACCGCCCAAAATAGTCATCACCGCCGGACCGCTTCTCCTGGCGGCCGCCTATGGCCTTCTTACCGCGACCCTCTTTACAATCTGGCCCCTGGCGCGGGCGCGAGAGACGCCGGCGGCGGCGCTCTTTCGCGATGTCGTCTCCGCCCATAAGCGCCCGCGGTCGATCTACCTGGCGGCGCTTGGCCTATGTTTCCTGACCCTGGTTGCCCTTGCCGTGCTGACCAGTCAGGAAATCTGGTTCGCCTTCATCTTCATCGTTTCGATCATCGGTATTTTCGCCGTACTGATCCTTGTCGGCCATGGCGTTCAGCAAGTGGCGCGCAGGCTGCCGCGCTCGAAAATTCCGTCATTGCGGCTTGCTGTCGCCAATCTCCACCGGCCCGGGGCCGCCACGAATAGCGTGGTTCTCTCCATGGGGCTGGGGTTGACACTCTTTGTGACTGTCGCTCTGATCGAGGGAAACCTGACGCGGCAGGTCCAGGAACAATTACCGGAGCGGGCGCCCGCTTTCTTCTTTATCGATATCCAGTCCACCCAGCTTGACGATTTTATCAAAACGGCGGAGGCGGTTCCTCTCGTGAGCGAGGTCAATCACGTTCCGAATATGAGAGGCCGTATTGTCCAGGTTGCCGGGGTTCCCGCGGAGCAAGTGACCGTCGCGCCGGAGGCACGATGGGCGCTACGCGGCGATCGCGGAATTACCTATTCGGCGACACCGCCTGCGGGCGCGACCGTTGTTGCCGGCAGTTGGTGGCCAGAAGACTACAGCGGGCCGCCGCTCGTAAGTATGGATCGGGAAATTGCCGAAGGGATGGGCCTCGCCCTCGGCGACAAGCTGACCGTCAACGTCATGGGGCGCGAGATCGAGGCGGAGATTGCAAACCTTCGGGAGATCGACTGGACGACGATGGCGATCAATTTCGTGCTTGTCTTCGATCCGCATAGTTTGCAAGGCGCCCCGCATTCGCATCTGGCGACGGCCCGCGCGGACGGGGAGGCGGAGAACAATCTCTTTCGCGCGATCACCGACAAATTTGCGAATATCTCCGTCATCCGGATGAAGGAGGCATTGCAGACGGTCAGCCGCATCCTCGAGCAACTCTCATCGGCTGTTTCTGCGATCTCTTCGATCACGCTGATAACCGGGGTTCTTGTGCTCGCGGGGGCCTTCGCCGCCGGGCATCGCAAGCGCGTCTATGATGCGGTGATATTGAAGGTGCTCGGCGCGACGCGGAAAGATATTTTTGCCACTTTTCTCATAGAATATGCGCTGCTGGGCCTCGTGACATCCGTGATCGCGGCGGCAACAGGCTGGTTCGCCGCCTATATGGTGATTACGGAAATTCTGGAAGCGAAATGGATCAGCCTTCCCGTCACGATCATCGCAACCATACTGGTCAGCGTTTTCATAACGTTGCTGTTCGGGCTTCTTGGATCATGGAGAGCGCTTGGCGAAAAGGTGGCGCCGGCCCTCAGATCAGATTAGCGGATTAGGGAGATACAAAGACTGATCGCCGGAAATCACATGATATCCGGCGATCCATTGGCTGCGGGCCGTTATCCGGCCATCAAGCGACTGAATTATTCGCTTGCGAGCTTCGCGAATTCCTCAGCGGAAAGTTCGCCGCTTCCGTCCGCATCTGCCTCGGCAAACTGGTCCTTGCTTACGTCCGGCAATACAGCGACGATTTCTTCGTAGCTGATCGTGCCATTTCCATCGGTGTCAACTGCGTTGAAATCTTGGGCTGCCGCAATCGCCGGCGTGGCGGCCAGAATTGACAGGGCAACAACAGTGATCTGCAGCGTCTTCATTAATGTCTCCATAAAAATAAGGTTTTGCCACCCGGGGACCAGATTTTGGGCGGGCGCAGGACGAACAGCGAAAGAACTTGTCTCGTTTTTTGCTGTGATCCGGGCAGATAATTGATCCCGGATTGTGGCAATTTCATGTTCGAAAATGCCCCGTGAAAAATATTTTCGATGTAAATTAGGGTTTTTAAAACAGTAGTTTAAGGAAATACACGAGCGGATGTTGCGCGGGGGCGAAAGGACCGATGAAAAAGGCCGCCACGGGGAAGGAGCTTCCCCAGGGCGGCCTCATTCAGGAAGGACTAACCCAGCCCTGAAAAGCTGAAATTAGCTCTTCGTGGCGGCGTTGTATTCTTCCATGGAAAGCTCGCCGTTTTTATCGAGATCGACAGCCGCGAACTGTTCCTTGCTGGTATCCGGCATGACGACGATAAGCTCCTCAAAGGAAACCGAACCATTTCCGTCTTTATCGACTGTGTTAAAATCAGGTGCCGCTGCCATCGCCGGCGCTGCCGCAAGAAGAGTGACGGTGGCGGTCGAAATAAGTAGTTTTCTCATAATAAATCTCCGTTCAATTAGTGTTGGACGGTTCGGCACCGTTGTATCGATGCATGTCCGCCGAACAATCAATCCGCCGGTTTGCTCCTGCGTCTTGATGTTCTGAAAGGAAGATTGCTCTGCCAATATGGCGGCAACATGCCGTGAATTAGGCCTGTTAAAGGAATATTCTGGGCAGCCTGCTATGATTTGCGGCAATCTTGAAGCCGGAAGACTGTAATCAAGGTCCCTTTCGAGAGGCCTTTATTAAATAGCATTAATACCTTATATTAACGCTGATTTTCCTTGAAAATCGGATCGGGAAATACAATATCAAGTGACAAATCAACACCTTTAGAGGGAAATTTAATGGCAACAGACTTTTCTAAGTATCAAGCGACGAGAACTGGTACGCGCGATCAGGCAATGCTCGATGAGGGCCTGCGCAGCTACATGCTGAAGGTCTATAATTACATGGCTTCCGGCCTCGCGCTGAGCGGAATAGCTGCTGCGCTGACGGCGTCGACGCCGGCAGTTTATAATGCTGTGTTCGGCACCCCGCTGCAATGGGTTGTCATGCTGGCGCCGATCGGGCTGTTGTTGGCGATGTCGCGCACGAGCGCGAGCACAACCAAAGTCCTGTATTGGATCATGGTGGCGACCTTTGGCGTCTCCATTTCCTATATCTTCCAGGTATATACAGCCGAAAGTGTGGTGCGGGTCTTCTTTATCACCGCAGCAACCTTTGGCGCCGCAAGCCTTTACGGGTATGTCACGAAACGTGATCTGACGGGCTTTGGCAGCTTCCTCTTCATGGGGCTGATCGGCATTTTCATTGCGATGGTCGTGAATATCTTCCTCGCGTCCACGATGATGCATTTCGTGATCTCCGTGCTCGGCGTGCTGATCTTCACTGGTTTGACCGCCTTTGATACGCAGCGGATCAAGTCCGAATATTATCATGGCCATAGTCAGGAAGTGATGGAAAAGGGTGCGGTCATGGGGGCAGTCTCGATGTATCTGAACTTCCTCAACCTGTTCATGTTCCTGCTGAGCCTGCTCGGCAACCGGAATTAAGGCGGCGAAAACCGCTAAACGGAAAACCCGGCCAGAGGCCGGGTTTTTTGTTGTCTGCTCATCTGAAGCTGATAAACTTGTTTGTCTGCAAACAGCCCTCAAAATCAACGAGAAAGGGATCGTCCTATGCGCATTCTCATTGCCATGATGAAACATGAAACCAATACCTTCTCCCCGATTAAGGCGGACTGGAAAAGGTTTCAGGATTGGGGCGCCCATCTTGGTGAGAATGCCTTGAAGGCGTATGAGGGGACAGGGATGCCCTTTGGGGCCTATGTAGAGCTTGCCAGGGCCATGGGGGCGGAGATCGTTACCCCGGTGGCGGCGGAAGCGATGCCCTCGGGCCCGGTGACGGAGGAAGCCTATAACCGCATGGCGGAACCTATTCTCGAGGCCGTGAGAAGTGGTGTCGATGCGGCGATGCTTGATCTGCATGGCGCCATGGTGGCCGAACATACGGACGACGGCGAAGGCACTCTGCTCGAGAAAATACGCGAAATCGACCCTGACCTCCCCATCGCGGTGACGCTCGATCTGCATTGCAATCTGACCGACAAAATGGTGCGTAACTGTACGGCGCTGATCGGCTACAAGACCTATCCGCATGTCGATATGTATGAGGTCGGCAAGCAGATTGGCAAGGTGCTGATTGATGCCATGGATGGCAAGGTCACACCGGTAATGTCCTGGGGAAACGCGCCCCTGTTGAGCCAGACGTTGCGGCAGGGAACGGATGATGAGCCCATGGCGACCCTTATCCGCCTGTGCCGGGAAGCCGAGAAAGAACCCGGCGTGCTTGCGGCGACGGCGTTCGGTGGCTTTGCCCTTGCCGATATGCGCGATTCCGGAAACTCGGTGATCGTCGTAACCGACGGCGACCAGAAAAAGGCGGACGAGGTGCGCGACCGTATTCTTGCGAAGGCCTGGGAGTTGAAGGAGGATTTCATCTATCAGCATACGCCGCTCAAAGAACAGGTCGCGAAGGCGAAAACAATGACGGAGGGGCCGGTCCTGCTGCTCGATCACGCCGACAATTGCGGCTCCGGTGCGACGCAGGACGTTATGACGGTGATCGAGGAGGTTCTAAACCAGGGGCTTGAGGATGTTGCCGTTGCTGCCGTCTGGGATCCTGCGGCGGTCCAGGAAATGCAGAAGGCCGGGATTGGGAACAAAATCACCCTCAAGCTCGGTGGCAAGACCGACATGCCGTCCATCGGTGAGGTCGGGGAGCCGCTTACCGTGACCGGAACGGTCAAGACGCTGACCAACGGAGAATGGATCGTCCGAGGCCCGATGTATACGGGCGTCAAGGTATTCATGGGCCCAACGGCAGTTCTTGATACCGGCAATATGGAGATCGTCATTGTCTCGAACCACCACGAACCCTGGGACACCGGTGTGTTTACCTCTGTTGGCATCCAGCCGGAGTACAAGCGTTACCTGATCCTGAAAAGTCGCATTCACTATCGCGCCGGCTTTGCGCCGATCGGCAAGGCGACGCTGACGCTGGACGGCAAGGGCGTCACGACGTCTGACAACAATCTCCTGCGGTACGAAAAAGTCCGGCGGCCCATCTATCCGCTCGATCTTTTGAACGAGGCATAAGCCATGCGCGAGGATATGTTTGGAAATCAGCTGAGTACGGGGTCCGATCAGACCGTCGATGCGACGGACCGGTTCATCGACAGTTACATCGGCTTTGGAACGGATTTCGCGCCGATCTTCGACGCGTCCGACAATGATCCCGATTGTGCGATTGCGGCGGCCTATGCGACGTTGCTCGGGATCTTCATGGAGTCGCCCGACGGGCGCGACATAGCCGGTAAATATTATGCGCGGGCGAAGTCGGCGATGGACAAGGGCACAGAACGCGAGCAGCTTTTCACATCGGCGATCCTCGATATACACGACAATCAACCCGCGAGCCTGCTCAAGAAACTTCGCCGTCTTGTTAGCGATCATCCGGGGGATCTTTTCGGCGCCAAACTCGCCCAGAATACTTTTTTCAACATCGGTGACGACGAGACCATGCTCTGGATCGCGGACACTGTGATCGACCGCCACAAGTCATGCGCTTACGCCTACGGGATGCGGGCCTTCGGACGGGAGCAGTCGAGCCTTCTGGACCTGGCCGAGGAAGACGGTCGGCGCGCAACGGAAATGCAACGCAAGGAGCCCTGGGCACATCATGCGGTCGCTCATGTCATGCTGACTGAGGGGCGTCACGATGAAGGCATCAAATGGATGGATGCGTTGTCCAATGAATGGGAAGACCGCAACAGTTTCATGTTTACCCATAACTGGTGGCATCAGGCGCTGTTTTATCTGGAACTCGAGGATTTTAAAACGCCGCTCGCCCTTTATGACGAGAAGGTCTGGGGCGTTGACAAGTCCTACAGCCTCGATCAGGTGAATGCGATTTCGCTTCTTTGGCGGCTGGAACAGCTGGGCGTCGATGTTGGCGACCGGTGGCAGGATGTCGGGGCATATGTGGCGGAACGGCCCCTGATGAACGACCAGCCCTTTTACGACATGCATTATGGTTACGCCCTTGCGCGGGCGGGTCAAAGCGACGCGTTGGAGCGTCTGATGGCAGGAATGGAGAAGATGGCGCGGGAGGCGCCGGAAACAACCCGGGAGGCCTGGGCGGAAGTCGCCCTGCCGTCCACGCGCGGCTTTATTGCGATTGCCCAGGGCGACTATCAGGCAGCTGTTCGCCATTTATCCCGGGCCCGCCCGAAGTATCAGAAAATCGGCGGCAGCCATGCGCAACGCGACCTGTTCGAGCTTGCCTGGTTGACCAGCCTTTTGGAGGCCGGGGATTTTGATACTGCGTTACCGGTTCTTGAAGCGCGAGCAAATTTCCGTCAAGATGTTCCCATGGATGCCCGGCTGCTGGCGCGGGCGAGACGCCGCAACTAAAATCGGAGCATAATTGGGAGAGAGTCATGGCCAAGCCGCAAATTGCTGAAAAAGGCGGGAACCGCCGCATTTTTGCCCTGCTTAACGAATATGGCCAGAGCCATCAGAACGGTACGAACAAGCTGATCCACTGGATAGCGGTGCCCGTCATTTTCTGGACGATCGTGGCGATTCTCTGGGTCATTCCCGTCCCCGAATCCTTCCAGAGCGTTCCTTATCTGAACTGGGCGACGATCGCGTTGCTGCTGACTGTCATCTATTATGCCGTTTTGTCCTGGACCCTGGCGATCGGAATGGTGCTGTTTACGCTCCTCTGCTTTGCCCTTATCCAGCTTTATTCAAGCGCGCCGCCCTTCGGGCTCGCCCTTTGGCAGTTTGCCGTCGGCGCCTTCGTGATTGCCTGGATATTCCAGTTTGTCGGCCACAAGATCGAGGGCAAAAAACCCTCGTTCTTCAAGGATGTGCAGTTCCTGCTGATCGGGCCGGCCTGGCTGATGAGTTTCCTCTACCGCAAGCTCGGACTGCCGATCTAGCTTTTCACATGCAGTTTATAGTCCGGCGTCGTATTCAGCGGGCAGGAATAGAGATACTCGCCCTCTTTTAGTTCGACTTCGTAGTCCAGCGTCGTGCCTGTCTCCAGCCCGCCGCCCGAGACGCTGATCTTGTTCAGCTTATGCAGCGGATTGGCCCAGTTATAGTCTTCTTCCCTGATCCAAAACCCAAGAGAATAGGGGACGTTCTTGTTGGTCACGCGGAAGATATACTTGCCGGGTTTGAGGGTCAGAGCTTCCGAGTTGGCGACGCGGTCTGTGCCGGTTTCCGCATTGATTTTTTCACAGTCCGCCTGCTCGGTCGACGTGAAACCATGATTGACGCCGTTTTCTGCTTCAACGATCTGACAGGGAGTTTGTGTCAGATTGATTATCGTGACCTCGTCACCCGCCGCGAATGTCGAAGACGCAAAGAGAGGGGCAAATGTTATGATGGCGACGCCTGTCGCTATCCATGTGCTGTAGGGTTTCATTTTCTTTGTCCCGTTCGATGATTGAGGAATCAATGTACGAGACCACAATGTCGCCAGAGCAAGGGATTTAGCAAATCACGCGGTTTCACCCTTGCGTGAGCAGGTCAGTCGTCTTCGATGGCCTTGAACCGTCTCGCGTCGAAAACCTTGAGGACCTGGGCGAGGGTCTGGCCGCGCTTCAGCACACGTCCATTCTGGCTCAGGACTGAATAAGCGCCCTGCTTGGAGGCAAGGCGCGGTTCCTTGTATATGCGGAATAGCGGGCGATCTGCCGTGCGATGAAAAATCGCGAATATGCAGGCGGTCTTGGTCTCTCCGATGGCATAGTCGCGCCATTCCGACTTGGCGACCATGCGCCCATATACCTGCAAAATCTGGCTGAGTTCGGTACGATTGAAGAAGACGTTCGGTTGAGGTATTCCCGATCTGGCGTTTCTGGCCGATCGGGCTAAGTAGTGATCGTCGAAGCTAACAACCTCGCTCATTTTGTCTCCTACGCGTCCTTGGATATCATTGTCGACCAATGGGCGGAATTCGTCAAGTATTGAGAAATACGCGCGCGCGCCATATGTTCTATGTGGGTTGGCGCTTTAGTGGTTCAACAGGGTGCAAGGAAAAGGAAGTCTCAGATGAGTGAAAAAGTCAAAAAGAGTGACGCGGAGTGGCGGGCGCAGCTTTCACCTGAACAATATCACGTTGCCCGCGAGAAGGGGACGGAACGGGCCTTCACCGGTAAATACCATGACAACAAGGAAGCGGGTACATATCACTGTATCTGCTGCGGGGAGCCGCTTTTCTCGTCGGAAACTAAATTCGATTCCGGAACCGGCTGGCCGAGCTTCTGGGAACCGATGGACGGATCCAAGGTTGGCGAGGTCATGGATCGCAGCTTTTTCATGCGCCGGACAGAGGTGATCTGCAATAAATGCGACGCCCATCTGGGGCATGTATTTCCCGACGGACCGCAGCCGACCGGTTTGCGCTATTGTCTTAACTCCGCGGCGCTTGATTTCAAAAAAAACGACTAGTCGATCATTAAAGAGAAAGTATCAATCCATGACAGAAGGAAATACGGCGGACATGATCGCCGTGAAAGCCACTGAGGTGGCCCCGCGTACCAAACCGTCTAATTACCCGGAACCGTTTTTCAGTCGCATGAGCGGACGGGTAAAGCGTCAACTCGGAGACGTGTTTGGCATCACCAATTTCGGCGTGAACCTAACGCGGCTGGCGCCGGGTGCAGAATCGTCATTGCTTCACCGTCACAGCAAGCAGGATGAATTTATCTACATACTTGAAGGCTCGCCGACGCTGATTACGGAAGATGAAGAAATCGTTCTGGCGCCGGGTTACTGCGCCGGGTTTCCGGCGGCCGGGATCGCTCATCAGATTGTTAATCGAACGGATATGGACGTTCTCTACCTTGAGGTCGGCGATCGGACGCCCGGCGATGAGGGCAGCTATCCGAAGGACGACCTGAAGGCGGTTCTCGGCCCCGACGGCAAATGGCAGTTCACGCACAAGGATGGCACCCCCTATTAGGAGTGTGGCTGAGCCTTTTTTATCATCTCATCGGAAAAATGGCAGGCGGCCAGGTGAGCCTCGCCGACCGGGGTCAAGGGGGGCTTGACCTCCCGGCAGACATCTTGCGCCATGGGGCAGCGGTCACGAAATACGCAGCCCGTGCGCCGCTCTGTCTGGCCGGTTACATTTCCCTTGAGTTTGATGCGCGAGCGTTTTTGGCCTGATCCGGGCTTTGGGACGGCGTCCAGCAGAATACGGGTATAGGGGTGAGCTGGGGTGTTGAACATATCCTCTGTCCGCCCCTTCTCGACGATTTCTCCAAGATACATGACCGCTACTTCGTCACAGAGATATTCGACGACGGCAAGATCGTGGCTGATGAACATGTAGGTTACGCCAAACTCTTTCTGCAGGTCTTTCAGGAGATTGAGAACCTGCGCCTGCACCGACACGTCAAGGGCGGAGACCGGCTCGTCGGCGACGATCAGCTCGGGATGGGTGATGAGCGCGCGGGCGATGGCAATGCGCTGGCGCTGGCCGCCAGAGAATTCGTGCGGATATTTGCTCACATCTTGCGGTTTGAGGCCGACGGATTTAAGGGCCTCCGCGACGCGGCTGTCCTTTTCCTCCTTCGAGATAGGTCCCACCGCTGCCAACGGTTCCGCGACAATCCGGCCAACCGTGTGATGCGGGTCCAGTGAACCGTAGGGATCCTGAAAGACCATCTGGAAATGCCGGCGGAGCGGCCTTAATTGATCGAAGCTGAGACCGACAACCTCTTTGCCGAGAATCTTGACGGAACCGGAATCGGTATCTTCCAGCGCCATGACATTGCGCGCAAGAGTCGATTTACCGCAGCCGCTCTCGCCGACGATCCCGAAGCTTTTGCCCTTTTGGATTTCGAAGGTAACGCCGTTGAGCGCATAGACATGACCGGGCTCCGAAAACAGGCTCTCCCTTGGCAGGCGGTAATGGCGTACCAGATCGCGAACTTCCAGAACGGGGATGCTCCGGCTTTCATCCGTCATGAAAACAGCTCCTCCGTTTTGCGGCTGCGCGCTTCCTGAAGATGATGGCAGGCGACGGCGTGTCGGGGTTCTATTTCCTCAAGTGGCGGTGGGGTATTCCTGCAAATATCCGTTGCAATTGGACAGCGATCCGTGAAGGTGCAGCCCGCGGGCAGGTTGATCAGGTCCGGTACGGTGCCGGGTATGGTCACAAGGCGCATCGTCCGGGCCCGGCCAAGTTTCGGCATGGCCGCGAAAAGCCCCTGTGTATAGGGATGGACGAGTTCATTGAAAATCTGTTCCGTGCCGCCCTTTTCGACGGCGGCGCCGCCGTACATAACCAGAATATTGTCCGTATTTTCCGAAATAACGCCGAGATCATGTGAAATCAGGATGAGCGCCATGCCGTCTTCCTGTACCAGGTTCTGGATCAGCTCCAGAATCTGGTCCTGAATAGTGACGTCGAGGGCGGTTGTCGGTTCATCGGCGATCAGGACGTCCGGTTTGCAGGAAAGCGCGATGGCGATCATCACCCTTTGCCGCTGCCCCCCCGAAAGCTGATGCGGGTAGTTGTCGATCCTGGCTTCGGGATTGGGGATGCCGACACGGTCCATGAGATGCAGCGCTTCCTCCCGCGCGGCACTCTCCGACAATCCCAAATGCAATTGCAGCGGCTCCATTATCTGATTGCCGACGGTATGCACGGGATTAAGGGACGTCATGGGTTCCTGAAAAACCATCGCCAGGCGGTTCCCTCGTATCCGGCACATCTCGGCTTCGGTCTTGTCGAGGAGATTTTCCTCATCGAGAAGGATCTCTCCCCTGGTTTCGCTCAATTCCGGCAAAAGCCCCATGAGCGCAAGGGCTGCCATGGATTTTCCGCAGCCGCTCTCGCCAACAATGCCGAGGGTTTCACCCTTGTTAAGGCTGAAGCTGAGGTCGCGAACCGCCCGTGCGGGGCCGTCATTGGTGGCGAGGATAACCGAAAGATTCTTGACGTTAAGAAGGCTCATCTACCGTTTCCTCGACAATCTTGGATCCAGGATGTCCCGCAGGCCATCACCGAGCAAATTCAAGCCGAAGACGGCGGTTGCAATGGCAAGGCCGGGATAGACCGCCTGCATTGGATCCAGGAACATCAGCGTTTGCGCCTCGTTCAGCATCCGCCCCCAGGACGGTTCGGGGGGTTGCGTGCCAAGGCCAAGGTAGGATAGCGCCGCCTCAGCCAGGATGGCGATGGCGAACAGGATGGTGGCCTGCACGATAATGATCGAGAGGATATTGGGAAGAATATGCTCAAAAGTAATGCGTAAACGCCCCTTGCCGGACGCGCGGGCCGCCATCACGAATTCCCGTGCCCAGATGGCATTCGCCGACCCCCGGGTAAGACGGGCGAAGACCGGAATATTATAAAGCCCGATCGCGAGAATCGAATTGACGCCGCCCGGGCCGAAAATTGCGGTCAGCATGATGGCCGAGAGAATGGCCGGAAAGGCGAAGGAAAAATCCGAGAGCCGCATGATGATTTCCTCGGTCCACCCGCGCCGCGCTGCCGCGAGAAGGCCGAGGCTGACGCCCATGGAAAGCCCGATGGAAACGGCAACGACCGCAACGACGATGGAATTCTGGGTGCCGGTCATCAGCATCGAGGCAATATCGCGCCCGAAGCGATCTGTCCCAAGCCAGTGATCGGCAGACGGCGGCAAAAATCTGTTGGCGATGGTAATGTCGTAGGCTGACCCGGGGGTCCAGAACAGGGAAATGGCCGCGCAGACCAGCAGAAATGCCGTCATGATGCCACCAACCATGAAGCTGCGGCTACGGCGACATCGGCTCAGGAAGGATAGGGAACGCGTGTCACTCATATATCATGCGCCTTCAATCGCGGGTCGACGACGGCGTAGAGGATGTCGACGATGAAGTTCACGGTGATCACCATCGTCGCCAGCAGCAGAATGACATTCTCGACGACTATGGTATCGCGATTATTGATGGCCTTGAGAACCAGCGAACCCAGACCCGGAATATGAAAAACATTCTCGACGACGACCGTTCCTGTCAGCAGCGCCGAGAACTGGATACCCGTAACGGTCAGGACGGGAATCAGCGCATTGCGGAGCACATGCCGCCAGAGCGTCGCCCGTTGGCTCAATCCCTTGGCGCGGGCGGTGCGCACATAATCTTCGCGGAATACTTCCAGCACCGAGGATCGGGTGATACGGGCAAGAATGGCGCCGACAACGGTTGCCAGCGCAAGGGACGGCAGCAACAGCGCCTTCAGGCAAACCAGAATGCCTTCATCCCATCCCGGAAATCCGCCGGCGGGCAGCCAGCGAAGCTCGATGGCAAAAAGAATTATCAATAGAATGGCTAGCCAGAAATTCGGAATGGAAATCCCGAGCTGACTAATCCCCATCAAGGTAACATCGCCCGCCTTGTTGTGATTTGCGGCGGCATATAGGCCGATCACGAGGGCCAGGACGATGCTGAGGGCGATCGACATCACGGCAAGCGGCAGCGTGATCAGCATCGCGCCTTCGATCAATTCCCAGATCGGCACCTTGTAGGCGTAACTGTTCCCCAGTTCCCCTTGCAACAGGCCGGTTATCCAGCTCCAGTAGCGTTCGACCGGTGGCCGGTCGAGCCCGAGTTCCTTGGTTAGGGCGCGTACAGCCTCATCACTTGCATCGACCCCGAGAATGACAAGCGCGGGGTCGCCGGGAAGAATCTCCATGACGAGAAAAATAACCATTGATGCGCCGATGAGGGTCGCAATCAGGGTCAGGACTCGCTTCGCAATAAAAACGCTCATATATTATTTTGGTGCCAACCGGTTAGCGCTATTCAGAAGTTAATTTTGTTTGCGCACAAACAGGGTATCGTCAGAAGAATAAACGGTCAATCTCCTATCCGTCGGAACAGATGACCTCATGCGATAGAATGACGCAGTTTATCTTTTTATCTTGTGATCGCGAAACGGGGAAACTATGCATGGCAAATGACCGTTATAATGCAGAATTTTTAAGCAGCCGTACTAGATGAATAAAATATTCGCACTACTGATCGCTTTTTTTCTGCTGGCCAGTGCAGGGGCCATCGCCCTATGGATGATGGGCGGCCTTCCCTGGAGTGGAGGGAAAACCGGCACCAGTTCCTCTGTTGTCGTCGGCGCGCCGCAAATCGGCGGCTCTTTCTCTCTCGCCAACCACAAAGGGGAGCGAGTAACGGACGAGGATTTCAAAGGAAAGCTTCTCCTGATTTTCTTTGGATTTACCAATTGCCCGGATGTTTGCCCGACTGAAATGCAGACCATTTCCCTTGTCATGGAAGAACTTGGCAAAGACGCGGACCAGGTAATCCCGATTTTTGTGACGGTCGATCCCGAGCGCGATGACGTTGCGACAATGGCGGAATTTGTCGCCGCCTTCCACCCGTCGATCGTCGGATTAACGGGAAGCGCCGAAGAAATTGACGAAATCAAGCGCAAATACAGGGTTTATGGCGAGAAGCAGGAAAACGGGGATCCTGAATACTATCTTGTCAATCATACATCATTCACCTATCTGATGGATCGAGATGGTTCCCTGATTAAAGTTTTCTCCTACGGTGTGTCACCGGAGGAGGTCGCATCGACAATCCGTGAGCAGTTATAGCCATTGAGGAAATATAAATGAAATATCTGAAATTATTGCCGGTTCTTCTGTTTATCGGGGTTGTGGCTCTTAACGCCGAATCGGATATGTTCCAGTCACATGCGTCTGAAAAGAAGGGCATGATGGTCACGGACGCCTGGTCCCGTGAACGGCCGGCGAATGCAGCCATGGGGGGCGCATTTGTCACGCTGCACAATATGGAAGGTGAACCGGATCGCCTTGTCTCGGCATCCAGTCCCGTTGCGGACCGGGTGGAGATTCATAACAGCGCGATGAAAGATGGTGTCATGAGCATGTTTCAGGTCGAGGAACTGGTGATCCCGGCCGGCGAAACCGTTGCAATGAAGCCCGGCAGCTTTCATGTGATGCTCATGGGCCTGAAAGAGCCTTTGACGAAAGGCGCGAAATTCCCGCTGACACTCAATTTTGCACGGGCGGGTGAAATCACCGTGACGGTCTCCGTGAAAGAGGCCGGCGCCATGGAAATGAAGATGCACAAGCATAACTAACGCCCGCGCAAGCATGGCATCAGAAAGGGGCTGCCTGTGCAGCCCCTTTCTTATTCAGAATTCAGCTGTCGCCTTGACGGCGAGTTCCCCGGCGGGGCCGCGAACCCATACCGTGCAGTGATCGTTGCTCTCCGCTTTGCCGCTCAGGGTAAAAGGCGCTGTATCGAAGATCGGGTTGAAATTGCGGAAACTGAATTTCCTGAGTTCACGTCCCCCCATCTTATTCACGGCCAGGCGCATCAACAGAGTGCCGAGCAGCGGCCCGTGAACGATAAGACCCGGATATCCTTCATCATTCTTGCAATATTCCCGATCATAATGGATGCGATGCCCGTTGAAGGTGAGCGCGGAATAGCGGAACAGCAAAACCGGATCCGGCGTCACGGTTACATCCCATTCGCCGTCATCCGGTGCCGCCTGCGGCGATTTGCTCGATCCGCTTGTTTTGCCGGCCGCCTCGCGGAACACGATATCATGCTCCTCCGTCAGGCAGAGCCTCGCGTCCGTGGTTACCTGATGCTCGACTGTCACGAAGACAAGGGCGCCCGTCTGCCCTTTTTTCTGAGACACGCTTTTGACGGTCGATGTTTTCCTGGCTCTCTCTCCGGCGCGGAGCGGTGCATGAAATGCCAGGCGGCCACCGGCCCACATGCGGCGGGGAAGGTCGACAGGCGGCAGAAAATCACCTTTTATGCCATGGCCGTCCGGACCAATCCTTGACTGACGGTCTGTCGGCAGAAAATACATCCAGTGCCCGCCCGGCGGCACGATATTGGATGCGGGCTCCTCTTCGTCCATGAGGGCCGCGAAGCCGTCCAGTGATTGCTGATGAATTATTTCCTCCCGGGAAATCTGATTTCCAACCCAGTCCTCCAGTTTTTTCATTAGTATTGTTCTCTCGGTTGTTTTTCCTGTATCGATCAGATTAGCATATGTACATTATCGTTCCGGGTAAATAATTCTAACCAAAGTGCCGTCATGTCAGCCAAATCCCAAGTGCATAAGCTATCGGATATCGAATTACGGGCAGACATGGATGTCGAGGCTGCGGCAAAAGCCATTTTCCGGGAATGCGCACATCATCTGAAGGCAAATTTCCACCAGTTCAAGCTGGAGGGGGACCCGATGGCGCTGATGCAGATACGTATCGGCGTGCGCCGCATGCGGGTCGCACTTCATATTTTCCGGACGATTATTCCCAAAGAGGTTCGATCCGGCTTTAACCGCGAATACCGCTATTTCGGAAACCTGCTCGGTGATGCCCGCAATATGGATGTTTTTATGGACGGAACGCTTATGCCGGACATAAAGACAAAGGACTTCAAACGGGTATCTAAAGAACTGTTGCGCCTCGGTGAGGAATTGCGCACTGAAGAGTATGACATCATCATTCATGAAATTTCCGGCGGACATTTTGAGCGCGTTTCCAAATCCTTCGACAAATGGCTGCAGAGCAACTGGTCGTCGAAACTCGGCCGCACGGCGCGGAAAGTGCTGGGCGGGCCGATATCGCCGTTTGCACTCGCCGCGATCGAGGAAGGCAATACCGAACTATTGAACCGGGGCGCCGACGTGGCAAGTCTGTCAGCAAATGAGCTTCATGATCTTCGGAAATATATCAAGCGTTCGCGGTATCATCTGCGCTTCTTTTCCGCTCTTTTCCGCGAGGAAAAAATAGCCGAAGGCTTCAATCTTCTTGTCCGGATGCAGGATTATCTCGGCCATATCAATGATGTGAAGGAAGGCATGATTATTCTTGGCCGCCTAAGCGCGGCCGTCCCGGCGGATTATTTTGCGGAGGCGCTTCGTTTCAACGCGCATGTTTATGGTGATGCAAGCAAGGAAATCGAACATCATCTTTCGGATTTTCTGAAACTCTGGCGGCAATATGAGGCATTCACCCTCGACAAGAAGGACCTTCGCCCGGCCGCCTGAACGCTTATCCTCGCCGGAACGGAAGCGCAAGCATCCAGAGAAAGCTTTGCTTGCGGCTTTTCTGATACTCGTTGAGACCGATTGTCATATCCTGATGCCCCGCAGACGGCTGATCCGTATAGGTGCCGAATAGATAGTCCCACCAGGGCAGGTTAAATCCGTAATTGCTGTTATGCTCGCCGCGGATGATAGAATGATGCACACGGTGCATATCCGGCGTTACGATGAATTTCCGGACGATGCGGTCGATACCCGCGGGTAAGCCTGCGTTGGCATGGTTAAACATGGCGACAGAACTCAACAGGACCTCGAAAATTATCACGGCCGCGACCGGTGGGCCCAGCAACAGGACGACGGCCAGCTTTAGCAGCATCGAGAGAATGATCTCGACCGGATGAAAACGGGCGCCTGTGGAGACGTCGTAATCGATATCCGCATGATGCATCTTGTGAAACCGCCAGAGAAAACTGAAACGGTGAAATATTACATGCTGCCAGTATATCACCAGATCCTGGATGATAACGGCGATTATAACGGCGACTGCTATCGGCAGGTCGATCAGGTTGAGCAGTCCCCAGCCCTTGGCGGTTGCAACGGCGGCAAGACCGACGGCGAGTATCGGAAAAAGAAGCCGGAGTATCAGTGTATTGAAAAACGTGACTCCGAAGTTATTGATCCAGCGCCAGAGCAGGGACACGCTTAACTCGCGTTTAGGTGCCAGCGATTGCCATAGACCGATGACGCCCAACGTGCCGAGGAAGAAGCTCAGGCGAATAGTCGGCTCGTGATTGGTAATATACTCAAGCATGTCGTTTGTCAGCGTCCTCTTGGATCTTCTGACAAGATAGGGTGCATGCCCTTAAAGAACCATTCAAATCGGCGGTCTGGCGAAATTGTGAAGCGCGCCGTCAACCCGCTCCCGCAATTGTGACAGGCCGCCGCCTACAGAGTCGGAACTGCGGATTGTCCCGCACCGATCTCGCCCATGTATTTTATATCCCTGGCAATCTCATCGAGCAGCGGACGGGCGCGGTCGAAATCCTCCTTGCGGCCTCCTGCGCGGACGGTGAGACGACCCTCCATGGCATCCTGCTCGCTTCCAAGGGCGGGCGCGTCCATCCAGTGAGCCCCCTTCGCCTCAACCATCTCGGCATATTTCCGTGTTGCGTCGACAGATGTTTGGCCAAGATCGACAACTAATGCGCCCTTCGCAATATTGGACAGGAGACCGTCCTCCCCAGTCAGGAAGGCGTCAATCAGCGACTGTTTCGAAAGCATCAGGAAAATGATGCCGTTCTGTATCTCGTTGTTCACTTCCGCCGGTGTCTTGTACAGATTGACCGCATCGCGCGCCATTTTATAGCGAAGCGCCGGCGACCGGCTCGTCGCATGCACGGTGGCGCCGCGCGCCTTTAGGCGGCGCAACACCGGCCGCCCGACGTCGCCGAGCCCCAAAAATCCCACAGATGTCCCTGATAAACTAGCCATTCCCATTCCCTCTTTTTGTCGTTAAAGGGGATTATTATCGGACGGCAGTGTTTTGGCAAATATTTGTTGGATCAGAGGCGGGCATATCGGACGGCGGAACCGCGTTCAATAGCGGCGGCCGTCAGTCGGTCGACATCAAGACCATGGCGCAGCATTTCCAGCATACGCAGTTCTTCCTGGCTGAGCTGTCCGTCCGACACCGCGACGTCACAGGCGAGCGCATAAGCCGTGTCATAGATCTTTTTGGGCAGTACAGCCCGGATCTTGCGGATGATTTCGTCGAGCTTCTGATCCCCGTTCAGCATGTCGACACAGGCCGCTGCATCGTCGGGGAGATGGTCTTCCTCATAATCGGCAAAGACGGGAAGCGTGCGAACGATTTCTCCGATCGTGAATAACTCCCGATCCGTCATTTCGCGATCTGCCGCGGATACGATAACCATAGTTGAAATAAGGGCAGTATGCAGGTTTAGTGTCGCCATACGACGGTTTCTCCGGTCTGAAATTAAACAATTACCCCCAGAATATGAGGTTCAATCCCGTTAATCCAATGATATTTTTCGCAAAACCTGCTCTTTTTCGGCGATGAAGTTGCGGGTAAGTGCAATCGCCTCCTTGAGACCGACGCGGTGAATTTCCACTTCCGGCGGAAAAGCCGACGCGAGGCGGGAGGGCAGCATGCTGTCCAGCATGACGAAAACGCCGAAGTCATTCTCGCGCCGGAGGAGGCGGCCATAGGCCTGCTTGAGCTTCAAACGGGTCAGTTTATCGTCATACTTGCTGCCGCCAAAAGCCTTCTTGCGTGCCTTGTGCTTGATGTCCGGGCGTGGCCAGGGAATGCGATCGAAAACGAGCAAGCGCAAGGACCGTCCCGGAACATCGACACCGTCGCGAACGGCGTCCGTGCCGAGCAGGATGGAATTTTCCTCCTCCCGGAAGATATCGACAAGAGTAGAGGTATCGAGCGCGTCCTGATGCTGCGCATAGAGATCGAAACCCGCCGCGGCCAACGGCGCCTTGATATTCTCATGGACGGCCCGCAATCGCCAGATTGCCGTGAAAAGACCGAGCGCGCCGCCGCCGCTGGCAAGGAACAATTCGCGATAGGCGGCCGAAACCTCCTTCATGTGATCCCGGCGGACGTCGGTAATCACCACAATACGGGTTTGCGCCGCGAAATCGAAGGGAGAGGCAAGATGCGCGCGCAGCGGCGGCAAAACCATGTGATGCGCCCCGGTGCGCATGTCCGCGGACTGCCAGCTTTCCGTTTCCTCATAATTATCACGGAGGGTGGCCGAGGTGACCACAACCCCATGTGCCGGCTTGAGAATGACATCTGCGAACGGCTTTGTCGGGTCGATATAGCTTCGGTAGAAGCCAAGATCCATGTCCCGGCCGGCCAGACGGTCGATTGTGAACCAGTCGACGAAGCCGTCCGGTGTCGGCTCCTCGATATCTTTCAGCATGGACCGCCACGGCGCGATATTGAGAGAAACGCGCCGGGAAATGCCCTGCACCGCCGCTTCGATACGAAGGCGCGTAGTGCTGTCGAGATCTTCCGCTTCTTCGTCCAGCCTCGTAATTAGGACTTTGCCAAGCGTCGTCATCGGTGTGGATAGGGCGCCAAGCGCCTTGTTGAGCCTGTCGGCCGCTTCGGGCAATCCCGGGATGACATCACCAATAGCGCATTCGATGGAATAGGGGCTGTCCGGCTGCTTGCATCTTGCCAGTACCTGCGTGCGGATGAGCGCGAGAAATTCCTCCATCGGCCCGTTGGGGGCGCCGTCGCGAACACGCGCAAGCCAGCCGTCGCTCGGCAGCTTGCGCGCGGCGCGGATCGCTTTTTGCAAGGCCTCTGCGCCCGTCTCGTCATCGCCGATCAGGTCACCGATACGGTTTTCGAGGCCCCGCATCCGGCTTTTGCGTCCGGTATCGTTCCCCGCGACCCAGCGCCTGAGCTCCGCCGTTTCCTGGCCGGTCAAATGGGCGGAGAAGGCGCTGTCGGCGGCATCGAAAAGATGATGCCCCTCGTCAAATACGTAGCGCCTGGGAAGGAAGGGGTCGTCGGGCCGCGTCGCCCCGTTGATCATCACGAGTGCATGGTTGGCGATCACGATATCGGCCTTGCGGGCCTTGCGGCCCGATTTCTCGATAAAGCATTTGCGATAATGGGGGCAGGCAGAATAGATGCATTCGCCGCGCCGATCGGCCAGCCGCGTTATGCGCGATCGCCCCTCAAGCTCCAGAAGCCAGCTCGGGAAATCGCCGCCGACCATGTCGCCGTCGCGGGTAGCCGATATCCAGCGGGCGATAAGCCCGAGCGTTATCTGCTCAGTACGGGCCGCCGCGCCGCCCTGAAGCGCCTCTTCGAAATTTAAAAGGCAAAGATAATTCTCCCGCCCCTTGCGAACGACCGCCTTCTCCGATTTTTCCGCCGGATCGTGGTATAGACGGTTCAGCTCATCATCGATCTGCCGTTGCAGGTTCTTCGTATAGGTGGATATCCAGACGGCGGCGCCATTCTTCTCCGCCCAAATACTTGCCGGCGCGATATATCCAAGCGTTTTTCCCGTCCCCGTTCCCGCTTCAGCAAGGACAAGGTTCGGTGCATCCGCCTGGTCGCGCGGCAAAAAGGCATGCGAGGCAAGGGCGCTGAAGTCGGCCTGCTGTGGTCGTGTTTCCGCATTGTCGCCGAGCATTTCCTTCAGTCTCTCCCGCGCCTCGAATTCGCTGACGGCGATATCATCCGGCGGCGGCTCGGGGGCGTAGTCCGGCCATTCAGGGAGCGCGCGCCAGGCATCGAGGCCACCATAGCGATCCCGGCTTTCCGGAAGGCCAAGGGCGGCGAGGACCGCAGGCGCCCAGTTCCAGCCAGCCTGTCCCATCGTCATGGCAATAGCGGACGCTTCTTTTCTATTTTTACCATTTAAACCGGTTAAAAATTTTAAAATAGAATTTGTCGCCTCGAATAACAGGAGCGTTTGTTCCTCCGGATTGCCGGGTGGCGACAGGTTCAGGGCGCGGGCCAATCCTCGCGCGGTTGGCAGACAGTGCCTGGCCGGAAAAGCGAAGGCGTAAAGCTCAAGAAGGTCGAACGCCGGAAACGGATTAATACCGAGCCGACGCGCATAATTCAGCCGGTGGATGAGCAGGGGGGGCGCATCAACGACCCGTGCCGCCGTTTGCTGCACAGATGTCCTCGCAATCTCGCCATCGGGCGTGAGCCAGTAACCGCCATCGCCGCCGAGTACCAGAACCGGCGCGTCGGGGAGCAAAACTCTCCTATTTTCCGTTGTGCTGTCGTGATTATCGGCCATTTTTCCCTGTTGCGCGCGAAATTTGCTTTGCGATCGTTGACGCCACTCACTTGTACGCCTACATTCCGCGCTTTCTTAGGATCTATTCTTCCTGTGAGGGTTACGATGTCAACGGACGCGGAAATTGCACTATCAAGCAACTCCTGGGCTTTTGTCGAGGCAAAAAAGCTCGTGGACCGCTATGCGAAAGCCGCGCCCGAAAAAGGCTATGTCCTGTTCGAAACGGGCTACGGTCCCTCAGGCCTCCCGCATATCGGGACCTTTGGCGAAGTCGCGCGGACGTCCATGGTTCGTCATGCCTTCTCGATCCTCTCCGACATTCCGACGCGGCTTATCGCCTTCTCCGATGATATGGATGGCCTTCGCAAGGTTCCTGACAACGTGCCCAATCATGACCTGCTGGCGGCCAATCTCAACAAGCCGTTGACGCAAGTGCCAGACCCTTTCGGAACCCACAATAGTTTTGGCGAGCATAACAACGCCCGTCTTCAGGCATTTCTGGACCAGTTCGGTTTCGACTATGAATTCCGGTCCTCGACCGAATGCTACAAGTCGGGCATGTTCGATGAAAGCCTGATGCTGGTATTGAAGAATTACGACGCAATCATCAACGTCATCCTGCCGACGCTCGGACCGGAGCGCCGCGCAACCTATTCGCCCTTCCTGCCGATCTGCCCGCGGACCGGCATCGTCCTGCAGGTCCCGATCGTCAAGCTGGACGAGACGGCGGGCACGGTGACCTACGAGGATCCCGATACGGATGAAGAGGTCACAGTTCCGGTTACCGGCGGTCACTGTAAGCTGCAATGGAAGGTCGACTGGGCGATGCGCTGGCATGCCCTTGATGTCGATTATGAAATGGCAGGCAAGGATCTGATTGACAGTGTGACGCTGTCGAGCAAGATCATCCGAATTATGGGCAAGCAGCCGCCGGAAGGATTTAACTACGAGCTTTTCCTTGATCAGGAGGGGAAGAAAATATCGAAGTCCAAGGGCAATGGTATTACGATCGAAGAATGGCTGAAATATGCTTCGCCCGAAAGCCTGTCCCTGTACATGTACCAGAATCCGAAAAAGGCGAAGCGGCTTCATTTCGACGTCATCCCGAAGGCGGTTGACGAATATTTCTCCTTTCTTGAGAAATTTCCGGAGCAGGAGGCGAAGCAGCAATATGCCAATCCGGTCTGGCATATCCATGGTGGACATCCGCCAAGCGAAGGTCTGCCGATTACGTTCGGCATTTTGCTCAACCTCGCGGCGGTCGTGAATGCGCATGAGCCGTCGGTTCTCTGGGGGTTCATTTCCCGCTATGTCGAGGGCGCGACGCCCGTGACCAATCCGGAGCTGGACAAGCTTGTCGGCTACGCGATCGCCTATTATCACGATTTCGTCAAACCGACGAAGCAATACCGCCTGCCGACGGCAAAGGAGCGCAAGGCGCTTGAAGAATTGGTCGTCGCACTCAAAGGGCTGCCTGACGGGGCAGAGGCGGCGGATATCCAGAACGAGGTGTTCCGGGTCGGCAATGAGAACGACTTCGACAACCTTCGTGACTGGTTCAAGGCGCTTTACGAGACATTGCTCGGGCAGTCGCAGGGGCCGCGCATGGGATCCTTCATCGCCCTTTACGGCGTTCAGGAAACCATCGCCCTCATCAAGCGGGTGCTGGACGGTGAGGATCTGGCGGCGGAATAACTCTGCCGCTTCTTTCTAGAAGAGCTGGCTCTCGCGGGCGAAGTCCATATACATCTTCCGCAGCTTTGCTGCCACCGGGCCGGGTTGCAGTTCCCGATCCTCGATGCGGGTGACGGGCATGATCTTGCCGAAGTTGCCGCTGTTGAAAATCTCGTCCGCGTTCATGACGTCTTCACGCGACATAAAGGTTTCACAGACTTCGATTCCTGCCGCATCCGCGAGAATCTTTACCCGCTCCCGGGTGATGCCGGCGAGAAAGCAACCGGTTGCCGCCGGCGTGAAGGCGACACCATCCTTGACCGTCCATATGTTTGATGTCGCAAACTCCGCAACATTGTCATTGGCATCCATCAGGATCGCATTATCGAAACCGGCGGCGCGTGCCGCCGCGACGGCGCGGCCGGAGTTGGGATACAGGCAGGACGCCTTTGCATCGGTCGGCGCCATATCCCGGGCCGGGCGCCGTTCTTTCGCGAAATGCGCGGAGAAGCCGCTCGCATCCGGCATCGGGCTGTCGTAAACCGCAAGAATGAATTCGGCGCTGTCCGGTTCCGGATCAATAAAGCCACCGCGTGCGAAATACATGGGGCGGATATAAAGCTCTGATTCCTTGGGAAGCTTCCGAACGGCCTGCTTGCAGAGCTCGAGCACTTCGCCGGTTTCCATTGTCGGGTTATAGCCGAGCGCACGGGCCGAGCGGGCCAGTCGGGCGCAATGCTTGTCGAGGTCCGGCGCCATACCCTGAATAGATCGGGCGCCATCAAAAACGGTGGACGCCATCCAGAACGAATGATCCATCGGGCCCATGACCCTCGGGCTTTCGTCATACCAGTCGCCGTTATAGAAATAGACACCTGCCATCGCCGGACCATCCTCAATTTGATTATGCTTATCCGATCTCTATCAGATAATTGTCGCGGCAGGCAAGTATCGCTCGGTCCTCCGCGATGAGTTGAGGTGGTTTTTCCTTCTCAAAGACCGACGGTTCCTGTAGTTATGCGGCGGACCCAACCACGAGATCCCAGCATGACAACGATCTATCATATGGCTGACAAACGGGAATGGATGCATGCCCTAGAAACCGGTGCGTATCACGGTACCGCTGCGGACAAGGCAGATGGATTTATTCATTTTTCGACCCGTGAAACTGTTGTGGGTTCCGCCGCCAAACATCGCGCCGGGGTCAAAAACCTGCTGTTGATTTCTGTCGATGCGGGGGCCCTTGGAGCCGCCCTCAAATGGGAGCCGGCGCGCGGCGGCATATTATTTCCGCATCTTTACGGCCCGCTTGATCCGGCGCTTGTAAGGGACGCTGTCGAATTGCCGCTTGGCCCCGATAATCTCCATATTTTCCCCAGGCTCGAATAGGCCGTGAACAGTTTCTATCCCATAATACGCCCGTTGCTTTTCATGCTGGATGCGGAAAAGGCGCATAACCTGTCAATTCGCGCGTTGAAGAACGGGCTTTTACCGCGTGTTGACAACGACATTGACCCCATCCTCTCGACCGAATTGTTTGGTCTGCGCTTTCCGAATCCGGTTGGTCTTGCCGCCGGCTATGACAAGAATGCCGAAGTGCTCTCGGGGCTGGCCGGTCTCGGTTTTGGATTTCTCGAGACGGGAAGCGTTACCCCAAGGCCGCAGCCAGGCAATCCCCGGCCGCGGATTTTCCGTCTGCGCGCCGATAACGCGGTCATCAACCGGCTGGGTTTCAACAACAAGGGCTTTGATGTCGCGGCCCGCAATCTCGCGGCCCGCCCGAAACATATCATCGTCGGGGCGAATCTTGGCGCGAACAAGGACAGCGCCGACCGTATCGCGGATTATGTTGAGGGTATGGAGCGTTTGGCGCCGGTTGCAGATTATGTGACGGTGAACATTTCCTCACCGAACACACCCGGGTTGCGCGCGCTGCAGGGGAAGGCGGAGCTGCAAGATCTGCTTGGTCGAATTGGCGAAAAGCGCCGGGATATCATGGCGGAGGGTGTGGCCTATTTTCCAATCCTTCTGAAAATAGCGCCTGATCTAACGGATGCCGACAAGTCCGATATCGCGTCAACAGTTCTTGAAATGGATATCGACGGCCTGATTATCAGTAATACGACGATTACCCGGCCCGAGAACCTTCGTGACCCGCAAAAATCTGAGGTCGGCGGGTTGAGTGGTCAACCATTGAAGCCGATCTCCCTAAATGTGTTGAAGGAAATGTATCGGGCAACGCAGGGCCGGAAATCCATCGTCGGTGTTGGCGGCATACAGAGCGCCGAGGATGCCTATGCCCGCATCCGCGCCGGGGCGTCGCTTCTGCAGCTTTATACGGCGATGGTCTACAAAGGGCCGTATGTCGCGGTGGAGATTGCGAAAGGGCTCGCCAAATTGCTTCGCAAAGATGGCTTTTTGAGCCTTCGGGATGCCGTAGGAGTCGATACGTCGCTCTAACCTAGAAACTCGGCGGGGTGCAGGCGCTGACGACGATGACATCCTCTTCGCCGATGGCACGAAAGCGGTGCGGACGATGGCTTTCAAAGTAATAGGCATCGCCGGCTTTGAGAATTTTCTTGTCGGACCCGACCGTAACCTCGAGCCGGCCCTTGACGATGACGCCCGCTTCCTCGCCCTGATGGGACAGCATGCTGCGTCCCGTATCCGCGCCGGGCGCATAGACTTCATGAAGAACCTGCAGCGCCTTTCCCGATAAATCCCGGCCGACCTGCCGGTAGGAGATTTTCCCGTCCGAGATGTCGGTCAGTTCGCTGCTGTCATAAAAGATTTTCCGCCGGGACGTAAAATCATTGGCAAAGAAATCCGCGAGGCCGATCGGAAAACCGTCCAGCACTTTCTTTAGCGATCCGACGGCGGGGCTCGTGCGGTTCTGCTCGATCATCGAGATTGTTCCGTTGGTGACGCCCGCCCGCTTGGCGAGCTCCCTTTGTGAAAGGCCGTGTTGCTCACGAAGGCTCCTCAGTCGTGCGCCGAGATCGAATTCCATTGAAAGCCCCCAAAATATGATTCGATTGATTGTTTAATATATTAAACATGAGAATCGTCACGGTATCAAAAAAATGGCCGAAAACAAGGGGTTTATTTTGATCTTGTGCAAAACATTGATCCCGGTAGGGTAGGGAAAAGCTGAATTTTTGGAGTTTAATGATGTCAGATAATGCCGCCTCCTCACCGAACAACCTTGATGCCTTCTGGATGCCCTTTACGGCCAACAGGCAATTCAAGTCGAACCCGCGCATGCTCGTCGGCGCAAAGGGTATGTTTTACAACAATGCCGAAGGTCAGCCCATCCTGGACGGAACCGCCGGGCTCTGGTGCTGTAATGCCGGTCATGCGGAACCGCGAATCGTCGAAGCGGTCAGCAAGCAGATTGCCGAGCTGGATTACGCGCCGGCCTTCCAGATGGGGCATCCGAAAATTTTCGAGCTTGCCGCGCGCGTCACGGGAATGTTTCCAAGCGGCCTCGATCATATGTTCTTCACCAATTCCGGATCGGAATCCGTCGATACGGCATTGAAAATTGCTCTCGCCTATCACCGTGCCCGCGGAGAAGGCGCCCGCACGCGTCTTATCGGGCGGGAACGCGGATATCATGGCGTCGGATTTGGCGGTATTTCGGTTGGCGGTATCGTCGCCAATCGACGCACATTCGGGACGATGCTCACAGGGGTCGACCATCTTCCGCACACCCATCTTCCTGAAAAGAACGCCTTCAGCCGGGGCCAGCCCGAGCATGGCGCCGAACTGGCGGATGAACTTGAGCGGCTGGTCACGCTGCATGACGCATCGACCATCGCCGCCGTGATTGTCGAGCCAGTCGCCGGCTCCACCGGCGTGATCCTGCCGCCGAAGGGCTATCTGGAACGGCTGCGCGCGATTTGCGACAAGCACGGCATTCTCCTGATCTTTGATGAGGTGATTACAGGTTTTGGGCGTCTGGGTTCGGCCTTTGCCACCGATTTCTTTGGCGTGAAACCGGACCTTGTGACGCTCGCGAAGGGCCTGACCAGTGGAACAATCCCAATGGGCGGTGTGGTATGTTCCAAGGATATCTATGATGCCTTCATGACCGGGCCCGACAACATGATCGAGCTGTTCCATGGCTATACCTATTCCGGACATCCGGTTGCCGCCGCGGCCGGATTGGCAACTATGGATTGCTACAAGGAAGAAGGGTTGTTCGAGCGGGCGAATGAAATTGCACCCTACTGGGAAGAGGCGGTCCATTCGTTGAAGGGCGCGCCGCATGTGATTGATTTGCGGAACTTAGGACTGATCGGCGCAATTGAGCTCGAATCCATTCCCGGTAAGCCGACGGCGCGGGCGTTCGAAGCGTTCCTGAAATGCTATGAGAAGGGGGTCCTGATCCGGACCACCGGCGATATTATCGCGCTCTCACCTCCCTTGATTGTTGAAAAGAAGCATATCGACCAGATTTTCGATACCATCCGCACGGTTCTGGATGAGGTTGCGTAACAGCAGCCGTGCCGTCTGATTGTCATTTCAGGGCAGGTAAAGCGGGGGTGGAAACACCCCCGTTTTTTCTTTTCAGTTGACCTGACAATGAAACTGATAATGACTTGCAATAAAATCTATTTCGGTTTATGACTCCGCAAGATTTGAGAATCATTTGCATTATTAACTAAGGATCTGATATGCGCTTCAAACTTTCCATGCCCCTGGTCCTCGCGGCATTGGCATTGAATTCGACGGCAGCACCTGCGCTCGCCGAAGAAGTGAATCTGTACTCTTCGCGGCAGGAAAGCCTCATTCGTCCTATTCTGGACGAGTTCGAGAAGGATACGGGCATCAAGGTAAATGTGGTCTTTTCCAAATCCGGGATGCTTGAACGGCTGAAATCAGAAGGGGATAACAGCCCTGCCGACGCTATTCTGACCGTTGATATCAGCCGCATAGCCGCCCATGAAAAAGCCGGGGTCCTGCAGCCGATCCAGTCGGAAAAGCTGAATGCGAACATACCGCCGCATTTCCGGGATCCCGATGGTCAATGGTATGGTCTGTCCGCCCGCAGCCGTGTGCTGTACTATTCGAAGGACCGGGTAAAGCCGTCCGACCTATCGACATATGAGGATCTGGCCGATCCAAAATGGAAGGGCCGTATCTGCGTCCGCTCCTCCAGCAATGCGTATAACCAGTCTCTTTTGGCGTCCATTGTCGTGCATGATGGCGCTGAGGCTGCGGAGAAATGGGCGCAGGGAATAAAGGATAATCTCGCCCGCAAACCGCAGGGTGGAGACCGTGATCAGATTAAGGCTGTTGCGGCAGGCGAATGTGATATAGCGATCGCCAATACCTACTACTATGGCGCAATGCAGAATTCTGACGACGCGGCCCAGGTGGAAGCAACGGAGAAAGTTGCTCTTTTCTGGCCGAACCAGGACGGTCGCGGGGCGCATTTCAATATTTCCGGCGCCGCCGTCACTAAGTCTGCAAAGAACAAGGACGCGGCGATCAAGCTGATCGAATATCTTTCCGATACCAAAGCGCAGGAATTCTACGCCTCCACCAACTACGAGTTTCCGGTAAAACCGGGCGTGGAGCTGGATGCAACGGTTAAGAGCTGGGGCACATTCAAGGCGGACGAAGTCGGGCTCGACAAGGTTGCCGATGCGCAGGCTGACGCCGTCAAGATTTTCGATCGCGTCGGCTGGCGGTAAGTATTTTAGGAAGACTAAGAAAAAGGGGCCGGATGGCCCCTTTTTTGTGTCTCCGCTCTATTTTGAGAAAGCGTCGCGCAGGGCCGCAACGCCCTCATTTACACATTCCGTGGCCTTGTCAATTGCGCCGCCAAGATTGAGGAAGCCATGGATCATTCCTTCGTAATGGGTATGAACGGCATTGCCTCCTTCCTGGTTCATGCGCTCAGCATATTCAATTGCCTCATCCTGCAGGGGATCGAAACCGGCGGTCTGGATCAGGGCGGGCGGCAGGCCTTTAAGGCTATCGGCCAGCAGAGGCGATGCGCGCCAGTCCTTGCGGTCTTCGTCGTTTCTCAGATAGTGACCCTGGAAATATTCCATGAGAGGCTTGGTCAGGAAATAGCCTTCCGCGAATTTCTGATGGGAGGGCGTTGACATCTCCATGCGGGTTGCCGGATAGATCAGCCACTGGAATTTCGGCATATAGCTCTTCTCTTCCCGCGCGATTAGGCACACAACGGCAGAGAGGTTGCCACCGGCGCTATCGCCACCGACCGCGATTTTCGCGGGATCTCCGCCATGCTCGCCAATATGCGCCGCCGTCCAGTTCAGCGCGGCAACGGTATCCTGAACCGCCGCAGGGAAGCGATGCTCGGGCCCCATGCGGTAATCCACCGAAATCACGACAAACGGTCCTGAATTTGCGATCAGACGGCACAGGCTGTCGTGGGTATCGCGGCTGCCGATGACCCATCCGCCGCCGTGGTAATACACCAGAACCGGCAGGCTTCCCGACATTCCGACCGGATGATAAATCCGGATCGGAATATCGCCAAGCGGCCCCGGAATATCCAGGTCCATCGTCTTGCCGATGTCGACATCCTTGAACGTCAAAGTCAGCGCCCTCGTCTCATAGGCCGCCTTCGCTTCGGTCGGCGTCAGTTGATCGAGTGAGGGCAGCCCTTTCTCCTCCGCGACGTCGAGTACCCATTTCGCTTGTGGATCTAGCGTCATTCCCTGTCTCCTTTTTATTTTCTCTTTTATTTCCTGAGGGCTTTTTCAACGAAGTGAAGTCGATCCTGACCCCAGAAGAGTTCATTGTCGATGATATAGGTGGGCGCCCCGAACACTCCCCTTTCAATCGCTTTCTTCGTATTATCTTCGTAAAGCGCCGTGATTTCCGGACTCTCACTTTCCTTGAACAGCCGTTCCCCGTCGAAACCCGCTTGATTGGTGATATCTATCACCGTCGCTTCATCGGCGATGTTCCCCTCTTCCAGCCAGACGAGTTTCAGAAATCGGCCCGCCAATTCTGTCGCGTCTCCGCCATCCCGGGTGACCGCCGTTACGATCCGCGCGGCCGTTTGTTCCGATGCCGGAAAGAACTTGGGATGGGTGTTGATCGGGATGCCGAGTTCCTCTCGCCAGCGGGCCAATTCCATCAGGCGATAGCTCTGACGCTGAGGGCTGCGCTTGGCAAGTGGAAGGCCGCCGGTTTCGCCGAACACCGTTCCGAAATTGACGGGAATAACATTAATTTTCGCATCATTCTCCCGCGCCATCCGAACGAAGCGGTCATGGCCGAGGCAGGCCCAGGGAGAAATCAGGGTGAGATAGTAATCGATGGATTTTGTCACTGGCAGTTCCGGTTCTTGTTGTTGTTGACTGCCAGGAGTGTAAGGGTCAATGCTGCCGATTGGGAAGCAGTTTTTCCATCAGATCTTCCAGCGACAGGCCATCCTCCCATCCGTAGATCGTCGCAATCCTATCGATGAGACGTTGGCGAAAGTTATCGCGATCGGCGCGCGGATGATAATGTTCGGCCTTGCGATGTTCCTCCATCGCGGTGCGGAACGCGCTGTAGAGATAAGGCGGCAATTCCGCCCTGTCATACAGGCGCTGGAAACCAAGATAACCCCGACCCGACGTCAGGGAGACGACACGTTTTTTCGAAATGCCGGAAGCATGGCCGAGCGCTGCCGCGAAGAAAGAATGATTGCCCATGATCAGAAGGCGCAGCATCAATGTTGCCGTCAGCCGACCTTCACGGGCGAGAGCGAGGCTTTTCTTCTTCTGCTCATGGTCCGTCATTCGTTGATCAAGGGTCTTCGCAAGGGCCTTTTCCCGCGCATTCAGAATCTTTCGCACCGAGGTCGATTCCGAGACCGGATTTCTATCGAGGAGAATCTGTTTATATTCCTCAGAAATAAAATCGAAAAGCCGGTAGACAATTTCAGCCGGCAGGAAAGGCCGGTGAACGAGAAGCTCCTGTATGGGGTCAATGTCGCCAAACCGGCCGAGAATATGGTTGTAGGCCACTTTTCCAATGATGGCGGTCTCGTTCTGAAGGCAGGCCTTGATAGCGGAATAACATCCGACCTCGGCAATCCAGGCGGTCGACTTGACGCCGAGATGAGGGCGCCCGGCAATGGCGGTTTGCTTGATATTCGTGGCATTTTGCAGAATAGCCCACAAATCTTCATCCGAGAGCACTGGCGAATGAGTGACGATGGGAAGCGATATTTCATCCACGTCACGCGCAAGTTTCATGGCAATTTCATGTGAGAGGAACTCGCAGTCTTTCACCGCGTCGACGATCGCTTGACGGACGGCGACGTCGATGTCATTGACGAAATAATCGATGATGGCCTGGGTCAGCGCAAGATCTTCATCGGCCATGTTTTGCGCGGCAAATCCTTCAGCCGCGGCACGGGCTGTACTGACCCGCGTCGGCGTCGGCATCTTGGCGAACAATTCGGCGATACGATCGCCGTAAAGTGTGGAATCAACCAGCATGGACGTCATTAGCCTGAAGCTTAAAAGAAAAATTGTACCGGATTCTGGTTAACAGGGCGTTACCGCCGCCAAAATACGGCGGTCACTGATGGCCGCCTGTTAAACTATCCCGCGAATTTCTCTGAATTGCCGGACGGCGAAGCTGTCCGTCATACCGGATACAAAATCGGTGATACCAAGCAGCCAGTCATACCGCGGCACGGGTTGGTCCTTTCCGTCCGGAAAGAGCGTCATAAGGACTGTCGAACGGGGAGGCATGGGTATATTCGACTGGATGAATTTTTCCCAGTCAAGGTTGGCGTCGTAAAAAGCCTCGAGCAGAGTGGTCAGGATTTCCGCGCCGCTCAACTCCGCCTGAATTCTTTCCGGATGGCGATATATTTCTCGCTGGCAAAGCGCATAGATCTCGTCAAATATCTTCGCCCGCCGTGAATGGTGTAGCAAATCGCCTTTGAAATTACCTGCCAGAATTTCCCCTTCGCAATCCTTGAAAATATCGGAAGTCTCGCCGATCAGACGACCGATGCATTTGGCGCGGAGATAGGATATGCGTTCGGATGGATCTTCCACCTCGGCATAGCGTTTCGGGGGGCTTCCGAGGATACGGATCATCAAATCCTCGGTTTCCTTGTAATCGAGACGACCGAGCTTATAGCCGTCTTCTATATCGACAATGCTGTAACAGATATCGTCCGCCGCCTCGACGAGGTAGGTGAGGGGATGACGGCTCCAGTAATCCTCGCTTCCCCGCTGCAGGAGCTCCAGCTCGCCGGCGATTTCACGAAACGTATCGCGTTCGGACTGCATGACACCGAATTTCTTGCCGCCGCTGTCGCCGGGCAAGGTATCCCCGACAATTGACGTCCTCGGGTATTTCATAAATGCGCCGAGTGTCGCGTAGGTCAGCCTCAAGCCGCCGGAGTTGCGCCAGTTCTGCAACTTGGTGAGAATGCGAAAGCCTTGCGCATTCCCCTCGAACTTTTCAAGGTCGCGTTTCTGCGCCTCGGTCAATCCCTCGGAGCGTTCGGCGGCGCCGTCGCCATTTTTAAACCAATGCCTGATGATTTCCTCGCCGAAATGGCCGAAAGGCGGATTCCCGATATCATGGGCGAGGCAGGCGGCCGAAACGATATGGCCGAAATCAGCAGGGCTGTAGTCGCTTCCCTTGAGATGCCGGTCGATAATGACCTGTCCGGCATTGGCGCCGAGGGAGCGTCCGACGGAGGCGACCTCCATCGAATGGGTGAGGCGCGTCCTGACATAATCGCTCTCGGCGAGGGTATGGACCTGGGTCTTGTCCTGCAGACGCCGGAAGGCGGAGGAAAAGACAATGCGGTCCTGATCCTTATGGAACGGGCTGCGCGAGGCAATGACAGGATCGTCGTGATCCTGCCCATACCGCCGGGTCGAAAGAAGCTTGTTCCAGTCCATCATGATGTAAAGCTACTTCATAACTGTTTACTATAGAATGAATATTTGTCGCCGGTCGGTAAAAATCAATTGCGATTTCCCGGTCCGTCCTAACCCCACCCCGGATAGGCGAGGATCAGATCGCCGAGCATTTCGCGGTTGTTGCGGTCCATGGACTGGATAATCCTGGGAATACTGCCAAGGCCTTCACCGAACAGCTCATCCGCCTTATGTCCCTGCCAGAGAGCGACGAGGATCATCAGCATCCGCCGTTGGGCGTGCGATAGTTTCAGCCCGCCGCTATCCGCCTGATCCTGTCTGATTGCTTCGACATTGGGCATCAGTTCGTAATGGCTGGCGGCGGCCTCTAGTGATCCCGTATTGGAAATAAAATATCGCTCTAGCTGATTATAACGGATGACGTCTTTCAGGATCGAGGTGAAGGCGTGGTCGTCCAAAATGTCCTCCGGGGTCGGGCGGAAAAGTCGTGCGGGCCAAGGTAAATATAATCTCTGCCGCTTGCAAACGGAGAAAACATCCTTAGACTATAAGGTGATATTCCCTCCTTACCTTGAGGGAGTGTTCTCAGGGCAGGGTGAAAGTCCCTACCGGCGGTAAAGAACAGAATTCTGTTCAAGCCCGCGAGCGCCCGCAGACGCGGGGTCAGCAGATTCGGTGCAATTCCGAAGCCGACGGTGATAGTCCGGATGGAAGAGAACAGGAAAAAGAATGGGCGGATTGGCGTGTGCCGATCTGCGTCTTTGTCCTATCTGCCTTGGGTTTTTGTCAACTTGAAGAAACAAGGCCCAAAAATGAAAAACAAAAACACTAAATCTGACAAACAAACCCCGGACATTCGTAAAAGCTTTGACCGCATCGCCATCATACAGGCGAACTGGCACGCAGATATTGTCGGCGAAGCCGGGAAATCCTTTATAAATGAGCTGGTAAACTGCGGTTACGACCGGGATCTGTTTGATATTCACGATGTTCCCGGCAGCCTCGAAATTCCGCTGATGGCGCAGAAACTGTCACAAACCGGCCGTTATGATCTGATCATGGCGTCGGGCCTGATCGTCGATGGCGGCATCTACCGCCATGACTTCGTCGCGCAGACGGTTCTTGATGCCATGATGCGTGTCCAGCTTGATACAGGCGTGCCGATCCTCTCTGTCGTCTTGACGCCCCATAACTTCCAGGAGACGGATGCGCATCGGGAATTCTTTCGTAAGCATTTCGTGATCAAGGGGCAGGAAGCGGCGAGAGCCTGCCGCCTGACCCTCGAAAATATGCGCGGCCTCAAGGAAGTTAGGCTCGCATCGTGATGTCAGACGATACGGGACCTTTTGTCGCCCCAGTATCTGTCTTTCAGTAGCCGCTTGTAGAGTTTCCCCGTCGGATGGCGGGGAAGCTCCGCATCGAAGTCGACCGACCGCGGACATTTGACATGGCTGATATTGGCGCGGCAGAATTCGATCAGCTCCGCTTCCAGATCCTCTCCGGCAAATTTCATGTCCACGGGCTGAATCACCGCTTTCACCTCTTCGCCGAATTCCTCGTTCGGGACGCCGATCACGGCGGCGTCATAGACCTTCGGATGGGTGAGCAGCAAGTCCTCTATTTCCTGCGGATAGATATTCACGCCGCCGGAAATGATCATGTAGGTCTGCCGGTCGGTGAGGTAAAGGAAGCCTTCCTCGTCCAGATATCCGACATCTCCAAGCGTGCTCCAGCCCTTGTCGTTGAAACTCTGGGCCGTGCGTTCCGGATCGTTGTGATACGAAAAATCGCGTCCGTCCGAGAAATAGATTGCGCCCGTCTCGCCCGCCGGCAGCTCCGTCCCGTCTTCATCGACAATGTGAACGACGCCGATAATGGCGCGCCCGACGGTGCCGGGATGGGCGAGCCATTCCTGCGGCGCGACGGCGCAATAGCCGTTGCCTTCCGTACCGGCGTAATATTCATAGAGAATGGGACCCCACCATTCCATCATCTGATGCTTCACCTTCTCCGGGCAGGGGGCCGCGGCGTGAATCGCCACCTGAAGGGAGCTGACATCATATTTTTTTCGCACGTCTTCGGGAAGTTTGAGCATCCGGACGAACATGGTCGGAACCAACTGGGAATGGGTGATCTTGTATTTCTCAACCAGCCGTAAATATTCCTCCGCGTCGAAATGCTCCATGATGACGCAGGTCGCGCCAAACCGCTGTGAGCGCATGTTATAGCGAAGCGGCGCCGCATGATAGAGCGGGGCGGGGGAGAGATAGAGCGTCTTGTCCGTGACTTTGTAGCTGTTTTTCAGGATGTTGTAGAGATTGTCCTCGGTTCCGATAGGGTTGCCGATTTCCTTTGGCTTGATCCCCTTTGGCCGACCCGTCGTCCCGGACGAATACAGCATGTCGGAGCCTTCGCATTCGTCGGCAAGGGGCGTCGTCGGAAAGTTTTCAACGGCCTCTTCATAAGACGTATAGCCGGGGATCGTCCCGTCGATCATCAGCTTTTCCCCGACGTTGGGCAAGCGGTCCAGAAGCTGTGCCGCAAGGTCCGACTTGTAATGGGATGTGATGAAAATACGCGCGCCGCAGTCATTGATGATATAGGCAGCCTCTTCCACAGTCAGCCGCGTGCTGATGGCCGTGTAATAAAGCCCGGCCCGTTGGGCCGCCCAGCATATTTCGTAAAATTTCGGGTTGTTTTCAAGAATAAAGGCGACATGATCGCCAACCTTCAACCCTTTTGAGCGGAAATATTGGGCGCCTTGATTTGACCGCTCGTCAAGTTCCTTGTAGGTCGTCGTCACGCCGCTTCCGGCCATTATGATGGCCGGTTTGTCCGGCATTGTTTTTGCGAATTCACGTATATGCATAGCCTGTTTCTTTATTCTTGTTTTTTGTCGTGCCCGGCTGCGTATCAGGGTTTAGAACAGAGAATACCCGAGGAAACCATACTGTCAATTTCTGTATCGGACAGGCCGATTTCCTTCATGATTTCACGGTTATGCTCGCCGAGCCTGGGCGCATGGCGCCGGACGCGACCGGGAGATGCCGAAAATTCCGTATGTATCGCCGGGTGGGTCAGGCGCCCCTCGGTCGGATGCTCCATTGTTTGCCAGAAGCCGGTTGCTTTCAAATGCTCGTCTTCCAGAAGATCTTCCGGACCGTTGATGGGAACCGCCGGAATGCTGGCGGCATCGAGGTCGGCTAGCCATTCGGCGGATGTCCGCGTCTTGATAATGTCACTCAGCACTTCATAAACCGCATCGATATTGTCGAGGCGTGCCTCGATTTTGCTAAAGCGTGGATCCTCCATAAGTTCCGGGCGGCCGGCCATCTCGAAAAATGCGCGCCATTGCTTGTCGATATATGGGAGTACGCCGATCATGCCATCCTTGGTTTCGTAGGGATGCCGGTTCGGCGAAATCGCGCGCGGATAGCCGATTGGCCCCAGAGGCGGGTCGAAGTTGCCGCCATAAAGATGCTCAAGCATATGAAACTGCACCATGGTTTCGAACATCGGGACGTTGACCTCCTGCCCTTCGCCCGTTCGTTCCCGGTGAAAGAGGGCCATCGTCAGGGCATAGACCGCCGTGAGCGCCGTCGCCTTGTCGGCAATCACCGTCGGCATATAGCCCGGCCTTCCCATCAACTTCGATTGCGTGGCGGCAAGACCGCTTACCCCCTGAATCATGTCGTCATAGGCGGGTTTGTTTGCATAGGGTCCCTTTTGACTAAAGCCAAAGGCACCACAGTAAACGATATTCGGATTGACCGCCCGTATATCATCATAGGTAAGCCGCAGTCGCTTGATGGCCGAGGGGCGCATGTTATGGAGCAGCACATCCGCCGTTTCCACAAGCTTGAGGAATGCCGACCGGCCGTCATTTGACTTAAGATCGATCCCAAGCGCCCGTTTGTTCCGGTTGGCATTGAGATAGACGGCAGCCATTCCCGGTGAGCGGCGGGGGCCGAGATCCCGCGTCGTGTCTCCTTCCGGGCCTTCCACCTTGATGACGTCTGCCCCCATATCCCCTAATATCTGGGCGGCGTAGGGGCCCAGAAGCACCGAAGTGAGATCGATAACACGCACGCCAGTCAGAGGGCCGTCATTGGCTTTGGTCATTGGTTGCGATCCTTCAAGGAAGTTTTCTAGTAGGATTTCGGCATGCCAAGCGCCTTTTCGGCAACATAGCAAAGGACGAGTTGCGGGCTGACCGGAGCGATCCGGCAGATCATCACTTCGCGCATCAGCCTCTCAACCGTGAACTCCTTCGCATAGCCCATTCCGCCGTGGGTCATGACGGCCTGAGTGCAGGCCTTGAAACCTGCTTCCGCACCGAGATATTTCGCGGCATTGGCGTAGGTTCCGGCTTCGAGGCCCGCATCGTAATTTGACGCGGCCTTCATCGCCATCAGATAGGCGGCTTCCAGTTCCATCCAGTTCTCGGCGAGCGGATGCTGGATCGCCTGGTTCATGCCGATGGGGCGGCCAAATACCTCCCGTTCCCGCGCGTATTTGGCGGCGCGGGCGAGGGCGTTCTTGCCGATGCCGATGGCTTCGATCCCGACAAGTACCCGCTCCGGGTTCAGGCTGTGCAGGAGATAGTGAAATCCCTTGCCTTCCTCCCCGACCAGGTCTTCCGCAGGCACCGGCAGGTTATCGATAAAAACCTCGTTGGAATCGACGGCCTTCCGGCCCATCTTGTCGATCACACGGACGTCCATATGATCCCGGTTCATGTCCGTGAAGAAAAGCGACAGGCCGTCTGTCGCCTTCTTGCATTTATCTTTGGGGGTCGTTCGCGCGAGAAGCATGATCTTGTCGGCTTCCTGCCCGGTCGTTGTCCAGATCTTGCGACCGTTCACGAGATAGCCGTTTTCCGTCCGTTCCGCCCGGGTTTCAAGGGCCGTCGTATTCAGGCCCGCATTGGGCTCCGTCACCCCAAAGCAGGATTTGATTTCCCCTTTGATGAGGGGCGGGAGCCAGCGATTCTTCTGCTCCTCATTGCCAAAAACGACGATGGGATGCGGACCGAAGATGTTGATGTGGATTGCCGATGCTGCTGACATGCCGCCCGGAGACCGTGCGACTTCATGCATCATCAGCGCCGCTTCGGTAACGCCAAGGCCGGCGCCGCCGAATTCTTCCGGCATGGTGATGCCCAGCCAGCCGGCCTGAGCCATGGCGGCGTGAAAGTCGAAGGGAAAATCTCCCGTTCGATCTTTCTCGCGCCAGTAGTTGTCATCGAAACGGGCGCACAACGCTGCGACATTCTCAGAAATCGCCTGCTGCTCTTCTGTCAGCGTGAAATCCATTTACCTACTCCTTGTTGTTTTTGATATTGGCAGGAGGCCGGACTATGTCGTCGAATTCAGTTTAGCATCGTTTGCGGCAGCCAAGTAATGAGCCACGGAAAGGCGATGAACAGGGCGATCGTCAGGACATCGGCAACGAAAAACGGACCGATTCCGCGGAACACATCGGCGAGCGGTATATCCGGTCTGACGCCGTTGACCACGTAGCAGTTCAATCCGATCGGCGGCGTGATGAGGCATATCTCCACCATCTTCACGACGATGATGCCGAACCAGATCGGATCATAGCCGAGTGCGATAACGGCGGGATAGACGACCGGCAAGGTCAGCAACAGCATTCCGATGGCATCCATGAACATGCCGAGAATAGCATAGCCGCAAAGGATCAGGATGATAATGGCCGTCGGCGGCAGCGGAAGATGAAGAATCCAGTCCGCAAAAGCTTCGGGCAGCCCTGAAAATCCGAGGAAGCGGACGAAAACCAGAACGCCCCAGATGATCGAGAAAATCATCACCGACAGCTTGGCGGTTTCAAACAGCGCGTCTTTCAGTTCCTTGGTGCGCATGCCATGGAAAAAGGCCAAGATCAGGACGACGAATGCGCCGAGGGCGCCGGCCTCCGTCGGTGTCGCCCAACCGCCGTAGATCGCGCTGAAAATGATGCCGATGACGGCGACGATGGGAAGTGTGCCCGGCAGTGATCTCATTCGATCGCCAAAGGTAAAACCGCGAACGGGAGGGCCAAGCTTCGGATTGACGGTGGCGCGCCCCATAATTATCAGCGCGTAAATCAGCGCGGAAACGATGCCGGGAATGAAGCCGGCGAGCAACAACGCGCCGACTGATTGCTCGACAATAATTGCGTAGATAACCAGAATGGCGCTCGGCGGAATGAGGGACGCCAACGTGCCGCCCGCGGCAACCACGCCTGCTGCCAATCTCTTATCATACTTGTTTTCCAGCATTTCCGGAATGGCCACACGGCTGAAG
>SWBZ01001001.1_pt1 | contig 129508 bp, 126 predicted proteins | sample 4693031 | NCBI WGS metagenome assembly SWBZ01 (sample SAMN10267274, study PRJNA491770) | bioreactor metagenome | isolation source: DHS bioreactor inoculated with | place: Japan: off Shimokita Peninsula
CCCCCCCCTCTGCAAACTGAAACAACAATCTCTTCGACCTTGCGTCTACTTAAAGCTGAAGATAAGCGACCAGATCGTTCAGATCAGGGAAATTATTTGTACGACGCAGACGCAACTTCCAGAACACGACACGCCCCACCATTAAAAAACCGGGCGACGCGCCTCACGCATCACCCGGCCTTCATGTCGCTCACTCCTAGCCGCGCATCAGCGCGGCCATCAATCAAGCCGCAAAACGCTGCGCTTCGGCCCCGTAGTAATTGATATACCGGTCCGAGATCGCCTCCACCGGCAGGACCACGAACACATCCGTGGTGCCGAAATCATGGTCGATCACGCAGCCATCGCCGAAGCGGGCGCCGAGGCGCAGATAGCCTTTGACGAGGGGCGGCATGGCGGCAAGCGCCGAGCGGGTCTGGATCGCCTCCTTCGGCATCAAATCCATCGGCGCATAGCGGCTGGCGACGGCGCGCACATGCCAATCGGCCTCCACCTGGCAGAAATGCCCGAGGAAGGAGAGCGCCTCCGCATGGGCCGCCGGCACAACGCCGGGGAAGGAGGCGCAGCCCATCATCACGTCGATGCGCTTCTTGCGGCAATAGGCCCAGATGCCCTGCCACAGAAGCTCGATCGTGCGTTTGGTGCGGTAGGGCGGCAGAACGCAGGAGCGTCCAAGCTCCAGAAAGCGGCGGCCCTGGTGGCGGGCCATCAGCGTTTCGATGGCGAATTCGTCTGCGGAGTAGAATTTTCCGGCCCGGCGCGCGCCCTCCGGCGTCAGAAGCCGGTAGGTGCCGACAATGCGGTCCACATCCTCGCCCGTCAGCGCGGTGTCGAACACCAGAAGATGGTCGCACACGGCATCGAACGCATCCGCATCCCGATCGGCACTCAGCGCGCCGAGCGGCGCTTTCGCGCCCATCTCATTGTAGAAAACCCGGTAGCGAATGCTCTGGGCCGCGGCAATCTCCTCCTCGCTGCGCGCAAGGCGCACTTCGAGCGAGCCGATGCGGCCCAGAAGCGCATCCCCGGCATCGCCGGCGAGCGGCGGCCTTGCGGCCTGGTCATCGAGAGGGGCCCGGTTCAGCGTGATGCCCTGCATTGCTGATTCTCCTCCGCTTGGCGTTGACGCTGAAATAGTGGTCGCTTGCGACAGAACTATGACACTACCGTCACAGGGGGTGAGCGGCAAGCGGGTGCGCGGTCCGGGCATCGCCCCTGCTTCACCGGCAGGCCTTCTGCGGACCGCGGCCTCGCTTCTCAATGGGTCCCGTGTCGAGCCCGGAATGACGCGGTGCTTGGAGGGCGAAGGCCCACACAGCCCTCATCCTGAGCGTGGAGGCACGGCGATCCGGCGTGCGTGGAAAGACACCAACCCCTATCCCTGTCGCAACCCGCCCAATCGAACCGCTCGTTCCTCACCTACGCTTGCCCCTCACCGGAGATGAATAACGAAGCCACCTTCCCCTTCGTCATCCTCGGGCCTGACCCGAGGATCCATGCCGGTCGGCCAGAACCCGCCGCTCCGGTCACGGAATGGATCCCCGGGTCAAGCCCGGGGATGACGAGCGGGTGCGGGGAGAAGTAGGCCGTCACAGCGGGCGCCGGGCCGGTATGCCCCACCCTGTTTTCAGGCCGTGACCTGCAGCTCCAGCGCGGCCAGAAGTTCGTCAGGGTCGAGCGGCTTGGTGACAAAGCCATTGGCGCCATGGGCAAGCACGCCGCTGCGCGTCTCCTCCTGCCCGTCGGCGGTGAGAACGAGGATGGGCAGTGGCGCCAACCCGGTTTCCTCCTCGTGCCGGCGGATGGCGTTGATGGCGTCGAGCCCGTCCATCACCGGCATGTGCAGGTCCATCAGCACCGCATCGAAGCGTGTGCCCGGCGCGCTCACCGCCTCCACCGCCTCGCGCCCGTTGGAGACGAGCGTGACCCGATGCCCCGCGCGAGACAGTGTGGCGCGCGCCAGCATGGCGTTGATCTCGTTGTCCTCGGCGACCAGAATGTTGAGCCCGCCCGCGCGCCGGCCCATGGTCCCGGCATCATGCGTGCGGCCGAGCGCTTCGGCAGCCGGCCAGATGGCCTCGCCCTTGCTGCCCAAAAGCTGGCGCAGAAGCGTCCTGCCACGCACGGGCCGGGCGAGAAAGGCGCCATAGCCGCTGGCGCGAAACGCGGGAAGCCGCCCGCGCTCGGAAGGCGTGATCAGCGTCAGCGCACGATCTCCGCCCACGCCGAGCTTGTGCAGACGGGTGATCAGCGCGCCATCGTCGCTTTCAAGCGAAGCGTCGACCAGCACCGTGTTGAACGGCCGACCGCTCTCTTCGGCGAGCCTTGCCGCATCCTCCGCAGTGGCGGCGATGGCCGCGCGCCCGCCATGGACACGCACGGTCATGGCGATGGTCTCGGCCTCCTGTGCGAAGGGCGAGAGAATGACGGCGTTGATCCCTTCAAGCACGGGTTCGACGCGGCCCGCCTCTTCCGCCTCCGCGCCCAGCGGCAGGAGCACGGCAAATTCCGAGCCCTCGCCCGGCGTGCTCGCCACGCTGATCGAACCATTCATCGCGTCGACAATGCGCTTGGTGATGGCAAGGCCGAGCCCCGCGCCGCCATGGCGGCGGGTGGAGCTGCCGTCCACCTGTTCGAAATCCTTGAAAATGCGGTTGATGTCGTCCTTTTCGAGCCCGGGGCCGGAATCGGAAACGGAAATCCGCAGCGCCGGCGCACCATTCTTCTCGGCGCGCGAAACCGCGACCGTCACCCCGCCCTCGTCGGTGAATTTCAGCGCATTGCCGAGCAGGTTGATCAGCACCTGGCGCAGGCGGCCCGGATCCGCCGTGATGGTTTCGGGCACATCCGGCGCGATGTAGCAGCCAAGGCCGATGTTCTTCGCAAAGGCGCGGGCAGACAGCAGTTCGACCACGTTCTCCACGAGCTCGTTCACCGGGAGCGCCTGGGGCTCCAGTTCCAGCCGCCCCGCCTCGATCTTGGAATAGTCGAGCAGATCCTCGATCAGCGCCACAAGCGCGCTCGCAGAAGTGGATACCGCGCCCACATAGGTGCGCTGCTCGGGCGTCAGTTCCGTGTCGGCCAGAAGTGTCGCCATGCCCATAATGCCGTTCATCGGCGTGCGGATTTCATGGCTCACCGTGGCGAGGAAGCTCGATTTCGCGCGGCTTGCCTGTTCGGCGCGTTCGCGCGCGTTGATCAGCGCCGTCTCGGCCCGCTTGCGGGCGGTGATGTCGCGCGCAATGGCCCGGTGCGACACCGAATCCGCGCTGTCGTCGCGCACCGAGTGCTCGATCCATGAATACCAGCGCACCCCGCCACGCGTGTGGATCGCCACATCGGTGGAGCTCAGGCATTCGCCATCGGTGAAGGCGGCATCGGGCACGAGGCCGATATCGATGCCGAGCTGGCTCAGCGTGCGGCCCACCAGGGTGGAAGGGTCGCGGCCCAGAAGGTCTGCAAACACGCGGTTCACATAGACGATGCGGCCGCTGCGGTCTCGGTGGACGATCAGGTCACCCAGCGCATCCACCAGCCCGTGAAAGCGCTCCTCGCTTTCGCGCAGTTCCCACATGCGGTCGGCCAGTTCTTCGAGCTCGCCGCGATTGACCGCTTCGGATTCGGCCAGAACCGATGCCATGCGTCGATCCACCATGGACGCGCGAAGGGCGAGCGCCAGCGCAACGCCACCCAGTGCCAGAAGCGCCATGCTGATGAGCGGTGAGGCACCGGTCAGATGACTCAGCCCCGCAATCAGCAGAATCGCCAGGCCGATGGCCAATTCGCCATGATGCGTCGGCACGGGAAGCCGCACCGGCGCCAGCGCCGGTGGCCTGATGCGGATCCTCTTGCGCGGCTGCCGCTCCGGGGGGAGCGTCCTTGCCGGCTTCGGGTCGCCTTTGTTTTTCCCCGCCATTGTCATGGCGCAGACAATAGGCGGCGGGCATTACGGAAGCTTTTGGCTGGCCGTTCGAATTTTAGCGAATGGCTTAACTGGGCATCTCCACAACCACGCGTCCGCGCACCCTGCCCTCGATGATGTCCGTTGCAGCCGAAATCACGTCGCTGAACGGCACGACGCTTGCGATGGCGCCAAGTTTTTTGTGGTCGAGTTCTTTGGCAATGCGCTGCCAGGCCTCCATGCGCAGCTCCTTCGGCGCCATGACGGAATCAACGCCCAATAGCGAGACGCCGCGCAGGATGAACGGCGCGACACTGGCCGGCAGGTCCATGCCCTGCGCCAACCCGCAGGCCGCCACCGCGCCGCCATAGGAGGTCATGGAAAGCACATTGGCGAGCGTGTGGCTGCCCACCGCATCAATGCCACCTGCCCAGCGTTCCTTGCCGAGGGGACGGGCGGGACCGGAAAGCTCCTCCCGGTCGATGATTTCTGATGCGCCGAGCTCCTTCAGGTAATCGGCTTCGGATGCGCGTCCGGTGGAGGCGATCACGTGATGCCCCTGCCCGGCCAGAAGCGCGATGGCGACAGAGCCGACACCGCCGGCCGCCCCCGTCACCACCACCGGCCCGCGCTCCGGGTTGATGCCGTGACGCTCCAGCGCCATAACGCACAGCATGGCCGTATAGCCGGCGGTGCCCACGGCCATCGCATCCCTGGCGCTCATGCCATCGGGCAGCGGCACCAGCCAGTCGCCATTCACCCGCGCGCGCCCGGCATAGGCGCCGTAATGCGTCTCGCCCACGCCCCAGCCATTGAGAATGACCTTATCGCCCTCTTTCCAGCCGTCATGGGAGGATTTCACAACCGTGCCGGCGAAATCGATGCCCGGCACGAGGGGAAAGCGCCGCACCACAGGGGCCTTACCGGTGATGGCGAGCCCGTCCTTGTAGTTGACGGTGGTCGCCTCCACGGCGACTGTAACGTCGCCCTCCATCAGATCGTCTTCGGAAAGCTCCGTCCATTCGACGGACTGCTTCTTGTCCTCGTCGCGTGAAATCAGAACCGCTTGAAACGTGTCCGCCATCACTCACTCCGGCTGGTTACGGTCATCGATGATCGCAGACTTTGCGGCGCGGCGGACGCGAGGTCAATCCGCGCGCGTCTCGCCGCCCGTGCGGCCGCGCCGCCAGTCAAGAAACTCGTCGAGGATGACAAGTCCCGCGCCGACAGTGATGAACACATCGGCCAGATTGAAGATCGCAAACGACCAGACCGGCGTGTGGAAATAGATGTAGTCGGTGACGAAACCGTTGGTGAGCCGGTCGATGAGATTGCCGAATGCCCCACCCAGAATGAGCGCGAAGCCGAGCCGTGCCCATTTTTGGGCAGACCCCGTGCGCAATGCGAGATACCCGATGAACAGGATCACGCCTGCCATCACGAGGCTGAGTGCCATGTCGCTCATGCCGGAAAACATGGAGAAGGCAATGCCGGTGTTGCGTGAATGCAGAAGCGAGAGGAACGGCAGAAGCTCGATCCGCTCATGCAGCGGCATCATGGTCTCAACCACTTCCTTCACCACCTGATCTGCGACCGTGAAGAGCACGATCAGCAGCGCGTAGAACCCGATGGCCCGCGCGCTCATGCGTCGGCCCTTTCTTCAAGCGGCAGCGCCGCGCGCCGGATTTCATAAAGCATCACGCCCGTTGCCACGGCGAGATTGAGCGAATCCGCCCGCCCTGCCTGCGGAATGCGCACGAGCGTGTCGCAGCTTTCGGCTAGCCGGTCCGGCAGGCCCTGCTGCTCATTGCCCATCAGAAGCAGGACCGGACCCATTCTGTAATCGACGGTGCGATAGTCGACCGAGCCCTTCAGATGCGTGCCCACAACCCGGCCGGCAAAACCTTTCCGCCAGGCGAGGAACGCTTCTTCGCCCGTCCGCACGATGGGCACGGCGAAAATGGAGCCCATCGTGGCCCGGACCGTCTCGAAGGAAAACGGGTCGGTGCAGTCGCCCACGAGGATGACACCCTTTGCGCCCACTGCGTCCACGGTGCGCAGAATGGTGCCCAGATTGCCGGGATCGCGGACCCGGTCGAGCGCCACCCAGACCTCGCCGGCGGCGGGTTTTACGGTTTCAAGCCTCATTGTCTTCTGCTCGAAAACACCGACAACCATCTGCGGATTGTCACGTTTGGTGATGGTCGACAGCACCTTTTCGCTGACGATGAGAACAAGACCGCCGGATGCGACGGTGCGCGCGGCCAGCCGCTCCACCGCCTCATTGCCGCGCCCCGCTTTGGCATAGAGAAGCGTGCGGATCGTCCAGCCGGCATCGAACGCGTCGATCACCAGCTTCTGTCCCTCGGCAATGAAGGCGTGTTCGCGGTCGCGATACTTCTTCTGCGCCAGCGCGCGAATGTCCTTGATGATCGGATTGGTGAGGCTGGTGACTTCCTTCACCTGACCCGGCCTGCGCCGCTCGTTGTCATGTCCGCTCATGATGCCACCCAGCGCGAAAACAGCGAGGTGGACAGGGCGCGGCCTGCCGACTTCTCGCGAATGATCAGTTCACCCGATTCCACCCGGCCACCATCGCCGGCAAATGTGTCGCGCATCAGGGCGTGGATGGCGAAGAAGGACGCGCGGATGGAATAGGCCGTCAGCACCACTGCCAGCGGTTTGGGTGTCAGGATCGAGCGGCAGAGGTCGGCCAGATAGGGCAGATCCTCGAACAGCTGCCACACCTCGCCCTTGGGCCCGCGCCCATAAGCGGGCGGGTCGAACAGAACGATGTCATAGGCATTGCCGCGCCGCGCCTCGCGCTCGGCAAACTTCACCGCGTCCTCACAGATCCAGCGGATCGGCCTGTCGCCAAGGCCAGCCATTTCCTGGTTCTCGCGCGCCCAGCCGATCGCCTTTTTCGACGCATCCACATGGGTCACTTCCGCGCCGGCCCGGGCTGCAACCAGCGAGGCAAGCCCCGTATAGCCGAACAGGTTCAGCACCTTCACCGGGCGGCGCGCCTCGCGCACCAGCGTTTCCATATGGGACCAGTGGGTCGCCTGTTCCGGAAACACGCCCACATGACGAAACGAGGTGAAACGTCCGAGATAGTCGATCCCGTCATGGCGCATTGGCCATGTCTCGCCGAGCGGCTCCCTGGGGAAGCGCCAGCGGCCCATACCTTCTTCGTCCGTATCGCCGGTAAAGATGGCATCCGCCCTGTTCCACTCAGCCGGGCCAAGAGCGGGTTGCCAGATCGCCTGCCCCTCCGGCCGCACGATGCGGTAGGGGCCATATTGCTCAAGCTTCTGCCCGCCGCCGGAATCGAGCAGCGCATAATCATCATTCGGCAGCACTTCGAGAATGACGGGCAGGCGCTCGTCCGGCAGGGCACCGCTGCGCCGCGGCGGCGCGGGGCGCGCGCTCGGCTCGGGCTGGCGCTGCGGCTTTTCACGCGGAGCTGTCTGTTTCTTCGGGCTGCGCCGGTCATCGTTCCGGCGTTTGGCGCGCGCAGGCTTCAATCGGGTCTCCGACACTGGGCAACTATGCCCGCGCTTCTGCCACAGCCGCGCCGCGCAGGCAACAAAGCGTCAGCGAAGCTTTGGCCTGCCCGGCTAGTTTCAGGAAGGGGAATGTTTGATCTGCGGCGCATTGCTGGCGGCAGCCGCCGGAGCCTGACGCAGCTTGTCGACCTCTTTCCTGCGTTCCCGCGCGTCACGGCGGTAGCGACCCTGGCGGAACCAGGTGGCGAGGCTGCCCACCACCATTCCGAGTGCCACGGAGGCAAAAAGATAGGCGAACAGCGGCCAGTGAACGGTGAGGGCGGGATTGCCTGGGTTGAACGGGTCGATCGTGAAGGGAACCAGGGCGCGGTTGGCTACGGCCAGCGCAATGATGATCACTGCCAACGGCACGAGAACAAGTACGAGAATGATGCGGTTGGCCATTTCAACCCACTGTTAATCTGGAAGACGCTTCAGGGAAGACTTACCGGTCCTTCTCTGCGTTCAGGCGTTCGCGCAGTTCCTTGCCGGTCTTGAAGAAGGGAACCCACTTTTCTTCTACCTCAACGGACTCGCCGGTGCGCGGGTTGCGCCCCGTGCGCGCCGGGCGGTTTTTTACCGAAAACGCTCCGAAACCTCTTAATTCCACGCGGTTTCCTTCCGCGAGCGCGTCGGAAATTTCCTCGAAGATCGCGTTGACGATGTTTTCCACGTCACGCAGATAGAGATGCGGATTGCGATTGGCAATCGTCTGCACGAGCTCTGATTTGATCATGGGTTCTTTTCCGCCGCTGAGTTGCCCTGTTTGTCGCCGGTTGTCTCTGACACAAAGATGATTTTGTTTGCTTTTTTAGTCAGTCAACCTTTTCATTTCAGGTTGCCAGACCGATAGCAGACCGTCAAGGAAGATGCGGTCGGCGCCAAGCTCACGCAGGATGTCGGCACCGCCTTGCGGCACGCCCAGAAAACGCGAGGCGATCTCAGGCAGAAAAAGGCTGCTCGCCGTTTCGCGCTTCTTCCATTCGACCACGTCGAGATCGTCGCTGAGCCCCTTGGAGACCAGCCATTCCTTTGCTTCACGCTCACCGCCGAGCCCGTCCACCAGCTTGTTCTCGAGCGCCTGACGACCGGTGAAGACCGAACCGTCGGCGAGCTTCAGGACCTCGTCGCGCGAAAGCGGACGGCGTTCAGTCACGAGGTCGACGAACCAGTCATAGCTGTCGAGGATCATGGCGCGGATCATGGCGCGCGCCTCGTCGCTGGTCGGCTTGAACGGCGAAGGCTCTGCCTTGAGCGGCGAGGATTTGATCTCTTCCAGCTTCACGCCAAGCTTGTCCATCAGCCCGCTGACGTCGGGATACTGGAACAGGACGCCGATGGAACCAACGATGGAGGACTGCCGCGCGACGATGTGATCGGTGGCGCTGGCGATCATGTAACCGGCCGAGGCTGCAAGCGTGCCCACCTGAGCCGTCACCGGCTTTTCGCTGGCCAGGCGACGCACCTCTTCGTAGATCGCCTCGCCCCCGGCTGTGGTGCCGCCGGGCGAGTCGATCGTCAGGATCACGCCTTTCACCGATGGGGCTTCACGGATACGCTCGAGCCGCTCGAGCAGTTCGTCATCTTCGAAGATCGTGCCGGAAATCTTGACCTGCGCGATATGGTTCGCGGAAACGTCCACCGCGCTTCCCATGATCTGCCGTGTCGCGAACGCGATCGCCAGCACGATGAAGGCAAAGGCCACGATCCGCCAGAATGTCAGCTTGCGCCGCAATCGCCGACGGTCGATGAGTTCATCCGCTCGAATGGACATGACAGCCTCGCTTTCACCGGAAAATTCGGTCCAAATCAAGCGCCTTTTAGTGCAAAGGCCAGTTCGGAGCCACCGCCTTTGTGCAAGATTCCGCAACAAGCTCGCATCATGGGCACAAAAGCTGGAAAAATTGCGCTTAAATCATTGTCGTTAATCCAAAAATAGCCATATTGGGGTGAAAGTGAGAAGCAAGGGGCAAGTTTAGGACTTGGAGTTTTCCGGCCACGCAGTATTGGCTAGAGCATCGGACCGAAAAGTGGAATCCGGTTTTTGGATTATTCCGATGCTCCATCAATTGTTTAGATCGTCCTTTGCGCGTCTGGATGGACGCACGGAGATCTAGAGAGGGGTCGGCGACGGTGTTCCGCCGACATACGGATGGTACGTTCCCAATCGGAACGATGCTGGCTGTATCCGGGAAGGGCCACGCCCAGGCGGCCGAGTGACCGACTTGAGTAACCGGCTGCGGAACACGCGGAAAAATATGATGAGCAATCCTGTCAACAGCGGCGCCGGTACGGCGAAGAGCGGGCGCGGCGAGGCAATCCGCAGCAGCGAACGCGGTGTGGAAGCCTTTGAACAGGCATCACGCCATTCGCAGCGCGTGCGACTTCTCAAACGCGTCCTCCCCGCGGCGGCGCTTGTCATCACCGTCGTGTTTGCCGGATATTCCTACATCTTCTCGGGCACGCGCGGCGCCATAGATCTGGCGAGCGCGTCGATCGAGGGCGGTTCGCTGGTCATGTCCAGCCCGGAGCTGAACGGTTTCACCAATGACGATCGCCCTTACAAGATGACCGCCGAGCGCGCGCGTCAGAAGCTGGGCGGCGAGGATGTCATCGAGCTTGAGGGCATTCGCGCCCATGTGCCGGTCGACGCCGACAATTTCGCCACGATCCAGGCAAGCGACGGCATCTACGATCGCGGCAACAACCGTCTGGACATCACCAGCAAGATTTCGCTACGCACCACTTCCGGCATTGTTGCGACCCTCGATTCCGCCGAAATCGACATCGAAAAAAGCAACCTCACCTCCTCCAAGCCCGTGGAAATCGAGCTTGACGGAACGAAGATTGCAGCCGATTCCTTCGCGGCGGAAGACGGCGGTAAAGTGTTTGTATTCGATAAACGCGTTCGCGTTACAATCGACCCGTCGCGGCTTCGCGAAACAGCGTCGGCAACGGGAAACTGAACCACGGTCACCGGCGCGATGGCCAGGCAATGGAGAGGAACACAATGCGCATCGGAAGCTTTTCAAGGCTCGCCTCTGGCGTGCTCCTTCTGGCGGGATTGTCTTCTGCCGCTTTTGCGCAGGATTCCCAGAGCCGCCTGACGGGCCTCCAGCTTTCCGGCGACAAGCCCATCCAGATCGAGAGCGAACGCCTCGAGGTGCGCGAGAGCGAGAATGTCGCGGTCTTCTCCGGCAATGTCTCCGTCGTGCAGGGGCCAACCCTGCTCAAGGCCGGGCGCATGAAGGTCTACTATCTGAAGGATGGCGGTTCGGCCGCCACCGGAAGCGCGAATATCGACCGGCTCGAAGTGGACGGCAATGTCTACGTGAAATCTGAGAACCAGGTCGCCACCGGCGACAGCGCCACGTTCGACATGGCGACCGAGGTGCTCGTCCTGTCCGGCAAGGAGGTTGTCCTCTCGGAGGGCGAGAACGTCATCGTCGGCTGCCGTCTCACCGTGCAGATGAAGAATGGTCAGGCAAAGCTCGATGGCTGCAAGGGCGGCAGTTCGGGCGGCCGCGTGAAGATGCTCCTCACCCCCGGCTCCCAGAACAGGCAGTAATCCGCGTTGATTTCCAAGTTGCGTAAGAAGCGGGCGGCGAAAGAGCCCGCCGCAGAGAATCCGGCGAGCGGCAAGCTGCCCAATTACAAGGGCACGCTTATCGCGCGCGGCCTGACCAAGGCTTACAAGGGCCGCCAGGTCGTCAGCGGGGTTTCCATCGGTGTGCGCGCGGGCGAGGCCGTGGGTCTGCTCGGTCCCAACGGCGCCGGCAAGACCACCTGCTTCTACATGGTCACGGGTCTCGTTCCCGTGGATCAGGGCACGATCCATATCGACGGGCACGACGTGACCGGAATGCCCATGTATCGCCGCGCGCGGCTCGGCATCGGCTACCTGCCGCAGGAGGCCTCCATCTTCCGCGGCCTCACCGTCGAGCAGAACATCCGCGCCATCCTCGAAGTGGTCGAGCCAAGCCGCAAGGAACGCGACAAAAACCTCGATGCGCTGCTTGAGGAATTCAACATCGGCCATCTGCGCAAATCGCCCTCGGTTGCGCTTTCGGGTGGCGAACGGCGAAGGCTGGAAATCGCCCGCGCGCTCGCCAGCCGACCCAACTTCATGCTGCTCGACGAGCCGTTCGCCGGCATCGACCCCATCGCCGTGACCGATATTCAGCAGCTCGTGCGCCATCTCACCGCGCGCGGCATTGGCGTTCTGATCACCGATCACAATGTGCGCGAGACGCTGGGATTGATCGACCGGGCCTATATCATTCATGCCGGCCAGGTGCTCACGCACGGACGGCCCAACGACATTGTCGGCAATGCCGATGTGCGCCGTCTTTATCTCGGCGAAGGTTTCACCCTTTAGCCATCTGCCTCTTTCAGCTTGACAAGCAAAAGTCGGGCCAATTGAATCCGGTTTTCTCCCGGCACCCCTGCCGGGCGCAATCGGGGCTCATGTGATGGTGCTTGCGCCAAAACTCCATCTGCGTCAGACGCAATCGCTCGTCATGACGCCGCAACTGCTGCAGTCGATCAAGCTGCTGCAGATGACGCATCTGGAGCTTGAGCACTTCCTCGATGCCGAGATCGAGCGCAATCCGTTGCTGGAACGCGGCGAAGACAATGCCGAGGAACACGCCGAAACCTGGCAAAATGAGCCGGAACCGCGCGAAAACACAGCCGAATCCATATCGGACAAGCTCGATTCCTCGCTGGAAAACCTGTTTCCTGACGATCCGGGCACGCAGGAGCGCATCAGCGCCGATCTTTCGGCGCAGTGGAAATCGGCGGGCGGCAACGGGCTTCAGAGCGGCAGCGGGACGGCCTTCGACCTGGAAAGCACAACGGCCGCCACCCCAACCCTGCGCGACCACGTCAACGGCCAGATTGCCCTGGCCTTCACCGATCCGGCGCAGTTGCTCATCGCCCATGAACTCGCCGATGGCCTGGACGAGGCGGGCTATCTCAGCCTAGGCACCGAAGAACTTGCGCAGCGCGTCGGCGCGACCCGCGAAGCCGTCAATGCCGCGCTCTCCACCTGCCAGACCTTCGATCCGCCCGGCATCTTTGCGCGCGATCTGGCCGAGTGCCTCGCCCTCCAGCTGATCGCACAGGATCGCTACGATCCGGCGATGAAGGCGATGGTGGAGAATCTGGAGCTTCTGGCCAAACGCGACTTCCGTACCCTTGGCCGCCTGTGCGGCGTCGATGCGGAAGACCTCGCAGACATGCTGTCGGAAATTCGCGCGCTCGACCCCAAGCCCGGTATGGCATTCTCGGGCGGCACCGCAGACCCGGTCGTGCCCGACATCGTCGTCAGGGCGGCAAGCGATGGGAGCTGGGCGGTGGAACTCAATCCCGAGACCCTGCCACGCGTTCTCGTCAACGAGCCATACTACGCGCAGGTTTCCAGCCAGGCCCGCGAAGGGGAGCGCCAGTTCCTGAGCGAATGCCTGCAAAGCGCCAACTGGCTCGCCCGCAGCCTTGACCAGCGGGCAAAGACCATCCTCAAGGTTGCATCCGAGATCGTGCGCCAGCAGGACGCATTTCTGGTTCATGGCGTCAGCCATCTGCGGCCGCTCAATCTGCGCACCGTGGCAGAAGCCATCGGGATGCATGAATCGACCGTCAGCCGCGTGACCGTCAACAAATACATGATGACCCCGCGCGGAACCTTCGAGCTGCGGTATTTCTTCACATCGGCGCTCGGCTCCGCGTCGGGCGGCGACGCGCACTCCTCGGAATCCGTGCGCGATCGCCTTCGCGCCCTCATCGATGCCGAGGAACCATCAGCCGTGCTTTCCGACGACACCCTTGTGGATATGCTGCGCGAAGAGGGCATCGATATCGCCCGCCGCACCGTGGCCAAGTACCGGGAAGCGCTCAATATTCCCTCTTCAGTACAGCGCCGCCGCGAGAAGAAGATGCTGGCGGCTGCAGGCACGCGCGCCTGATTGCGCCTGCGGTTGAATTGACAAGGGCGACGGAAGCCACTAGAAGCCCGCCCGCATGGACTACCAGGCCTTGAGAGCCTTCGACTTTTGTCCGCAGTGCCAGCAACCGAAGAAGGGATACGCGGCCGACTTACATCACAATCCGCCGCGGCACCTTGTACATGCAAGCCACACGTATAAACTCGATTCGTTCGGTGTCTGATCAGGAAAGGTCTGTTTTCAGATGAGCTTACGTATTTCCGGAAAGCATATGGACATCGGCGAAGCGTTTCGCTCGCGTATTGAGGAGCGGATCGGCGAAGCCGTCGACAAGTATTTCGATGGTGGGTTTGCCGGTCGCGTGACGGTTGAAAAGTCGGGTTCTCGTTTTGCCGCCGATTGTATGATCCATCTCGACACGGGCATGGTGTTGCAGGGCACTGGCCAGGCGCAGGAGCCGCAATCCGCTTTCGATGCTGCCGCCGAGCGCATCGAAAAGCGTTTGCGCCGCTACAAGCGCCGGCTGAAGTCCCACAACAACGGCCAGACTGTCGATCCGATGGACATTGCGTATCGCGTCATGGCGCCGGTGGCCGAAGATGAAGAAGAGGTCCCGGAAGATTACGCGCCCACCGTGGTCGCCGAATCGAAGATGGCTCTGCAGACCATGTCTGTCGCCTCCGCCGTCATCGAGCTCGACACCAAGGACAATCCCGTCTTCGTGTTCCGCAATGCCGGAAACAACGAAGTGAACATTGTCTACCGCCGCGCCGATGGAAACATCGGCTGGATCGATCCGTCGGCAGTGGCAAGCGCATAGGTTCCGTGCCAGCCTCAGCGCCGGTCATGCAGCATGACCGGCGAACAGACAAAGCAGAGGATGCATAGACATGGATCTGAGCGATCTGATCGACCAGAAGGCCGTGATCCCCGCCCTGAAGGCCAATTCGAAGAAGCAGCTCCTGCAGCTTCTGGCCGAAAAGGCCGCCGCAGTGACCGGCCTGCCGGAACGCGAAGTCTTCGATACCATTCTGCAGAGAGAACGCCTGGGCTCCACCGGCGTCGGCAATGGTGTCGCCATTCCGCACGGCAAACTGCCCGGCATCGACCGTATCACCGGCGTGTTCGCACGCCTGGAGACTCCGGTCGATTTCGAGGCCATCGACGACCAGCCCGTCGATCTCGTTTTCCTGCTTCTTGCGCCCGAAGGGGCCGGTGCCGATCACCTCAAGGCGCTGTCGCGCATCGCACGCGTTTTGCGCGATGCCGACAACACGGCCAAGATTCGCGGCACCAAGGACGCGGCCGCCATTCACAGCTTCCTGTCGCAGACACCGGCTTCCAACGCCGCCTGAACGTTCAGCGCTTTTGGCGGCAGGACCATCGGTCCTCTTCGTGGACGGCCTTCTCACATGGAGAGGGCCGTTTCCTTTTCGACGACCGGTATCTGGTGAAACGGATTGGCCGGATCGTTGCCGCGGCGAATGTGCATGCGCCGTTCGGCAAGATCCATCGCGATCGTGCAGACCGTGCCCTTGCGGCCAAGGAACCCTTCGCTGTCCCTGTAGGGTGCCAGGATCGCGTGCTCGGAGTGCTCCTGATCGGAAAGAACCGATTTGAGCCGTGCAAGGTCCGTCGGCGAGCCGGGAACCGTCAGGGCGCGGATGCGGTCGAGCCGTGCTGTCGAATTTTCCAGCAATTCGGCATCCACAGGCGCATCGCAGGTCAGGTAGTGGTTGGTGTGGGTCGTGGCAGTGCCCCCTGCCTCCATACGCCGCGCGGCATCACCCTCATATTCGATGTTGATACCGCGCCCGTCCGCACCTGCGACCAGCAGGTTCAGCGACCGGCCGGTGCCGGCACGCTCAAGCGTTTCTTCCACTTCTGCCCAGGATCCCGCGTCCAGAAGGGCGCGCAGGAGCACGTGCGAGGGCAGGCCATTTGTCGGTTTCGGCGTGGGCAGAAAATTGAGACACACGCAGAAACCCGCATCGTTGAGCCCGACCTTTGCCAGAATGCCGGGCTCTGTCATGGTCAGGAAACGCCTGCCCCGCTCATCCTCGGAACGGATCAGAACGACCAGATCCTCAAGCTTTTCGGACCAGTCCCAGTTTTGACCCGCAAAAGGCGTTCCGGTGTATTGCACCACCGTGCATTCAGAGGCCGAAAGGGCCGCAAGCAACTCGCTGCGCGCATTGAGCGCGTAGACCCATAACGGATCGACCTCGGCGCCCTCGGCGATCCCTTCGATTTCAGCCGCGTAGTGGGGATCGAACGCGCCGATGACGCCGCGAAAATGAGCAGCCACCCGAAGCAGTTCTTCGTCGGGCCGCGCGAAATACGCCCTGTAAATGGAAAGCGTACGGTCAATCCGCTCGCCAAAGGCAGCGCCTATCTGCCGGCCCCGTTCCTCCGGTCTGCCCCAAACGTCGATCAGTGGAAATCTGGTTTTGCTGGCCGGCATGGCCTCCCCTCCAATCCTGGTGCGCGAAAGGCGCGGCTGCCATTGCCTGGAAGATCGGCTCTGCTGTCAAGACCCGGAAACGCTCCGGGGTCAGATATGCGTCAGGGCGCGCGGTCACCCACGCACCCTGAAACTCTTGTTCAATGCCCCTGCCTCAGTGGAGGCTGACGGTTTCCAGATCGTTCTGCATCGCGCCTGCGAGCGCTGCGTCGCGTGCATCGGCCAGCAGGATCGGCTGTCCATCGGCCCCGAAAAGCGCCCATAACCGTGTGCCTGGCTTCAGGTCCGGCATGCCGGGGAACTTTCCCTGCAGATCCTCGGCGTCCATTTCGCGCATGTAAGCCACTGCGCCTTCGCCGATATGGGCAAGCTGCTGCTGGGTAATCGCGAATTTGTGCTCATGTTCGGTCATGCAAGCCTCCTTAGCGCAGGCGTTTCCCTATGAAACCAACCCGCTGAAGAGCCCAAGGTTCCGAAACGGGTCAGCCCGTCCGGTTTCCTCCCGAATAAGACCAGTATGTCAGTCTTTCACGGAAATGTTTATTTTTTGTACCAGCCGTTCCGGTTCGGGGCGGTCGAGATCGATGGAAAGAAGGCCGTTTTTCAGTTCGGCATTCAGAACCCGCATCCCTTCCGCCAGCACGAACATGCGCTGGAACTGGCGCGCGGCGATGCCGCGGTGCAGATACTCACGCTCGCCTTCATCGGCCTGCCGGCCACGAATAATGAGCTGGTTCTCTTCCGTCGTGACATCCAGATCATCAGCGCTGAAACCTGCCACGGCCAGCGTAATGCGCAGCGTCACGCCCTGTTCGTTCTCCGCGCGGATGCGCTCGATATTGTAAGGCGGGTAGCCATCGCCCGATTTCGCAATGCGCTCGAGCGTTTTTTCCATACTGTCGAACCCAAGTAGAAGCGGATTCGAAAAAGGAGTCATACGCGTCATTTAAACAGTCCTCAAAGAGCGACGTGGATAGAGAAAAACCCGGTTGGCATTTTCCTCTTCTCAACTGATATGGTCGCTCAAAACCCGCGTTTCAAGCATTCTGGAGCAACTGCATGGCGGCAGCGCGCAAGATTATTATTGACACGGATCCCGGCCAGGACGATGCGCTGGCCATATTACTGGCGCTGGGCAGTCCGGAGCTGGATGTGCTTGGCATCACCGCCGTTGCCGGCAACGTTCCGCTGGCCTTAACCGAGAAGAATGCACGCAAAATCTGCGAACTGGCCGGCAAACCCGGGACGAAGGTCTTCGCGGGCGCAATCCGCCCGCTGGTCCGCGATCTGGTCACCGCTGAACATGTTCACGGCCGCACCGGGCTCGATGGCCCGGACCTGCCGGAACCTGAAATGCCCCTGCAGGAACAGCATGCGGTCGATTTCATCATTGAGACCCTGATGGCGCATGAAGAGGGCGAAATCACCCTGTGCCCCCTCGGCCCGCTCACCAACATCGCACTCGCGCTCAACCGAGAGCCGCGCATCGCCTCCCGCATCCGCGAAATCGTGCTGATGGGGGGCGGTTTCTTCGAGGGCGGCAACGTCACGCCCGCTGCCGAATTCAACATCTATGTCGATCCGCATGCTGCCGATGTGGTGCTGCGCTCCGGCGCTCCCGTGGTCATGATGCCGCTCGATGTCACGCACAAGGCGCTCACCACCCGCAGCCGCATTGCAGCCATTCGCGATCTGGGAACGAAGGTCGGGGACGCCTGTGCCGAGCTGCTGGAATTTTTCGAGCGTTTCGACGAGGAAAAATACGGCACCGACGGCGGCCCGCTGCACGATCCCTGCGTGATCGCCTATCTGCTCCAGCCCGACCTCTTCAGGGGCCGAAACTGTAATGTCACGGTGGAGACGGGCTCCGAACTCACCATGGGCATGACGGTGATCGACTGGTGGCAGGTGACTGAACGGTCGAAGAACGCCCTCGTAATGCGCGACATCGACGCTGACGGCTTCTTCAAGCTTCTGACAGAACGGCTCGCGCGGTTATAAACCGCGCCGCCGATGAAGAGCACACTTATGCGAGTGCCGCGTCGACATCCTTGCGTAGCGGGATGGCCGGCTGCGCGCCCGGCTTCAGGCAGGCAAGCGCTCCGGCCACCGTTGCCTGCCGCAGTGCGGTTTCAAGGCCCAGCCCCCCGGACAGCGCTGCAGCCAGATAGCCGCAGAAAGTGTCACCCGCACCGACAGTATCGACGGGAGCGATCTTCATCGAAGGGCAGGTGACGAAGTTGTCAGGCGTCGCAGCCCACGCGCCCTCGCCACCCAGCGTCACAATGACGGTGCGGCCTGTTTTCGCGGCGAATGCCTTCATGCGCGCGCGGCGATCCTCGCCGTCAAGCCCGAGCGCATCGGCGTAGAGATCGAACTCGGTCTCGTTGGCGACAACATAATCGGCCACTGCGAGGAGGTCCCTCGCCTCTGGCCGATAGGGCGCCGTGTTGAGAATGGAAACCGCTTCGGCTTTACGCGCAGCCTCTATCGCGGCGGCCACCGTCTCGATGGGAATTTCGAGTTGCAGGAGCACGTGGTTTCCGGCTGCGAGCGCTGCCTGCGCCACATGCCCCGGCAGAACGTCGGCATTGGCGCCCGGCACCACGGCAATGGTGTTTTCACCTTCCCGATCAACGAGGATGTGGGCCGTTCCCGTGGCGCTTTCGGCCTGATGTACGGCAGAGAGATCGACGCCCGCCGCTTTCAGAAGCTCCAGTGCCTCGCCGGCAAACGGATCGTTGCCCACGGCGCCGACAATGCGGGTATGCGCGCCGGCACGTCTGGCGGCCAGCGCCTGGTTTGCCCCCTTGCCGCCCGGGGCGGTGACGAACGTGTCGCCAGGCACCGTCTCGCCCGGCTTGGGCAGACGGTGAACGGTTGCGATCAGGTCGAGATTGATGGAACCGATGATGACGATCAAGGCACACTCCCACGCAGATTCGCAGGGAACCTAGACCATTTTGCAACACGGTGGAATCCACCGGTACTCCAACAGGAACAGCCGCATCAATCGGCCTGAGAGAGTTGCCCGGCCTCCCAGCCAAGGATGGCGCGCTTGCGGGTCAGACCCCAGTGATAGCCCGTAAGGGCACCGGATTTGCCGACCGCGCGATGGCACGGCACCACGAAGGAAACCGGGTTCGCTCCCACCGCCGCGCCAACGGCGCGCGACGCCGTGGGCTTGCCGATCCGCTCGGCGATATCGGAATAGGCGCAGGCCCGGCCCATCGGGATCTTCAAAAGCGCATCCCACACCCGCACCTGGAAATCCGTCCCGATCAGCACCACACGCAGCGGTTCTTCCGCGCGCCAGCGCGACGGATCGAACACCCGCGCCGCATAGGGCGCGGTGGCCGCCATGTCTTCCTCGTAATCGGCGTTCGGCCAGCGTGACGCCATATCCTCGAATGCCGCGCGCTCATCGCCCGGATCGCAGAAGGCAAGCCCCGCCAGACCGCGCTCCGTGACCATGACCAGCGCCTGACCGAAGGGCGAGAGATGAAAACCGTAGCGCATGGTCAGGCCCGCGCCCCGCGCCTTGTATTCACCGGGCGAAATCGCCTCATGCGTTACAAACAGGTCATGCAGACGCCCCGGTCCTGACATGCCGAGCTCCAGTGCCGCGTCGAGCAGCGGCATGCCCGAATCGAGCAGTCTGCGGGCGTGATCGAGTGTCACCGCCTGCAAAAACGCCTTGGGCGAAAGCCCCGCCCATCGGGTGAACAGCTTTTGCAGGCCGGTCGGCGTATCGCCCACTTCACCGGCGATTTCCTCCAGCGAAGGCTGGTCCCGATAGTCGAGGCTGATTTTCTCGATCACCCGGCGCACGACCTCGTAGTCGCTGCCTTCCGGCGTCACATCGCGTTGCAACAGGGCTGTCTGCACGTTCATGGTCTAAACTCCCGGCACCCGCCTTTGCGCTGGTGCCACATGACATCTTTCCTGAGCATGACCATGCCGCGTTTCGGGCCAGTCAACCACCCGTTTCCTGCCAAGTTCACCGGCCCCTGGCGGTGGCGAGCGCCTCTCCGAAAGCGGCGGCGAAACTCTCCCGGTCGTCCGGGTTCAGGAAACTGCCGAGGGCCACGCGTTTGCCGCGCATCTCCACGGCCATGCCGGTGATGCCGATCTCATCGTGCCGGTCGATGCGAAACCGCGTCCAGAACGGGTTGAAATGGTGCTCCTCGGCCTTGCCCGAGGGCGGCACCTTGCGAATGTCGAGACTGGTGCGCGACAGCCGCACTTCCTCGCGCACACGGGCGGCGCGATAGTTCAGCCGGAAGGCCACGTAGATCGCCAGAATGTCGAGCCCGAAGAAACCGAACACCGGCCAGGCGCCGAGCTTCAGGAACACCGCACCGATGGTCAGCCAGACGAGCAGCAGAACGGCCATGAGAATTGTAAAGCCGCGCGTGCTCAGCGAGCGGTACGGCGTCAGCAACGCCTGAAAGACGGGAGCGTCTGCACTGTTTGTTTCGGCCATGATCCCGATTATAGAAGGCCCATGGAAAAGCCCAAGAAGAAAATTGCCGCGGCCCGCAAAACCGTCCGCTCCCGCAAACGCAAAACCGTCTATTCGCCCGAGGAGATCCACGAGATTTTCCGTCGCTTCTCGGTTCAGCGGCCAGAGCCGAAAGGCGAGCTTGAGCATGTGAATGCCTTCACGCTTCTTGTTGCGGTGGTGCTATCGGCGCAGGCGACAGATGCGGGCGTGAACAAGGCGACGCGCGATCTCTTCAAGGTTGCCGACACGCCGGAGAAGATGCTGACACTCGGCGAGCAGAAGGTCGGCGAATACATTCGCACCATCGGGCTCTGGCGCAACAAGGCGAAGAACGTCATCGCGCTCAGCGAGGCGCTGATCCGCGATCACGGATCGCAGGTGCCCGACAGCCGCGAGGCCCTCGTCACCCTGCCGGGCGTGGGCCGCAAGACGGCCAATGTGGTGCTCAACATGTCGTTCGGTCAGCCCACCATGGCCGTCGACACGCATATCCTGCGCATCGGCAATCGCATCGGCCTTGCCCCCGGCAAGACGCCGGAGCAGGTGGAGGATACGCTGGTGAAGATTATCCCGGCCGAATTCATGCGCCACGCCCATCACTGGCTGATCCTGCACGGGCGCTATGTCTGCAAAGCGCGTAAACCCGATTGCCCGGCCTGCGTCATCGCTGACATCTGTAAATCGGCAGAAAAGACAAGCGAAATTCCCGCTCCGCTGGTGGAGCTGGCGCCGCAGGCCTGATCGCTCGCTTCGACTACCCGCGCAGCTCTGCACTTTGCCCAGCGCGGGCTGCATCTTCCTGCGAGATCATCTTGTGCAGATGAACCATCATGGCTGCGGCGAAAAGCGGTGTCAGCAGGTTGAGGATCGGCACGGCGAGGAACCCCGCGATAACGAGACCGGCCAGAAAGATCGTGCCCGCATGGCGGCGGCGCAGCGCCTTGGCCTCCGGCTCGCTGCGAAAACGCATGGCGGCAAACTCGAAAAACTCACGCCCAAGCAGATAGCCGTTCACCAGAAAGAAGGCGAGAATGTTGATGCCGGGTACAAGAAGCAGGAACAGCGCGACAATATTGCCGAGAATGACAACGCCGAAAAACTTGATCGAGCTGGCGATGGCCGGCCCCAGCGGCAGCGCCCTGCCCGGCGGGTCCTGCGGATAATCTTCCTTCTCGACAACTTCGGCCACGTCATCCAGAAAAAGACCTGCAATCACGGCGGTTACCGGGCCGATCAGGAGCGCGAGCCCTGCGGCCAGGCCCAGACCCGCAGCAATCAGCGCCACGAAACTCATCCAGCCGAGCCAGGAAGGCAGATCGGGAAAGATCGCGTCAAACCAGGGCAGCGCGATATATTCGAACAGCTCCTTTACCCCAAGCCACACGCCCAGGAGCACCAGCAATGTCAGCCCGAGCGTCTTGAAAAACACGCTGCGGAACTCACTGGAGAAAAGACGGCTGATGGCAGCGCGGGCCGCGTCGAATATCATGCGGGTTCAGGGCCTTTCGAGGTTGTCTGCCGTTTCGAGATAGGAACCCTTTCGGGTCGGCGCAAGGCGATCGCTTTTCACCGGTGGCTTGCAAATCGCGCCCAAACCGCTAAACCGCCCGGAGTCTTAATCCCAAAACGCTTCCCTTGCATATCTGGAGATCTGAACTTGAGCGAATATGACGTGCTGTGCATCGGCAACGCCATTGTCGACATCATCGCCCGCTGCGACGAAGCGTTTCTGGAAGAAAACAACATCATCCGTGGGGCGATGAACCTGATCGACGTCGATCGCGCCACGCTGCTTTACGACCGCATGGGGCAGGCCATCGAGGCCTCCGGCGGCAGCGCCGGAAACACGGCAGCCGGCATCGCCAGCCTTGGCGGCAAATCCGCCTTCTTCGGCAAGGTCTCCAACGACACACTCGGCGAAATCTACGCGCACGACATCCGCGCGCAGGGCGTGGCCTTCGATACGAAGCCGCTCATGGGCCACCCGCCGACAGCGCGGTCGATGATCTTTGTCACGCCTGATGGCGAGCGTTCCATGAACACCTATCTCGGTGCCTGCGTGGAACTCGGCCCCGAAGACGTCGAAGAAGACAAGGCCAGCGGCTCGAAAGTGACTTATTTCGAGGGCTACCTGTGGGATCCGCCACGCGCCAAGGAAGCGATCCGCATGACCGCCGACGCGGCCCATGCTGCGGGCCGTGAAGTGGCCATGTCTCTGTCCGATCCATTCTGTGTCGACCGCTATCGTGACGAATTCCTGGAGTTGATGCGCTCGGGCCGGGTCAACATCGTCTTCGCCAATGAGCACGAACTGCTCTCGCTTTATCAGACCGCATCGTTCGACAGCGCTCTGGAGGCAATCCGCAGGGACACCCGTCTGGCAGTCGTCACCCGCTCCGAGAAGGGCTCGATCATCATCACGGATGACGAGACGATCCCCGTCGAAGCCATCCAGATCCACGAGCTGGTGGACACCACCGGTGCCGGCGATCTCTACGCTGCAGGCTTCCTTTACGGCTACACGAACGGGCACAGCCTGCGCGACTGCGGCCGTCTCGGCTCGTTCGCCGCCGGTCTCGTGATCCAGCAGATCGGCCCACGCCCGCAAAAGGATCTGCGCTACGAGGCGCAGCAGGCCGGTCTACTCTAGTTCCTCGGGCGGCCGGCCGGGCCGCGACCGGTAGCGCGGGATTGTCCAGCCAAATCCGAGAGCTCCGCCGCGCACCAGAAATGCAGCGGTGACAGCGATCAGGGCTGCAACCGCCCCCTCAACTCCGGCAAGGTCGGCCACGGTGAACACACCCGCGCCGACAAGAGCGGCCGTGACATAGACCTCGGGTCTCAGGAGCACCGAGGGTTCACCGGCCAGAACATCGCGCAGGACGCCGCCGAACGTGGCCGTTAGCATGCCGGTGACCAGTGCGACGATGGCCGATCCGGAAGCCTCAAGTCCCTTGGCAGCACCAAGCACTGAGTAGGCCGCGAGGCCGGCTGCATCCAGCCACAGGAGCAGCCGGTATCGATACTCCACCAGCGGCGCAGCGAAGAAGACCAGCACCGCAACCGCGGCGCAGACGATGATGTAAATGTGATTTTCGACCCAGAAGACCGGCACACCAAGCACAAGGTCACGCAGCGTGCCGCCGCCGGTGCCCGTCACCCCGGCGAGAAAGACAAAGCCGATGAGGTCGAGTTCTTTGCGCGAGGCGGCAAGCGCCCCTGTCGCCGCGAACACGGCCACGCCGGCATAATCGAGAAGCTGAATCAGATCCATCTGGCCCTCCACACTCTGGATAGCCGAAGGGCCGATGAATAGGAAGTAAGCAGCGACCTGACTGTCGCTGCCATGCCTTCAGAACCGGGGCAGCGGTTTTGATGTCAGGCGTCGCGCTCGGCCTGTGGATTGGGTGGACCGGGTTCGGCGGCGACATTCTCGCCGTTCTGTACAGCACCCGCCTTGGGGCCGCCCTTGGCGACACCCACCATGGCCGGGCGCAGAACACGCTCGCCGATCACATATCCCTGCTGCACCACCTGAACGACGGTGTTTTCAGGGGTTGCCGGATCCGGCACTTCGAACATCGCCTGGTGAAAATGCGGATCGAAGCGCTCGCCCTTGGGGTCGATCTGCTTCACGCCATGGCGCTCCAGCGTGGAGAGCATGGAGCGCTCGGTCATCTCGACGCCTTCCATCAGCGAGGAAAGGCCGCTGTCAGCGGTAGCGCGAGCCTCCGCCGGCACCGCCTCGAGCGCACGGCGCAGATTGTCCGAAACCGTCAGCATGTCGCGGGCAAATCCGGCGATCGAATAGCTGCGCGCTTCGGTAACATCGCGCGCGGTGCGCTTGCGCAGGTTTTCCATCTCGGCGGCGAGGCGAAGGGCGCGTTCCTTCAGCTCCTCGTTTTCCTTGGCCAGCCTTACCAGGACGTCTTCTTCCGAAACCGCCTCTTCGCCGGCGTTCTCCTCGAACGCCTTCACGTTCGGGTCCTCTGCCGCTTCGGTTCTGGCCTGTTCGTTGTCCTTAGCCTGATTGGTCATGTCAGTCCGTCTATGGTTTTAGAATTGTTCGAATATTGCGCCCGATATCGAGGTTCGCGTCGGCAAAATCAAGGGGTGGCCTGATGCTTGGTCCGGTGAGTTCTCCCCCGCCAGTCTCAATCAGCGCAGCAAACGCCCCACGATCTGCGCCGTATAGTCCACCATCGGCACAATGCGGGCGTAATTCAGCCTGGTGGGGCCGATAACGCCGAGCGCACCGATCACACGCGATTCCTGGTCGCGATAAGGCGCCACAACGAGTGACGAGCCGGAGAGCGAGAAAAGACGATTCTCCGAGCCAATAAAGATGCGCACACCGGACCCCTCTTCAGCCATGTCGAGAAGCTGGATCAAACCTTCTTTGGTTTCCAGATCTTCGAACAGGCGCCGCAGGAGTTCCAGATCAGCTTCGGCCGTCAGGTTTTCAAGCAGATTGGCCCGCCCACGCACAATCAGCCGCGCCGGCTGGCCGCTTTCGGCGCCCGCCCAGACGGCAAGCCCCTGCTCCACAAGCTCCTGCGACAGCGTGTCGAGTGCGGCGCGCGTTTCCTCCTGCAGACGCGAGAGTTCGGCCCGCGTTTCGGCCAGTGTGCGGCCACGAATATGCGCATTGAGGAAGTTCGAGGCCTCGTGCAGTTGCGATATGGTGACACCCTCGGGAAGGTCGATCACGCGGTTCTCCACGTCCCCGTTCTGCGAAACGAGAATGGCCAGCCCCTTGCGCGGCTCCAGCTGCACGAATTCGATGTGCTTGAGCGCCGCTTCGGACTTGGTTGCAAGAACAACACCCGCCCCGCGTGAAAGCCCGGAGAGAAGCTGGCTTGCCTCAGTCAGCATATGATCCAGCGAATGCCCGCTGCTCGATGCCTTGACCTGCGTTTCGATGATGCGGCGCTCATCATCGGAAAGATCGCCGATCTCCATGAACGCATCGACGAAAAAGCGCAGCCCCTGCTGCGTGGGCATGCGACCGGCAGAAACATGCGGGGCATAGATGAGCCCCAGATGCTCAAGATCGCTCATCACATTGCGGATGGTGGCCGGGGAAAGCTGCGTCGACAGAATGCGCGAAAGATTGCGCGAGCCGAGCGGATCGCCATCTCTCAGATAGGTTTCGACGATAACCCGAAAAATCTCGCGGGACCGGCTATCCAGCGATTGCAGCGCGTGTTCCTGAAATTCTCTGTCCAAGACCGGTTTCGTCATTCACGACCTCTGATCAGCTGAATATAAGCGCGGCCAGTATGAAAACAACAGTCTTCTTTGTTTGTATGTGGCCGGTTTTCCGCCGGTTTCCGGAATTCCTTTGCGTTCGTGAATGCGTAAAGTTACAAGCCGCCGATACTTGATAACTCTGGAGAGAACCGCCCATGCGCCCGTCCAAACGCGAACCCGACGAAATGCGTGCCGTCAGCTTCGAGCGCGGCTTTTCCAAGCACGCTGAGGGGTCGTGTCTGGTGCGCTTCGGCGACACCCATGTGCTGTGCACGGCAAGCCTTGAAGAGCGTGTGCCACCATGGCTGCGCAATTCCGGCCAGGGCTGGGTGACCGCGGAATACGGCATGCTGCCGCGCTCCACCGGCGACCGCATGCGCCGCGAGGCCTCTTCCGGCAAGCAGGGCGGCCGCACGCTCGAAATCCAGCGCCTCATCGGCCGCTCGCTGCGCTCGGTCGTGGACCTGCAGGCCCTTGGTGAAAAGCAGATCACCGTCGACTGCGACGTGATCCAGGCCGATGGCGGCACCCGCACGGCGGCCATTACAGGCGGGTTCATCGCCCTTTCGGACTGCCTTTCATGGATGGAAGCGCGCCAGATGGTCAGCCGCGACAAGGTTTTGAAAGATCATGTCGCCGCCATCTCCTGCGGCATCTACAGCGGCACGCCCGTTCTCGATCTCGACTATGCCGAAGACTCGGCTGCCGAGACCGACGCCAATTTCGTGATGACGGGCAAGGGCGGCATTGTTGAGATTCAGGGCACGGCCGAGGGGGAGCCATTCTCCGAAGACGAGTTCGCAGCCTTGATGGGGCTTGCCCGCAAGGGTATCACCAAGCTCGTGGACATGCAGAAGATGGCAATCTCCTGAACTGAAGCAAAGTAAGCCATGCAACCCTCGGCAATCCTTGAAGCCGCGCTCTACGTAAGCGATCTTGTCGAAGCTGAACGCTTCTACGGCGAAACGCTTGGGCTGGAGCGGATCGCCAGGGTCGAGGGCAGGCATGTGTTCTTTCGCTGCGGGCAGACCGTTCTGCTGCTGTTCGATCCGTCGGCAACCGCCGAACCGCCCGCAGCCGACGCCCGGCTTCCCGTGCCGCCGCATGGCGCGCGCGGACAGGGCCACCTCTGTTTTGCCGCAACTGCCGAAGAGATTGCCCGCTGGAAGGCGCATCTCGAAGCGGACGGCATCGCCATCGAAGCGGATTTCGAATGGCCAGGTGGCGGCCGCTCGATCTATTTCCGCGATCCTTCCGGCAATTCGCTCGAATTCGCCGAACCGCGCATCTGGGGACTGACTTGAGACCGATCGACAACAAGACCTTCGTGCTCGCCAGCCATAACAAGGGCAAGCTTCGCGAATTTTCAGACCTTTTGGCCCCGTTCGGCTACACGGTGCGTTCGGCTGCCGAGCTTGGCCTGCCCGAGCCGGAAGAAACCGGCACGACGTTTGAGGAAAACGCCCGCATCAAGGCACTGGCCGCCGCCGCGGCCACCGGCCTGCCGGCGCTTTCCGACGATTCCGGCCTCTGCGTGGACGCGCTGGACGGTGCGCCCGGCGTCTACACCGCCGACTGGGCGACCAAGGACGACGGCAGCCGCGACTTCATGATGGCCATGGAGAAGACGGAAAAGCTGCTCTCCGAAACCGGCGCAGACACGCCGGAAAAGCGCACCGGCCGCTTTGTGGCAACGCTATGCCTGTGCTTTCCCGATGGCGAGACCGAGTATTATCGCGGCGAAGCAGAAGGCCATCTGGTCTGGCCGCCGCGCGGCACGGACGGATTCGGCTACGATCCGGTGTTCCAGCCCGAGGGCTACAACGTTACCTTCGGTGAGATGACGGCTGAGGAAAAGCACGGCTGGAAGCCAGGCGACGAGCACGCGCTCTCCCACCGTGCCCGCGCCTTCCAGAAATTCGCCCGCGCCAGGCTGGGCGCCGCGTGATCACCCCGCTCGATACGGCTCCGGGTTTCGGCGTCTATCTGCACTGGCCGTTTTGCGCGGCCAAATGCCCCTATTGCGACTTCAACAGCCATGTGCGCCACCAGCCGGTGGACCAGGCCCGCTTTGCCGCCGCCTTTGAGCGCGAGCTTGCCACCATGCGTGCGCGAACCGGCCCCCGCACCGTTACCAGCATTTTTCTCGGCGGGGGGACGCCCTCGCTGATGGAACCCGGAACCGTCGGTGCGCTGCTTGATGCCGTTGCGGCCAACTGGAGCGTTCCCGACGGCATCGAGGTGACGCTGGAGGCCAATCCCAGCTCCGTCGAGGCCGACCGCTTTCGCGGCTACCGCGCGGCCGGCGTCAACCGTGTTTCGCTCGGCGTTCAGGCGCTCAACGACCGGGATCTGAAATTTCTCGGACGGCTGCACAATGTCGAGGAAGCTCTGAAGGCGATCGGGCTTGCCCGCGAGATTTTTCCACGCCTCTCCTTCGACCTGATCTATGCCCGCCCGCATCAGAGCGAGGAAGCCTGGGCCAGCGAGCTCGAACAGGCCATCGGGCATGCCGCCGACCACCTGTCGCTCTACCAACTCACCATCGAGGAAGGCACGCGTTTCCAGCTTCTTCATGAGGCAGGCAAGCTTGCCATGCCGGACGGAGATCATGCCGCCCGCCTCTACGAGATCACGCAGGAGGTGACGGCGGCGCGGGGGCTGCCGGCCTATGAGATTTCCAACCACGCCCGGCCGGGCGCGGAGAGCCGGCACAATCTCGTCTACTGGCGCTATGGCGAATATGTCGGCGTCGGTCCCGGCGCCCATGGGCGGTTCATCGAGGATGGCCGCCGCCATGTGACTTTCACCGAAAAGATGCCGGAGACATGGCTCGAACGCGTCGAGACCGAGGACCATGGCGTGATCGGCGGCGAGGTTTTGACCCGCGACGAGGAAGCCGATGAGTTCCTGCTGATGGGCCTGCGCCTTGTCGAGGGCATCGACCTGCCTCGCTATGAAGCGCTTTCGGGCCGGGCGCTTTCCAATGCGCGCATTGCGGTGCTGCAGGAAGAGGGCCTGATAGAGCCCGTCGGCAACACGCGCCTGCGCGCGACAGCAAGGGGCATGATCGTGCTGGACGCGGTTGTCGCCGATCTGGCCCGATAGCGCCTAACTGCCGCCACCAAACCGTGACGGCGCCGCGTCAATGATGCCGGCCCTGCCTTCGCGCACTTCATAAATGGCGTATCCGCGCTCGGTCGTGCCGTCGCCCAGGAAGCGGAAAAGGCCAGTATAGCCATTGAAGCCGACCGGCGTTTCAAGCGCGTGACGCTGGATCCCGCCGCCGCCCTTTGCGATGTTGGCCACCAGAACAACCGAGTCATAGGCAAGCGCGGATGTGAGCGACGGCTCGGCACCGAACCGCGCCTGATAGCGCTGCTTGTAGGCGTTGACGCGGCTCTGGTCCGTATCGGCAAACCAGCCGCCCTGAAGCGCCGGATCGGCCAGATTGGCGCTCGTCCATTGCCCGGTCCCCAATAGCTTCTTGCCGGAAATGTCGATGCCGGTTTCGGTCATGGTGGATGCGATGGTGGCCGGGCTCGTGCCGCCATCGGGGATGAATACGGCATCCGCCGCACGCACCGCATCGGCAACGCCCTGCACCGCTTCATAGACTGAGATGTTGTCATAGGCATAGCGGGCAACCGCCGTCACCTCGCCGCCCATGGAAAGCATGGTGCGGCGCGCTTCGGCTTCGGCGATGTCGCCGGCAGCCCCCTCGGGCAGGATCGCCACCACGCTGCGCACGCCCTGCCCCGCGGCATAGGAAAGCGTGCGCTGGACCACGCCCTGCGGCAGGAAGGAATTGAGATAGACCCCCGGCGATGCCGCCCCGCGGTCGGAGGAAAACGCGATCATCGGCGTCTGCGACGGGCCGAGCGCCGGCGCGGCGGCGCGCACATTGGCCGAAAAGAGCGGTCCCAGCACGGCGGCGGCACCTTCGGCGGATGCCTGGCCGGCCGCGATTGCAGCGCCCTCGGTGGTCCCGCCCGTGTCCTTCACCACCAGTTCAAGCGCGTTCAGGCCGACATCGTCCATGGCCAGCAGTGCGGCGTTCCTGAGCTCGGCAGCGATGCGGCTGGCATTGCCTTCGCCGGTTAGTGGTAAAAGCAGCGCCACACGCGTCTCACCGGTGCCAATCACCTCGCCCGAGGCGGGCACGCGCGGCGTATTGTCCACCACCGGCTGCGTGGCAATGGTCTGAGCGCCCGGCTGCGGCATGCCGTAGGGCACATCGCCCCCCACGCAGCCACCGAGCGCCAGAAGGCCGGCCAGCGCCAGCGAGAGGATCCCGGTTCTGCGACCGGGCGATGTCGATAATTTCATACGTCGCATTCGTCCCAAATTCAGCGCGCGACTTTGCAACCCACATGCCTCCATGTCAAAGAGATGAGCGAATAAGGATCAAAGAGTTATGGATAACCCGCGCGGAGAGAAAAGTTTCGTCGTCGGCAGCGCCCGTATTGGCGCGGCGGCGCTGGAGCCGGCGCTCTATCTCGTGGCAACGCCCATCGGCAATCTTGGCGACATCACGCTGCGCGCGCTCGAAGTGCTTGCCGGGGCAGATATCGTTGCCTGCGAGGACACCCGCGTTTCGCGCGTGCTTCTTGCGCGCTACGGCATCGGCCAGAGTCTCACCGCCTATCACGAGCACAATGCGGACAAGGCCGGGCCGCGCCTTCTGGCCGCACTCGAAGCGGGACAAAGCGTTGCGCTCATCTCCGACGCCGGCACGCCGCTCGTCTCCGACCCCGGGTATCGTCTCGTGGATCAGGTGATCGAAAAAGGTCTGCGCGTCGTGCCCATTCCGGGGCCCTCGGCGGTGCTTGCAGCACTCTCGGCGTCGGGCCTGCCGACGGATGCTTTTCTCTTTGCCGGCTTTCTTCCCGTGAAGGACGGGCAGCGCCGCGCGCGGCTCGAAGCCTTTCGCCAGACGCCGGCGACGCTGGTGTTCTTTGAATCCCCGCGCCGCCTCGCTGACAGTCTGGCCGCCATGGCGGAGGTGCTCGGCGGCACGCGGCAGGCCTGTGTGGCGCGCGAGCTTACCAAAACCTTCGAGGAATTGCGGCGTGGCGCACTCTCCGATCTGGCCGCGCATTATGCCGACACCGGTGCGCCCAAGGGCGAGGTGGTGGTGTGCGTGGCGCCGCCGGACAGCGAGGAAGAGACAAGCGCGGAAGATGTGGACCGGCTGCTCATGGCGCTCTCCGATGAGATGTCCGCCTCGAAGGCGGCGGGTGAAGCCGCACGCATGACCGGAGGGCGCAAATCGGAGCTCTACCAACGGCTTCTTGCCCTGAAGGCCGAGCGCGATGCGGAGTGAGGCACGGCAACGGGCCTATCGGCTCGGCCATCGCGGCGAGTGGCTGGCGGCCATGGCGCTGCGGCTGAAGGGCTATCGCATACTTGCCCGCCGCTACCGAACGAGGCTTGGCGAGATCGACCTGATCGCCCGGCGCGGCGATGTGGTGGCGATTGTCGAGGTGAAGGCGCGCCCGACCGTGGAGGCGGCGATGGATGCAGTAGCCTATCATGCGCAGACCCGTATCGAGCGTACTGCCGATCTGTGGCTTGCCCGCCAGCCCGACCACGCGCGCCTTTCGCTGCGCTTCGACCTCGTCGCCGTGCTCCCCCGCCGCTGGCCGGTGCATGTGGAAAACCTTTTCCAGGGACGTGATTGAGGACCGGGCCGTGCTCTTGCGCATTTTCCCAATGGGTCCCGGGTCAAGCCCGGGATGACGACCTCCTTCTCCCCGTCCTGACGGCGCTCGCCCCTCATCCTCACCTTCTCCCCGCTCGCGGGGAGAAGGGGCGCTTGACGTTGGTGTGCAATTTGCAGAGAGGGTGGGGCGAGGACAGGGCCGTGTTTCTGCGGGTTTTTCCAATCGACCGCGGCTTCCAGGATGACGGCTTCCTTCTCCCCGCCGGCGGGGAGAAGGTCCCGGCAGGGGGATGAGGGGTAGGCGATGCCTTGCGATCTTCTTCACCTCTGTCGGTATCCCGGCCACTGACGGCGCTCGCCCCTCATCCTCACCTTCTCCCCGCTCGCGGGGAGAAGGGGGCGTTTGACGTTGGCGGGCATTCTGCAGAGCGGAGACGCATTTCGGGCAGGCTCCATCGTTGCCGCGCGGGGTTGCCGCCGGGGTTTGCATCGTTCGGGAAACGGGGCGCGTTTTTCGTGCCTCTCTGTTGGAATTGAAGTGGCGCGAAAAGCGCGCCCCGCCGGCCGCTGTCCCGTCTGCCGGCCGGTCACTCGGGCGATCTGTGCCCTAGCGGCTTTTCCGCAACCGACATGATGCCGGCCGCCGGCCTTTCGCGGGCCCTCACAGGCCTCGGGTTACCGAACCCGAGGGGGAGGCTGCCGTCGCCCCTCCTGATCCCCGGCTCCGGACCCGGTTCCCGACAGGGGCGATGGGTGGGAGTGTAGTGGAGGTTCTGGGGGTGGGGGAGAAAAGAGCGAATAGGGAGTAGCGAATAGCGAGTAGGGAATGTGCTTCGTCCGCCTCGTCATCCTATGGCTTAGCCATGGGAGCCATGCCTTTGCGGGGGTGACAGGGTAGGAGTGAGAAAAATAGCGTGTCGCCTTGAAGGGCGGCGGTTTATCCCCGGTGTTGCGGCATGGATCCTCGGATCAGGTCCGAGGATGACGAAGGTTTTTTTGGGGGGTGGGCAGGAAGCGGCTCTGGTGGTGATGCTTATCCTGATGCGGTGTCAGCGGCGGGAGACGCGCATGGGCAGGCCGCCCTGGGGCTGGGTGGTGAGCTTCTGGACAGGCCAGGGCTTCGTTTCGGGCAGCGTGTCGAAGCGGAAGCGGGAGAGGAGAATGGCGAGTGCGATGACCGCTTCCTGCATGGCGAAACTGGCGCCGATGCACACGCGCGGGCCGGCGCCGAAGGGCAGATATTGATAGCGGTCGAGCTCTTCGCGGTTCCCGGGGTGGAAACGCGACGGCATGAAGGCATCCGGCTCCGCCCATAACAGCCGGTGGCGATGGACCGTCCACGGCATGACCAGAACCTGCGCACCCCTGACGATGGTGAAATCGCGGTAGCGATCTTCCGCGAGCGCTTCGCGGTTTATCGAGGGCGCGGGTGGATAAAGTCGCATCGCCTCCTCGAAGGCGGCGCGGGTGAAGGGCATGGCATCGAGCCAGCGAACGGGATCGGGTTCGCGGGTGAGCACCGCATCGATCTCGGCCTCGACCTTTTCGCGCTCCCACGGGGCTGAGGCGAGGCAGTAGATCGTCCACCCGAGAGCGCGCGCCGTGGTCTCGTGGCCGGCACCGATGAAGGTGATGATGTTGTCCTCGATCTCCGCACGGGTGAGGCCTTCCGGCCCCTCGGCGCGCAGGAGGAGCGTGAGGAAATCTTCCGGCACGTCGTGGCCGGACGCCATCTTCTCGCGGCGCATGGCCATCGTCTCGGCAACGATGTCGCGGAAGAACTTTAGCGAATTGCGGCCCAGAAGACGCGTGATGCGCGGGAGCCAGTCGGGTGCGCCCAGAAGATCGAGCGGGTCGACGCGGCCCATGGTCTCGAACAGGCGATCCACCTGATGGGCGAAACTGCCGGGCTCGCCGGCGATCTCGCCGGAAAAGAGCGTCTCGGCGAGAATGTCGAAGGTGAGCAGCGTCATATCGCGGGAGACTTCGACGGGCTCAGTCGTGTCTTCGTATCGCGCGACGAAGGCCTGGGTGCGCTCAAGCATCGGCCTGGCGAAGCCGGCGATGTGGCGCGGGGTGAAGACCGGCGCCATGGCCTTGCGTGAACGGCGCCAGACCGCGCCCTCCGCCGTCAGGAGCCCGTCACGCAGGATGGGCCGCAGGATCTTCTGGCGCACGCGGGCCATCCTGTAGTTTTTCGCATTGTCGACGAGGACATGGCGGATGAGGCCCGGATCATTGGCGATGACGAGCGGGCCGCCGATCGTGTTGTCGATGGAAATCCACGGTTCGTTGTAGGAGGGCTCGCCCCACAGTTCGAGCGGGTTGCGATAAACGATGCGCATCATCTCGAAAGTAGAGGGCGGGCTGGTGCGCGGGCGCGGCGCAGGCGGCACGAAAGGCGCGGGCTGGCTTTCCATAGAGGATTCCTTTCCCGCTTAATCTAGGCGCAGGAGCCCCTGCGTTCAAATCTGCATATGGCGAAAACAAGGCGGGAACCACATCATTGTTCACGCATTATCGAGGCACCTAGGCCGATGACCTCAACCGGAGTGCACTCCTTTCAAAAGCGGAAGGATACCGACATGAATTGGAATCAGATCGAAGGCAATTGGGAACAGTTCAAGGGCAAGGTCCAGCAGCACTGGGGCAAGCTCACCAATGACGACCTGGATGTCGTTCGCGGCAACCGCAAAGAGCTCGCCGGCAAGCTGCAGGAACGCTACGGCAAGGCTGAGGAAGAGGCCGAGCGCGAAATCGACGACTGGCTTTCCCGTCACTGATCGAACCATGGCATGAAAATGCAAAGCCCCGCCGGAAAGAAAGGCGGGGCTTTGTTTTTTGCGGGGTTGGCCCGCGATCAGTGGTTTTCGTGGCTTTCGCCCGAGCCGCCGACGGCGACGATGTTGTAGGGCATGCCCTCGACCGCTATGTCGCGGGCCTTCTCGAAGCTCGCAGCATCGACGGCATGGACAACGCTTTTGAGCGGGTCGGTGACCACGATCTCGTCATGCGTGACGGCAATGCGCGGGCGCGGGTCTGACCAGTGACCGTCCATGGAATAGGGTGCGGTCAGCTCAAGCGACTGGTCGATCTTGCCGGACAGGACATTGATGCGGTTGAGCTTGCCGTCCTCGGTGAAGACATAGGCGAATTTGGGCCGCACCGGGTCCACCACGAAATGCACGGCACGCACGGGAAGCTCGATCAGGCGGAAGGCGTCTTCATCTTCCGGGTCGATCAGCACGAGGTTCGACTTGCCGAAATTTCCGAGGAAATACTGCAGCGCCTTGCCGCCGGCGAGCGTGGAGACCTTGAGGTCTTCGGGCAGACCGTCGGTATAGGCAATGTGGCGGATTTCAGGAACCGCGCTGCGCCCGCCCGTGACGAGCAGCAGGCCCGTATCGCAGGCGATTGCCGTGATGTTGCCCGAAGTCGCCTCACCGTGCAAACCGGGGCAGGCAACGGATTCGCCGATGGCTGCGCCCTTTGCATCCACCACCTGTACACCCTCGGGCAGTTCGCTCGGGTCTTTGCTGTTGGGCACTGTGACAATTGCGTGTGCGCCATAGGGGATCACAACGCCATGGTGCGGTGCCGAGGTCGTGATTTCGCGGATGTCGGGCTTTCCCTCGGTGACCGCCTTCTCCGATACAAGCCGCGCAACGCCTTCGCCATCGAAGAAGAGCGCGATCTCGCCATAATGCGCCACGAAATGCACCGGGCGCTCGCCGTCGACAGAGCCTTCCAGCGCCCTGGGTGCCGTGACCTCGATATCGGCATGGTCGCCATGGTCGTCGAAGTGAATGCCGGTCGAGAAGGCCGTGACCGTGTTGGCATCGCGCTGGACGGCGAAGACGGTTTCATTGCTCTCGGTCGCATAGATGCGGGCCGGAGCTTTAAGCGAGAAGGTTTCAATCGTCTCGCCCTTTTCCGCATCGAGCACGCGAAGCTCCGGCGCGGTGTGATCGGCGATGAAGAGGCGCCACGCCTCGTGATCGTCCGCGTGAACGGGCTGGATGGCGGCGAGCGCCGTGCCCAGTGCGAGAACGCCCGTGTTCATAAGACGGTTGAACGGTCGCATTGCAATTCTCCTTACTGTTATAACGTTTCGACATCAGGTTGAAATCTTGCTGCGCCCCCCAACGGGGGGGGGGCTGTGTGTGTTGGGGGCATGGGCACCCCTGAAGGCCCCTTGGGGACCGACACCTTTGCCGGTTCTGAAGTCTGCTTTTGAGAAGGGCTGGATGTGCGCAGACCCGTGCGCCGATACCGCCCTCCCCCAATGTTCGATCATGAGCGCCATGGCGCAGTGAACGGCGCCCGGAACAGGCACTGTCTGAACCGGGCGCCCGCCTGACCCTGGGGGCTTGTGTGCCAGGCGATCCCCTTGGCTTTCCCGGCCGTGGGCCGGGACGTTCATCGTTTTGCCGAAACGCTGACGCGGCGGCGGCACCCAATCCCCGGCAATCGCGGAAGGAATCCGATTTCCGCTTTTTCCTTACTTCGTCAGACAGCTCCTGAAGGAAGCCGCCATGCCGCGCATCAGCTCGAAATAGAGATCCGGGCCATCGGCGATCTCGGCACCGAGCGGATCGAGAACACCGGATCTGGCATTGGTTCCCTCGGTGACGACTTCCACGAGACGTGGCTCGAACTGGGGTTCGGCGAAGACGCAGGCGGCGTCGAGTTCGCTGACCTTTGTGCGGATTTCATCCACGCGCTGTGCTCCGGGGATGACTTCCGGGCTGACCGTGATGGACCCCGCCGCGGCAAGGCCGAAGCGCTTTTCGAAGTACTGATAGGCATCGTGGAAGACGATGAAGGGACGCTCTTTCACCGGCTCCAGCCCGGCTGCGATTTCCGTTTCCAGCGCCTCGATGCGCTCGTTGAGCCTTGCCGCATTGGCTGCGTAGGTTGAGGCATTCCCGGCGTCGGCTTCGCTCAGGGCCTCGGCGATGGCATTAACGATGCTTTTCGCATTTTCCGGGTCGAGCCAGATATGCGCGTCCGGGCCATGATCGTGGTGGTCGTGTCCCTCATGTGCTTCGTCGTCATGTGCATCGTCGTCATGGGCATGGTCATCATGGGCATGGTCCGTTTCGGCGTGATCCTTCTCACCCTCCTCGTGATCATGGCCTTCCTCATGATCACCATGACCGTCTTCATCGCCGTGGGAATGCGCTTCGAACGCCCCGCCCTCGCGCATGTCGAGAAGGGTAATGCCTTCACTCTCAGAGAGGCTTACCAGCCTTGCCTCGCCGGCCAGCGTCTCAAGCGGCTTCGCCAGAAAGACCTCCAGATTGGGGCCGACCCAGAATACCACATCGGCAGCGGCCAGCATGCGCGCCTGGGAGGGACGCATGGAATAGGTGTGCGGCGAGCCGGCGCCCTGCAGGATGAGCTGCGGCTCGCCGACACCTTCCATCACCCCGGCCACCAGGGAGTGCACCGGCTTGATGGAAGCCACGACCTCCAGATCGGCTGCGGAAGCGCCGGTTGCCCCGGCCGAAGCAAACAGCGTGAGGGCGGATGCTGCGGCAGCGAGGGAAAGGCGAAACGATTTCATGGCTGGCTCCTGTCAGGCGTCGAACGAACAGACGGACATGCAGCCACAACACCGGCTCTCCACTTGGCCCCTGCTGGCGCAAATGTTATGACATTACATATCCTTGCGTTACGCTATAACGTGTGCCATATCCGCTGACAAGTCGGAAAAATTCACATGCTGGAAAAATCAAAATCATTGGCACAGACCTCCAGCGACATGCTGGTGGAGATGCACAATGCCGGGGTCAGCCGCGGCGGGCGCTGGCTGGTGCGCGGGGTTGACCTTTCGGTGCGGCGAGGCGAGATCGTGACGCTGATCGGGCCCAACGGATCCGGCAAGAGCACGACGGCCAAGACGGCGATCGGCATCATCCAGCCGAGCGAGGGCCATGTGCACCGGGCGGGCACGCTGAGAGTGGGCTATGTGCCGCAGAAAGTGGCGCTCGACTGGACGCTCCCGCTCAGTGTGGAACGGCTGATGACGCTGACGGCACCGGCAGGCCGACAGGAGATCCGTGCCGCTCTTGAGGCTGCGGGCGTGGGGCATCTGGCGGAGCGGCAGGTGGCTGCCCTTTCCGGTGGCGAATTCCAGCGCGCGCTTCTGGCCCGCGCCATGCTGCGCAAACCGGACCTTCTGGTGCTCGACGAGCCGGTTCAGGGCGTGGATTTCACGGGCGAGGTGGCGCTCTACGAACTCATTCGCGACATAAGGGACCGGACGGGCTGCGGCATACTGATGATCTCGCACGACCTGCACATCGTGATGGCCGACACCGACACGGTGATCTGCCTTAACGGCCATGTGTGCTGCCGTGGCGAACCGCAGAGCGTGATGGACAGTCCCGAATACAGAAAACTGTTCGGCACGCGCGCCGCCGAGGCGCTGGCGCTTTATCGCCACCATCATGACCACACGCATCTGGCCGACGGCCGTGTGCGCCATGCCGATGGAACGATCACCGAGCACTGCCACAAGGATGACGGTCACCACCACCATGACCATGCGGGCTCCGAAGCGCCGGCAAAGGGGGGCAGCGATGCTCGATGATTTCTTTATCCGCGCGCTTGTCGCCGGTGTCGGCCTTGCCCTGGTGACGGGTCCGCTCGGCTGTTTCGTCGTGTGGCGGCGCATGGCCTATTTCGGCGACACGATGGCGCATTCCGCACTTCTGGGCGTGGCGCTGTCTCTGGTCATGGACATCAACCTCATGGTGGGCGTGTTCCTGGTGGCCGCACTTGCCTCGCTGGCGCTCATCTTCCTGGAACGGCGGCGGGCGCTTTCCACCGACGCGCTGCTCGGCATTCTGTCGCATTCCACCCTTGCGCTCGGCCTTGTCATGGTCGCCTTCATGACGTGGGTGCGGGTGGACCTGATGGGCTTTCTGTTCGGCGACATTCTCGCGGTGTCGAAGGCCGATATTGCGGTGATCTATGCCGGGGGAGCGGCAGTGACTGCCCTGCTCGTCTGGCTGTGGCGGCCGCTACTGGCAGCCACGGTCAACCCAGACATCGCGCAGGCCGAGGGGTTGAAGCCCGAACGCTCGCGCCTCGTCTTCATGCTGTTGATGGCGGCGGTGATTGCCATTGCCATGAAGCTTGTGGGCATCCTGCTCATCACCGCACTGCTGATCATCCCGGCTGCCACGGCGCGCCGCTTTGCCAGCGGGCCGGAGGTCATGGCCGTGCTCGCCGCACTGATCGGCGCATTTTCGGTTGTCGGCGGGCTGACGGCGTCGCTGCAATTCGATACACCTTCGGGACCGTCCATCGTGGTGGCGGCGCTCGTGCTCTTCCTTCTGAGCCTGACGCCCTCACCCATGGCGAAAGGTGAAGCGCCCTCCGATACACCCTCTACGGAGACAAAACCATGAGTGCCGATCTGACACGCAACCAGGCGCTGGTGATGAAAACGCTTTCCGGCGCAGAGGCTCCGCTCAGCGCCTACACGATCCTCGACCGTCTGCGCGGCGACGGGCTGCGCGCGCCGCTGCAGGTCTATCGCGCGCTCGAAAAACTGACGGAGCTGGGGCTGGTGCACCGGCTGGAGAGCCTCAACGCCTTCGTCGCCTGCGCGCATCCCAACTGCCATGAACAGGAGCTGATCGCCTTTGCCATCTGCGAGGCCTGCGGCAAGGTGGAAGAATTCTCCGACGACGTGGTGAAGGACCGGCTCGATGGCTGGACCCGCTCGCACGGTTTCAGGCCGGCCAAGACGACAATCGAGATTCGTGGCAATTGCGGCGGATGTGCGGGCAAGGCCTGATCTCCACCCCCGACCCGCTCACACCTTCAAACACTTACAGATTGCATTTTTGATCCCCCACTTGACGCATGCCTCGAATCGTAACTACATAAGTTACATGAAACGAGACAGCCGCCTTTCCTCCGTCCTGCACGCGCTGCTTCACATGCACGAAGCGGACGGGGCGATGACATCCGAGACGCTGGCCAAGTGCCTCGGCACCAATCCCGTGGTCGTGCGGCGCACGATGGGGCTGTTGCGCAAGGCGGGGATCGTGACGTCGGATCGCGGGCCGGCCGGCGGATGGCGCATCGCGGCAGACCTCAGGGCCGTCACGCTGCGGCAGTTGCATGCTGCCCTGGGGGAGCCCGCATTCTTTGCCATCGGAAACCGCAATGAGATGCCCGAATGCCTGGTGGAGCAGGCGGTCAATGCGGCGCTCGACGACACATTCATCAAGGCAGAAGCGCTGCTTCTGGAACGTTTTTCACAAATCACGCTTGCCGACCTCGCCGCCGATTTCTCTCGCCGGTACGCCGAGCGCCGCAGGCAGGGGGCCCAGGGTCAGGACCTATGAATATGAAACAGGATGTCATCATCATCGGCGGCAGCTATGCCGGCATGGCCGCGGCACTGCAGCTTGCAAGAGCGCGGCGCAGGGTGCTGGTTATCGATGCGGGCGAAAGACGAAACCGCGCGGCCAGGCACTCGCACGGATTTCTGAGCCGCGACGGCGCCGATCCGGCACAGATCGCGCTGGAGGCCCGGCGTCAATTGCTGGCATATCCAACCGTGAACGTGATCGCCGCCCGCGCCACTGCCGTTTCCGGCGAGCGCGACCGGTTTGTCGTCGAATGCGCAGATGGCGCGCACCATCCCGGTCGCCGGGTTATCTTTGCCACGGGCGTGCGCGACCATCTGCCGGCCATCGAGGGCATGGCAGAGCGCTGGGGCCGTCACATTTTCCATTGCCCTTACTGCCATGGGTATGAGCTGAACCAGGGGCGCATTGGCGTGATCGGCAGCGGCGAAATGTCGACCCATCAGGCCGAGCTTCTGACCGAGTGGGGTGAGGTCACCTTCCTGCCCAACGATGCGCTGACGCTCGACCCGGAGACAAGGGAGAGGCTCATCCAGCGCGGTGCAAACATCGAAACGACCGGCATCGCACGCATCGCCAATGACGCGGATGTGGAACTTGCGGACGGGCGGGTTCTCTCTTTTTCGGGGCTCTTTGTGGCGCCGCGGGTGGAGCCGGCCAGCAACCTTCCGGTGGCGCTCGGCTGTGCGCTTCAGGAGACGCCGATGGGGACGCAGGTCGAAACGGATGCGTCCAAGGAAACCAGCGTTTCGGGCGCCTTTGCCTGCGGCGATGTCGCGCTGGTGCCACATTCCGTTTCGCTTGCCGTGGCGGACGGGGCGATGGCCGGCGCGCAGGTTCACCGCTCGCTGGTCTGGCCCGGATAGGACGCGACATGCCTCCTTCACAGATGACAGCCACCACTCCGGCGCAAGGGTATGAGGAGCGGGTGATGCGGCAGGTTCCGGGCCTTGCCGACATGCACCGCATGGCCGGTATTCTTCTCGCAGAGCATGTTCCGCAGAAGGGCCGCGTTCTTGTGCTGGGTGCGGGCGGCGGGCTGGAACTGCGCAATTTTGCACGCGCCTATCCCGGCTGGCGCTTCGACGGCATCGATCCCTCCGCCGACATGCTGGCGCTGGCCCGTGCCACGCTTGGCGACCTGCAAGAGCGGGTTACCTTCCACCAGGGCTATATCGAGGACGCGCCCGAGAAGCGTTTCGATGGCGCCTCCTGCTTCCTCACCCTGCATTTTCTGCCGCGTGAGGCCCGGCTCGACACGCTGCGGACGCTGTATTCCCGGCTTCAGCCCGGAGCGCCGCTTGTCGTGGCACATCACAGCTTTCCCATCGAAACGCCAGCTGGCGAACGCTGGCTCAGGCGCAATGCGGCCTTTCACGCAGCATCGGGTGAGGTATCGGGCAAGGTGATGGCCCAGATCGCAGCGATGCGACAGAACCTGCCCGCATTGGCACCGGAGGAAGATGAAGCCCTGCTGGCGGAAGCCGGTTTCGGCGATATCGAGCTTTTCTATGCGGGCTTCAGCTTCAGGGGCTGGGTGTGCCGCGCGCTCCCCTCTATCTGACCGGGGACTGAAGCTCCCAGGCGTGGTAGAGATCATTCAGCGCGCGGGCCGTCCGGCATTCAACGGCTGGCAGGCCGGACCTGCGAACAACATCTGCGTATTTGGCATCGCTGTTGCGGGTCTTGACGAGGATCCAGTGGATCATCTCCCATTTGATGCTGTCCTGCGCGCCTTCCAGATGCCCGGCGCGGTCAGCCCGGTTCACCAGCGTGCGCTTCAGATAGCGCCCGATGCGCAGCCACGGGCTGGACGTGATCAGGATGATGCCGGTGGCGCGAGCCAGCCGCTGCGGCATGAGGCGGGAGTAGTTTCCTTCCATCACCCAGTTTTCTTCCTCAATCGCCGCATCGTGCAAAGCCTTGAACTCGGCCTCCGGCCGCGTCTGCCAGTCGGTGCCCGGCAGATGCTGTAGCTGATCGAGATGGACCGCCGGAAGCCCGAGTTTTTCGGACAGGGCGAGAGCCAGCGTTGATTTACCCGCGTTGGACGGGCCGAGAATGACAATGCGCTCGCCGAGCGATGCAAGGGGCAGCATGGGAACACCGGTGGGTTGCAAGGGGCGGTTGCAATGCGCTTTGCAGATGGTTCTGTCAAGCGTTGCGCGCTGGTTGCGTTTCCTTGAAGGCCGCTTCGCGCTCTACTCGCCCTTCTCCACGTGATTGTTCCTGAGCTTCGTCACCGCATTTCCATGGGCGTCGAAGCCCTCATAGCGGGCAAAGCGCAGCGTATGAGGCGCGAACTCGGCATAGCCCTGTGCGGTCACGTGCCCGATGGACGAGGTTTTCATGAAGTCGTGCACGCCGAGCGGCGAATGCGCGCGCGCCATGCCGGAGGTCGGCAGGACGGCGTTCGGCCCCATCGCGTAATTGGCCATGGAGCCCGCCGCATATTCGCCCAGCAGGATTTCCGACGCATTGCGGACGCGCGACAGATACTCGAACGGCGTCTTGGACAGGATCTGCAGATGCTCGGGCGCGTAGTCGTTGACGAAGGCGAACGCCTCTTCCGGCGTGTCGGCCAGAACGATGCCGCCGCTTGTGCCGCCCAGAACATCGGAGGAATAGCGCACGCGCTCGGCGCTCATCTCCGCCCAGTATTTCGGCAGTGCGTCGCGCACCTTTTCCGCAACCTCGCGCGACCAGGTGACGAAGAAGTTGGAGCTGTCGCTGCCGTGTTCGGCTTCGACCAGAAGGTCGAGCGCCGCGATCTCGGGGTCCGCGCTCTCATCGGCAAGCACGATGCTCTCGGTCGGGCCGGCGGGGAGACGCGAGGCGATCTGGCCCTGAAGCAGGCGCTTGGCGGCGGCGATCCACGGGCTGCCGGGGCCTTCGAACTTGGCGCAGCGCGGCACCGTGTCCGTGCCGAAAGCGGCGGCGGCGACGGCCTGACCGCCACCGGCCTTGTAGACGTGTTTCACGCCGGCAATGCGCGCGGCAACCAGCGTCGCCGCATCCACCTTGCCGTCCGGTCCGGGCGGGGTGAGCACGATGGGCATCGGCACGCCGGCCACCACGGCCGGGATCGCCGTCATGAGCGTCATGGAGGGGAAGGTGCCCTTGCCGCGCGGCGAATAGAGCGCAACGCTGTCGATGGGTGTGGCGCGCTCGCCCACCAGCACGCCGGGGCGGATTTCCTTCATCCACATTTCCTGCGGGCGCTGCGCCTCGTGGAAACGGCGGATATTGTCGGCGCAGAATTCCAGCGTCTCGATCATCTCCGGATCGAGCGCCTTGAAGGCGGCTTCGAAATCCTCCTCCGTCGCCGCGATCTCGTCGGGCTCTACCTGTGCCTTGTCGAACATGCGCGCGAAGCGGGAGAGCGCCACATCGCCTTCCTTGCGCACCGCCTCTACGATGGGCGCGACATTCTCCAGGAAATGGGTGAGATCGTCTTCCGTTCGCGTCAAGAGCGTCTTGCGCTCTTCAGCAGACAGTTTCGACAGTTCGTGCCAGGCAACGCGGTTCGACATTTTCACCCACCAGTTCAAAGGATGCGTTTCGGCGCCACGTATAAATCATTTTCGGGCGAGGCATAGGGTCAGGACCAATCAAATCGGCAAGATTGACCGGCCACCACCTCATGCCGCAACGCCAACCGCTCAGCGCAGCATATCGCCATAGATGCCGGGGGTGGAGCCGGGAATCTCGATTGCGCCGCATTGACTCTTGTAGAACTCGATGGGTCCGGCTCCGCCAATCACACCATAGACATAGCCCGCGTCGCGCATCGCCTGGAGCGTGGCCATGAGCAGCGCAGCCCCGACGCCGCGCCCGCGCGCGGCCTCGTCAACGCCGGTCGGGCCGAAGAAGCCCTTCGCCGTGGCGTCGTAGCAGGCGAAGCCCAGAAGCTTTCCGTCTTCCACCGCGACCAGAACACTGGCCGGCTGCGCCGCCATGGCCACGGCGCATTCACTGGCCCAGTTGCGGCTGAAATGCTTTTCGGCGAAATCGCACACCACATGCATTTCCGGCCCGATCGCGCGGCGAATGACAATGCCCTCCGCCACGGGCTTGGCCGGCGGGAGCTTGTAGAGGGGCACGAGCATATCAGTCATGGTCTGCATCCGAATAGGCAACGAAATGGTCTGGCGCAACCTCGCGGTAGCCGGAGATGGGGCGCGCCGCACTTGCCCGTACGGCCTCCGCCTGCCGGGTGAAGGCGAGCCCGTCGCCACCGGCATCGTCGAAACGCTTCGACGGATCGGGCACGGCAGAAATGAGAAGACGCGAATAGGGATGGCGCGGACTGCGGATGACCGCGTCGGACGGGCCGCGCTCCATCACCTGCCCGGCATACATCACCGCCGTTTCCTCGGCGATGTAGTGCGCGGTCGCGATATCGTGCGTGATGTAGAGGAAGGCAATGTTGCGCTCTTCCTTCAAGCGCCGCATCAGGTCGAGCACCGATTTGCGGATCGACACATCGAGCATGGAGGTGGGTTCGTCGGCAACGATCAGCTCCGCGCCCACCGCAAGCGCACGGGCAAAGCTGACACGCTGGCGCTGACCACCGGAAAGCTGGTGCGGGAACTTCTCCAGCGTGGTGTCGGGATCCAGCTCCACATCGGCCAGCGTCTGCCTGAGCCGCGCTTCGAGATCCGCCGTCCCGCCATGCAGCCGCAGCGGGCGTTCGAGGTGGTGGCGGATCGTGTGGGTGGGGTTGAGCGAGGAAAACGGGTCCTGAAACACCATCTGCACCGCGCGCAGATAGGCGCGGTCGCCGCTGCGGGTGCGGTTTTCAAAAATGTTCTCGCCGCGAAACCGAACCGTGCCGGCGCTCGGCTCGAAATGGCGGATCACGGCGCGCCCGCAGGTGCTCTTGCCCGATCCGCTTTCGCCCACCAGCGCCAGCGCCTTGCCGGGCTCAATGGAGAAGGTGACATTGCGCAGCGCATCCACGCGGCGCACAGCACCCAGAACCGGGCGTACATGGAAGGTCTTTGAGACGCCTTCAAGCGACAGAAGCGGGGCGGTCATGCGGCTGCTCCCTCAATGCGCGGCATGGCTGCCCAGAGCCTGCGCGTGTATTCGTGCTGCGGATCGGCCACCAGGCTGCGCGCCTCGCCTTCCTCCACGATGCGCCCTTCCAGCATGATCGCAATGCGGTCGGCGAACTGCGCCATCAGCGCCAGATCATGCGTGATGAAAAGCACCGAGAAGCCGAGCGTTTTGCGCAGCGCCACGATCTCCTGCAGGATCTCGCGCTGCACCACCACATCAAGCGCGGTGGTCGGCTCATCCATGACGACAAGGCGCGGCTTGAGCGTCAGCGCCATGGCGAGCACCACGCGCTGGCGCATGCCGCCGGAAAGCTGGTGCGGGAATGAATCGAGCCGGTCTTCGGGGATGCCCACCATGGCCAGCATCTCGCCGGCCTTCGCGCGGGCTGCCTCGCGCCCCATCTTCTCGTGGCGGGCAAGCATGTCGCGGAACTGCTCGAACACCGTCAGCACCGGGTTCAGCGAGTTCATAGCGCTCTGGAACACCATGGACGCCCCGCTCCACCGCCAGGCCTCGAGCCGGCGGCGTGAAAAGGCGAGAACGTCCTCACCCTCGAACAGGATCCTGCCATCGCTGATGAAGGCCGGCGGCCGGTGAAGCCGCATGATCGAGAAAGCGATGGTGCTCTTGCCACACCCGCTTTCGCCGGCGAGGCCGAGGATCTCGTTTTGCCCGATGTCGAGCGAGACATTGCGCACGGCACGGAACGTGCCATTCGGCGTCAGGTAGTCGACGCACAGATTCTGCACCGAAAGAAGTGGCTTTGCGGTCTCCATGCTCATGCCTCCTTCTCTGCAAGACGCGCGCGGTCGAGCTTCTTCTGAAGCTTCATGGCCTTGCCGATGGCGCCCAGCGTGCGCAGCCGCGGATTGGAAATCTCGTCGACGCCGAAATTGAGCAGCGACAGGCCCACGCCGATGATGACGATGGCGACACAGGGCGCGGCCATCTCCCACCATGCGCCCACGGTGATCGCCGAGGCGTTCTTGGCATTGTAGAGCATCGTGCCCCACGAGACGGAGAGCGGATCGCCAAGCCCGAGGAACTCCAGCGTGGCCTGGGTGATGATGGTGAAGATCACACTGCCGATGAAGTTGAAGCCGATGATCGACAGGAGGTTCGGCAGCATCTCCACCAGGATCATGCGCCAGACCGGCTCGCCGATGAGCTGGGAAGCCTGAATGAACTCGCGGTTCTTCAGGGTCATGGCCTGAGCCCGCGTCACACGCGCACCCCACGCCCATGATGTCAGGCCGATGATGATGGCGATGGAGAGCGGGCCCACCTGCCCGAGAAACGCCGCCAGCACCAGAAGCAGCGGCAATTGCGGCAGGACCAGCACCACATTGGTCGCGAAGTTGAGCGTCTCGTCCGTCGCGCCGCCATAATAGGCGGCGGTCAGGCCCACCACGGTGCCGATCAGCGTGACGATGAGCCCGGCCAGAATGCCGACCATGAGCGAGGTGCGCGTGCCCCACACAAGCTGGGTGTAGACATCGCGCCCCATGCGCGTGGTGCCCATCACATATTCCGCGCTCGGCGGCTGATGCGGACGGCTCACGCGCTTGTTGGGATCGTGAGAAGTGATGAGCGGCGCGGCCAGCGCCACCACCACGTAGAACACAACAATGAAGACGCCGAAGGCTGCCTTGCGGTTGCGGACGAAGATCTTCAGGAGATTGAGCATCACGCCCTCCTCAGGCGCGGGTCGAGCGCCACACAGGCGATGTCGACGGCAAAGTTTGCGCTCAGCATAGCGAGCGTCATGATGAGAAGCTGGCCCTGGATGAGCGGGAAATCGCGGGCGATCACACCCATGTAGAGCAGGTTTCCGAGCCCCGGATAGTTGAACACCACCTCGGTGATGAGCGAGCCGCCGAACACCGAGCCAAGGCTGATCGCAAAGGCGGTGATGGACGGCAGGAAGGCGTTGCGCGCCGCATAATTGTAGCGCACGCGGGCATCAGAAAGCCCCTTCGCCTCCGCCAGATGCACGTAATCCTCGCCGAGCTGCCCGATCATGTTGTTGCGCATGGTGATGAGGTAGCCGCCCACCAGAACGATGCTGAGCGACAGAACCGGCATCAGCGCGTGAAAGAACACAGATGAGAGGAACGACCCGCTGAGCGAAGGCTCAAGCGAAGGGTCGAACGCATAGCCGGCGGGCAGCCAGTTGAGCGTGATGGCAAAGACGAACAGTGCCGTGATCGCCACCACCACCGGGGGTATCGACTGCAACGCCAGCGCCAGCGGGGACACGACGCCGTCGAACCGGCTGCCACGACGCCACGCGGCGCGGATGCCGAACAGTGTGCCGAGCGCATAGGCGACAAGTGTGGCCGTGCCGGTGAGGAACAGCGTCCACGGCAGAGCGCGGGCGAGCAGGTCATAAACGGGTGTCGGATAGTATTTGACCGAGAGGCCGAAATCCCAGGTGAAGATCGAGCCCAGATATTTGAGATACTGCAGATAAAGGGGTTCGTTGATGAAGCCGAAAGTCTCCATCAGCGCCTCGCGCGCCTCAGGCGGCAGGGTGCCCTGGGCCTGGGCCAGCATCACGTCGGCTGGATTGCCCGGCATGAGCCGGGGGATGAGAAAATTGAATGTGGCCGCCACCAGAAAGGCAACGAGATAGAACGCCAGCCTGCGCAGAACGAAGCGCATGGTCTCCCCTTTCTTTGCGCCGATTTAACCGGCGCCTTCTTTTGCTTTGAGGCCCCGATCGGGAGCTATTCACCAGAAACACTGCTTCGAAACCCTCCTTCCCGCGAACGGGAAGGGGGTGGGAGGATGCAGTCAGATCGACGATTTTATCAATCTTCGACCGGACGCAGGGAGAGCAGGTGCAGGAGACGCTCAGGCGTCTCGTCGTGAACGACAGGCTTGGCCTGAGGATTCTCGGCGCTGAAGAAGCCGGTGAAACGTTTGGTGTTGTACTGGTACCAGAGCGGGTTGTTGAACACGGCGATGAAGGGCATGTCGCGGCCGATCTCCATCTGGATGTCGTCCATGATCGCGCGCTGTTCTTCGACATCCACCGTCTGGAAGAAGGACTCCAGCAGACCGTCCAGCTTTTCGTTGTAGTAACGGGTCGCGCCAAAGCGGGTCTTGCCCTGATTCTGCGAATGCAGTCCCAGATCATAGTGGTAATGCGGTGTGACGCCGGTGAAGTAGGCGTTCATCGCCATATCGTAATCGCCGTTGATCAGGCTTTCCGACCAGACCGCATGTTCGGGCGTGGCGACCTGCGCCTCAATGCCGATGGAGGTCAGGCCTTCCACCGCAAGCTGCACCGTGTTGATCCAGTCGGTCCAGCCATTGGGCACGATGATGCTGAACGAAATCTCTTTGCCACTCGGCGTTTCCAGATTGCCGTCGCCGTCGGTGTCCTTGTAGCCCGCTTCCGCGAGAAGCGCCTTTGCACCTTCGACATCGTAGCGGGTGAACTTGCCGAATTTGGCATCCACTTCCGGATTGTTCCAGGAGTGATAGGCCTGACCGAGGCCGGACGGATACTGGTTGATGGTCGGGTAGCCGTAGCCGGCGATGTCAACCATGGCTTCACGGTCGAACGACATGGAAACCGCGCGACGGAAATTCACGTCGCTGAACGCTTCGCGATTGCCTTCGTTCTTCGATTCCATGTTCACGTTGAATGCGACAAGCGAGCCGGCGGGGAACCAGTATTTGTGGTGCTCGGGATCCTTGCCGACAAAGGTCTTCTCGATATCGGGGAGGAAGGAACCCATCCAGTCGAGCTCGCCACGGGCCGCTGCTGCCAGTGCCTGATCGTTTGTCGCGATCTGCGGGAAGCGCATGCAGTCGACCTTGAGCGTCTCCGCATCCCAGTATTTGTCATTGCGGCACTGGATGTATTCCTGTGGCGTGAAACGGCGGATTTCGGTCAGCGGACCGGTGCCGACGGGGTTCGGATTGGTGAAGGTGACCGGATCTTCGACACTGCCCCAGACATGCTCGGGAACGACCGCAAGACGCACGATGGAGTAAATCGCACCGGAATTCGCGTCGTTCAGGGTGAAGCGGACCGTCCGGTCATCCAATGCTTCAGCGGATTCGACCAGCTTGCCGTGACCGTAATTGTCGAGCGGCTTGTGCGCCTTCACGAGGTTCAGGCTGAAAACCACATCCTCTGCGGTGAAGGGTTCTCCATCCGACCAGGTTACGCCCTCACGCAGGGTCACGGTAACAGACTTCAGATCCTCGGAATATTCGTAACCCGTCGCCAAACGGTAGTTCGGCTCACCGCCTTTCAGCGTGTTGAAGATGATCAGCGGCTCGTAAATGAAATCGTTGACCGAAGGCAGCCGTGTGGACTGGTTGTATGGATTGAAGTTTTCGATCCACGCCGTGCGCTGGATCGGCAGGGCCGTGAGAACAGACTCGGCTGCGGCCGATTGCATCTGAAGAATACCGGCGGCAAGGACGAGCCCCGCCGTGAGCGAATGTTTCATGCTTTCCTCCCTCAAGAGCCGAGCGGACCGTCCGCCCTGTTCCACTGCTTTGCCGAAGGCTCCACCCTGGCGCGACACGCGCCGGCAAGAACAGCTGAGTCATTCTGCTGGACAAGACCAATCCAATGCCACCTGCTATTTCGTAAATTTCGTCAGTTTCGTTGCATTCGCCTACGGGCGGGGCACGCGGTCTTGGCGGAACCCTCGCGGTTCGCTAGCGTGTTCTTCGAACGGCGCAGCTTTGCCGTCTCGGGAGGATTGCATGAATTGGCGCAGGGTTTTGCCGGCCGGCTTCCAGGCCCGGCTTTTATTGGTCTTGTTCGCGGTATCGATCGTGCCGCTGGCGATCAGCGCTGCCGCCTTCTACTCCCTCGTCAACGCGAATATTGCACGCGAAACCTTCGAGAAGATCGCCTTTGCGCGCGATGCCAAGACCAGTGAACTGACACAATATGTGTCTTTCGCCAAGCGTCAGGCCGAAAGCCTCGCCCAGACCAACATCGCGCGCTACTCGATTGGCGACTTTTACGGGTTCAGCTACGCCATGAGCCAGATGGCGCCCGATGAGGAGCAGGCCGCGGAAGAGCTGCGCAGCCTGTTCGAGGTCGGGCCGAACGAGCCGGCGCGGGCCGAAGCGCCCAGCCATGACCGGCTCCTGCGCGAAGCCCTCGCCTACGCCAATGCGCACAGCCAGTTTCACGAAGAATATCTGACCTTCGTGGAGAGCTCCGAGTTCGACAATGTCTATCTCGTCAATGCGCGCGGGCGGGTCGTCTACTCCGTCTTCAAGGACGATTATCTGGGCACGCTCCTGACCGAGGGGGATTCAACGCTTTCCAGGGCGCTGATGGAGCTGCGCTCCGCGGCCGACGACCGGCATATCGTGTTTTACGATTTTGCGCGCGACCCGCGCACCGGCGAATTCGCCGCCTATTTCGCCGTTCGCGTGAGCCTTTATCAACGCGCCAATGGTGCGGCCATTCTGCGCCTGCCCGCCAGCAAGCTTGCCGCCCTTCTGAGCGGGCATGAAGGCGTCAACGGAACGCTCAGCCTCATATCGTCGCGCGGCGCCGTCATCGCCTCTTCGGCCCCTGCCCTGAAGACCGGCATGAGCGCCAGCGTGCCGGAGGAGATGGATGCGAAAAGCGGTGTGACGATGCTCGAAACGGGACTGCTCGGCGCACCCGTTCTTTCGGCATGGACACATCTTCTCCTGCCCGACGCCACCTGGCTCTTCGCCGTCGATGCAGACGCCGCATCGGCCTTCGCGGCGAGCACCAGACTGCGCAATCTCATCCTGGCGCTGGCGGCACTCGCGCTGCCGCTGATCCTGCTTCTGTCCTACTATCTCGCCCGCTCGCAGACCCGCCCCCTGAAATCCGTCACCGATGCGGCAGAGGCCGTGGCCGACGGCGCGCTGGACATGAGCCTGCCGAAATTCGACCAGCCGACGGAATTCGCAAGGCTCTCCCATTCCGTCGCCCGCATGCGCGATGCGCTGCGCGATCAGCTTCAGCTCATCAGCCAGAAGAACCGCGAACTGAAAGTGCACATCCGCGAGATCGGCGAGAAGAATGCGGAGCTGGAACAGGCCGACCGCATGAAAGACCAGTTCCTCGCCAACACCTCGCATGAGCTGAGAACACCGCTCAACGGCATCATCGGCATCTCCGAAACACTGGCCGCAGGTGCTGCCGGCGACATCGCCCCCACACAGCGCAACCAGCTTCAGCTCATCACCTTCTCGGCCCGCCGCCTGTCGCGCCTCGTGGACGATCTGCTCGACCTCTACCGCATCCGGCAGGGTCGCATGCGGCTCGACATTCAGGGCGTCGACGTGGCCACCAGCGTGCGCCAGGTTCTGCTTCTGTCCGAGCCGCTGCTTTCCGGCGAGCCGGTGAGCCTCAGAGTGGACATTCCCGATGTGACGCCGCCCGTGATCGCCGATCCGGTGCGCTTTGAGCAGATCCTCTACAACCTCATCGGCAACGCCATCAAATATGTCGATGACGGGCACATCCACGTCACCGCATGGCACGAGGGCGAAGGCGACAGCGCGACGGTTTCCATCGCCGTGGAAGACACGGGACGCGGCATCTCGCCCGAGAATCTGGAGCGCATCTTCCAGCCGCTCGAACAGGCCGAAGCCGACGACGTCACGCAGAAGAAGAGCGGAACCGGACTCGGCCTCGCCATCGCGCGCAATCTTGCAGCCCTGCTCGGCGGCACGCTGACCGCGACCAGCGAGCCGGGCAAGGGCTCGCGCTTCGTGCTGCAGCTTCCCGCCGCCAGCGCCGATGCCGCAGAACAGGCGCGCGGCAAGTATCCCGGCGGCCTGCACCAGACCATCAACGCGCTCGATGCATTCGAGACCTCCGTCTCCGAGCGCGGCGACGCCAATGCGCAGACCATCGTCGTGGTGGATGACGAGCCGATCAATCTTCAGGTGCTGCGCAACGTGCTCCTGCCGCAGGGATACCGCGTCATCTGCGCCGACAATGGGCGGGCCGGCATCGAGGCCGTTCTGGAACACAAGCCGGACCTGCTCATTCTCGACGTGATGATGAACGATCTCTCGGGCCTCGAAGTGGCGCGCACGCTGCGCCGCCAGTTCTCGCTGATCGACCTGCCCATCATCATGGTCACGGCGCGCAGCCGCACGCGCGACATGATCGCCGGCTTCGAGGCAGGGGCGAACGACTATGTGGTGAAGCCCTTCGTCAAGGACGAGCTTCTGACGCGCATCTCCACCCTGATCGACGCCTCGCGCGCCCGCAGCCGTGCGGAGGAAAATCAGGAGCTGCGCGACGAGGTGGACCGCCGCATTCAGATGGAAGACGCACTGCGCCTTTCGCAGCGCCGCATGGCGCGCCTCCTCGACGCGCTGGAAGCCGGCCTCGTCTGCGTCAACGACAAGACGATCATCACCTACGCCAACCGGGCTGCGGAGACGATCTTCGGCCGCCCGCTCGACCGCGCCACGCCCTTGTCTCTCCTGCTGCCATCGGACATGGCCGCGCTGCTCGACAGCCAGTGCCGGGTGGATGGCGAAAGCAGCGCCACGCTGCATCTGGGCGGACGCGAATTCACCATCAACGCGTTCGAGCTGGAGCCCGAGGCGGGCGCGGGTATGGCGCTCGTTCTGAGCGACGCCTCGCTGGAGGCCGAGAACCTGCTCGTTTCGGTGCGCGGCGCCATCGACAGCGCACTGCCGGTGATGGCCGGCGAAGCGCAGGCCGAGCCCGGCCCGGCATCGGATGAAGCTTATCGCGCCCTCATCGTGCAGGTGATGACGGGCAGCCTCAACCTGTGGCGCGACGTGACCGGCAAGGAGCGGATCGAGTTTGCCGAGGAGAGCGGCATCTGGCGCGTCAGCCTCGACAAGACGTCGCTGCAGACCCGCACGCTCGACAAATATCTGCTGATCGAGACGCTGCCGCTCAACCCGCGCTGGCGTGATGTGGTGCGCTCGGCCGAGTTCACCCTCGCCCGCGCGGAGGCCGCCGACCGGCAGGCCGAAGGACAGAAACTCGCCGCCGATCTCGCGCGCCTGCGTGAGCATCTGCGGATCGCCAACGCACCCCGGCAGCGGCAGGACCAGCCCACCGCCGCCGACCACTGAAATCCATCAATCCAAGCATTCTTTTTTCGGGAGGAACACCGATGCCGAACAGCCATGCCTGCCGCCTGCGGACCAATTGGGACGCAGAGCGCCGCGTGATCGAGCTGAAGCTCGAAATGACCGAAGGCGCGCCCATCAGCGGCGCGCAGCTCGCCACCACCTCTCTCTTCCGCATTCATCCCGATTGCGAGATCGAGGGGGCGACGCTTGCCGACCAGCTTTCCAACTACCACGTGTTCCTCCAGCCGAGCGGCGTAGTGCTCGCCCCCGGCGAAAGCTGGGTCATTCGGGCAGACCGGCTGAGCCATGTGCTGCGCCACTACACCTATGGCCCCAAGAGTGCGCATCTGATCCTGAAGGACGGAACCACCTGCCCCGTGGACATCGAACCGATGACGCTGAATGGCGTTCCCGGCGAGCCGAACTGGGAGAAACTCGAGCCGACCGCGCTGCCGGAAGGGGCGGCCCCCATTTCCGTCATTCCCGCACCGCTGGATGTGCAGGTGGATGGCCGGCGCGACACGGAAGCGCCATTCGTTCTTGCGCGCGAGGCCACGCTGAATGCGCAGAAAGCCTTTTCGGCGGTTCGTGCGCTTGCAGGCCGTCTCTTCGCCGATGAGGAACCGCTCTTCGGCCACGGTGCCGGCCATGTGGTGACGGCAACGGACGATCCCGATCTGGGCGATGGCGCCTATGCGATCACATTCGGTGAGGAAGACATTGCGCTCAGCGCCGGTGATGAAAACGGCTTCCGCCATGGCCTCATCACGCTGGGACAGATGTTGCGCGGTGCGCGCCAGCGCCCGGACGAATTCACTCTGCCGGCCAGCGGCGCGATCAGCGACAGGCCGCGTTTCGGCTGGCGCGGCGCGCATCTCGATGTCGCCCGCCAGTTCTATGTCATGCAGGATCTGGTCGATTTTCTCGACTGCCTTGCCTGGAACAAGCTGAACCATTTCCACATTCATCTGAACGATGACGAGGCGTGGCGTCTTGAGATTCCGGGCTGGCCCGCACTGACGGAACGCACCGCGTTTCGCGGTGGCAACGAAATCCTGCCGCCGCTTCTCGGCACACCGGCAGAGCGTTCGGGCGGTTTCTACACCGCAGACGACATGCGCGCGCTGGTGGCCCACGCCGCAGGGCTCGGCATCGAGATCATTCCCGAGATCGATATTCCCGGCCATTGCTACTGCGTGCTGCGCGCGCTGCCCCAGCTCTGCGATCCAGGTGAAAACCGCATCTACTATCGCTCGGTGCAGTATTTTCCGAACAATGCGCTCAATCCCGCGGTCGACGCCACCTGGACCTTCCTCGGCGATGTATTCGACACGCTCGTGGACATCTTCCCGGCGCGCTACATCCACGCCGGCGCGGACGAAGTGGCCGAGGGCGCATGGCTGGAATCCCCAAAGGCCCGCGCGCTGGGCGAAAAACTGTTCGGCAAGGTCGAGACCTTCTCGCTGCAGTCCTATTTCCTGAAGCGCGTGCAGGAGATGCTGCGCGAGCGCGGTCGCGACATCGCCGTGTGGGAAGAGGGTGCGCTTGGCGGCGGGCTCGATGTGGACGGCGCACTGCTTGTCGCATGGAAGGAATCGAAGAGCGGCCGCGCTCTGGCCGAACAGGGCTATCAGGTCGTGCTGGCCCCTGCCGAGCGCTACTATCTCGACATTGCCCGTTCGACGGACTGGTGGGAACCCGGCGCAAGCTGGGCCGGAACCGTGACGCTGCGCGACGCCTATGACTATGAGCCGGGCGGCGACTGGCCGGATGCGCTGAAAGATCAGCTCGCCGGTGTGCAGACTTGCCTCTGGTCGGAGAACCTGGCGACGCCCGGCCTCTTCGCGCATCTGGTCTATCCGCGCATCTCCGCCATGGCCGAGACGGCGTGGTCGGCAAGCGAGCGCAAGGACTTTGATCGTTTCCGGGCGATCCAGGATCTGATGCCCGTTTCACACCGCACGGTGTCGTAAAGAAATTCCGCCCTCATGGTCCGAAAGGCTGACCATGAGGGCGGAAACAGTGTCAGCCCTGCAGCTGGCGGCTGGCGAGATACGCAGCCTTTGCCGGCACCGAGAGCCAGGCCTTCGCAAGCGCCACACGCTCGGGCGTGTAGTGATGCTCGACATCAAGCATGTTGACGGTGCCGACCAGCGTATCGCCCAGCACCACCGGCAGGTTGATGACCGAACCGCAGCCGAGCTTGCCGATCAGCGCGGCGTCGGGGAACACGGTGTCGATGTCGGCCAGCGTGTTGGCGACGAAGCATTCGCGCTTCCTGTGCACCGTCTCGAACCAGCGGTCATAATGGATCGGCTTGGTGCCGGACACCGGATATTCTTCCGGATGCGAGGTATAGGAACGGCTTGCCGTTTCCGTCTTCATGTCTGCCGTCATGAAGGTGAACAGCTTCGTGCCGACCACGGCACGCGTCAGCTCCAGCAGCGCATCGAAGGGTGCATCCGGGGTCGTGGCGCGTGAAAGCGCACGGTCGAATTCGGCCAGCGGGCCGGTGTAGTCGGTCATTGTCAGTCTCTGTTATGCGGGTTGGAGCGTGCCGCCGCTGGCGGCGTAGAGTTCGCGCGAATAGGGATCGGAAAGCCGACCCGTCTTCAGCGCATCGACCTCGGCGATCTCGACAACGCGGCCATGACGCATGACCGCCATCCGGTCGCAGAGGAAGGAGACCACGGGCAGGTTGTGGGTCACCATCAGATAGGTGAGCCCCTGCTCGCGGCGCAGCTTCTTCAGGAGGTTGAGGATTTCCGCCTGCACCGACACGTCGAGCGCCGAGGTGGGCTCGTCGAGCAGCATCACGCGCGGCTCCAGCATCAAGGCACGGGCGATCGCCACGCGCTGCCGCTGGCCACCCGAAAGCTGGTGCGGGAAGCGGAAGCGGAAACGCTGGTCGAGACCGACCGCGTCGAGCATGTCCTTCACCCGCGTGTCGCGTCCGCCGATGCCGTGCACGGCAAGCGGCTCGGCCAGGCAGTCATCCACCGTCTTGCGCGGATGCAGCGATCCGTAAGGGTCCTGAAACACCATCTGGCAGGTTTTTGCGAATTCCCGGTCAGGTTTGTGGCCGCGCGGCTTTCCGAGCACGGAGATGCGACCGCTCCAGTCGGGCGCAAGGCCGCTGATCGCCTTCAGGATGGTCGACTTGCCGGAACCCGACTCGCCAACCAGCGCGAAGCTCTCACCCTCGGACACCGAGAAATTGACATCGAACACCACCGGCGTCTTGCCGTAGCTGATCGACAGGTTTTCGAGATGAATGGCGGCGTTCTTCATGTGCCCGCTCCCGTGGTCCAGGTGCTGCGGTCGAGCACCGGCAGTTCGTCGCGGTCCTCGTCCATGCGTGGCATGGCGGCGAGAAGGCCCTTCGTATAGGGGTGCGTCGCCTTGTTGAGATCGCTGGCCTTGCAGGTTTCAACGATCTCGCCGCTGTTCATCACGAGGATGCGGTCGCAATAGCGCGAGACGAGGTTCAGATCGTGGCTGATGAGGATCAGCCCCATGCCCTTGCCGGTCACCAGATCGTCGATGATGTCGAGCACCTGCGCCTGCACCGAAACGTCGAGCGCCGAAGTCGGCTCGTCGGCGATCAGAAGGTCGGGCTCCGGGATCAGCATCATGGCGATCATGACGCGCTGGCCCATGCCGCCCGAAACCTCGTGCGGATAGAGGTTTGCCACACGCTCCGGCTCGTTGATGCGCACGGCTTCCAGCATGGAAAGCACCCGCGCCTTCAATTCGCTGCGCGGCAGCTTCCTGTGGGTGAGCAGCGCCTCGCCGATCTGCTCGCCGATGGTCATCACCGGGTTCAGCGAAAACTTCGGGTCCTGCATCACCATGGAGATGCGCGCGCCGCGAAGCTCGCGCATCTGCCGTTCGCTCTGCGACAGAAGGTCGATGCCATCGAAGGTCATCCGGTCCGCCGTCACGCGGCCCGGCTTGCGAATGAGCCGCAGGATGGACCGGCCCGTCATCGACTTGCCGGAACCGGATTCGCCGACGATGCCCAGACGCTCACGGCCAAGCGAGAAGGAAATGCCCTTCACCACGTCGACCGGTCCGCGGGATGTGGGGAAAGTGACGGTCAGGTTTTCGATTTCAAGCAGCGGTGCACTCATTGCTTTTCTCCCTGCTTGGGATCGAGCACATCACGCAGGCCATCGCCCAGGAAGCAGAAGCCGAGGCTGACGAGAATGATCGCAAAGCCCGGCATGGTGGCGACCCACCACTGATCGAGGATGAAGTTTCGCCCGCGCGAGATCATCGCGCCCCATTCAGGCAAAGGCGGCTGCGCGCCGAGGCCAAGGAAGCCGAGGCCGGCGGCGGTGAGGATGATGCCCGCCATGTCGAGTGTGACGCGCACGATGGTCGAGGACGCGCAGAGCGGCAGAACGTGACGCAGGATAACCCGCGTCGCCGAAGCACCCTGCAGCCTGACCGCCGAGATGAATTCCGAATCCCGGAAGGTGATCGTCTCGGCGCGAGCGATGCGCGCATAGACCGGCCATGCGGTGATGGCGATGGCGATGATGGCGTTTTCGATGCCGGGCCCCAGTGCTGCCACAAAGGCAAGCGCCAGAATGAGCTTCGGCATCGACAGGAAGATGTCGGTCACGCCCATCAGGACGCGGTCGACCCAGCCGCCGAAATAGCCGGACACCGCACCGACCACGAGGCCGATGGGGGCGGCGATGACGGCCACCATGGTGACGATCAGAAGCGTGATGCGCGCACCGTAGACGACGCGCGAATAGATATCGCGGCCAAGCTCATCCGTGCCCATCCAGTGTTCGGCGGAGGGCGGCATGAGGCGGTTTGCGAGATCCTGCCCAACGGGGGAGTAGGGCGCGATCAGCGGTGCGAAGACCGCCATGACGACCAGCACCAGCACGATCAGCGCGCCGACAACGGCGAGCGGATTGCGCAACAGTGCGGTCCAGACGCGCCATGCGCGGCCGAGATTGGCCTGCAGGCGCGAGGCGGGCGAATCGTCGAGAAGCCAGTCAATCATCGGCGTGCCCTCGGGTCGAGGATGCGGTAAAGCACATCGGAAATCTTGTTGATCATGATGAAGACAGCGCCAATCACCAGCGTCGCGCCGAGAACGGCGTTCATGTCGGCGGTCAGAAGCGCGGTCGTGAGATAGTTGCCGATGCCCGGCCACGAGAACACGGTCTCGATCATCACCGAACCTTCCAGAAGTGCTGCATAGGACAGGCCGATCACGGTGATGAGCTGGATGCGGATCGGATAGAACGCATGCCGCCAGATGACGCGGCGCTCCGATACGCCCTTCACACGCGCCGTGGTGACGTACTCCTGTCCGAGCTGGTCGAGCATGAAGGAGCGCGTCATGCGGGCGATATAGGCCAAAGAGAAGAAGCCGAGGATCGATGCCGGCAGCATCAGATGGTCGAGCGCATTCCAGAAGATATCCCACTCGCCGGCGATCACGCTGTCGATGAGATAAAGCCCGGTCACGGGATCGAGCAGGCCGTCATAGAAGATATCGACGCGGCCCGGACCGGCAACCCAGCCAAGCCCCGCATAGAAAACTGCAAGGCCCACGAGGCCAAGCCAGAATGCAGGCACCGAATAGCCGAGCAGGCCGAGCACGCGGATCACCTGGTCGATCCAGCTGCCCTGATGCGTGGCGGCGACAACGCCCATGGGCACGCCCAGCACGACACCGATGATGATGCCGATGGTGGCCATTTCCAGCGTCGCGGGGAAGACGCGCGCGAGATCGTCGACCACCGGACGTCCGGTGGAGATCGACATGCCGAGATCGCCCGTCAGAACGTCGCCCACATAGGCGAAGAACTGCACGATGAACGGTCGGTCGAGGCCCATGGCCTGACGCGCTGCCTCATAGACCTCCTGTGTCGCCCGGTCGCCAACAACCGAGAGCACGGGATCGATCGGCACGACACGACCGATGAAGAAGGTGATGGCCAGAAGGCCGAGAAATGTGCCAGCGACGACGACGACGAAACGCAGAACGCTCGCTACGCCCTCGAAGGCACGGCCGGCCAGCATGCCCATGCGTGCGCTGGCAGCCCCGGTGGATGGTTCAAACGCCATGGCTTGTTCGCTCTCTGGCCGCTGCTTCGTTGAATGGATGCCCCAAACGCGCCCCCTCTCCCCTGGCTGACCTGCAAGCCGGCGCGCGCACCACCAGGAAGTCAACACTCTGATTTCATGCGATTTTGCGGCGCAAAAGCCCGTCTCGCGCCCTGCAAAACCTTCAAAAAAGAGCTTGGATCATACAAAAAAATCTGGTTACATCAAAAAAATTTTTGTGGGGGAAAAATCTTTGAGCACGCAGCCGGCCCGCGCCACACCCGATGTCGACACCCGAATTGGTGTGCTGATACGCGCCCGCCGAAAGCAGCTCGGCCTCACCCTGCAGCAACTGGGAGAGGCGTCCGGCCTCTCGGTGGGCTATCTGAGCCAGGTGGAGCGCGACAACGCCACGCCGACGCTCGGTTCGCTCGCCGGTATCGCCCGCGCACTGGGTGTGGGGCTCGATTATTTCGTCGCCCAGCCCCGCGCCGAGGACGGGCTGACCCGTGCCGAAAGCCGCCAGCAATTTTCAATTGCCGGCTCCTCGATCATCTATGAGCGGCTCGGGACGGAGTTTCCCGGAAGCCAACTATCCTCCTTCGTGCTGACAGTGCCGCCCGGCTATTCCTCGGAGACGGTGAGCCATGAAGGCGAAGAGCTGATCTACATTCTCGAAGGCACCATCACCCAGTATCTCGACGGCGAGGAAATGGTGATGAAGGCCGGCGACAGCCTGCACTATCGCGGCAACACCCCGCATGCCTGGAAGAACACCACCGATATACCGGCCCGCCTTTTGTGGACCGGTACGCTGACCGTGTTCGGCGCCAATGGCCAGGCCAACAACCGCATCGAACTGGTTTCGCCGGACAAGGCCTCCGGCAATTCCACAAGAAGAACCAAGAGCAATTCCTGATCCAAAAAAGGAGGAGAACATGATGAAGCTCTTCAAGACGGCGCTCCTTGCCGCCGCTCTCACCATGCCGCTATCGCAGCATGTGCTCGCAGCCACGCCGGACAATGTTCTGGTCGTCGCGCAGAACATCGACGACATCGTCGCCATCGATCCCGCTCAGGCCTACGAGTTCTCGTCGGGCGAGCTGGTCACCAACATCTATGACCGCCTCGTGCAGTACGACGCCGAGGACCCGACCGTTCTTGCCCCCGGCCTTGCAGCCGAGTGGGAAGCCGATGCGGAAGCAAAGACCATCACCTTCACCATGCGCGACGGCGCGACCTTCCACTCGGGCAACCCGGTGCGCGCGGAAGACGTGGCGTTTTCCTTTGCCCGCGTCATCAAGCTCAACCTGACCCCGGCCTTCATCCTCGCCCAGCTCGGCTGGACGGCGGAGAATGTGGACCAGATGGTCACCGTCGACGGCAACAGGGTTGTCGTGAAATATGAGGGCGATTTCTCGCCTGCCTTCGTGCTCAACGTCCTGGCCGCCCGCCCGGCTTCCATCGTCGATGAAAAGACGGTGATGGAGCATGAAGAAAATGGCGATATGGGCAACAAGTGGCTCAACGCCAACTCCGCCGGTTCCGGCCCGTTCAAACTGACGGCCTATCGCCCCGGCGAGCTGGTGCGCATGGGCGCCAATGCCGACTACTTCAAGGGTGCGCCGAAGGTCGAGAACGTCATCATCCGTCACGTGGCGGAAGCCGCGACCCAGCAGCTTCTGCTGCAGTCGGGCGACGTGGACATGGCCCGCAACCTGACGCCGGACCAGATCAACGGCATCAGCGCCGACAACATCAAGGTCGAGACCTATCCACAGGCGGCAGTGCACTTCGTCTCCTTCAACCAGAAGACCGAAGCTTTGCAGCCGGAAGCCGTGTGGGAGGCCGCGCGATACCTCGTCAACTATGAGGGCATGACCGAAAGCTTCCTCAAGGGACAGATGGAAATCCATCAGGCCTTCTGGCCGAAGGGCTTCCCCGGTTCCTATGACGAGACGCCCTACACCTATGACCCGGAGAAGGCGAAGCAGATCCTTGCCAATGCCGGTGTGGAAACGCCGATCAACGTGACGCTCGACGTCATCAACTCGACGCCGTTCACCGACATGGCGCAGTCGCTGCAGGCGAGCTTTGCGGAAGCCGGCATCAATTTCGACATCATCCCCGGCACGGGCTCGCAGGTCATCACCAAGTACCGTGAGCGCAGCCACGAGGCGATGCTGCTCTACTGGGGCCCGGATTTCATGGATCCGCACTCGAACGCCAAGGCCTTCGCCTATAACCGCGACAATTCCGACGACAACTACCAGGCCACCACCACATGGCGGAACGCCTGGGCCGTGCCGACGGAGATGAACGACAAGACCGCTGCGGCTCTGGCCGAATCCGATGCCGACAAGCGCAACGCGATGTATGTCGAGCTGCAGAAGGAGGTGCAGGCCAAGTCGCCGATCGTCATCATGTTCCAGGCTGCCTATCAGGTGGCGATGGACAAGAAGGTGAACGGCTACGTCAACGGCGCCACCTCCGACTTCGTCTATTACCGGCTCGTCACGAAAGACTGAGACAAGCCGCACCACTCGAGGCCGCTCCGCCAGTCGTGGCGGCCTCTTTTCTTTTCAAAGCGCCTCTCTCATTTCTGGAGTTTGTCCATGCCCACCACCTCCAACCGGCGGCTTGAGGCCCTGCGCGAGCGCATGCGCGCAACCGGCACCGATCTCGTCGCCATCGGCCCTTCAAGCCACATGATGTATGTGGCGGGCCTCGATCCGCATGGCGACGAACGCCCCGTCATGTTGCTCGTCTCGAAGGATCATGCCGGCTTCCTGATGCCCGCGCTCAATGTCGACAGCTCGCGCCAGAAGACCGACCTGCCCTTCTTCCCCTGGCGCGACGATGACGGCCCGGACGCGGCCCTTGCCGAGCTTTTGAAGGCATCGAACCTGCCGGCGGCTCCCAGCGTCGTGATCGACGAAACGATGCGCGCCGATTTCGCGCTGCTTCTGCTCGACGCGCTGCCGGGCGCGAAGCGCCGCTTCACCGACGACACGGTCGGCCATCTGCGCGCCCGCAAGGACGAAGACGAGTACAAGCGCCTGAAGGCGAGCGCGGTGCTGAACGACAGGGCCGCCATGGCCGGTTTCGATGCGCTGAAGCCCGGTGTCACCGAGCTGGAAGTGGCGGCAGCCATCCGCGACGTCTACAAGGCGGCGGGTGCGGTGCCGGTCTTCACCAGCGTGTGCTTTGGCGGCAATGGCGCATTCCCGCATCACCACACCGGCGACACGAAGCTGAAGGAAGGCGACGCGGTTCTCATCGACACCGGCGGCCGACTGGACGGCTACCACTCCGACATGACGCGCGTCGGCTACTACGGAAAGCCCGATGCGGAGTTTGAGAAGGTTTACGCCATCGTCGAGCAGGCGGTTGCCGCGGCTCTTGCCGCTGCAAAGCCCGGCGTCACCGCAAAGACCATCGACAAGGCCGCGCGCGACGTGATCACCGAGGCCGGTTATGGCGACTTTTTCCCCCACCGCACCGGCCACGGGCTCGGCATCGACATTCACGAGCCGCCCTACATGACCGCCACCTCCGAGACGGTTCTGGACGAAGGCATGGTGTTCTCCATCGAGCCCGGCATCTACCTGCCCGGCAAGTTCGGCCTGCGGCTGGAAGAGATCGTCATCATGCGCGCCGACGGTGCGGAGATCCTCTCCGACATGCCGCGCACCGCGCAGCTGCGCGGATAGAGGCTCACAAAGCCAGGCGGCGGTCGGGAAACCGATCGCCGCTTTTCTTTGGGCTGAAGGTCTGATACGCCTCCAGCCGCCGGAGAATTCCGGCACCGGTCGCAGCCTACCCGGTCATTAAAACAAGGAACCCGATCATGAAAACGCTCGTCGTCTGCTCAGGCGGACTCGATTCCGTTTCCCTTGCCCACAAGGTGGCGCGGGAACAAAACCTTATTGGCCTGATCTCCTTCGATTATGGCCAGAGACATCGCAAGGAGCTGGATTTCGCGGCAAAGGCAGCCGCCCGGCTCAGCGTCCCTCACGACCTTCTCGACATCTCCGCCATAGGCCGGCATCTCTCAGGCTCCGCCCTCACCGACGCCATAGACGTGCCGGACGGGCACTATGCCGAGGAGACCATGCGCGTGACGGTGGTGCCCAACCGCAACGCCATCATGCTCGCCATCGCCTTCGGCATTGCCGCAGCGCGGGGTGCCGATGCCGTGGCCGCCGCCGTTCATGGCGGCGATCACTTCATCTATCCCGATTGCCGGCCAGGCTTCATCGATGCGTTTCAGGCCATGCAGGACGCCGCGCTCGAAGGCATGGGCGCGGTCAGCCTCTACACGCCCTTCGTGAACGGCACCAAGGGCGACATCGTGCGCGAGGGCGCGCGCGTCGATACGCCCTTTGCCGAAACCTGGTCCTGCTACAGGGGCGGCGAAAACCATTGCGGGCGCTGCGGCACCTGCGTGGAGCGGCGCGAGGCCTTCCACGAGGCCGGCGTTCCCGACCCCACCATCTATGACGATCCGGATTTCTGGCTTGCTGCCACCGGGCAGACCACCGGGGAAGCAAAGCATGTATAGGGTCAGCAAGGAGTTTCACTTCTCCGCCTCGCACCGCCTGGCGAACCTGCCCGACGACCACCCCTGCGCGCGGCTGCACGGGCACAATTACATCGTCGTGGTGGAACTGGCCGGGGAGCGGCTCGACAATCACGGCTTCGTGCGCGACTACCGCGAGCTCAAGCCCCTTAAAGACCATATCGACGACACGCTCGACCACCGGCACCTGAACGAGGTGTTCGGCCATGACGGCGTCACCGCCGAGTTTCTCGCCAAGGCGCTTTTCGACTGGTGCCGAGCGCGCTGGAGCGAGGTGTCGGCGGTGCGCGTGAGCGAGACGCCCAAGACCTGGGCGGAATACCGGCCATGAGCACGCTGCGCATCGCCGAGATTTTCGGTCCCACGATCCAGGGCGAAGGCGCATTGATCGGCATGCCGACCGTGTTTGTGCGCGCCGGCGGCTGCGACTATCGTTGCCGCTGGTGCGACAGCCTGCATGCCGTCGACAATGCCTACCGCCATGACTGGGTGCCCATGCGGAGCCAGGACGTGCTTGAGCGCATAAGGGAGCTCTCCGGCGGCGCGCCGGTCATGGTCTCGCTGTCCGGCGGCAACCCGGCGATCCAGCCCTTCGAAGAGCTGATCGATGCGGGCCGCGCCGAGGGCTATCGTTTCGCGCTCGAAACGCAGGGCTCCATCGCCCGCGACTGGTTCGCAAAGCTCGACATGCTGGTTCTGAGCCCCAAGCCGCCCTCCTCCGGCGAGACGGTGGACTGGGAGCGTTTCGACGCCTGCATAGCCGCCGCCGGATCTGCATCCACGGTGATGAAGATCGTCATCTTCGACGAGGCCGATTATCGCTGGGCGAAGGATGCGGCTGAGCGCTACCCCGCCCTGCCCCTCTACCTCCAGCCGGGCAACCACACCCCGCCGCCACCCGAAGCCGAGGATGCCGCCATCGATATGGAGGGCATTCTGGAGCGCATGCGCTGGCTGGTGGACCGCACCGTGGCCGACCGCTGGTTCTCCCCTCACATCCTGCCGCAGCTCCATGTGCTCCTGTGGGGCAACCGGCGCGGCGTCTGAAAGGAAGCGACCGCCATGACCGACAAGACCATCTACGACAATCTGACCCTTCTGGGCGGCAGGACCGAACTGCCCGCGTCCCCCGAAGAAGCCGTGCTCGAACGCGTGCCCAACCCGCAGGAGGATGTGCGCTACGCCGTGCGCTTCACCGCGCCGGAATTCACGTCGCTCTGCCCGCTCACGGGCCAGCCCGACTTCGCCCATCTGGTGATCGACTACGTGCCGGCCGGCTGGCTGGTGGAGAGCAAGTCGCTAAAGCTTTATCTCGGCGCGTTTCGCAATCACGGCGCGTTTCACGAAGACTGCACCGTCTCCATAGGCCGCCGCCTGTGCGACCTTCTGGACCCCCACTGGCTGCGCATCGGCGGCTACTGGTATCCGCGCGGCGGCATGCCCATCGACGTGTTCTACCAGACCGGCGAGCCGCCAAAGGGTGTGTGGATCGCCGATCAGGGCGTCCCGCCCTATCGCGGGCGGGGCTGAGGCAATGGCAGCAGAGTGAGGGAGGGCGGCGGTCCAATGCCTCTCTGTGAAGGGGCCGGAGAGCGCGAGGCTCCCCGGCCCTTCACGTTACACGTCGAGCCGCATCACCATTTCGCCCTCAATGGTTTCGCCGGTTGGCCGAAAGCCCGCCCGTTCGTAGAGCCTGATGGCAGCCTCGTTTTCGGGCTTCACCCCCAGCATGACGAACGGGCAGTCCGGCAGCGCGGACAGCCTGCGGACGATGAGCGAAAGCGCCGCCGCCCCGTAACCGTGCCCCTGGAAGCGGGCGTCGATCATCAGACGGTAGAGCCAGCGATTGCCATCGTCTTCGTCGAGGGCGTGCATGGCGAACCCGACGGGCTGCCCTCCCGCCCGGATGACGAGGGGAACGCAGGCGTCGTTCTCGTCCGCTTCCTCGAGCGAATCCGCGTTTGACGCCACAAACCGGGTCTGCTCATCGGCAACGCGGAGCGCGCAGAGATCTGCACGGTCCTCCGGACTGACGACATGCACGGTGACGGATGACGCGGGCGCCATCCGATGCGATGATTTCTTTTCCATATTTTCCTGCAACGGTGCACACGGGCACCGAAAATGAGCTTCGTTGCAGAGCGCAGATCGAGGGCAGGTCCACCCTTGATACGCTCCCGCGATGCTCGCTGCCGCAGGGTTTTTTAAAGGATTGCGATCCCCGGAACAGCGAGCGCAGACTTACTGATAAAGCCAAACATTGCGCGCCTCCCTGATCGTGGTTCACCATTTCGCCAATACACGCATGGCGCGCGCGCCGCAAGCGGTTTCGAAGCCGTCGACCGTCGATTGGGGGCGCGGGATTGTCTGCGTGAAAACGCCAGTGCATTGCCCGGCGCAGCACGGCATCATGGGCCCGTGGCGCGTGAAAATCAGTTGCGCAAAGTGCTCTTGCTCGAAGGGACCTGGGGACTGCCAACCCGGAAAAGCAGCCGCTTAGCTAACCCTCCTTCAAAGGCAACGCGCTATTATTCGGGTAGGCCTGAAAATTTCGGAATTCTCTCAAATCTGGATAGCTCGAACTGCCGCGATTCCGCAATCTCCAATTGCAAATTCACTATGCGCCAGCTAGTTTAACCCGCAAATATCGAGATGTGGGGAGCCCGCGATGAAGATCGAGTCTCAAGATAAACGCGTCGATGAGCTACTCAAGGGAAATATATTTCTGATCCCCCGATTTCAGCGCGAATATTCTTGGGATCCAGATCATGTCTCTGCCTTTTGGTCTGATCTATTGGATAATATTTCGGAGTCATACTTTATTGGCGCGATGGTTGTTTACAAAGAAGAGAGATCAACACTCGCCGTTGTTGATGGCCAACAAAGATTAACAACAATTACAATATTACTTTGCGCCATCAGAGAGAAATTTAAGGAGCTAGGTCGCGCCGACCTTGCAGATGGCCTCCAAGCGTATATTGAGCAAAAGGATCGGGAAAATCGAACCGTATACGTGCTCAGGACGGAGACATCATTTCCGTATTTGCAGGAAGAAATTCTAAAAAGTTCTGAAGCAGATATTCAAATTTCAATAGGCCCCGAGGAAGAAGCTATTCAAAGAGCATTTCAAATTTTCAAGAATAATATAACGGAATATGTAGAAACATTTCTCGCAAACAAGGAACAGTCCAATGAGGACAGAGTTAAGGATGCCATAAATTGGCTTTCAAATATTAGAGATACTGTATTTGACCTTAATGTAATAATTGTTACTCTAGACAACGAAGATGATGCGTACCTTATTTTCGAGACTCTTAATACAAGAGGTAAAGACCTAGCTCTCGTAGACTTATTAAGAAATCATTTTGCAAAATTCTTGAAGCCTAGCAATGAATTTGACCAAGCAAATCACAAATGGCGTAGGGTTCTGGACACAATTAAGAGCTCGCCGATGCCACTCGATCCAGACACATTCATAGTACACTCATGGCAGTCCCGGTATGACTTTGTCACAAAGGCAAAAGTCTTTCAAAAGGCAAAAGAGAGGATAACAAAGCCGAGCGCGAAGTCGCATCTTGATCGGTTTGTTTCGGATTCCGATCAGTGGCGCTCGATCTTCGACACTGAGTACCTGTGGGATAAAAATGAAAAAGAAGTTGCTCGATCCTTGGGTGCATTAAGAATATTTAAAGTTGTTCAACCAACACCGGGGATATTGTCTCTGGTAAGAGCATACAAAGATGGAATAATTAGGTATAAAACTCTAAGAAATGCTCTAGCTATTATTGAAAAATTTCATTTTTCATTCAATGCTATTACTTCATCACGATCTTCAGGAGGCATTTCTGGAATGTACTCATCTTTTGGAAGGCAGATATTCAATGCCAAGGATAGCAATGAAGCATCCATTGCAATAGCAGATTTAGTTCAGAAACTTCGCGACAGGGAAGTTCCTAGCAGCGAGTTTCATGTTGGATTTGAACAAGTTATCTACACGAAAAAGCACTCTTCGCAAAAATCTTTGGTTCAGTATATCCTTAAGAAGGTGGCGCTTCACCAGAATCAACCATTTGTAGGTGAGAGTGATGATCTGACGATTGAGCATTTTCTGCCGCAATCGGCAGCGAAAAGCGATCACGACGAGTTCGTGATCGGGCAGATTGGAAATCTGATGCTCATTGACTCTGAGACGAACAGCAAACTTTCTACAAGTACATTCATTAACAAGCGAGAAATACTTTTGGATAGGGGATACAAGCTTCCAGATTACCTTATGAGCGTGGACGAGATCTCGGAAGAAGTCATACGTACAAACACTTCCCGAGTCTCTGAGCTGGCATGGAGCTCAATCTGGAAGGTTTGACGATTTTTGATCGTGCTTCTCGTGCAATTCTCTAAGGACCGCTCATTGTTCCTTCATATGGAATATTAGCTCAGGGCTCGTTCTTGACCTGAGCCCAACGGATTGAATGACAGCCCCCGAGAAGCGGGAGCCAACACGTCTTACGATAACTTCCAAGCTAGATGCAGGACGTATTTTAATAATGGTCTTCGGGTCGTGGGCAAACAGTGCTTAATGGCCGAAACGGTGTTGCTTTCAGCCGCTACCGGCTTTCAAGACCTATCGGGCTGTAGCGCAGAATCAGCAAGAAATGGCGGAGAGAGAGGGATTCGAACCCTCGATACGGTTTCCCGTATACACGCGTTCCAGGCGTGCGCCTTCAACCACTCGGCCACCTCTCCACGGCGCGGCGTTGTGAGCCGCGCGAGGGTCATCTAGTCGATCTGATCGAGAATGCCAAGACCAGTCTGTGACAGTTTTGCAATTTGCCGCACTTTCCCGCGTGCCTTCCTCACATACGCTCAACTTTCCGTAGGGTGATTGCCAAGCGCAGCAGCGGGGCCTATGTCTCGCACCGAATGTTTCGTCGTCTGAAGACCGAAACCGGCACCGGCACGGATGTGAGGCCCGAATGTTTCGTCTGTTCATGCGGATACTGGCTGTTCTCGCCCTCGCAGTCGCCGTCGTCATGGCGGTGATCGATGCGACACGCTCCATCGCGGCTTCGGCACTGACCTTCACGCCGCTCGGCGAAAGCTGGTATGCCGTCTCACCCGATACGCTCAATCTCGCACAGGCGACGATCCAGCGCTACACGCTCCCCGCCATCTGGGATCCCTTCATCATCCAGATCCTGACCCTGCCGGGCTGGCTGGTCTTCCTTGCGCTGGCCCTCGTCTTCTACATCGCCGGATACCGGCGTCGGCGGACTGTTCTTGTCTGAATGCAGGAAAGAGGCAGGCCTGCCGCCGGTTGAAACGGGAACTGCAAGACTATCCCAAGTCGTTTTTCCGGACGGTCAAAATTCCGCGTGAATTTTCATTTCAGCCATGCAAGAGTGGCCGCAAGGGGAGAGCGGAAGACTTTCCCCATGCCGTTCCCGATGGTCCACGGCCGTTGCGGGACGCTCGCAGGAGCGCTTGAGCGGATCGCCATTCTAGGCTGCCCGCTCATGCGGCGTAACCAGAAACGCAAGACAACCGACAGGGTGTGGATCACATGAAGCGTATTGTTCTCGGCCTTCTGGCCGCAACCGCAATGTCCGCAAGCGCATTTGCGGATGAGATCGCTCCGGCTCTCATCTACGATCTGGGTGGCAAGTTCGACAAATCCTTCAACGAGGCTGCGTATAACGGCGCCGAGCGGTTCAAGGAAGAAACCGGGATCGAATATGTGGAGTTCGAAATCTCCAACGACGCCCAGCGCGAGCAGGCCCTGCGCCGCTTCGCCGAGAACGGCCGCAACCCGATCGTCATGGCCGGGTTCACCTGGGTCGATTACCTGAAGAAGGTCGCGCCGGAATATCCCGATACCGATTTCACCATCATCGACGATGCGGTCGACGCGCCCAATGTGCGCTCCGTCACCTTCAAGGAGCAGGAAGGCTCCTATCTCGTCGGCATGCTGGCCGCACTCGCCTCGGAAACCGGCACGGTCGGCTTCGTCGGCGGCATGCAGGTTCCGCTCATCGGCAAGTTCGAGTGCGGCTATGTGGGCGGCGCCAAGGCTGCCCGCTCCGACGCCAAGGTGATCCGCAATTACACGGGCGACACGCCTTCCGCATGGAACGACCCGACCAAGGGCGGTGAGATCACCCGCACGCAGATCGACCAGGGTGCGGATGTGATCTATCACGCCGCGGGCGGCACGGGCGTTGGCGTGCTCCAGGCGGCAGCGGATGCCGGCAAGCTGGGCATCGGCGTCGATTCCAACCAGAACGGCCTGCATCCGGGCAAGGTTCTGACCTCCATGGTCAAGCAGGTGGACGTTGCCGTCTACAATGCCTTCATGGACGCCAAGAACGGTGCGTTCAGCTACGGCCTTCAGGACCTCGGCCTGGCCGAGGACGGCGTCGGCTATGCGATGGACGACAACAACAAGGACCTCATCACGGACGAGATGAAGGCTGCAGTTGAAGAAGCCAAGCAGAAGATCATCGATGGCGAGATCGAAGTGCACAACTTCCTGAGCGACAACGCCTGCCCCTACTGAGGCAGCGCCCGCTTCTTGACTGAACCAATCCGAAGGGCCGCCGATGCGGCCCTTTTTCCTTTCCTCATCACTGCCGGTATGTGTTAGGTCGCTTCAACATCTTCTCCGAACAGTCTTCAGGAGCTTTCCATGTCCGATATCGCCCCGGTTCTCGATCAGCTCGATCGTTCAATCGATCAGAGTCTGGAGCGGCTTTTCCACCTTCTGAAGATCAAATCGATCTCCACCGACCCGGCCTTTGCCGGCGACTGCCGCAAGGCTGCCGAATGGCTGGTGGAAGACCTGAAGACAATCGGCTTCGAGGCCAGCGTGCGTGACACGGCAGGCCATCCGATGGTGGTGGCGCATCACGAAGGCGAAGGGCCGCACGTGCTTTTCTATGGGCATTACGATGTGCAGCCGGTCGATCCGCTGAACCTGTGGGAGAACGACCCGTTCGACCCGTCGGTGAAAGAGATCGAGCCCGGCCGCAAGGCGATCATCGGGCGCGGGTCTTCCGACGACAAGGGCCAGCTGATGACCTTTGTGGAAGCCTGCCGCGCCTATAAGGCGGTGCATGGCAAGCTGCCCTGCAAGATCACCATTCTGTTTGAGGGCGAAGAGGAATCCGGCTCACCTTCGCTGCGCCCTTTCCTGGAAGAAAACCGCGCAGAGCTTTCGGCCGACTATGCGCTGGTGTGCGACACCGCCATGTGGGACCCGGAGACGCCCGCCGTCTGTGTCGGCCTGCGCGGGCTTGTCGGCGAGGAAATCACCATCAAGGCGGCTGACCGCGACCTGCATTCGGGCTTTTTCGGCGGAGCGGCGGCCAATCCGATCACGGTTCTGGCCCGCATTCTGGGCGACCTGCATGACGAGAACGGGCGGGTCACCGTGCCGGGCTTCTATGAGGGCGTTGAGGAAACACCGGCGGACATCCTGAAAAGCTGGGAAGGGCTGGGCGAGACGACCGAAAACTTCCTCGGTCCAATCGGCCTTTCAGAACTTTTTGGCGAGAAAGACCGCTCGGCGCTGGAGCTTGTCTGGGCGCGCCCGACGGCGGAAGTGAACGGCATCACCGGCGGCTATACCGGCGAAGGCTTCAAGACTGTCATTCCGGCTGAGGCTTCCGCCAAGGTCTCGTTCCGGCTGGTGCACAAACAGGACCCGGACAAGATCCGCGCCGCTTTCCGCAAATTCGTCGAAGAGCGCCTGCCGGCCGACTGCCGCGTGGAGTTTCATCCGCATGGCGGTTCGCCAGCCTTCCAGCTCGACTATGACATGCCGCTGGTGACGAAGGCGCAGGGTGCGCTGAGCGACGAATGGCCAAAGCCCGCAGTGGCGATCGCCATGGGCGGTTCCATTCCGATTGCCGGCGAGTTCCGCCGCATGCTCGACATGGAAACGCTTCTGGTCGGCTTCGGCCTTCAGGATGACCGCATCCACTCGCCGAATGAGAAATACGATTTGAATTCGTTCCATCGCGGCCAGCGCTCCTGGGTCCGCATTCTCGATGCCCTGAGCAGCAAGTAAGCCTGGAAGAACACCATGACGATCCGATTTCACAAGAACGACCTGCCCGATCTCAGCAACTACGATGTCGATGCCGTTGCCATCGACACGGAGACGCTGGGCCTGAAGCCGCACCGCGACCGGCTGTGCGTGGTGCAGCTTTCGCCGGGCGATGGCACGGCCGATGTGGTGCAGATCGACGCCGGGCAAAATAAGGCGCCGAACCTCGTCGCGCTTTTGAAGAACCGCAAGATCACCAAGCTGTTCCACTATGCACGCTTCGATCTGGCGGTGCTTTATCACAGCTTCGGCGTGATGCCGGAGCCGGTGTTCTGCTCTAAGATCGCCTCGCGCCTCACCCGCACCTATACGGATCGGCACGGGCTGAAAGACCTGTGCAGCGAATTGCTGGGCGTTTCCCTTTCCAAGGCGCAGCAGTCTTCCGACTGGGCGGCCGAGGAGCTTTCGCCCGAACAGCTCGAATATGCGGCGTCCGACGTGCTCTACCTGCACCAGTTGCGCGAAAAGCTGATCGCGCGGCTTGAGCGCGAGAAGCGCACGCGCGAGGCCGAAGCCTGCTTCCGCTTCCTGCCGACACGGGCGAAACTGGACCTGATGGGCTGGGAAGAGGCGGACATTTTCGCCCACAGCTGAGGGTCTCCCGCCACTTTTGTTTAATTTGACTTAACTGCGCCTTAAACCGCTGCCTTTTACTGTGCCCGCATGAAATGTGTGGGTGCAGGGTTGCGGGGTTTGTGAGCGTATGGCGCGCAGGACGAAGAACCGAAGGATCGAGCCGACTTTCGACGCGCCAGCGGTGCGCCGGGGCAGCGACGATCTCAAACTCGGTGACAGCGACCGCGTCGTGCCTTCACGCCAGCGCCGCAGGCCTGCCGGAGGCAAGAGCGCCAAGGGAGCGAAACGCACCCGCCGTGCGAGCCCGCGACGCAGGAATGGGCGTGGGAGCGGCGGCGGTTTCTTCGGCTTCCTGCGCACCGCCATCTACTGGTCGCTCGTTCTGGCGCTGTGGGGCGGCATCGCCGCTGTCGGCATCACCGCCTATTACGGCGCCAAAATGCCTTCGGCGACCACCTGGGAAATCCCCGACCGGCCACCCAATGTGAAGATTGTCTCGGCTGACGGAGACATGATCGCCAATCGCGGCATGACCGGCGGCGAGGCGGTGGGCCTGCATGAGATGTCACCGCATATTCCCCAGGCGGTGATCGCCATCGAGGACCGCCGGTTCTACTCGCATTTCGGTGTCGATCCGATCGGCCTTGCCCGCGCCATGTCGGAAAACTTGATCGCCGGGCGGCTGACGCAGGGCGGTTCGACCCTGACGCAGCAGCTTGCCAAGAACCTCTTTCTCAAACCCGACCGCACCATCGAGCGCAAGGTGCAGGAAGTGCTGCTGGCGCTGTGGCTGGAGCAGAAACACTCCAAGGACCAGATCCTAGAGATGTATCTGAACCGTGTCTATTTCGGCTCGGGCGCCTATGGCGTGGAGGCGGCCTCGCGGCGCTATTTCAACAAGTCCGCGCGCGATGTCACGCTTTCGGAAGCCGCTCTTCTGGCCGGGCTACTGAAGGCGCCTTCGCGCCTTTCGCCGGCGCGCGACCCGCAGGCCGCCGAAACACGGGCGCAGGTGGTGCTGACCGCCATGCGCGATCAGGGCATGATCGGCGACGGCGAGATGACCACCGCGATGAGCCGGCCCGCCACCCGCGCTGCCGCCTACTGGACAGGCTCGGAGCACTATTTCGCCGACCGCGTGATGGAAGAACTGCCCGGGCTGATCGGCGACGTGAAGGGCGACATCATTGTGGAAGCCACGGTCGATCTGAGGCTCCAGAAACAGGCCGAGAAGACCATCCGCAGCCTGATCGACGAGAAGGGCGGGAAGCTGGCCGTCAGCCAGGGGGCGCTCGTCTCCATCGACACGAGCGGCGCTGTGCGGGCCATGGTGGGCGGCTATGACTATGCCAACAGCCAGTTTGACCGCGCCTCCGAAGCACGCCGGCAGCCGGGCTCGGCCTTCAAACCCTTCGTCTACATGGCCGCGCTCGAGCAGGGCCGACGGCCCGACAGCGTGCGCAACGACGCGCCGATCAAGATCGGCAACTGGACGCCGGAAAACTACAAGGGCAAGTATTACGGCCCGGTCACGCTCTCCGAAGCGCTGGCGCGCTCGCTGAATTCGGTCGCCGCGCAGCTTGCCATGGAGGCGGGGCCCAAATCGATCGTCGAGCTCGCCCACCGGATGGGCATCGAATCCGATTTGAAGGCCAACGCCTCCATCGCGCTCGGCACGTCGGAGGTCACGCCGCTGGAACTGACGGCGGCCTATCTGCCCTTCGCCACCGGCGGCTACAGACCCGAGGTCTATTTCGTCCAGCGGATCACCACGCCTTCCGGCAAGGTGCTTTACCAGCATGACAGGCCGCGCATGACGCGGGTGGCAAGCCCCGAGATCATCGGCATGATGAATGCGATGATGCAGGGAACGGTGGACTATGGCAGCGCGCGCGCGGCAAATATCGGCCGCCCGGCAGCGGGCAAGACGGGAACCACACAGCAATCGCGCGATGCCTGGTTCGTTGGCTATACGGCCAATCTGGTGACGGGCGTCTGGTTCGGCAATGACGCCTCCAAGGCGACGAAGGCGACCGGCAGTTCCCTGCCCGTACCGGCCTGGAAAGCCTTCATGGAGGAAGCCGAGAAGGGCCGCCCCGTGAAACGGTTGCCTGGGTCGTGGAGCCCCGGCGCACCGGGCATCGTTGCCCATGAGCCCGCAGCCCGTCCTGTGCCTCAGGCAGCGGTTGGCAGCGGAGCGCAGGCACGGCCCACACCGCAGGCGGCCATTCCCGCCGCGGGCGATCCGGGTCACACGGCTTCGGTCCGCCGCCCCGTGCCGCCCGCCGATGTGGGCGGCGGTCTGCAGAAGAAGCAGACCTCCATCCTCGACATCATTCTCGGAAATTAGAGCCCGCCGGTCCGCTTTTGCCTATCGCATTCCCCTGCGCTCTCGCTTACATAGGAGCGGAACAGGGAGCAGGGCATGGCCGACGAACGCAAGACACTGGTTTTGACCGGCGCAAGCCGGGGCATTGGTCACGCGACGGTGAAGCGTTTTTCGCGGGAAGGCTGGCGGGTTATCACCTGCTCAAGGCAGGCCTTTGCGGAGGATTGCCCATGGCCCGCCGGACCGGAAGACCACATCAAGCTCGATCTCTCCGACCAGGAAGACGTGGGTAACGCCATCGCCGAAATCCGCCACCGGCTGGAGGCCAATGGAGGGCGGCTCGACGCACTGGTCAACAACGCCGCCATTTCGCCCAAGCTCGAAGGCGGCAAACGCATGAATTCCATCGAAACGCCGATGCATGTCTGGCGCGATGTTTTTCAGGTCAACTTCTTCGCGCCCATCATGCTGGCGCGCGGGCTCTTCAGGGAACTGGGCAACGCCAGGGGCTCGATCGTCAATGTCACGTCCATTGTCGGCAGCCGGGTGCATCCCTTTGCGGGAACGGCCTATGCGACCTCGAAAGCCGCGCTCGTGGCGCTTACGCGCGAGATGGCTGCCGATTTCGGCCCGCACGGCATCCGCGTCAACGCCATCGCGCCGGGCGAAATCGAAACCTCCATCCTTTCCCCCGGCACGGAAAAGATCGTCGAGACCATCCCGCTGCGCCGGCTGGGTCAGACATCGGAGGTGGCCAATACGATCTATTTCCTGTGTTCGGATCAGTCGTCCTATGTGTCGGGATCCGAGATCCACATCAATGGCGGGCAGCACGTCTGAGGCAGCGCGTGGTGTCTGGCGCCGGCGCCGGCGCCGATACCCGCCCATACCTACTGCATCAGCACCTTCTCGATATCGCCGATCGTGTGATTGGTGAGCGTCTTGGCGACCTCGCCGATCACCCTGTCTTCCACTTCCTTGTGCATTTCCTTGCGCAATTCGCCCAGTACCAGCGGCGGGGCGACGAGGACCAGCTTGCTGAATTTGCCCTTGTGGGCGAGCTTGTAAAGGCGCTCGGCAACGTCACCGGCAAAACGCTCCTTTTCGATGCGGTGCCAGTCCGTCTCATCCACGGCGCTGCGGTGCGCGCCGTGACCATCATTGAAGCGTCCCGGCCTGTCCGTGCCCTGCTCGCGGCTCGGCGGATTTTCCTCGTGGATCGTACGCACCACCTGAAGATTGGGGTAGGTCGCATCGCCTTCATTGCGCAGGAACAGTGCCTTCTCGCCATCGGCAACGACAACCCATGCATCGTGTACAAGCCGGAACTCAGCCATATCGATCTCCATTCTTTCCGTGGTTTTGGGGAAACGCAGCCTGCCGCTTCCCGTTCCACACGACGGATATGGGTATCCAGGAAAGGACGGGGAAGGATTTCCTGCCGAAAAGCGGTGCGGCGAAAAAGCAATCTTGTCGCATACGCGCGACGGCGAGTGTGTTTCTTCTCAGGTAATGGTGCAAACCGCCATTATTCCGGGCATCTTTCACGAAGGCTCGCGAACCATGGCGACAGACACTCAGAAGCTTGCCGCTTTCCCCGTGTTCATGCGGGTGGAGAGCCGTTCGGTTGTCATTGTCGGCAATGGCGACGAGGCGCTCGCCAAGGCGCGGCTTCTCAGCCAGTCGAGCGCGACGCTGACGCTTGTTGCCGATGCGCCTGAAAAGACGCTTGCCGACTGGGCCGAGACCAATGACGCCCGCTTGATCAGGGCGCCCTACGCGCCGCGCTATATCGAGAATGCAGCGCTGGTCTTTGCCGCGACCGATAACGAGGCGCAGGATCGCGTCATTGTCGCGGATGCGCGGGCTCGCTCCATTCCCGTCAACGCAGTGGACCGGCCCGAGCTTTGCGATTTCTACACGCCGGCTCTCGTGAACCGGGCTCCGCTTGCGGTTGCCATTGGAACCGAGGGGGCCGGCCCCGTCCTGGCGCAGATGGTGCGGGCGCGCGTCGATCAGATGCTCTCCCCGTCGCTCGGCACACTCGCCCATCTCGCCACCCAGTACCGCGACGCGGTGGACCGGCTGGTGCCGCGCGGGCTCGCCCGCCGACGCTTCTGGAAAGCCTTTTTCACGGGCGATACGGCACGCGCGGTCGAGCGCGGCGACGTGGCCGCCGCCCGCCGCAGCGCCTCCAGCCTTCTTGCCGCCGGTGAGGACATTCCCGGCCACATCGCGCTGGTGGGCGCAGGCCCCGGCGCGGAAGACCTTCTGACGCTGCGCGCGCAGCGCCTTTTGATGGAGGCCGATGTCATCGTCTACGACGCGCTGGTGCCGGAAGCCGTGGTGGCCATGGGCCGGCGGGACGCCGAGCGCATCTCCGTCGGCAAGCGCAAGGGCTGCCACTCCAAGAGCCAGGAAGAGATCAACGATCTGCTGGTGGCGCTTGGCCGTGACGGCAAACGCGTGGTGCGGTTGAAATCCGGCGATCCGCTGATCTTCGGGCGCGCGGGTGAGGAGATGGCGGCACTCCGCGAAGCGGGCGTCTCCTATGAAGTTGTGCCCGGCGTGACAGCCGCCTTCGCCGCCGCCGCCGATTTCGAACTGCCGCTGACGCTGCGCGGGATTGCCTCCTCCATCGTGTTCACCACCGGACACGACCTGAAGGGCCGCACCCTGCCCGACTGGGCGAGCCTTGCCGTCTCCGGCGCGACGATCGCCGTCTATATGGGGCGCTCGGTGGCTGCCGATGTGGCCGGGCGTCTCGTCGAGGCCGGTCTTTCGCGTGACACGGCCGTGGCCGTGATCGAGAATGCCAGCCGCGACGACAAACGCCTGCTGCATGGAACGCTGAGCGACCTGCCCTCGCTTGCCGACCGCAACGAACTGACCGGCCCCGTGATGACGCTGATCGGCGACGCAGTGGCTGGCGCGAATTTCGAGCGCTCGGAAGCGCTCGCAACCCACAAGCACCAGTTGGAGCGCGCGTAATGAAGATTGTAGCCGCCAATCGCCTGACCGATGGTGAAACCGTGTGGCTGGGAGCCGGCGACCGCTGGGTCGACACGATCGACGCCGCCCATGTGGCCAGGGATCCCGAGGATGAGGCACGCATTGCCGCTGCCGGGAACCTCGCTCTTGCCGCCAACATCGTGATCGATGTTTCGCTGGTCGACGTGGAGATCGTGGAAGGCCGCATCCTCCCCAGACGTCTGCGCGAGCGCATCCGCGCCGGCGGCCCTTCCATTCACCCCGAGATCGGCAAGCAGGCGCGGAACGCCGCGCTAAGCGCCGCCTAAAGCCAGGTCACGCCCCATGTATCGTTACGACGAATTCGACCAAGCCTTCGTGAAAGCCCGCGTTGCGGAGTTCAGCGACCAGGTGGAGCGCCGCCTATCGGGTGAGTTGACGGAAGACCAGTTCAAGCCGCTCCGGCTGATGAATGGCGTTTATCTGCAACTGCACGCCTATATGCTGCGGATCGCCATTCCCTATGGCTCCCTCTCGCCGCGCCAGATGCGGAAGCTGGCGCATATCGCACGCACCTATGACAAGGGCTATGGCCATTTCACCACGCGCCAGAACCTGCAGTTTCACTGGCCGAAGCTGGTCGACATTCCGCGTGTGCTCGAAGAGCTTGCGGAGGTGGAGATGCACGCCATCCAGACCTCCGGAAACTGCATCCGCAATGTGACGGCAGACCACTTTGCAGGCGCGGCGGCCGATGAAGTGGCGGACCCCCGCCCCTATGCCGAAATCCTGCGGCAATGGTCGTCGCTGCATCCGGAATTTTCCTATCTGCCGCGCAAGTTCAAGATTGCCGTGACGGGTGCGGCGCGCGACCGCGCAGCCATCGAGGTGCACGATATCGGCCTGCATCTGAAGAAGAATGACAGAGGCGAGCTCGGCTTTGCCGTGTTTGTCGGCGGCGGCCTGGGCCGCACGCCCATGGTGGCCAAGAAGATCCGCGATTTCCTGCCCGAACGCGACCTGCTCTCCTATGTGACGGCGATCCTGCGCGTCTACAATCTGAGCGGACGCCGCGACAACAAGTACAAGGCGCGCATCAAAATCCTGGTGCACGAGACCGGCACGGAAGAGCTGAAGGCGCAGGTGGAGAAGGAGTTCATCGCGCTGAAGGAAAGCGAACTGAAACTGCCCGAGGCCGACATCCGCGCCATCGAAACCTATTTTGCGCCGCCGAAGCTGAAGGCGCGTCCGGAAGGCGACGCGGCGGTGAGCAGGGCGGTGAAGGCCAATCCGGGTTTCGCCGACTGGCTGCGCCGCAACGCGCATACGCATCGCAACCCCGACTATGCCTCAGTGACCGTGTCGCTGAAGGGCATCGGCGAGGTGCCGGGCGATGCGACAGATGCACAGATGGACGCGATTGCCGACCTTGCAGAGCAGTATGGCAATGACGAAATCCGCGTCAGCCATGAGCAGAACCTGATCCTGCCGCATGTGGCGCGCGCGGACCTGCCGGCGGTGCATGCGGCGCTCGTCGAGATCGGGCTTGCGACCTCCAATGCCGGCCTCATCACCGACATCATCGCCTGCCCCGGCCTGGACTATTGCGCGCTTGCCAATGCCCGCTCCATTCCGGTGGCGCAGGAGATTTCTGAGCGCTTTGCCTCCCAGGCCCGGCAGGACGAAATCGGCGATCTGCAGATCAAGATTTCCGGTTGCATAAATGCCTGCGGGCATCACCATGTGGGCCATATCGGCATTCTGGGTGTCGAGAAGAAGGGCGCCGAGCTCTATCAGGTGACGCTGGGCGGCTCGGCGCGCGAAGGCTCGACCATTGGCGAGATCATCGGGCGCGGCTTTGCACCCGACGAAATCACAGACGCAGTGGAGACCATTGTCGACACCTATCTCGCCAAACGCGAAAGCCGCGACGAGAGCTTTCTCGACGCCTATCGCAGGCTTGGCCCCGCACCATTCAAGGAGGCGCTTTATGGCCACGAAGCCAAGGCAGCCTGATCGCGATTTCGCCGCCAGCGGCGATGCGAACGAACTCGCGGATGTGCTGAACCTGCGCTACGGGCATCTACCGGCGGAGGAGATCATCGCCGTGGCGATCGATCTCTTCGACGGTGCCGGCGGCATTGCGGCGACGTCCTCGTTCGGGGCGGATTCGGCGGCGCTTCTGCACTTGATCGCCGAAGCAGAGCCCGGTCTGCCGGTCACCTTTCTCGACACCGGCCAGCACTTTGGCGAGACGCTGCAATATCGCGATCAGCTCGCGGAAGATCTGGGTCTGACCAACATCGTGATCGTGAAGCCCCTGGACGATGCGCTCACCGCCGACGATCCCGACGGCATCCTGCACCAGAGCGATACCGACCGGTGCTGCGCGATCCGCAAAGTGGAGCCCATGGCGCGCGCCGTCGCGCCTTACCGCGCGTGGTTTACCGGCCGCAAGCGCGGGCAGGCGTCGACACGGACAGAGATGCCGGTGTTCGAGGCGGTCGGCCCGCGCATCCGCGTCAATCCGCTGGCGCGGTGGACGACCGAGGATCAGGCCGACTACATGCGCCGGCACGATCTGCGCCAGAACCCGCTGGTGGCGTTCGGCTATCTGTCGATCGGGTGCTTTCCCTGCACAAGCCCGGTGAAGCCTGGCGAAGACCCGCGTTCGGGCCGCTGGGCCGGACAGGCGAAGACCGAATGCGGCATCCATCTGCCCGGCCTTGAAGCTGCGCTCCCTTCGGCTTCGGGATAGGAGTTTTTCATGAGCAATTCAGACATCCACCTCTGGTCTCCTGAAGGTTTCCGGGAAAATCACTGGCAGAAGGCCGAGGATGCCGCCGCACTCAACGACGGCGGGCATGTGATCCTGCCGCTTGCGGTTTTTCTCGAACTCGACGATGAAACGCGCAATGTCGAGGCGGAGCGCATTGGCGTCGAGCTTCAACCGGGCGATGCGCTCGACGCGCTGTTGCCGCATCTCAGACATCTGCCACTGGTGGCGCTCGCCTTCCCCGCTTTCAACGACGGGCGCAGCTATTCCAAGGCGGAACTCCTGCACACGCGCCACGGATACCGCGGCGAAATCCGCGCCACGGGCGACGTGCTAATCGACCAGGTGGCACATATGGTCCGGGTCGGATTTTCCACGCTCGAGATCGTCAACCGGTACACGATCAGCCAGCTTGAAGCCGGAAAGGAAGCGGGCATTCCGCTCTACTATCAGCCGGCAGCGAAAGCGGCCGCCGCGCCGGGGTCCTATGCCTGGCGGCGTGTTTCGGCCTGATTTTCCGGGAGTTTTTTACGAAAAGGCGGGATTCCGGCGTCTTTCTGCGTCATTTCATCTCGAAATCCGCCGGTTTTGACCTATATCTCTGCCAAGGGGTGCATTCCGCACAACTTCTGTTATGGTGCGCCCATCTTGAGTCGCCCCTTTGCCGGGCGCTTTTGCATCTCTGCGCCGGCTGATGCCAGGCCCTTGCACCGATGTGGAATGAGATTGACCGAGAGCTGCTCTTCGCGCTTTCCAGCGCATTGGCCATGCTCAACCACTGAAACGCCAACTGAAGAAGGAAGTCCATTGCAGGTTATCGTTCGCGACAACAATGTCGATCAGGCCCTCAAAGTGCTCAAGAAGAAGATGCAGCGCGAGGGTGTTTTCCGGGAAATGAAAGCCCGCCGTTCTTATGAAAAGCCGTCGGAGAAGCGCGCACGTCAGCGTGCCGAAGCTGTCCGTCGCGCACGCAAGCTGGCCCGCAAGCAGGCCCAGCGCGAAGGCCTTCTGCCGAAGAAGCGCCGCGCAGCCTGAGGGCTGACGACCAGGCCTTGCCTGGCTTTACCGGATTTTGAAACAGGGACGGCGCGGCTCAGGCCCCGTCCCTGTTTTGATTCACGGGTTCGGTATGGAAATGGATATGGATCAGCCTGCGCGGCGCTCGGCTTCATCGAGTTTGCCCAGAAGGTCATGAAACTCTTCCGGCATATCGGTATCCAGTGAAAAATGCGGCATCTGGTTCAGAAACCGCGTATTTTCAGGCTGGCCAAGACGCTTTCTGACACTGCGCGCAGTGTCAGCGCGATTTGCTTCGCCCCGGCGCTCCTGTCGTTTGATGTGTTGCGTCATTGTCCTTGCTCTATGGTTTCAAGTCGCACTCAGGGAGTTAAACCGCCAGATGTGGATTTGTTCCGAGAAATGAGGCACTTCGGCCACATTTGAGCAACAGGGTAAATTTTTCCTAAAATCTTATATATCGATCCAGGTGTCTGAAATCCTGTATCCCTGCGGCCAGGGATCGGAGGGGTCGAGCATGAGCTGATGCGTGCCGGTGACCCAGCCTCGCCCCGCGATTTCCGGTATGATAGCCGGCTTGCCTCCTGCCCGGGTTTCAGCCGTGATGCGGCATTCGAAACGCGAGCCCAGGACCGACACGCCCGTGAAACGGTCTCCCACCTTCATGCGCCCGCGCGCATGGAGCACGGCCATGCGTGCGGAACAGCCGGTGCCGGTGGGTGAGCGGTCGAGTTTCGCCGGGCGAATGACGACCGTGTTGCGCCCAACAAGGCCTTCCGCAGTTTCTTCCACCGGCAGGGCGAGCTGGCAGAAGGAGATGTGATCCCATTCCGGGTTTTCGGGATGGGAGAAGCCAAGCTGCTCATTTGCCGCCCGTGTGATCTTCGCACCGGTTTCAGCCAGATCGCGGGCTTCGTCCGGCGTGACGGAAAAGCCGAGCGCAGCGGCATCGGCGATCACGAAACTGTCGCCGCCATAGGCGGTGTCGACCGTGAGCGTGCCCAGCCCCGCGACCTCAAGGGATGCGTCGAGACGGTCGGCGAATGACGGTACATTCGTGACGCGGATGCGCTCAGCCTTGCCGTTGCGGCATTCGGCGACAACCTGAACGAGACCGCCCGGCGCTTCCAGAACAAGTTTCGTCTCGGGCTCGACCATGGGCACGATGCCCGTGTCTAGAAGCACAGTGGCGACGCAGATGGAGTTGGAGCCCGACATGGGCGGCGTGTCTTCCGGCTCCATGATGATGAAACCCATATCGGCTGCCGGGTTTTTGGGCGGGACCAATAGATTGACATGGCGGAAGACGCCGCCGCGCGGCTCATTGAGCACGAAATTGCGCAGGTTTTCGTCGCTGGCGATGAAACTGCGTTGCTCCCACAGCGTATCCCCGGGAGGCGGGAGCACACCGCCGACAATGACGTCGCCCACTTCGCCCTCGGCATGGCAGGAGACAATGTGGATGGCCCGGCTGGAGCGCATGGCTCAAGCGCCTTTGTCAAACGACAGGACCGGCGCACCGAGCGCTTCGAAATCGGGCTCGATGCCAAGGCCCGGCTTGGACGGTGCCTTCATGCCGCCATTGACGCGTTTCGGCGCGTTGGCGGCGATGGTTTTGGTGCCGTAGGAATTGAAATCCGTTGCCGAGAAGACGAAATCGGACGGCGTCGACTGCGCCAGATGGGCAATCGCGGCGGTAACGATGTCGCCGCCCCATGTGTCTTCGATGGTCATGGGGATGCCATGTGCGAGACACACGTCGCGCATGGTGCGCGCCTTGGAAAGGCCGCCGACCTTGGAGATTTTCAGGTTGATGACGTCGAATGCGTCGTCGGCCAGACCGCGCACGAGCATATCCAGGCCGGTGATGTTTTCATCCATGACGAAAGGCTTTGCCGTGCGCCGGCGGATCGACAGGCACTCGTCATAGGTGGCGCATGGCTGCTCGATATAGACATCGAGATCGGCCACCGCATCGACCACACGTGCTGCCTCGTGGCGGGTCCAGCCGGTGTTGGCGTCGGCCACGAGAATGTCCGTGTCGTCGAGGATTTCGCGGCAGGCGCGGATGCGGGCGATGTCGTCATCCGCATTGCCGCCGACCTTGAGCTGGAATTTGGTGTAGCCCTCGGCCTTGTAGCCGGCGATCTTCCTCGCCATCTGATCCGGGTCTTCCTGCGAGATGGCGCGGTAAAGGCGCACCTCGTCCTGCGCACTGCCGCCGAGAAGCGTGACCAGCGGCAGGCCGCTTGCCTTGCCGAGAAGATCCCAGCAGGCGATGTCGAGCGGCGCTTTCACATAGGGGTGCCCGTTGAGGGCGGCATCCATCGTTCGGTTGACCAGACCGAGATTGGTGGGATCGAGGCCGATCAGCTTTGGCGCGATTTCCTCAAGCCCGGCCCGGACACCGCGCGCATAGGACGGCAGATAGGCCGAGCCCAGCGGGCAGCATTCGGCATAGCCGGTAAGGCCTTCATCCGTCTCGATGGCGACGACAGTGGAATCGAAGACCTCGACGAAGTTTCCGTTCGACCATGAATAGCGCCCTTCCTTTAGCGGCAGGTCGACCTGATAGGCGCGGATAGCTGTGATTTTCATGGTCTCTCCTCAAACGACAACAAAGCCGTGGGCATAGGGATCGCGGTCGTCGATCATGATCGTGTTGTAGCCCGTGACGCGCGCCCAGCCGGCGACCGAGGGCACGATGGCGGATTTGCCTGCAACCTGCGTTTCGGCCTCCACACGGCCCTCGAACATGGAGCCGATGATGCTTTCATGGACGAAATCATCACCAGGTTTCAGGAGCCCCTTCGCATGCCAATGCGCCATGCGCGCCGAGGTGCCCGTGCCGCAGGGCGAGCGGTCTATCGCCTTGTCTCCATAGAACACCGCATTGCGGGCGTGCGCTTCGGGCCGGGTGGGTTTGCCGGTCCACAGAATGTGGCTCAGGCCCTTGATGTCGGGCTTTTCAGGGTGGACGAAATCGTATTTCGCGTTGAGGGCAGCGCGCAGTTTCGGGCTCCAGCCAATGAGCTCGCCCGCCGTGTGGTTCGCCATATCCTCGAAGGCCGCCTGCGGCTCGACAATGGCGTAGAAATTGCCGCCATAGGCGACATCGACCGTGATTTCGCCAAGCCCCTCGACCTCGGCTGTGAGTCCGGTCGCATGAACGAAGGCCGGCACATTGGTGAGGCGCACCTTTTCGACAAAACGATCGTTCTGCTCATATTCCGCGACGACGAGACCCGCGGGCGTGTCGAGACGCACCACCCCGGGCTCGCGCGGACGGATGAGGCCGTTTTCGATGCCGATGGTGATGGTGCCAATCGTGCCATGCCCGCACATGGGCAGGCAGCCCGACGTTTCGATGAAGAGAATGCCGATGTCGCAATCCTCGCGCGTGGGCGGATAGAGAATGGAGCCGGACATCATGTCGTGGCCGCGCGGCTCGAACATCAGGCCGGTGCGAATCCAGTCATATTCGGCGAGAAAGTGCGCGCGACGCTCCAGCATGGTGGAGCCCTGGAGCTGCGGACCGCCGCCGGCCACCACCCGCACGGGGTTTCCGCAGGTGTGTCCGTCGATGCAGGTGAATGTGCTGACCGCCATGGTGTTTTCCTGTCAAAACCGGCCGGGCCGGAAGGGCGATATGTCGATGGGTGGGGTTCGCTCGAGGATCAGATCGGCCACGAGCCGAGCCGTGGCGGCCGACTGGGTGAGCCCCAGATGACCGTGACCGAAGGCATAGAGGATGCGGGGGCTGGAGGAGGCCCGCCCGATGACCGGAAGCGAATCGGGCATTGAGGGGCGCGAGCCCATCCACTCCGTTCCGCCCTCGCGCTTTAGCCCCGGCAGGAAACCAGCGGCCTTGTCGAGCATGTGCCGTGCGCGCCTGAAATTGACCGGGGCATCGAAGCCGGCAAGCTCGGACGCGCCGCCAACGCGAATGCCGGTGGCAAGCGGTGTGACGACAAAACCGTGCGCGGGAAAGATGACCTGCCGTTTCAGATCGAAACTGCCGGGTGGCAGCGTGGTGTTGTAGCCGCGTTCGGGTGTAAGGGGCATCCTTTCGCCCAGCGTCGCGGTGAGCCTGTTCGACCACGGCCCGGCGGCGAGAACGGCATGGCCTGCCTTGAGGGTTCGACCATCCTCAAGGGTGACGTTTACACCCTCTGCGCCGGGCGAGAGGCGCGAAACGGTACCTTCGATCAGCTCGACGCCCCGCGCCCGGGCGGCTTCCAGCAGGGCAAGCGCATAGTCGCGCGGGTCGCTGACCGTTTTCCATTGCGGCAGAAACACTCCCTTCACCAGCCGTGGAGAAAGGCCCGGCTGCAACGCGGCAAGGCGCGTGCCTTCCACATGCTCCACCTCGACGCCGGCCTTCTCACAGCGCTCCCAGCTTTTCAGCGAGGCGCGCCATGCGGCCTCGCTCTCATATAGCTCCAGAGCGCCATCATGGCGCACCAGATGGTCGAGCCCGGCTTCTTTCGTGAGGGTTGCCGTTTCGGTTTCGGAGAGCCTGTTCAACGCCGCCTGCGCCGCCGTGCTGGCCTCGATGCGGTCTGGCATGGAGGCTCGGAAGAAGCGCAGAAGCCAGGGCAGAACCGACGGGAACTGCGCCGGCGGTATAGAGAGCGGCCCCAGCGGATCGAACAGCCATTTGGGCGCCTTGAAGAGAATGCCGGGTGACGCCAGCGGAAGGATGGAAGGGAAGGCGAATGCGCCGGCATTGCCCCGGCTCGCGGCGTTGGCCGGCGCATCGCGCTCGATGAGCGTGACATGCCGGCCCGCCTGCGCCAGGCGGAATGCGGTGGCTATGCCGATGATGCCGCCGCCTATGATGGCGACATCGGCGTTTCCCTGCGAACGGGCTTTGCCCATCCTCCCCTCCCGCCGATCAGGGCTGCGTGTAGGCCGTTTTCACCGTCGTGTAGAACTCGACGGCGTAGCGTCCCTGCTCGCGCGAACCGAAGCTCGAGCCCTTCGTGCCGCCGAAAGGCACGTTGTAGTCGACACCGGCGGTCGGCAGGTTGACCATGACCATGCCGGCCTCCGACTTCTGCTTGAAGTCGCTCGCATATTTGAGCGAGGTGGTGCAGATGCCCGAGGAGAGGCCGAAGCTCGTGTCGTTGGCGACGTGCAGCGCCTCCTCGTAATCCTTGACGCGGATGACGCTGGCGACAGGGCCGAAGACCTCCTCGCGATTGATGCGCATGTCGTTGCTGGTCTCGGTGAAGAGCGCAGGCGCCATGTAGAAGCCGGGCTTCTCCAGCGTCAGGCGCTCGCCGCCGATGGCGAGCTTTCCGCCCTCCTGGCCGGCGATCTCGACATAGGACAGATCCTGCTCGAGCTGCTTTTCGTCGACCACCGGGCCCATCTGGGTTTTGGGGTCGAGCGCATCGCCGACGACGAGGGTCCTGAGCTTTTCGGTGAGTGCGGAGACGAAACGGTCGTGAATGCCTTCGGACACGACGAGACGGCTGGACGCGGTGCAGCGCTGGCCGGTGGAGAAGAATGCGCCGTTGAGCGCGGCACCGACTGCCACGTCGAGATCGGCATCGTCCAGAACCACAAGCGGGTTCTTGCCACCCATTTCAAGCTGCACCTTTTTCAGGTGCTCGCCACAGGCTGCCGCAATGCCGCGGCCCGTGGGTACGGAACCGGTGAAGGAAATTGCGCGGACCTTCGGGTTTTCGATCATGCGCGGGCCAAGCTCGGAACCACGGCCCGCAACCAGATTGAACACGCCTTCCGGCAGACCGGAGCGCGAAAGGATTTCCGCCAGCGCCCAGGCCGAGCCCGGCACGAGCTCGGCCGGCTTCAGCACGACCGCATTGCCATAGGCAAGTGCCGGGGCGATCTTCCACGCCGGGATGGCGATGGGGAAATTCCACGGGGTGATCATACCGATAACGCCCATGGGCTCGCGGCGCATGTCCACCTCGACGCCGGGGCGGATGGAATCGAGGCGCTCGCCCGGCAGGCGCACGGCCTCTCCTGCGAAGAACTTGAACACCTGACCGGCACGCACCACCTCGCCGATGCCTTCCGCCAGTGTCTTGCCTTCCTCGCGCGAAAGCAGACGGCCAAGCTCGTCTTTGCGGGCGATGATCTCATTGCCGACGGCATCGAGAATGTCATAGCGCTGCTGCGGGGTAGACCGCGCCCAGCCCGGCGCCGCATCATGCGCCGCGTCGATGGCGCGATCGAGATCGGCCCCGCCGGAGCGCGCTGCCAAACCAACGACATCGCGCGTGTCGGACGGGTTGATGTTTTCAACCTGACTGTCGCCCTCGATCCATTCGCCGGCAATGTAGTTCTTGAAATGGTTGGTGCCTGTCTCGCTGAGCGCCATTGGTGGAATACCCCCGAATTCTATCAGTTTCAGTTTGTTGGCCAGTTTCAGTTCGGCCGGCAGCCTAGCGCAGACGCCACGTGCCAGTCATGCGATGGTTCGTTATGCCAGCCTGCCATTTGCACATGATGCGCTGATCGACGCTGGAAAGCGCCCTGCTCCCACAAGCGGCTCACCAAACATTGCGGAAGAGTCTTTAACTCAGATTGGATCCAATATACAATTGCAAAATGAAACTCATTCGATGTGACAGGAGCGCAGGTACAGCGCAGGCATGTCAACGGGGCCGCAGGCGGGATTCAGGAAATGAAGCTGGAAGCCATTGATGTAAGACAGACAGCCTCGGCGACCGACCTGGTGTTCGAAGCCCTGCGCAAGGCCATCATCGAGGGCGAACTGGCGGAAGGCGAACACCTGCGGCAGGACCATATCGCTCAGATGTTCAACACCAGCCGCATTCCCGTGCGAGAGGCATTGCAGCGGCTGGAACAGGACGGGCTCGTGACCACCCAGCGCTACCGGGGCACGGTTGTGGCAGCCCTTTCCGCTGCGGAGATCGAGGAGATTTTCGAGTTTCGCGCCCTTCTGGAGAGCGAGGTTATCCGCCTTGCCGTGCCGGCGCTCACGCGGAAACAACTGGATGCCGCCCGCACGAACCTCGAGGCTTTTGCCACAGCCTCGGACCCGGGCGGCTGGGGTGAGGCGAACCGAAAATTCCACTATGGCCTCTATGAAGCGGCTGACCGCCCCTATCATCTGCAGATCATCCGCTCGTCACTCGACCGGGTCGACCGCTATCTGCGTGCGCAGCTCACCCTGACGGACGGCAAAAAACGCGCCCACCGGGAACATCTCAGCATCCTTGACGCCTGCGAAAGAGGCGACGCGGATGAATCGGCCAGCCTCACCCGCGCCCATATTCTGGATGCCGGCCGCTCGCTGCTCGCCATTCTGGAGAAGCGACGCGGCCAGAGCGTTTAGCACACTCTCTCAGCACTCTCCGGGGCGAACGACCCGGAAGCCGGCCGCGCGCGCCGTGCATGCATTGCCGAACGTGCGGCGCTGACCACCCCTGCGCGCGCAGACAGGGCGGTATTCACGGGTGCAGATCTGCGGACGCTCGGGCCGGCTGGACTGAGGCCGACAGGTTCCCGGTCGCACGATCCTGAAGCCCTGCGCGCGTGCCGAACAGGCATTGCCGAACGTGCGTTGCTCGCCGCCGCGTCGCGCGCAGACGGGGTTGTATTCCATCGTGCACATCTGCGGGCGGTCCGGCCGTGGCGGACGCGGACGGTTCGGCCCTTCCTCCACGACAACGGTGCAACTGGCCAGAATGATCGCCCCACCGGCAAGCGCGGCGAAACGGGACATGAGTTTTGCAATGATCACCGGTCTTTCCCTCTCTCGAATGCAGGCATGGAGGTTCCGCGCCTTGCCCCGAAAGCAGATTAGCCGATTTTCGGGCGGCTTCCAGCCTATACCGTGACGATCACGCGACTGCCTGCTGCTTAGGGTCAGGATCCATTAATATGGCCGCAATGGTCGGCCTGATTTGTGCGGATACGCGAAGCAAGGCCGCAGGAAGACTTCATGTCTTTCAAGGTCTTGCGACAAAGTAGGCCGTACAAATCAGGCCGATCCGAAGGACGTTCGATAGACCGGCGACCTGCTGCGTCAAACCCCTTGACCGGGGGGAGAATCCCGCTCTGCGGGCTTCTCCTTGCATCTCTTGGTCTATCGATCGCCATTGCGGCCATATTAATGGGTCCTGACCCTAGCGCAGACGCCGGATCGTATCGCCGGCGGGGAAGCAGGTGGGCGCGATGCCGTTCTTCTGCTGCCAGTCGCCGATGGAGCGCCGGGTCTTGAACCCGACGAGACCGTCAGCGCCGCCGACATCATAGCCGAGCCTTTCGAGCCCGCGCTGCATGGCCGCGACATCGCCACGATCGAAGCCGCTGACGCGGTCCCAGGAGCCGGAAAATTCGCTGTTGCCATACATGATGCGGTCGCCCGCATGGCCGACGAACAGCGCGTATAGATCGCTCTCGTTATAGTCCTTGAGGCGGTAGAAATTCGGCGTGACGATGAAGGCCGGACCGAAGCGGCCTGCGGGCATCATCAGATAGCCCTCGCCGCGCAGCTCATGCTCGGGAAAAGCCTTGCCGCCGACCCGGCGAATGCCGAGCGCCTGCCAGTCTGCTATGCGTTTTCCACGATCAGGGCCCTCAAGCGCACAGGACACGGATTGCGGAACCGTGACTTCAAACCCCCAGTCGCGCCCGCGCACCCAGCCATGCTGCGCCAGGTAATTGGCGATGGAAGCCAGCGTGTCGGCCTCGGATTTCCAGATGTCGGCGGTGCCGTCGCCATCGCCATCGACGGCGTATTTCAGATAGGAACTGGGCATGAACTGAGGCTGGCCCATCGCACCGGCCCAGGAAGAGCGCATGGCGCGCGGCGAAACGCCCCGGCGCTCCACCATCTCGAGTGCCGACAGAACCTCCTCGCGGAACATATCCCTGCGGGTTGCAAGGAATGCCTTGGTGCCGAGTACCTCAAAGGCGTCATAGGGGATTTTTGCGCGTCCGAAGCCTGATTCACGCCCCCAGATGGCAAGCACGATGCCGCGCGAGACGCCATAGCGCTTTTCGATTGCAGAAAGGACGCCCGAAAGCTGACCGGCGCGGGAGCGGCCGCCTGAAACGACACCACCGATGTGCTGGAAATAGGCGGACGGGGCGCGGAATTCGGCCTGGTGCTGCCTGTCACTGCGCGGTTTGCTCTCTCCCGGCAGAACGAGATCTGGCAGCTTCAGATTGGGCGAGACACTGGCGAAGGCGTCGTTAAAGGTGGCGGAGGAAATGCCGCGACGCTGCGCTTCCGGCCAGAGGTCTCGTGCGAGCCAGTCGCGGAACTGCGCCTCGATGGACTGCGCCGACGCGGCACCCGCCACAAGCAAGACGCAAAGGGCTGCAATCAGCCGGATCGAGTTGCGAAGACTCTGGTTGCGAAGGCTCAAGGCGTTTCTCCCGCTGTTCAAAAGCTCGTGCGCGACTTCAACGCTGCCGAAAGCGTTCCCTCATCCAGATAGTCGAGCTCACCGCCCACCGGCACGCCATGGGCAAGGCGCGTGACCTTCACGTCCATGCCGGCCACCTGATCGGTGATGTAATGGGCTGTGGTCTGCCCCTCCACCGTGGCGTTGACGGCGAGGATCAGCTCCGACACGCCGCCTTCGGCCACCCGCCCGACCAGCCCCTTGATGTTGAGATCGTCGGGTCCGATCCCATCGAGCGGGGAGAGCGTGCCGCCGAGAACGTGATAGCGCGCATTCATCGCGCCGGCGCGCTCCAGCGCCCAGAGATCGGACACATCCTCCACCACGATAATGGTGGTGCCGTCGCGGCGCGGATCGGTGCACAGCGTGCAGGGATCGCTGGTGTCGACATTGCCGCAGGTCGAGCAGACCCGCACCTTGTCAACGGCCTCGGCCATGGCCGCTGTGAGCGGAGCGAAGAGCTGGTCTTTCTTCTTGATCAGATGAAGTGCCGCGCGCCGGGCCGAGCGCGGCCCGAGCCCCGGTACACGGGCCAGGAGCTGGATGAGACGCTCGATTTCCGGTCCGGCGATGGATTTGGACATGGCTGCTTCGCCCACGCATGGCCAGTACAGGACTGGCCTTACCCTTATTCTACTAGAAAGGCAGCTTCATGCCGGGCGGGATCGGCAGGCCGGCGGTCATTTCCTGGGTCTTTTCCTGAATCGCTGCCTCGAGCTTCGATTTCGCGTCATTGTGCGCGGCGAGGATCAGGTCTTCGAGGATTTCCACATCGTCCTCCTTGAAGAGCGAGGGGTCGATCTTCAACGCCTTCATCTCGGATTTGCCGCTCAGCGTCACCTTGACCGTGCCGCCACCGGCCTGGCCCTCGATTTCCATCTCGGCCATTTCTTCCTGCATGGCCTGAAACTTGGCCTGCATTTCCTTGGCCTTGCCCATAAGGCCCATCAGATCGCGCATTGTGGTCTCCAGTTCACTTAGAAATCGTCGTCGTCATCATCGTCCGGATCAACCGGATCAATTGCGTCGGCTGTCTCTTCGACCGCATCAGGGTCGGTTGCATCCGGGATGCGGATGTCGATGATCTTCGCGCCGGGGAAGCGGTCGAGAATAGCCGCGACCGCCGGGTCGGCCTTCGCGTCGGCGATCGCGCTCTCGCGGCGGCCCTCCTCCTGCTCGGCGAGCGTCGGCCCGCCAGCCTCGCTCGACAGCGAGACGATCCAGCGACGGCCGGTCCACTCCTTCAGCCGATTGGTCAGGTCACCCATCACCGTCTTGGGCGCATCCTCGGTCAGGCTGATGTCGAGGCGACCCGGCTCAATCGAGACAAGGCGGACACACCGCTTGAGAAGGACCTTGAAGGCCATGTCGCGTTTCGCATCGGCGAGTCTGGCGATGTCCTCAAGCGATTTGAGCGGGACCGCATCGGGCACCGCCTCTTCGGCAACCACCGGCGGCTGCATCGCCACGGGCGCTGCTTCCGGCTGGACGAGACGCATGGTCTGACCGCCACCGGAAACCGGCGCATGCTGGGTCGCAACGGCGGATGCCATTGCGCCACCGCCGCCATTGCCGGACGGTGAAACCCCGCCGGGCGCCGGAGGCTGGCCCTGCCCGTTGCCCGCGCCTGCCGGCATGTCGTCGAGCCGCTTCAGCGCCTCATCGAGTGTCGGAAGGCTGGCGGCATGGGCGATGCGGATCAGCACCATCTCGCCAGCAGCCATGGGCCGGCCGGAAGACTGTACCTCCTGAATGCCCTTGAGGAGCATCTGCCATGTGCGCGAGAGGACGCGTACGGACAGTGTTTTCGAGAATTCGAGCCCGCGCGTGCGTTCGTCCTCGGAAAGTGCAGCGTCTTCGGCAGCTTCCGGCACGAAACGCAGACGGGTGACCAGATGATTGAACTCGGCCAGATCGTTGAGCACCGTTGCCGGGTCGGCGCCGACGTCGTATTGCGCACGGAACTCGGCCAGCGCGGCGGCTACATCGCCCTTCATCAGGTCTTCGAACAGGCCGATAATGCGGCTGCGGTCCGCCAGCCCCAGCATGTCGCGCACGGTTTGCGCCGTGACCTTGCCGGAGGAATGGGCAATCGCCTGATCGAAGATCGACTGGGCGTCGCGCATCGAACCTTCGGACGCGCGCGCGATCATGGCCAGCGCCTCGTCCTCTGCCTCCACGCCCTCCAACCCGCCGATACGGCTGAGGTCGGCCTTGATCATGGCCGCATCGATGCGACGCAGATCGAAACGCTGGCAGCGCGACAGGATGGTGATGGGAACCTTGCGGATTTCCGTGGTGGCGAAGATGAACTTCACATGCGGCGGCGGCTCCTCAAGCGTCTTCAAAAGGCCGTTGAAGGCCTGATTGGAGAGCATGTGGACCTCATCGATGATGAAAACCTTGTAGCGCGCGGAGACCGGCGCGTAGCGCACCTGATCGATGATGTCGCGGATGTCGTCGATGCCGGTGTGCGAGGCGGCATCCATCTCGACCACGTCCACGTGACGGCCTTCGAGGATGGCGCGGCAATGCTCGCCTTCCGAGGTCAATTCGACCGTCGGCTTGTCGATCGTGTCCGTCTTGTAGTTGAGCGCGCGTGCCAGAATGCGCGCCGTCGTGGTCTTGCCGACACCACGCACGCCGGTCAGCATCCATGCCTGCGCTATGCGCCCTGCGTTGAACGCGTTGGTGAGCGTGCGCACCATCGGCGCCTGGCCGATCAGTCCGGTGAAATCACTGGGGCGGTATTTGCGGGCAAGAACCCGGTAGGCGCCGCCGGCCCTGTCGCTTGCTTTGGTGCCGGCCTCGGTCATTGCCCTCTTGCGCTCCGTGTTTTGTCCTGACGCCGGCAGTGTCCCCTTGGACAAGGTTCTGCGTCAATGGACAATGTGGACGGCAAGGCTGAAATCCGGTGAATGCGGCCAGGAAAACAAGAAGAAGGTGGGAGGCTGGCACGGCGACCCGTGCCTGGCTCGTTAGGGCTGCTTCCTTCCGGACCTGACCCGGTTGGCGAGTGGCTCGTCCACCACCAACCTCCCGGCCCCCATATCGGAAATTGTGAGGACAAATGCAAGGGGCGGAGATGCTCTTTCGCGACAACACTTAATCATTCGCTTGCAGGTACAGGCTGCTCCCTCTAGCCTTGATCGAGGTGTTGAGGACAATTGATGCTGCCAGACGCAAAAAAGGGTTTCGAGCTTGATCCACGGCTGGAGGCGGAAAGCCTGCATGTGATGTGGCTCGGGCTTTGCGAACTGCGTCTTTGCGATGACAGGCGCTGGCCCTGGCTGATCCTTGTGCCACAGCGCCCGGGCTCCGAGGAAATCCACGACCTGACGCCTCTCGATCAGGCGATGGTCAGCTTCGAGACCAATCTGGTCGCGCAGATGCTGAAGGATATGACGGGCTGCACGAAGATCAACACTGCCGCGCTCGGAAATGTGGTTCGCCAGTTGCACATCCACGTGATTGCGCGGAGCGAGGGTGATCCGGGCTGGCCAGGCCCCGTCTGGGGATATGGTGTCCGCGAACCCTATCGCCGTGAAAACCTGCACCAGCTCGCCGAGACGATTCGCGGCAAATTATGAGCCCATCTTGAAAACCGACAGATCGTCTTTCATGACCTTTCCATTTTTCGACACCGCACGCGACGAAGCGAGCCAGCGCGTTGCCTTTTCCGGAAACCGCATCGACAGGCAGGCCGAAGCCCGCACCGACGATGCCGCCGAACAGGCGCTGAAGGCCCGGGATGCGCGCCTGTTGCTGTTTGCGCAGGGGCGGCTCATTCTGCGTGTCGAAGGTGACAGGGCTTTCGACCCCTATTTCACCCGGGACGAAACCTCGACCTTTGCGCCAGTGCTGAAACAGGCGGTGCTGCTTGGCCATGAGGACGGAGCACCCGTGCTGGCCGTGCCGTCAGTGGCAGACATTGAGGCGCTGCCCACACCGGTCAAGGCCATCGACTATCGCTCGATCTACATGCAGGGGCTTCTAGAGCCGACCGCGCTGGGCGCGCTGGCACAGGGCGCGGCGCTTCTTGCCTGGCACGAGAGCCACCGTTTCTGCGGGCGCTGCGGCAATGAAACAGAGATGCGTGATGGTGGCTACAAGCGGCACTGTCCGACCTGCGGGCGCGATCATTTTCCGCGCACCGATCCGGTGGTGATCATGCTCGCTGTCCGTGGCGAGCAGTGCCTGCTGGGCCGTAGCCCACATTTCGCTCCCGGAATGGTTTCCTGCCTTGCCGGTTTTGTGGAGCCCGGCGAGACAATCGAGGCTGCGGTGCGCCGCGAAACGCGGGAAGAGGCGGGGATTGCCGTGGGCGCAGTCGCCTATCATGCGAGCCAGCCCTGGCCGTTTCCCTATTCGCTCATGATCGGCTGCTATGGCCAGGCCGAGAGCGAGGCGATCACCATGGATGAAAACGAGCTGGAGGATTGTCGCTGGTTTTCCCGCGACGAGGTGCGCCTGATCCTGGAAGACAGGCATCCCGACGGCCATCGCGTACCGCCTCGGGGCGCGATAGCCAACAGGCTCATCCGCGACTGGGTGCTTGGATCGGATCCAGGCCAGATGGACGGCGGTTAATCGTCGTCCTCGGTCTGCGTTGCGCGGAACGGGTGGGCCTCATAGACACCAAGAATGCGCACTTCACGCGAGAAGAAGCTCAGTTCCTCAAGCGCCAGCGCGACATTGCGGTCGTCGGGATGTCCTTCAACATCGGCATAAAACAGGGTGGAGAAGAATTTGCCGCCAAGCTGATAGCTTTCCAGTTTGGTCATGTTGACGCCGTTGGTGGCAAAGCCGCCCATCGCCTTGTAAAGCGCGGCGGGGACGTTGCGCACCCGGAAGATGAAGGTGGTCATCATCAACTGATCCGGCGCGGTCCGCGCGGCCAGCTTCTGCTCCTTCGAAAGCACAACGAAGCGGGTAACATTGTTGTCGGTGTCCTCGACATTCTCCATGGCGATGTCGAGGCCGTAGAGCTCTGAGGCAAGCCGGGGCGCCAGCGCGGCGTTGGAGCGCTCGCCCATCTCGGCGACGAGGCGGGCGGCACCCGCGGTATCGCCGGCGACCGTGCCCTTCCAGCGGTTCTTGCGGATGATGTTGCGGCACTGGCCGAGCGCATGAATGTGGCTGTAGACCGTCCTGATTTCCCCGGTCTTCACGCCCGGCAGCACCATGAGCTGAAAGTGGATCGGCAGGAAGTACTCACCGACAATGTGCAGCTTCGAACGCGGGAGAAGGTGGTGGATGTCGGCCACGCGCCCGGCGATGGTGTTTTCAATGGGGATCATTGCCAGGTCGGCGGCGCCGGTCTCGACCGCAGTAAAACAGTCTTCAAAGGTCGGACACGGAAGCGGCTCCATATCGGGAAACATGTTGCGGCAGGCCGTATCGGAATTTGCACCGGGTTCGCCCTGAAAGGCGATCTTGTTTGTCTTGGCTGCCATGATCATGTGTCCGTTTTCAATGCTAGTATCTGCCTGGCTTTCTCCAGGTCTTCTGGCGTATCGACGCCAAGCGGCACCGAAGCGACGATCTGCGCATCGATCCGCATACCGGCCTCCAGCGCCCGCAACTGCTCAAGCCGCTCACGCTGCTCGAGCACCGATGGCGCAAGGGAGACGAAACGCTCCAGCGCGGCGCGACGATAAGCGTAGATGCCGACATGATGGTAGAGCGGCCCTTCGCCCCATGGGGCGGTGGCGCGGGTAAAATAGAGTGCGCGCAACCGCGACGGTTCCTCATCGCTGGGCGCGCCCACGATCTTCACCACGTTCGGATTGGTCTTTTCCGCCTCGTTCACGATCTCGACGCCGAGCGTGGCGATGTCCACCCGGGGATCATCCAGCGGGCCGGCGACGGCGCGGATGTCCTCAGGGGCGATGGTGGGCAAGTCGCCCTGCAGATTGATGATGCTCTCATAGCGACCATCCGGATCGATGCTGCCCAGAGCCTCAAAGATGCGATCGGAACCGGACTGATGGTCCGCGCGGGTCATGATGGCCGTGAAACCGGCTTTCTCGACGGCGTCGGCCACCTCTTTCGAATCGGTTGCGACCGCAACCTGCCCGGCGCCGCTCTCCGAGGCCCGAAGTGCCACCTGAACGATCATCGGCAGGCCGGCAATGTCCGCCATCGGTTTGCCGGGCAAACGTGTCGAAGCCATGCGCGCGGGAATGACGATGAGGCTGGACATCGGGGCGGGAACTCTCTTGAATCGCTAAAGTGGCAAAAAGTCTCACTGGGAAGTGCCTTATATGTGTTGCATGCGCGGAGCAAAAGACCTAGTTTCCGCGCGATTTTACCGGCAACGGCCGAACGCGGGGGACAACGGCGCTGAAGTTTCGTTCTTCTCGCCGCCGCGAGCGTCCGGAATAGGGAGCCTCAGGGCGTATGAACTCGTTCGAACTCAACAAAATCCTCGGCGCGCTACTTGGCGCCGTTTTCGTCATCTTCTCGGTCAGCATTCTTTCGGACGCGATCTTCTCCTCGCCTCCGCCGGCCACACCGGGCTATGCGATCGAGGTGGCTGAGGACGATGGGGCCGGTGCGTCCGACGAACCGGCAGAGCCAGAGTCCATTGCACCGCTGCTGGCTTCCGCCGATGCAGGCAAGGGCGAGAACATCTTCAAGCGCTGCCAGGCCTGCCACACCGTCGATGACGGCGGTGCCAACAAGGTCGGCCCCAATCTCTGGGAGATCGTCGATCGCCCAATCGCCAGCCATGAGGGCTTCGGTTATTCGGCTGCGATGCAGGAATTCGCACAGGGCGGCAGCGTCAAGTGGACCTATGAGAACCTGGACCACTTCCTGGCCAATCCGAAGGGGTTCGTTTCCGGGACCGCGATGGCATTCGCCGGCCTCAAAAAGATTGAGGATCGCGCCGACCTGATCGCCTATCTGCGCCAGCACGCTTCAAGCCCGGTGCCTCTGCCTGAACCCGAGGCCGAAGGTGGTGACGACGCTGCTGCAGCGCCCGCCGAAGGCCAAGAAGCCGCACCGGCTGCCGAGAGCGAGGCGACACCGGCTGGAGAAACGGCCGCACCAGCCGAAGCGTCCAGCAACGAAGACTCTGCGCCTGCTGAGGAAGCCCCGGCTGAAGAGGCTCCTGCCGAGGACGGCGACAGCGCCGCATCCGGCAACTAACGAAAATTTAATTTTAGCAAACTTGAAAAAGCCGGTTTCGACCGGCTTTTTTGTTGCCTGAAAGAACCTTTCAGGGAGACCGCATCCCTTGCCATGCGTGGGGGATGGTCTACCTTTCGGCTGGGAACCAAAAACAATATGAGGAGAATGCCATGCGGGTGATCGGTGCGAGAGCAACATGGGCGGCCTGTCTCGCCACGGCTCTTCTGTTCGCCAGCCATCCCGCCAGCGCCGAAGACGAATGGCTTACCAACTCGTCCCTCATCCAGCCCGAAAGCGAACAGGGGCCTTTCGAGCGCTACGACTATGTGAACCCCGACGCCCCCAAGGGCGGGACGCTGAATTCGGTGGCACTTGGCACCTATGACAGTTTCAACCCGTTCATCGTGCGCGGCACGCAGGCGGCGGGGCTCAACTATTTCGGCGGCTTCCTCTGGGACACGCTGATGCAGCAGTCGCTGACAGAGCCGAGCACGAGCTATCCGCTGATCGCCGAGGCCTTCAAGCATCCTGAAGACAATTCTTCCGCCACCTATCGCATAAACCCGAAAGCGCGCTGGCACGATGGTACGCCGATCACGGCGGAAGACGTGGTCTGGTCTCTCAACATGCTCAAGAAGCATAGCCCCCAGCACACGCGCTATTTCTCCAGCGTGGTGGAGGCGGTGCCCCTTTCCGAGCGCGAGGTGGAGTTCCGCTTCGACCAGAAGGGCAACAAGGAACTGCCACACATAATGGGCGACCTGCCGGTTCTGCCCAGGCACTGGTGGGAAGGCACGGATGCCGACGGAAAGAAGCGCAACTTCACCCAGCCCACGCTCGAGCCGCCGCTGGGCAGCGGGCCCTACAGGATCGAGAGCTTTACGCCCGGTTCCGAGATCGTGTGGAAGCGGGTGGAGGATTACTGGGCAGCCGATCTGCCGGTGAATGTCGGGCGCTACAATGTGGACCGCCGCAGATACACCTATATCCAGGATGAGAACGCTGCCTGGCTCGCCTTCACCAAGGGCGGCCTGCAGGATATTCGGGTGGAAAACCGCTCGCGCCGATGGGCCACGGAATACACGTTCCCGGCCGTGAAGGATGGCGATGTCATCAAGAAGGAGTTTCCAACGGGCGGCGCCGAGCCCATGCAGGGCTTCGTGCTGAACACCCGCCGACCCAAGTTTCAGGACCGCCGCATCCGCGAGGCGCTGACCCTCGCCTTCAACTTCGAGGACATGAACCGGACGCTGTTTTTCGACAGCTATACCCGCACGGACAGCTATTTCGAAGGGTCCGAGCTGGCCGCCACCGGCCTGCCGGAGGGGCGTGAACTGGAGATCCTCGAAGAATTCAGGGACAAGCTTCCGCCTGAACTTTTCACCGAGGAATTCAAGCTGCCGGTCTACGATAATCCGCAGGCCGAACGAACCTATCTGCGCGAGGCCATCAAGCTCTTTTCCGAAGCGGGCTGGAGCATCAAGGGCGGCAAGATGACGAACAATGGCACTGGCCAGCAGTTCAGCATCGAGTTTCTCGGCAACAGCCCCAGCGATGAAATCACGACCAGCCCCTATATGGCGGCATTGCGCAAGATCGGCATCGACGTATCCCTGCGCATCATCGATCCCTCGCAATATGTAAACCGCATCCGCAATTTCGATTTCGACGCGGTGGCAAGCATCTTCGTCAACTCGCTTTCGCCGGGCAATGAGCAGCGCGAATACTGGGGTTCTAAGGCCGCCGACACGCCCGGCACCCGCAATCTTGCCGGCGTGAAGGATCCGATCGTCGACGCACTGGTCGAGAAGATCATCTATGTGAAGGACCGCGAAGAACTGGTTGCGGCCAGCCGGGCGCTCGACCGCGTGCTTCTGTGGAACTATTACTGGGTGCCGCAATGGCACGCGCCCTATGTCCGCATCGCCTACTGGAACAAGTTCGGCATGCCGGAGAAGCAGCCCGAATATGCAGGCGTCGATCTTGAATCATGGTGGATCGATCCGGAACGAGAGAAGGCTCTCGCCGCCAAATACCGGAGCCAGAATTGAGCGGGCGCGCCACGGTGCCGCATCGGCTCCCGCGTCGGGACTTTCTGGCGCTCACCGGTGCGGCCATCGCCACGCCTCTTTTGCCGCGCGAGGTGTTCGCCAATGTGGAGACGGGCACGCCGCTGCATGGCCTTTCGGCATTCGGCGATCTCAAATACGCGCCGGGCTTCAGCCATTTCGACTATGCCAGCCCGGAGGCGCCGAAGGGCGGCACGTTCAACTTCCAGCCCGGTTACTGGTACTACAACCAGAACGTCCTGACCTTCAACACGCTGAACGCCTTCGTGCGCACCGGGGACGCGCCGCCGCGCATGGAGATATGTTACGATTCGCTGATGGTTCGCGCCTATGACGAGCCTGACGCGATCTACGGGCTTCTGGCCGAAAGCGTGACACTTTCTGAGGATCGCAACGGGTTCACATTCAGACTGCGACCGGAGGCGCGTTTTCATGACGGCTCGCCTGTCACCGCCGCCGACGTGGCCTTCACCTACAATCTGCTGAAGGAGAAGGGGCACCCGCAATTGCAGCTGCCTCTTACCGAGATGACCGAGGCCTCGACGGAAGGGCCCGACCTGGTCCATCTGCGATTTTCCGGGCGGCAATCGCGCCGCAACATTCTGACCGTGGCCGGGTACCCGATTTTCTCAAAGGCCTTTGTCGAGGAGAACGGCTTCGACAGTTCCCGTCTCGTCCCGGTGCTCGGCTCCGGCCCTTACAGGGTGGGGCGGTTCTCCGCCGGACACTATGTGGAATATGAGCGGGTTGCAGACTACTGGGCACGCGAGCTTGGCCCTGCAAAGGGGTTCAACCATTTCGACACGATCCGCATCGACTTCTACCGCGACCGCAATGCCGGGTTCGAGGCTTTCAAGAAGGGCGATGTCTACTGGCGCGAGGAGTTCACCGCGCGCGTTTGGGCTACGGGATACGATTTTCCAGCCATCCGCGACGGACGCGTGGTGCAGACTTATATCCCCGGTGAAATGCGCCCGCAGCTCTATGGCCTGGTGCTGAACCAGCGGCGCGAGCAGTTCAAGGATGTGCGGGTGCGCGAGGCCATCAGCCTGTGCTTCGACTTCGAATGGACGAACCGCAACCTCTTTTACGACGCCTATCAGCGTTCGCACTCCTTCTTCGAACGCTCGCCTTACATGGCCGATGGGGAACCCTCACCCGAAGAACAGGCGCTGCTCGACCGCTTTCGCGGCGAGGCGCCGGAAGCGGCGTTTGGAGAGGCGGTGAAGCAGCCGGTTTCCGATGGTTCCGGCCGCGACCGCAACAATCTGAGACGTGCGCGCCAGCTTCTTCTGGAAGCCGGCTGGACCCCACGCGACGGTGTTCTCCACAACGAGAAAGGCACGCGCTTCACGCTGGAATATCTGGTGCGGGATGAACTCTTCCTGCGCCAGGATGCGAGCTTCGGCGAGAATCTGCGGGCCATCGGCATTGATGCCTCGGCCCGCGTGGTCGATGCCTCGCAGTATCAAAGCCGGCAGAATGCGTTCGATTTCGACATGATCTCCATGGCGATCGGTCTGACAGCCACACCGGACGCCAACGGGCTCGAACAGATATTCCATTCGCGCACGGCGGGTGTGGAAGGCTCCTACAACTTCGCCGGCACGGCCGATCCTGTTGTCGATGCGCTGGTCGAGATTGCCGGGAAGGCGAAAAGCCGCGACGAACTGACCGTCACGCTGAAGGTGCTGGACAGGGTCTTGCGTGCAAGGCGCGACTGGATTCCAAATTGGCACCTGACGAATCACCGTGTGGCCCACTGGGACATGTTCGGCTACAGCGACAACAAGCCGGATTACTTCTTCCCGGTGGAATCGCTCTGGTGGTTTGAGCAAGAGAAGGCAAAAGCGATTGGCAAGGCGTAAGGGCGGCGTGGCAGATTTTTCCTCAATCCCCAACGTGAAGAGAGCGGCTGACTGATGGGCGCCTATATCCTGCGACGTCTGCTGCTCATGATCCCGACCCTGTTCGGCATCATGGCCATCTCCTTCATCGTCGTGCAATTTGCACCCGGTGGCCCCGTGGAACAGGTGATCGCCCAGATCACCGGACAGGCGGGCGGCGCGGATGCACGCATTTCCGGCGGCGGAGGCGATTTCAGCAATCAGGGGTTTAACGGTGGGTCTGTCGAAGGCAGCGGCGTGACCTCGAAATATCGAGGCGCGCAGGGCCTCGATCCGGAGTTCATCGCCTCGCTTGAAAAGCAGTTCGGCTTCGACAAGCCGCCACTCGAGCGCTTCGCCCTGATGATCTGGAACTATGCGCGGTTCGATTTCGGCGAAAGCTATTTCCGCGACATTTCGGTGATCGACCTGATCCTCGAGAAAATGCCGGTCTCGATTTCGCTCGGCCTCTGGATCACGCTGATCTCCTATGGGATTTCCATTCCGCTCGGCATCCGCAAGGCCGTAAAGGACGGCTCGGCATTCGATGTGTGGACCAGCGGTGTGGTGATTGTCGCCTATGCCATTCCGGGCTTTCTGTTCGCCATTCTCCTGATGGTTCTTTTCGCCGGCGGCTCCTTCTTCGACTGGTTTCCGCTGCGCGGCCTGACCTCCGACAATTGGGAGAGCCTTTCCTGGCCGGCGCGCATTCTCGATTATTTCTGGCACCTTGCCCTGCCGCTGACGGCCATGGTGCTCTCGGCCTTCGCCACGACGACGCTTCTGACGAAGAACTCGTTTCTCGATGAAATCCGCAAGCAGTATGTGGTGACCGCACGCGCCAAGGGGCTTTCCGACCGGCAGGTGCTCTACGGCCACGTCTTCCGCAATGCGATGCTGATCATCATCGCCGGCTTTCCCGGCGCGTTCATCTCGGCGTTCTTCACCGGGTCTCTGCTGATCGAGAGCATTTTCTCGCTCGACGGGCTCGGCCTGCTGGGCTTCCGCTCGGTGATCGACCGCGATTACCCGGTGGTGTTTGCCAATCTCTACATCTTCTCGCTGATGGGTCTGTTTATCAGCCTCATCTCGGATGTGACCTACACGCTGATAGACCCCCGCATCGACTTCGAGCGGAGGGATGTGTGATGTCCGATATTCAGGTGCAAAGCGAAGTGGCGGCGGCGCGGCGCCCCGGCAGAAGGCCGTGGCTTTCGCCGATCAACAAGCGTCGCTGGCAGAACTTTTGCGCCAACCGGCGGGGCTACTGGTCTCTCTGGATATTCCTGATCCTGTTCGTGCTGTCGCTGTTTGCCGAATTCCTCGCCAACGACAAACCGATCCTCGCCTATTACAAGGGCGAAGTTCTGTTCCCGGTCATGGTGGATTACCCCGAAGAGAAGTTCGGGGGCTTCCTTGCTGTAACCGACTACCGCGATCCGATCATCTCCGAGGAGATCGAGGCCAATGGGTGGGCGGTGTGGCCGCCCATCCGCTATTCCTACCGCACGGTGAACAACGAAATACCCGAGGCTGCGCCAGCCAAGCCTTCATGGATGTACACCAAGGAAGAGCGCTGCGGGCGCTATCCGCAGGGGGTGGACGACCCGGCCTGCACGCCCGGCAACTGGAACTGGCTCGGCACGGATGATCAGGCGCGCGACGTGCTCTCGCGAGTGATCTACGGGTTCCGCATCTCGGTTCTTTTCGGCCTGATCCTGACCGGTGCCTCGGCGCTGATTGGCGTGAGCGCCGGCGCGATCCAGGGCTATTTCGGCGGCTGGACCGATCTTCTCTTCCAGCGCTTCATCGAGATCTGGTCCTCCATTCCGGTGCTCTATCTGATCCTGATCATCGCCGCCGTTCTGCCGCCTGGCTTCTTCATCCTGCTCGGCATCATGCTGCTTTTTTCGTGGGTGGCTTTCGTGGGCGTGGTGCGCGCCGAATTCCTGCGCGCGCGCAATTTCGAATATGTGAGTGCGGCGCGGGCGCTTGGCGTTTCCAACCGCACCATCATCTTCCGCCACCTTCTGCCCAATGCGATGGTGGCCACCCTCACCTTCCTGCCCTTCATCCTGAACGGCTCGATCACGACGCTGACATCGCTCGACTTCCTCGGCTTCGGCCTGCCGCCCGGCTCCCCTTCGCTAGGGGAACTGTTGCGGCAGGGCCAGCGCAACCTCAACGCGCCATGGCTCGGCATCGCCGGCTTCCTGAGCCTTTCGATCATGCTGTCGCTCCTGATCTTCATCGGCGAAGCCGTGCGCGACGCCTTCGACCCGCGGAAGACGTTCAAATGAGTGACAGTCCCCTCCTCTCGATTCGCGATCTATCCGTCTCCTTCCGACAGGGCGCGCAGGAGACGCTTGCGGTCGATCGCATCTCATTCGACATCGCGCGGGGCGAGACCGTTGCGCTTGTGGGGGAATCGGGGTCCGGGAAATCGGTTTCGGCACTCTCGGTCCTGCGGCTGCTGCCCTATCCGGCGGCGAGCCACCCCTCCGGCGAAATCCTCTACAATGGCGTTGACATTCTCGCTGCCGACGAGGCAACGCAGCGCAAGGTGCGCGGCAACGAAATCTCCATGATCTTTCAGGAGCCAATGACCTCGCTCAACCCGCTGCACACAATCGAGCGGCAGGTGGGCGAGGTGCTGAAACTGCACCGCGGAATGGGAGACAGGGCAGCGCGGGAGCGGACACTTGAATTGCTGGAGCAGGTCGGCATCCGTGACCCGGAAAAGCGGCTCGATTCCTTTCCGCACCAGCTTTCCGGCGGCCAGCGCCAGCGCGTGATGATCGCCATGGCGCTCGCCAACGAGCCCGACCTCCTGATCGCCGATGAACCGACCACCGCGCTCGACGTGACAGTGCAGGCGCAGATTCTCGAGCTTCTGGCCGATTTGCGGCGCAAAAAGTCCATGTCGATGCTGTTCATCACCCACGATCTCGGCATCGTGCGAAAGGTGGCCGACCGGGTCTGCGTGATGACCGACGGCAAGATCGTGGAAAGCGGGCCGACGGAACAGATTTTCGCCAACCCGCAACACGCCTATACGCGCCATCTGATCGAAGCCGAACCCAAGGGGCGCCCACCCAAGGCGGACCCTACCGCAGAAACGGTGATGAAGGGCGACGGGATCAAGGTCTGGTTTCCGGTGAAGAAGGGGCTGCTGCGCCGCACGGTCGATTACATCAAGGGTGTCGACGGGGTGGACGTGACGGTGCGCGCGGGCCAGACGCTCGGGGTGGTGGGCGAATCGGGCTCCGGCAAGACCACGCTTGGCCTTGCCCTTGCCCGTATGATCGGCTCGGAGGGCCACATCCACTTTTCTGGTGACGAGATCGATCATCTCTCGTTTCGGCAGATGCGTCCCTACAGGCACGACTTGCAGGTGGTGTTTCAGGATCCCTATGGTTCGCTGAGCCCGCGCATGTCGGTTGCCGAGATCATCGAGGAAGGCCTGCGCATTCACGAGCCCAGCCTTTCGGCCAATGAGCGCGACGCGATGGTGGTCGATGTCCTGAAGGAGGTCGATCTCGATCCCGACAGCCGGTTTCGCTACCCGCATGAATTCTCCGGTGGGCAGCGCCAGCGTATCGCCATTGCCCGCGCCATGGTGCTTAAACCGCGTTTCGTGATGCTGGACGAGCCCACCTCGGCGCTCGATATGAGCGTGCAGGCGCAGGTGGTTGACCTTCTGCGCGATTTGCAGAAGCGGCATAACCTGGCCTATCTCTTCATCAGCCATGACCTGAAAGTGGTGCGCGCGCTTGCCAATGAGGTGATCGTCATGCGTGCCGGCAAGGTGGTGGAGGCTGGTCCGGCGGAGCAGATTTTCGATGCGCCGCAGACCGACTACACACGCGCGCTGATCGCAGCCGCGTTCAACATCGAAGCCACGCCCGGAGGCGTGGTCAGCGAATAAAAATCGAGGGGCAAACCATGAGCACACCGGAACGCGGTCGCGTCCTTCTCTCCGTCACCGGCTTCAACCCGCAGCGCTGGTATGACCTTCTCTCGAAAGAGCGGGATGTCGTGCTGGAGCCCGACGGGGCGAAAGACCCTTCGATCGATTATGCCGTTGTCTGGAAACACCAGAAGGGCGCACTCGCCCGACTGCCGAACCTGAAGGTCATCTTCTCCATCGGCGCTGGCGTGGATCACATCTTTGCCGACGACCAGGTGCCGGATGTACCCATCGTGCGCGTGGTGGCGGAAAACCTCACGCAGTATATGTGCGAGTATGTGACGTGGCGGGTGCTCGACCATCACCGGCAGGGCGCCGTCTACCGGGAACAGCAGGTCAGAAAAGTCTGGCACGAGCCGCGGCAACCGCCTGCCAACGAGGTCTCGGTGGGCATTATGGGGCTCGGTCAGCTCGGCTCACGCGCCGCGCAGGCGCTGCGTGCGGTCGGTTTTTCGGTGAATGGCTGGAGCCGCACGCCCAAGGATGTCGACGGCGTCAATGGTTTTCACGGCGAGGACGGGCTGACGCCCTTCCTCAACGCCACCGACATTCTGGTGGTGCTTCTTCCGCTGACGCCCGCGACCCATGGCATTGTGAACCATTCGCTGCTGTCGCGCCTGCGGCAGGACGGACCGCTGGGCGGTCCCTGCCTCATCAATGCGGGGCGCGGCGGGCTGCAGCGCGAGGCAGACATCCTGAAAGCGCTTGAGGAGGGTGTGCTGAAGGAAGCGAGCCTCGACGTGTTCGAGCGCGAGCCACTGGCGCCGGAAAGTCCTCTCTGGTCGCATCCCCGGGTTTTCGTGACACCGCATGCGGCTGCCACTTCCGACCCCGCACATCTGGCGCCACCCATGCTGCAGCAGATGAATGCATTTGAACGTGGTGAGACGCTAGAAAACCTCGTTGATCGAAGCGCGGGGTACTAGGGTCAGGACCTATTAATATGGTCCCAATGGTCGGCCTGATCTGTGCGGATACGCGAAGCAGGACCGCAGGAAGACTTCACGTCTTTCAAGGTCTTGCGACAAAGTAGGCCGTGCAAATCAGGCCGATCCGAAGGACGCTCGATAGACCGGCGATCTGCTGCGTCAAACCCCTTGACCGGGGGGAAGACCCCGCTCTGCGGGCTTCTCCTTGCATCTCTTGGTCTATCGAACGCCATTGTGATCATATTAATAGGTCCTGACCCTAGGGCCGGCGATAGTGCGTCGGGCGGCCGTAGAGCCGCTCAATCCGCTCGATGGCATCTTTCAGCGGTTCGCGTGCGACGGTCATCGTGTTGCCGTTGGCGTGGAGCATCATCTCGTGATCCAGCATGATCGCCACATGGCCTTTCCAGAAAACGAGATCACCACGGCTGAGCCCGGTTTGACCGGGCTCAATCACGCTGCCTATGCTCGCGGCCTGCATGTCCGTATCACGCAGGACGGTTCTTCCGGCCATGCGCATGGAAAGCTGAACCAGACCGGAACAGTCGATACCGAAGCCGCTTGCTCCACCCCACAGATAGGGTGTGTGCAGGAAGGTTTCTGCAACCGTGACGTAGTCCTCGTCATGTGTGTCGAGCGGCTGCAGGTGCCCGGCGATCATCGCGCCGCCTGAGGCGAGAAGCGCATATTGCGTGCCGCGGTTCTCGACTGTTTCCGTGACACAGACCGCCGCACCGATGCTGTGCGCCGCGATTGCGGGAGCCTTCAGCTCCGGCTCCGGATAGATGAAACTGCGCTGCGCACGAACGCGATGGGTTGGGGCGCAATCCTGGTCGGTAAGGGCTGCGGCATTCACATAGCCCACATACCCGTCATGGTCCGCCTGCACCCAGGCCCAGCCTTCGCGCCGCTCGAAGACGCGCACCCGGTCGCCATGGAGGAACTGGGTGTCGATGCCGGCGTCGAGACGCGGGGCGCTGTGCACGTCGACAACGGGCGCGCCAATGCGGGCGGGCGCGCCGGCGGTAAAACGTTCCGCCTCCACCGTGCCTTCAAGACGGGCATCGGCAAGATCAGCCCGGTGGGCGTGAAGGCGGCGATCAAGTGTCGTCATAGGGGCAACTCCGCAGATTTTGCCACCACCACATCGCCGAACCGCTCCACGAACAGCGCACCCTCGACGGTGCGCTTGATCAGGACGTTGCGGCGGTCTTTCTGGTCGCGGTGGCGTGAAACGAGTTTCAGCGCACCCATCGTGTCGAGGGCGCGGGTGATGACGGGTTTGGAGACATCCAGTTTCTCGGCGAGCCCGCGCACGGTGTGCGGCGGCGGGTCGAGATAGATCGTCAGAAGGATCGCAAGCTGGCGTTCGGTGAGGTCCGGTGCCTTGCCGCGCACTTCGGCAAGGCTGACCTGCTGCCACAGACGCAGCGCCTGGCTTGGCCTTAGCTGGACGGACATATCAGGACCTGCCTTCACGGAGGAAACTGGAAACCGTTTCGGTTCCGTATCATTCATGCCGCGAAAGGCGCGCCGAGGCAAGCGCCCCATGCGCTCACCCAACCGAAGCTGATCTACTTACCATAACGCTCTGTCAGCACGCGTTCGATGGCGCGGATGCCCTGCGCCTCGCCGCCGACAGGCGCATATGGCCTGTCGACCGGGTTCCAGCCATAAATGTCGAAATGCGCCCAGATCTTCGTCTTCTCCACAAAACGGCCAAGGAAAAGGCCGGCGATCGGTGAACCAGCGAAACCGTCGAGCGAAACATTGTTGATGTCGGCGATCTTCGAATCGAGACGTGAGAGATAAGGCTTCCAGAGAGGCATGCGCCAGAGCGGGTCGGCGACCGCCTCCGAGGCCCGAGCCAGGGCTCCCGCCAGCGCTTCATCATCGGTGTAGAACGGCGGCACATCGGGCCCGAGCGCGACGCGGGCGGCACCGGTCAGCGTCGCCATGTCGATCAGGAGCTCCGGCTCTTCCTCGTCCGCGAGTGCCATCGCATCGGCCAGCACCAGCCGGCCCTCGGCATCGGTGTTGCCGATCTCGATGGTGAGCCCCTTGCGGCTGGTCAGCACATCGCCTGGTCGGAAGGCGTTGCCGGCCACGGCGTTCTCCACGGCAGGAATGAGCACGCGCAGGCGAATGTCGAGCTTGGCCGCCATGAGCATCGAGGCAAGTCCGAGCACATTGGCCGCGCCGCCCATATCCTTCTTCATAAGCAGCATGCCGGCGGCGGGCTTCAGGTCGAGCCCTCCCGTATCGAAGCAGACGCCCTTGCCGACAAGCGTGACCTTTGGCGCCTGCGCCCGCCCCCAGCGCAGATCGAGAAGGCGCGGCGCGGCCTCGGCAGCGCGGCCAACCGCGTGGATCATCGGCAGGTTTTCCGTGAGGAGATCCTCACCCGCCGTCACCGCCAGCGTTGCGCCATGCTCCGAGGCGAGTGCGCGGGTGACGGCTTCAAGCGCATCGGGCCCCATATCGCCGGCGGGCGTGTTGATGAGATCGCGTGCAAGGACGCTGCCACCGGCCAGCCTCTCCACGCGGCCTGCATCCACCCCTTCGGGGACGGCGAAGCGAAGCGCGCTGCGCGGTTTCTTGCCATAGCGCGTGAAGGCATAGGAGCCGAGCATCAGGCCGAGGGTGGCGAGTTCGGCGTCTTTCGGCGCGGCGGCAAAGTGCCAGTCGCCTTCCGGCAGATGACGAGCGAGCGCTCCGGCGTCAAGCGGATTGGCGGCGTCTGGCTGGCCAAGCCCGAAGAACGCGCCGGCGACCGCACCGTTCTTGCCCGGTATCGTCAAGACCCTGCCCGCAGCGCCCGCAAAGCCGTTTGCCCGTGCCCAGGCGATGGCGTCCTTCGGCGCATCGCAGGCGTCCAGGCTATCGGCCTCGACCGTGTAAACCGGCAGCGATGAAGCCAGTTTCGAGCTCAGGAGCGTGACGGGCATTTGTTGTCTCCACCTTTACGTTTCGCGGCGCGTTTTAACGCTCCGTTAGGGTTAACAGAATATTTCTCTCTGTTGAGAGTTGGCCGGAGGGCGGCCGAAGCCAATCGGAGGGCGCGCGCAGATGTTTACCGAACAGCGCACGAATGCAACCGCAAACAGGATAACCATGACGGCCGTGGCGCTGGTTATGGCAGTGTCAGTGGCTGGCTGCGCCAGGGATCGTATGACCACCGGCTCGATCAGCCGCAGCACGCCCAAGGCCGTTTCCAACGTTGCGACGATGAGCGAACCGCAATTACGCAGTGCCGCGGACTCCCTCGGGCGCGCTTACACACAGAACACCAAGGACAAGGCAACGGCACTGCGTTACGCCTCCGTGCTTCAGATGACCGGGCGCGTCGACCAGTCTCTGGCAGTGATGCGCAAACTTGCCATCGATCATCCCAAGGACCGTGAAGTGCTGGCCGCCTATGGCAAGGCACTGGCCGCCGCCGGAGAGCTGCAGCCGGCACTCGACGCCGTGCGCCGCGCCCAGACGCCCGAGTATCCCGACTGGCGCCTGCAATCGGCCGAAGGCGCGATCCTGGATCAGCTCGGCCAGAAGGATGCGGCCCGGACGCTCTATCGCCAGGCGCTCAACTTAAAGCCCGGTGAACCCTCCGTCCTTTCGAACATGGGGATGTCGTATCTGCTCGAAGGCGATCTGAAATCGGCCGAGCATTATATGCGGCAGGCAGTGCAGGCTTCCGGTGCCGACAGCCGTGTGCGGCAGAACCTGGCGCTGGTCGTCGGCCTTCAGGGACGTTTTGGCGAAGCTGAACAGCTCGCCCGACAGGAGCTTTCGCCTGAACAGGCCGAAGCCAACGTCGCCTACCTGCGGTCCATGCTCGCGCAGCAGAATGCGTGGAGCCAGATCTCCGACGACAACAAGAAGAAGCGCCAGTAACGGCGCTTCATTTCCAAGGCACAAGTTCTTGAAAGGCCGCTTCGAGCGGCCTTTTCTATGACCTCAGAACAGCCCCTGCTGTTTGATCTGGATGCCGGCCGGCCCGAGAATGACAGCGAACAGGACGGGGATGAAAAAGAGGATCATCGGCACGGTGAGTTTGGGCGGCAGAGCGGCCGCCTTTTTCTCCGCCTCGTTCATGCGCATTTCACGGCTCTCGTCCGCAAGAACCCTGAGCGCATGGCTGACGGGCGTGCCGTAGCGCTCAGCCTGGATCAGCGCCTGCGTGACGCTCTTCACCGTCTCCAACCCGGTGCGCGCGGCGAAATTCTCATAGGCCTGACGCCGTTCCTGAAGGAAAGAGAGTTCAGCATTCGTCAGCACCAGCTCCTCGGCCAGCGCGACGGACTGGGCGCCGATCTCGTCCGCCACACGGCGGAAGGCAGCTTCAATCGACATGCCCGATTCAACGCAGATCAGCATCAGATCAAGCGCGTCTGGCCAAGCAAGCTGGATCGATTTCTTGCGCTTTGTCGCAAGGTTGCTGACATAGAGCACTGGCGCATAAAAGCCGGCATAGGCGGCGATGATGCAGACGAAAGCCTTCACGAACAATGGCTGCTCGGACAGCCCGCCGAGCATGAAAATATAGACGCCTGCCAGGAGCAGCGTCACAAATGGAAGAACGAGCCGGAAAAACAGAAACTTCGTCAGCGGATTCTGGCCGCGAAAGCCGGCTGTGCGCAGTTTGGCCACCGCCGCATCATCGGCCAGCGCGCGGCGCAGGTCGAGCCGGTCGACAATTGCGCGCATGCCTTCAGACTGATGCTCGCGTAGGCCCCGGCGGCGCTTGTCGGCCTCGGCGGCCAGACGCGCGCGCTGCCTCGCCCGCAGTTCCTCACGCTCCAGCGCCACGCTTTTCATGCGGGATTTCAGTGGATCGCCGCCAAAGGCCGGCAAAAGTGTGAACACCGTCGCAAAAACCGCAACCGCAACCAGAATTGCAATCAGGAAACTGGGCTCGATGATACTTCCGACGACGTCTGAAGGCATTGTCTAAACCTCGAAATTGATCATGTTCCGCATCACGAGAATGCCAATCGTCATCCACAGTGCGGAGAAGCCCAGAATCAGATGCCCGGCGCTCGTCGTGAAAAGCGGCATGATGTAGGTCGGGCTGGTGAGATAGACGAGGAACGCGACGACAAATGGCAGGGCACCGATGATAACGGCCGATGCCTTGGCTTCCATCGACAGCGCCTGAACCTTCGCCTTCATCTTCTTACGGTTGCGCAGAACCCGCGACAGATTTGACAGCGCCTCAGAGAGATTGCCACCCGCCTGCGACTGGATCTGGATAACGATGCCGAAGAAGTTCGCTTCGGGGCAGGGCATCGTCTCACCCATCCGCAGGCAGGCCTCCGGCGTCGAAACACCCATCTGCTGGGCTTCAACAATGCGCCGAAACTCCGTTCGCACGGGCTCCTGTGCCTCGCTCGCAATCAGGCGGATGCCATCATTGATCGGCAGGCCCGATTTCACCGCACGCACGATAACATCGAGCGAATTTGGAAACTCGTTCAGGAATGCCTTGACCCGGCCACGGCGCTTCCAGGCAACGAACCAGCGCGGCAGGCCCAGCGCTCCGACGATCAATGCGCCCGGGAGAACAAGAAGCGGGGCGCCCATGATGAAAACCACCAGAGTAAACGCCAGCGCGCAGATCGCAGAAACGATGTGAAACCGCTCCGGCGTCACGTTCATTCCGGCCTGTTTGAGCTGCATCTTGAGCGGTGGCTTGCGTACCTTGCTGTCGCGCTTCTTCTGCCGTTCTTCCAGATCCTTCAGCGAATCCTGGATGGATTTGCGCCGTTTCGCCGTTTCGGCCACGCGGTCGCGCGACGCCTTGATCGAAATCTGGTCAGTCTGCGCCCGCTTGACGGTATCCAGCCGGCGGCCGACCTTCTTTTCCGCCGCCATGTTGTTGAACATCAACGCATAGGCCACCGCGCCAGCGCTACAGCCGGCCAGAAGCACGAATGCAATCAGAGTGATGTCCATTCCAAACATGGTTTTACCCGCTCAAACTGGAACAGGAAGCCGCTGACATTTTAGTCAGACTTCCTTTCCATCGCTTCCAGCGCATTCGCCAGACGCTGCTCTTCACCATAGTAACGGGCGCGGTCCCAGAAATGCGGCCGCGCGATGCCCGTCGATACGTGCTCGCCAATGATCTTGCCGTTCGCGTCCTCGCCCTTCATGTCGTAGAGCATGAGGTCCTGCGTGATGATCACATCGCCTTCCATGCCGATCACCTCGGTCACATGGGTGATGCGGCGCGAACCGTCGCGCAGGCGTGTCGCCTGGATAATGACATCCACCGAACCGACAATGATCTCCCGCACCGTTTTCTGCGGCAACGTGAAGCCGCCCATGGCGACCATGGATTCGATACGGTTCAGACACTCACGTGGGTTGTTGGCGTGGATCGTTCCCATCGAACCGTCATGGCCCGTGTTCATCGCCTGAAGGAGATCGAACACTTCCGGGCCGCGAACCTCGCCGACGATGATCCGTTCGGGGCGCATGCGCAGACAGTTGCGCACCAGGTCGCGCATGGTGACTTCACCCTCGCCCTCAAGATTGGGCGGGCGGGTTTCCAGCCGCACCACATGTGGCTGCTGAAGCTGCAACTCGGCGGAGTCCTCGCAGGTGATGATGCGCTCGTCGAGATCGATGAAGCTGGTCAGACAGTTGAGCAGTGTCGTCTTGCCCGAGCCGGTGCCGCCCGAAATCAGGACATTGCAGCGCACCCGGCCGATGATCTTCAGAAGCTCGGCGCCTTCCGGCGAGATGGCGCCAAAGCGAACCAGCTGGTCGAGGGTGAGCTTGTCCTTCTTGAATTTACGAATGGTGAGCGACGCGCCATCGATGGCGAGCGGCGGCGCGATGACGTTCACACGGGAGCCGTCGGGCAGGCGCGCATCGCAGATCGGGCTCGATTCGTCGACGCGACGGCCGACCTGGCTGACGATGCGCTGGCAGATGTTGAGAAGCTGCTGGTTGTCGCGGAAGCGCACACCGGTCTGTTCGACCTTGCCGTTCACCTCGATGTAAACATGCTCGGCACCATTGACCATGATGTCGGCGATGTCGTCACGCGCCAGGAGCGGCTCCAGCGGGCCGTAGCCGAGCACGTCGTTGCAGATGTCTTCGAGCAGTTCTTCCTGCTCGGAGATGGACATCGCAAAATTCTTGATCGCGATGATATCGTTGACAATGTCGCGGATTTCCTCACGCGCACTATCGGGGTCGAGATTGGCGAGCTGCGAGAGATCGATGGTCTCGATCAGCGCCGAAAAGACCTGGCTCTTGGTGTCGTAGTAGGACTCGCTGCGCGCCCGGGCCGGCTGCGGCGACCGCGCCGGCGGCGGGGGTGGCGGTGCGGACGGCGTGGGCCTGGGCGACTCTGCGCGGGGCCGCGGGGCAGGATCCTGCGTGGCAGGCGCGGCCTTTTGCGGACTCGGAGATGCGGGCCGTTCCGGCGTCAATACGTCGGTGCCGCCCGAAAAGGACTTCGGGGTTTCGGTGTGCGGCGCTGTGGGATGCGGGACGCCTGTCCCTCTCTTTCCGAACATCTGACGCTACCAATCCGTATCAGCTCTTGCGTTTCAACCTGTCCAGGATGCCGGACAAACCGCTCTTCTTTTTTGGCTTCACATCACGCCGGCCTGTCAGCACATGGGCGAGATCGTTGATCGTCTCGACGATCGGGTTGCTGGCGTCCATTTCGCCCAGCATGCGACCATTGTTGGCCGCATTGCCGAACAATTGCGGCTCAAACGGAATCGTCGCTGCCGGAACAACGCCGAGCGGTTCGGCAAAGTCTTCCAGCGAAATCTCGGGCCGCTTCGGAATGCCTGCCTGATTGAGCAGAAGAACCGGCGGTTTGTCGTTGGGCCGCAGCTTCTTCAGCGTGTCGATCAGGTTCTTCGTGTTGCGAAGGTTGGCAAGGTCCGGCGTGGCCGTGATGACGATTTCGTCGGCCTGCGCGAGGGTGGTCTTGGTCCAGCCGTTCCAGGAATGCGGAACGTCGAGAACCAGAACCGGCGCGGTGCGCTGCGTCGTATCGATGATCTGCGCAAAGGCCTCCGGATCGAAATCATACACGCGATCGAGCGTGGAAGGCGCCGCCAGAAGGGAAAGCCGCTCCGCGCACTGCGCCAGAAGGCGGTCGAGATAGACCTCGTCGATGCGCTCGGGCGAAAACACCGCCTCGGCGATGCCCTGCGCGGGATCCTGATCGAAATTGATATTGGCCGTGCCGAAAGGCAGATCCAGATCGGCGACCACAACTTCATTCTCGAACAGGTTGGAGATCGCCCAGGCCACATTATGGGCCACGGTGGACGAACCGACCCCGCCCTTGGCGCCGACAAACGCAATGGAATGCCCAAGTGGCTCGGCTTCGGGATCGACAAAGATGTTGGCGATCACGCTGACAATGTCAGCCATGGAAATCGGTGCGACCACATATTCGGAAATGCCTGCGCGGATCAGCTCGCGGTAGAGCCAGACATCGTTGTAGTGCCCGATGATGATAACTTTCGTCGAGGGATCGCAGACCCCTGCCAGTTCCTCAAGCGAGGCAAGCAGTTCTCTCGGTTCACTGGACGATTCAACGATGACGAGGTTCGGCGTGGCCGCGGTCTGATAGAACTCGACCGCTGTCGCCACACCGCCCATATGCACCTTGAGATGGGTTTTCGCCATGCGGCGATCTTCGCCCGCCCGTTCGATCGGGTTGGCAACGCTGTCGGTCTCGCAGAACGCCTGAATCGATATCCTCGGAATCGGGCGCAGCTTCTGCAGCGCCGGTGACGCGCCGTCTTCGGGGGCGAGATCCTCGTGATCCGTTTCGTAGGCCAGATTGCTCATGTCATGCCCCTCGCCTAGTACGCGATCTCTCTGGCGGCCCGGAAGTCTTCGGACACCTTGCCTGGTTTATAAATGCTCTCGGCGCCGCGATACTTGTCGATCACGCCCATGCGGTTCTCGGCATCGATCTCACCCTGCTTGCGCGGGCCGAGGAAGTCGTTCGGATTGGCGACCTGTGCGGCGAGATTGTTCTGATAGGAGCAACCGAAATTCGCGTAGTGCTTGTTGTCGGTCGTATCGAGAATGTCTGCCGGCCAGCGGCCGCACTGATTGGTGGATGCCTTGACCACCGGATAGGAGACACGGATCGGCGGCGCAGTGTCGGGCGACGGCGCCTGATAGGACACCACGGAGATGTTTTCCGGCGGAACCCCCTGGTTCTGAAGCAGATGCGTGATCTGGGAAGCAACGTTGGACGCGCCGAGCTCATTGACCGATCCCGAGGGCACGAGCACGGAAACCGTGCCACCGGAACGCCGGTCATACCCGCTCATGAAACCGGCGAGTGTGCTCATCTGGTCTCGTGACATCTTCCGGGCGGAGGCGGCAATCGGCAGGTCGATCTGCTGCGCCTTTTCGGAAATGATGATCGGGTGAGTGGTGCGGTAGTCGTCCGGTATCGAGCCGACGATGACCGAGTCCCGCTTTGCCGCACATCCGGCCATAAGCATGGCCGTGCAAATGACGAGTGCCGTGCCGGCGAGTCTGGCCCGCTGTGTGTTCCGTGTTGTGTTCTTCATCATGACCACCCCCGGCATGACCTTCCCCCAGCTCATTTGTAGATGTAGCCGACAACGCCGTGGTAGCGGCCATTGGGCAGGTTGGTTTTCATGGTTCCGTAGACGCGATTGACCCGGCCAAGGAACATTCCCGCGCCATCGCTGGCGGGTGTGAAATTGTCATCCGGCTTCGCCAGCGCGGTGCGCGCCGTCGGCTTGGACAGGTACGGCGTCACGATGATCACCAGCTCCGTTTCGTTGCGAACGAAGTCGCGGCTGCGGAACAGCGCGCCGAGCACGGGAACCTTTGAGAGCCCCGGAACCCCGTTGAACGCCTGCCGCACGTCATCCTGCACGAGGCCGGCGATCATCATCGACCCGCCGGACGGCAGCTCGACCGTGGTGTCGGCGAGGCGCTTGCGGATCGAAATCGCATTCATGCTCGAGGCGTTGCGGTAGCGCTGGCCGCGCCCCATGCCCGCGAAGAAGGTCTCCGACCCCTGCATTGTCGGTTCGGAAACCTGTGTACGGATCTTCAGGCTGATGCGACCAGCCGAAAGAACGGTCGGAAGGAACTCCAGACCAATACCGTAGTCGATCTTCTCGACTTCGTATTTCAGCGCGTTTGTATCGGGGTCGACTTCCTGAGACGTGACGATGTTGAACTCGCCACCGACACGGAACGTGGCCTTCTCGCCGGAAACGGCCGTCAGGGCCGGCTCGGCGAGCGTTTTCATGACGCCGGCCTGTTCCATGGCGTTGATGTAAGCGTCGATCAGCGATCCGCCGACCGAGAACTGTGTGGGCGAAAGCGGTTTGCCAAGCCCGAAGGCATTGTCGACGACGGCACCCCAGGAGATGCCGTCGGCGGTGCCCGAACCGATCATGTTCACACCGAGCTGCTTCATGACGGAGCGGCTGACTTCGGCAACCGTAACCTTGAGCGTAACCTGATCCTCGCCGATGATCTGGATCATGTTGACGATCCGGCTCGTCTGGCGCTTCTGGTCGGGGTTGTTGATCGCCACGCCGCCGCCATCGGTGGGCGCTGCCGCGCTCTGGGAATACTGGCCGGTCGTGGCTTCACCACCGGTGACGAATATCTGAGCGAGCTGCGCGGCGCGGGCGGCGTCGAGCGGCGTTTCAACGGTGCCGGTGAGAACAACGTTGTCGTTGATCAGTTCAACATCGATGTCGGAATTCGGGATGAAGCGCTTGAGATAGTCTTCAAGACCCGCAACATCGCGCTCCACTGCAAGGTCGAGGCTGGCAATCTGCTCGCCATTGGCGCCAAACACGAAGATGTTGGTCTCGCCCACCTGTTTGCCGAACAGATAAATGCGTCGTGCGGTGCGTGTCACGGCGTCCGCAACCGACGGATTGGCGACCAGAATGTCGTAGGCATCGCTCGGCAGGTCGAGCACGAGCGATTTGTTGAGGCCGAGCTTTACACGCTGGCTTACATTGGATCCGCTTCGTGCCTTGACGACGTTCTGTTCGGCAAATGCCGGGCCTGCCGGTAAGGCGACCTGGGTGGCCAGCACCGTTGCGCATCCCAATAAGAGACGCGCGGTCAGCTTCAGATTGCTGCGCATATCCCGCCCTGACTGTTTCACGACCCTCGCCCCATTCGCGCGCTTCATCATTTCCGGGTCCCCACTTCGGTGACTTCACCGGATTTGATCAGACGGACGCTGTTGCCCCTGCCCCTGCCCGAGACGAGATAGGATCCGTCGTTCTCCGATGTTTCGTTCGTGTCGGTGATCGCCCGCAAAGAAAGTGTGAGGCGATCGGCCATCTGCTGCGCAACGGTGATGATCTCTGCCTGCTCCGGCGTCAGTTCCAGCGTTGCCGTCTCGCCCACCTTGACGCGGCGGCCTTCCTCGTCCTCCTGAATGGTCTGGTCGATCGCAAGGACCTTGATGTTCTTCAGGATGGTCTCGGTGATGAAGCCGTTTGCCGTACCGCTGTCCTGGGCCCGGCGCGTCATGATGACGTCGACATAATCATTGGGAAGGATGAAACCGCCGGCCGAGGTGTCGGCCGCGATCTGCGTGGCGACGGCGCGCTTGCCGGAGGGCAGAATAGCCGACATGAAGCTCATGCCCTCGCCAATGAGCTTGGAGCGCCTGAGCGGTTCGCCGGTATAGAGCGCGACACGCGCAATGGAGCTGCGCAGCTCCTCCAGCGCCTCGGGGCTCTCGTTCCGGGTGATCATATTCGCGTTGATGTTGTCGGCCGGCCAGGCCTGCCAGCTTACGGCACTGCCGAGCTCGGTGCCCATGGGCACATCCTGGCCGATGACCAGGACATCGACCAGATCGATGGCCGGCTCCTCCGGTCCCGCGGTCGCTATCGGCTGTTGCGGAGCCGGTGCCGTCAGATTCTTGGCCACATAACCGGCGCCAAGGGCAGCCAGCACGGCCACTCCTAAGATGACGATCCGGGATTTGCTCATGACTCCGCCCCTCGTACTCGGACTTCCCTTGCGTGAAGCGGAGAATGGAGGGCCAATCGTCAAATTATGGTTAACGCGAAGCTTACAGAAATGATTAATTTAACGTTGAGCGATTATTCGGAGCCGGAATGCACGAACGCCCCGATAAAACATCGGGGCGCAACGGTCAGGCTCTTATGGGCGCTGCGGGGGCTGCTCGCAGGCTGAACTATACGATGCTAAAGCCCTGCAAGGCGGGCAAGCGCCCACTGCATGAGCGGCGTTTCGGGATAAGCGGCAAGCCCGGACAGGCCCAGCGCAATGCCATAGGGCACCCCCGTATTGTGATCGGCGAGGTTACGCAGGAATACATTGTTTCCCGAGATGTAGCCAAGGAGCGAATTCCGGAAACTGAGAATCAGAAGCGTCAGTGCGCCTCCGAGGATCGCCGCGCCCAGAAGGTACTGGATCAGCGCAGGGCTGAAGCCGAACCACACCGCGGTCGCTGCAAGAAGCTTCGCATCGCCGCCGCCCATCCCGCCAACGGCGAACAGCACAAAGGTTATCGACAGGATGAAAAAGCCCGCTGCGACGTGCATTCCGATCTGCTGCCAGTCCATACCGATCATCGGTGCGGCGACGGCAAACGCGACAAGCAGCAGCAGAGACACACGGTTTGCGATGGTCATGGAAAGAAGGTCGGAGACCGCTGCAAAAGCCATGCAGAACGGAAAAACAACAAGTATGACTGCTTCGAGCATGATGCGGCACCCCTTTTCTCTTCCGTTATGCAGGCCGTCGCTTAAAACTTGATAAACCGGCAGAAAACAGCTTTGGGAAAAGCAAAGGCCGCCCTTCGGAGAAGAAGGACGGCCTTTATGGTCATTGCGCGTGGTTAGCGCAGAAGCGGATTATTAGTTGCCGCCGCCGCCGCCGCCGCCGAGCGCACCGCCGACCGTGGTGAAGGTCGTGCCGATGTTGGTGCCGATGGCACGGGCGCCGCCGATGATCGCAACTGCAATCAGAGCAGCCAGAAGGCCGTATTCGATCGCCGTGGCACCGGACTCGTCTTTCATGAAACGTGCAAACAGATTTGCCATTTGGGAAAACTCCTCTTCCGCGTTTTTGTTCAGCAGGACCGTCAACGTTTTTTGTTGTGTTGATCGGATGGCCTGACCATACGGGGGAGCTCTTTCAACCTGCTTAAGAAACACCCTTACCAAAACCTTGCCGTCTCAAAGCACGAGCATTGGTTAACAGCGCTCTAAAGCGGGGATGCCCGTGCGCACGGACGGGAGACACTTTATATATAGCCCACAAATGCTGCCGCCGCTGCGCCAGACATCCGTGCGCTTAACCCTTGGTTCACCAATGATGTTCATAGTCTCTTCAGCTTGACGTGGGGAGCAGGGTAATGCGCGCCGTATTTTCCAAGACCGGAACTGCCTTGAAGACAGCCTGCCTTATCGCAGGTCTGGTTGCATTGCCGGGCACCGCCCCGGCGAACGAGGCGGCGATTGAGGTGGTGATGAACCAGGCGAAGATCGTCAAGCTTGCACGCGAGGCGGACACGATCGTTATCGGTAACCCCGAGATCGCCGACGCCGCCGTACAGGATGCGACGACCATCGTTCTCACCGGCAAGGGTTTCGGCGTGACCAATCTCGTCGTTCTCGACCTGGATGGTCAGCCGATTGTCGATGAACAGGTCGTCGTCAGCCGGCAGTCTGCCAGCTCGGTCCGCATCTATCGCAGGGCCAATGTGCAGACGCTTTCCTGCACGCCCTACTGCGAAAGCTCCTACAAGACTGACGCGGAGCGGACCTCCGAAGCCGAGATCAGCGCCAACCAGTAACCGGCATCGCGCTCCGGGCTCAACGAGCGCCGTGCGCAGCACCCTTCAGGGTTTACAAAACGCAAACCAGAACGCTGCAATTTGAGCTGCCGTCAAAACCGGAATGCAACCGGGGCTGGTTATAGTCCTCCCTGACAAACGCACATTTCAGGGGCTGGCTATGGGCCATCAAACAAAAGGCAAAGCGTGTCGCGCGCCATTTCGGCGCCGTCTGCTCGGCCGTTTCATCAAGAATGAGGAAGGCGTGGCGGCCATCGAGGTCGCCTTTCTCGGCCTCCCGTTCTTCTTTCTGATCTTTGTGATTCTGGAAGCCTGCATCGGCTTTGCAGCACAACAGCTTCTGGCCAACGCGACGGATGACGTCGCGCGGCTGTTCCGTACCGGGCAGGTTCGCAGCAGTGAGCTGAACGAAACGAAACTTCGGGACCTTCTGTGTGGCCGAATGTCCATACTGATGTCCGAGACGTGCCCCGGGCTGGAAGTGGATCTTCGGCAGTTCGACACGTTCGAGGACGCCGCCAGGTCAAACCTCGGCTTCAATGACGACGGAAGCATCGACACCAAGACCGAACTCGGGCCGGCACTCACGAAGAACATGCTGCGCGTTTACTACCGCTGGCCGGTGGTGACGAACATGCTGGCGGATCGGCTTCCCGACGGCAAGCTTCTGCTTTTCTCGACGAGTACCTGGCAGAACGAACCATTCTAACTGTTGGCAACGGGTCGTGGGGGACCGGGCAATGACGTTCAACGACAATGCGAAACCCGCAAAGACGGGCATCTTATCAACCCTGGGCGACTTCGCCCGGAACAGGCGTGGCGTGGCAGCCATCGAGTTTGCGATCATCGCGCCCATCCTGTTCGCGATGTATTTTCTGACACTGGAATTCGGCCAGGCGATCGATGTAAACAAGAAGGTCAGCCGCGCGGCGAATATGGCGGGCGACCTGATCGCCCAGCAGCCTTCGATCACGGCCGGTGAAATCGACGCCATCATGAAGATCGGCGGCGCCATCATGAAGCCCTACAATCGCTCCACTCCGACCCTGACGCTGACGGCCATCCAGGTGACCGATGAAAGGAATCCGAGGGTCGAGGTGGTCTGGTCGCGTGAACTGAAGAACGGAACGGCCTCGGCCGGTCTTAAAGCAGGCAGCACCACGACGCTTCCCCCCGAACTGGAGATCAGGGGAGCCTTCTATATCCGTGCAACCGTCTCGCTTGGCTACAAGCCCATCCTCACTTGGTCGAAGGATGGTGCGAAATCTGCCGGCCTGACAGCGATGGCGGGTCTCGACAATCTCCAGATGAGCGAACGCTTCCACCTGCGCCCGCGCATGAGCAGCACCATTCCCTGCGACGATTGCTGACAGGACACGGCGACGCGCGATTGCAAAGACTCCGCTGCCCTTCTATGTCTTTGATGGCAGGGCAGCGACAGTGAGCGGATATGGCGTGCGCATTCCTTTTCGGTCTGACTTTCTTCGGCATCGGACACGCTGCCGAAACCGGATCGCTCAACGGTCCCGGTGCGGGCGCGCGCGGGCAGATGCCCGGGGCATGCGCCGCGGCTGGAATGGCATTCAGGCTCCCCGCACATGGGGGTTTGCCACCCTGCAGCCACGGTCAATCCATTCCGAGTGAGCTTTCCAGACATGCCTGAACTGCCGGAGGTCGAAACCGTCCGTCGTGGACTCCAGCCGATCATGGAAGGGGCGCATATCGATTCCGTCGAATTGCGGCGGCCGGATCTGCGATTTCCTTTTCCCAGGGGGTTCGCCGAGCGGCTCCGGGGACAGGAGATCATCGCGCTCGGGCGGCGGGCGAAGTATCTGCTGATCCATCTTGAGACCTCAGACGTGGTGCTCTGCCACCTCGGCATGTCGGGCTCATTCCGCATCGACCAGGACGACGAGGAGCAACAGGCACCTGGCGCGTTCCACCATCCGCGGTCCAAGGCGGAGAAACACGACCACGCTGTGTTTCACCTGACTTCGGGCGACGGGCGAACCCTTCGAGTGGTCTATAACGACCCGCGCCGGTTCGGCTTCATGCTTCTGCACGATGAAGGCCCGCTGGACAGCCACCCCCTCCTGGCGACGCTTGGCATCGAGCCGACCGGAAATGCGCTGGACGGGGCGCTGCTTGCCGAGCGCCTGCGCGGGAAGCGCACACCGCTGAAAGCCGCACTGCTCGACCAGAGGGTAATCGCAGGTCTCGGCAACATCTATGTCTGCGAAGCATTGTGGCGCGCACGGCTTTCGCCGAAGCGCAGCGCCGATACAATCGTCGCCAGACGCGGAACGTCGGAGCGATGCGAGCGTCTGGCGACGTCGATCCGCGCCGTCATCGCAGAAGCAATCGCAGCCGGCGGCTCATCCCTGCGGGATTATGTAAAGGCGGATGGATCGCTTGGCTATTTCCAGCACGCCTTCAAGGTGTATGGCCGCGAGGGACACGTATGCGGCCATGACGAATGCAGCGGCACCGTTCGCCGCATCGTGCAGGGCGGGCGGTCAACCTTCTATTGTCCGAGCTGCCAGCGCTAGGAGCAAGACCTTACCCTGGCAATTCACGTATAACGGAGAGGAAACCAGACCATGGCTTATGAGACGATCCTGGTGGAGACGCGGGAGCGCGTCGGGCTGATCACGCTGAACCGCCCCAAGGCGCTCAACGCACTGAACTCCCAGGTGCTTGAAGAAGTGGTGGGGGCGCTGGAGGCGTTCGACGAGAACCCACGGATCGGTGCCATCGTCATCACCGGATCGGAGAAGGCGTTCGCAGCCGGAGCCGACATCAAGGAGATGGCATCCAAGTCCTATGTGGACGCCTATATGGAAGACCTCTTCGCAGGCTGGGACGGGCTGACCCGCGTGCGCAAGCCGATCATCGCCGCCGTGGCAGGCTATGCGCTCGGCGGCGGCTGCGAACTGGCCATGATGTGCGATTTCATCATCGCCGCCGAGAATGCGAAATTCGGCCAGCCCGAGATCACGCTCGGCGTCATGCCGGGCATGGGCGGCTCCCAGCGACTAACCCGTTTCGTCGGCAAGTCAAAAGCCATGGACATGTGCCTGACGGGCCGCTTCATGGACGCCGGGGAAGCCGAACGCTCCGGCCTGGTATCGCGCGTCGTGCCACCCGGCGAGCTCATCGAGGAAGCCCTGAAGGCGGCCGATACCATTGCCGGCTTTTCACTGCCGGCGGTGATGATGACCAAGGAGGCGGTCAACCGCTCCTACGAAACCACCCTTGCCGAGGGTCTGCGTTTCGAACGCCGTGTGTTTCACGCGATGTTCGCGCTGGACGACCAGAAGGAGGGCATGGCCGCATTTACCGAGAAGCGGTCTGCCAACTTCAAAAATCGCTGATCACGTTAGGCGCGATCAGGAGGGATAGGCGCCAATAGGCGTTGACGTTGCCCGAAAGCTCCACTATAAGCCGCCACGACTGTGGTGGCCCTGCGGCTGCCCTTTTTGTTTTGCGCCCGCGTGACACTGATCGCGGCAGGATTTGTAGAGACATAGAGAGGACACATGGCCAACACGACTTCGGCCAAGAAGGCGGTGCGCAAGATTGCTCGCCGTACTGCGGTTAACAAGAACCGTCGCTCGCGTGTGCGCAGCTTCGTTCGCAAGGTCGAAGAAGCACTGGCCACCGGCGACAAGGCAGCAGCGGAAAGCGCATTCAAGGCTGCTCAGCCCGAGCTGATGCGCGCTGCCGGCAAGGGTGTCCTGCATCGCAACACGGCGTCGCGGAAGGTCTCTCGCCTTGCGCAGCGCGTGAAGGCGCTCGGTGCCTGACGCTTTTTAGCAGACTTAGAGATGAACCCGGCTTTCCAGCCGGGTTTTTCTTTGCCTCTCGAAAGGCTGGCCTGCGACAACCCTGTGTTGTCACAGGCCAGCCTTTTGCGTTTGTGACCCTAAGTGTTTGAGAATCGTATTATTTTCGTCACATAAGCATCCCGTTAAATTTCGGCCAAGCCGGTATTCCTCTTGTATTTCATAGGGTTGTGAAAGTTTATCCACAGGTTACCCATGTCACGCTCGGCGGAAAATCAACGCCGAAATGTCAAGCTCTTTTTTAAGATTTTTTTTCGGAGCGCGCGTGAAGCGCGCGCATTTGGAAAAGGCTTTTGAATCCAAAAGGCTTATCCACCTGCCCCCTGGGCGATGCCGATTTTTGCGCTCCGCACAAGACCAGATTCGAGAAAAAAGCGGCAGCCCCGCCCTTGCCCTTTCCACAAGGATTTCGGTAATGTCAGGCCATCGAGAGGGCAGAAGAAAGCCCGATGACTTAAGCCCAAATCGGCACCCATTGCGACGCGGTTTTTTCTTCCGCGTGGGGTTTTTGCGCGCTCTCGAAACAAGCCTCGCCGGCTCGTTTGTCGGGGACCCAATGGAGACGCATTCGCGTCGAGACCAGACGAGCACGAGCTGCATAACCGCCGGTACAGAAAATCAACCGGTGATTGTATAAATCTGTTTCAACGGCGGCCATGCCGCTGTAAAGAGCCAAGGAGAGTTTTGGGGTCAGAGACCAGGCGGACGACATACGATCATCATAAAAAGAACGGACCGGGCAGGGGCAAACAGCCTTGTGGCAATGACCCGGACGTTGAAAACACCACTCAAAATGACAGGGACACGAGGAATGCAAAGCGGCGCGGAAAGGGAAACAACGGGGGGATTTTCTTTTCAGGAGCAGATGTCTCAGCAGGAGGGCAAGGAGACAGCAGACGCAGGCAAGAGCGACGGCAAGGCGGGACCGTCCGAGGCAATCTTCGAGCGCGTTAAAACGCAGCTCCGTGCACGCCTGGGGAGCGAGGTTTATTCCAGCTGGTTCGGTCGCATGAAGCTGATGGAAGCCTCAAAGGGCTGCGTGCGGATCTCCGTGCCCACGGCTTTTCTGCGCTCCTGGATCAATGGTCACTATCTCGACCTCATCACCGAATTGTGGAAGCAGGAAGCGCCAGACACTCTCAAGGTGGAGATTGTGGTGCGGACCGCCACGCGCAATGTGCGGGCAACGCAGGAAAGCAAGCCGGCAACCGCGCGCAAGGTCACGAACCGACCGCAAACGGCCCTTGCCTCCGGTACGCTGGCCGGAACACCATCCGCACGCGCCAATCCAGCGAAGATGCCAGAGGCCGAAGGGCGTTCGAACATTCTGGGCTCGCCGCTCGACAGCCGGTACACATTCGATTCCCTGATCGAAGGCGCCTCCAACCGCGTCGCCTGCGCCGCTGCGCGCACCGTGGCCGAATCGGACGCCAATGCGATCCGCTTCAACCCGCTCTTTCTTCATGCCTCAGTGGGGCTTGGAAAGACACATATGCTGCAGGCGATTGCAGCCGAGTCGCTGCGCCGCAAGCCGCAGGCCCGTGTCGTCTATCTGACGGCGGAGTATTTCATGTGGCGTTTCGCCACCGCGATCCGCGACAACAACGCCCTGACCCTGAAAGAGCAGTTGCGCGACATCGATCTTCTGATCATCGACGACATGCAGTTTCTGCAGGGCAAATCCATCCAGAACGAGTTCTGCCATCTGCTCAACATGCTGCTCGACAGCGCGCGCCAGGTGGTGGTGGCGGCGGACCGCCCGCCCTCAGAGCTGGAATCGCTCGAGCCGCGCGTAAAGTCGCGCCTCAATGGCGGCGTGTCTCTCGAGATCGGCGCTCCTGATTTCGCCATGCGGCTGTCGATCCTGAAGCAGCGTCTGGCGAGCGCGCAGGCCGAGGACGGTTCGCTCGACATACCAGAAGAAATTCTGGTCCATGTGGCGCGCTCGGTCACTGGCAGTGGCCGCGAGCTGGAAGGTGCTTTCAACCAGCTTCTGTTCCGCCACTCCTTCGAGCCGCAGATCACCATCGACCGGATCGACGAAATCCTCGGCCATGTCTGCCGCGCCGGCGAACCGAAGCGGGTCCGCATCGAGGACATCCAGCGCATTGTCGCACGGCACTACAACGTGTCGAAGACGGAACTGCTTTCGAACCGCCGCACACGCACCATTGTCAAGCCGCGCCAGGTGGCCATGTATCTTTCCAAGGTCATGACGCCGCGCTCCCTGCCGGAAATCGGTCGTCGTTTCGGCGGACGCGATCACACGACGGTGCTGCATGCGGTCCGCAAGATCGAGGGGCTGACCGACGGCGACAGGCAGCTTGCGCAGGAGATCGAGCTTCTGAAGCGCCTGATCAGCGATCAGGCCTGAGGCTGGCAGGGCCGCTGGAGCCCGCGACGGCAAGGTGGCACCCGAAGCGATTTTGACAGACCGGCGGCGCGCCCGCCGGTCTTTTCTTATCTTCCGCGCTCCTGCCTCCCTGCGGGCACTGCGTTTTCCCCAAAAACCGGAAGGAACCGGAGCGTAACGCCGTGAAAGGCTTGCGTTTCTTGTCGGTTTCCTGTCATTTTGACGGAAATCGAAGCCTGTTCACGGCTGTCCTGAACATGCGCCATGTTTGCAGGGCTATTCTTCATTCAAGTGAGATTGATTGGTCATGCGTGTTATTCTCGAACGCTCCACCCTCCTGAAGTCACTGAACCATGTTCACCGCGTGGTGGAACGCCGCAACACCATTCCGATTCTCTCGAACGTGCTTCTGAGCGCGGACGGCGCAAGCCTGCAGATGAAGGCGACCGACCTCGACCTGGAAGTGACCGAGGCTGCGGGCGCGACCATCGAGCAGGCCGGTGCAACGACCGTTCCGGCGCATCTGCTCTACGACATCGTGCGCAAGCTGCCCGACGGCGCGGAAGTGATGCTGAAGACCGATGAGGACGGCAACGCCATGTCCGTGGTGGCCGGGCGCTCGAGCTTCCGTCTCCAGTGCCTGCCACAGTCCGATTTTCCCGAGCTCTCGGCCGGTAATTTCTCGCATATCTTCCGGCTCGATTCGGCAGATCTGAAAGGGCTGATCGAGAAGACCCAGTTCGCCATCTCCACCGAGGAGACGCGTTATTATCTGAACGGCATCTTCCTGCACACGATCGAGGCCGACGGCGGGTTGAAGCTGCGCTCGGTGGCGACCGACGGACACCGTCTCGCACGCGCCGAGATGGAAGCGCCGGCGGGCTCTGAAGGCATGCCCGGCATCATCATCCCGCGCAAGACGGTCGGCGAACTGCAGAAGCTGGTCGACGATCCGGATGTGGCTGTCACCGTCGAACTTTCCGACACGAAGATCCGCTTCACCATCGGCAGCGTCATCCTCACCTCGAAACTGATCGACGGCACTTTCCCCGACTATCAGCGCGTCATTCCGACCGGCAATGACAAGAAACTGGTGATCGACCGTCAGACCTTCGCTTCGGCCGTCGACCGCGTGTCGACGATCTCCTCGGAACGCGGGCGGGCGGTGAAACTCAGCATTGCCGAAGGACAGGTGACACTGACGGTGAACAACCCGGACTCGGGCTCGGCAACCGAAGAGCTTGCCGCCGACTACGAGGCGGACCCGATCGAGATCGGCTTCAACGCCCGCTATCTTCTGGATGTGGCGGCGCAGCTCTCGGGTAGTGAAGCGCGCTTCCTCCTGGCTGATGCAGGCTCACCCACGCTCGTGCAGGACGAAGGCGACGAAAGCACGCTCTACGTTCTGATGCCGATGCGCGTCTAGAGCGCGCCGGCATTGGCTTCCCCTTGGTCGACCAGACATCCGGCAGGCAGGCCGTAGCCCAGGTTCACGTTACCAGGCTGAGCCTAACCGACTTTCGAAATTATCATGCCCTGGCGCTCGATCTTTCGCCGGGAGCGGTGGTTCTGACCGGTGAGAACGGCGCAGGCAAGACGAACCTGCTCGAGGCGGTTTCATTTCTCTCGCCGGGTCGCGGATTGCGCCGCGCCACGCTTGACGATGTCGCGCGCGAAGGTGCCGGAACGGGCTTTGCCATTCATGCGAAGCTCGAAGGCCCGTTCGGCGAATGCGAGATCGGAACCGGCACTGCCGGCCTGCAGCCGGGAGCGGAAACGGGCGGACGCCGCCTGCGCATCAACGGCGAGAACGCACGCACGGCCGATGCCATGCTCGAGTGGGTGCGCGTCCTGTGGCTGACACCGGCCATGGATGCGCTCTTCACCGGTCCCGCAGGCGACCGCAGGCGCTTTCTCGACCGGCTCGTTCTCGCCATCGACCCGGCGCACGGTCGGCGCGCCCTCGACTATGAGAAGGCGATGCGCGCGCGCAACCGGCTGCTTTCGGAAGACTCGCGCGATGGCGGCTGGTTCGACGCCATAGAAACGCAGATGGCCGAAACCGGCGTGGCGATTGCCGCCGCGCGGGCCGAGATGGTGCGCCTGCTCGCCGCCATGAACGAACGCCTGCCCGAAGACGGCCCGTTTCCCACCGCCGGGATCGCGCTGGAGGGCACCATCGACCACGCGATCGGACAGCACGCCGCCGTCGACGTTGAGGAGAGATTCCGCGCCCTTTTGCGCGACCAGCGACCCCGCGACCGCGCCGCGGGGCGAACGCTGGAAGGTCCGCATCGCAGCGATCTTCTGGTGCGCCATGTGCCCAAGGACATGCCCGCGGCCCGCTGCTCCACCGGCGAGCAGAAAGCGCTGCTTGTGGGGCTGATCCTCGCCCATGCCCGGCTGACGGGCGAGCTTTCGGGAACCGCGCCGATCCTGCTTCTGGACGAGATTTCCGCGCATTTCGACCCGGACCGGCGGGCAGCGCTCTTCTCGATCCTCGAAGAGCTGAATTGCCAGGCGTTCATGACCGGTACGGAAGCAGGCCTGTTCTCGGCCATCGAAGGACGGGCGCAGTTCTTGTCCGTATCCGCCGGCGCGATCCACGAACAACGCTGACACGCTCCCTCACGCTGGATAAGATCGCTGCATGGCCGAGACAACGACATTCCCCGCCGCACTTTCCGACACCGAGCTGGAGCGCTACGCCCGTCACATCGTTCTGCCGGAAATCGGTGGAGCCGGGCAGCAAAAACTGAAGAAGGCGCGTGTTCTGGTGATCGGTGCCGGGGGG
>SWBZ01000045.1_pt1 | contig 129186 bp, 105 predicted proteins | sample 4693031 | NCBI WGS metagenome assembly SWBZ01 (sample SAMN10267274, study PRJNA491770) | bioreactor metagenome | isolation source: DHS bioreactor inoculated with | place: Japan: off Shimokita Peninsula
CCCCGCCACTGAGGGTTATCAGCCCGCGAGGTACGACGTGACCGGGATCGATCCGTCGATGATGCCCGCGGCGATCTCGTCGAGCTCGGCCTGCAGGTCAGGCGAGACCTTGCTCTCGAAGTCGTGGAACGGAGCCAGGCCCACGCCACCGTTCTCGAGGGTGCCGACGAACGGCGCCGGGTCGAACTCGCCGATGCCGGCGGCCAGGACTGCGTCCTCGACACCGACGTCGATCAGCTTGCGGATCGAGGTGAGCAGCAGGTCGGCAACGGTCGGGTCAGTTTCGAACACGTCGGCGTCGACACCGATGAGGGCGATGTCGCGGCCCGAGTCACGGATGACGGACGCGGCGCTCTGGTAGATCGGACCACCGACCGGGAGCAGAACGTCGACACCCTGGTCGACCAGGCCCTGCGCTGCGTTGATCGCGTCCTGGTTGGCGACGAAGCCACCGGTGAACACGCCATCCTGCGCGGCGGAGTCCCAGCCGAGGACCTCGACGTTGGCGCCGTTGGCCTCGTTGTAGTACGCAACGCCCTGAGCGAAGCCGTCCATGAAGATCGAGACCGTCGGGAAGTTCATGCCACCGAACGTGCCCACCTTGCCAGCGGTCGAGTACGACGCTGCGGCGTAGCCGGCGAGGAACGCGGCCTGCGCCGTGTCGAACACGATCGGCTTGATGTTCGGAGCGTCGGTCTCACCGTCGAAGTCGTTGTCAACGACGTCGTCGATCGAGACGTACTCGATGTCGGGGTTGGCCAGAGCCGACTCACCGGCAGCGGAAGCGAGCGCGAAGCCGACCGTGATGATCATGGTGCAGCCCTGGTCGACCAGGTTGGTGAGGTTCGGCGCGAAGTCAGACTCCGAGTCGGACTGGACCGTCAGGAACTCGACGCCCAGTTCGTCAGCCGCACGCTCGAGGCCTTCGTAGCCGAGCTGGTTGAACGACTTGTCGTCGAAGCCACCGGCGTCCGAGACCATGCAGGGCAGGAAGCCCTCGACGACGTCGCCGCCGGCGGCTGCCGTGGTCTCCGTGTCAGTGGGGGCCGACGCGCAGCCGGCGAGAGCAACGAACATGCTCGCGGCAACGAGGCCGCCGAGCACGCGCTTACGAGTGGAAATGGTCAACTGTGCCTCCAGGTGAAGGGCCCGCCCAGACGGCGGGTGCATCTGGAGAATCTACCGAGCGAATCGCCACGATGCATGCCCCAGACAGCCACCACTGAGCAATGGTTACAAACCCGCAATAGAGTCGTCACGCAAACTGCTCGCGCCCGGGCTCCGGCCTGTCAGAGGACGTCGCCGCGACCGCCCAACTTGAGTGCGTCGACGACCCCCTTCACGCGCTGCGCGTGCTCGCTCGTTGTCACCAGGAGCGCATCGGGGGTGTCGACGACGACGATGTCCTGCACGCCGATGAGGCTGATCACCCGCGAGGTCTGCGAGACGACGATGCCGCTGGAGGCGTCCGAGAGGATGCGGGCGTTCTCGCCGAGAATCGCAAGATCGTTCTTGCGGCCGTGCGAGTTGAGCTTTGCCAGGCTCGCGAAATCGCCGACGTCGTCCCAGTCGAAGTGACCAGGGATCACCGCGAGCTTTCCTTTTTCAGCGGCGGGCTCAGCAACCGAATAGTCGATGGCGATCTTCGTCAAGGCCGGCCACACGCGGTCGACAACCGGTCCTCGGCGGTCGCGATCATCCCACGCCTCGGCGAGTTCCATCAGTCCGGCGTGCAGCTCGGGGTTGTTCGCTTCGATCTCGGCAAGCAGGACATCCGCGCGGGAGATGAACATTCCCGCGTTCCAGAGGTACGAGCGATCGGCGAAATAAGCGCGCGCCGTCTCAAGGTCGGGCTTCTCCACGAAGCGCTCGACGGTTGCGGCCTCCGGCGCGCCATCCACGAGGAGCCCGTCTGCCTTCTTGATGTACCCGAAGCCGATCGAGGGCTCGGAAGGCTGGATCCCGATCGTGCAGATGTATCCCTGCCGTGCCACCGCGACTGCCTGCTGCACCGCCCATTGGAAGAGGTGCGGAGGCCGGATGACGTGGTCGGCTGCGAAAGAGCCGATGATGACGTCGGGTTCACGGCGTACGAGCACGGCGGCCGCCAGTCCGATCGCAGCTGTCGAGTCGCGGGGCTCGGATTCGAGGAAGACGTTCCGGTCGGGCACCGCGGGCAGCTGGGCCTCGACCGCGGCGCGGTGGGCGCGCCCGGTGACCACGGCGATGCGCTCGCTTCCTGCCAGGGGCTCGAGCCGATCCCAGGTGTCACGGAGCAGGGAATGCCCGGATCCGGTGAGGTCGTGCAGGAACTTCGGCGCGTCGGCACGGGACAGCGGCCAGAGCCGGCTGCCGATGCCTCCCGCGGGGATGACGGCGTAGAAGTCGGAGATCTCCTGAGACATGCCCCCAGGCTACTGGGGCGTCCTTTCGAGGACGTGTCCTGGAGGTGACAGCGAGCAACAGCACTACCCCCGAACTAAGGGTCACCTAAGAGCCGTGTCCGCTCAGGGCGCAATAGGATGGGCTACGCGCCCGAGTGACGCCGAGGGACCTGCGCCAGGTTCCCGTTGGGGCACTGACCGCCCCGCTCGTGTTCGATCCAGGGAGGACGACCGTGTCTGCACCAGCACGCGTCACACCGTCGGTATCCGAAACCAGCTCCAAGACCCCTCGTGGAACGCTGTATCGCGGTCACGAGGGAATGTGGTCGTGGGTTCTTCATCGCATCACCGGCGTCGCCATCTTCTTCTTCCTTCTCGTCCACATCCTGGACACGGCCCTCATTCGGGTCTCGCCCGAGGCCTACAACGCGGTGATCGGCACGTACAAGAACCCGATCATGGGCATCGGTGAGGTCTTCCTGGTCGGCGCGATCGCTTACCACGCCTACAACGGGCTGCGGATCATCATCGTGGACTTCTGGTCCAAGGGCGCGCGCTACCAGCGCCAGCTCTGGTGGATCGTGCTCGGCGTCTGGGCGGTGACGATGATCGGCTTCACGCCGCGTCACCTCATCAATGTCTTCAGCACGATGGGAGGCGGCCACTGATGAGCGCTCCCGTCATCGCAGAGCCCCGTGCCTCCCACGCGACCCCGCGCCGCCGCGGCGTGAACCTCGAGAAGTGGGGCTGGGTCTACATGCGAGCATCCGGCGTGGTGCTCGTGGTGCTGATCTTCGGCCACCTCTTCGTCAACCTCATGATCGGTGACGGCATCAACGCGATCGACTTCGCGTTCGTTGCTGGAAAGCTCAGCACCCCGTTCTGGCAGTGGTGGGACGTCCTCATGCTGTGGCTGGCGCTGATTCATGGCGCCAACGGCATGCGCACCATCACCAACGACTACGTGACCCATGCAAAGACGCGCACCGTGCTCGTGGCGGCGATCTGGGTCACCGCGGCGCTTCTGATCCTGCTCGGAACCCTTGTGGTCTTCACCTTCGACCCCTGCCTCGGATTCGACCCGGCTACCGCGTCCGACACGATCATCGGCCTGTGTGCCTCGTAATCCCGCCGCTCACCTGACATCGAAAGCACAGCACCCGTGACTACTCAGAGCGCCGAAAGCGTCGTCAAGGACGGCGTCCACTACCACCAGTTCGACATCGTGATCGTCGGCGCCGGCGGCGCTGGCATGCGCGCCGCCATCGAGGCGGGCCCCGGCGCGAAGACCGCGGTGATCTCCAAGCTCTACCCCACCCGGTCTCACACGGGCGCGGCCCAGGGCGGCATGGCAGCTGCCCTGGCGAACGTCGAGGAAGACTCCTGGGAGTGGCACACCTTCGACACCGTCAAGGGTGGCGACTACCTCGTCGACCAGGATGCCGCTGAGATCCTGGCGAAAGAGGCGATCGACGCGGTCATCGACCTCGAGAACATGGGTCTGCCCTTCAACCGGACGCCCGAGGGAAAGATCGACCAGCGACGCTTCGGCGGCCACACCGCCGACCACGGCAAGAGCCCCGTGCGTCGCGCCTGCTACGCCGCTGACCGCACCGGCCACATGATCCTGCAGACGCTGTTCCAGAACTGCGTCAAGCTCGGCATCAACTTCTTCAACGAGTTCTACGTCCTCGACCTCATCACGGTGAAGGATGCCGACGGCAACACTCAGGTAGCCGGCGTTGTCGCCTACGAACTGGCCACGGGCGACCTGCACGTCTTCCAGTCCAAGGCCGTGATCTTCGCAACCGGCGGGTTCGGCAAGATCTACAAGACGACCTCGAACGCGCACACCCTGACCGGCGACGGCGTCGGGATCGTGTGGCGCAAGGGTCTGCCCCTGGAGGACATGGAGTTCTTCCAGTTCCACCCGACGGGGCTGGCCGGGCTCGGTATCCTGCTCACCGAGGGTGCCCGCGGTGAGGGAGCCATCCTGCGCAACGCGAGCGGCGAGCGCTTCATGGAGCGCTACGCCCCCACCATCAAAGACCTCGCTCCCCGCGACATCGTCAGCCGCTGCATGCAGCAGGAGGTTGCCGAGGGCCGCGGCGCCGGTCCCCACCGCGACTACGTGCTGCTGGACTGCACGCACCTGGGCGCCGAGGTGCTCGAGACGAAGCTTCCCGACATCACCGAGTTCGCTCGCACCTACCTCGGTGTCGACCCCGTGGTCGAGCCGGTGCCGGTCATGCCGACCGCGCACTACGCGATGGGCGGCATCCCGACCAACGTCAAGGCCGAGGTACTCGCCGACAACGAGACCGTCGTGCCGGGCCTGTACGCCGCCGGTGAGTGCGCCTGTGTCTCGGTGCACGGCTCGAATCGCCTCGGCACCAACTCGCTGCTGGACATCAACGTCTTCGGCAAGCGCGCAGGTCGTAACGCGGTCGAGTACGTCAAGACCGCCGACTTCGTGGACCTTCCTGAGGACGCTGCAGCGGGTGTTCGCGAGATGATCGAGGGACTGCGCAACAACCCCGGCCAGGAGCGCATCGCGGTCCTGCGCAAGAAGCTGCAGGACGAGATGGACAAGGGAGCCCAGGTGTTCCGCACCGAGGAATCCCTGAAGCACGTTCTCGGTGTCATCGAGGAACTGCGAGCTCGCTACCTCAACATCCACGTCGACGACAAGGGCAAGCGGTTCAACACGGATCTCCTCGAGGCCGTTGAGCTCGGATTCCTGCTCGACATCGCCGAGGTCGTCGTCGTCACGGCCCGCAACCGGCTCGAAAGCCGTGGTGGCCACATGCGTGATGACTACCCCAAGCGCGACGACGAAAACTACATGCAGCACACGATGGCCTATCTCACGGGTGACCCGCACTCGTCGGTCGCGGATGACCACATCCGCCTCGACTGGAAACCCGTCGTCATCACCCGCTACCAGCCGATGGAGAGGAAGTACTGACGATGAGCGCGACGCTAGTCTCCACGGATGCCCCCACCGACGCGGCCGCAGGAATCGAACAGTCCGCCGAGCCCACCGGCATCCAGTCATTCCTGGTGACCTTCATCATCCGCCGCTTCGATCCCGAGGTGGATGCCGAGCCCCGCTGGGTCGACTACGACGTGGAGTTGTACTCGACCGACCGCGTGCTTGACGCTCTCCACAAGATCAAGTGGGAGGTCGACGGGTCGCTGAGCTTCCGCCGCTCCTGCGCGCACGGCATCTGCGGGTCGGATGCGATGCGCATCAACGGGCGCAACCGCCTCGCGTGCAAGACCCTCATCAAAGACCTCGACATTTCCAAGCCGATCTATGTCGAGGCCATCAAGGGTCTGCCGCTGGAGAAGGACCTCATCGTCGACATGGAGCCGTTCTTCGCGTCCTACCGCGAAGTGCAGCCGTTCCTCATCTCGAGCTCGGCACCGGAGCCCGGCAAGGAGCGCATCCAGTCGATCGCCAACCGCGAGATCTTCGACGACACCACCAAGTGCATCCTGTGTGCGGCCTGCACCTCCTCGTGCCCCGTGTTCTGGACCGATGGCCAGTACTTCGGGCCCGCCGCGATCGTGAACGCCCACCGCTTCATCTTCGATTCGCGCGACGACGCGGCTGACGTGCGACTGAACATCCTCAACGACAAGGAGGGCGTGTGGCGCTGCCGCACGACGTTCAACTGCACCGAGGCCTGCCCCCGCGGTATCGAGGTCACCAAGGCGATCGCCGAGGTCAAGCAGGCGGTGCTTCGCGGGAAGGCCTGATGCCGGGCCGCATCAGCGGCGCGGGTTGCCTGATGCCGCGTTCGAGCATCTGAGATTCTTCTCGGCCACCAGCGCTCTGCTCGCTACTCTGGCCGAATGAGCACCGCAGACGCGCCGATGGTCGCCGGCGCTGCGCGATCGACATCCACGCGCATCGCAGTGTTCGCCGCCTATGCGGCCCAGGGACTCGGGTACGCGGTCGTGGTCACCTCCCTCCCGGCGCTGAAGGAGCGCCAGGGAGTCGATGACACTGTCGTCACCCTCATCGTTCTGGGTGTGGCTATCGCCGCCGCCGCGGGGTCCGTGCTCGCCAACGCCCTCGCTGTGCGGTTCGAAAGCCGCACTGCCCTCGTTGTAGGACTTCTCCTGCAAGCCGCGGCGCTCCCCGCGATTGCGCTACCGACCCCGTTCCCGCTCTTCGTTTCGCTCTTCGCCGTGTACGGCATCGGCCTCGGCTGCGTGGATGCTGCAACGGCGATGCAAGGTGTCATCGCGCAACGCGCCCACGGCAAGCCGCTCCTCGGCGGCTTCTTCTCGGCCTATACGGCTGCCGCGATCGCCGGAGCCCTCCTCGTGTCGGCCATCGCGGCGTCGCCCTTCGCCGCGGGAGTGGCTATCGGGACGGCGGGCATTGCGATCCTCGTGGTGGCCCTGGTCGGCATCCGCCTGTTCGCCCGCGAGGTACCGATCGAGACGGCACTCCCTGCGACCGAGCGCGCTCGGCTCCCCCGGGCGGGCATCTGGGCGTTCGGCTTCGTCATCCTGGCGGTGTTCGTCGTGGACTCGGCCGTGAGCACGTGGAGCACCGTCTATCTGCAGGACGATCTCGGGGCCCTGCCCGCCCTCGCGCCGCTCGGATACGCCGCCTACCAGGTGTGCGTCCTCGTCACCCGGCTCGCGACCGACAGACTCCTCGGCGTCATGAGCCGGCGCCGCCTGGTCGCAGGCGCGATCGTCGTCTCGGTGATTGGTGTCGTGGCTGTCGCGCTACTGCCGTTCGAGATCGCCGCGATCGTCGGCTTCGCGCTGGCCGGGGCAGCCACCGGCATCCTGATCCCGGTCACCTTCGGTGCAGCCGGCGACCTCGCACCAGCCCACTCCGACCAGGTGATAGCCCGAGTCAACATCTTCAACTACGCCGGGGCGATCCTCGGCGCCGTCATCGTCGGCCTCCTCGCCGACGGTCCGGGACTGGCAGTGGCGTTCCTCATTCCCGCGGCGGTGCTCGCAGCGTCCCTCTCGGTGGTCCGCTGGTTCCGCACGGATACGGGCGAGATTGCCCAGACGGATGCCGCGCCTGAGGCTCGATAACCTGAGACCGTGAGTTCGCCCGACCGCAACCGCCGCGACACTGCGCGCGCAGCGCAGCAGCAGGAGGAGACCCTGCGTGCGCGGTGGGAGGAAACCCAAGAGCGCCTGCTCACGCGGTTCGAAGAGCCGATCTCGTTCGCGACGAAGGTCACCAAACAGACACTCGCATGGTTTCCGGTTCGCGTCTGGCGCCACTTCTTGATCGCCAACGGGTTCCTCCTGGCCGCGGGAGTGAGCTACCAGGCACTGTTCGCGATCTTCGCGGCCGTCTATGTCGCCTTCGCTCTGGCCGGCCTGTGGCTCGGCGGCAGCGAAGAGGCGATCCAGAACCTCATCGACCTCATCAACCAATACATCCCGGGATTGATCGACAAGGACGGGCCGATCACCCCCGACGCCGTGGCAGAGATCGCCACAAACTCGGCGAGCCTGTTCGGGATCACGGGTGCCATAGCTCTCGTGACCTTGATCTGGACGGCGATCGGCTGGGTGACGTTCTCGCGCCGTGCCGTGCGCGAGATCTTCGTGCTGCCCCCCGACCGGCGCCCCTACCTGCTGCTCAAGAGCGGCGACCTGCTGGCGGCGGCGCTGTTCGGCATCCTGCTGCTGATCGGCGGCGGACTCGGCGCAGTAGGCACCTGGGCTCTGGACATCGTGTTCTCGCTGTTCGGGCTCGACACCGAATCGGTGTGGTTTTCGATCGGCGTACGCACCGCGACCCTCCTCATCTCCTTCGCCATCAACGCCGCGGCGCTCGCTGCTCTCTACCGCTTCCTCACCGGCACGAGCCTGCGGTGGCGCACGATCTGGCCCGGAGCTCTGCTTGCCGGGGCGGCTGTCACGGTGCTGCAGCTCGGCGCCGGGTGGCTGCTCAGCTACACGCCGACGAACGCCCTGCTCGCGACCTTCGCGATCTTCGTCGGTCTGCTGCTGTGGTTCCGCCTCATCGGCATCATCATGCTCGTCGGTGCGTCGTGGATCGCCATCTCGGCTCGGGACGAGAACATCCCGCTGCTGGAGAAGACCGAAGCTGAACAGCTGGCCGAGGAGCATGCCGCGCTGCTCCTTGCCGCGCAGGTGCGCCTGCGCACCGCCCAAGAAGCACGGGATGCCGCGCCCTGGCACGCGCGATGGGCAGCAACCCGCAACGTGCGACGTGCCGAAGAGGAACTGCACGAGGTGGAGGCGTCCGCGCCACCTGCAGTGCGCGGCCCCAGCGCGCTCGACGGCGTCGTCTGAGCCTCCACGCGCCGGGAGGCAGCCCGAGCGCACCGTGTCGGTGACGACGCCTAGGCTGAAACGCGTGCCTCGAACCGTCCGCATTGCATCGATCAACGTCAACGGCATCCGCGCCGCCACTCGCAAGGGAATGCTCCAGTGGATCGACCAGGCAGATGTCGACATCATGGCCCTGCAGGAGGTCCGCGCGAACGAAGAACAGCTGACCGCAGCGCTTCCCGGGTGGCGAATCGTGCACCATGAAGCGCTCCAGAAGGGCCGCTCCGGTGTCGCGGTAGCGAGCCGGGTGGATGCCGGGGCCGTCCGGACAGTGCTCGGCCCAGAACCGCTTGACCAGTCGGGCCGGTGGATCGAGGCTGACTTCGACATCGACGGAGAAACGCTCACTGTCGTGAGCGCCTATGTGCACTCGGGCGAGGACGGCACCCCCAAACAGGACGCCAAGTACGCGTTCCTGGACGCGATGCAGGCACGTCTCCCCCAGCTCGAGGCCCACTCCCCGCTCGCTGTCGTCATGGGAGATATGAATGTCGGGCACCGCCAGCTCGACATCCGCAACTGGAAGGGCAACCTCAAGAAGGCGGGGTTCCTCCCCCGCGAGCGCGCCTACTTCGACCGCATTCTGGCCCCCGCGGGTGCCGAGATCGAGTGCGTCGACGGGAGCACCGGCACTGGACTCGGATGGGTGGATGTCGGACGCCGCTGGGCCGGCGAGGTCGACGGGCCCTACTCGTGGTGGTCAAACCGCGGACAGGCCTTCGACAACGACACCGGCTGGCGTATCGACTACCACCTCGCCACCGCGCCGCTGGCCGAGCGGGTGACGGGGTATCGCATCGACCGGGCGCCGTCGTGGGACACCCGGTGGAGCGACCACGCGCCGGTCGTCGTCGACTACACGATCGGCGGGTGAGCGCACCGGCTGTCACCTGGCCGCGGCCTAGGATTGTCGGGTGACCAAGCCCCGCCTGTACTCCGGAATGCAGCCCTCCGCCGACTCCCTCCAGATCGGTAACTACATCGGGGCGCTCATGCAGTGGCGGGACCTGCAGGAGGCCTACGACGCGTTCTTCTCCGTCGTCGACCTGCACGCCCTCACCCAACCGAACGATCCGGCAGAGCTGCGCGAGAAGACCCGGCGCACCGCCGCGCAGTACATCGCCGCGGGCATCGAACCGTCCAAGTCGACGCTGTACGTCCAGTCGCATGTGCCAGCGCACGCCGAGCTCGCGTGGGTGCTCTCCACCCTCACGGGCTTCGGCGAGGCGGGGCGGATGACCCAGTTCAAAGACAAGTCGCAGCGCTACGGCCAGGATGCGACATCCGTCGGGCTGTTCACCTACCCGGTGCTCATGGCAGCCGACATCCTGCTCTACCAGACCGACATCGTGCCCGTCGGTGACGACCAGAAGCAGCACGTCGAGCTCACGCGTGACCTCGCCGAGCGGTTCAACGGGCGCTACGGCACTACGTTCCGGGTGCCGATGCCCGTCATCCAGCAGGACACCGCCCGGATCTACGACCTGCAGAACCCGACGGCGAAGATGTCGAAGTCGGCCGAGTCGGATGCCGGCGTGCTGTGGCTTCTGGATGAGCCCTCCAAGAGCGCCAAGAAGGTCATGCGCGCCGTCACCGACAGCGAGGGCTCAGTGCGATACGACCGGGAGAACAAGCCCGGCGTCTCGAACCTGCTCGTGATCTACGCTGCCCTGACCGGGCGTCAGATCCCCTCGATCGAAGACGAGTACGCGGGCCGCGGCTACGGCGACTTCAAGAAGGGGCTCGCAGACGTCGTTGTGAACGAGTTCGAGCCGGTGCGGACTCGGGCTCTCGAACTGCTCGATGATCCGGCCGAACTCGACAGAGTGCTGGCCTCAAACGCAGCACGCGCTGAGTCCGTCGCCCGCACGACGCTGGGCGACGTCTACGACCGGATCGGGCTCCTGCGCCGCGCCTGAATGCGCGGCGCAGCGTTAGGGCTCACCAGACGCTGTCCCCCCGGATCACGACGTCGCTTCCGCCGTCGACGAACACGACCTGACCGCACAGGTGCGAGTTCTCGGGGCCTGCCAACCACGCGAGGAGCCGGGCGACGACAATCGCTTCGGCGAAGCCGTTCAGCGGCATGGGAACCGCCTGCTCGATCATCGAGCGGCCCTCGTCCGTTTCCATGAGGGGCGCGACCATCGGCGTAAGGATGACGCCCGGCGCTACGGCGTTCAGCGGGATCCCCGCCCCTGCCCACTCCGGCAGGGCTGCGTGGCGACGAATCCATCTCGCGAAGCCGACCTTCGTGGAGCTGTAGATGAGATTCGCCGTCTCGGCGCCTGCTGCAAGTTCAGCGGCGCGCGCGAGCGCCGCGGGCTCGTCCCCGCCCAACTCCAGATCGACAAGCCTCGTGTCCGAAGGCTGCAGGCTTGCCATCGACGAGACGCCGACGGCTCGGGGCGCGTCGGATTCCAGCAGCAGAGGACGCAGCCCCTCAAGTGTCGCGACCATACCGAAGTAATTGACGCCGACAGTCGCAGGCGCGGGTATCGCAAGGCCAGCGATCGCAAGGACGCCATCGACCCGGCCTCCGGAGAGACGATTCACCTCGACGACCAGCCGCTCCCTGCCTTCTGTCGTCGTCAGATCGACCTCGACATCGCTGTCGTGCAGGTCGACGCCGATCACCCGGTCGCCTCGCTCGACGAGGAGATCCGCTGTCGCCTTGCCGATACCAGAGGCGGCACCCGTCACAACGTACGTACGCATTTCGGAGTCCTTTCTCCCTCGCGCCGGGGCGCGGAGCGCTCCGTAACGCTATGGCGCTGACGCTACGTCTGCTGAGCCCGAGCCGCGAGAGGCGAAGGTCCCGAGAAGCCGTTTAGGGTGGGGCGATGGATGTCGTCGTGCTGCGCACCGAGCGGTGCGAGCTCTCGCCACCGACCGACGCTGACGTGGATGCGATCTTCGAGGCGTGCCAAGACCCGGTGATCCAGCGCTACACGACCGTGCCTTCGCCATATCTCCGCGAGCACGCCGAGCAGTTCATCCCTCGCGTCGAGCGCCACTGGGCCGAGGGCCGAGAGGCGACGTGGGGCATCCGTCACGACGGGCGCCTCGCCGGCATGATCGGGCTGTACCGACGCGAGCCGGAGACGGCCGAGCTGGGGTTCTGGATGTCGCCCTGGGCGCGTAGGCGGAACCTCCTCACGGAAGCTGCCACCGCCGTCGTTGACTTTGGGTTTGAATCCGCGGGAATGTCGCTGGTGCGCATCGAGTGGCGCGCCGTCGTGGGAAACACCGGGTCGGCGCGGACGGCACGCGCACTCGGTTTCCGCTACGAGGGGACGCTGCGCCAGGCGCTCGCTGGCCCTCTGCAGCGAGACGATGCCTGGATCGCAGGCCTTCTTCCCGGCGATGACCGCACGCCGGTAGCGTGGCCGATCCTCGATGGGGGTCTGCCGCCGATTCCCACCCCATGACAGGATGGCGCCATGCCCGAGATGCCGGAAGTGCAAGGACTCGTCGACTACCTTGCCGGGCGCCTGCCGGGGCTCACTGTCACGCGTGCGACTGTCGCCAACATCGCGGCGCTCAAGACGTATGACCCGCCCCTCGACGCGCTCGTCGGCGCGCGGGTCGCGTCCGTATCACGCCACGGCAAATTCACCGATATCGAAGCGGACTCGGATGCTGCTCCGTCTCTGCACCTGATCTTCCATCTCGCGAAGGCCGGATGGCTTCGCTGGTACGACGAACTGCCGCGCACGATGATCCGTCCCGGTAAGACTCCCATCGCGCTCCGTGTCGGCTTCTCGGACGGCTCGGGATTCGACCTCACCGAAGCCGGGACGAAGAAGTCCCTCGCCGTCTACGCGGCCCGAAACCCGACCGACGTACCCGGCATCGAGCGGCTCGGCCCCGATCCCCTCGACCCGGGCTTCGATCGCGATGCGCTCGCCACGCTCCTGAGGGGACGCCGCACCCAGATCAAGGGCGTGCTGCGCGACCAGTCGATCATCGCCGGAATCGGCAACGCGTACTCCGATGAGATCCTGCACGCGGCGCGGATGTCACCGTATGCGCTCGCAGCAACCCTGACCGATGCCGATATCGACACGCTCTACGCCGCGATGCAGCAAACGCTCGCGGAAGCGATCGCGACAGCATCCGGCAAACCCCCTGCCGAACTCAAGGACGCCAAACGACGCGGGATGCGGGTGCACGGACGCCGCGGCGAGACGTGCCCGGTCTGCGGCGACGAGGTGCGCAGCGTCTTCTTCGCCGACAACTCCCTCGAGTACTGCCCGACGTGCCAGACCGGCGGCAAGCTGCTAGCCGATCGCCGCCTCTCCCGCCTCCTGAAATAGCGCGAGACACGCGCCCGACCAGTTCGCCCGATGGCCTACGCAGGAGCGAAGCGAACTACCCAGCGCGGGGCTGGCACCGGGTCTGGCGGGAGCCGGCGTCAGCCGGCGAGGGCATGTCCCCGCGCTGGGCAGTTCGCGTAGCGGCCCCACGCAACCGAGTGGCGCCCCGCGACATAGCGGCACCACCAAAGGAAGTCAGTCGCCGAGCGTATCCATCAGAGTCCGGGCGTCGTCATCCACCCAGTCGAGAGACTTCGTGACTGCCTTCTTCCACAGCCGGTACCGGCGAGCGCGTTCCTCCTCCGACATCTGCGGCTCAAACCGGCGATCAACCTGCCAGTGCTCGCGCAGCTCGTCGAGCCCCGACCAGACGCCGACCGCAAGACCGGCAGCGTAGGCGGCGCCGAGCGCCGTCGTCTCCACCACGCGCGGGCGCACGACCGGGATGCCGAGGATGTCGGCCTGGAACTGCATGAGGAGGTCGTTCTTCGTCATTCCGCCGTCGACGCGGAGTTCCGAGAGGTCGCGGCCGGCATCCCCGACGACGGCCTCGATCACGTCCCGGGTCTGGAAGGCGGTCGACTCGAGAGCGGCGCGGGCGATGTGCGCGCGGGTCACGTACCGGGTGAGGCCGACGATCGCGCCGCGTGCGTCCGGTCGCCAGTACGGGGCGAACAGGCCCGAGAAGGCTGGAACGAAGTAGGCGCCGCCGGCGTTCTCGACGGTCATCGCGAGGGTTTCGACATCCTGTGCGCGATCGATGATCCCGAGGTTGTCGCGCAACCACTGCACGAGCGATCCGGTGACAGCGATCGAGCCTTCTAGCGCGTAATGGGCAGGGCCGTCGCCGAGCCGGTACACGACGGTGGTGATGAGTCCGTGACGGGACCTGACGATCTCGGTCCCGGTGCCCACGAGCAGGAAGTTGCCGGTGCCGTACGTGTTCTTCGAATCGCCCACGCCGAAGGCAGCCTGTCCGAAAGTCGCTGCCTGCTGGTCGCCGAGGATGCCGGCGATGGGCAGTTCGCGGGCGGTGCCCGGCAGCGCGAGCTCGCCCACGACATCCGACGACGACCGGATCTCGGGCATCATCGCGCGGGGAATGTTCCACAGGGCGAGCATCTCATCCGACCAGTCGAGCGTCTGCAGGTCCATGAGCAGCGTGCGGCTCGCGTTCGTGACATCGGTCACGTGGGCTCCGCCACTGGTGCCGCCGGTGAGGTTCCAGACCACCCACGAGTCGGGAGTACCGAACAGCAGATGGCCGGCTTCGGCATCCTCCCGCGCCCCCGGCACGTGATCGAGGATCCAGGCGATCTTGGATGCCGAGAAGTAGGTGGCAAGCGGAAGACCCGTCACCTCAGTGACGCGGTCGCCGACGCCGTCACGGGCAAGCGCGTCGAGCCGGGGCTGCGTGCGGGTGTCCTGCCACACGATTGCGTTGAAGACGGGTTGCCCGGTGCGGCGGTCCCATACGATCGCGGTCTCGCGCTGGTTCGTGACACCGGCGGCGGCGATACCGGATGCCTGCAGGTGAGCCTTGGCGAGGACGCCAGAGATTACCCACTCGGTATTCGTCCAGATCTCCATGGGGTCGTGTTCGACCCACCCGGCACGCGGGAAGATCTGCTCGTGCTCGCGCTGGGCGGTTGCCACCACGGTTCCGGCGCGATCGAAAACGATCGCCCGTGTCGAGGTGGTGCCTTGGTCGATGGCTAGGACGTGTTCGGCCACGATGCCTCCCGAAGTATTGAACGCCGCCAGACGATGGATGGCGCGCCGCTTAGGCTACCGGTGCCGCTGCGGGCTGCCAGGTCGGATCGGCGGCATGGACAGCGGCGAGTCCTGCAGCGATCTCCGCGGCAACGGCTTGCTCATCCCACCCGAGGACGGGCGCGACGGCGTCGGCGATCTCGGCGACCACCGCGGGAGTGGCCTCACCGCGGAACGCGAGGCTCGTGCGGCGCAGCAGCAGGTCGGCCAGATGGACGACATCCTCTGTGCTCGCGAGGTAACGCAGCTCGCCGGTGCTGTACGCGGCAAGGGTCTCGAGTGGCCGGTCATCGGCATCTTCGTCCACGAACGCGATGACCTCGCGGGCTGTCGTTCCGTAGCGTTCGAGGAGGGTGGCTGCGGCATCCCTCGAGAGTCCCCGGCGGTTCTCGGCCACCCACTGGTGCCGTGCCCGCTCGGTTACCGGGTACCCGGCTCCGCCGCCGATCCCACGGCCATGGGTCGTGACGACGCGGGGTCGAGCAAGCAGCGCAAGGGTGTCATCGGTGAGGTGGGCGGCGGAGGCGCGGAAAGTGGTCCACTTGCCGCCGACGAGGCTGATCACTGTGGTGTCCGCCGACCCGGGGAGCTGCTCGGTCTCGACACGGTAGTCGCGCGAGACGAAGCCGGGAGCGAGATCGCCGTGGCCGGGAAGCGGGCGGACACCCGAGAAGCGGTACACGATCTGCGAGCGATCGACGGTGATGTCGGGGAAGACGTGCCCGATGAGGTCGATGAAGTAGTCGACCTCGGGCTCGGTGCACACCGCGGGCTCCGCCATGTCGTGCTCGAGGTCTGTGGTGCCGACCAGGACACGTCCCTTGAGCGGGTAGATGAGCACGATGCGACCGTCGCGGTGTTCGAAGAAGATCTCTCGACCAGCCGTGGCTGCCAGCAGCTCGGGGTTGTCGAGCACGATGTGCGAGCCCTTGGTTCCGCCCATGAAGCTGGTCGGGGCCCCGAGCGCGCGGTTGGTGAGGTCGGTCCAGGGTCCGGATGCGTTGATCACGACCGCCGCACGGAAGGGGAACTCGGCACCGGTCTCGGTGTCGCGAAGCGTGATCGCGCCGTCCGCTGCACCCACGACTTCGACGTAGTTCGCGGCCCGAGCACGGTCGCCACCGGCGGCGCGACCATCGCGCAACAGGTCGAGCGCGAGGCGCTCAGGGTCGTGCACCGAGGCATCCCAGTAGGTCGCGGTGTACTTGACGGTCTTGTTCATCGCAGGAAGGGCGCGCAGGGACGCGGCGCGTCCGCGGAAGGTGTGGCGGGGAACACGGCCGCCGCCACGCGAGAACGAGTCGTAGATCGTGAGACCGATCTTGATCAGCGCGGCACCGCGCTCGACGTGCTTGCCCGCGCCGTGGCGCAGGAAGCGCAGCGGCGCCGAGAACACCCCCGAGAACGTAGAGAAGATCGGGATCGTGGTCTGCAGCGGACGTACGTAATGGGGAGCGGTGGCCAGCAGGTCATTGCGCTCGGTGACCGCCTCGTGGACGAGACGGAACTCGCCGTTCTCGAGGTAACGGACGCCGCCGTGGATCATGTGTGACGACGCTGCGGATGCCCCGCTGACGAAGTCGCCACGTTCGACGAGTGCGACGTCCACGCCTTGCAGCGCGAGGTCCCGGAACGTCGCGAGCCCATTGACCCCACCGCCGACGATGAGGACATCGGCCTGCGGCCGCTCGCTCAACTGTGTGACGGTGCCTCGTTCGACAGTGTCTCGTTCGACGGCGCTCATCGATTGGTGTCCTTTCTCGCCCGGGGACTTCCCGCGTGCTCACCATCGTCCCATGACTGATCGAAGTTGCAGATCCAATGCACATACGTGCACACTGTGTGCGTGAGCGATGACGCGACCCATCTGCGACGGGCACTGACCGCCGCCCACCTGTACTACGTCCAGCTGCGCACCATGGACGCCATCGCCGCGGAACTCGGGACCTCCCGCTCGACGGTGTCGCGACTACTGTCGTTTGCGCGAGCCGAGGGCATCGTCGAGGTGCGCGTTCGTTCACCGCTCGACGCACCCGGCCTCGTAGAGACGCAGCTGCGACGCCAGTTCGGCGTTCGCGCACAGGTCATTCCCGTCCCCGAGTCGGTGAGCGATCTCGAGCGTCTCGACCGCGTCGCGCAGGGAGCAGCACAGCTGCTCGATGAGCTGATCGTCTCGGATCTGGTGGTCGGCATCGCGTGGGGATCCACACTGGCTGCGGTAGCGCGCCGGCTCACTCCCAAGCACGTGCACGGCACGACATTCGTGCAGCTCAATGGCTCGGGAAATGTAAAGACATCCGGCATCACGTATGCGAGCGAGCTGCTTAGCAGGTTCAGCACCGCATACGGCGGGGATGCCGAACAGTTCCCTGTACCCGCATTCTTCGACGACCCCGACACCAGACGAGCGCTCTGGCGAGAGCGCAGCACGCGACGCATCCTGGACATCCAGAGCCGCATGGGTCTCGTGCTGTTCAGCGTGGGAGCTTTCCGGGCCGAGGTACCTAGCCGCGTGCACGCCGGCGACTACCTCGAACCTGCCGACCTCGAGCAGCTGAAGGCAGAACGAGTCGTGGGTGACGTTGCGACGGTGTTTTACCGCGCAAACGGCTCGACCGAGGGGATCGCCTTGAACGAGCGGGGATCGGGCCCCTCTTTCGATCTGCTTCGCGCGGTCCCGCGGCGCTGCTGCATCGTGACCGGCGAGGCCAAGATTCCGAGTCTGCGCGGCGCACTCGCCGCAGGCCTCATCACAGATCTCGTCATCGATGAGCGCACCGCCCGCGCCATGGTCGACGGACGCGAAGCGGCGTAGGCCACCGGGAATGAACGCGCGCGCGGCGCGTTGACTACACTCGAGAGCAATGAACGTGCTCCGGGGTCGGTGAGAATCCGAACCGGCGGTGAAAGTCCGCGACCCGCTGCATCCGTGTTCGAGAGAACGCCGCAGCGGTTGATCCGGTGAAATTCCGGAACCGACGGTGATGCGACGCGAAAGTGTCGTCAGTCCGGATGGGAGGCAGCACAGGTGACGCCATGGCGTTGCCGCCTTCCCTGCCCCGGCGTACCCGACCGGAGTGGGCAGTGAGTCAAGGCACAAGCGAGACAGCCGCAATGAGGCGCGCGCTGAACGCTGCGCTGCGCGGTCCTCGGGGCGTGAACCCCCAGGTCGGTGCCGTCATCCTTTCGCCCAGCGGAGAGGTTCTCGCCGAAGGCTGGCACCGGGGCGTGGGAACAGCACACGCCGAAGTCGATGCGATGTCGCAGCTGACACCCGATCAGCTTCGCGGCAGCACGGCAGTTGTCACCCTCGAGCCCTGCAACCACACCGGCCGCACGGGGCCCTGTGCGCAAGCCCTCATCGACGCCGGTGTGACCCGCGTGGTCTATGCGGTCGACGATCCCGGCGCCGTCTCGGGCGGCGGAGCCGAACGTCTCGCGGCAGCGGGGGTGAGAGTCGAGGCTGGCCTGCTTCACGACGAGGGCACTGCGCTCCTTGATACCTGGCTCACCGTGCAGCGACTGGGTAGGCCCCATGTGACAGTGAAGTGGGCGCAGAGCCTGGATGGTCGCGCCGCGGCCGCCGACGGCACGAGCATGTGGATCACCGGTCCCGAGGCACGCGCTGACGTGCACCGGCGGCGATCGGATGCCGACGCCATCGTGGTCGGCATCGGCACCGTGCTGGCCGATGACCCGGCGCTCACCGCACGGGGCCCTGCCGGCCAGCCCCTGTCGCAGCAGCCCCTGCCTGTCGTTCTCGGCAGGCGCGCGATTCCGGATGCCGCCCAGGTGCGCAGGCATCCCCGCACCCTGATCCAGTGGCCCGGGACAGACCTCACCGTGGTGCTGGACGAACTGCGCGATCTCGGTATCCAGCGGGTTTTCGTGGAGGGCGGGCCGACGGTTGCGGCATCCTTCCTGCGCGCCGGGCTGGTCGACGAGGTGCTGGCGTATGTCGCTCCGTTGCTGATCGGCTCCGGCCCGGACGGCGACCGACCGGCCGTCGTCGACATCGGGGTCACGACCCTCGCCGAAGCTCACCGACTTGAGCTGACCGCGCTCGAGCGGCTCGGCGATGACGTGTTGCTCGTCGCACGCCCCCGTGCCGCCGGGACTCCCCAATCCCCATCCCCCGAGACCACCGTCGCGAACGCGTCGTCGGTGTAGTCAGGAGCAGCCATGTTCACAGGACTCGTTGAAGAGATCGGCCGCGTTACTGCCGTCGAGCCGTCGGGTGACGGCATCCGGTTGACGATTCACGCACCGCAATCCGTCGCGGATGCCGCGCACGGCGACTCCATCGCCGTCAGTGGGGTCTGCTTGACGGTCGTCGCTCGCGACGGCGACGGCTTCACCGCCGATGTCATGCGACAGACGCTCGATATGTCGACCCTCGCCGATGTCTCGGTCGACCGCCTCGTCAACCTCGAACGGGCTACCGCCGCGGGTGGACGCCTGGGCGGACACATCGTGCAGGGTCACATCGACGGCACAGGGACCGTCGTCGAGGTTCGACCCGGCGACCAATGGCGGGTAATCCGCGTCGCGATTCCCCAGCAGCTTGCCCCTCTCATCGTCGACAAGGGATCGATCGCGATGGACGGCGTGTCCCTGACCGTCAGCGCCGTGAGCGAACCGGCCGCCGCCGAACACTGGTTCGAGGTCTCGCTCATTCCCGAAACCCTCGAGGCCACCACCTTCGACACCCTGCAGCCGGGCTCGCCCGTGAACCTCGAGACCGACATCCTTGCCCGTCACGTGCAGCGTCTGCTGGCGTTCCCTCCGGCGGCCCAGGCCGCCCCGACCGAAGGAGGCTCGCTGTGAGCCTTGCCCCCATCACCGAGGCTCTGGACGCCCTGCGCGCCGGGCGCCCGATCATCGTCGCTGATGACGAGGACCGCGAGAACGAGGGTGATGTCATCCTCTCGGCAGAGCTTGCCACGCCCGAAGCCGTCGCGTGGACGATCCGCTGGTCCAGCGGCCTGCTGTGCGCGCCGATGCCAGCCGAGTGGGCCGATCGCCTCGACCTGCCGCCGATGGTCGCCGTCAACGAGGACGCCCGCGGCACCGCCTACACGGTGACCGTGGATGCAGCCGACCGCACCTCGACCGGCATCAGCGCGAGCGACCGGGCTCACACACTGAACGTGCTGGCCAACCCGGAATCGACGCCGTCGAGCGTCATACGACCGGGCCACGTACTGCCCCTGCGCGCCGTCGACGGCGGCGTTCGCGAACGCGCCGGCCACACCGAAGCTGCCGTCGAGTTGATGCGCCTGGCAGGCCTGCAGCCGGTCGGCGCGATCGCGGAGGTCGTGGCCGAGGACGGCTCGATGATGCGGATGCCGGGACTGCTCGAGCTCGGTGCGCGCGACGGCGTGCCGGTCATCACGATCGAGCAGCTCATCGCCTACCTCGACGAGCATGAGCCGCGCACCGTCGAACCACGGGAGGTGCACCATCGGCGCGTGAGCCTGCGGGCCGAGGCGACAGTCCCCACGACTCACGGCGTGTTCCGCTTTCTCGCCTACAAGGATCGGATCACCGGCACCGACCACATCGCGGTCGTGGCTGGCGACCTGGCCGAGGATGCACCACTCGTCCGCGTGCACTCGGAGTGCCTGACCGGCGAGGCCTTCGGCTCACTCAAGTGCGAATGCGGGCCACAGCTGGATGCCGCGCTCGACGCTATCGCGCAGAACGGCGGAGTTGTCATCTACATGCGCGGACACGAGGGACGCGGCATCGGGCTGATCAACAAGCTGCGCGCCTACAGTCTGCAGGAGCGGGGGCTCGACACCGTCGACGCGAACCTTGCTCTCGGGCTGCCCGCCGATGCGCGTGACTACGCTGCAGCCGCCGGCATCCTGGGAGATCTCGGCATCGAGCGGATGCGTCTGCTCACCAACAACGGCGACAAGGTCGCTCAGCTGCGTGGTCTCGGTCTCGACATCGTCGAGCAGGTGCCGCTCCTCGTGGGCGTGGGGCCGAACAACCACCAGTACCTGGCCACGAAGGCCGAGCGCATGGGACACACCATCGCCCTCGACGACCTGGATCGCGCCCTCGGAGTCGGGGCCGCAGCAGAGAGGACCGACGCATGAGCGGAACCGGCGCCCCCGAGCGCGACACCATCGACGGCTCGGGCCTGAACATCGTGATCGTCGCGGGCCAATGGCACGAGACCATCGCGAACGGCCTCCTGGAGGGTGCCCGTCGGGCACTTGAGGATGCCGGTGCGTCGTACCGGGTCGTGCCCGTCCCGGGATCATTCGAGCTTCCCGTCGTGGCGAAGGCAGCTCTGGATGCCGGCGCTGACGCCGTCGTCGCGCTCGGGGTCATCATCCGCGGCGGCACTCCACACTTCGAGTTCGTCTCGTCAGCCGCCACCGACGGGCTCACCCGCGTGGCACTGGACACCGGCAAGCCCGTCGGCTTCGGCGTGCTGACCCTGGACGACGAGGCACAGGGAATCGACCGAGCCGGCCTTCCAGGCTCGCGCGAAGACAAGGGCTTCGAAGCTGCGGATGCCGCGCTGCGCACCGCGCTCGCGCTGCGGGAGCTGCGGGCCTGACAGGCCGACGAGAGTCAGGCGAAGAAGACTCCACCTTCAGTGATGCATAAGGTACGCTGACGGCATGGAGATTCTTCGTCACGCCGTGCTTCTCGTTCACCTCTCGGGCTTTGCGATTCTGTTCGGCGCCTGGGTCGTCGAAGCGGTGCGGCGCACCGGAGCCGTGACGACGCTCATGAACTGGGGCCTGCTGATCGCGGGCGTCGCAGGGCTCGCGCTGGCCGCGCCGTGGGGCGTCCCCGAGGGCGTCGAGTTCAACTACGTGAAGATCGGGACGAAGCTCGTCATCCTGCTCATCATCGGAGCACTCCTCGGCATCGGCTCAGCCCGCACCAAGCGGAACGGCTCGGCACCGGCCGGTGTATTCTGGGCGATCGGCATCCTCACCTTCGCGAACGCGGCGATCGCCACTCTCTGGCGCTAGGCGAGTCCGGAGGCGCGGACGCCGTTCTCGTCCGCCTCGTCGACAGGCCAGCATGACCTCCGCCACCGGTACCCTTCCCGTGCCCGCCAACCCGCGAAGCCGTGTCATCACGGCAAGCCTTGTCGGCACGACGATCGAGTTCTACGACTTCTACGTCTACGCGACGGCGGCGGTTCTGGTCTTCCCCGCGTTGTTCTTTCCGACGGGCAACGAGACCACGTCACTCTTGGCATCCTTCGCAGTGTTCGGCGCCGCGATGGTGGCCCGCCCGCTCGGCGCCGTCGTGTTCGGGCACTTCGGCGACCGGTTCGGCCGCAAGGCAACCCTGGTCACCTCGCTTCTCACTATGGGTATCGCGACCTTCGTGATCGGCCTGCTCCCGACCGTGAACGAGATCGGGGTCTGGGCCGCGGTGTTCCTGCTTGTGCTGCGACTCGCGCAGGGGTTCGCGCTGGGCGGCGAGTGGTCGGGGGCCGCGCTCGTCGCTACCGAGAACGCCCCGGCGGGCAAGCGAGCCTGGTACGGCACGTTCCCACAGCTCGGCGCCCCGATCGGTTTCATCATCGCGAACGGCATCTTCCTGGCGATCAACCTCGCGCTCCCCCACCCCGATGGCACGGCTCAAGCTTCGGACGCGTTTCTTGCCTGGGGCTGGCGCATCCCGTTTCTGTTCTCGGCGGTCATGGTCATCGTCGGCCTGTGGGTTCGGCTGCGCCTGGTCGAGTCTGACTCGTTCACGCGGGCGGAGAAGAAGGGGACGCTCCGAAAGTTCCCCCTCGGGCTCGCGCTGCGTCGCTATTGGTGGCAGCTGATTCTCGGCACGTTCATCATGCTGGCTACCTACGTGCTGTTCTACCTGATGACGAGCTTCACGCTCTCGTACGGAACGAAGGCGACGACGGATGCCGCGCAGGCAGCCGCAGAAGCGGCAGGAACCTCGTTCGACCCGGCCACCTACGTGCCTGGCCTCGGCTTCGGATACACGGACTTCGTGCTGATGCAGATCATCGGCGTCGTGTTCTTCGGGATCTTCACGCTGCTCTCTGGCCCCGTGGCTGACGCGATCGGCAGGCGCCGCCTGCTGCTGTGGGTGACCGCGGCGATCATCGTGTTCGGTCTCACGTTCACAGTCTTCCTGCTCCCCCAGGCCGATCCGAAGTTCACCGGTGCGCTGGTGCAGGCCTTCCTCGTGTTCGGGTTCGTGCTCATGGGTTCGACCTTCGGGCCGATGGGCGCGGTGCTGCCCGAACTGTTCCCCACCGAGGTGCGCTACACCGGGTCGGCGATCTCCTACAACGTCTCGTCGATCCTGGGTGCGGCGCTTGCACCCTTGGTGGCCGTGGCGCTGTGGGCGGCCGCCGATGGGAGCCCCTGGCTCGTCGGTGTCTATCTTTCGGCGATGGCAGTGCTCACCTTCATCGCCCTCCTCCTCTCGCCGGAGACCAGGGACGTGGACTACGACGAGATCGGAGCGGGCGAGACGGTATCGCTCTAGCGCGAGCGTCGGGGGCGGGATGCCTTCGCGTCAGTCCAAGAAGAGCTTCCGCAGTCGGGTGGTCGTGAAGATGAGGCCGACGGCGATCATGACCACGTAGTAGAGGACGTGGCCGAGCATCGCGATCGACAGTGCCCCGGTGGTGAGGCCACGAATGAGTTCGACGCCGTGCCACAGCGGTAGGGCCATGACGATCGCCTGGACGAACTCCGGATAGACGCTGATCGGGTAGAAGGTCGCCGAGAAGAGGAACATCGGCAGCAGCACCATGTTGATCCAGTCCATGTGCTGGAAGGTCTTCATGTAGCTCGTCACCGCCATCCCGAGGCTCGCGAACCCGAAAGCGATGAGCACGACCGCGGGCAGCGCGAGGATCGCCGTGGGCGCGAGGTTCAGGCCCGCAATCTGCATGATGATCATGAACCCGGTCGCGTAAACGAGTCCGCGCAGCAGCGCGTACATGATCTCGCCGAGGGCGACATCCAGTGGGCCGAGGGATGTCGAGAGCTGCCCCTCATAGAGCTTGCCGTAGTTCAGCTTGAAGAAGACGTTCCAGGTGGAGTCGTAGATGGCGCCGTTCATCGCCGAGACCGCCAACAGTGCAGGCGCGATGAAGGCCGCGTAGGAGACCACGAGCCCCGATGACGTCTCGACGTTCTCGATGAGGCTTCCGAGGCCGATGCCGAGCGAGGCGAGGTAGAACACGGGCTCGAAGAATCCCGAGAGGACGACAACCCAGCTCGACGACCGCGCCGCGATGAGACCCCGTTGCACGACAGCCCAGGGGTTACCCGACCACAGCGCGCGGACGCTTCCGCTGCGGCGGGGCTCTGTGTCCGATACAACCGCGGTCATTTTGCGAGCCTCCGCGTGAAAATGCGGCGCGCGAACGCGTAGCCGACGACGGTGAGGACAACCAGATACGCGAGGTGAATCGCGGCGGCACCCGGGCCACCCGGTGATCCGTACGTTGCCATTCGGCCCAGTTCGGACGCGTGCCACAGCGGGGAGATCCAGCCGATCCACTGCAGCCAGATGGGAAGACTCTCGAGCGGGTAAAAGGTGCCCGAGAACAGGAACATCGGAACGAACAGGAAGCGCTGCACGAGCGCGAACTGGCCCTTGTCATCCTGGATCGAGGCAGCGTATGCCATCAGGGGTACGCCAAAGGCGAGGCCTGCCAGTAGACCGACAAAGACAGCCAACCAACCGGTGGCAGGGTCCAGGACCGCACCGAAGATCACGATGAAGACGTAGTAGGCGACGACGGCTACCAGCATCCGCGCGGCTGCCCCGAGTATCACCCCGTTCGCGATCTGCGGGCTCGACAGGGCCGACGCGTTGAACCCGTAGAAATAGCGGCGCCACTTGAACCCCGACATCACAGGGTAGGTGAACTCTTCTGTGGCGACTCCGATCGCAGCGGTCATCAGCAGAGCCGGGGCCACGAACACGAGGTAATCAACCTGTTCACCGCGCACCTCGATCGTGCCGTCCAGGAGCGCGGCGAGACCGAGAACGAGCCCGAGCAGATACAGGATGGGTTGCCCGAGGGCACCGACCACGATCGTCCACCCGTAGGCGCGCATCGCGCGCACCATGTGCTCGGCGACGTACCACGATCCCCACCGGCGGGGCTTGCGCCCCCAGGCGAGAGCTTCGGCGCGCAGCTCGTCGAGGGTCGGCCCAGTGCGCGCATCCGGAACCGGCGTGCTCATTCGATCAGCGACCTTCCGGTCAGGCGCAGGAAGACATCCTCAAGGCTCGACCGGCGCACGAGCGAGGTCAACGGCTGCATCCCGGCGGCCGTCACACGCTCGAGCGCGCTCTCACCATCGTGCGCGTAGACGAGGATCCGGTCGGGGAGCACCTCGACACGATCGCCGATCCCCTCGAGCCGCGGCGCCACCTGCTCGTTGCGATCCGACCCGAAACGCACCTCCAGCACCTCACGGCTGGAGAACTCACGGATGAGGGAGGCAGGCGTCCCCTCGGCCATGATCTGGCCCTTGTCGACCACGATGAGCCGGTCGCACAGCTGCTCGGCCTCATCCATGTAATGGGTCGTGAGCACGAGCGTCGTCCCGCGCTCCTTGAGGCGGAAAAGACGGTCCCACAGCACGTGCCGGGCCTGCGGGTCAAGCCCGGTCGTCGGCTCGTCCAGAAGCAGGATGCGGGGATCGTTGATCAGCCCGCGGGCGATCGTCAGCCGGCGCTTCATGCCACCGGAGAGCTGATCGACCTTGCTCTTGGCCTTGTCTTCGAGCGCGGCGAACGCCAGCAGCTCGTCGGCCTTCTGGGAGCACACCTTGCCGGGCAGTCCGAAGTAGCGGCCGTAGATGAAGAGGTTCTCGCGGGCGTTGAGCTCGCCGTCGAGATTGTCCTGCTGCGGCACGACGCCGAGCCGTGAACGGATCTCCGGACCGTACTGGTCAGGATCCAGGCCCAGGATGCTGAGCTCCCCGCTCGTGCGCGTCGAGACCGCGCCGATCATCTTCATCGTCGTCGACTTGCCCGCCCCGTTCGGACCGAGAAGCCCGAAAGACTCGCCCGGTGCTACCTCGAACGACAGCCCGTTCACGGCGAGGAAGTCATCTTTGCCCGCAATCTTGTAGGCCTTGACGAGGTTGTGGGCGCGGATGACGGGCTCTGGCACCGTCCTACTGTACGAGTGATCACCGACATCCCGAGACGTCGGAGTAGCATCCCGGTGTGACCGATACACAGCTTCCCTACCGCGCCGACATCGTCGGCAGTTTCCTTCGACCGGCAGCCCTCGCCGAGGCTCGCGCCGCGCGCGCTGCGGGCGAAATCGACGATGCCGCCCTGCGCGAGGTGGAGGATGCCGAGATCGCCGCGCTCGTGGCGAAGGAGGCGCAGAACGGTCTGCGGCTCGCCACCGACGGAGAGTTCCGGCGGTCGTGGTGGCACTTCGACTTCTTCGGGATGCTCGATGGTGTCGAGGTCGTCGAGCTCGACCACGGCATCCAGTTCCAGGGCGTGCAGACGCGGCCCCTCGGCCTGCAGGTGACCGGACGCATCGGCTTCAGCGACACGCATCCGTTCCTCGCCCACTTCCGCGCGCTCGCCGAGGCCACTGTCGCCACGGGGGCAACGCCGAAGTTCACGATCCCCGCCCCCACCGTCTTCGACTTCCGCCTCGAGCCTGCGGGGATCACCACTGACCTCTACGCCGACCGCGATGCCCTCGTGCCCGACCTCGTGCAGGCCTACCGCGACGCGGTGCAGGCGTTCTATGACGCCGGATGCCGCTACCTGCAGTTCGACGACACGGCGTGGGCCTATCTGTGCTCGCCCGAGGAGCTCGAGAAGGCGACTGCTCGCGGCATCCGTACCGAGGGAATCGGCGAACGCTACTCCGCGATGCTCAACGCGATCCTCGAGGCAAAGCCCGCCGACATGACGATCACGACGCACGTGTGCCGCGGCAACTTCCGGTCCACGTGGATCTCGTCCGGCGGTTACGAACCGGTCGCCAAGCACCTGCTTGCCGACACGAACTACGACGGCTACTTCCTCGAGTACGACAGCGACAGGTCCGGCGGTTTCGAGCCGCTCCGCTTCCTTCCCCACGGCCACAAGCGCGTTGTGCTGGGCCTGGTGACCACCAAGTCGGGCGAGCTCGAGGACGCCGACCTGCTGCGCACTCGCATTCAGGAGGCCGCGCAGTTCGCGCCGCTGGAGCAGCTTGCCCTCAGCCCCCAGTGCGGATTCGCCTCGACCGAGGAAGGCAACCTCCTCACCGAGGACGAGCAGTGGGCCAAGATCCGTCTGGTCGTCGACACTGCAGCAACCGTCTGGGACTGACGCGACGCGCGTATCGCGCTTTTGCACCTGCTGCCGTTGCCATGCGCGAGGGGTCCGCTGCCATATCGGTTGGCTGTTTACAACTAAATACCTCTGGACATAGGTAAATTTTGCCCGTACGCTCTCGCTGAAGCCACCCGGACGAGGAAGTCGAGGAGACACCCATGGCCAAGAATCTGCAAGAGCTGTTGGACGAGAAGGGCGATACCGTCCGGATGCTGCGCGACTCGCAGCTCGGCACGTACATCTACCCCGTGGTTCCGGCCGAATTCAGCAACTGGCGCCGCGAGCAGAAGGCGTGGCGTAACGCAGCGGTGCTGTACGACCAGAGCCACCACATGGTCAACTTCTTCGTGAAAGGACCCGATGCGCTGAAGCTGCTCACTGACACCGGCATCAACGGCTTCAAGAATTTCCCCGTGAACACCGCCAAGCAGTTCGTTCCCACCGCCTCCAACGGTGGCGTGATCGGCGACGGCATCCTGATCCACGAAGCAGAGGGTGAGTACGTCTACGTCGGGCGCGCCCCCGGGGCGAACTGGCTGCAGTTCCACGCCGAGACCGGCGGCTACGACGTCGAGTTCCGCTACGACGACCGCTCCCCCTCGCGCCCCTACGGCCAGGCCGTGCACCGCGATTACTACCGATTCCAGATCCAAGGACCGAACGCCTGGGCGATCATCGAGAAGCTCGCCGGCGGACCGGTCGAGCAGGTCAAGTTCTTCCACATGGGAGAGATGACAATCGCCGGCGAGAAGGTGCGCACGCTCCGTCACGGTATGGCAGGCGCTCCGGGCCTTGAGATCTGGGGCCCCTACGAGCAGCACGGCAAGATCCGCGACGCCATCCTGGAGGCCGGGCGCGAGTTCGGTATCGAACCCTGCGGCTCGCGCGCGTACTCGTCGAACACCCTGGAGTCGGGCTGGATCCCCTCGCCGCTCCCGGCGATCTACTCCAGCGAGGCTGAGCGTGCCTACCGCGAGTGGCTGCCCGCGAACAGCTACGAAGCGATCAACGCGCTGGCAGGATCCTTCGTCTCGGAGAACATCGAGGACTACTACCTGAACCCCTGGGAGCTCGGCTACGGCTCGTTCGTGAAGTTCGACCATGACTTCATCGGCCGTGACGCACTCGAAAAGCTCGACCCCGAGACCCAGCGTAAGAAGGTCACCCTCGCGTGGAACGACGAGGACCTCACCAAGGTGCTCGCGTCCGTGCTCGACCGCGAGGGCCCGGGGTACCAGTTCTTCGACCTGCCCAACGCCAACTACGGCTCGAGCAACTACGACGCGGTGATCGACGCCGACGGCAACACCGTGGGGCTGTCGCTGTTCACGGGTGTCACCGCCAACGAGAAGCGCGGCCTGTCGCTGGCCACGGTCGACCGCGACGTCCCCGTGGGCGCCGAGGTCCGGGTCGTCTGGGGCGAGCCGAACGGTGGATCGGGCAAGACGACAGTCGAGCCGCACGAGCAGATCGCGATCCGCGCCGTGGTCAGCCCCGTGCCCTACGCCGTGACCGCACGCCAGGAGTACCAGGGCGGTTGGCGAACCACCGGATCGCTCTGATCCGACTCGCGCCTCGCGTACAACGATCGGGGGGACGGATGCTGCGGCATCCGTCCCCCCGATCGTCTTCGGGCATTCGCGTCATGACGCGATATGGATGCCTTCGAATCCGCCCGGGAATCCGCTGACCGCCGCCGAGACGGTGTCGAAGAACCAGTCGAGCGCACCCGCGTGCTGCGGCGACCTCCGACGGTACAGCTGAAGCTCAACCGGCCCGAGAGCGAAGGGCAACTCACGGATAGCGAGCGGCCAGCTCCGTGACCATCCGACAGCGAGAGTCTCGGGAATCGTCGCGATGAGCGTCGTCGAGCGCGCGAGCAGGGGCGGGAGCGACGCAATGTGTTGGACGCTCACCGCCGGCGGCTCGCTCACGGCGTGCCGAGCGTGCACGCCGGCCAAAAGCCGCCCGCTTGAGTCACCCTCGACCCATATCCGCCGCGCCGTTTGGTAGGCCTCGAGACTCAGCTCGCTGTCGGCGAGGGGGTTCTGCGAGGACATCACGACGCGGTACTCCTCGCGCTTGACCGTCTGGCGCTCGAACGCAGCGGGCAGTTCCGCCGGGGTGATGGCAAGGTCCACAGATCCTCGGGTGAGTAGATCCTCGAGGTCTTCACCGCGCAACGCTGTGACGGCAAGGCGCGCGCGCGGCGCTCCGAGCGCCATCGCGTCGCCGATCGCCGGAAGCCAGCCGATCTCACCGAGCTCCGACAGTGCGATGCGGAAGGTGCGCTCAGAGGTCAGGGGGTCGAACCCGGTCACTGCCGCAATGGTCCGATCGATCACTGACATGCCCTCGTGGAGCTCGGGATAGATCGCGTCGGCAAGCGCTGTGGGACGCATCCCCTGCGCCGTTCGCTCGAACAGCGGATCTCCGAGTTCCCGGCGCAGCCGCGCGAGCGACTGACTGATCGCCGACTGCGTCACGAACAATCTGCGCCCCGCCGCTGTCAGGCTGCCGGCCTCGTAGATCGCAACGAACACGCGGGTGAGGTTCAGGTCAGTGAGCATGCGTGCCCCTCGATCGATCGACATGAGGACTGCTCATAGCGCTATTAGCAGGGCTCATCATGAAAGGGTATTTGATTCAGCCGCGCTTGGGATAGCGTCTCCTCGGACCGGCGCGCACCGCGTCGAGCCCGGAACGAAGGAGTTCACATGACCGAGTCGTTGGCTGCCGCGATCGCCCGAGCGGGAAGCCCCGTGCAGCTTCTGCGCAACGCACAGGCGCGGCCCACGATCTTTCCCGTAACGGCGGAGTTCAGCAACTGGAGATCCGAGCAGCAGTCCTGGCGCAGCACCGTCGCCCTGCTCGACCAGTCCCACCACATGACCGACCTGTTCATCCGCGGTCGCGACGCCCTGCGTCTGCTGAGCAACCTCGGCGTCAACAGCTTCGCCCGCTTCGAGGTCGACAATGCGAAGCAGTTCATTGCCGTAGGCGACGAGGGCTACCTCATCGGCGACGCGATCCTCTTCTACCTGGCCGAAGAAGAGTTCGACCTCGTCGGCCACCAGATGGTGATCGACTGGGTCCAGTTCCACGGCGAGACCGGAGACTACGACGTCACCTTCGAGCGGGACGGCAACTCGATCGTGCGCTCCGGCAACCCCACGCTCTACCGCTACGAGCTGCAGGGACCGAACGCGCTGGAGCTCATGGAACGCGTCACCGGCGCGCCAGTCCCGCCCACGCGGTTCTTCCACATGGCCACCTTCACGATCGACGGCATCACCGTGCGTTCGCTGCGCCACGGCATGGCCGGCCAGCCCGGCTTCGAGCTCTTTGGCCCCTGGGAGGACGGCGAGCGCGTTCGTGAGGCGCTGCTGCGCGAAGGCGCGGCGCTCGGGCTAGTCCGGGTCGGTTCCAAGGCTTACTCGTCGGCGAACCTCGAGTCTGCATGGGTACCCTCTCCGCTGCCGGCGATCTTCACCGGAGCCCACGCAGAGCGCTACCTCGACTGGCTCCCCGCCACCAGCGCCGGATCCCTGGCCGGGAGCCTGAGCTCCGACCGGATCGAGGACTACTACGTCACCCCCTACGACCTGGGGTACGGCCGCAGCGTCGCGTTCGATCACGACTTCCTCGGGCGGGACGCACTTGAGCGCATCGCCCAGCAGCCCCAGCGCACCAAGGTGACGTTGATCTGGAACCCCGACGATGTCGCAGCGGCGCAGCGATCCCTGCTCGAGCCGGGGTTGCCGGCGAAGTACATCGACTTCCCGAAGGCGCGCTACGGCCTGTATCAGGTCGACCGCGTTCTCATCAACGGTCGCGACGTCGGGATCTCGCACGACGCCGGGTACATCACGAACGAGCAGGTGTTCGCTTCGCTGGCGAGTCTCGTTCCGGATGCCGCGGAGCCGGGCACGGAGGTCGTGGTGGTGTGGGGCGAGGACCCTAACTCCGCCAAGCCCGCTGTCGAGCCACACCGTCAGGTTGAGATCCGCGCGACGGTTGCTCCCGCACCGTATTCGTCGTACGCGCGCGAGAACTACCGTCGGGACACCTCAGCCGCATCCAGCTGACGGGCGGGAGGTCGTCGCCGCCGCGCTAAGCCACACCGCGCGGCGGCGACGACGCGCGACGCCCCGGGTCGGGGTGTGTCTCGAGGTAGGCGAGCGAGCGGGGATCGCCTCGCGGATCTGCCTGGTGACGTCGGTGCTCGGGGCACCCTCGACTGACATCGTCGTCATCGACGTATCCTCCTCGACTCGACAATAGTGTTTGCAGCCCGGCTGTCGGCGATATCTTTCACGATCTCGGCGCGGATCCTCGCACAGTCCGTCTACCGTGGGGCGAGCGGGGTATCCAGCGCGGAGTACGGTCGTAGATAGCCCCTCCCCCGAATCGAGGTCTCGATGTCGCGCGCTGATACGCGTCCCGTCCGCCGTGGTCGTCGCACCCCCGAAGAAGGCCCGCGCGCGACTTTCCGCCAGCTGGTGCCCTTCCTTCTCGAGCATCGGAACGTGCTCATCGTGGTCGCGATCCTGAGCATCATCGGGGCAGTCGCCACCCTCGCCCAGCCCGTGCTGGTCGGCCAGGTGATCACCCGCGTTCAAGATCAAGTCCCGCTCGGATGGCTCGTGTGGGGAATCGTCGCGCTCGTTGTCGCGGCATCGCTCATCTCCGGGTTCCAGCACTACCTGCTGCAGCGCACCGGAACTGCCGTGGTCTACTCGAGCAGGCGACAGCTCGTGGCCCGCATCCTGCACCTTCCCATCCGGGAGTTCGATGCACGCCGCACGGGCGACCTCGTCTCCCGTGTCGGTACCGACACGACGCTGCTGTACGCGGTCCTCACGCAGGGACTCGCGGATGCCGTCGGCAACTCGCTCCTCTTTATCGGTGCCCTGGTCGCGATGGCGCTGATCGACCCCCTTCTGCTGCTGGCCATCGTCGTCGTGATCGGCTTGTCGGTCACCGTGGTCGTGATCCTCAGCGGCAGGATCCGCCGCGCCACCGGCGAGCAGCAAGAGAAGGTCGGCGAGTTGGCCTCCTCGGTGGAACGCGCCGTCAGCTCGATCCGAACCGTGCGCGCCGCAGGAGCCACCGAGCGCGAGGTTGCGGACATCACGGGTGTCGCGACGGAGGCCTACGGCGTCGGCGTGCGGATCGCGAAGGTCTCGGCGCTCGTCGTTCCTGTCGCGGGCATCGCCCTGCAGGTCTCACTGCTGGTCGTCCTGGGCGTCGGCGGATTCCGCGTGGCATCCGGCGCGATCGAGATCGCAAGCCTGGTCACCTTCATCATGTTCCTCTTCCTGCTCGTCGGCCCGCTCGGGAGCTTCTTCGGGGCCATCACCTCGGTGAACCAGGCCCTCGGTGCGCTCGGCCGCATCCAAGAGATCCTCAATCTCCCGACAGAGGACGCCGACGACGCACGGCTCGCGGCATCCGTCACCGAGTCCTCCCCCGTTCCGGTGTCACAGATGGCGGGCGCCGCGGCCTCAGACCCGGCATCCGTGACACCGGAACCGCGGGAGATCGCGATCGAGTTCCGGGATGTCTGGTTCCGATACCCCGAGGCCGTCGTCGCCGCACGCCGAAAGGCCGAGACCGAAGCGCGTGCCGTGCTCGAGAGCGCGCATGTCGACACATCGGCCATCGCGCTCGCGGGTGACGACGGCACGGATGCCACCTCCAATGAGCAGGCGCAGTCCGAGGCATCCGATCATGCCGGCGACGTGCTGCGCGGCGTCTCGTTCCACGTCCCCCGGGGGTCGCGTGTGGCGATCGTCGGTCCGTCAGGGGCCGGCAAGAGCACGACGCTCGCACTCATCGAGCGGTTCTACGATCCGACCGCCGGCGCGATCCTGCTCGGTGGTGCTGACATCCGAACCCTTCCGCGCGAACAGCTGCGCGCACAGCTCGGCTACGTCGAGCAGGACGCGCCGACCCTCGCCGGAACGATCGCGCAGAACCTGCGCCTCGCCTCCCCCGAGGCGACGGATGCCGACTGCGAGCGCGTTCTTGACGCGGTGAACCTGACCGAGGTGCTCGAGCGCAGTCCGCTGCGCCTTCAGGCCCCGGTCGGTGAGAACGGCGTCATGCTCTCCGGCGGCGAGCGTCAGCGCCTGGCGATCGCCCGTGCTCTTCTGGCCGCCCCGCCCATCCTGCTGCTGGACGAGTCGACATCATCCTTGGACGGACTAAATGAGCAGCGGATGCGGGATGCGATCGACGCCGTCGCAGCAGAACGGACCCTTATCGTCATCGCCCATCGCCTGTCGACGGTCGTCGACAGCGACCTGATCGTGGTTATGCAAAACGGCGAGGTGATCGGCCAGGGTACCCACGGCGAGCTGGTCGAGTCCACGCCGCTCTACCGCGACCTCGCCCGCCACCAGCTCCTGGTCTGACCCAGCCCCGCCGTGGTCAGGAGGACTTGAGGCGGTAGCGAAGGGCCGCGAGTTCGGCGTTCAACTGGGCCGGGATGCGACCGTCGAAGACGCCGTAGAACTCCTCGGTGAGGTCAGCCTCGTGCAGCCACGACGCGGGGTCTACGGCGAAGAGCTCATCGAGGTCTTCCTGCGGAACCTCGATGCCCTCGAGGTTGAGGTCCTCGAGGCGCGGCAGGCGCCCGATCGGGCTGTCAAGCGCCGGCACCGTCCCGTCGACGCGGCGGATGATCCACTCGATGACACGGGAGTTGTCGCCGAACCCGGGCCAGAGGAAGCGACCATCCGTTCCCTTGCGGAACCAGTTGACCTGGAAGATCCGCGGAGCGCGATCGAACCGCAGCTGCTGACCCATCTTGACCCAGTGGCCGAAGTAGTCGGCCATGTTGTAGCCACAGAAGGGCAGCATCGCGAACGGATCACGGCGGAGCTCGCCGACCGTGCCCTCTGCAGCCGCGGTGCGCTCTGACGAGATCGTCGAACCCAGGAAGACGCCGTGAGCCCAGTCGGTTGCCTCGACCACGAGCGGAACGTTGGTGGCGCGGCGTCCACCGAACAGGATCGCGTCGATCGGCACACCCTCGGGTGCATCCCAGTCGTCCGCGATCTGCGGGCACTGGTCGGCACGCACGGTGAAACGGGAGTTCGGGTGCGCCGCGGGACGCCCGGATGCCGGGGTCCAGGGGTTGCCTTCCCAGTCGATGAGCTCGGCGGGAGCCTCGTCGGTGAGACCCTCCCACCACACATCCCCGTCGGGGCGAAGAGCCACGTTCGTGAAGATCGTGTTGCCCCAGAGCGTCTCAACTGCCGTGACGTTGGTGGACTCACCGGTGCCGGGGGCGACGCCGAAGAAGCCGGCCTCGGGGTTGATCGCCCAGAGACGCCCATCCTCACCAGGGCGCAGCCACGCGATGTCGTCGCCGAGGGTCTCGACGCGCCATCCGGGGATCGTCGGGCGCAGCATCGCAAGGTTGGTCTTGCCGCAGGCCGACGGGAACGCGGCGGCCAGGTGGTAAGCCTTGCCCTCGGGACTGATAACGCGGATGAGCAGCATGTGCTCGGCCATCCAGCCCTCATCACGCCCGATGACCGAGGCGATGCGCAGCGCGAAACACTTCTTCGCGAGGATGGCGTTGCCGCCGTATCCGGAGCCGTATGACCACACCTCAAGCGTGTCGGGGAAGTGCACGATGTACTTCTCGTCGTTGCACGGCCAGGCGACATCCTCCTGACCCGGCGCCAGCGGCGCACCCACGGAGTGGACGGTCTTGACCCACGGCGACCCAGCTGCGATCTCGCGCAGGACATCGGTGCCGACACGCGTCATGATGCCGATCGAGGTGACAGCGTAGGCACTGTCGGTGATCTGTACGCCGATGTGCGACAGCGGTCCAGCAACGGGTCCCATCGAGAACGGCACGACGTACATCGTGCGTCCGCGCATCGATCCGTCGAACAGCGGCGTGATGGTGGCGCGGATCTCTTCGGGCGCGACCCAGTTGTTTGTCGGGCCGGCGTCTTCTTCGCGCTCAGAGGCGATGAAGGTGCGCGCCTCGGTGCGGGCGACATCGCTCGGGTGCGAGCGGGCAAGGTACGAGCCCGGCCGCCACTCGGGGTTGAGCTTGATGAGCTTGCCCTGCTCGACCTGCTCACGCAGCAACGCCTCGTTCTCGGCGCGCGAGCCGGTCACCCAGTGGATCCGGTCGGGCTTGGTGAGCGCAGCGATCTCATCGACCCACTCGATCAACGCGTCCATGCCGGGGCCGGAGATGGATGGCAGTTGGCCGGATGCCGACGCGGGCGCCGAGATGGTGGGGCGAGTAATGTCAGCGATGGCCATTGTCTCTCCTGTGTGCGACGTCGACTGGGGGTCTTTCTCCACTTTCCTGCACGCGGAGGGCGGTTTGAAGCGGCTCAGCCTCATAAGAAATCCAATTCTTTCGCTAGCATCAAGGAATGGCACCCACGAACCTCGAACTGGTGACGCTCGGGCACCGCATCCGTCACGAACGCGTGTCTCGGGGTTGGACGCTGGACGAGTTGGGTGCACAGGTCGGGGTCGCGGGCAGCCAACTGAGCCTCATTGAAAACGGCAAGCGCGAGCCGAAGCTCTCGCTGCTGCAGGCAATCGCTCACGCGACGGGGCTGGAGGTCACCGATCTCTTGGCAACCGAACCCCCGAATCGCCGTGCGGCGCTGGAAATCGAGCTGGAACGCGCACAGTCAAGCCCCGTGTTTCGCAGCCTCGGCATCCCACCGGTCAAGGTCACCAAGGGGATGCCGGACGAGACGATCGAGTCGATACTCGGTCTGCACCGGGAGCTCGATCGCCGTGAGCGAGAAGCGATCGCGACGCCCGAGGAGGCGCGTCGGGCCAACACCGAGCTGCGTCTGCGGATGCGGGAGCGCGACAATTACCTCCCCGAGATCGAGAAGCTCGCTGAGAAGCAACTCGCAGCAGCAGGTCACGTGTCAGGAGCTCTCACCCACCGCACCGTGAGCATCATGGCCGAGCGCCTCGGGTTCGAGTTGCTTTATGTCAACGACCTGCCACGCTCCGCGCGATCGGTCACCGACCTCGAGAACGGCCGAATTTACCTGCCGCCCGCGTCGATCCCGGGCGGCCACGGGCTGCGCTCTATGGCGTTGCAGGCGATGGCGCACCGGTTGCTCGGACACCAGCGGCCCACCTCGTACGCGGACTTCCTGCAACAGCGGCTGGAGATCAACTACTTCGCCGCCTGCTGCCTCATCCCCGAGACCAACGGCGTCGCGTTCCTGCAGCAGGCCAAGAAAGACCGCAACCTCGCCGTCGAGGACTTCCGCGATGCGTTCGGCGTGACGCACGAGGCGGCTGCGATGCGGATGACGAACCTGATGACACAGCATCTCGGCATCCGTCTGCACTTCTTGCGCGTCGACGGATCCGGAGCCATCTCGCGCGTCTATGAGAACGACGACCTTCCGCTGCCCATGGATGTCACGGGTGCCGTCGATGGGCAGATCGCGTGCCGCAAGTGGTCGGCGCGCGCTGCATTCTCGGAGCAGAACCGCACGACCGAGCATTACCAGTACACCGACACTCCCGCCGGGACGTTCTGGTGCGCCACGCAGACCGGCACGACAGCCGACGGCGAGTTCTCGATCAGTGTGGGGGTCCCGTTCGACGACGCCCGCTGGTTCCGCGGTCGCGAGACGACCAAGCGCGCGATCTCTTCGTGCCCCGATGAGGCGTGCTGCCGCCGGGCGCCCTCGGAGCTCACCTCGCGCTGGGAGGGCAAGGCATGGCCGAGCGCCCGCGTTCACATGCAGATGTTCACCCCGCTCCCCCGCGGCAACTTCCCCGGCGTCGACGACTCCGAGGTGTACGCCTTCCTCGAGCGCCACGCCTGACGCAGCATCCGTGGCACGTGGCCCAAAGAGTGGGCGCAGATTGTCGACTCGACTCGATAAGTGGGCGCAAACTGTCGCCTCAAGCCCCGCGAACGACAATGCGAGCCCACTCTTCGCCTCTGGGACCGCTCGCGAGGACCAAGCAATGATGCTCAAGAGGCGCGCGTGCGCTCCTCCCCACATCCAGGTCGGCGCAGGATGACACGAGTTGCCCGAACGGCCAGCCACGGGTGCGGCCCGCCCCGGATGCTGATCGGATGCCACGCCGCCACGCCTCGCTTCCTCCGACGCTGTCTGGCACATTCGCCTACGCAGAGGCGCGCGCGATGGGTGTTAGTCCCCGGCGACTGCGTGGGTCCGATCTCGAGCGCCCGTTCCATGCCACTCGGATTCGTCCCGAGGCCGCGACACGCTCCGCGTTCGAGGGTCCGCAAGCGATCGACGCCCGAGCCCGCGCCCGGGTACTCGAGCGGGCCCGCGCATACAGCCGCGTGATGAGTCGGCGCGGATTCTTCACAGGGATGACGGCAGCAGCGCTTCTCGGGTGTCCACTCCCCGACGACTTCGACGCTGACGCAGACCTGTCGGTCGGCATCATGCACCCGCATCGGGCAGCGCGAGCCCGAGGCGTGGCCGGCCTTCAGACGCGCGAGCACCTTGCGTACGTGATGGATGTCGAAGGCTTGCGCGTGACCACTCCCGCCTCGACCTGGGCGATGCTCGGCGGAGAGCTGTCAGAACGGTGGCTCGTGATCATGGGGGATCATTTCGTACGAGTTCCTCGCGACCACCGGGGTCGGGCCATGCCGGACGCGCGACTGGCCACGCCCGCACAGTTGGAGGCAGCAGCGCTCGCGCCAGGGCGGCGGCACCGCAAAGAGCTCCTTCGTGCCCTGACGTCGGTGCGCGTCGGCAGTGCTTCCCGGCTCGAGACTGAGTATCGATTGGATGCCGAGGCCGAGCGACTGCCCGACATGGAGTTGGATGTCGAGGTCCGCGATGCGGACGGAGCGCTGATAGCAATTGTCGACGGCATGCATCGAGCGTTCGACCTGATTGTCGAAGTCGAAGGGGATCACCACCGGACCGATCGCGCACAGTGGAATCGCGACATCGACAGAACGGCGGCACTGGCGGCGCAGGGGTGGGAGGTCGTCCGCCTGACCTCTCGACGGATTCGAGACGGGAGCGCGACGGCGGTGGTCGGAAGCGCCCTCCACCGCCATGGTTGGGAGGGAGCGCGGGGCCACTAGCAGCGGCGCATCCCGGCTGACGTGACGCGGCATCCGTGGCAGGGTGGATCCGTGCGCGCCTGGCTGATCCGCTTCGTGACTCTCTACCTGTTCGACGTTGTCGTGCTGCTCGTGATCGGTCTGATCATGCCGCAGGTCTCGGTCGGATGGTCGGTACTGTGGGCAGCCGTGATCCTCGCGCTGGCGACGCTCTGGGTCAAGCCGGCCTTACGACGCTGGCTGGGAGGCCGCGCCGAGCGGTCAAGCCGCGACCTCACGCGCACAGGCGCAAAGCTCGTTCAGGGCGCCGTCGTGCTCATCGTCGCAGCAGTCGTGTGGGTGCTCGTCGTCGTGCTGTCCGGTGTCAACGTCGCGGGCTTTTTCTGGGGCTGGGTCATCCCACCGGTGTTGCTCGTCATCGCGTGGCTCATCTACGACGCCATCGATGACCGTCTCGAAGCACACGCTGGCCGCCTCTGGGATGGCGCCCGCGGGCGCGAATCCCGCGGCGGCTAGGAGTCCCCGCCGCCATCTGATCCGGCATCCGCGTCGGATCCATCGCCCGGCACGTGGGAGTCGCCCGCAGACTGGGCAGCGGCAACGCCGGCCGGGCCACTGCGGAGCCACGCGAGGATGAAGATCACCAGTCCGGCGATGAGCGCAGCGATCACCCAGAGCACGATGAGGTAGTCCACCCAGGAGCCGATCGGCGGGGAACCGGGAAGGAAGTTGCGAAGCGGAATCGTCGCGAACAGCATCGCGCCGAACCAGCCGAGCATGGTCGCCTCGATCTTGCGGCGGCCCCGATAGACGGTGATCGCAGCGGTCAGGACGAGAACCGGCGCGATCACCATCAGCGTCAACAGCACGACACCGAAAGCGATGGTGGATGCCGCGCGCGTGATGGTGAACTGAACCCCGAGTGTTGTGATCAGCCCATCCTCGGTGGCCATAGCGGGCAACTCCACCGCCTGCGCGGTGACGTTCCAACCCGGGACTCGACCATCGACCGCGAGTTCGTACGGGATCGGCACGCCCTCACCGTCCGCAGCTTCGCGCAGTGGCACGATCATCGTTTCCGTCGTGTAGCGGTCGAACGGCCACTGCTCGATGAATCCATCGAGCGTGAGTGCGACGGTCTCGGCCCCCACGACCTCATCCGCGCCGTAGGTGATCGTGCGCGACCCGTCGGTTCCGGTGACCAGGACGTGCACAGTTTGGTCCATCGAGAATTGGTCGGACGAGTAGGAACCGAGGTCGGGACCGGGCGTGATACGCAGCGTGAGGTGGCTCGCCGCGGCGTCCACGTCAGCAGGAGTCAGGGTGAGCACGAGCGGTTGCCCCGAGCCCCCGCTAGACACAGACGCACGCTCGATGCGTCCGCCTGACGCGTAGAGCAGAACCACGACGACATACAGCAAAACGAGGGCGAGGATACCGCCCACCATGGCCGCGCGACGGCCGCGGCGTCGCGCAGGAGTCGAGGACGTCACGGCGTCATTGTGCCAGAGCAAGGATGCCGACGCGTGCCGCCGCCGCGGTCGGGGTCAGCCGGCCAGGCGTTCGGCGGTCTCCACGACGTTCGCGACAAGCATCGCGCGGGTCATGGGTCCGACACCACCGGGGTTCGGGGAGAGCCAGCCAGCGACCTCGGCCACGGCCGGATCGATATCTCCGGCGAGCTTCGCGCGACCGGAGTCGGTCGTCCCGACACGGGTCACACCGACATCCAGCACGGCAGCGCCCGGCGCAATCCACTCTGGCTTCACCAGGTGCGGCTGCCCGACGGCAGCAACGACGATGTCGGCCCGGCGCACCTGGGCCTCGAGGTCGGGCGTACGCGAGTGGGTGAGGGTCACTGTCGCATCGGTCCCCTTGCGGGTCAGCAAGAGCCCGAGGGGGCGACCGACCGTGATGCCGCGACCGATGACGGTGACGTGCTTGCCGGCGATCTGCACACCGTGGCGCGTGAGAAGCTCGATGATTCCGGCGGGAGTGCACGGCAACGGGGCGGCGACGGCAGTGGCGGGGTCGACCCCGAGCACGAGCCGACCGAGGTTCGTCGGATGCAGGCCGTCGGCATCCTTGTCGGGATCGATCAGCTCGAGGATGGCGTTCTCATCGATACCCTTCGGCAGCGGGAGCTGCACGATGAACCCGGTGACGGCGGGGTCCGCGTTGAGCGCACGGACGGCATCGGCGATCTCGTCCTGCGTTGCGGTAGCGGGCAGTTCGACAGCGATCGAGGCGACACCGACCTCCGCGCAGTCGCGGTGCTTGCCGGTGACGTACGAGCGCGAGGCGCCATCGTCACCGACGAGCAGTGTCCCCAGGCCCGGCACGATGCCCCGCTCCGCAAGGGTAGCGACGCGGTCACGAAGCTCCCCCTTGATCGCAGCGGCGGTCGCGGTGCCGTCGAGTAGTTGTGCAGTCATTCGCGTCTCCTGTCGTCATCCCGCGACATCCGCGTCCCGGGACGGATAACTACGTCCATAGGTATTCTACGGATGCGGGGTCGCGTCATCCAGACCCGGATGCCGCAGCCGTCCGGGCTTACTGGGACAGACCCGGGTAAAGCGGGAACGCTTCGGTGAGGGTCGCAACCCGCGCGCGAAGAGCGTCGATGTCGGGGTTCGGCAGCAGCGCCAGCGCGATGATGTCGGCGACCTCGGCGAACTCGGCGTCACCGAATCCGCGGGTCGCCAGCGCCGGCGTCCCGATACGCAGGCCCGACGTGACCATCGGCGGGCGCGGGTCGTTGGGCACGGCGTTGCGGTTGACGGTGATCTGGATCTCGTGCAGCAGATCCTCAGCCTGCTTCCCGTCGATCACCGCGTTACGCAGGTCGACGAGGACGAGATGCACGTCGGTACCACCGGAGCGCACGGCGATGCCGGCATCAGCGACATCGCGCTGGGCGAGCCTGTCGGCGAGGATCTTCGCCCCGCGCACGGTGCGCTGCTGCCGCTCGCGGAACTCCGGGGTCGCAGCGAGCTTGAACGCCGTCGCCTTCGCCGCGATCACGTGCATCAGCGGGCCACCCTGCTGCCCCGGGAAGACCGCCGAGTTGATCTTCTTCGCGAGCGCCTCGTCGTTGGTCAGAATGAATCCCGAACGCGGGCCGCCGATGGTCTTGTGAACCGTGGATGACACGACGTGCGCGTGGGGCACGGGCGAGGGGTGGACGCCGCCTGCCACGAGCCCGGCGAAGTGGGCCATGTCAACCCAGAGCAGGGCGTCGACCTCATCGGCGATCTCGCGGAAGCCTGCGAAGTCGAGCTGGCGCGGGTATGCCGACCAGCCCGCGATGATGACCTGCGGACGGTGTTCGAGCGCGAGGCGACGCACCTCGTCCATGTCGATGAGGCTCGTCTCGGGGTCGACCCCGTACGCGACGATGTCGTACAGGCGACCGGAGAAGTTGGCCTTCATGCCGTGCGTGAGGTGTCCCCCGTGATCGAGTGACAGACCGAGGATCGTGTCGCCCGGGCGCGCGATCGCGTGAAGGACAGCCGCGTTCGCCGTGGCACCGGAGTGAGGCTGCACGTTCGCGTACGCGGCGCCGAACAGCTCCTTCGCGCGGGCGATCGCGAGCTCTTCGGCGACGTCGACCTCTTCGCACCCGCCGTAGTAGCGCTTGCCCGGGTAGCCCTCGGCGTACTTGTTCGTGAGCACCGAGCCCTGCGACTGCAGCACCGAGACGGGCACGAAGTTCTCGGACGCGATCATCTCGAGGTAGCTCTGCTGACGAGCGAGCTCGCGGTCAAGGACCTGAGCGATCTCGGGATCGACTTCGGCAAGTGGGGCGGTGAACAGCGAGTCGCTCATGGCGTTGTGCTCCTTGTGCTGCGGGGCGGGGACGACGGCTTCGGGTGGGGTTCCGTCTCGACCCAGGCGTACGGTCGAGTACCGTGTCGGTCGCTCCCCGGTGGTCATCCACCTCAACGCCAGTCGCGACATCCTGAGCATACCGGATCGCACCCAGCCCTCGATCCGCGACGGAGCGGTTGGTAGAGTGACTAACAACTATTTGTTAGGACTCTTTACATGACTGTGGCGCAGCCCCGCGACACCGCCACCTTCGCGTGGCCCGTCCCTCTTCCTCGTGAGGTCGTGGCGGGCGAAGGACCGGGTTTCGTCCTGCGAGCGCGGGCCGCGGTCATGGGGGACCCGACGGGCATCGATGTTCTGACAAACCTCCTGTCTGCGCGAACGGACGGCGCGATCAGCCTCGATTCCACCGCGACAGGCCCCGGTATCTCGTTGGCGGTCACGGATGCCGAAACTGCCGAGTCCTACCGGCTGATCGTCTCTGCGGACGGCGTCGAGGTGGTCGGGTCCGACGCTGCTGGCCTGTTCTACGGCATCCAGACGCTGATGCAGGTGATCGAGCGGACCGACGACGGATGGCGCGTCCCGGCCGTGGAGATCGCTGACTCGCCGCGCTTTGCGTACCGCGGCGTCATGCTCGATGTCGCGCGCCACTTCTTCCCCGTCGAGGTGGTGCTCGGTGTCATCGACCGGGCTGCGCAGCTGAAACTGAACCATCTGCACCTGCATCTGAGCGATGACCAGGGGTGGCGGATCGAGATCCCTTCGCGCCCGGAGCTCACACGGCTGGCATCCGCAACCGCTATCGGCCGGGACCCCGGCGGCTTCTACACTGCCGAGGACTACGCCCGGATCGTGGCGTACGCCGCTGCCCGCCACCTGACGGTCGTGCCCGAGATCGACCTTCCCGGCCACACCCACGCGGTCGGTCTCGCCTACCCCGACATCGTCGAGCCTCCCGTGCTCTCGGAGCACATCCGCGAGATCGTCGAGGCCTACGGCAGCACGCTTCCCGTCGCGGGCAAGGCCTACGAGGGCATCGCGGTCGGCTTCTCGTCGCTGCGAATCGGCGAGCCCGCCACCGAGGCCTTCGTGGCGGATGTCGTCTCCGATCTTGCCGCGATGACCCCCGGCCCCTACCTGCACGTCGGCGGCGACGAAGCACTGGGAACGGATCCCGCCGACTATGCCGCGTTTGTGAGTCTCGCCTCGCGCATCGTCGCGGATGCCGGGAAGGTGCCCGTCATGTGGCATGAAGCCGGTGCGGCACCTGACCTTCATCCGGGAACGATCGGCCAATACTGGGGATTCGTCTCGCCGACCGACGGCATGGACGCGAAGGCTCGGGGGTTTGTCGCGCGCGGCGGGCGCGTCATCCTGTCGCCTGCCGACGCGGTCTACCTCGATATGAAGGATGCGGAGGATTCGGAGCTCGGCCTGACCTGGGCGAACGGTGTCACGAGCGTCGAGCGCGCGTACGCGTGGGAGCCGGCGTCGGTGCTCGACGGGGTAGCCGAGAGCGACATCCTCGGTGTCGAGGCAGCGCTGTGGACCGAGACCGTGCGCACCGCCACCGATATCGACACGCTGATGTTCCCGCGGATCGCGGCCGCAGCCGAAGCCGCGTGGTCACCGGCTGTGGAGCGGCATCCGTTGCGAACCTGGGACTCGTTCCGCATTCGCGTCGCCGCGCGCGCGGGGTTGTGGGACGCCCTCGGCATCCGCTTCCGCCGCTCACCCGAGATCCCCTGGCGCGACGGGGACGCATCGTGACCGCCACGATCATCCACAGCGCGCGGCTCGTCTCGGACGGCGCCGAGACCGGCGATGCGTGGGTGGAGCTGCACGGCGGCACCATCGCCGCCGTGGGAACCCGCGAGTCGTGGCGGTCCCGTCCGGCCTCCGCGACGATCATCGACGCGAGCGAGGTCGCCGGACCCGGCGCCATTCTCACGCCGGGGTTCGTCGACCTCCACGGTCACGGCGGCGGCGGCTTTTCGTACGAGGGCGATGGGGCAGACATCCGCGCCGCCCGCGCCCTCCACCTCGCGCACGGCACGACGCGGGCCGTACTCTCGCTGGTTTCCGGCTCGCTCGAGCACCTCACGGAGCAGGTCGCCCGGATCGCGGCGATGACGAAGACGGATGCCGGCATCCTCGGCTCCCACCTCGAGGGACCGTTCCTGGACCCGGGTCACCGCGGCGCCCACGACCCCGCGGCCCTGCGCGCGGCGACCCCGGACGCTGTCGCCGCGTTGCTCGAGGCCGGGGCCGGGACGATCCGGCAGGTCACGCTGGCACCAGAGCTGCCCGGTGCGGCTGACGCGATCCGCGCGTTTCGGGAGGCGGGCGTCTGCGTCGCGGTCGGTCACACGGATGCCGACCTCGAGGCGACACGCGCAGCGTTCGAGGCCGGCGCTAGCATCCTGACCCACGCGTTCAACGCGATGCCTCCCCTGCACCACCGCGCGCCGGGGCCGGTCGGCGCAGCAACCGCCGATGCGCGCGTGACGCTCGAGGTCATCGCCGACGGCGTCCACGTGCATCCCGAGCTCATCCGGATCCTGTTCGCCGCCGCGCCGGGACGGATCGCGCTCGTCACCGACGCGATGGCCGCCGCGGGCGCCGGCGACGGCCGGTATGTGCTCGGCGAGCTGGAGGTAGATGTCGTCGACGGTGTCGCACGCATCGCTGGGACCGATACGATCGCCGGGTCGACGCTGACACAGGATGCTGCGCTGCGCGTCGCCGTCGGGGCCGGAGTCGACCTCGCCGACGCCCTCGGTGCCCTCACCGTCGTGCCCGCCAGAGCGGTCGGTCGCCCTGACCTCGGCATCCTGGCCCCCGGTCACGCGGCCGACGCCGTGCTGCTGGATGCCTCGCTGACCGTGCGCGCCGTCTGGTGTGACGGCCACCGCGTGCAGTGAGGCTGCGGATAGTGGGCGCGAACTGTCGCCTCCTAGCCCAGAAGCGACGATTCGGGCCCTCCTTTTGCCGCGATAGCGACCAGATGCGCCCAACTCACGCGGCCTAGACTGAAGCCATGCCCGAATCAGCGACCCCGTCCGGCCTGCCCGCAGGGACCCGCCCGGCACTCAGCGTGGTCGACGTGCTCGCCGTTCTGTGTGAACTCTTCGCGTTCGGGACGCTGGCGTTCTGGGGGTTCGCCGCCTGGCCCTTCCCCTGGAACATCGTCGCGGGCATCGTCGCGCCCGTGGTCGCCATCTTGCTGTGGGCGCTGTTCGTCTCGCCCCGGGCGGTGATCATGGTGCATCCGTTCCTGCGGGCCGTAGTCGAGCTCCTCGTGTATGTCTCGGCGACGATCGCGTGGTGGAGCGTGGGCCTCGTGTGGGTCGGCCTGATCTTCGGGGTCATCGCCGTCACCGTCGGCGTGATCGCCGGGCGTCGCCGGCTGGCATGAGCGACCGCGAGGTCCTCGCGCAGTTGCGTGCCGAACTCGGCGACGGGCTCGACACGACGGATGCCTCGCTCGAGGCTGCCCGCGCCGACAAGTCCGGTCACGCCAGCGCTGGCCGTCCCCTTGCGGTGGTGCACGCGCGTAGTGTCGAAGACGTCCAAGCGACGCTGCGCATTGCCTCTGCCACCGGGACGCCCGTCGTCACCCGAGGAGCGGGGACGGGCCTGGCCGGCGGCGCGAACGCCGGCCCCGGCGAGATCGCGCTCTCGGTTCGCGCGATGGATCGCATCCTGGAGGTGCGACCCGATGACCTGCTGGCAGTGGTCGAGCCCGGCATCCTGAACGCCGACCTGAACCGCACGCTCGCCGAGCACGGCCTGTGGTGGGCACCGGATCCCGCCAGCCGCGACATCTCCACCGTCGGCGGGAACATCGCCACCGGCGCCGGGGGCCTCTTGTGCGCGAAGTACGGCGTGGTGCGAGATGCCGTCCTCGGCGTCGATCTCGTGCTTGCCGACGGGCGACTGCTGCACCTGGGGCACCGCACGGTCAAGGGAGTGACCGGCCTCGACCTCACCTCGCTCGTCATCGGTTCCGAAGGCATCCTCGGTGTCGTGGTGGGTGCGACCCTGAAGCTCCGGCGGCTCGTTCCGGGCGAGGTGTGCACCATCGCTGCGACCTTCACGGATGTCGGCACCGCCGCAAGCGCCTGCAGCGCGGTGACCGCCGCGGGCCTGCAGCCGTCGATCATGGAATTGCTGGACGCCGCAGCACTGACGGCCATCCGCGCATTGCTCGGCCTTGCCGCGCCGACCCCGGGCGCGGCGCATGTCACGATCCAAACCGATGGCGCTGCGGCGGCAGCCGATGCGGCGGCGATCACCGCGGTGCTGGAGGCAGCGGGAGGAACCGTCGCCCTGTCCACCGACCGCGAGGAGGGCGAGCGGCTGCTCGCGATCCGCCGGTCGGTGCATCCCGCGATGGCGCGCCTGGGGACCACCCTCATCGAAGACGTCTCGGTGCCTCGATCGCAGCTCGCGACGATGTTCGCGCGCATCGCCGACATCGAGCGCCGCTACGGTCTCGTAATCCCCACCGTCGCGCACGCGGGCGATGGAAACCTGCATCCGAACTTCATCTTCGACGGTCCCGACGTACCCGCCGAGATCTGGGAAGCCGCCGACGAACTGTTCCGTGCCGCGCTCGAGCTCGGCGGAACCCTCACCGGCGAGCACGGCATCGGGGTGCTCAAGCGACGGTGGCTCGCTGACGAACTCGGCGATGACCAGTGGGAGCTGCAGCGCCAGATCGCTCGCGTCTTCGACCCCCAGGGGATCCTCAACCCCGGCAAGGTGTTCGCACCGCGAGCAGCGTCGTGAGCGGCGTCGTGCGCGTGAGCGCGGCGGTGATCGTCTCGTCCGACGGCCTGGCGCTCGTCGTTCGCAAGCACGGGGCCACCGTCTTTCAGCAGCCGGGCGGAAAGCCCGACCCCGGCGAGAGCGCGATGGATGCCGTCATCCGTGAGATCACGGAAGAGACCGGCATCCGGGCCGCGGCCGAAGACCTCGTCCCGCTCGGCCGGTTCGAAGAGGCCGCAGCCAACGAGCCGGGGCACCGCGTTGTCGCCGATGCGTTTCTGCTGCGAGTCCCCGTGGCACACGCCGAGGCGAGCGCCGAGATCGCGGAGCTGCGATGGATCACCGAGGCCGAGGTGGCCTCGACGCCGCTCGCGCCCCTCAGCCGCACGCACCTCATCGGCTTCGCCTGGAGCGGCGTGGACTCGACACGTTAGGCGCCTACAGACCCTGCCAGGCCGGCTTGTTCGCGTAGGCGTAGCGGTAGTACTCCGCGCGGGTGAGCTCGCTCGCGGCGTCCTCGTCGACGACGACCGTGACGTGAGGATGCAGCTGAATCGCAGAGCCCGGAACGGATGCCGACACCGGCCCCTCGACGGCTGCCGCGAGGGCCACCGCCTTGGATGTCCCGAATGCGAGGAGCACGAGGTGGCCGGCTTCGAGGATCGTGCCGAGCCCCTGCGTGATGCAGTGCATCGGCACCTCGTCGGGCGAGGCGAAGAAACGCGCATTGTCGGCGCGGGTCTGCTCGGTGAGGGTCTTGACGCGCGTGCGGGAGGCGAACGACGAGCCCGGTTCGTTGAAGCCGATGTGGCCGTCGGTGCCGATCCCGAGGATCTGCAGGGCGACGCCGCCGGCATCCATGATCGCTGCCTCGTAAACCTCGCCGGCGTGCGCGATCCCCTCGAGGCGCCCATCGGGAACCCGGATGCGCGCCGGATTCAGCCCCAGTGGCTCGACCACCTCGCTCGTGATGACCGACCGGTAGCTCTGCGGGTGCGCGGGATCGAGTCCCACGTACTCGTCGAGGGCGAAACCGCGAACCAGTGATACGTCGACACCGGCCAGGGCGGGGCGCAGAGCCTCATAGACGGGGAGTGGCGTCGACCCCGTCGCCAGCCCGAGCACGAGCTCGGGGGTGGCGCGGATGCGTCGAGCGATCTCGCTCGCTACCAGCTGCCCGCCCGCCTCACGGTTTGGGACGATGATGACTTCAGCCATGGGAAAGAACCTCTCTCTCGTCTGCAGCTTCAGCGCCGATGAGTGCCGCGCCGAGCGCCGCGGCGGGCGCACCGACGGGAAGGATCTGAACGCGATCGGCCAGCTGAAGCGATCGCAGGAATGCCGACTCGTGGGCACTCGACTCCAGCTGGGCGGCGACCTCTGCCTCCAGCCGAGTTCCCAGAGCCGTGATGCCGCCGCCGAGAACGACAGTGTCGACATCCGCCGTGAGCACGAGCACCCGGATGGCGGCAGCGACTCCCCTGGCGAGGTCGGTGCGCAGCCGCACGGCTGCCGCATCGCCCGCGTCTGCCGCGTCGAAAACGTCGCGAATCGGGAGTGATCCAGGCCTCCTCCATCGGGCCGAGACCGCCCCACCGCCGGCGAGCGCCTCGATGCACCCGCGTTGGCCACAGCGACAGACCGGGCCTGCCGGATCGATCGACAGATGCCCGATCTCTCCCGCTCCGCCCCGCGCGCCGCGCCACAGCACACCGTCTGTCACAACGGCAGCTGCCATGCCCGTCCCAAGGTTGAGGTACCCCATCGACCGCGCCCCGCCCCGCAGCGATGCTGCGCCGAGCGCTGCAGCCTTCACGTCATTCTCGACCCGCACGGGAACACCGAGTGCCGGAGCGACGGCGGCTGCAAGATCGAGAGTCTCGACACCGAGGTTGACGGCGTGCTCGACCCGCCCCGACCCCGGCTCGATCCGGCCGGGGATCCCGATCCCCACCGACCGGATGCCGGCCGTGCTGAGAGCGGGCTCGGCGCAGAGACGGGACACCGCGTCGAGGATCGTCTGCACGACAGCATCCGGCCCCCACCCGGTGGCCAGCCGCGTGCGCGCGACGATGGTGCCGTTCGGGGCCACGGCGACGGCATCCGTCTTGGTTCCTCCGACATCGAGGCCGAGTCTCATCGCCCGCCTCCGATCCAGAGCTGGTGGGTGGTGCACATGGTCATCAGCCCTTGACCGCTCCGGCGACAAGTCCCCCGGTCATGCGGCGGTTCACGAGCAGGAAGAACACGATGACGGGGATGGCCATGATCGTGGAGGCAGCCATCACGACCGCCCAGTCGGTGGCTTTCGTTGCCTGCACGAAGGCGCGAAGCCAGATCGGGAGGGTGAGCGACTCCGGACGGGTCATGATCACGAGGGCGAAGACGAACTCGTTCCACGCCTGGATGAATGCGAAGACACCGGTGGCGATGAGTCCGGGCGCAAGCAGCGGGAACGTGACCCGCCAGAACGCGCCGGCGCGGCTGCATCCATCGATCATCGCTGCCTCTTCGAGTTCGACCGGCACCCCCGCCACGAACCCGCGCAGCGTCCAGATCGTGAACGGCAAGACGAAGGCGATGTAGACGAAGCTCAGACCGATGATCGTGTTGATGAGGTACCAGCCGTCGAGCATCCGGAACACCGAGATGATCATGGCTTCGGCAGGGATCATCTGGACGACCAGGATCGCGATGATGAACGACCGCCGACTGCGGAATCGATAGCGCGAGACCGCGAGCGCCGCGAGGAAAGCGAACACCAGCGCCGCGACCAGGGTGATCGCCGTGACCGCAACGGAGTTGCCGAGCGCCGTCAGCAGACCCTCATCGCCGAGGGCGGTCTGATAGTTCGAGAGCGTGAACTGGTCGGGCCACCAGTGCGGCTCCGCTGAGCGCACGGCGGATGCCGGCAGGAGCGACGTGTTGACCATCCAGTAGACGGGGAAGACCGAGAACGCGATCACGACGAGGGCCGCGAGGTTCAGCAGGATGCGGGCGGAGCGCCGCCGGGGCCGGGCATTCATGACTGCTCCTCCTGTCGCAGCATCGTGCGAATCCAATAGCCGGAGATCAGGAGCAGGATCGCGACCAGGATGACCGAGATGGCTCCCCCCGCACCGAGATCACCCGAGGCCATCGAGACGCTGTAGATGTAAACGCCGATCGTGTTGGTCTCGGCGCGCACCCCACCGATCGACTGGAGGGCGTAGATCTGGGCGAACACACGCAGATCCCAGATGATCTGCAGGATCAGCAGCACCAGCAGGATCGAGCGGACGTAGGGGACGACGATGAGTCGGAAGCGTGCGAACCCGGACGCTCCGTCCAGCGATGCGGCCTCCATCACCTCGTCGGGAACCTGAGTGAAGCCCGCGTAGGCGGTGAAAGCGACGAAGGGAACGGCACCCCACGTGATGATGATCGCGGCAACCGCATAGAAGCTCACGGGATCGATGAGCCAGCTGTGGCCCGTCCAGTCAGTTCCGGTGACACGGGTGAGAACCCCGTTGACCAGGCCGTACTGGGTGTCGAAGATCCAGCCCCACACGATCGTGGCGGTCAGGGCCGGCATCGCCCAGGCAAGCAGCAGTGCGACAGAGACGGCGGTCCGCATGACGGCACCGAGCTTGGTCAGAAGGACCGCGACGAGGATGCCGAGCACCATCGTGGCGATAACGCTGACGATGCACAGCGCGATGCTGCGAGCAAGGACCGCCCAGAATTCGGCATCCGTCAGAACAGCGACGTAGTTGTCGAGCCCGACGAATCCGGGCGGGGCACCGAAGATCTGAGCCCGACCGAACTCCTGGAACGACATCACGATCAGCTGCACGAGCGGCCAGCCGATGAAGACCACGAGCATGATGAGCGCCGGCGTCAGCAGCGCCAGCGGTGCCCAGGGGAAGCGCCGACGACGCGGGGACTGCTCGCGAGCGCCGGGACCCGCTGTCTCCGGCGACGCCGAAGCGGCGGGTGCGGTGACGGTGGTCATGAAACGTCCTTTGACAGAGAGGGAGACGTGACGCGGGGACGCCCTGACGGTGCAGAGCGTCCCCGCTCGGGTGTCAGCCGTTGAGGATGTCGGTGATCTTCGCGTCGGCGTCAGCCGCAAGGGCCCCGATGTCGCCGCCGTTCGCGATGTTCACGAACAGGTCCTGCATGATTCCCTGGGCCTCGACATCCGCCCAGTTCGGCGATGCCGGGGTGAGCTTCGCGTTGGCGGCAGCCTCGGCGATGACGGCAGCAAGCTCCGGCGTTGCGGCAGCTACCTTGTCACCGAGCGAGACCTTGGCCGGCACGAGCCCTGCTCCAGCGAGGATGGTCTGGTACTCATCCGAGAGCATGATCTCCAGAGCCGACTTTGCCAGCTCGGGGTTCTGCGACTTCGCCGAGATGCCGACGTTCGAGCCGCCCGCGAACACCTGGGCGGCCCCGCCCTCCATGCCCGGCAGCGCGAAGTAGCCGGTGATGTCGGCCACGGGGGTCGCCGCCTGGTCCTCATCCGCGATGATCGACCAGTATGCCCAGCTGGGCGCGGAGTAGGTCGCCGACTGCTCGGTGCGGAACGGCACCCAGCCCTCAGCCTCGTCGCCGTCCTTCGGAGCCAAGGATGCCTTCGTCATGAGCTCCTGCACCTGAGCGAGGCCCGCCTGCGATTCCGGGCTCGACAGCTGAGCCTCCCAGGTGCCGTCGCTGCCCTGTACGGCGATCTCGCCACCGTTCTCCCAGATGAAGGGCAGGGCGTTGTACCAGTCCTTGCCTGGGAAGTAGACCCCCGAGACGCCCGGCAACGCTTCCGCGAGCGCGACGCCGTTGGAGACGTACTCATCGAGCGTGGTGGGCACGGCAACGCCAGCCTGCTCGTACATGGCCGTGTTGTAGAACACGACGCGCGAACCCGAGTAGTACGGGGCGGCGTAGAGGGTGTCATCCCAGCTGCCGGCCTGGACGAAGCCCGGGAGGAGGTCCGAGCCGCCAAGCTGATCCTCGATGTCGGACAGGCTGAGCAGCGCACCGCTGGAGGTGAAAGCGGGAGCCTGCGTGTTACCCATCTCGACGATGTCGGGGCTGTCGTTGCTGGACAAGCTCGTCGTGAGTTTGTCGACCAGCCCGGTCCACTGCTGCTCTTCGATGACCAGGGTGCTGCCGGGGTTCTCGTCTTCGAAGGTCGTCACGAGGTAGTCGCGGGCCTCCTGCGGGGTATCGGCGCCGACCAACCAGACGCGCAGTTCCGCTGCTTCGGGGGTGTCGTTCGGGGTGCCACCGCCGGCACAGCCGGCGAGGACCACAGCTGAGGCACCGACGAGGGCGACGGCTCCGAGCTTTCTGTTCATGGTGTCTTCCTTCGTGTTTCTCTTGGTTTCGGAAGAGGTCGGGCGACCTATCCGGTGGGGGGAATTGTTGGGGCGACGGTCACGACACCCCGAGCTGGCCTGACAGGACCATGACGGCTGCGCCGCGCAGGACGATGTCCTGGCCTTGCGCCGTCATCCGAACGCGCACGCCGTCATGGAACCGGGCGAGCGTGCGGGTGCGGATCGTCTCGACCGTTGCCTCTGCGAGAGGACCGGCGAGAAGTTCGTCGGGGCCCGAGAGCACGATCTCCGACACGTCGAGGGCGCCGACGATCGGGGCGAGCGCAATGCCCAGGCGTTCACCGGCATCGCGCAGCTGCTGCTCGCGGTCGCCGGGTGTCTCGGCCTCGGCCATGCGTGCGGTCAGCGCGGGTACCGACAGCCATGCCTCGAGGCATCCGACTTTGCCGCACGCGCACTGTGGGCCGCCGTCGGTACCGACGGTGACGTGTCCGATCTCACCCGCAGCGAAGTGCGCACCGCGCATGGGCTGGCCAGCCGAGATCAGTCCCGACCCGACGCCGCGTCCGACCTTCACGAGCACGACGTCGTCTCCCGCACCACCGAACGTGTACTCGGCGAGGACGGCGGCATTCGCGTCGTTTGCCACGAGAACCGGCAGAGCGAGCGCGTCCTCGAGGATGCTGCGAAGCGGCAACTGCGTCCAGCCGAGACCGGGAGCACTGAGCACGACACCGTCGTTGTCGACGACACCGGGTGACCCGACGCCGATCCCCAGGATCGGCGCGTGGGCATCGGCGACGAGGCGCCGAGCCAGCTCGATCACGGCATCCCGCGCATCCTCCGCCCCGCGCGGGGCCGGGATCTCGTGACGGGCGACGATGTCGCCGTCAAGGGTCAGGATGGCGCCGAGGAACCTGTCGGGACCAGAGAGGTCCATACCGAGGATCCGGTGACCTGCGCGGTCAAGATCGACGACCATCGCGGGCTTGCCCGGACCAGAAGCTTCGCGGATGCCGAGTTCGGCGACCAAGCCGTCGCCGATGAGTTCGGCGACGAGGTCGGAGATCGTGACGCGCGTCAGCCCCGTCTCCCGGGAGAGGTCAGCTCGGCTCATCGCGCCGTCATGGAACAGTGTCTGGAGAACGAGTGAGCGGTTGTGCGCGCGGGCGTGCTCAGGAAGCACCTTCACCCGGCGAAGACCGCGGCGCGGCACCGCGTCCGAGGCGCCTGGGGCCGTCTGGGTGTGCGCAGGCCCCGTGGAAGAGCCGCGCTGCACTTCCGATGCAGTCATGTTTGTTAGTAGACCTTACGAACAAAAGAACTGCAAGCGGGTTCCCGGATTTGGACGGACAGTTTACAAAACCGTTACATCCGTCCGACGGCGCAACCTCGGCTTTCCCCGGGCCTTCCAGCCCACGCCTGCGCGGCAAGAGCCGTAACATGCGATGGGCGATCCCCCGCCCGAGGAAAGGAACACGCGTGCCCTACTTCGACCTCTCCCCCACTGAGCTCGAGGCGTATGACCCGCAGATCAGCGAGCCGTCGGATTTCGATGCCTTCTGGAACGCCACGATCGAGGAGTCTCGCCTCGCGGGATGGGAACCGCGCCTCACTCCTGTCGATTCGGCGCTGCGGTCAGTCGACGTGCTCGATGTCTCGTTCGCGGGTTTCGGCGGTGACCCGATCAAGGCCTGGCTGCTGCTGCCGACCGGCGCGACCGAGCCGCTTCCCGCGGTGGTCGAATACATCGGCTACGGAGGCGGACGCGGCCTCCCCTCCGAGCGCCTCGCGTGGTCATCAGCCGGCTACGCGCACCTCATCATGGACACGCGCGGCCAGGGCTCGACATGGGGGGCGGGCGGAGGGACTCCCGACCCGCACGGCACCGGGGCAGCCACCAACGGATACATGACCCGCGGCATCCAAGACCCCGCCGACTACTACTACCGCCGGGTGTTCACCGATGCCGTCCGCGCGGTCGACGCCATCCGTGCTCTTCCCGAGATCGATGCGGCTCGTGTGGCAGTCACCGGGGGAAGCCAGGGCGGCGGCATCGCCCTGGCCGCGGGCGCACTCTCGGAGGGGCTCGTCGCCGTCATGCCCGACGTGCCCTTCCTCTGCCACTTCTCCCGCGCCGTCGGGCTGACCGATCGCGAGCCCTATCAGGAGCTCGTCCGGTACCTGAGCGTGCACCGGAACGCCCGCGAACGCACCTTCGCGACGCTCAGCTACTTCGACGGCGTCTTGATGGCACGCCGTGCGAGTGCACCGGGGCTCTTCTCGGTCGCACTCATGGACTTCACCTGCCCACCCTCGACGGTGTATGCGGCCTTCAACGCGTTCGCTCACGAAACCAAGCGCATCGTGGCCTACGAGTTCAACGACCACGAGGGCGGCGGTGCGCACCAGTGGACCCAGCAGGCCGCGTTCCTCGCTGAACTGGGCATCCAGTGAGCTCTCGCACCGCTGCCGTCGTCGCGATCGACGCCGGCCAGACCGGCATGAAGGTGCGCGTGCGCACTGACCAATCCGTCGGTGAGGCCCTGCTGCCCGGCGTTCGCACCGACCAGCCGGTGCTCCCGCAGATCAGTGTGGCAGCACGACAGATCGCCGACGAGTTCGAACTCGACATCCGCCACCTTGCCGCGGGGATCTCCGGGCTCACCGACGGGGAGACGACTCCGGACGCCCTCGCAGCGCTGGCGCGCAGCGCCGGGGCCGCGCACGCGGTCATCGCGCACGATGCGACAACCTCGTACCTCGGGGCCCGTGGCATAGCCCACGGTGCCGTTGTGGCCGCCGGGACGGGTGTCGTGACTCTGGGAGTCGGCCCGAGCGGCGCCACGCGCGTCGACGGCTGGGGTTACCTCATGGGCGACGCCGGCAGCGGCTTCTGGCTCGGCCGTGAAGCGCTGGTCGCCGCGATGCGCGACCACGACGGCCGGGGCGCCGCGACCGCGCTCACCGGTGTCGTCCGCGACCGCTGGCCCGACCTCGAACAGGCCTACATCGAGTTGCAGGCCGATCCCGCTCGGGTCAGTGTCGTGGCATCCTTCGCGGCTGAGGTCGCACGCGCAGGCGCAGTCGGCGATGCGGTAGCTCTCGACATCCTGCGCCGCGCTGGCGATCTGCTGGCCGAGAGCGCTCTGACGGCGCTGCGGCGTGTCGAGGCTGAGCCGGCTGTCTGCGCGATCGGCGGCGTCTTCCGTTCCGAGGCGCTCCGCGACGAGTTCACGCGGGCACTGGTGGCCGAGCGGCCCGATGCCCGGGTCGTCGAGCCCGCCGGGATCGGCATCGACGGCGTCGAGGGCCTCATCGACCTCCCCGCCGATCACCCGCTCGCGCCCCTGACCTGGTCGGCTCGCGCATAGCCCCGGACCCGCTCCCCGGCGGCGGGCCGCACAGCTGAGCCGATTGCAGGAGAAACGCCAGACCAACCCCGGCGGATCACACCCGAACCCCGATTCTTCCTGCGTTCGGCACGCCCGGAAACGACTCAGGCCGCCCCGCGGAAGCGGAAGCGGCCCGAATCGAGAAGAGATCAGCGCAGCGCGTCGATGACGGCGTTGAAGGTCGCCGAGGGTCGCATGACCTCGTCGACGAGTTCGCCGTTCGGGCGGTAGTAGCCACCGATCTCGACCGGCGACCCCTGCGCTCCGTTGAGCTCCGCGACGATCGTCGCCTCCTCAGCAGTGAGCTTCTCGGCAACCGGCGCGAAGATCGCCGCAAGTTCGGCATCCTCTGTCTGCTTGGCCAGCTCCTGCACCCAGTAGAGGGCGAGGTAGAAGTGGCTGCCGCGGTTGTCGATGGTGCCCAGCGCACGACCCGGAGACTTGTCGTTCTCGAGGAAGGTGCCCGTGGCGGCATCCAGTGTGTCGGCGAGGATCTTGGCCCGCGCGTTGCCGGTCGTGTCGGCGAGGTGCTCGAGGGATGCCGCGAGCGCGAAGAATTCGCCGAGCGAGTCCCAGCGCAGGTAGTTCTCGCTCAGCAGCTGCTGCACGTGCTTCGGGGCAGACCCGCCGGCGCCGGTCTCGAACAGCCCGCCACCCGCGAGCAGTGGCACGATCGAGAGCATCTTGGCGCTCGTGCCCACCTCGAGGATCGGGAAGAGGTCGGTGAGGTAGTCGCGCAACACGTTGCCGGTGACCGAGATCGTGTCGAGGCCGTGGCGCATGCGCGCGAGCGTGTAGCGGGTGGCTTCCTCGGGCGAGAGGATGCTGATCTGCACGCCCTTGGTATCGAGCAGCGCGAGCCCCTGGTGGACCTTCGCGATCAGCTGGGCGTCGTGCGAGCGGTTGACGTCGAGCCAGAACACAGCGGGAACCCCGGTTGCCCGGGCGCGGGTGACGGCGAGCTTCACCCAATCCATGACCGCGATGTGCTTGGTCTGCGTCGCGCGCCAGATGTCGCCGGCGCCGACCTCGTGCTCGAGCAGCACCTCACCCGACGAGTCGAGCACCTGAACGACGCCAGGAGCGGCGATCTCGAATGTCTTGTCGTGGCTGCCGTACTCTTCAGCAGCCTGCGCCATGAGACCGACGTTGGGAACCGTGCCGATCGTCGTGGGATCGAGCGGCCCGTTCGCGATGACGTCGTCGATCACGGCCTGGTAGACGCCGGCGTAGGAGGAGTCCGGGATCACGGCGAGCGTGTCATCCTCACCACCGTCGGCTCCCCAGAGCTTGCCGCTGTTTCGGACCAGGGCAGGCATGGATGCATCGACGATGACATCCGAGGGAACGTGCAGGTTCGTGATGCCCTTGTCGGAGTTGACGTACGAGAGCCGGGGGCCGCGCTCCAGGTCGGCGTCGATCGCCGCCGCGATCTCGTCGCCACCCTCGACCGACGGCAGACCCGCGAGGATCGACCCGAGTCCGTTGTTCGGCGTGAGGCCCGCTGCCGCGAGCTTGTCGCCGTAGCGCTCGAAGACATCCGCGAAGTACGTCTTCACGACGTGACCGAAGATGATCGGGTCACTGACCTTCATCATCGTGGCCTTCAGGTGAACGGAATAGAGCACGTCCTCCGCGGATGCCTGCGCCAGCGTCTCAGCAAGGAAGGCATCGAGGGCGGATGCCGACAGGAATGTCGCATCGATGATCTCGCGCGGGAGGACCTTCAGTCCCTCCTTGAGCACCGTGACGGCGCCGTCAGTGGCGACATGACGGATGGAGAGCACGTCGTCGTGTGCTGCGACCCACGACTTCTCGTTGCTCTTGAAGTCGTCGTGACCCATCGTCGCGACCCGGGTCTTCGAGCCCTCCGGGAAGGGCTTGTTGCGGTGCGGGTGCTTGCGCGCATAGTTCTTGACCGACAGCGGCGCCCGGCGGTCGCTGTTTCCCTCGCGCAGGACGGGGTTGACAGCCGACCCCTTGATGCGGTCGTAGCGAGCGCGGATGTCCTTCTGCTCGATCGTCTGCGGCTCGTCGGGGTAGTCGGGGATGTCATAGCCCTGCGACTGCAGCTCGGCAATGGCGGCCTTCAGCTGCGGAATGGATGCCGAGATGTTCGGCAGCTTGATGATGTTGGCCTCGGGGAGGGTGGCCAACCCGCCGAGCTCGGCGAGGGCGTCACCGACCGCCTGCTCGGGCGTGAGCTGCTGCGGAAAAGCGGCAAGGATGCGGCCCGCGAGAGAGATATCGCGCGTCTCGACATCCACGCCGGCCTGATGCGTGATCGCCTGCACGATGGGAAGGAAGGAAGCTGTGGCCAGGGCCGGGGCTTCATCGGTGTACGTGTAGATGATCGTGGATTCGCTCACTCGCCTGTCTTTCCGCTCGGGTCGCCGGGCCAGCCTACCGCACCCCGATAACTATCTCGATATCAAGATAAATTCCCCAGAGGTCACCGTCTCGGGATGCTGAACCGCAGCATCCCGGCTAGCCTGTGTGACATGGCCGAACTGCGACTTGCTGAACTGTCCGCCGCCACGGTGGAAGCTGTCAACAATATGTCGCTCAAGCCCGGGCAGGCAGAGTTTCTCGCCCCCGAGAGCTACGAAGTGGCGGCAGGAGATGTGGATCCCCAGACCATGTGGCAGCGGGTCGTGCTCGATGGCGACGACGTAGTCGGGTTCATCAGCGCGAACTTCGACGGCGACAGCGTCTCGGAGTACTTCCGGTCAGTGCTGTGGCGGATCAACGTCGACGCCGACGACCAGGGACGCGGAATCGGTCGATTCGCCGTCGAAAGCCTGCTCGCCGAAGCCCGTGAGCACGGGGTCGATCACGTGAATGTCATCTATGGTGCGGGCCAAGAGGGCCCGCAGGCATTCTTCGAGCGTGTGGGCTTCACACCGGTCGGAGAAACCGAGTACGGTGAGGTTATCGCCGAGATCCGGCTCTGATCCGGCGAGTCCCACCTTAGTATTCAGCCCCCACCCGAGGGGCTTGTCGGCTGGCGGCGGGGCCTCGGATTCCCCTCCCCCACCGAGGCCCCGTCGCCTTTTTCGACGGCCGCACGTTCGCTTCGGAGGGGCTGACCGCTCGGGAGGGCCGGGCGCGGCATCCATCCCCTCCCGAACGGACATCTCCTCCCGGGTGGTCAGGCCCGGCGTCGCTGCCGTCAGACGAGCGACTCCCGCCACGCAGCATGGAGTTGCGCGAACTTGCCCGTGCCCGCGATCAGCGTCTCGGGGGTGTCGTCCTCAATGATCCGCCCGTGCTCCATGACCAGCACCCGGTCCGCGATGGCCACCGTAGACAGGCGGTGCGCGATGATGATCGCCGTGCGGTCTGCCAGCAGCGTCTGCAGGGCATCCTGAATCGCGCGCTCTGACGGGATGTCAAGCGACGCCGTCGCTTCGTCGAGGATCAGCACAGCCGGGTTTGCCAGGAACGCCCGCGCGAACGAGATCAGCTGACGCTGCCCCGCCGACACGCGGCCGCCGCGCTTGTTGACGTCGGTGTCGTACCCGTCGGGCAGGGCGCGGATAAAGGCGTCAGCCCCCACCGCCTTCGCGGCGGCCTCGATCTCGTCAAGCGTCGCGTCGGGCTTCCCAAGCGCGATGTTGTCGGCGACCGTCCCGCTGAACAGGTAGGCCTCCTGCGTGACCATGACGATCGCGCGTCGCAGGTCCTTCGGATGGAGTCTGCGCAAGTCGACGCCGTCGAGGGTCACGGCTCCGCGCGTCGGGTCGTAGAAGCGTGAGACGAGCTTCGCGAGCGTCGACTTGCCGGCTCCCGTCGTCCCCACCAGGGCAATGGTCTGCCCCGCGGGGATGTCGAGCGAAAAGTGCGGCAGGATGACGCGGTCATCCGCGTACCCGAACGTGACGTCTTCGAACGCGACATGCCCGCGGGCGGTCCACAGGTCGACGGCATCGGTGGGGTCGGGAACCGTCGGCTCCTCCTCCAGCACCCCCGAGACCTTCTCGAGCGCCGCGGTGGCAGCCTGGTACGAGTTCAGGAACATCGCGACCTCCTGCAGAGGTGCGAAGAAGTTCCGCACGTACAGGACGCTTGCCAGCAGGATGCCGATGGCGATCGCCCCGTCGGCAACCCGCAGGCCGCCCCAGAGCACGACGAGTGCGATCGATACCGAGGCGACTGCCATGAGGCCCGGCTCGAACGTGCCGAACAGGCGGATCGAGCGCATGTTCACGTCGCGGTAGTCCTCGGCGACGTCACCGAACTCGTCGTCGTTGCGCGGTTCCTTGCGGAAGGCCTTGACGGCACGGATGCCGGTCATGGTCTCGACGAACTTCACGATGAGCTTCGCGCTGATGACCCGCGACTCGCGGTAGACGACCTGCGAGCGCCGGTAGAACCAGCGCATCAGCAGGAACAGCGGCACGCCCATGACGGCGAGGATGACTCCCGACTGCCAGTCCAACAGCAACAGCGCGATGAGCGTGAACCCGCCGTACAGCAGTCCCGACACGAGCTGGTTGAGTCCGCCGTCGAGGAGCTCCCGGATCGACTCGAGGTCGCTCGTCTGCCGCGAGATGATCCGGCCCGAGGTGTAGGACTCGTGGAACTCGAGGCTGAGCCGCTGCGTGTGCAAGAAGATGCGCTTGCGAAGATCCAGCATCACGGCCTGCGTGAGGCGCGCAGCAACGACTGCGAACCAGCCGACGAGACCCGCGCCGCCGAGCCCCGCGACGAGGTACACAGCGACGACACCGATGGTCGGCATCCAGTTCGCCTCGTCGAGCACTGCCGGAAGCGCGGTGTCGATGCCGAACGCGATCAGCGCGGGCCCTGCGACCTGCAGCGCGGTCGAGACGACAAGCACAACGCCGGCGAGCACGACCTGCCACCGCAGCGGCGAGATGAGCGAACCGAGCAGGCGCAGCGAGCGGCGGCGGATGGCGCGACTTTCGTCCTTGGTGTAATCCGACCGGTCTTCGCCGGCCGTACCCACGACCGTGGCACTCATAGGGTCACCTCCCTCTCCCGCATGCGGGCTTGTTCGTCTTCGAGGCTCGAGATGACGTACCGGTAGTGCTCGCTGTCGCGGAGCAGGTCGGAGTGCGTCCCCACCGCCGTGACCTTCCCGTCCTCGAGCAGGGCTACGCGGTCTGCGAGGGTGACAGTCGAGGGACGATGCGCGATGACCAGGGCTGTCGTGTCGGCGAGGACGCGCCGCAGGGCATCCTCGACGAGAGCCTCGGTGTCGACATCCAGGGCCGACAGCGGGTCATCGAGCACGAGAACGGCGGGCTTTGCCGCGACCGCGCGGGCAAGCGCCAGACGCTGGCGCTGGCCGCCCGACAGGCTGAGTCCCTCTTCGCCGATGACGGTGTCGACACCGTCGGGCAGGTCGTCGACAAAGCTCGCCTGCGCGACCGCGAGCGCTTCCCGCAGTGCTGCCTCGGCCTCCGGCGACCCGGGGATGAGGTCTTCACGACCGAGCAGCACGTTCTCGCGCACGGTCTGCGAGAACAGCGTCGCATCCTCGAACGCCATCCCGATGTGGGTGCGCAGCTCGGCCAGGGTCAGATCACGGATGTCGACCCCATCGAGCGTCACACGCCCGCCGGTCACGTCATACAGCCGTGTCGGCAGGGTCGTGAGGGTCGTCTTTCCCGACCCCGTGAGCCCGACCAGGGCCATCGTCTCGCCGGGGCGCAGCACGAGATCGACACCATCGAGCAGGTCGCGCTGACTTTCCGGCGCGTCCTGGTAGCGGAAGTGCACGCCTTCGAACGCCAGTTCGCCGCGGGGAGACGCAATGGTCGTCGGGTGCTCGGGGTCGGTGATGGTGTCGACCTCGTCGAACACCTCGAAGATGCGGTCGGTGGCCGTGCGGGCATCCAGCAGGAACGAGAAGAGGAACCCGATCGACTCCATGGGCCATCGCAGTACGGTAGCCATCGCGAAGAAGGCGATCAGTTCCGCGGCGTTCAGCTGGCCCATCTGAATGAGCACGATGCCTGCACCGAGGGCGAGGGCGAACGCGATGTCAGGCAGCAGGATCAGCCAGAACCAGATCAGCCCCACAGCGCGAGCCTTGTGGATCTCGGTCTCGCGCAGGGTCTCAGCCTGTCGGGCGAACTTCTGCAGGGCGTGCGATCCGCGGCCAAAGGCCTTGAGCACGCGGATGCCGTGCACGCTCTCTTCGACGGAGGTGGCAAGGTCCCCGGCCTGGTCCTGCGACTGGCGGGCCAGGGTCCCGTATCGCTTCTCGAAGCGGTATCCGGCGTACCAGAGGGGCGCTGAGGTGACCAGGAAGATCACCCCGAGCAGCCAGTGCCACTGGAACAGCAGGACCGCACCCACGATGATCGTGAGGACGTTGACCACCAGCAGCACGAGACCGAACGCCAGCCAGCGGCGGATGATGCTGATGTCTTGCATCATCCGCGAAAGCAGCTGACCGGACTGCCAGCGGTCGTGGAAGGCGACGGGCAGCCGCTGCAGACGCTGATAGAAGGTGGTCCGCAGCTCGTACTCGACGCGTGTCGAGGGCGCGAGCACGAACCACCGGCGCGCCCAGACCATCGCCGCTTCGGCAAGGCCCAGGGCGAGGATCGCCACGGCTCCCCAGGCGATCTGGCCGGGGTCTCCGGAGGCGATCGGGCCGCCGACGATCACCTCGAGCACGAGCGGGAACATGAGAGCCAGCACCGAGGCGAGCATGGCGCTTGCCGCCCCGAGGCCGAGGCGAGGCAGCACCGGTCGGGCGAACGGGAGCAGGCGGCCCAGGGCACGCAGGGTCGACAGGTGGGGCGTGGGGGAAGAAGGCGTAACGGTCATGGTCCTTGTGGGAGGGCGAAGCGAACCCGCGTGTGTGCAGGCGGAGAGGGCGGCTCCGGGTCGGTGGAGCGCGGACGCAAAGCGTGCGGTGTCGTAGTCGAGAACGCAGGCGGCGCCGAGAGTATGCCGCGACCGGTCAGGTCGTCGGCAGTCGGACTAGTGCGTCGTGGCGGGGCCGCGGTGACGCAGCGGGGCCGCGGCGGCAAGGACGACAGTGCTCGCGACAACAGCGATCTGATACATGGCATCCTCCTTGGCGTACGGGCGGCCGCACGACGCGGCAGCCCTCCAGACTATGCCTGAGAGTCGGCTGAAAGCAAGGACGGATTCTCCCGATCCAGCAGAGACCGCTTGACCTCCAGACCCCATGCGAAACCGCCGAGGCTTCCGTCGGTGCGCAGCACGCGGTGACACGGCACGAACAGCGCAGGTGCGTTCCGGGCGCAGACGGATGCCGCGGCCCGCACCGCCGTGGGATGGCCGAGCGCCGCGGCAAATGTGGCGTACGACAACGGTGCGCCCGGTGCGATCCGGCGAAGCGCAGCCCACCCGGCCACCTGCCCCGGTGTGCCGAACTGCCGGACCGGTACGTCATCGATCGCCGCAAGATCCCCCGCGTAATATGCGCGGACGGCAGCTGCGGCATCCGTCGCGCCCGGGCGGACATCCGCGGGCCGGTCAGCCGGACGGATGCGTTCGACGAGGCGTTCGACGGAGTCGGTCCACCCGGAGGAGAGCACCGCACCGTCGGCCGCAGCGAGGATCGCGAACGGGCCGTCGGGGGTGTCGACGACGTCGAAAACGGCGGTCATGGTCATGTGGGGACCTCCTCAGCGGGCGCGGTGAGCGCAGGGGTACGGGTGACGCGGGTGCGGGCGGCTGCAGTGCGGATGGGGCGGGCGGGAACGGCCCGCCAGAGGTGCGCGCTCAGGTAGCTGCGCCAGGGCGCGGCTGTCGCAGCCCACGCCTCGAGCCTGTCCGCGGGGATGCCGATAGCCTGGGCGCCGGTGCGCACCGCGACATCCCCGGGCAGGAACACGTCGGGGTCGCCGAGCACCCGCATCCTGACGTAGTCGGCAGTCCAGGGACCGACGCCGGGCAGCGCGAGGAGGGCGCGGCGCTGGTCGACGCCGTCATCGGCGATCGTGAGGGTCAGGCTGCCGTCGGCCAGGGCCGCCGCGGCGCCGGTGATGGATCGGATGCGGGCGCCCGGGCCGCGCAGCACCTCAGCGCCGTGCTCGGCGATCGCCGCCATTGTCGGGAACAGCCGCGTCAGACCCGGAGGCCCCGGGACCTCATCCCCCAGCGCATCGGCCAGAGCGGTGAGGGCCGTGCGGGCGGCGGCGACGCTGATCTGCTGGCCGACCATCGCGCGGATCAGCATCTCGTGCGGGTCCGCAGCGCCAGGAACCCGGATGCCGGGAATCACCCTCACCCGCGGCGCGAGACGCGGATCGCGCGAAAGCGCAGCGTCGATCGCGAGCGGGTCGGCATCCAGATCGAAGATGCGGCGAACGCGGGCTACGAGGGCGGCAAGGTCGGGCAGTGCGGTCACCGTGGCGCGCAGGCGCACGGTGCCGGCATCCGATCTCACCTCGAACCACGCGGGGCCCGATGCCAGTCGCACCGTGCGCGCGAAGGATCTTTCACCCGACACCTCGACGCCAGGCAGCGCCCGCGCGCTCATCCACGCGAACAGGCCGTCGGCGTCGAACGGTCCTCGCACGGGAAGCGCGAGGTCGATGACTCCACCGGCTGACTCGGCGCCCGCGCGCCTGGCGCGCACCTCGAGCGGTGTGAGGTCGAAGACCTCGCGGATCGTGTCGTTGAACTGCCGAACGCTGGCAAAGCCCGACGCGAACGCGATGTCGGATGCCGGCATCGCGGTGCCCACCAGCAGCATCCGTGCCGTGTGTGCGCGCTGCGCACGGCTGAGCGCGAGTGGGCCGGCTCCGAGTTCTGCAGTCAGCAGTCTCGTGAGGTGCCGCGGCGAATAGCCCAGGCGACGAGCAAGCCCGGGAACACCCTCACGCTCGATGACCCCGTCGGCGATGAGGCGCATCGCCCGAGCCGCGACATCGCCACGCACATCCCAGTCCGGGGAGCCGGGAGCCGCCTCGGGCAGGCACCGCTTGCAGGCGCGATACCCGGCCTCGTGGGCGGCGGCGCTGGTGGGGTAGAAGGTCACGTTCGCCGGCTTGGGCGTGCGGGCCGGGCAACTGGGCCGGCAGTAGATCCCCGTCGAGCTGACCGCGGTGATGAACTGACCATCGAAGCGGCTATCGCGCGACTGGATCGCGGCATACCGTTCATCGAAGGTCATCGAGAGCACGGGTCAAGACTGTCACGCCACTCCCCCGCCCTCTAGCGGAAATCAGACACGGCAGCGGGAGACAACCGCGACCCCTGACGCTCGCCTGCCCTGCTGAAGCCGCCCTAGCGCACGAACAGTGGGCGCATCGTGTCGCTTGCGGGGGCGGATGCGGCAATTCGCGCCCACTCTCTCGCCGGGTCGCGACAATTCGCGCCCACTCTCTGGCGCGATGCCGCCGCATGCGGGTTACCGTGGCATATGGGCGCTCGGGAGTATGACCTTGTTGTGATCGGGGCAGGACCTGTCGGTGAGAACGTCGCCGACCGGGCAGTGCAGGGGGGCCTGCGGGTCGTCATCGTCGAGAGCGAGCTCGTCGGTGGCGAGTGCTCGTACTGGGCGTGCATGCCCTCGAAAGCGCTACTGCGCGCGGGATCGGTACTGCGCGCTGCTCGAGCAGTCGACGGCGCAAAGCAGGCCGTCACCGGCGAACTCGACGTTGCGGCAGCCCTGGCGCGCCGCACCCGGATGACGCACGACTGGGATGACTCCTCGCAGGTCGAGTGGCTCGAGGGCGCCGGCATCGATCTGGTGCGGGGGCACGCCCGGCTCGCGGGACGCAAGCGGGTCGAAGTCACCCGGCCCGGCGGCGGGGTCGTCGACCTCATCGCCACCCATGCCGTCGCCGTCTGCACCGGTTCGGCGGCCCTGCTGCCGAACACCCCGGGCCTGCGCGAGATCGAACCGTGGACGAGCCGCGAGGCGACGAGCGCCAGATCCGCACCCTCTTCACTCGCGATCATCGGCGGCGGGGTCGTCGGATGCGAGATGGCAACCGCGTACGCGAGCTTCGGCACGGATGTGACGCTCGTCGCGCGATCCGGGCTGCTGGGCGGTATGGAACCGTTCGCGGGCGAGATGGTGGCCGAGGCGCTGACGGCGCAGGGAGCGCAGGTCCTCACCGGGGTCGATGTCGTCTCGGCATCCCGCGACGACATCGGTCGGACTCTGGTGCTTTCGGATGGCTCGTCGGTCACAGCGGATGAGGTGCTCGTGGCCACCGGACGGGTGCCACGCACCGCAGATCTGGGTCTCGAGTCCGTCGATCTGAAACCGGGCGCGTGGCTTGACGTCGACGACACGATGCTCGTACAGGGCACCGATTGGCTCTACGCCGTCGGCGACGTGAATCACCGCGCCCTCCTCACCCATCAGGGCAAGTACCAGGCGCGCGCCGCGGGAGATGTCATCGCCGCCCGCGCCCGCGGTTCCCACGTCGACACGTCCCGCTGGGGCACCCATGTCGCAACGGCCGACCACGATCATGTCCCCCAGGTGACCTTCACCGACCCGGAGGTCGCCTCGGTCGGGATGACCGCCGAGCGCGCGGAAGCGGCGGGGATCAACATCCGGGTGCTGGACTACGACCTCTCCTGGGTCGCTGGCGCCTCAACGGTCTCGGATGACTATCGCGGCCAGGCACGGGCTGTCATCGACCGGGAACGAGAAGTCCTGGTCGGGGCGACCTTCGTGGGGCCGGATGTCGCGGAGCTGTTGCACTCGGCCACTATTGCCATCGTCGGCGAGGTTCCGCTGAGTCGGCTCTGGCACGCAGTGCCGTCGTACCCGACTGTCAGCGAGGTCTGGTTGCGCTGGCTGGAGGCCTACCGGCGTCCCTGAGCGAGAGCCTCTCGCCGCGGGTCGAGAGCAGCGCCGGGCGCGAATGCGGCTGCGGCGAACCGATGTCCCATCCGCACGTAGGCATCGGCACTCGGATGCAGCCCGTCGGGGAGATCTCCGGCCTCGGACTCGGCGAGCAGCGCGCGCCCATCGAGGTAGTGCAGGTTCGGGTCTTCGTCCCGCGAACGGAGGACGCTGGCGATCGCCTCACGCACGACCGTGAGGCTCATCGCCCCGCGCTCGAGTTCGCCCGGATGCCCCGCGCTCGCGCACTGACCCGTGAGCGGATCGATCACCGTCGGTCCGGGCAGATGTTCGTGCGCGGGGCACGGAATCGGTCCGAGGAAAAGTACCGGAGTCTCCGGATGCCCCTCCCGCACGCTATCGAGGAACCCGTGGAGCACGGGTTCGAACATCCGTCTGCGCATGAGGTCGCCGTTGACGACATTGATGCCGATTTCGACGCTGATGAGGTCGGCCGGAAGGTCGCGGATCGTGCGCGCCACAAACGGATCACCCACCGCGTTGCCGCTAAAGCCGAGGCTGCGCAGGCTCACTCTCCCGGCCGCCGCAGCCACGGCCGGCCACGTGAGAGTCGGGGCGAGAGCTTCACCGCACTGGCTGATCGATGAGCCATGGTGGACCCACACGGGGCGGTCATCGACCGGCGGATGCAGCGGGGCATCGGAGCGGAGGCCGACGAGCTCCATGGCCGTCGAGTGGGGAAGCCACAGCTCCACGCTCTTCATCCGGTGAGAGAGTCCGTCAAACCGCGCGTGCACAGCGCCCCGCTGCTGAGTCACGGCGCCGTTCGCATCGATGAGTGTCTGGACGTCGACTCCGAAGACCCGGGTCGCGACGACCTCACCGTCGATGACAAGCTGCACGGTGGCCGGGATCGTCGCACCGACCGACGGGTCGATACCGATCACCACGAACTCGAGGTCGAGCAGGGTGGCCTCGGTCGCGGTGGCGATCCGCAGGCCAGAGCCCATTCCGACGACGAAGTCGAACACCCGGTCGGGGATCTGTCGGCGCGTCCACGCCGGAAGCCGCCGCGGACGTACGCCGAGCTCGCCAGGATCGAGGTCGAGCGCTCCGACGATCGGCGCCTCGTCCGCCGGGAATCTGTACTGGTGGATCGCGGCGCTCATGCGCCCGCCGGCGGCAGATAGGTCACGGGCGGTGCGGTCGCCGAACGCAGTAGCGCCTCGACCAGGTCGAGCCGCCGGTCATCGCCCTCGCCGCGCGTCGATGCCCCCGGAGCGATGTCGGGCGCGACCGGCGCCCGATCGCCCTCATCCCCCTCGAGGGCTGCGAGCAGGTAGGCGCCGGCCCGCTCACCGACCAGTTCGAGGTGCGGGTCAACGGAGGTGAGGTAGGGCTTGGTGTCTTCGCCGTACCCTGCCACGTTGTCATAGCCGACGATCGCGACATCGGCGGGTACGCGCCTGCCGCGCGCCTCGAGCGCCGCAGCGAGGCCGACGGCGATGCCATCGTTGCCCGCGAACACGCCGTCCACATCCGGCAGTGCGGCAAGCAAGCGCTCCGCCGATGCCTGGCCCCACGCGCGCGTGAACTCGCCGTGCAAGACGACTTCGCAACTGATGCCCGCCTCATCCAGGGCAGAGCGGAAGCCCGCTTCGCGCTCCCGCACCGACGGGAGGTCAGCACCCGCGGTGACGTGCGCGATACGCTTCCGGCCCTGCGCCAGCAGTTCGCGCGCGGCGAGCGCCCCGCCGGCGAACTCATCGGGGTAGACGCCGACAGCGTGCGGCGGATCGTGTGGGCCGAAGGCGTGGACGATCGGCCCGTCGAACTGCTCCTCGAGCGCTGCGATGGCGACATCCGGCCCCTCGCCGATGACGACGATGCCATCGACCTGCCGGTCGAGCATGTGCCGGATGTGATCGCGCCGCGTGGCCGGATCGTGTCGGGCATCGAAGAGCAGGCTCGCGAGATCCTGCGAGCTGAGCGCTCTGTTGACGCCGATGAGTACCGGCATGCAGAACGCACCAGCGGCGTTCTCGGCGAGCACCCCGATCGTGCGGCTGCGGCCCAGCGCGACGCTTCGCGCAAGTGCGTTGGGCCGGTAGTCGAGCTCTTTCGCGACATCCAGCACCCGCTTTCGCGTCTCGTCGGCAACGCGACCGGTGCCGTTCATCACCTGAGAAGCGGTGGGAACCGAGACCCCCGCCGCGCGGGCGACATCGGCGAGTCGGACTGCCATCGTCACCACCTTCGGTCGAATCCTGCGTGCAGAAGTGCGCGCCGGGAGCTTATCGTGGAGAGTATATGCCAAAGCGCTTAGTCACCCGAAGGAGGGCCGATGATGCCCCGTCCCACAGTGCATGGTGAGGTGGCTCCCGGATGGGAACCCCTCGCCGATGCGGTAGCCGACGTCCTCGACACGGATGCCGCAGGCGCCGCGGTCGCCATCGTCCACGAGGGTGACCTCGTCGTGGACCTGTGGGGCGGCACTGATCCCCTCAGCTCTCGCGCGTGGGAGCGCGACAGCGTCGTGCTCACCTTCTCGGCGGCCAAGGGGATGGTGGCCCTCCTGGTCGCCCAGCAGGTGCAGGCAGGCACCCTCGACCCTGCCGCACCGGTCGCGCGGTACTGGCCCGAGTTCGCGGCGGCGGGCAAGGCAGAGATCACCGTGGGCGACATCCTCACCCATGTCGCGGGGGTCCCCGTGCTGCCACTGCACGGGCTCACGGATCTGCTCGATCCCGTCGACCTCTCGGCTCGGCTGGCAGCGGAGCCGCCCGCTTACCCGCCGCGGTCGGCGCGGATCTACCACATCCTCAGCTACGGGACGATCCTCGGCGAGGTGCTGCGCCGCATCACGGGCCGAGGTCTCGGTGACCTTCTGCGGGCCGACGTGGCGTCGCCGCTGGGCGCCTCGATGTGGTTCGGCACGCCCGAATCGGCCGAGTCCCGGGTGCTGCTGTCGCTCATGGGACCCGTCGAGCCGGCGCCGCTTCCCGAGGTGACCACCGGGCCGAGCGCGCCAGCCTGCGATGCCGCGTACCGCTCGACGGCGCAGATCATCCCGATTTTCGAACGTGTCGACGACCAGATCGGCACGGAGATGATGAACACGGCATCCTTCCGGGCAGCGCAGATCGGCGGCGGCGGTCTCGTCTCGGATGCCCGCTCGCTCGCCCGTGCCTATGGAGCGTGCGTGGCTCCGGTTGACGGCGTGCGTCTGCTCGATGACGAGACAGTCGCTGTCGTTTCGGCCGATCACCTCGGGGGGATCACCGAGCCGGTGTGTCTGGCGGGTGCGGGCACGACGACCCGCTGGGGACTCGGCTTCGAGATCTCTCACCCCGCCAACCCGATGCTCGGGCCCGGATCGTTCGGGCACGCCGGCATGGGTGGGCGACTGGCCTTCGCTCACGCGCCGAGCCGGCTGGGTTTCGCGTTCGTCGGCCAACGGATGTCGTTCCCGCCGCCGGGCGACGATCCCCGGTGGCACCGGCTACTGGCAGCGACGGCCGCGGTGATCGGCTGATCCCGCGCGCCCTCAACCGATCCGTACTGCCAGGATCTGGACCAGCGAGAGGGTTGCGGGCTGTTCGCCCCAGACAATCTCGAGCTGCCGCGTCCCAGCGGGGATGGGCACGGCGAAGGGCCGAGCCTGCTGCGGCCAGGGCCACCTCTCGTCATCGAAAACCGCGACGAGTGACCCGTCCGCGAGGAGCCGGAAGGCGTACGACCCGGCCTCGTGCAAGCCGAGGACAAGCAGCGGATCATCCGCGAACGCACCCGCGGACATGAGGTCGAGCATCCGACTCTCCCCCAGCCCGATCAGCCCGAGCTGGACAGGACCGTCGATGAGATCCTGCAGCGCAAGCTGCTCGACGCCGTCCGGCGCGAAGAAGGGGCGCGATGCGGGCGCATCAGCCCACCGCACCGGCTCGGACCCGAGCTCGATCACCCACTCCCCTCCGGCGCGGATCTCGCGCAGCGAGACATCCGGGCGCGTCCACTCGGCACCGTCGCGCCGCACGGAACGGATGTAGCGATCGGATGCCGAACGCCGCGTCGCGCGCAGCACGAGCTCCTCTCCGCCGACCGGCCGCAGCCGCGCCTTCGGCACCTGCGGTGCGGTCAGCAGCAGCATCCCCGAGCCGGGTTGGTAGGGCGCGAGTCCGAGGGTCGTGAACAGGTGCCATGCCGACATCTCCCCGTTGTCTTCGTCACCGGGATAGCCCTGCCCGAGACGGATGCCGCGAAACAGGCGCGTGGCAGCGTCGGCCAGCACCTCATCGGTGCGCCACGGACGGTCGCTGTGCGCGTACATCCACGGGATGTGATGGGCTGGCTGATTCGACAGCGCCCACATGCCGCGGCGGATGTCGCGAGCCTCGACCATCTCGTGGATGACGTGCCCGTAGCTTCCCGCGAACCTCGCCCTGCCGGTCTCGGGCTCGGTGAACGCGGCATCCAGCGCCTCACCGAGCCCCCGTGGACCGCCGAACAGCCGGGCTAGACCCGCGCCGTCGTGCGGAGCCGAGAACCGCTGCCCCCACGCATTGGTCTCGGTGTGCGCACCGCCCCACACCCGAGGATCGAAAGGCTCGTCGGCCCATGCGCCGTCAGTCTCGCGGGGACGGAAGAACCTCGTGACCGAATCCCACACCGACGCGTACGCGAGCGCGCGGTGGGCGAGGTAGCGCGCTTCGGCCTGGTACCGCGGTGCGTGCGCAGGGTCGGCCCGCGCCGCAGCCCGGGCGAGGACTGCGGCTCCGGCATCCGCAATCGCACCTTCGAGGGTCCACGAGACCGACTCGTCGGTGGCGGCGCTGACCCAGCCGCGGCGGAGGGACGCGGTGAGTTCGCGGCGACCGAAGCGCGGATCGCTCGACGCACACGTTGCATTGCGCAGCGCCGCGGCGTAGGCGGTGTCGAGGTCGATGCCTTCCAGACCGGCGCTGACGAGGTCGGCGGCGATGACATCCAGGCTCGTGCCGACCATGGCATCCAGTGGGGTTCCGGCGGTCCACCGGGGCGACCACCCCCCGTCACGGACGTGTTCGAGCATCCCGTCGAGAAGCTCCACCGCCCGGCGGGGCGCAAGCAGCGCGTACGCGGGCCACGCGGTGCGATAGGTGTCCCAGAAGCCGTTGTTGGTCAGCATCCGCCCCGCCCGCACGGCACGACCCGTCCGCACCGCAGCATCGGGGCTCTCGCGTCTCGTGGGGCTGGGGTAGCTGGGTCCGGCATCGGCGTCTTCGTCGTGCCGCGAGGGGAAGAGGAAGAGTCGGTACAGGTCGCTGGCCACTAAGGCACGCTGCTCGTCGGTGCCGGTGACTTCGACGGCGCCGACCACGGCGTCCCACTGGTCCTGGGCTTCGCTCGCAAGCTCGGCGACGCTGCGGCCTGCGACCGCCGCCGCGGCAGAGCGCGCAACCTCGAGCGAGATCTGCGAGGAACCGACAGTGATCGAGAGGGTCCCCGCAGCAGCGTCGAAGGACATCCCGCCGGTGCCGGTCCGCACCCGAACACCGGGACCGCGGAGGGTGACCGCATGAAAGCCGCGGAGCGGATCGGCCTCGTGGGGGCTCGGAAGCACGCTCGCGACGTCGACCTCGACGATGCCCTGCGCTCCGTCACGAACCTCGAGGATCTCCACCGGTGCCCCGGGAGCGCACAGCGCGATGCGGCCGGCGGCAGGAAAGGTCACATCGACGCGCGCGGCGTGATCGGTAGCCGCCGCGTCAATCCGGATGCCCTCGACAGTGTCGAGGCTGTACCGGTGTGGCTGGGCCCGCTCGGCGCTGTGGTCGAAGACGGCGGACGGAGGATCGTCACCGCCGGCGAGACCGAGCCGGAGGGCGAGCGCGCCGCGGTCTCCGATCCAGATGCTCGGCGACCGGGAGATCAGCAGCCCCTGCAGAACGGGAAGTGGCCCCGGGCCGTGGGCATTCCACGAGTACGTCCAGTGCGGGTTGTCGAGGCTGGTGGCGGGTGTGAGCTGGATGCCGCCGTGCGGTACCGCCACGGCGGGCTGGGTGAGTCCGCGGGAGCGGTCGGGTGAGGAGTGACTGCCGCGGGTGGTCACCACCCACTCGCTCGGAGATTCGGATGCCGCGAGCGCCCGCGTCTTCTCCACGCGCGGCCCCGAGATCCACCCCTCCAGCCGCTTCCCGACCGGGCCCGTGGTGCCAGGCGGATCGATGACGAGCTCTACCCCGGACACCACAGCTCCCGCGAGCGGTGCTAGGGAGATCCGGCGCTGGTTCCACTGGTCGGGGAAGTCCAGGTCGGCGCGCCCGCGTGCGGCGCTGCCCGTGCCGTCGGACTCGAGCCGCTGCTTCTCGAGCAGTCGCCGCCCGTCAGCGGTGTGCAGGTCAAGGGCCACGGATGCCGCCCGGAACCCGTCACCGATCTGTGCCGCATCCTCGTCGAAGCGCGGGTAGAGCTCCCAGACGAGCTCGTCATCGGCTTCGATGGGTCGGTCGGGGAGATCGACGACGATCGGCATCCGCACCGCACCACCGGGCTGCGCCGGGAAGCGATAGCGGACGCAGCGGCCCGGTAGAGGCCCTGCCCCAGGCGCCGAGGCAGGAGAGGCCGGCGGCCCGGGGTGGGGTTCACACTCTGCGCGGGTCACGCCGCCCTCGTCATGCCGCGCTCGCCCGGCGCGCTGCCTTCTCGGCCTCAAGCTGCGCGAGACCGCGATAGGACTCGTCGCGGGCTGTCGCGGCGTGCGCGGTCTGGACGATGGCGCGAACCGTATCCGCTGTGAAGGCCTCAGGATGGGCGGTGCGAATCGTCCACGTCGCGGATTCTCCGGGCAACAGCGTCAGGAGGTTCTGTTCGGCGTGCGCGTCCACGGCTAGCGCGTCAACCGGCAGGAAGGTGTCCCGCATCAGACTCTGGGCGGTGATCACCACCGACACGCTAGTCGCACCCGGGGTGACCTCGACAGCGAAGTCGGGGGCGGCATCCGGGTACTCACGGTCGACGCCGCCGAGCAGCACGCTCCGGCGGGCTCCGGCCGTTGCCACGAGCAGCTCGTCGACGCCGAGATCTTCGCCGAGCCCGGCAAGCTCCAGCCGGATCGCCGTGTGCGCGGGAGCCGACGCGCGAAGGACCTCGCGCCCGACCAGCCTGCCGCGCTGCCAGCGCTGCACCTCGATCTCGGTGTCCCACGCTGCGGCGGTGCTGTTGCAGGCGAACAGCGCGGGGCCGTCATCCTCGTGGCGCAGCACGACGATCTGATCGCCGAATGCCTCGCGCACGGCGTATGCCACGGGCTTCCACCGGTCGGCGACATCGATCACCGACCACGAGAGCGAGGGCCAGCAATCGTTGAGCTGCCAGATCACGGTTCCGGCGCAGTACGGTTCGAGCGTGCGGAACCGCTCGACGCCAAATCGCACGGCCCGCGCCTGATTGAGCTGGGCGAGCCAGTACCACTCGTCGAAGTTAGTCGGCACACCGAAATGGATGTCGAGCACGTCGTTGATCCGCTCGGTGCCACCCTCGGCTTTCTGCCGCTGGATCGTGCCGGGGCTGAACGGCGCGTGGCTGTCTTCGTGCACGGCAGCCTCGAAGGTCGCGCGGGCCGGCGGACCCTGGAAGCCGAACTCCGATACGAAGCGGGGACGTGTCTGGTCGTACTCGCGATAGTCGCCCGGAACCCAGAGGTGCACGACGCCGCGGGTCGGGTCGTTCGGGTCCTCCCAGCGGCCACCCGACGACGGGCTGCCGAACAGGTAGGTTCGCGCCGGGTCGAGGTCGGCAACCACACGCGGCAGGATGTCGAAATAGAACCTGTCACCCCAGGTCTTGCCCTCGAGCACCCTCTCCCAGTCCTGCACGAACCAGAACCACAGATTCTCGTTGTTGGCGTTCCACAGCACGAGACTCGGGTGCGGCATCAGCCGGGACACGTTGTCGCGCGCCTCGGCCTCGACCTCGGTGGCGAACGGCTCCTCTTCGGGGTAGGCCGCGCACGCGAACAAGAAGTCCTGCCACACCAGCATCCCCGCTTCGTCGCACGCGCGGTAGAACTCGTCGTCCTCGAAGACGCCGCCGCCCCACACGCGGATGAGGTTCGCTCCGAGCGCCTGCGCCTCGGTGATCCGACGGCGGTAGTCGGCGGGGGTCACGGTGGCGATCGAGGTGTCGTCGGGGATCCAGTTAAACCCGCGGATGAACATCGACTCACCGTCGACCACGACGCGGAATCCGACACCCTCGGCATCCGGCCGCTGCTCCACGACGATGTCGCGGAATCCGATCCGCTCCGTTCGCTCGTCGAGGACCTCGTCGCCCCGGCGGAGGGTCACCGTGAGATCGTGCAGCGCCTGCTCGCCGAGACCCGCGGGCCACCAGCGCGCGGGGTTCGGGACGGGAAGGCTGCCACGAACACGATCCACACCGGGATCGACGGCGAGTTCGACGACGGATGATCCGACGCGCGCCTCCACGACGAGCGCTTCCCCGCGGCCCTGGGCCGTGCGAACGAGGTCGATGTCGAGGTCGACCACACCGTCGTCGCCGCGCAACGCTGCCGTCGGACGGACGGCGTCGAGCCGAGCCGTGGACCACGCGTGGATCTCGACGGCGCGCCAGATGCCGGCGCCGGGAAGGGCTGGACCCCAGTCCCAGCCGAAGTCGCAGGCCTTCTTGCGCAGGAACGGAGCAACCGGGCTGAAGGCGCTCGGGCGGGCGCCGAGGCGGTCACGCTCGCGTTCACCAGCCGGGATAGGAGCCTGCAGGGTCAGTCGCAGGTCGGCGCGGCCGCGGCGCAGTTCGGGAACGTCGACGCGCCACGTACGGTGCATGTTGCGACTGCTCCCGCGCGGGATCTCGTCGATGAAGACTTCGGCGAGGGTGTCAACGCCAAAGAAGACGAGCTCGACACGTTCGGCATCCGCTCGAGGGATCGCGGGCAGCGTCGTCGCGTACTCCCAGTCGGTGCGTCCGATCCACGAAACAACGCGCTCGTTGTCATCGACGACAGGATCCGGGATCGCTCCCGCAATGCGCAGTGCGGTGTGAACGTCGCCGGGTACCGGCGCGGGGAACTCGTGTCCGACGACATCGTCGGGCACCGGGCCAGCCAGCGGGCGCAGTCGCCACGTCTGGTCGACGGAGTGTCGAGTGAGCATCATTGACTTTCTCGGCCGCGATCACGGACGGAATCGGGATGGTCTTGCATTGCGGCGACCATCGAGCTATCGTGCAAAAGCGCTTTGGCATCTGGCGATGTCCAAAGTACAACACGCACCGAGTGTCGGCAATCCGACACGAGAAAGAGAGTTTCGATGAGGAAACACCGCGCACGCCGCATCATCCTCGGCGTCACAGCAATCACAGCCGTCACCATCGGCGCACTGACCGGCTGCTCGAGCGAACCCACCCCCGAGGGGCCGGTCGAGCTGGTCATCGGCAACAAGCCGGCAGCCACCGAGACAGCCCGTCTGGCACTGTTCGAGGACAACCTCGCCGCGTTCCAGGAACAGCACCCGAACTACGAGATCACCGCCGTCGAGGACGGCTGGGATGCGCAGACCTTCGCAGCCCGGCTCGCCTCGGGCGACCTTCCCACGGTCGTCGGCGTTCCCTTCACCGAGATCCGCGGTCTGATCGAGCGCGGTCAGGTCGCCGACATCACGGATGCCGTGAACCAGACCGGTGTTGTCGACATCCTGAACCCGCAGCTGGTCGACATGGTCACCGCCGACGGAAAGTACTACGGCGTCCCGACAATGGCGTATGCCATGGGGCTCATCTACAACCGCGACCTGTTCACGCAGGCAGGCCTTGACCCCGACGCTCCGCCAACCACGTGGGACGAGGTGCGTGAGGCAGCCAAGACCATCAAGGACGCCACCGGGGTCTACGGGTTCGCGCAGGTCACCACCGACAACCAGGGCGGGTGGGTGCTCGGCGCTCAGATCGACTCGCGAGGCGGATCGCTGGTGAACGAGACCGGTGACACGATCACCTTCGACGCCCCTCCCGCCGAGGACTCGCTCCAGCTCCTGCACGACATGCGCTGGGTCGATGACAGCCTCTCACCGAATGGCCTCATGACCGCGATGGACCTCGCGCAGAGCTTCGGTGGCGGACAGACCGCGATGTTCGTGCTGCAGTCGGATGCCTACCAGCCCCTCACCGAGCTGCTCGGCTTCCCCGCGGCGAACTTCGGATTCGCGGCGATGCCGACCCAGGAAGCCGGAGAGAACCCGATCACCCTGTCAGGCGGCAACATCGACATCGTGAGCCCGAACGCTGACGCCGCACAGATCCAGGCCGCCGTCGAGTGGATCCAGTTCAACCAACTGGGCAAGTACGCCTCGGAGGAGGCTGCGCGTGCCAACGCCGAGGCTCTTGCCGCCGGCGGCGGTGCCGTTGCGATCCCCGGTCTTCCGGTTGTGACGCCCGACATGTACACGCAGTACCTGGAGTGGATCTCCGACCTGAACAACGTGCCGTTGGAGAATTTCGCACCGTACCTCAGCCGCTTCGCCGATCAGACGGTCGTCGGGGAGCCCCCGGTGAAGGGTCAGGACATCTACGCGACACTGGATCCGGTCGTTCAGGCAGTCATCACTGACCAGAATGCCGACATCCCGACCCTGCTCAGCGGCGCCGCAACCGCCGCGCAGGACGCTCTGGACCGCTAGGCCCAGAGCCCTCCTGGACGGGTGGTGCGGCGCGCCCGACGCCGCACCACCCGCACTCACACCGCCGCCCCCGCAGTAACACCGCCCCGCCCCAACCGAGGACGCCATGACCGTGACACGCGCGCGCCGCAGCCGGAACCTGACGGCCTTGCTGCTCGCCCTTCCCACGCTCGTCATCTTCGCCGTGTTCTCGTGGTGGCCGATCATCCTCGGCGCCACGATGAGCGTGCAGAAGACGAACTTCGTCGGCCCCGCCGAATGGGTGGGCCTCAGCAACTTCGAGTACGTCCTCACCGACCCGCAGCTCGGACAGGCGGTGCTGAACACCTTCTGGTTCGTCACCCTCGCCATCCTCTTCGGCTTCCCCCTCCCCCTCGCGCTCGCCGTCATCATCTCCACCGTGCGAACCCGCTGGCGCGGCGTCTACGCCGCGCTCGCGTATTTCCCCGTCATCGTTCCCCCGGTCGTGGCGATCCTGCTCTGGAAGTATGCGTACGACCCCTCAGCTCACGGTCTGTTCAACTCGCTGCTCGCGCCGCTCGGGATCGGGCCTCTCCCGTGGCTGAACTCGCCGGGCCTTGCCATGCCGTCGATCGTGCTGCAGGCCACGTGGGCTGCAGCAGGCACGAGCGTCCTTGTTTATCTCGCCGCTCTCACCGCCGTGCGTCCCGAACTATATGAGGCAGCGATCCTTGATGGCGCAGGTGTCTGGTCTCGGGTGTGGCACGTGACCCTGCCGCAGATTCGTACAATGCTCCTGATCCTCCTGCTGCTCCAGCTGGTCGGGGCATCCCAGGTGTTCACCGAGCCCTTCCTGATGACCTCGGGTGGTCCGCAGAACGCGACGCTCACGGTGCTCCTTCTGATGTACCGCTACGCCTTCGGCGGCTCGGCCGACTACGGCGCGGCAACCGCACTGGGACTGCTCCTTGCGATCGTGTTGGCGATCCTCTCCGCGATCTACCTGCGCGTCACCCGGAGGTGGCAGTCATGAGCGAATCGGGCCTGATCACCGCCTCCGAACTCCGTCAACCCCACCGCCGCATCACCCTGAGGGTGGTCCACATCCTGGTGCTCATCGGGATCGCGATCGCGGGCGTCGGGCCGCTGCTGTGGCTCGTGGCGGCATCCCTGAACACCACCGGTGAGGTGCTCAGCGACCCGATCGGGGTCTTCGCGCGTATGACGCAGTGGCACAACTACGTGGATGCCTTCCAGAACGTCGATACCGCGCGACTGCTGGTCAACACCCTCGCGATCGCTGCAGGCACGGCCCTGCTGACGGTCATCGTCGCACTCAGCGCCGGTTACGTCATCGCGATCCTGCGACCGCGGTGGGCACCGGCACTCGCGGCCGGGATCCTCGCGACGATCTTCCTTCCGGCTGTGGTCTCCCTGGTTCCGCTGTACCTGACGACCGTCGACATGTTCGGCACCGGCCTCTCGCTACAGAACACCTTCTGGGCGGTGTGGCTCCCCGCCGGCGCCAACGCATTCGCGGTGCTCCTGGTCACCGGGTACCTCCGCAGCCTCCCCCGCGAACTCATCGAGGCTGCATCCATCGACGGCGCCGGCCCCCTGCGCACACTGTGGTCGATCGTGCTGCCGCTGTCGCGGCCGATCCTGGGCGTCGTGGCTCTGCTCGCAGCCATCGGGGCGTGGAAGGACTACCTCTGGCCCTCCCTCGTGCTAACCAACCCCTCGATGCGGCCGATCTCGGTGGCCCTCCCGATCATCGAACGCTCGACCGACCTGGCTACCTTCTTCGCTGTTCTCGTGGTCGCCTCGATCATTCCGATCGTGCTGTTCCTCATCTTCCAGAAGCCGCTGCTGGCCAGCGCAGGAGCGACAGCGGGGTTGAAGGACTGAGAGACCCCGCGCGCAACGAGGCGCGCGGTTCAGGAAAGGAATCACTGTGTCCTCATCCACCTTCGCGCATCCGGCGCGTCGGCTCATCGCGGTGGCAGCCGCTGCAGTCCTCGCGGCTGCAGGGCTGCTCGCCGTTTCCCCACCCGCGCACGCGGTCGGCACCACGTATTACGTCAACTCCGCGACCGGCAGCGACAGTGCAACCGGAACCTCGACCGCGGCGGCCTGGCAGAGCCTGGCAGCCGTCAACTCCCGCACCTTCGTCGCGGGCGACCGCATCCTGTTCGCTCGCGGCGGCACCTGGACCGGCCAGCTCGCACCGAAGGGATCGGGTACGGCATCCGCCCCGATCACCATCTCCGACTACGGCACAGCCGCCGCAGCGCCCAGCATCAACGGCGCAAGCGTCGCGACCGGTGGAGCCGTGCAGCTGGTCAACCAGAACTACTGGACGATCGAGCACCTCGCCGTCACGAGCAACTCGGGCGTCGACAACTTCGGCACCCTCGACACCGACGGCACACCGCGCGCCGGCATCCAGGTGCGCAACACCGCCGGCAACAGCACCGTTCGGGGAATCGTCATCCGCGAGAACCACGTCTCCGACGTGAACGGATGCTTCCACTGCACCGGGATCGACGCCCACATCAACGGCGGCATCGTCGTGGACACCACCGTGCTCGGCGCGAACCTCGACGGTGTGCTCATCGCCGACAACGTCGTGGAGAACGTCGGGCGCACCGGAATCGTGGTGTGGGATGCGAGTTACTTCACGACAAACATCACCCAGATCGTGCAGTCCGCGCTCTCGACGAACGTGCGCATTCGCGGGAACACCGTGCTCGAACCCGACAGCGACGGCATTCTTGCTCTCGGCACCGACGGTGCCGTGATGGAGTACAACGTCGTCCGTGGAGCGGGGCAGCGCACGATCGAGGGCTCGACCATGCCGGCATCCGCGGGTCTGTGGCCCACCCGCGGCATGAACACCCTCGTGCAGTTCAACGAGGTGTCCGAGACCCAGCTGCATGGCACCGACGGCCAGGGATTTGATGTCGACCTCGGCAGCACCAACACCCGGGTGCAGTACAACTACTCGCACGACAACGAGGGCGGTTTCCTGCTCATGATGGGCGGCTACTCCAGCGACGTCGTGGTGCGCTACAACCTGTCGGTCAACGACGCCTGGGGCGGCGAGAAGGGGATCTTCACGTTCTCGTGGGGAGTTCCCGCGCCCGTGAAGATCTACAACAACACGATCGTCATCCCCGAAGGTTCGCCCGCAAAGCCGATCTACTGCGATGGGGATGCCGGAGCCTGCGCACCCTCCACGCCGGGTGCGTGGTCGTTCACGAACAACATCATCGACAACCGCGGCACGGGCGAGTACTCCTACCCGGGCCTCGGGACCAACGCGAGCTTCGCGTCGAACGTCTTCGCCGGGAACCACCCCGCGAGCGAGCCGGCCGACGCGACCAAGATCACGGCTGATCCCGGGTTCGTCTCGCCCGGAACGACGGGTAGTGGCTTCGCTGTCGCGAATGCCTACACGCTCACCAGCGGCTCGCCGGCGATCGGTTCGGGGCAGGTCATCTCCCCGAACGGCTTGCGCGACTTCTTCGGCGCCCCGCTCTCGACCACCGCGCAGCCCTCGCGCGGCTTCCACGAGGCTGCCCCGCCGAGTTCGGCACCGCACCTGGTCGATCCCGCCGCCGACTGGGCGCTCGCGACCGCACGCTCGGCGAACGTCGTCGTCGACACGTCCGGGCCGCTGTCCAACATGGCCGGCGACGCTTACCGGTTCAAGCGCAGCAACAGCGCGGCAGGGTTCGTCCGCTGGGATGCAGCCCCCGGCCAGGTCGTCACGCTGACGACATACCTGTTCAATCAGGCGCCATCGGCGATCACGTTCGTCGCGCTGGATGCAGTCGGCGGCGAAACCGTTGTCTCGTCGACCGCGACGGCGGCAACGCCCACCACAAACGGCTGGGCGCAGCGCACGATCACCAGCTCGGCGATGCCGGCCGGCACCCGCTCGGTGGAGATCCGCATCGGTGCGGTGACCTCCTGGGCCGTGCAGCTCGGCACCATCGACATCGGCTGATCCACGATGACAACCGGTGCCCGGCGGTGAGCTGTCCCCGCCGGGCACCGGCACGAAAGGCGGAAATGAACGTTCTTCACGGCGCCCACCTGATCGAGGCCGACGGGAGTGTTTCCGGCGCGCCGCTGTTCGTGCGCGCCTTCGCTGTTCCCGCAGCGCGTGGCGCTCTCGAGTCGGCGACTCTTGCCGTGACAGCCGAGGGCCTGGTCGAGCCGGCGATCGACGGCGTGGTGGTGGGGGATGCCGTGCTCAGCCCCGGATGGACGGCATATCACTCGCGCCTGCGGGTGATCGAGCACGATGTCACCTCCCGACTGGTACCGGGCAGCCAGCACGAGCTCACGCTCCTGGCGGGAAACGGCTGGTACTGCGGGCGCCTCGGCTGGATGGGAGCGCGCGGCGTCTACGGCGATCGGCCCCGGGTCGCGGCACGGCTGACGATGCGCTTCGCCGACGGCAGCGTGGTCGACCTCGTCACCGATGACGCCTGGCGGGCCGTGGCATCCTGCGTCCTGGCCGACGATCTCTATGACGGTGAAGACCTCGATCTGACGCGGGAGCGCGGTGCGGAGCATCCGGTCATCGCGTCTGCGCTGGAGACGGGGCGCCTGGTCGGCGCTCACGGACCGGCGATCGTGCGGCACGAGAGCGTGGCACCTGCCACCGTGACCGCTACCCCCACGGGGGCCCTGTTCGACTTCGGGCAGAACCTCGTGGGCTGGCTGCGGCTGCGTGTGCGCGGCCCGCGCGGGCACCGTCTCGTGCTCACCCATGCCGAGGTACTCGATGGTGCCGAGCTCGCCCGCCGCCCACTGAGGTCTGCGCGCGCCGAAGACACTGTCATCCTCAGCGGCGGAGGTGACGAGATCGAACCCACCCTGACGTTCCACGGCTTCCGGTACGCCCACATCGAGGGGTGGGCGGAGGTCACCGGCAGCGTCGAGGCCGTCGTGGTGGGCAGCGACCTTCCCCGCACCGGAACCTTCGCGTGCTCGGATGCCGACCTCACCCGCTTTCACCGCAACGTCGTCTGGAGCTTACGCGGCAACACGGTCGGCATCCCGACCGACTGCCCGCAGCGCGACGAGCGTCTGGGATGGACGGGCGATATCGCCGTGTTCGCACCCACCGCCTGCTTCCTCTTCGAGATGACCGGGTTCCTGCGGGATTGGCTCGCTGACCTGCGCGCCGAACAGCACGCGAACGACGGGCGCGTTCCGTACGTCGTGCCGGATGCGTTGCCCGGCTGGGCGGTCATCCCCGGCGAAGAGCCCGAGTCGGTGGCGATCTGGAGCGATGCGGCGGTGTGGGTGCCGTGGGCGGTGTGGGAGGCCAGCGGCGACCGGGCTGTGCTCGCAGAGAGCTATCCGAGCATGTGCGCCCATCTCGACCGCGTGCGCTCACGGCTCTCGGCGCGCGGAGTCTGGGAGGGGGACTTCCAGTTCGGCGACTGGCTCGATCCCACGGCTCCCCCCGACAACCCGATCCAGGCCGTGTCCGATCCCGGCGTCATCGCCACCGAGGCGCTGCACCGCAGCATCCTTCTCACTGCCCGAGCCGCTGCGGTGCTGGGCCTGAGCGAGGAAGCCGAGGCTTGGCGCGCCGAGGCTGCGCGGTTACGCCGGGCATTCGAGGATGCCTACCTCGACGCTGACTGTCGCATCCTCTCCGACGCCCCTGCCGTGTACGCTCTGGGCATCGTCAGCGGCATCCTCGAAGGCCCGGCCTTGCAGGCCGCGGGCGACCGGCTCGCCGAGCTCGTGCGGGCTGCGGGGCATCGCGTGATCGCAGGCTTCGCGGGGGCGCCGTACCTGTGCGAAGCGCTCACCCGCACAGGTCACCTCGACGATGCCTACGCGCTGCTGCTGGGCCGGGAGGAGCCGTCGTGGCTCAGCCCACTCGCCCGCGGGGCGACCACGGTATGGGAGCGATGGGACTCCCTGCGTGCCGATGGCACGGTGAACCCCGGTGAGATGACGAGCTTCAACCACTACGCCCTCGGCGCCGTCGCCGACTGGATGCATCGGACGGTCGCGGGCATCTCCCCGGCAGCGCCGGGGTATGACCGCGTGCGCATCGATCCCCGGCCCGGCGGCGGGCTCACGTGGGCACGCGGCTCGATCGTGACACGCCACGGCCTGGTCGCGGTGCAGTGGCACAAGGATGCCGCGGGCAGGGTCAGCGTCACCTACTGCGCACCCGATGAGGTCGAGGTCGAGCTCGGTCCCGCCGCTACCGCGGCAGAGCGGGTCGATGCGGCGGAGTTCGCTGACACCCTCGCTCGTGATGCGGCACTCGCGTAGCTCGCGGCGTCAGGTCAGCTGAGCAACGACAGAACCGGCATCCAGGAACACGCGCTCACCCACGACCCTGCCGGCATCGTCGAAACTCACAACCGCGACCATCTCGAGCGCCATGGCGCGGCCGCTGGGCGCGAACCCCGCGTACTCACCGTCGTGGGTCCCGTCGAAGCGCACGAGGATGGCGCCGGTGTCGCCATCCTGCCCGAGCGGTGTGATCTCGGCGCGCAGGTCGCTGAACCCCGCGAACAGGGCCTGTTCGCGGGCACGAAGAGCTGCAAGTCCGTGCTGTGGACCCGTGAGGACAGAGTCGTAGTGCGCGGGCTCGGCCCACAACGCGACGACCGCGTCCGGGTCGTGAGTGTTGACAGCGTGGGCTGCTCGGACGGCGAAGTCGTGGATGTACATCGGGATCTCCTTCGATCTCATTCGGTGGTGGGACGGACAGAACGTTCGGCGAGGTTGATCGCCACGCGCTCGGGAAGGCGGGGAGCAAGCCAAGACACCAGCGCATTGCCGCGCCCATCGACGACCGACGGGCGTCCTGCCCGCAGAGCACGCAGGGCGGAGTCGACGACCTGCTCGGGCGTGCGGCGGCTGCCGACGGATGCCGCCTCGCCGGCGGTGTCGAAGAAGGCGGTATCGGTGGCGCCGGGGCACACCGCCAGCACGTCGACTCCGGTGCCGCGGACCTCGCGCCACAGTGCCCGCGTGAAGGTGAGCACGTAGGACTTGGATGCCGAGTAGACGGCCATGTGCGGCACAGCCTGGAAGCCCGCCGTGCTCGCGACGTTGATGATCGCGCCCCGCCCGCGGGTGACCATCGGCGGCAGGAGCAGCGCCGTGAGCGTCGTGAGTGCCGTGACATTCACAGCGATCTGCGTCGTCGCGGAGGCAAGGGGCGCCATCGCGAGATCGCCATGGACACCCAAGCCCGCATTGTTGATGAGCGCGTCCACCGGGATGCGCGTGTCCCGCACCTTGTCGGCGAGGGCACGACCAGCGTCAGGTCCATCCAGATCGTGGGCGATGACGCGCACGCGTACGCCGTGGAGCCGTTCGAGATCATCCGCCAACGCCAAGAGCACGTCTTCACGACGTGCGACAAGCACGAGGTCTCCGCCCGCAGCGGCAATGCGCTGGGCAAAGGCACGACCGATACCCGACGAGGCACCGGTGATCAGTGTCGTGGATCCCGTCTCGAGAGTACGCATCATTCTCCTTATTAAACCGACCGCCCGGTCTATTATGATGCGACTATAGTGCAGGAGTGACAACGCGTCCAGCAGAAGGCGAGAAGGATCCGGCGCCACGGCGCGCCGGACGACCCCCCGGTCCGACAGCTCAGGGTGAGGCATCCCGCGCTCAGGTGATCGATGCGGCTGCGGCGGTGTTCGCCCGACTCGGCTACGACCGGGCGCGCATGTCCGACATCGTGCAGGCGAGCGGCCTGTCCAAGGGTGCGGTGTACTTCTACTTCGACAGCAAGGAGTCACTCGCCGTCGCTGTGCTCGCCTCTCGTCAGGAGCAGTGGATCACCGGCGTCGCGCAGCTTCTGGCAGCAGCGGAACCCGGCCTCCCACGACTTCGCGCACTCCTCCCGGCGATGCTGACGCTGCATCGGCGCGATCCCGACGCCTGGGTCATCGCCCGCCTGAGCCAGACCCTTGCCCAAACCGAGGCCACCCGTGACGTGGCAGCAGCGAGCATGCGGCGGTGGATCGATCTGGTCGCCGAGGTGATCTCGAGCGCTGACCCGCCGGAGGGGACGGATCCGCGGGACCTTGCCCGCGTCGTCGTCGGCGCGTTCGACGGCCTGAAGACCCTCATCGACATCGTCGGGGAGGACCCGGCATCCGTTCAGCACGAGCTCGCCCGTGCAGGCGCGCTCCTGGAGCGCATGCTGATCGCGACGATCTCACGCTGAGCTTCGCCGGAGGGTTTCGCGCAGCAGCGGACCGAACGCAGGATGATCGGCGCCTCAGGCCGCGCGGCGACCGGGTCGACCGTCGCTGATCCTGCAATCGGTCCGCCCGCGCGGGACGGCTCAGTGGAAAGCGCCCGCGGCCGGTATCAGTGGAAAGCGCCCGTGGCCCGTATCAGTGGAAAACGCCCGCGGCCCGTATCAATGGAAGAAGTGGCGCTCGCGTGTGAAGAACATCGTGACGCCCGCGTCGCGCGCCGCCTTCACGACCTCCTCGTCGCGGACGGAACCTCCCGGCTGCACGATCGCGGCCACCCCGGCATCGATGAGCACCTGCGGCCCGTCGGCGAACGGGAAGAACGCGTCGGATGCGGCGACCGCACCCTGCACGCGATCCCCGGCGCGCTCGACCGCGAGGCGGCACGAGTCGACCCGGTTCACCTGGCCCATGCCGATACCGACGGTGGCCGAGTCCTTCGCGAGGACGATCGCGTTGGACTTCACGGCACGGCAGGTCTTCCACGCGAAGATGAGGTTGGTCATCGCGTCGGCATCGGGACGCTCACCCGAGACGAGCTCCCAGTCGGTGGCGACGGACTCGATGTCGTCGGGAAAACGGTCGGCATCCTGCAGAAGGAGGCCACCCGAGATGAGCCGCACATCCATCGGCTCCTGCTTCCAGTCGTCGGGCAGCTTCAGCACGCGCAGGTTGTTCTTGAGTCGGAAGACCTCCAGAGCCTCCGGTTCGAAGTCCGGTGCGACGATCACCTCGGTGAAGATGTCGCGCAGGTTCTCGGCCATCTTCAGCGTCACCTTGCGGTTGGCTGCGATAACGCCACCGAAGGCCGAGACCGGGTCGCAGGCGTGGGCGCGCAGGTGCGCGCTGGCGATCGGGTCGAGCGCGTTCGGCGCCGATACCGCGATGCCGCAGGGGTTCGCATGCTTGATGATCGCCACGGCGGGCTTGACCAGGTCGAATGCCGCGCGCAGGGCAGCGTCAGCATCGACGTAGTTGTTGTACGACATCTCCTTGCCCTGCAACTGGGTGGCCTGGGCGATGCCGTGGCCGCCCGTGCGCGTATAGATCGCGGCGCGCTGGTGCATGTTCTCGCCGTAGCGCAGGGTCGACAGACGCTCGGCGCGAATCGTCAGGTGCGAGGGAAGGTCGACATCCTCCCCCAGCGTCTCGTCAGCGAACCAGGTGGCGACTGCCCGGTCGTACTCCGCGGTGTGCGCGAACGCCCGCGCGGCAAGCTCGCGCCGCTGCGCGAGAGAGGTGCCGCCCGCTCGGATTGCTTCGATGACCGACCCGTAGGATTCCGGCGAGACCACGATGGCGACGTTCGCGTAGTTCTTCGCTGACGCCCGGACCATGGCGGGACCGCCGATGTCGATCTGCTCGACGACATCGTCGCCCTGCGCACCGGAGGCAACGGTCTCGACGAAGGGGTAGAGGTTCACGACCACCAGCTCGAAGGGCTGGATGCCGAGATCGCTGAGCTGATCCTCGTGGTGTGCGAGGCGAAGGTCGGCAAGAAGGCCGGCGTGCACGGCGGGGTGCAGAGTCTTGACCCGCCCGTCGAGCGACTCGGGGAACCCGGTCACGGCGGCGACATCGGTCACGGCGAAGCCTGCATCCCGGATCGTTGCTGCCGTCGACCCCGTGGAGACGATCTCGACGCCAGCCTCAGCAAGGGCCTCGGCAAGGCTCAAGAGATCGGTCTTGTCGCTGACCGACACCAGTGCCCGCCGGACGGGCACGACGTCGCGGTCGCGGTACAGGGACGGGTCGTGACTCGGGCCTGCCATCAGGTCTCCTTGCTGTTGGGCTCTGGGCTGTCGGGTGGTCATCGGCCGCGCAAGCTGCGTCGTCGCGGCCCTGGCCAGGGAATTGTCAGGGGGTTGAGAGGTCGATCTCGCCGGTTGCGATGCGCCTCACGACGTCGATCAGGAGTCGGCGTTCGACCGGCTTGATCCTCTTATGAAGGCTCGCCTCGTCGTCGCCGGGAAGCACCGCGATGCGCTCCTGCGCGAGGATGGGTCCGGTATCGACTCCGGCGTCGACGACGATGACACTCGCACCGGTCTGACCGACACCGGCAGCGAGCGCGTCTCGGACGCCGTGGGCACCGGGGAACTCGGGAAGGTACGCCGGGTGGGTGTTGATGATCCGCGGCACCCAGGGTTCGAGCACGGATGCCGGAAGCAGGCGCATCAGGCCGCTGAGAACGATCAGGTCGGGCTGCCACACGGCGAGCTGGTCGCGAAGCGCATCACCCCAGGCATCCCGGCTCGCATACTCGGCGTAGGGCACGAAGAACCACGGGATGCCGAAGGCTTCGGCGTGCGCGAGGCCCTCGGCTTCGCGGTCGGCACCGACGACAACGATCCGCGCCGGATAGTCGGGCTCGTTCGCCGCCTCGAGCAGCGCCCGAAGGTTGGATCCGGCGCCGGAGATGAGAACGGCGACGGTGAGCACCGACTCAGTCTACCGAGGGCTCCAGGAGCGCCGTGGGCACGGCCTCGATGGCGCCATCCTCACGGGCTCGGCGTCGGGGCGAAAGCAACAGGATGCCGGCGCCGACGCCGACCTCGATGCCGATGGCCAGCGCAACAGGGCCCGGCTCGGGTCCCAGCTGCGCGAGCGTGCCCGGCCCGAGCGATCCGGAGGCGAGCGCGGCCAGCAGCGCCGCCGAACCGGCCGCGACAACCGCGATCCCGAGCGTCACGACGATACGGGCGGGAACGCGCTCGGCATCCGCGGCGAAGAACGACCGGGCAACCCAGCCGGCGAAGGCGCCGACCGCGACGGGCAGGAGTGCGAGCAGCAGCAGCCACGGCGAGGTCGACTCGGGGATGGCGCCCATCAGCGGCAGGACGGGCAGGACGCCGGTCGTGGTTCCGGATGCCGCGACCGTCGCCCCTGCTCCGAGGGACACACCGGGACCGGCAACGAAGGCGAGCGCCCACACGACGAGGGTGGGAAGGTAGAGAAGCTGGCCGAGCGTCAGGAGCACTGCGCCCAGGACATCGACGTGGGACGCCTCGTAGAGGCCGACGATCTGGGAGCCGCGCGCGAAGATCGCGACAGCGGTGACCAGTGCCGCGACCCCGAGGAGTCCGACTGCCGCGATCGCCCCCGCGCGCGCGATGACCGTCGGGGTGAGGGCCCAGTCCTCGGGCAGGTCTTCAGTCCATTCGCGTAGCGCCGCGATGACGCCGCTGTCGGCATCCTGCCACTCCCCGACGAGCGCGCCGAGCAGCGCCGGGATGCCGAAGATGAGGGCCGGGAAGAGGATCGCTTCCGTGAGCGAGGTGTGTGCAATGGGGTTTCCCGCGGTCAACGCGATGCCGGCGGCTGCAGCGGCGAAGACCACGGTCCCCGCGAGTGCGCCCGTGAACGCCGCTCCCGAGCGTGAGGCCCGCCGACCCGAGCGCGTCGCCGAGATGGCGGTGAATCCCACGAAGGCCAGCGGGGCGAGCGAGAGCACGAAGGATGCGGCGGCTGGATCGATGCCGGCAGTTGCCAGGTAGTCGGCGGGAAGCGTGATCGCCAGCGGGACAGCGTGCCCCAGCTGCCAGACGCTTGCGGCGGTGGGCCAGAGCGCTTCCCACGGGGCAAGGCCACCGAGCTCGACGACCCACAGCAGCGTCGCTGGTGCGAGCACGACGACGAGGCCCGCAGCGACGGTGACGAGAGCGTCGAAGGCCGCGAGAAGGAAAACGATGACCCGGTTCATGCGGGTTCGACCTTACCCATCCCTGAGCCGCTCGCCAGCCGACTCACCGGGCGCTGCGCCACGCTCCCGATTTCGGGACCGAACCGCGGAACAGTTCGGTGATCGTTGCCATCGTGAAACCCCGGTCGAGGAGCCCGTCGCAAATGGCTCCGACGGTGCGCGCGGTGTTCCCGTGGATGTCGTGCTGCAGCACGATCGAGCCGGGTCGAGGCTGATTCACTGCACGCTGAATCAGCACGTCGTCGTCGATGCCCTTCCAGTCCTCCGTGTCGACGTCCCAGAGCATCGCCGGCATCCGCGCGATCGAAAGCACCCGCGCGTTGTATTCGCCGTACGGCGGCCGGAACATCGTGATCGGCTGTCCGGATGCCGACTCCAGCGCGGCTGACGTATCGCCCAGTTGTGCAGCGACCTGCGCATCGGTCAGCTTCGCGAGCGACGGATGGTTCCAACTGTGGTTCCCGACGAGGTGCCCCTCGGCCACCATCCGCTGCAGCGTCGCGGCGTAAGCCCGAGCCTTCGACCCCAGCGCGAAGAAGGTGGCACTCGCGCGATGCGTGGCGAGCGTGTCGAGGATACCCGGCGTGAGATCGCTCGGACCATCGTCGTAGGTCAGTGCAACGCAGGGCGTCAGCGAACAGTCGACCGGGACGTCCCCAGGCGTTGACACGCTCGGCCCCGAATAGGGCTTGCCCACTGAAGCGAGCAGGCGCCTTCCGAAGTCGGTGAGCAGGGGCTCGGCAACGGCTGCGGGCACGAGAATGGTGCGCGCTGTGTCAGTCGGCGGGATCCCCAGCGCTGCGAGCGCATCGGTGGTGAACCCGGCAGGGATCGTGAACTGCATGCCGCCCGCAGCCGCGGGTATCGTCGTCGCGAAGGCTGACGTCAGACGTTCCACTGCTGCGGGGTCTGCCAGCGGCGCAAGCGAGAGCGAGCCTGCCGCGCGGCGCAGCCCCTCGAACACATCTGCAGCGAGCGCCGTGGCGGCATCAGGGGTCCACACCTGCGCCGCCGTCGCGACCTCACCGGTTGCCGTGTCGGTGAAGAACGTCTCGAGGCTGTCGCTGGTCTGTCCATCCGCGCTCGAGAGGATCGTGCGAAGGCGCTGTCCGAACACACTCGCGGCGGCCCACACCACATCGCACACCACGGTCGCGGAACCGCCGCTGACGGCGGGCCCGGCAAGCGTGGCGTCAGCGAGCACCTCGGCCGCCGGAACCTCGGTCGAACCGACACGACAAGATCGGTCGGCAAGGCCCGCACCGACAGCTCCGGCTTGCGGAGTGTAGGTTGCCCCGGTCGCGTCCTGGCGGACGGCGATCGCGGCTCGGACGTAGCCGCGCACAGCATCGTTGAAAGCCTCGACACCGGGCAGCAGCGCATACCGCGCCTGGATGCCGACACCGTCTTGACGGATCCGCTCGGGCGACACGCTGGCAGCCAGCGGCTGGCCGGGTTGAGCGCTGAGCGGCTGAGGCTGGGCATCGATGACCTGCAACGTCGTCGCGGGCCACGCCGGCGGAGTCCAGCTCGGGTCGATCGCCGGCGCACAGCCCGCGGCAACAACGGCTGCGCACGCGATCACAGCGATCGTCGCGGCAGGCCGGATGACGCTGCGCCGCGCGGGCCTCATGGCTTCACTCCCTCGAGAAGGCTTGCCAGGGCTGGTCGGTACCGGTCGAGGTCGTCGCTCGACACCGAGAAGACGATCGACCCGCCTGCGACAGGCCCGACAGCGGCAATGAGGACCGGGATCGTGGCGGGGTCCTGGTCGGCTGCTGCAACCGGCGCCCCGTGGGCGACGGTGAGCCCCGATGCGAGGGTCTCCACCAGTGGTGAGGCGACGCCGGCTGCGGATGCCGCCGCAGCCGGTTCATCCGCGCTGAGCTCGACAGCGACGGTCATCCCGCGATCGGGGCTCGTTATGACCGCGTGCGCGTCATCCTGTCGGGTGATGAGCCATCCGTCTGGAACCGCGACGGTCACGGACTCCCCCTCTGATCCGACCACCATCGGGGTCTGAGCGCTCGCGACCTCCGTCCGCAGATTCGCGAGCGCGGGCGGGATCACGACGACTCCAACCATCACGAGAAATAGCGCAACTCCGACTGCCCCGGCAGCTACCAGCGTCCACACCCACCAGGGGGCGTGTCGCTGTGACGCGGAGTCTGCAGCGGCGGCTCGTGCGGTCTCATTCATGGTGGCTCCGGGGCGCACGGGCGGCGCCGTGTGTATTGTGGCGCGTCAGCGCGTCCGGAACCTGACGGCGGGCCGGGAAAACCCGTGAACGACGAGCAGACTCTCAGCCTGCGCCGCGGGGCTCAGGCTGGGTCGAGCACGAAGACCGCGATGAGCCGATCGGTCTTCTTCTGGTACTCGGCATAGTCGGGCCAGACCTCGACAGCACGTGCCCACCACTGGTCGCGCTCCTCGCCCTCGACTTCGCGCGCGACGTAATCCCGCTTGGTCGCGCCATCCTGCAACTCGACTGTCGCGTTCTTGCGCATGTTGCCCGCCCACTTGGGTTCGTCGGGCGCGCCGCCCTTCGAGGCAATCACGGCATAGCTTCCACCGTGTTCGACGCGCATGAGGGCGGTCTTTCGAAGCCCACCGGTCTTGGCGCCGAGCGTCGTCAGGACGATGACGGGCTTGCCTCGCAGCACCGATCCCTCGGCGCCGCCGGTGGCTTCGTAGGTCTCGGCCTGGGTGCGGGCCCACTCCGACGTGGACGGCTTGTACTCTCCGGTCAGCGGCATGCCCTCAGGCTAACGCCCGTCTCCGCGAGACCGCGCACTGACGGCGAAACACCCTCCGCGCAGCGAGACACCCTCTGTCGCGCGGTGTCTCGCGCGACAGAGGGTGTCTCGGTGAGTGAGCGTCAGAGCTGCTCGATGATCTCGCGCATGAGGGCGGCGGTCTCGGACGGCGTCTTGCCGACCTTCACACCCGCAGCCTCGAGGGCTTCCTTCTTGGCCTGGGCCGTGCCTGCAGAGCCCGACACGATCGCGCCGGCGTGACCCATGGTCTTACCCTCGGGCGCCGTGAAACCCGCGACATAGCCGACGACCGGCTTGGTCACGTTGGCCTGGATGAAGGCTGCCGCGCGCTCTTCCGCGTCGCCACCGATCTCGCCGATCATGACGATCGCCTTGGTCTCGGGGTCGGCTTCGAACGCGGCGAGGGCGTCGATGTGGGTCGTCCCGATGATGGGGTCGCCACCGATGCCGATCGCGGTCGAGAAGCCGAGGTCGCGCAGCTCGAACATCATCTGGTACGTGAGAGTTCCCGACTTCGAGACGAGGCCGATGGGGCCCTTGCCGGTGATGTTGGCGGGGGTGATCCCCACAAGCGACTCACCGGGGGTGATGATGCCGGGGCAGTTCGGGCCGATGATGCGCGTCTTGTTGCCCTTGGACTGGGTGTAGGCCCAGGCCTCGGCAGTGTCGCCCACGGGCACGCCCTCCGTGATGACCACGAGCAGCGGGATCTCGGCATCGATGGCCTCGATCATGGCATCCTTCGTGAAAGCGGGAGGCACGAAGGCGATCGAGACGTCAGCGCCGGTCTTCTCCATCGCTTCGGCGACGGATGCGAACACCGGCAGCTCGACGGGATTGCCGTCCTTGTCGGTGTGCGAGACGGTCGTGCCGGCCTTGCGGGCGTTCACGCCGCCGACGACCTGGGTGCCGGCCTTGAGCATGAGGGCGGTGTGCTTGGTGCCCTCGCCGCCGGTGATGCCCTGAACGATGACCTTGGAGTCCTTGTTGAGGTAAATCGACATGTCAGAAGTCCTTATCCGGTTTCGCGATCAGGCGGCGGCCAGCTCGGCCGCCTTGTCAGCGCCCTCGTCCATACCGGCGGCGAGGGTGACCAGCGGGTGGTTCGCGGCGGCGAGGATCTCGCGACCCTCTTCCACCTGGTTGCCGTCGAGGCGTACGACGAGCGGCTTGGTGGCGGCGTCCCCGAGGATCTCGAGTGCCTTGACGATGCCGTCGGCAACCGCGACGCACGAGGTGATTCCGCCGAAGACGTTGACGAACACGCTCTTGACCTGCGGGTCGCCGAGGATGACGTCCAGCCCTGCGGCCATGATCGTCGCGGATGCCCCACCGCCGATGTCGAGGAAGTTGGCGGGCTTCACGCCGCCGTGCTTCTCACCGGCATAGGCGACGACGTCGAGGGTCGACATGACCAGGCCCGCGCCGTTACCGATGATGCCGACTTCGCCGTCGAGCTTGACGTAGTTCAGACCCGACTCCTTGGCCTTGGCCTCCAGCGGGTCGGCAGCGCCCTTGTCCTCGAGCTCTTCGTGCTCGGGGTGGCGCACCTCGCTCGCGTTGTCATCGAGGGTGACCTTGCCATCGAGGGCGATGATGTTGCCGTCGCCGTCGAGGATGAGCGGGTTGACCTCGACGAGGGTCGCACCCTCGCCGGTGTAGACGTCGTAGAGCTTCACGAAGGCATCCGCGACCTTGTCCACGAGCTCCGCGGGGAAGCCAGCAGCGGTCGCGATCTCGACAGCCTTGTCCTTGTCGATACCGGTCAGCGGGTTCACCTCGACGCGGGCCAGGGCCTCGGGCTTCTCCACCGCGAGCTGCTCAATCTCCATGCCACCTTCGACGGAGCACAGCGACAGGTAGGAGCGGTTCGAGCGGTCCAGCAGCACGGAGAAGTAGAACTCCTCCTCGATCGAAGCACCGGCTGCGACCATGACCCGGTGGACGACATGACCCTTGATGTCCAGCCCGAGGATCGCTTTCGCTGCCTCGTGTGCTTCGTCCGCGTTCTTCGCGACCTTCACGCCGCCGGCCTTGCCGCGACCTCCGGTCTTGACCTGAGCTTTGACGACCACGACACCGCCGATCTTCTCGGCAGCCGCCTTCGCCTCCTCAGGAGTGTCGGCGATGATGCCGGGGAGCACCGGCACCCCGTACTTCTCGAATAGGTCTCGTGCCTGGTACTCGTACAGATCCACGCTGGTGTCCTCCGCTGCGGCGTCGGGTGGGTGAGGGAGTGTCTCGATGTCGAGATAGTTCGACCAAGAAGTCAGCCTACTACCCGGCGCTGAACGGTTCCGAACGAGCCGGTTCTTGCGGCGGTAGGCTCACGGCATGTCCGACACCACCGCCGCCACACCGTCGTCGCGGACCGCGGTCGTCGCCGTTGCGCTCGACCTGTTCGACCGGAACGGCTTCGATGCGACATCCGTGGAACAGATCGCCCAGGCTGCGGGCAGTTCCCGGTCGACGTTCTTCCGTCAGTTCGGTGGCAAGGACGATGTCGTGTTCGCCGACCACGAGCTGCTGCTCGAGCAGTTGCGCGAGTACCTCTCGCAGCCGCACGAGAACCCCTGGGTGGCGGTATGCGATGCGGCGGTCACGGTGTTCGAACACTTCGCAGCCGACCCCGACCTCGCGCGGCGCCGCTACTCCGTGGTGCGCAAGGTGCCGGCACTTCGCGAGCGCGAGATCGTCACGGTGTTCCGCTACGAGCGACTCTTCGACGAGTACCTGCGCGGCGCTTTGCCGGGCCTTGATCCGATCGATGCCGTCGGCTTCGCCGCATCCGTCGCCGCCGTCCACAACCACGTGTTGCGGCAGCTGCTGCGCGACCGGGAACCCGTTCCGGTGTCGGTGCTGCGCGCAGCCCTCAATGACCTCCTGCGCAAGTTCGGCGTGCACCCAGACCCCGAGCATCCGGATCCTGATGACGTCGTGGTGGCGGTCTTCCCCAAGCGGATGCCGCTGGCCGAAGTCACCCGCCGCCTGCACACCTCCCTCGACCTCTAACCTGAGGCGCCGGGGCGGGGCGCTCGCTGACCCGTCGGCCCAGGTTTCGGTCGCGCCGTTGTGCGGAGTTCCCCAGCGGGTAACGACACAATGGCGCGACCGAACGATGAAGCTCTCCGTTCGGTCGCGCCCTGTTGCGGGTGCCCGCGCGCAGAACCCGCACCACGGCGCGACCGAAACAGAGATCGGCTGACATCTAGCGCAGCGGATGCCGGGCGCAGCGGATGCGGACAGCGATGGATGCCGGAACGGGACGCGCCGGGGGTGGCAGACTGGCGGCATGGCGGCGCACGCAACGGTCGTGGGCAGCGGACCGAACGGACTGACCGCTGCGGCGGTCCTCGCCCGGGCGGGACTGCGTGTGCGAGTCCTCGAGGCTGCCGACACGATCGGCGGCGGCGTGCGCACCGAGGCGCTGACCCTTCCCGGATTCCGGCACGATGTCGGTTCGGCGGTTCATCCGGCCGCACTGACCTCCCCGATCTTCCGGGCGCTCGGCCTGCACCGCGTCGTGTCATGGCTGAACCCTGACGCCTCCTACGCGCACCCTCTCGATCGCGGACCCGCGGCGATCGCGTGGCGTGACATCGACCGCACTGCCGACGATCTCGGCCCCGACGGCCGCGCCTGGCTCGCGATGACGCGACCTCTAGCACGCCACATCAATGAGCTCGTCACGTTCACGGGCGATCAGCTGATACGGATGCCGCGGCATCCGCTCACGGCTGTGCGGTACGGCTTGCGGGTGCTCGAGCAGGGAACGGGCCTCGGCGCGGCGAGCTTCCGCACACCGCGGGCCGCAGCGCTGCTGGCGGGAGCGATGGCTCACGCGAACACCTGGATGCCGTCCCTGGCGTCGGCAGCGGCGGGTCTGTTGCTTACGGCGCAGGCCCACGCCGGCGGGTGGCCCGTTCCGCACGGAGGCGCCCAGACGATCGCCGAGGCCCTCGCCGCCGACATCCGGGCTCACGGGGGCGTGATCGAGACCGGAGTGCGCGTCGCGTCGCTCGATGACCTGGACTGGGGTGATCCGGCGGCCGGCGATCTGCTCATCCTCGACACCTCTCCGCGGCTGCTTCTGACGGCATCCGCCCTCCCCGCCTCGTACGCGCACGCGGTTCGCCACTACCGGTACGGCCCGGGCGTCATGAAGGTGGATGTAGCGCTGGCAGGGCCTATCCCCTGGCGCGACCCGAACGTGGGGCGTGCGCCGACGGTGCACCTGGGCGGAACGCGGGAGGAGATCATCGCCGCCGAGCGCGAGGTCAACCGTGGCCGCATCCCCGCGCGCCCCTACGTGCTCGCGGTGCAGCCGTCGGTGATCGACCCGACGCGCGCTCCCGCCGGCAAGGCGGTCCTGTGGGCGTACACCCACGTCCCGCTCGACTCCCCCACGGATGCCACGGATGCCGTTCTCGCGCAAGTGGAGCGCTTCGCGCCGGGCGTGCGGGATCTGATACTTGCGGTGCATTCGTCGACAGCAGTGACCCGTGCGCACACCAACCCTGCCGAGATCGGCGGCGATATCTCGGGCGGCGCGTTCACGCTGGCCCAGGCCATCCGCAGGCCCGTCGTGTCGCGGCATCCGTGGCGTACCCCGCTGCCGGGGGTGTATCTCGCCTCGTCATCGACCCCGCCGGGCCCAGGTGTGCACGGGATGAGCGGCTGGCACGCTGCCCGCACGGCGCTCGGCGACGCGGCAGGGCTGCCGGTGACGCTGGATGACGTGTTCGGCGACGACTGACGGCGAAAGGGCGGCCCGAGGCCCCTGCGCGATTCTCGCCGCCGCGTCAAGATCGTGCATCCGGACCCGTGCGACAGCTACGGTCGAGCCATGGGATTGTTCGGCATCGGCTCCTCCAAAGACAGCAACAGCGCCCTGGCGGTTCCCGACGACGGCATCGTTCCGCCCAGCAAGCTGTGGGGCGACAAGTTCGGGATGCTGGCAACGCGGGGACTGCAGATCATCGTCGTCGTCGCCCTCGCGGCAGGCATCATCTGGGGACTCCGACAGATCACGCTGGTGGTCATCCCGGTGCTGCTCGCGCTGATCTTCGCGTCGGCGTTCGCGCCGGTGATGAGTTGGATGCGCCGTCGCGGCGTGCCCTCGATCCTCGCGACCCTCATCGCGCTGCTCACGATCGTGCTGCTGCTCGGCGGCGTCGGCTGGCTCATCGTCTGGGCGGTTCGCGATCAGTGGGATTCGCTCTATAGCCAGGCGGAGGCCGGTGCCCAGAAGCTCTGGGAATGGGTGCAGACGCTGCCGTTCGGGATCGATCAGCAGCAGATCGACGAGTGGATCTCGTCGATTCAGGCCTTCATCACGAGTGCCCAGTTCGGCACTGGGGCCATCGCCGGCGTCAGCGTCGTGGCTAACTTCGCGACCGGTTTCGTCCTGCTGGTCGTCGTGCTCTTCTTCTTCTTGAAGGACGGCCCGCGGATGTGGGAGTTTCTGCTCCGCCCGTTCCGCGGTTCCGCCGAAGCGCGGGCTCGCCGCATCGGCGACAAGACGGTGTCGACGCTCGGCGCCTACGTCCGAGGTACCGCGTCAGTCGCGTTCGTCGACGCGGTCGGGATCGGCATCGGCCTGTGGATCCTCGGCGTCCCGCTCGCCCTCCCCCTGGCGGTCTTGGTCTTCCTCCTCGCCTTCATCCCGATCGTCGGGGCGACCCTCGCAGGGATCCTGGCAGCGCTCGTCGCGCTCGTCGCCAACGGCTGGGTCAACGCGCTGTTCGTCGTCGGTCTGATCGTGCTCGTCAACCAGCTGGAAGGAAACTTCCTGCAACCGGTGCTGATGGGGCGCTCGATGAAGCTGCATTCGTTCGTCATCCTGATCGCCCTGACGGTCGGTACCGTGCTCGGCGGAATCGTCGGCGCAGTCCTCGCCGTGCCGATCACGGCAGTGGCGTGGGGAATCGTGCAGGTGTGGGACGGCCCGAACACCCCCGCCCGGTGGGCACGACGCAAGAGCACCGAACCGGCGCCGTCCTGACGCCCGGGCTGGACAGCTACCCCCGACAGACAGGATGCTGACCGCATGCGCTATGCGATTCCCGAGCCGATGCTCGCGAAGTCCGTCGACCGCATCCCCGCGCCTGATGCGGTCGCCGGCGGTCTGAGCTTCGAACCGAAGTGGGACGGCTTCCGCGCGCTCGTGTCGTGGGACGGGACAGATGTCGAGATCGGCAGCCGCGGTGCGAAGCCGCTCACGCGCTACTTTCCCGAGCTCGTCGAGGCGTTTGCGCGGCTCCTTCCCGAACCGTGCCTGCTCGACGGCGAGATCGTGATCGCGCTGGGCGAGCCGGGCTCTCAGCGCCTGGACTGGGACGCGCTGACGCAGCGCATCCACCCCGCCGACTCGCGGGTGCGGATGCTGAGCGAGCAGACCCCCGCGATGTTCATCGCATTCGACATCCTGGCGCGCGGGAAGCGCGATCTGGCGAGCGAGCCGTTCCAGGCCCGGCGGGCTGAGCTCCTCGACCTGCTGCGCGACGTGCCGCATCCGGTGCACGTCACGCGCACGACTGACGACCCCGACCGGGCTGCTCGGTGGCTCGATGAATTCGAGGGGGCGGGCCTTGACGGCGTGGTCGCCAAGCCCCTCGCCCAGCCCTATGCGCCGGGCAAGCGGACGATGTTCAAGATCAAGCACGCGCGCACGGCGGATGTCGTCGCGCTCGGCTACCGGGTGCACAAGAGCGGGAGCGGGGTCGGCTCACTGCTTGTCGGTCTCTATACCGACGAGGGTCAGCTCGTCCAGGTCGGCGGGGTGGCAGCGTGGTCGGACAAGCGCAGACGGGAGCTCGTCGACGAGCTCGAACCGTTCGTCGAGCGCGACGAGGCCGGCGCCGCAGTGACCGGCGAGGGCGAGCGGTCTCGCTTTGCCTCGGGCAAGGATGTGTCGTTCGTGCAGCTGCGCCCCGAACTGGTGCTCGAGGTGCGCTACGACCAGCTCGAGAAGTGGCGTTTTCGCCACACCGTGCAGTTCGTGCGGTGGCGCGAGGATCGTGACCCGCGCTCGTGCACGTACGACCAACTCGAGACTGTCAGCGCGTACGACGTGGGCGCGGTGCTCGAAAGCTGACGGTCAGCGGCGCGGTTCGGCGCGCGGACTCAGCGGCGCGATCAGCGCGAAGGCGGGGTGAACTCGACCACGGGTATGGTCGTCTCTCCCCCGTTCAGCTCGTCCATCGCCCCCTTGAGGTGGTCCCAGGCATCCGGGTGCACCCGGGCATAGCGGGCAAGCACCGCCGCTGCGTCGCTCTCAGGCAGGATGCGGGCAGTAGCCGCCACGCCCTTCGAGCGACCGACCCAGAGCCGGGCAGCGGGGTTGGCCTGGAGGTTCTTGAGCCACTGTGCGCGCGAGCCGTGGCCGGAAGCGACGCGGAGCGCGTTCGTCTCGCGTTCGATCACCTCAAGCACGACGTAGCGCGGCTGGCCGCTCTTGCGGCCGATGTGCTCGACCATCACGAACCTGCCGCCGAACAACCAGCCAAGCCCCGCGCGAAACAGCGGAATCGGGGCGCGGACGATCCAGCGCGTGCGAAGCAGGCGCGCGGCCCACTGATCGATCGTCGACGTCGTCTCGGTGCCCGTCGTGTCGGTGCCCGTCGCGTCGGCAGTCTTGTCGGTCACTCGATTTCCTCCGTTTCGGGGTCGCTCGGGTCGGGTTTGCGTGCGCGGCTCGGCTGGACCCGCGGGGGTTCGCCGGGCATCTTCGGGAACTCGGGCGGGAAAGGCAGCTCACCGAGTCCGTCGGAAAGGTCTCTCTCCCACCACTCCAGCAGCGTGTCGATCCTGCCGCGTACCTCGCCGAACCGGGCCCAGGGGTCGCCCACCTCGGCCAGGCGCTCCGGCACGGTGCGCACAGTGAACGATGCCGGATCGACGGATGCCAGCTCCTCCCAGGTGATCGGGGTGGCAACAGTCGCGGCCGGCAGGGCTCGCGGACTGTAGGCCCCCGCCATCGTTCGGTCGCGATTTGCCTGGTTGAAGTCGATGAACACGCGCTGGCCGCGCTCTTCTTTCCACCACTTCGTGGTGACACGGTCCGGCATCCGTCGCTCCAGTTCGCGACCGGCGGCGATGACCGCGTGCCTGACGTCGAGGAACTCCCACTCCGGTTCGATCGGGCAGAACAGGTGGATGCCGCGGTTGCCGCTTGTTTTGATCCATGCCTCGAGCCCCGCCTCCGCGAGCACCTCACGGAGCGCAGGGGCGACGGCCGCGGCATCCGCGAAGTCGGTTCCGGGCTGCGGGTCGAGGTCGATGCGCAGTTCGACAGGGTTGTCGGTGTTCTCGGTGCGCGATGCCCAGGGATGGAAGACGACGGTGTTCATCTGTGCCGCCCAGACGACGGCGGCGGGCTCGGTGAGCACGATCTGCGGATGCCGACGCCCGCTGTTGTAGGTCACGGTGACGGTCTCGATGAACGACGGCGCGCCCTTGGGCGGGTTCTTCGAGAAGAACATCTCACCCTCGATCGAGTCGGGGTAGCGCTCAAGCGAGACGGGACGGTGGCCGTTGGCGGCGAGGAAGGGGCCTGCGACGGCGAGCAGGTACTCGGCCAGCTCGCGCTTGGTTATGCCGACCGCTGGCCACAGCACACGGTCAGGACTGGACAGCCCGACCTCCCGATCGCCGTCGGGGCCGGGGATGGTGAGGGTGATCCGGTCAGTCGCCATCGTCCGGGGCCTCGACCATCAGCGGGGCGAGGTGGTCTCGGTTCAGTCGAATCCAGGGACCGGCGGGGTCGATGAGGATGCCGGCGAGCTCGGGGTCTGCGCGAAGCGCCGCGCCCAGTTGCGCACCGGTGACGGGGGCGGGGCGGTCACCGCGCCCGAGTGCTGCGATCTCGATGGGGTGCGTAAACACTTCGATGAGGCGGTCGCCGTCGGCGGTACGGGCTTCGGCGACTCCGACCTGATCGGACCCTTCGGGCTTGTTCACCGCGATCCACAGGCGTGAGGAAGGGATGGCTGCCACCACCTCGTCGGGCGTGGACTCGGTGCGGCGGGCAGCGAGCAGCTTCTTGACGCTGAACTCGGGGTCGGCCTGCTCCATCATCTGAGCGATGAGGTCCCGAGAGAGCAGCGCCCTGGCAGGGGCGGATGCCGGGTCAATGATCAGTCCGGCGTAGGTGCCCGACAGCAGGAACCGCAGCACCGCCTGCGCGGGCTGCGCCATCGCCGAGGTGTCGGTCGCGCCGTCTGCGGCAAGGCTGGCACGCAAGGCCGCGACACCGCTGTAGGCAAGGACGTACTGCTTGTCACCGATCGTGGTGATCGCCAGCGGAATGTTCTCACCCTCGGCGAGCATTCGCTTGGCATCTCCCTTGACGCGCAGGAAGAGGTGTCCCTGCAGCAGCTGACGGGCAACCTGCAGGAGTTCCGCCGGCTCGGGTCGTTCGGGGAGCTTTGACAGCGCCGTCACCAGCGGGCCGTTGTCTTGGACGCTGGGCCGGGGCGGCGCTTCTGCGTCGTCATCGGCCGCCGTTTCTGCCGCGGCGTTCGCCGCGGGCGCGGGGGCCCCGAGGCCCTGGAACGACGACATCGAGATCCCGACCACCGCGTCGAAGTCTGGTTCGTCGTCAGCGACCGCCGAGGGCTGCGAGGCTGCCGGGTCGGCGTCGGATGCGGCGTTGGCGACTCCCGTGTCGTCAACGGATGTCGTGTCGTCGGAGGCGCCCTCGGGCGTCTCGGCAGGCGTTGCTGCGGGGCGTCGAGAGAACAGAGCCATGCTTCGAGGCTACCGACGTCGCGCGTGGATCAGGACCAGGGTTGTCACAGTTCGGGAAACGCGGTAAGCGTGGATGCCGTCTTCGGCCGGGACTACAGCAGCGTGAGCAGCTGGGCGAGCAGGATCTTCACGACCAGCGCCGTGGGATAGACGAGGCTGTAACCAAGGGCGACGCGGACGTCGTGGCCAGTGCGTTCCTGGGCGAAGGCGAGGATCGCACTGTTCGTCTGCGCGCCGGCGATGACACCCGACAGCTTCGTACCCCCCAGGTGCAGGATGTGCCGCACCAGCAGGTAGGTGCCGAACATCGCGAAGGATGTCACGACCAATCCGATCCCGACGAGCGCGACGATCTCTCCCGACGCGATCGCCTGCAGGATCTGCGATCCCGCCTTCGACCCGGCGTAGGCGAGGAAGATCAACAGGCCCAACTCGCCCAGCGCGGTGGCAGCGGCGTTGGGGATCGTCGTCACAAAGCGGCCGATCCGCCCGATCCTGCCCATCACGAGGCCGACAATCAGCGCTCCGGCTGCGGCTCCCAGCGACAGGTGCGATCCGCCCGGCAGCGGCACTTCGATGAGGCCGAGCAGCATGCCCGCGGCGATACCGAGGCCGAGAGCCACGGGGTTCAGGTCGGCCATGCCGCGTTCAGAGTCGCCGAGAAAGGCCGTGACCGCGGGCAGCTGGTCGCGGGGAGCGACAACACGAAGCCGGTCGCCCTGGTGCAGCACGAAGTCGGGGGTCCCGAGGAACTCGACATCCCCGCGCCGCACCCGCACGATCGTCGCACCGAAGCGCTCGGCGACACCGAGCTGCGCGATCGTGCGTCCCGACCAGCGCGAGTCCGACAGGATGATCCGCCGGTAGTCCAGTCGGCTGCGGTCGTGCGTGATGTTGAGCGTCGACGGATGCCCCAGTTCCTCGGTGACGGCTGCCACGACCCGCTCCGGGCCGACCACATTGATGATTGCGCCCTTCTCGAGCACCGTGTCGGGACCCACGACGACGACCTCTCCGTCGGGGCGACGCAGGCGCGAGACCAGCACCCGGCCGCCGTGCCGCCGCGTGAGGTCGGTCATCGTGGGGGTGCTGTCGGTGTCGATGCGGATGACGAGGTCGACGATCCGTGGTGGTGCGTCAGCGTCTGTGCGACTGTGGCGAAGCGCGAGTACGACGGCTCCCATCGCCCCGATGACGCCGAAGATGTAGGTGCTCGCGTACCCGACTGTCGCTGCTGGGCTGCCCCCGGTAGCAGCGAGGGCGGGTGTGCTCGTGACCGAGCCGGCGTACGCACCGGCGATCGTTTCCGGCGACAGGTCCAGCATCGTCCCCAGGCCCAGCGTCAGGGCTGCCGCAGCGATCATGATGGCTGAGACGAGCAGCAGCATCCAATACGAGGTGCGAAGCGCGTTCACGAACCCCGGCCCTGCGATGACGCCGATACTGAAGGCGAAGAGCACCAGACCGAAGTCGCCGACGTACGAGGGCACCTCAATCGTGACGCCCTGGGAGACGCCCCAGGCGGTGAGCGCGATCATCGTGAAGAGCACGGCTACGGCGCCGAGCGACATCCCCCACAACCGGATGCGGCCGATCGCCGCGCCGATACCCGTGACCAGGAACAGCACGAGCACCGGGTGATCGGCGAGCACAGTGAGGACTGACGCGAGGGTCATGGGCCTCCTTCTGCCAGCGGGCCTGACCTGCCCTGGGCGCTGGTGCGCCCTCGCTCACGCCGTCATCGCGATCGTACGCTCGGCCACCGGCGGCGCTCAGGGGCGAAAGTCCTGGCGCGCTGGCCAGACGCGGCAGTCAGAGCTTCTCGATCGGAGCGATCTTGATCAGAAGCTTCTTGGCTCCGGCAGTGTCGAACCGCACATGCGCGACGCGCTTCGCGCCCTCGCCGGTGACAGCATCCACTCGACCCTCGCCGAAGTCGTCGTGACGGATGCGATCTCCTGGCGCGAGCTCCATGTCGCCGTTGTCGCGCACCTTGGCCGGGATGCGGTTGGCGAACTTGTCGATCGATGTCGACTTCGGCACGAGCGCGTCTCCGTAGCGGCCCGAGCCCCCGAAACCACCGCCGCCCGAGCCGCCCCGCCCTGGCCGCGCATTGAGGGCGCGGGACTGGGAACCCCCACGGGAGTTCACATCACCCGGGGACTGGCGCCAATCGATGAGCGTCGCAGGGATCTCTTGCAGGAACCGGCTGGGCATCGCTACCGACACTTCGCCGAACTGCGCTCGGGTCATCGCGAGCGTGAGATAGAGCCGCGCTCGAGCACGCGTGACGCCGACGTAGAACAAGCGCCGCTCTTCCTGCGGTCCGCCCGGTTCCCCGGCCGAGATGCGGTGCGGGATGAGATCCTCTTCGACGCCCGTGATGAACACGGTGTCGTACTCCAGCCCCTTCGCCGTGTGCATCGTCATGAGAGACACGGACCCGCTCGCATCGTCGAGGTCGTCGGCATCCGCGACGAGGGCGACCTCGGTGAGGAAGTCGATGATCGTGCCGTCGGGGTTGTTGCGGGCGAACTCGCGTGTGACGGCGACGAGTTCGTCGAGGTTCTCGACGCGCGCTTCATCCTGCGGATCGCGGGAGGCGCGCAGCGCGTCGAGGTAACCCGACTTGTTCAGAAGCAGCTGAAGCCCTTCGGCCACCGTGGTGGGCGGCGGGAGCTCACCGGAGGACGGGAGCATCAGGGCGCTCGCCTCAGCGAGAACGGAATCCAACTGCGCGATCGCGGCTTGGATCTTGGGGCCGACGCCGAGGGCCGAGGCGTTGGCGAGCGCATCGCGGAACGTGATCTGCTGGTCCGCCGCGTAGCGGGCGATGGCCGTCTCGGTGACGTCGCCGATGCCGCGCCGCGGCTTGTTCAGGATGCGGCGCACCGCCATCTCGTCGGCGGGGTTTGCGACGGCGACCAGGTACGCGAGGGCATCCTTGATCTCGGCTCGTTCGTAGAACTTCGTGCCACCCATGATCTTGTAGGGCACCGCCGAACGGATGAAGATCTCTTCCAGTGCACGGGACTGCGAGTTCGTGCGGTAGAAGACCGCCATCTGGCCGTACTCGACGCCGCGATGGTGGAGAGCTTCGATCTCGTCGGCGACGAACTGGGCCTCGTCGTGCTGAGAGTAGCCGGTGAAGCCCACGATGGGATCGCCGGCGCCGACATCGGTCCAGAGCTTTTTCTCTTTGCGGTCGAAGTTGTTGCCGATGACGGCATTCGCTGCCGAGAGGATGTTCTGCGTCGATCGGTAGTTCTGCTCCAGCAGCACCACCTTCGCACCCGGGAAGTCGCGCTCAAACTCACTGATATTGCGGATGTCGGCGCCGCGGAAAGCGTAGATCGACTGGTCGGAGTCGCCGACGACGGTGAGCGAGGCACCCTCGAGCTCGGGAGCTTCGTCGGGTTCGAAAATCATCATTCCGCCAACGGAATACGGCTCGGCCGCGGCCCCGGTGACGGGGCGGGTGAGTTCGTGGATGAGCGCGTACTGGGCGTGGTTGGTGTCCTGGTACTCGTCGACCAGGACGTGGCGGAAGCGCCGGCGGTAGACATCCGCCACCCGGGGGAACGCGCGGAACAGATAGACGGTCTGGGCGATCAGGTCGTCGAAATCGAACGCATTGGCACGCTGCAGAGCTCGCTGATAGTCGCCGAAGATCTCCACGAACAACCGCTCGGCGGGGTCGTTCATGTTGGCCTGTCGGGCAAAGGACTCGGCATCCGCGAGTTCGTTCTTGAGCTTGGAGATCCGCCCCTGCACACCGGCGGGGGTCAGCCCGAGTGCGTCGGCTTCGTACTCTTTGACGAGGCGCTTGATGAGCGCGCGGGAGTCGCCCGAGTCGTAGATCGTGAAGGCCTTCGTGAAGCCGAACTGCTCGGCCTCGCGCCGCAGGATCCGCACACACGCCGAGTGGAACGTCGAGATCCACATGCCGCGTCCGCGTTCCCCGACGAGCTGCTCGACGCGCTCGCGCATCTCACCGGCCGCTTTGTTGGTGAACGTGATCGCGAGAATCTGGCTGGGGTAGGCCTCGCCGCTGCGCAGCAGCGACGCGATCCGGTGGGTGAGCACGCGAGTTTTTCCCGACCCCGCGCCCGCGACGATCAACAGCGCCGGGCCACGGTATAGCACCGCCTCACGCTGCGGCGGATTCAGGCCGGTCAGAAGCTCGTCATCCACCACATCCATAACCCCGCAAGTCTATTCGCGACCCCGGACATCCGCCCCGGCTCCGCGCAGCCCCGCGGGTGACGGTCTCGATTGCAGGATCAGATGGCTTTCGACGCCGCTCGCGGCAGCCAAAGCCGCCATTCCTCCTGCAATCGGGCCGTCGACTCAGCGCGGCGACAGGAAGATGACGCCGCGATAGCCGTCGGGACCCCAGGCGACGAGTCGCTCCAGGTCATCGACGTGGATCGGAAGGTCATGCGTGTCGACCCAGGTCTCCCCCGTCGCCGTGTTCACCCACGGGTCCTCGACGATCACGTAGGGCCCGGCCGCAGCGTGGGCAACGATCCAGTGAGGGCCGGGGTCGGCGTGCATCGGCGCCTCGTCGATGAGAAGCAGGGCCTGCTCGCCCGCGGCCACCCGCGCCGCAACCTCGGTCATCGCAATGCGTGCGGTGCCGATCGGGATGCCGAGATCTGCCGCGCGCTTGCGCGACTCCTGCTGCAACTCCGCACGGAAGTCGTAGTCGAAGCCGGCGAACTCCTCGAGCAGAACGGGGCCTGGGTGGTCCAGTGTCACCTCAACCGCGCCGCGAGGGCCGACATGCTCCTGCACCGTGACGGCCAGCCCGATCGGTTCGCACGCCGGATAGTTGCTGGCACGACGCCAGAAGTCGATCTCGAGATCACGATCGGACACACTCTGGCCCGCGAACCCGGGGCTGCCGAAGCGCTCGGCGGCGATGAGGCCAGCCACCGCCCCACAGGTGAAGAGCGTCGTCTGCCCGTAGTACCCGGGCTCCGCGTGCTCGATCGGAACCAGCCACCGCACGAGGCCGTTGGCACCCTCGGTCCCCACGGCTCCCCACGGGGCGCGCAGGGGCGTGAAGCCGTGTGCCGAAGCTGACTCGGGAGCGGCAGCGCCCTCAGAAACCTCCCACTTCACGGCGGCATCGCCGCGCTCTGCCGCAGCGGTGATCACGCGCGTGATGAGGCGATCGGCGGCGTCATCCGGGGCGTCCGGCGAGGTCCAGAGGTCGATGATCTTCGTCGCGGCCGTTGCGGGACGACCCGAGGTGAGGGCGGCAGCCAGGATGCCGGAACCGTGCCCGAGCGTGTGCACAGTCGGGCGGTACCCGGCGCGCTCGATGCGCCAGTGCGCGGCGCGCTCATCACCCAGAGCGTCAGCGAGGCCGGCATCCAGAACCGCGGTGACAGCGTCTGCGCCGTCCGCGAGCACCGGTTCGATCGATTGCACGTCAGTCTTCTCTCTCGCCGGTACGCACCGACGTGTTTTCGCGGTGCGCGGCAGCAACCAGCATCCGGGTGTATTCGTGGCGAGGCTCGGTGAGCACCTGTTCGCACGGTCCGCTCTCGATCACGCGGCCGTCCCAGAGCACAGTGACCGAGTCGGCGAGCAGTCGCACGACTGCCAGGTCGTGCGAGATGAACAGCAGCGAAATGCCGAGGTCGTCGCGGAGCGCCGTCAACAGCGTCAGGATCTGGGCTTGCACCGAGACATCGAGCGCTGAGACCGACTCGTCGCAAATGAGCAGCCTCGGCCTCGGCGCCAGGGCGCGCGCGATGGCGACGCGTTGCCGCTGGCCGCCCGACAGCTCGGCCGGTCGCTTGCCGGCGAAGTCGGTGGGAAGCCCGACGGTCTCGAGCAGCACGGCGACATCGGATGCCGGGCGGTGTGCGACCGCGAGCGCCTCTCGAAGGATCGACCCGATCGACATCATGGGGTTCAGCGACGAGTACGGGTCTTGGAACACGATCTGCATCTGCGCGGGTGTGCGCGAGCGGCGTCCTGGGGTTAGGTCTGTGCCGCCAAAGGAGATGACTCCGCCGTCTTCGCGCTCGAGCCCCGCGATGCAGCGAGCGAGCGTCGACTTGCCCGACCCGGACTCTCCGACCACGCCGACGATTTCGCCTTCGCCGATGCGCAGGTCGACACCATCCAGCACGGTGCGCTGCCCGAAGTGCTTCGTCACGCCCGTTGCCTGCACGAGGGTCGGAGTCTCCTCGACGGCAGGTGCCGGAGCTTCACGCGGCGGGGCGAGGACGGGGTCCGCGTCGATGAGCGCGCGAGTGTACGGATGCTTCGGAGCAGACAGCACGTCACCGGTCGCGCCACGCTCGACGATGACGCCATGCTGCATCACGAGCACATCGTCGGTGCGGCCGCGCACGAGACCGAGGTCGTGCGAGATGAGAATCACCGACAGGTCTCGACGTGCCTGGACCGCACGCAGGAGGTCGAGGATCTCCGCTTGGTTCGAGGCGTCGAGGGCCGTGGTCGGCTCATCGGCGATGAGGAGTTTCGGATCGGCGGCGAGCGCTGCCGCGATAGCGACCCGCTGCCGCATCCCACCCGAGAGCTGATGCGGGAAGGCCCGCGCGACGCGTTCGGGAAGCTTCACCTCAGCCAGCCGCGCGGCGACCTCGCGGGTGAGTTCGGATGCCGCGATCCGCCGGTCGGATGCGGCCCGCAGCGTCCACGCGATCTGATCGCCGCACCGGTGCACCGGTGAGAGGCTCGTGAACGGGTCCTGCAACAGCAGCGCGACGGTGGAGCCGCGCACCGACGTCCATGCGGCGGGTGCGGCATCCAGGGCTAGCGTGGTGTCACCGACGACGGCCGTTCCCGCGGCGCGGAAGCCACGGGGCAGGAGGCCGATGAGACTCTTCGCGCTGAGGGTCTTGCCCGATCCGGACTCTCCGATGATGGCCAGGGTCCGGCCCGCAGCGATGGTCGCGTCGAACGGTTCGACCATGACGCCCTGTGGTCCGCGCACCGTGAGCCCCAGAATCTGCACGCCGGTCATGCCTCTTCTCCTACCTGCGAGAGGCGCTGCCCGACCCAGTCACCGACGAGGTTCACGGCGCACGCGACGAGGATGATCAACGCCGCAGGCACGAGGACGGCCGCGGGATTGTCGAACATGATCGCCCGGTTGTCGGTGAGCTGCCGGCCCCAGTCGGCCGTCCCGGGCGGGACGCCGACGCCGAGGAACGACAGCGACGAGAACGCGACGATCGCGAAGGCGACGTTGAGCATCGCGTTCGTGATCACCAGGGTCGACACGTTCGGCAGGATGTGGCGGAACATCACGCGCCACCGTGAGAGTGAGAGCATCTGGGCCGCTTCGATGTAGGGCCGGGCCGACTGCTCGAGCACGCCGGCACGCACGATCCGGATGTCGGAGGGCGAGAACAGCGCGATCAGCAACACCACCGTGACCCAGTACCCGCCCCCGAACACACCGGCGACGACGATCGCGGCCAGCAGCACCGGAAGTGCCAGCAGCAGGTCGGTCCAGCGGCTGATGAAGAAGTCGAGCCAGCCGCGTTCGTAACCCGCGAGCGTGCCGAGCAGGATGCCCAGCAACATCGATCCGAGCGCGACACACACCGGTCCGACCAGGGCCGACGCGGTGCCCGCGACCGTCATGGCGAACACGTCGCGGCCGAGCTCGTCGGTGCCGAGGAGATGCCCGTCCTGGCCCGGCGCCAGGAGCGCGGAGAGGATGTCTTGACGCATCGCATCGGGGAACAGCAGCGGGCCGAGGACGGCCGCCAGCACGACGAGAGCAATGAGGCCCACCGACAGGATGATGAGAATCGACATCCGCCTGCGCCGGCGGGTCGGCGATGTCATGAGTTCGATGGCCGCGGTCATGCGGACGCCCCCCGTTCGCGTACCCGCGGGTCGAGCAGGATGTAGGCGATGTCGGCCAGGAGCGCGATCACCGCGATGACGATCGCGACCAGGAGTGTGAGCGACTGTACGACGGCGATGTCCTTGAACAGCACGGAGTCCTGCAGCAGGGTGCCCAGGCCCGGCAGCGCGAAGGTTGTCTCGGCCAGCACCGTTCCGCCGACCAGGAAGGTCAGCACCAGGCTCGCGCCGGTCACGATCGGGATCGCCGCGTTGCGCAGCGCGATGCGCTGGACGCTGCGCTCCGACAGGCCGCGAGCGCGCGCTGAGGTGACATAGTCGGCCTCGAGTTCTCGGAGCATCGCGGTGCGCGTCAGTTTCAGGATGATGGCGCCGAGGCCCAGGGCGAGGGTGATCGCGGGGAGCACGAGGTGCCAGAGTGTGTCGAGCCCGCCCGAGCCTGCCCCGTAGACCGGGAAGACCGGAAGGTAGTAAGCGAAGACGTAGAGGAGCAGCAGACCGACGGCGAACGTGGGTGCGCTGAGTCCGACGACCGCGAGGGCGCTGGCTGTGCGGTCGGATGCCCCGCCTGCCCGCACGGCGCTGCGCACCCCGAGCGGGATGGCCACCACGAGCGCGATGACGAACGCGATCCCGCAGAGTGCCGCGGTGAGCCCGACGCGGGAGGAGATCGCGTCGGCAACGGACGTCTGCAACCGGATCGACTCGCCGAGGTCCCCGGTGACGAAACCGCCGAGCCAGCGCACGTACTGCACGAGGAACGGGTCATCGAGGTGGTACTGGGCGCGGATGGCTGCCACCGCATCCGGTGAGGACGGCCGGTTGCCGAGCAGGTTCTTCACGATGTCGCCCGGCGCCAAATACATCAGCGAGAAGACGATGAAGGAGAGAACCAGCAGCACGCCGAGCATGCCGAGCACGCGCACCGCGAGCATGCGGCCAAGCGGCCGTGATCGCGGGGCGCGTGCCCGGAGGGGTGAACCTGTTGTCACAGTGGTGGTTCGGTCGGTGTTACTGCGCCGCGCGGTAGAGCTGCGTCGGCCACGACGAGATGAACGCAAACGAGCTGTAGTCGTTCATCCCGAGGTCGTTGGCGAACGCGGTGGCGGACTGACCCCACCAGAGCGGGATGTTCACGGCATCCTCGGCCTGCAGCGTTTCGGCCTCGATGAGCAGGTCAATGCGGGCGCTGGGGTCGGATTCTGCGCCCACCTCCGACAGGAGCGACATGATCTCGGGGTTGTCGTACGCGGCGGGGTTGCCGGCGCCCAGCAGGTAGCTGGGGATCTCGGCGGGGTCGCCGAGCGTCGAGAAGTACCACATCATGTTCAGGCCGTAGTCGCTGGAGGCATCCAGGCTCGCAAGCCACTCCTCGATCGGCACTTCGCGAACGTTCAGCGTGATGCCGATCTCGGCGAGGTTCTGCGACAGCGCCTGCGCCGCAGTGCCAAGCTGCGGGCCGGTGTTCGGGGTGAGGATCTCGGTCTCAAACCCGTCGGGGTAGCCCGACTCTGCGAGTGCCGCCTTGGCAGCATCCAGGTCGTAGTCCCACTGCGGGATCTCGGCGAGCTTCTCGCGGGCGACATCCGGGGAGTACACGGCAGCGAGCGACTCGGGGGTCATGATCGCGGTGGCAGCTTCACCGTGCCCGCGCAGCAGCTTGTCGACGTAGGCGTCGCGGTCGACGGCGTGTGCGATGGCCTCGCGCACCTTGGGGTCATCGAACGGGGCGACCGACGTGTTGAAGTAGAGCCCGACGTACGACAGGTCATTGATGTAGTCGACGCGCATCGTGTCGAGGTTCTCCCACTGCGTGGACTGGGCCAGCGGCACGTTGAACGCTACGTCGATGTCACCAGACTGCGCCGCGAGGAGCCTTGTCGACTCGTCAGGAATGAAGTTGACCGTGATGCTCTTGACCTTGGGCTCTTCGCCCCACCACGTGTCGGTGCGCTCGAAGGTGACGTGAGAGTCGGGTGCGAACTCGGTGACCTTGTACGGGCCGGTTCCCATCAGCAGCGAGGATGCCGTCCCGACGTTTCCGTCGTTTGCCTCCCAGAACGCCTTCGACGTGATGAAAGCGGCGCCACCGGTGCTCATGTTCTTGGCGAACGCGGCATCCGGCTCGGTGAGGGTGACAGTCACCTCGCTGTCGCCGGTCTTCTCGACCGACTCGACGTTGGTCATGTAATAGGCGAGGCCGGGCGAGGTGGTCTCGTCGCGAGCCTCGTTGAGGCTGAAGACGACGTCGTCGGCGGTGACCGGGGTGCCGTCCTGGAACATCGCGTCATCGCGAAGCTCGTAGACGTAGGTGACGTCGTCCGGCTGCGACCACGATTCGGCGAGGGCCGGCTGGATGGCACCGTCAGCGTCGATCGCGACGAGACCTTCCTGCGCGATCGAGGCGATGTAGTAGTTCAGGATGCCGGACTCCTGCCCGACGTAGAGGTTGGAGAGCGAACCGGGCAGGGCCACGGTGATGCTGTCGATCTGCTCGCCACTGTCGGCCAGGGCAGTGCTCGCCGACGGCGCCGGGTCGCCGCTGCACGCGGTGAGCAGAAGTGCTCCCGCAGCGACGACGGCGCCCGCCTGGGCGAGACGGGCGGTGGACGGGAAGGGCATGGGACTCTCCTCTGTGGGTGCGGTTCGGGTGGGGTAGGTCGTGCGTGACGAACTGAATCGGGCACGATGGCTTGCGCTGCGGCGCCTCGCATCGAGAATGACCTCGACATCGACGGGCGACGGGCGAAGCGAGGCGAGCACACGAAGCGCGGCCTCGACGGCGGGGATCGTCGCAGCCTCGACGAGGACCGTCGCGGCTGCGCGGCGGGTGACTGCCGGAGCCAGCCCCCACACCCGCACGCCATCGGGAAGATCGATGCCCGCCAGCGCACTTTCGGCAACGAAGGTCGTGCCGACGCGGTGGCGGGCGAGAGCGACAGCTGCCGCAGCATTCGAGACCTGCATGTCGTCGGTTGCGCGGGGGCGCTCGAGTCGCTGCGCGAGCAGGTCTCCGGGAGACCCGTCGCCGCGAATCCAGATCTCGTCGGCTAGCAGCCCCGGATCGATGCGTCCGCCCGCGGTGGGAATCTCCGCGGCGCTGACCGCGACGATCTCTTCGGCGAACAGGAAGGTGGAGCGCATCCCCGCCCGCCGTGCGATCGCGTGGCGTTCGCCGCTGACGGCCAGAGAGAGCGTGACAGCGATGTCGGCGCGGCCATCCTGCACGAGCGCGAGGGCAGCGGCGTTGTCGGATGCCTCCACGAACGAGGCATCGATCTCGGGCTGCTGCGCGGCGAGGCGGCCGAGGGCCGGGGCAACGACCGTGCCTACGGCGTCGGCGGAGGCTGCGATCCGGACGAGATCGGCTCGGCGGCCCAGCATCCGTGCCAGCTCGGTCGCCGCCGCCGTCAGGCTGGCATCGATCCGGGGCGCGTGCTGAGCAAGCAGCGCACCGGTCGGGGTGAGGCGCGCAGCGCGCGCGGTGCGGACGACGAGTGCGACCCCGAGGCGGGCCTCGAGCCGCTGCACGTGCTGCGTGATCGTCGGCTGCGAATAGCCGAGGGACCGCGCCGCAGCACTGATCGAGCCCGTCTGATCGATCGCGACGAGGATGCGCAGGGAGTGGACATCGAGCGCTCGCGTGAGCGCGTCGATGTCGATGTCACCTCGTTGATCCATAGCGAGATGCTATCTATCACCACGTTTCGATGGTGTAACAATATGTTTCTTACGGCTTATGCCCGCCACGATGGTGCTGTGGTGGACTCCCCCGAGACGGAAGGCAGACCATGACAACAACCGAGGAATGGCGTGCGCACCGCGACGCCGCGGTCTGGTCGCCCGGGGGAATCGCGACCCTATCCGCCACACACTGGCTGGACCCGACGCCTCGCTCCTTCGACGGCGTTCCCGGCACCTGGCACGCAGCGGACGGACGGGCCATCGGCTCGCTCCCGTCCGGGTTCGTCAGCCTGGCACCCGGCGAGCGGTGGGAATGGGAAGGGCTCGAGCTTCGCGGCTTCGAGCGTGACAGCGCGGTCGCGGTGCGCGTGTACGACCCGGCTGCACCCGCGACGCGAGGGATCTCACGGATCGAACGTTGGCCGGTCGATGACCGCATGCGGCTCGTTGCGCGGCTGGAGCGAACGCCGCACCGCGACGTGCCCACCGAGGCCGCCGACGGATATCGAAGCACCGATGATTTCGAGGGAGACCTCCACCTCACGCTGCCAGACGGGGACGTGTCGCTGTGCGTGCAGCTGCTCGATGACGGCTCCCTTTTCGCTGCGTTCTCCGACGCCACGAGCGGAAACGAAAGCTACCGATTCCGGTTCCTCCGGATGCCGGCACCGGAGCCGGACGGATCGGTCACCGTTGATCTGAACCGCGCCTACCTGCCGCCGTGTGCGTTCTCAGACGGCTACGTCTGCGTCTTCCCTCCGCCGATGAACCGCTGGGACGTGCCGGTTCGCGCGGGCGAGCGGGCGGTGAGCTGACCCGGCGGCGTCATCAATCGATAATCCGATCCGGCGCCGAGAATCCGAACGGGAACCGCGCGATCGGCGCCCGATCGGATCTTCGAGGAACGGTTGCCGCTCAGAGCAGGCGGCGGGCGGACGCCCAGGCCGTCAACTCGTAGCGCCCCCGCTCCAGGTCGGACCCCTCTGCCGGGTCCCACCTCATGCACAGGAGCACCGCCCAGAATGGATGCCATGCGAACCCTCCTGAACATCATCTGGCTCGTTTTGTCGGGGTTCTGGCTGTTCCTCGGCTACATGGTCGCGGGAGTCATCCTGTGCGTCCTGATCGTGACGATCCCGTGGGGCATCGCGTCGTTCCGGATCGGGGTCTACACGCTCTGGCCGTTCGGTCGCGAAGTCGTCGACCACCCGCGGTCGGGAGTGTTCTCGTTCCTCGGAAACGTCGTGTGGGTCATCCTCGCCGGCTGGTGGCTCGCGATCGGGCACATCGTGTCGGGCCTTGCACTGTGCCTCACGATCATCGGCATTCCGCTGGGCATCGCGAACTTCAAGCTCGTGCCCGTCTCACTCATGCCGCTGGGCAAAGAGATCGTCGAGAAGCGGCGCGGCGGTCAGTTCGACCAGGCAGCCGGTTCGTACTCGCGCTGATCGGGCCACGTCAGCCGAGCGCCGCTAGGCCCGCGGCGATCACTGATACGCCGACCACGGCGAGCGAGACCGCGAGCACCACGACACCGGTCCACAGCAGGGCGATCGCCCGGCCGGGCTTTTGCGGATCACGACCGATCACCGACAAGAAGAAGCCGGCGGGAACCAGGATCGCCGACGCGAGCACGCCGACCGCTGCCCACTCCCACCCACCCGTGACACCGGCGGACGCCTGCGCGAGCGCGCAAACGATCCCAAGGATGACGAGGACCCCGGCGTGCGCATGGCCGGCGCGAAAGAACGTCTTCTGTAGCCCGTTGAACGGATAGCCGCCGGTCGTGGTACGCAGCACGAAGGTGCCGCCATAGGCGATGGTGATGACCGTCAGCAGGGTGGCGCCGACGACGATAGACAGGATCGGGGACATGGATGCTCCGCTTCGACTCTCCGCGCCGCCGGCGCGTATTGGATAGTGCCGCTACCCAATATAAGATAGTGTCACTATCCAAGCAAGGAGCATCGTGCGCATCTCCGAACTCTCCGAGCGAAGCGGCATCCCCGTCGCCTCGATCAAGTTCTACATCCGCGAAGGGATGCTGCCCCGCGGAGCCGCGACGTCGGCAACCCGTGCCGAGTATGGCGACGAGCACCTGGCCCGCCTGCGCGTCATCCAGGCACTCAGTGACGTTCGGGCGCTGCCGCTCGCGCGGGTGAAGGAGATTCTGGCCCTCATCGATGAGCCCGACGAGACGCCGTACGCGACGCTCGGAAGGGCCGTGAGTGCCTTGCCGCCGTACGCCGACAAGACGAGCACCGACCGTGCCCGCGAGACCATCGCACCGCTGGGTCTGACGTACGACGAGCGTTTCGCCGCCGTTGCACAGCTCGAGGCGGCGATCCGCGGCATCGAGGCTGCGGGCCTTGCCTGGGATGCCGAGACCGCCGCCCGCTACGCCGGACCGCTGCTGCAGATCGCGGCGGCCGAGCTCGCGCCGCTGGCAGAGCTCAGCGAGAGCGAGCAGGTCTCGTACGCCGTGCTCGGCACCGCGATGTACGAACCCGCCATCCTGGCCCTGCGCCGGCTCGCACACCAGCATCTGCTCGCCACCCGCGAGACGGATGACGACATGTGACGTCACGGTCAGAAACAGAGCAGCCGCACGTCAGGGGTCGCGGCTAGCGTTGCGCCCTATCGCGGCGGACCGGATGGTTCCGGGCACCGGTTCATACCCGGTCGCGCAGCGGGTTCGACTCCCGTCGTCGCGTCAAGGCAGGCTCACTGACACGTAGGGTCGAGCCGTGCGCGCAATCCCGCCGAGCCTCGATCCGACCGTCGTCTCCGAGATCGACGATCGCCTGACAGCCGTCGCATCCGATCACGGTGTGCGCATCCCGTGGGCGATCGAGAGCGGCAGCCGCGCGTGGGGCTTCCCGTCGCCCGATAGCGACTACGACTGTCGCTTCATTTTCGTGCGGTCCCGGGACCGCTACCTCTCGCTGTGGCCCGAGCGGGATGTCATCGAGACGCCTCTGGATGCGGTTTTCGACGTGAACGGCTGGGATCTGGCGAAGACCGTGCGGCTGATCACGAAGGGCAATGCCACCGCGATCGAGTGGCTGCGGTCTCCGATCATCTACTCCGGCGATCCCGGCTTCCGCGATCGACTGTTGACACTGGCCCTGGCAACCGCCGAACGCTCCAGCATCAGACGCCACTATCGCCACGTCGCGCTTCAGCAGCGCTCGGGCGAGCCATCGCTGAAGCGCTTCTTCTACGTTCTCCGCCCCGCGGCAGCGTTGCGGTGGCTCGCCGTCCACCCCGACGAGGCGGCGCCACCCATGGATCTGCCCACACTGCTCTCGGAGGGCGACGTCAATGCCGGCATCCGGGATGCTGCGAGAGATCTCATCGCACTGAAGGCGCAAACGCGGGAGCTGGGCTCGGGTGACCCACCGGAGATCCTGCAGCGGTTCGTCACGGAGCAGCTCGACGAATCTGAGCGATTCGAGACGATGACACCGACCCGCGACGTTGCGGAGTCACGGGCGATCGCCGACGAATTCTTCCGGGCAGAAGTCGGCTGAGTCGCGGCATCCGTCACAGAGCTGATCTGCACGCGGCACCGGATGCAACGATGGACGCACTCGCGGACATTCCATGATGTGACTGTGGAGCCGACCGACCAGACGCTGTGGAGACGCGTGATCGTCGGTGACGGCGACTCATTCGGCGTCATCTTTGATCGACACCGCTCACGCGTGCGTCGCCACGCGCACGGGCTCGTTCCCAATCCCGAGGATGCCGAGGATGTTGTTGCCGTCGTCTTTCTCGAGGCGTGGCGACGGCGGTCGCGGGTGCGTTTCGTCGACGGCTCCGTACTGCCCTGGTTACTGAGGACGGCGACGAGCATCGCGTACAACCACACGCGGTCAGCTCGGCGAAAGACCGGAAGGCGCGACACAACTTGCCCTCGCCCTACGGTGCGAGACTCCCGTGCGGCCGCCTGGTTCACTCCGACGGTCTCGCCGGTATCGACAGAACAGAGCCAAGCACTTGCCGACGGTGTCGTGACCGAAGATGAGTACCGAGAAGGATTCGCGAGGTTTGAAGCATGTCTCGCTGAAGCCGGGTTCGCGCTCTACGCGGTAGATGACACGGCGGCGATCATCGAGTACTCGGTGCCCGGTGAGGCAGTGTGGTCGGGTGACGACGAACGCTGCTACTCATCGGAGTTTGTCGGACTGGATATCGAGTGGCAGGTCTCACACGAGTAGGCAGCCGCTCGACCTCCCGCTCTAGCCGCCGAACTCGCCCCGCAGAATGGGCGGTGTCTGGTTCGCGTCGCAAGCGTTACTGATCGCCGAAATGGACGCCTGTATCTCGGGGGCGAGGATCTCTCCGACCTGGTCGGTGCGGGCTGAGACGAGCGGGGCGAGCTGTTCGAAGTTCTCGCGAAGCTCCGACTGAGCCGAGCCGGCGAGGGCTTCGAGTTCGGCGGACGCCTCGTCGATGCGGGCAGCCCACTGGTCGGCATCCAGTTCACCGTAGAACGTGTACCCGTAATCCGCGTTCGTGAAGGCGCTGTAGATCACCGAGAACTGCTCGCAGTCCGCAGCGAGGGCGGTGTCCGCCCCGAACTGCTCGTCGGAGAACGTCGGAGTCGCGGTCCAGTCGACGCCCTCGTCGACGATGACGCTCAGGGTTTCGGTGGTTCGGTCAGTGATCGGCCGGGTCAGCGTTACAGGACTTTCTGCGCACTCCCCCGACAGCGGCGCTTGCCCGAGCATCATCGAGTCCGAAAGCTCAGCGGTGTAGCGCCCACCGCCGCACGTGAACTCAACTGAGACCGAGCGAGAACCGGCCTCGAGAGCGAACTCCACCCCGGGAAAGCCCGTCGGGCCGGTGCCCGAGAGTCCCGCGGGCGGCGTCGATGGAGACTCTGAGGTCGAAACAGTCGGCGTAGGTGCGCCCGCCGCCTGCCCCGCGCATCCGGTGAGCGCGATGGATGCCGCGACGAAGGAGCCGTTCAGAATCCCCGCGCGCGTCAGTTGTCCGTCGTCCATGAGCCCCCGCGTCGATCGAACGTCAGTCGATCCATCGTCGCACGGTGAAGACCCTCTTCGGCCCCGTCATTCAGGACGCGCGGACCGACGGATGCCGGCCCGTAGCCTCTCGCACGGCATCCGATTCGCCTGTCGCTTCCTCCCCAGATCCGCGAAACAAACGCCTGTCCACAGGCATTTTCGCGCGAGGGAGACTGACCCGCCAATGTCGGAGGTTGGTGATGTAGTGAAGACATGAACATCCTCACGGCTATGCGCGAGCGGCTCGATCAGCTCGCTGTGTTCGCCGAGCTGGATGTCGAGCCGACGGGTCTGCCTGCTGGCGCAGCGGCGCTGTCCGACGCGTCAGTGCTGGAGGTGCTCCGTCACGTCACGGCGATCGCCAATGATGCCGAGCGCCTGCAGTCGGTGATCGCCGGCGTCGCCGCCACGAGGTCCCGGCGCGAACAGGGGCACTCGGGGCTGGCCGCGGGCCAGGGGCACGCGTCGCCTGCCGCCCTGATCCAGTCGATCACCGGCGGAAGCCGCGCTGACGCCCTGCGCCAACTGCGTGTCGGGGCGGCCCTCCTCGATAACGGATCGGTCGAGCCGACGGATGCTGACACCACCCAACCGGCTGGCAGCGGCGACGATTCCCAGTCACCCGGCACCGACCCGGCCACTGCGAAATCATCGGGGCGCGAACCATGGCACGCGCCTCTCCGACTGGCTCTGCTCCGAGGGCGGCTAACACCGTCTCAGCACGATGCGATCCGCGGCGGACTCGGGGAGCCCGAAGCCGAGGGTGTCGACCCGGCCTCGACCGCTCTCGCGTGGGCGGTTGCGGCGGAAACACTCGTCGACGAGGCAGTCGAGGGCGCATCGGTCGAGGAACTGCGAAGCCGGGCACGGCAGATGCGCGACATCCTCGACCCGACCGGCGCGGCGTGCCGATTCCAGAACCGGTACGAGAAGCGCTCCATTCGGATGTGGATCGACCAGCACGGCCAGCATCATGGCCACATCGCGTTCGACGACGAGATGGCGCTGTTCGTGCGGTCGATGTTCGCGGCAGCACTTCGACCCCGGCGCGGCGGACCCCGCTTCGTCACGGATGCCGAACGTGCCGCCGCTGCGAACCTCATCGATGACCCGCGCACCAACGAACAGCTCGAGTACGACCTCCTCGTCGATGTCCTGCGAGCAGGAGCGGTCGCCGAGGCCGCAGACGTCTTTGGTGTCCGCCAGCCCGGGGTGCGGATGGTCATCGTCAAGGACCAGTCAGGACCGCGCGACCCGCTCGGCCGCCTCATCGCCACAGGTCACGCCGAGGACGGCGGAGACCCCCTCCCGGGAGCGATCATCGACCGCGCCCTGTGCCAGCACGGCTCGATCGACGTGACGGTCGACGGTCGCGGAAACCCCCTCGATCTCGGACGCGAGCAGCGCCTCTTCAGCGCGAAGCAGAAACTCGCGCTCGCCATCCGCGACGGCGGCTGCGCTGGAATCGGGTGCCCAGTGCCCGCCGCGTACTGCGAATCACATCACATCGACCACGTCGCAGCTGGCGGTCGCACTGACATCGATCGCGGCATCCTGCTGTGTCGGTTCCACCACATGCAGCTTCACAACAACGGCTGGCGCATCGTTCGCGACGGACTCGGCCCGTTCATCCTCATTCCGCCGCCCGGCCACCGATCACCAGACGGCGCCGAGACACCGCCTCGCCAGTTCCGAACGAAAGCTCCGTGGGCCTGGGCGTGGGACCCGCCGCCACCGCCTGAACGTCCACCCTGGCGAACCCCGCCCGCACCGCCTGCAAAGCACGCCGCGGAACCGCCCCCACTTGCCGCGCCGGCCATGCCATCGCCGTCAAGATCGAACACGCCTGCAACGCCGGAGTCGCGCTACAGCGCTGTCCCGTGAGCAATCGCACCGGCCACCGGCCGTCAGCGTGTCACGTCATCGCGCCGCCAGGTCAGTGCCAGGAACACGCCGACCAGCGCGACCACAGCGCCGAAGCCCGCCGCGAACCACGGCGTATCGGGCGGGATGTCGAGATAGGTCGTGATGCCGAGGATCCGCGCGAGACCCCACGGCAGCAGGCCCATCTCGTCGTTCCACAGGGTCAGCGCCGATTCGAGCCCGACGAACCCGATCACCGCAGCGGGAATCGCCAGCCCAGCCCCGACACCGGCGAGCACGATCCCCGTCGCGCGCCGGGCCCCGAACTGGCTCGACAGAGCCCACCCGGCCGCGACGAACAACCACACGAACAGCGCGAACGCGATCGTGATGTAGATCGAACGGCGAAGCGGATCGGTCCAGAAAACGAACCAGTATCCGCCTGGACCCGTGAACGAAAGCGCGAGGAGTGTCAGGATGCTGCGCAACACCAGCACACCACCGACGGCCGCGATCACCGGCCACGGCGAGCGCTCGCGCACGAAGAGGCGCACGACGATGAGGAATACCAGCCATGCACCGAGCACGACGGCCAGGTGGGTCCACGACAGGAACGAGGTCTGTACGGCACGAGTAGCCACGAGCAGACCGCCCGGCACGATGATCAGCAACCAGCGATCAAGAGGCAGCATCCCGAGCGTTGATTCTCGCGCCCGCCACGGCCTTGTCGCCGCAAGCCACGCAGCCCGCGCCGCCGCTGCACCGGGCCGACCGACAAGTCGCGTCCGCGCTGCCAGCATCCCGATGACGACCCACGCCACGGCGAGCACAAGCAGGATGCGCGCAAGCCACGCCATCACAAGGTCACGGTCCGCGCGCTCGACGCCCAGCTGCGCGGCGGTGAGGTTGTACGCGGGGTAGTCGACGTCGCCGGCGTAGGTCGCGGTGTGATCGGCGGCGAGCGCAACGAACGCATCGCGGTCACTCTGCCAGGCTGCGTAAGCCTCCGCTGAGAGAGTGTCGTGCCACTGCGCCTGATGCAGGATCATCGCCCGGTACGACGAGAGGAGATGCAGCACGTCGGCCTCGTACGAGAGAGTGCCGACAAATGCATCCCGCATCGCGGGGTCGCGCCAGGTGTCGGCATCCGTCCCGGAAACCAACGCCTGCATCTGATCGACGGCGGCCGCTGCCCGCTCACCGCCCGCAATCGCCTCGTCGATCTGGTCGCGCGAAACCTCGTAGATGACATCGAGAACAGCAGAGTCACCGGTGAGGATGTCCCACTCGAAGATCCACATCATCGGCGGCGGTTCAAGCCCGATCGCGAACACCCGCTGCTCGGCAAACGGCTCGATGTACAGGCCCCGCGTGATCGCTTCGCGAGAGAGCGCCATCGCTTCGGTGATCGCCGCCACCGTAGCGGGGTCGTCGCTGAACCATTCGCGCGCCCATCCCGCGGTGATCGCCGCGACATCGGCATCCGGATCCCGCGCTAGCAGCCCCGCGAGCTGCGTGTTCAGCTCATACAACTGCCAGAAGCCGGTCTTCAGGTACAGGGTCATCGGGCCGGCCCGCCACGGGCCGCCATCCTGCGTCCAGACCCAGACGCCCTCGATGTGCGGGTTCTCGGCGAGCAGGGTCTGCAGCGCGTATTGATACTCGGGGCCGAGGTCATTCGGAAAAGCCCCGAAGTTCTCGAACTCGCGCCTGCTCTGAAACTCGATGATCCGGCGCTGATCGCCCTGCTCGAGAGTGTCGTTGAGAGGCAGCCAGCTGTAGAAATCGCCGAGCGTGTACTTCGTCGACACGATCAGCGCCGGCGAATCGATGCCCGCAAGCACCACGTCGTAGGACTCCACGTTCGTGTGCATGTCGCCGACGGCGCCGACCCCGACGCTCCACGACCGGAAGATCACCTCACGATCGGATGCCTCGGCCTGCTCCGTGAACGCCGAGAGCATCGCCTGCACCTGGGGCGGCTCGGTCACCGCCAGCTTCGAAGACACGTCCCAGCCGTCGACGTCGTAAACCTCGCCAGCTTCGCCGATGCGGATCAGGATGCCGTCCAGCGCCGGAGCCGCGGCGTAGAGCTCGTCGAGTCCCGTCGTGTAGACGTCCCAGAGTTCCGGGTTGGCAGTGTCGAGCGACCCGAACCGTCCCACGAGGTATTGCTCGAGGGGAGTCGTCAGCGCAAGCATGTCGGTACGCAGGAAAACGTCCATGCCGAGCTCCTCGGCCCGGTCCCAGAACGGCGTGAACGCCTCCCGCAGGGCACGCGCCCGCGCAGTGTGATCGTCGTTTCCCTCGTAGACACCGTCGACGCCGTCGAAGGTGACGTATTCGACGAATCCCGGGAATGCCACCGCGGTATAGCCCTCGGCGAGCACATGACGCAAGAACGCATCGAACTCGTCGTACGCCTCGGCGAGCGCGCCCTGGTCGATGTTGGGAGCCTCGGGCAGAATGACGTCTTCGAAAGCTCGGGATGCATGCGAATAGTCGGTCCCGTCGGCCCAGGCTTCGGCATCCGGAACGACACCGACGGCGCCGAGGTCGACCATCCGGAACGGCAGGCGAGAGGTCACCTCGACTCCCAGGTTCGCGGCTGCCGGCTCTCCGGCACGGATGCGGGCCGCGATGTCATAGATGCCTCGAACGGCGCCGGCCTCCCCCGCTGCCACGATCGTGAGCGCTGCTGCGTCACCCTCGAGGCGATAGGACTCGTCGTCAGGGTCATCGCCCGCGATCACGGCTAGCGTCGCGTCCGCCCCCTGGCGCGGCGCGTCGTTCACGGCATCCATCAGCTCGTCCAGCGCAGCGTCGTAGCGCGGCCCGCTGGGCGCGTCAACGCTCGTGAACTGTGGCGGCGCCACGACCTCCACCGCGGGGCCAACGGCCGGCGGCTGCGGCTGCATCTGGGCAGCGGGCTCGGTACGGATGCCGAGGGCGTCGGTCATGACCACGGCAACGCCAGCGCCCAGGGCGAGCAGAACGACGATCGTGACACCAGCGAGGATGCTGCGCCGCACCGCCGAACTCATTCCCTCACGCTACTGGGATTTCGGGTCAGGCGATGCGGGTGCCGGGAGGCAGCGTGCGCGAGGGCGTCCTGGTGCGCGACCCACCCCACCACAGCAGCGCCCCTGCCAGCACGAGCTGCACGGCGAGCCCCACGAACCAACTGGGCGTCGTCTGGTTGTAGATGTCCTCGGGCGTCTTCTGGAACTGCTGCGTGCGGGCGCAGTCGTCCCACGAGACCGCATTCTGCTCCGGCGGGATCTGAGCGCTGCGCACGAGGTACGAAAAGTTCCCGAACAGGTCTTCCGGGTACCCGCTCGCGTCGAAGCGCGCCGGCGTCGCGTCAGCGAGGATGACGAACGGGTTCGCCGACAGAATCCACCAGACCGTGTCGAACCTGGGCACCTCGTACGTGGTGCTCTCCCACGGGCCGCACTCGGGCGGGTTGGAGGTCATGCCGGTCTCGTCGTCGTAAATGTAGGCGCGGTACGACTGCGTGACCTCGGTGCGGATCGCCGCGCCACCCAGCGTGAACGCGATCGCGGTGCCGATGACCAGTGCCGCCACCACCAGGTAGGTCACGGCGACCGAGAACAACGGTCGGGCGACGATGCCGCTGAGGCCCACACCGATGGCTGCAATGATCGCGATTTCCACGATCAGCACGACGAGAGAGACCAGCACGACGAGCGGGTCGACTCCGCCACTGACGGCGGCGACGAGCATGAACGGCACGGCGATCACGGCGAACGAGAGTCCCGTGATCCACGCGGCCAGGAACTTGGCGAGCACGATCTCAGCCGTGGTCGCGAGCGTCACCTGTACAGGCGCGAGGTTTGCGGCATCCCGGTCACCGTTGATCGCGTTACCCGACAGGGTCGGCGAGACCAGCACTGCCAACAGCAGCACCACGAACACGACGACGGAGTAGACGCCGGCGCCCGCGCCGGCCCCTCCCGCGTACGAGAACGAGAGCAGCGACAGGGCCGTCACCGCGACGAGGATCGCGGCGAACACCCCGAGCATCACGTACCAGGCGACGCTGCGCACCCGCTGGGTCAGATCGAGACGGACGAGCGTCCACAGGCGCATCCCGCTCATGCTCCCTCACCGCCGCGCAGGTCGAGGAACGTCTGTTCCAAATCACCGACGGCGGGAGCGAACTCCGTCACGGGGATGCCGCGCTCGACGAGTCGGCGCAGCGCCCCCGCGGCATCCTCGTCGGTCGGGAGCGGGATCAGCACATCGGAGCGGTCGACACGGACGGCATCGGCCGGCCACTCGAGCGCCGCGGCAACGGATGCTGCGGCATCCGTCGGCTGCCCCAGCAGTCGGATGCGCCAGTCGCGCGTGCGTCGTGCCGCGATCGCTGCGCCCGAGTCGACGGAACTCCCCTCGAGAAGGAACACCGCATCGTCGATGACCTCCTCGAGTTCGGCGAGCACGTGGCTGGACACCAGCACGGTGCGTCCCTCGGCGGCGAATCGGCGCAGCAGGTGTCGAAGCTCGACGCGGGCAGCCGGGTCGAGCCCTGATGCGGGCTCGTCGAGCAGCAGCACGCGGGGGTCGTGCACCAGCGCGCGGGCAAGTCCCAGACGCTGCTTCTGTCCACGCGAGAGCACGCGAGCAGGAGCTTTGGCGAGCGCGGTCAGGTCGACGAGTTCGAGAAGCTCGTCGGCGCGGGCTCTCGCGGCATCCTTCGGAAGATCGTGCAGCCGACCGGTGACGATGAGTGTCTCTCGAGCAGAGAGCGCCCCCCACGTGCCGAGCGAGTCCGGCATCCATCCCAGCAGGGCACGGGCCGCGTGCGGCCTTTCGATCGGATCGACGTCACCGATGCGGATCGTTCCGGCATCCGGGGTGAGCAGCGAGGCGAGCATGAGAAAGAGCGTCGTCTTGCCCGACCCGTTGGGGCCGACAAGCCCCGTGACCGCGCCGGCGCGCGCATGCAGTGAGACATCGCGAACCGCCTCGACCTTGCCGAACGAGCGACGCAGACCGGTCGCGACAATGCCCGTTGCAGCGGCGCCGGGTGGATCAGAGGCGGCATCCATGGTGCCACCCTATGCGAGGACGTCGGCTTCTCGCGGCTCCTCCGGGGGAGGTCGTCACGCCGTCGCATCCACGAGGGCAATCGCTGGCGGCAGGGTGAGCCGCGCGCACGTTCCGCCCGTCGAGGCGGGTTCGAGTTCGATCGAGACGCCGTTCGCGTCTGCCAGATTGCGGGCAATCGACAGGCCGAGGCCGACACCCGGTAGCGCCTGCTGGCGGGCGAAGTCCGTGCGATAGAACCGATCAAAGGCACGGCGACGCTCTGTCTCGCTCATCCCCACGCCAGAGTCCGTGAGTTCGATCGTCGGGCAGTCCCCCTCACGTCGTGTCTCCACGGAAACGGTTGCGCCTCGGGGGGAACAGAGCACCGCGTTGCGCAGGAGCTCCTCGACGATGCCCCCGAGGCTTCGGGCGTCCACACTCGTCGTTTCGGCGCCGTGATCGGTGAAGACCACGCTCACCCCGGATTCTTGGGCAAGGCCCGACTGGCGCTCGATCACATCCCCGACCGCCAGGGCCACGCTTGTCGTGTGCGAGAGCGCCCGCACCGAGTGCCGGTAAGCCGAGAGCAAGTGTTCGACGGTCGCGAACAGACGCTGCGCGGCCGAGTCGACCCGTTCGAGACGGGCGGCCACCCGGGGAGTGACCTCCTCATCCCGCGCCAGTTCCGTCTCGCCCATGAGCACGGTCAGCGGCGTACGCAGTTCGTGGTTCACGGCATCCAGAAAGCGATCGCGCACCTCGATCGCCTCGACGAGGTCGGTGACGTCGTGTGCGATCAAGACCGTACCGAGCGGCTCTCCAGCACGAAAGATCGGTCGTGCCGAGTAGCTCACCGCGACCTGGTCTGCCTCGCCGAGCCAGGCGATGCGGCCCCGCACCTCGCCGCTGCGAGCGAGTGCCGATATGGCTTCCGCCGACGGGAGAAGCGGCGTGCGCCGGTCTGCGGAGAAGATTTTTCGGCCCCCCGGAGTGGCATGTCCCGTGAGATCCGTTCCGGCAAGATGGGCAAGGCGCTGAGCAGAGTCATTCGCTGTCAGCACACGCCCGTCCGGACCGAACACCAAGACGGCGTCTTCGGTGGCCTCCGATACGGCCCGCAGGATCGCCGAGAGGCGCTCCTGCGCCTCGGACGCAGCCCGAGACGCGGCCAGGGCCGCCTCCCGACTGGCCACTTCCCGTCGAAGTTGATGACCGGTGGCAAAGGCCGACAGCGCGATGAGGGCAGCGAAGGTGAGAAACACACCGAACGCAATCCACTCGGGCGCAGAATCGGGCACCCGGCCCGCACCGATCGCCGGCACCAGGGGAATGGCCGCCGCAAGCACGATACCGACCACGACCGCCGGCAGCGAGAACGCGGCGCCGAGCCAGACGAGGGGGAAGACCATCATGAAGCCGATGCCGTCGACCACATCGACGGCATCGTTCCGAATCAGGGGGATCCCCACGAGCGCCGCGAGCGGAACCAACGCAATCCACGCCGTATGGGTGCGGGGCCGCAACCGGGCCAGGATGCCGATGGCGATAGCGCCGGCGAGGATGAAGCCGAACCCGGCGAAGGCCACCGGGGTGAGCGCACCGTCCCCGTAGATCTGGGCGGTGACCATGACCCCGACCGTGGCGGCAAGCAAGGCGAGCTGTGCCCACGGCTGGATTTGGAGAGATAGCAGAATGCGCTCCGCAGACGCAGATTCCGTGCGCACGCCGGGATCTGCGGGTTGCAGACCCCGTTCACCGCGCTGCACAGGTCCATCCACCTCAGGTCACCCCTGCCACAAAGATTCGCTTCCCCGGCGCCGTCTGTCAAGCATTGGACAGGGGGTCGTTGGCTTCGAGCAGACCCGCGGGAGTCCTGGAGCGAGCACGCCGGGCCAGCTTGGGATTGCCCTCGCACGCGCCAGAGCGAGCGGCGCCGCGATCACGGCCATAGCGGGGCCGAGGCCCGCGCGCATCGCTCGTGGCGTCTACACCCTCACCGACGGCCTAGACGCCGAAGACCTCGACGCCAAGGTCGGCGTGGTCGACGAAAACGCCGTCGAGACCGGCCCTCTGCAGCACCGCCCACTCGCCTCGCCAATCGCCGTACTCCGCGAGAGTGCCCGTCTGATACTCGGGAAGAAGAAACGCGTTCTCGGGCCGACACGTCCACGTGAAGACGGCGAGCCCCCGTGCATGCGCCCGGTCGACCAGCGGCGCCGGACCGGTTGCGCGGCCCTCGGCATCCGGGGCAAGGATGATCATCTTGTCGGGGCTGATCCCGTCGACCTCGGTGGCGAGGACATCCAGTCCGTCGGGCGTCATCCAGTCGGCGTAGGTTCGCGCGGTCGGGTCAGAGAGTTGATCGGCAGGGATGCCGTCGGCGTCGATCAAGAACACCAGCTCAGCGCTCGTGCCGCGCTCGCGCAGGTGGCGAAGGATGGCCAGTTCGAACGACTCGATGACCACGCGGGGTTCGTTCCACCCGCTGGCTGCCAGCTCGGACTCGACAAGGCGCGCCATATCGTGACCGAGCGACGCGAAGTAGGCGGCGTGCTTGATCTCGATGACGGGGATGACCTCACGCCCACCCGCGCGATGGTCATCCAGCAGCGCGAGCAGGTCCCGAAGCCGCAGCGGCGGTTCCTGGTCGTCGAAGGCAGCACTCCCCGGGCGGATGCCCGGAATCCGCTCCCGGCAGCGGAGGGTCGCGAGCTCATCCCAGGTGAAGTCCTCGGCAAACCACCCCGAGTGGTCGAGCCCGTCGATCCGTTTGATCGTGCGCCGGCCGGCGAACTCGGGACGGTCTGCGACATCCGTCGTGGTTGACAGTTCGTTCTCATGACGGATGACGAGAACCCCGTCCCGGGAGACGACGAGGTCGGGCTCGACGGCGTCCACCCCCATCTGGATCGCGAGCTCGTAGGAGCTGCGCGTGTGTTCGGGACGGTAGCCGGGCGCACCGCGGTGGCCGATGATGAGGGGCCTGCTCACGCGCTCAGGCTAGCCGTTCATGGCGGCTTCACAGCGGCCACGGGTCATTCAGGTGCCCCCGTCCGATAGCCTTGATCAACAGCAGACGGCTGTTTTTCACGAACTTTGGAGTGTGAACTCGTGGCGGCTGGAAACAACCCCGCATTCAACAACCCCGCGTTCCAGGAGCAGGGCGCGGGCCGCGCTTTCCCGACGAGCGGCCAGACCGGCTCCGGGGCGCAGACGAAGTACGCGCCCCCGGCTGCAGCAACGGACGCCGCGGTCAACGCCCAGCTGGAGGGTGCCTACGCAGCGCCGTCGGCCGGCGCGATCGAGACCGGGCGGATGACTGTCGAAGACACCGTCATCAAGACGATCGGCCTGTTCGCGATCCTGCTGGTGACGGCTGTCGCTGGGTGGCTGTGGACGATGGCCCCGGTTACCGCGGCGAACCCGAGCCCGACGATGGCGCCGTGGATCATTGGTGCACTCGGCGGATTCGTGCTTGCGATGGTCGTGATCTTCACGTCACGTAAGAAGATCCGCCCGGCTCTCATCTGGGGCTACGCGGCCTTCGAGGGCCTATTCATCGGCGCGATCTCGGCCTTCTTCGAGTTCATCTGGCCCGGCATCGTCATCCAGGCAACGCTCGCGACCGTCGCTGTCGTCGGCGTCACCCTGGCCCTGTTCGCAAGCGGCAAGGTGCGCGCCTCCAAGAAGGCGACGAAGGTCTTCATGATCGCGATGATCGGTTACCTCGTCTTCTCGCTCATCAACGTCATGCTGATGATCTTCAATGTCCCGATCGCCGGTGGCGCATTCGGTCTGCTGAGTCAGCAGGTCTTCGGAATCCCACTCGGACTGATCATCGGTGTCTTCGTGGTCATCATGGCGGCGTACTCGCTGGTGCTCGACTTCGACTCGATCCAGCAGGGTGTGCGTAACGGCGCCCCCCGCCAGTACGCCTGGCTCGGCGCCTTCGGCATCATGGTCACTGTCGTGTGGCTGTACGTCGAGATCCTGCGAATCCTCGCGATCCTGCGCGGCAGCAACTGACGCACCGATCTACAGAAGGGCCGCCCACTCCTCGGAGTCGGGCGGCCCTTCTGCATTCGTTGCACCGCCCGCGCCCCGCATCCGGCTCGCCCCTGCCCCCTCACCCCTGTCGCAACGGCGCATCCGCTACCCGAAACGCCGTGCGCACACCCAAGACGCCCGGCGCGTCGGACATCCTGTGC